>Ga0326728_10000249_pt1 | contig 217705 bp, 173 predicted proteins | sample MB3enrmetagenome_FD_207602 | JGI IMG/M metagenome (GOLD analysis project Ga0326728, IMG submission 207602) | Lab enriched peat soil microbial communities from McLean, Ithaca, NY, United States - MB31MN | ecosystem: Environmental > Terrestrial > Soil > Wetlands > Peat | place: USA: New York...
ACATCTACTTCCTACGCTCGGCTCCAAACCCTAACCTCCAGCCCGTCGTGCTCTTGCACCATCCCCCTTTCTGAAAATGTCTCCTTTTGACCGCACATAACTGTCTCCTTTTGAATGCTACACGACATCTCTGCTCCAGAGCCTTCCACTATATGTGGTGTACTTTGGGTTGCTGCGTTTGGCATTGCCAAATCCCGCTCCCGAGGCAGGTATTCTCAAACGTCAGAGGGAGGCAATGGCAGCCAAGTAGGCCTGTTCCTGGACCGTCTTTCCGAACCGCTACCTCTCCGGCCATCAGGCTGAGCGGAGAAGCACTACGACGACCAAGGCCAACTCGTCATCAGCGGGGTAGTCGCTCAGAATGAGGCAGGGCCGCACCTTGGCGGCCAGCCCCAGGTGCGCCCTCAACTCTCAACCCTCAACCCTCAACCGAGCACAAGGGTGCTTTCTCTCCCCTGTGGTCCGGCCAGAATCCCACCGGCTGCGGGGAAATCCCGGCAGCCCGCATCACGCAAGAGCTAGCGGCCTGCTTGTGAGGTCAGCGAGCCATTCCAGGTCACGTCAGCTTGAATTCTCAGCTACGGTTCCCGTCCCAACTACCGCCCAGCCACCGCCTTCCACGCTTCCGGAACGGTGCGCCGATCGGCCTCGCCCCAGCTCCGCGTTCCCTTGTCATCGAAGTAATCGGCAATCTCACCGCGAATCGAAAGAGGCAGCCGCTGGGGCTGATCAAGCAGCCCTGAGAGGGTCCGCATGTCCTCAAGCGATAGCTCCTGCACCACATCGCGGGCGTTGCACAGCAGTTCGGTTGTCTGGAAGGTTCGGCGGTCACACGGGTTCTGCGCGATCACGAGGAAATAGTCGCGAACATCTTCCTTGAGCTTCCAGAACTGCGGGAAGACACGCTTGGCCACCAACAACTTTGCGTTGATGACCGCTAGATCGGCATCCGGAGTTCGCTGCAGCCAATGGCACCAGAGGCGGGCGACCTCCGCTTCGCTCCGCGCCGCCGCCGCCGCGCTGGCCGAACTCGAGCGGCGGCTCGGATACTCTGCGTCTTACCGGGAGAAAGCGATTGCGGAGCGGGAGAAGGACATCGCGGAGGGCAAATACGCGGAGCAAGCAAACTCAACCCGGCAAGAGGTTGCCAAAGCCGAGGCGAAGCTCCTTCGCCTCAAATCGGGCCCGCTCCCGGAATTTGACCGGCCATACATCAGGAGCTGGCACCAGCGCCGGGACCTGGTCCGGCGGCCCGAGCCCGGGCAGAAGCTGGTGGACATCATCGAGGTAAAGGTCCCATGAGAACCCCAAGCCACCCATTGACCGGTCATCACGAAATCGAAGTTGCGCCGACGCCAACCGCAACCGGTCCCTGCGGCGTCGATGTCAGGTTTCCCATGGGGTGCAACATCAACGGCCAACCAATTCTGGTGCCCGGTCGGCCAAGGACTCTCCGTCTTCCAAAAGTGTGCATTGCTGGCGACGCGCGCGCGCCGCCCCATTCGCGCGGGCTTCATCGCCCCCGACCGGGAACGGCAGGTCCAACTCCTGCCCGGGGGCCCAGAACGAGCCGTGTTTGGCTTGATCCCCAGCGGCGGGGTGCGTCGCAAAAAGCGCCCGGAGAAACCGGGACATCAGCAGTAATATCCGCATGAAAACAATCAAAGTTGCATCCTCAGCCGGCACAGAATACGGGCATGTGCCCGGCCACCAGTATCACGACGCAAAAGTCAGGATCACGCGCGCACGTTCGGGACGCTGGACCGTCACGCTCCGGGAGACCTGGGGAAGCTGCCAGGGCCACGATGAGGAACACGGCCGCAAAACCGTCATGGCGTGCGCTCGCACGCTCGAAGACGCCGTGGAGCAAGCCCAGCGCAAGGCTGAAGCGGCCGATCTGCACAAGTCTTACACGGCACAGGCCCTTTCGTGCGCGGAAGCCAAGGCCGCGGCGAAGGAGGACGAGGAGGCTTCTGAGCAGGCAACCATCGACTCTGCTATAGACCTTTCAGAAGTGTCCTCGGAGCAACTGATCGCTGAGATCCGTTCGCGCGGCGTCACAGCCGGAGAATAATCCTCCAAAGGAGCCGGGCCGTCACTCCAGGCGGAGGGCAGCCCGGCTCCACGCAGGCAGCCAAACCGGGGCCGCACGTGGGCCCCGGTTCTATCCTCTGTCAGCAGCTCTGCCTGGAAGGCACTTCCTCCTCCGCCGAGAACCAACCGTCGGATACTGAATCTTCCTCCCTTGGTTCTGGCTGTCGCCGAGCGCCGGTCCGATCTGACGAGTTTGCCGCGAAACAAAAACGGCATGAACGGAAAGTGTCCGCAGAGCACGAAAACAGCAGGAACATCAATCAGGCCTCCGGCATACCCCTGGACGGGGCACATGCTCCTGGAAGCGTTACGCGCAAAATTGGCGGAGGAGGAGCACACGGATTCGCTGAGCTTTGATCGTCTGGCGGAAATTGCAGGGACATCCAAGAGCACGACTCACCATCGATTCCCGCTGTCCGACCAACCGCAGGTGGTTAACTTCCTGTGCTGGCTCGAAAGGCTGTCACCGGCAAGGCGTCACGCCTACATCGATACGCACTGCCGACACTTTCCAAGCCTAGAGCATCCCCTTCTGGCTCATGCCGCCGCGCAAACCTCCAGGTTACGGGAGTTGCTGGACCAACAGCGCGGCCTGACCCTCGTAACCGGTGGAACGGCCTACAGCCGCGCGTTCGTGGTCACCGCCTTGGGCCACTCCTACCGGCGCCTTGGAGGGAGGCGTCGGGCTGCCGCGGGAATCGATTTGCACCTTTGTTCAAGCCTTGTCCCGGTGGAATCCCTGATCTACGTAGACGGCACGGCCGACAGGCATCTTATCAGGCAGCTCGCCTTGAAAGTCTGGCCACGAATCCTGACCTCGCCTGCGGGCCTCTTCCTCTTCCATGGGCTTTGGTCCGCGGCGCCGGAGCTGCGCAAGGACATTATCCGCTGCGCACGTCATAAGCATGTAGTTCTTGCCGAGGGAGCACTATCCGACCTGACCGATCTGGAGAATCAGGTTCCCACTTCTGTCCATGTGCTGACCGTTTCCGAAGGCGGAGGCGTTCCCGCCGCCATCCGCGTAAGATGCCGGCGGCTCAAAGACTTGCCAAAAGGCCGGAAAACCCGTGTTGTCGGAAAAAAGGCCGTCCAAGATATTGGACATTTCTCGCCCGGCGCCGGGAAAGCGATCGCTCTGAACGGCACTGATGCACCACTATAGATGGAAGCAGAGGTCGCGACCCCGTCGCGACGGTCTGGCGCCCCGGAGATTCGGGTCGGCGCGGCCGGTTAATCCGTCAACCCGGCCTGAAGAAATGGATTACGGAGCGATCCGGCTCATGCCAACCAATGACGCGAAAAATGACACTGCTTCTGCAATCTCGTGGTGCTGATGCAGAAAGAACTGGAATTCGATTATGCATCCCCCCGTGAGGAGCCCCTGCCCGTGATGAAATCCCTCGCAGAACAGCTCGCCGCCTTCCGAGAGTTTGGAACCTCCACACAGGTCGTCGAGACCCCAGCCAAGACCTTCCGCGGCCAGAGCTTGCGCGTTGCCACGTATGTCAACGAGTTCTGGACTTCGAGGCAGCGCGCGGCGAACAGGTTGCACGAGGTTTCTTATCGCGCCTGTTTCAAGCCGCAACTCCCTCGCTTCTTCATCGAGCGGCTCACCCGCCTCGGAGACCTCAGCTATCACCCTTTCATGGGGCGCGGCACCACTCTCCTCGAGGCGGCCCTATTGGGGCGAGTGCCCTGCGGCTGCGATATCAGTCCCCTGAGCCGAGTGCTCATCGCGCCCCGGCTGCGTCCGCCAACACTGCCGGAAATCATCGGCCGATTGCAGAAGCTGAATTATACAACCGCGCACGAAATCCCGGAGGAGTTGTTGGTATTCTACCATCCCGAAACGTTGAAGGAGATCTGCTCCCTGCGGCATTACCTGATCGAGCGGCAAAACTCCGGAGAGGGCGACTTTATCGACGATTGGATTCGGATGGTCGCGGTCAATCGACTCACCGGGCATTCTCCCGGCTTTTTCTCCGTGTATACGTTGCCGCCCAACCAAGCGGTCTCCATCAAGCGGCAGACGAGGATCAACGAGAAGCGGGGCCAGCAGCCGCCCCGTCGGCATATCGCCGAGACCATCGCCAAAAAGAGCCGCCAGTTGCTCGTGGACTGTGACGCAGCCGTGAGGCGAGCCCTTTCGGCCACGTGCGGCAGCGTCCTCTTGCTGACACGGCATTGCGGCCATACGCCTGAGATTGCCACCGCCAGCGTATCGCTGGTGGTGACTTCGCCGCCGTTTCTGGATGTGGTGGATTACGCGGGGGACAATTGGTTGCGGTGCTGGTTCGTCGGCGTTGATCCTGCGTCTGTGAAGCTGACTGTGCCAAACAAGCTCGATGCCTGGCAAGCGGCAATGACCGAGGTCTTCCACGAGCTGCAGCGGATCCTGAAGCCGGGGGGTCACGTCGCTTTCGAAGTCGGCGAAATTCACGCCGGCAAGACCCGGCTGGAAGAAGCCGTGGTGCCCTGCGGAATCGCAGGCGGGCTGGAACCGGTTCTAATCCTGATCAACGAGCAGCAGTTCACCAAGACGGCCAATTGCTGGGGCGTGGACAACAACGCAAAGGGGACAAATACGAACCGGATCGTAGTCTTCCGCAAGCCGGAATGACTATCACATGCACACACTGCAAGAAACCACTCAAGAAACCATCAAGGGCATCGATCGTTGCCCCACGCCAGCAATGCTCTTTGGCCTCGATGGCAAGATCCTCGGCGCCAACGCGGAAGCCAGTTCGCTGTTCACACCCCTTCGTTGCCGTGATGATCTGCCGGCAGCCCTGACGGCCGGATTGGACGAAGCGTTGTCAAACGGCTGTCGAAGCTTCTCATGCTGGAACGCCCAAGGACGATTGTGGCGCAGGGCGCTTTACCCCGAGTATTTGGATCCGCAGCGTCTCCCCCAACCGACGTGCGCTCGGCTACGGCTGGAAACCAAAGCCGGCAGAACGACTCCCGAAAGCCTCGCGGTCAACCTCTACCGGGAGCTCCGCGATGGGTGCATACCGCTTTCGTCCTACCTGCAGGATCCGGCTTTTGTTGCGCGGCACAGAAACGAAATAGGCTTTGCCGAGGCCCGAGAGCAGGCGGAGCAGTATCTCTTTGCGCGCACGCTCCGAGTAGCCGAAGCGTTGCTGGCGTTGGCGGGCGGGTTTGGCGGTGAAAAGGTGGAGGTTGCGATAAGATCATTGATCGCTGAGGCGGTTGAGGCGAACGACAGGTTTTACGCGAGCCAGTTCAGGGACAGTGCAGGCACGATGCAACTGAACTACCAAGGGTCGGAATCGGTGTTTACGACCTGCAACTTGCGGCGCCTCAAAACGCTTGTCGCCGAGATCCTCGTCGACGTCCGCCGCTGGTCCCGCTCTGTTTCCGTCCTGTGGGCCGAAGATCGCAACATGTTGCAGGTGCCCGCCTTAAAGATCGAGTTTTGTTTCCAGGAATTGCCCCACACCCTTTCTCATCTGACGTCGCGGAATGAAGGCCTCGGGTGGTCCGTCGCCTCGGAGATCGTGTTGGACGCGATGGGCTATGTGGAAATCAGGCCAGGGAAGCCGGCAAGCTTGCGCATATGGCTGCCGGCGACGCTGCCAGCGGGGTTTTAGCCTTCGGGAACCCGATCTCGATGTGCCATGGGTCCCCAACTCATCCGACTAGCTACATGCTGAACGGCCCCTTCCGGGGCTGATCGTTCGTAAGTCCCGCCCCAGACTCGCAACCCGGGAACCCTCGTCGTGCGGCTGCGGGTCGTCCGCATCCTGCATCCGGCCACGTCGAAGCTCAGGTGCGGCAAGTCCGAGGCTTCTTCGCCGGCCATGCTCAATGATTTCCGCGCATGGGAGGCGACCTCACCCCGGATGGTCTCTTCATCTAGCCAAGCGCCGAAAGACGCCAAACACACAGTCAACCGTCAAACAAACAAATGACGGTCAAACACACAATCAAAAGTCAAACAACAAAGTATGAAAAAGATAATCAACGGAAAACGATACGACACGGAAACTGCAACTGAGATCGCCTCGGCCTGGAACGGATGCTCCCGAACCGATTTCAAATTCTTGCTGGAAACGCTCTACACGACCGATAGCGGAGCCTGGTTCCTGGCCGCCGAGGGTGGGGCAATGACGAAATACGCCAAAATCCTGGAGGGCGGTCGCGCTCGCACAGGAGACAGGGATATCCTGCCGCTGACGCCTCCCGAATTGGGAGGGCTATGGGGCGGCGGGTGTGGGGATTGCACGACCGAAAGCTAAAGCCGTCGTTTAGCTATTCCGTTCACCGGCCTATACGGTTGACGCTGTGATGGTCCGCTCTACACTGGCGGCTGTGAAAGTCATTCGACCGCTCAAGACTGCCCGTGATTTGCGCTGCTATGGTCTTGGGCGCCAACTATCATGCACTGGCAGCAGGCTCACCTTTGCCAAGGAGCACACCCGAGGCGCAGGGCATTTCGTCGAAGGCCGTTCTTGATTTTGTCGAATCCTCGGATCAGCACATCAACACGCTGCATAGTTTCATGATTGTGCGGCACGGGTATGTCATTGGCGAAGGCTGGTGGAAACCAGAGGCGGCCGACAAACCCCATGTGCTGGCATCGCTCAGCAAGAGCTTCAATGCCACTGCGGTGGGATTGGCGGTCCATGACGGCAAATTGAGCCTCGACGATCCCGTGCTGAAGTTCTTTCCTACCGACGCTCCGGCAGAGCTTTCGGACAATCTCAAGGCCATGAAGGTGCGCGACCTGCTCACCATGAGCTGCGGCCACGACACCGAACCAAAGGCAACTGGCGGGGCACCATCGGTGAAACAATTTCTGGCCCATCCGGTTCCCCACAAGCCCGGTACGCATTTCCAATACAACACGATGGGTAGCTACACGCTGTCGGCCATCATTACCAAGGTGACCGGGCAAACCACGCTGGAATATTTGAAACCCCGATTGTTTGAATCGTTGGGGATCGATAACCCCCAGTGGGACAGCAGTCCGGAAGGCAATTCTCTCGGTGGCTACGGACTGAAGCTCTGCACGGAGGATATCGCCAAGTTCGGTCAGCTTTACTTGCAAAAGGGCCAATGGAATGGCAAGCAGTTGATCCCCCAGATATGGGTGGCACAGGCCACGAGCAAGCAGGTGCCGAACGACCAGGAATCCCACGCCAAAATCGGCATAGACTGGCAGCAAGGGTATGGTTTTCAATTCTGGCGCTGCACGCACAATGCTTTTCGCGGTGACGGTGCCGGTGGTCAGTTGTGCGTGGTGATTCCTGATCAGGATGCGGTGGTTGCCATTACTGCCCAGACCGGCAACTTCCAGGGGGAGATGAATGCTATATGGGACAATTTGCTACCCGCATTTCATGCCGAGGCCCTCCCCAATGATTCCGCCGGTCAGCAAAAGCTAAAGCAGGCGATAGCGAGTTTGGTCGCCCATCCGGAAAAGAAGGGGAATTGACGGTAACCGATTATGCCAATCGCTCTTAACCCTCAGTCCGATGGGCCCCCTTGAAGCAAAAAGTGAACGCGCCGCCGCCCAGCCATTATCCTCGTTCGCAGCTACCATACCCCATTTGAACACCCTTCGAAAACATTTAGCAAAGGCCGTCTTGGAGGTTAATGTGAAAATCCAATTATTCATCTTCGCAGTAATTGGCATTTCCCTTATGTGCACGTCTTCGCCAGCCGCCTCGCATAAAAGCATTGTCGGCACATGGAAATTGTCATCTATGACATATAGGGACCAATCTACAGGGAAGGAAACCAATCTCTGGGGGAAAGACCCGATAGGCTTCCTGACATATACAGCCGGGGGGAGGATGAGTGCCGTCGTTGCAGCGGCCTCAAGGAAGATCTCAGCGGAAAGTGCAGATAAAGCATCATCGGAGGACCAAGCGATGCTCTTTCGTAGCAGCTTTGCCTATGCTGGCGCCTACAGCCTGACCAGTACCGGGGTCATTCATCATGTTGAGGTTGCCTCAGATCCTAGCTGGATAGGAAAAGATCAAATCAGGTTCGTTCAACAAGCAGAAGACAAGCTCATCATTACTGGTCCACCCCTTGCAACGGTGAGCGACCCACACCCAAAAGTGCTGCGATTGGTGTGGAAGCGGATTGAATAGGCATTGAAGATGTCCGCCCCTATTTGCCCAGGCTCGGTTAACCGTTGACGAGTCAGATGAGGAGTTGGCCGTGGTTGACCTGTCCGAGCATTATCAGGAATGGTGCCGGGAGAACCACGTCAGGCCATTTGCATCTCGCCCTTTCACCTCCCCTGGACTTTCGTGTATTCCTCCGGTCGGGTTAGAACCCTAACTTTTTGAGCGCTTTTTCAGCCCGGCCCTCCTGATAGCCGTACCAGGCCTCGACCACCTTGCCATCGTGCCCGATCAGGTAGGTCATCGGCACGGCGCTCATCCCTCGGAGGGTTTCATACTCCATCATCGCCCGGCTGGCAGCATCTGAAGAATCGAGGACGTTCGGAAAAGTGACTTGGTTTTGTTTGAGGTAATCCAGGGCTATCTTCCGGTCGTCCGCAGTATTAACCCCCAGGACCACAAGCCCCTTGTCTTTGTATTTCTGATAGAGCTTTTGGAGACTCCCCGTCTCCTCGCGGCACGCCGGTCAGCCGCAGCGCCATTTGTTCAGCCACACCACCTTGCCGGAGAAATTCGACAGCTTGATCTTGCTGCCGTCTGCGGAGGTCAGTTCGAAGTTCGGCGCGACCGTCCCGGACTTGAGCAGGCCTTCCTCAATGTCAGGCTCGCGCCACTCTTTCCAGCCGCTGGGCAGTGCCCAGGCGAAGCGCTCGTTCGACATCTCCGCATTGATGGCCACCTCAGACCACGATTCCTCGATTGTGATGTCATAGCTTACCCGCACCACTTGCTTTAACTTGCGCGGCAGATGATCCTTCTTCGCCAGCCACAGGTACCAACTCCGCTGGTGTTTCATGATGCTCACCTCGACCACATCGCAAAGCTCATCGGTAACCTTTCCCACGCCCATTGAGCGAACCCCATCGATGTAAGCCTGCAGTGAATCAGTGTAGCCGTGGAAGGTGCTGGGGTCTAGGATCGTCATCATCATGCCTCCCCCTAATTTGCCGGTTTCGTGGGCGATAGAATGGCGTCCACGCGGCGTGCGCTGTTTCATGTAGAAAGTGTGCCGGTGCTGCTCATACTCCTCGGCATATTTGCCGGTTTGCTCCCAGCCGTATCGCGGCTTTTCAGTCGGCCAATAAATCCAGAAGTAGTCACCATCACCCACCAGGACCCCGCTCAGGTCAGCTTTTCCGGCTGGCGTGACTTCGACACGTGCGTAATTTGGCTTCTTCAGCCAGATCTTGTACCGAGCATGGCCCAACTCATGTCCCTGAGCCTCCCATCGATAATCGCTTACCCAGCCAAGGGTCTCCGCCTTGCGCATCGTTTCGACCATGCCGTTGTAGAGCGCGTGCGCCGACGGCTCGTCTTTGAAGGTTCGCTCGACCGGTTGCGTTTCCGCGGCATACGAGGAACGGACGAGCAGACCAAGTCCCGACAGAAGGGCGAGGGTCAGGTTCCAGCTTCTCATACCGGTTTAGAAACGATCGCGCCCACTCATTCTGGACGAATGTTGGCAAACGGCGCGCAGGCTGTCAAGCTCCAAGAACTTGATTTCTTTCCTGCTGCTGCTATGATTGAAGGGTGTGCCCGATGAAGGACTGACAATCACAGCTTCGCCTTACCCGCTTTCTTCGCCTTGGCCCATCTCGCTTTCATCAACGCCGCCATCTTTTTCTTAGCTGCAGGAGACATCCCACGTTTCGCTGCCGGTTTCGTCGATGCAGCTTTACCTTGAGCCGCCATCCTCTTCGCAACACCAGCACGAATGTTTGCGAGTCCCTCTGCGCTCATCTTACGCTTCTTCTTCGGCGTAGGTCCTGCTGATGGCGTAGTCCCTTTGATCTTGGCCCACCTTGCTTTCTGGGCCGCTCGCATCTTGGCCCTGGAGGCTGCACTGAATTTGTACTTCTTAGGGGCTTCGGTGGGTGCTGTTTCATCAGAACCACCGAGGATTTGGCCGAGTTCTTTTTGCAGCTCCTGGATCTTCTCTTGGATATCAGCTGCTTTGCGTAGTTGCTGTGGTGTTGCGTTAATCATGGCGCGGGAGTTTGGATGGATATGGCGTTGCTGTCAACAATCAAGGGGTTCTGATGCGATAGAAGCACTGGCTATTAGTCGCAACGGTATCGGTGTAGGAAACTGTGCTGGTGGTGAGGCCGCCCGTGGGATAGCCGGTAACCACGGTTGACCAGTGGAGGAAATCCACGCTCTTGAGCACCGTGCAAGTACAGCCAGGATTGGCGGTCCACTGGACGGTGAAGTTATTGCCGCTACGATGCGACATTGCCGGGATAAATTGGGGCGGCCTAAGTCCCATCAATTGAATATTGTCCAGCCAGAAGGCCGCCGTGCCGGAGCCGTTTGCGGCGAATGTTTCCGCCAGGTAGATCCCGATGCCGCCAGTGGTCGAATATACGGAAGCGGGATTGATGGGCATGGAAACATGCACCCAACCGCTCGTCGCGGAATTGGGAATGTAAACGTTGCTGTAACAAACCGTTGGATAGCCATAATATACCAGGTTGGATCCATTCATTGGCCCGATAGCGATGCCGGGAGAATCCAGCCCGGGATTCGAGTTGAACTGCGTCACCGTACAACTCAATGAAGCGTTCCGTGACGTCTTTGATACGGACGGGACCATCACCATTGAGCGCCAGCAGGTCCTCCACCACTTCCAGAACCTGGGCTTCCATACTTAGGCCGCGTTCGGCAATCATCTCTCGCTGGCACTGTCGGGCCACCGCCCGAATCTCTTCCTGGGCTTTCGGGTCTTCGATGATGGAGAGGAGAGGCACAAAGATCTGATTGAGGCGCGGCTCAACGCTCCGGTCCACCAACTGCGCCAGGGCGCGATGCTTCTTCAAGTTCCTGAACCGAAACAGCAGCAGCTTGTTGCGGAGCGCCAAGGCCTCGGCCTTGTGCTCCGGCGGCAGGCTGATCGGAATATCATCGCGCAACTGCGAGCTTCCCATTTCCTCACTGAGGAAACGGCTTTCCAGGGCTTTGTCATCGAAGTCGCCCCGGGTGGCCACGATCTTGGGGCCAAAGACCTGGTAGGCACGCGGGTTGAACTCGCCGCGGCTATTGGTTTCGCTCCGCAGCACCGGGAAACCCCGCATGTTGCCGTTATTGAGAATCTTGACCAGTTCAGCCTTTTCGTCGCTGAACCGGAAATCGCTTTCGTCAATTACTAGGGTGCCCCGGAAGATCTCAAGCAGGCGAAACAGCGGGGAGACGGTCGAGGCGCCACTGGCGAAGATCGGTTTATAGCAGAGCGAGCCAATCGTCAGAAGAAATCGCGTCTTCCCGGTGCCGGGGTCTCCCCGGACGCGCAGATACGGCAATTCGTTGAATCCGTCATAGACCCAGGAGAACACGACGTAATAGCTGGCGAGCCGCTCGTAGAGCGGGCTCACGTCCACGTACCGGTGAATGAAGGTTTCAATTTCAGCCAGTAGGTCCGCTTCGGAGCCGTATTCTTCCGGCGCTTTGGGCAAGAGGACAGTCTCGTTCTGAATGAGATTGTTATCCGGCGAATACGGCACCAACTTGAATACGCCATTGACGGCATGGTCGTCTTCGCAGGTCCATGAACCGTCGTGCCAAAAGGCGAACCGTGTCTCATGGGCTTCCGGGTCGTGGAGTAGTTCCAAAATGCTGCCGTCCTTGAAAACGGCCGAGACAGTCGGCACGGACTTCGTGGGAGTATGCTCGTCCAGGGCCTCTTTGAATGTTTGCATAACGTCTAGCCTAACTCACGGGGAACACGGCGACCAAGGATGGCAAACCTGCCGCCGGCGGCAGGTTCACCCTCCTTTTTTGATTGCGAGAAGCACATATCATCAGTGGTATATGCAACGGTCAAGGACACCTAGTCAGGATCATGATGCGCTATTCGACCAATCCGCCGACTTGACACCACCGGCGGGTACGTTAGGATCGGGTACCCCAGAGGAGCTTGATCTCACTGGGTCTGGGCATCCTTTGGCGCCCCCGAGTGCGCTCCTGGGGGATGACGACATTCGAGAATTCGCCAAGCTCTGGCAAGAGGAGTTCAATGAGACCCTTACGCTTGATGCCGCACGTTGCCAGGCCTCGCTCTTTCTGGAGCTTTATGTTGTTTTGTATCGCTCCAATGCCGAAACGATTTCCTCTGGTGATATCGCCCCGTGTTCAGAACCTTCATGAACTATTTTCTTTACTGTCGCAAATCAACCGAAGACGAAGACAGGCAAGTGCTGTCGATCGAATCCCAGCGAACCGAAATGAAGCGCCTGGTTTCCACGTGGCAGGGAGTGACAATCCTCCGGGTTTACGAGGAAGCGCGGAGCGCCAGGACTCCCGGTCGTCCCGTCTTTGCCGAGATGTTGAAGCGAATTCAAGCGGGAGAAGCCGAGGGCATAATCACTTGGCACCCGGACCGCCTGGCGCGCAATTCCGTGGACGGCGGGCAGGTTATCTACCTCCTGGACCGAAAAGTGTTGAAAGACCTGCGTTTTGCCACGTTCAGTTTTGAAAACAACCCTCAAGGCAAATTCATGCTATCGATCATCTTCGGGTACTCCAAGTACTACGTGGACAGCCTGAGCGAGAACGTGCGTCGCGGCAACCGCACGAAAGTCGAGCGGGGATGGCGACCGGGCAATGCGCCGCTGGGCTACCTCAATGACAAGGAGACACGCACCATAACACCTGACCCGGAGCGCTTCCCGTTGCTGCGGCGAATGTGGGAGCTCATGCTCACCGGCTCTTATTCCCCGCGACGGATCTGGGAACTTGCCACGCGCGATTGGGGTTTCCGCACTCGTAAGCGCAAACGCACGGGCGGTTCGCTCGTGGCCTTGTGCGCCATTTACAAAATGTTCAACAATCCTTTTTACGCCGGCACCATTCCTTGGGAAGGGCGAATCTATCCCGGCAAACACCCGGCTATGGTCTCCCTCGACGAGTTTGAGCGTGTGCAGCAAATCCTCGGACGGCCGGGGCGCCCGAGGCGCAAGAAGTACGACTTCGCCTTTACTGGTCTGATCCGCTGCCGGTGTGGCCTGGCGGTTACGGCGGAGCGCAAACGGAACCCATATGGTCGGCGTTACACCTATTATCACTGCACCAAGCGTCGGCGCAACGACCGCTGTTCGCAACCCTGCATCCAAGAGGGCGCGTTAGAGAAACAGATGATCGAATTCCTCGAAAGACTCACCCTGCCAGAGAAATTCCACGATTGGGCACTCGCAAGACTTGAGCGCGCGAGGAAGCAAAAAATCAATTTCGAGGACACTCAAAGATTTGCGGCCGAGAAGTCGATCTCCGATGTTGAGCGGCAACTTGAGAATCTTACGAAACTGCGGGTCAGGGACATGATTACCGACGTGGAATATCTCAAAGAGCGCCAGGAACTGGAGCTCCTCCGTGCCCGGCTCCTACAGAATCGAGGCCGACTTGTGGAAAACGGCGAATGGTTCGAACCCGCGAAACTTGCCATTTCGTTCAGCAGTAGAGCCGTTTCCTGTTTTAAGGCCGGAGACGCTCAACTTAAGCGCCTCATCTTGGAAATCGCAGGTTCGAACCTAACGCTGGATTCCAAAATACTGAGGATTGAAGCCAGGAAACCGTTCCGCTGGGTCGAGGGAACCAACAAAAATCTCACCTTGTGCGGGTTCGTAGAGGACGTTCGAACTTTTTTCGGCCAAAATACGGCGGAGAATGATAAAATCATTGCCAAATTGCAGCAATTCGCTGAACTGACTAGTCCACAGCTTAATACCGTCTAATAGCAATGAAAACCACATTGAGTCGCGGTATCACGAGCCCAGAGAACGCAGCGGTTGTTGCCCACGAGTTGAACCCTAACCGCATGACTTCTACGAACTGCTCTGGCATACCAGGGCCTTCACAGCAAGAATGTCCAGCTTCCCCTTGTGCACTCGCTCCCCCTTCAACGAGACATACCTCGAACTTGGGACAGATTACTAGCGATGCTAACAGATTTAATAACCCAGGGAAAGATGCCCGTGTTTCAACCTACCACGATTTGTGATGGTTGATCTCATCCTATCGCCCTGCAACTCGCGCAACAAGAAGGCAGGCCTGCCGCGAACGGCAAATTCGGGGTCTAAGTTACGATGTTCGAGCCTATCATGACAAAGCGCTTCGAGCAGCCGCACTCGTATACGATCACTACAGGAAGGAGTTTGGGTTGCCGGTAAGGCGGTGAGATGTGGACCTATCAGAGTATGGGATAAGTATAGAGAAGTGGGTATGGAAGAAAAGGGGGGTAAACTTGCCGGAGGTGGCAAGTCACCGGAATACGCCTTCGGCGTTGTCCTCGGCCTCGGTGCCGTCGTCCAGAGATAGTGGAGAGCCTGCTAGTGCGCCCTCGGTACTATTCCTCACAAAGCGGCATGAAAGCCACGCAGGCAGTGAGAACACACCGCACTTGTCAAGTTAAACATCATTGCACTTTAGGCTTGCCAACGGGGCCAGAAGAGGACTACAACATCTTCACGGGAACGAGCGAGCGCAACGCAACGTTCTCCAAGATTTCTGTTGAACAAAGAGAGCTAAAAAACGACGGGAACAATTTATGAAAATCGTGCCTGAAGTCAAAATCCGAGAAACTCAACACACGAGCGCTTTGACTACCTCGAATCGGGTGTCGAAGGCGTTTCATCCGGCAGTGGTAACGGTGATAATCGCACTTCTCTGCAATAACGCGTCGGTGCTCGCCCAAACCTCCGTAGGAGGAAGCATCACAAGCAGTACGACATGGATGGTCGCTGGAAGTCCGTATATCGTTACCGCCACCGTGACGGTGCAAAACAACGCAACGTTGACCATCCAAGCAGGGGTCGTCGTTAGATTCAACTCCGGCACATCGCTGACGGTTGCCGCCGGACCTCCCGGCGGTTATCTAGTATGCCAAGGAACAACGAGCAGTCCAGTAATCTTTACGTCTTATAGAGACAGCAACTATGGAGGATCCGGAGGGGCGCAACCCGGGGACTGGGAAGGTATCATCATCAAAAACAGCGGGAACACACTCCAAAACTGTGTCGTCTACTATGCTGGACAAAATAACTACCCGGGTATTTACATATATCAATGCAGTGCCACGATTCAGAACACCCGGATCGCATTTTGCTCTGCAGACGGTGTCTATGCCACAAATATGATTAGTGGCCTTCTAAGCAACAACATTATTCACGATTTTGGTGCTAACGGAATCGACCTAAGTGCTTCAGCGCCGACCATCTTTGGAAACGTAATTACCAATTTTGGCGGAACCTATAGTGGAACTGCGTATAACAATCCGGCGGGAATTTACGTCCAAGCTCAGAGTGCCCCTATCATCAAGAACAATACGATTTTGGGGGAATCGGGGTGTGTGTTGTACTTTTCCGGCAGTGTGATTCCGACCGTGAGTGGTAATGTTTTCTCCGCTGGGTACGGCTTCCAAGTATTTGGATTTGATGGAGCTCCTCCCAGTACAACACTGGTTAATATTCAAGGCCTGGGCTGGCCATACGTATTCTTCAACAACCTCACCGTGAACTCGAGTGTGACGCTGACTGTCCCTGCAGGCACAGTACTAATGGGGGGTAGCGGTGCGAGTGTCATGGTGAATGGAATCCTGAATGTGGAAGGTACGCCCGCGAATCCGGTGGTGTTTACGTGTTATCGGGACTCCGAGTATTACGACGGGTTTGATGCCGGAATTGTTTCTCCTGGTGAATGGGCCGGAATATCTATCCAAAACGGAAACAATGTCTTACAAAACTGCGTAATACGGTATGCTGGTAACAGCACTTCTGGGTACGGTGTGCAAGTAAACCAATGCAGTCCGACGATCCGCAATAACCTCATTGACAGTTGCTGGTACGACGGGATCTACGCAAACGGCATGTCAAGCGGAACAATTACAGGCAACACGATCTCCTTTTGTGATTACTACGGCATCGAGCTGTATGGATCATCTCCTGCTATTACAGCGAACGCGATAACCAACAACGGCGACAGCGGGATATTGGTGAACAACCAAAGCAACCCGAACGTCAGCGGAAACCTCATTATGAATAACGCTGGGGGGAGCATCGCAAATGGGATTTACGTGCTCAATAACAGTGCTCCCACGATAACCGCCAACACCATCATCTCGGCGTCGGCCTACGCTCTTTACTTCTCCAGTAGCGGTATCCCTACGATCAGCGGCAACAACATATCGGCAGGCTACGGTCATCAAGCCTTTGGTTTTGAAGGATCTCCCCCCAGTACGACGTTGGTTAATATTCAAGGCCTGGGCTGGCCGTACGTCTTCTTTAAGAACTTAACCATCAACGCCGTCTTAACGGTGCCGGCGGGAACAGTTGTGATGGGAGGCAGTAACGCCGGAATAACGGTGAATGGCTTGTTAGATTGCGAGGGCACACCGGCGACGCCTGTCGTATTCACGTCATATCGGGACCGAGGCTATGGCAGTCAAAATCCGCAGAATACCGATGCTTCATCTGGGGACTGGTACGGCATATCCCTTCGGAACGGAAACAATGTCTTACAGAACTGCATCATACGCTGTGCGGGCGGCACCAGTTCTGGGTACGGTGTGCAGGCATACCAATGCAGTCCGACGATCCGAAATAACGTCATCGAAGCCTGCTTTTACGATGGTATTTATGCATATGGCATGGCGGCAGGGGGGATTAGCAACAACCTTATTTGCTTCTGCGAGCACGAGGGAATTGATGTGAATGATTCCTCGCCGAGCATCATGGAAAACACGCTAAGTAATAATTATGTAGCTGGAATTTACATTTACAATCTGGGTAATCCAATCGTCAATTGCAATTATATTGCCGGAAACGGATTTGGCTTAGATAACGTCACTGGATATATAATCGACGCACGAAGCAATTGGTGGGGCAGTGCCACAGGACCAAGCGGTTTCGGATCTGGCACAGGAGATGTTGTTTCCACGAACGTGAACTTTGCCCCGTGGCTCAGCACGCCGTCTTGGCCCGTGCAGATCCCTACCGTGACGGCCCCTGCAAACATAAATCCAATGACAATTGGCTTTGGCTTAGCCTTCCAAGGCCCAGTTGGCTTGATTTACGTAGTCGAGGCTTCATTAGACCTCAAAGCGTGGTGGCCTATCTGGTACTTTACCAGCACTAATTTGCTATCCTATTATACCGACTTAGCAGCGACGAACTATGCAGCGCGCTATTACCGAGTGGGGATACTTGGGCCTTTAGGTAGCAATTCTCCGCCAACAGAGATCACTCCTCCGCAATACCAGACTGTGCCCGTAGGAAGCAACGTGACGTTCAACATCGGAGTCAGTGGCACCGGCCCTTGGAGTTATCAATGGCAGAAGAACGGCGCCCCTCTCAGTGATGGATCGAACGTAAGCGGATCCAAAACAGCTACGCTATCGCTAGCCGGCGTTACGGCCACCGACGTCGCAACGTACAGCGTCGTGATGTCCAATCCGGTCGGCCCGCTGCTCAGCCACCCCGCGACACTATCGGTTTTGCCGGTCATATCCAGCGTAACGGTGATTCCTCAAACAACCTCTGCCCTACTTGCCCCCGGTGGAAACATCGAAGTGATTATAACCGGAAAAGGGTTCGGGGGTACTGCTGCATACGATGGGGATAGCAACTTCTTGGTCGTCTCCAACGTGACCCAGGGATGGGAAGCTGGATACCAAGGCGACGGCGTATGGGCCAACGTAACGAACTGGACTGATACCAACGTTGTTATACATCGCTTTGACGGGACATACAATGCGTTGCCGCGCGGTCTTCACTTCAATGCCCAGGATGTGGTGTGTTTTCGAGTTCAAAATGCGCAAACCCAGTGCGGGATGTCCGCCCCGGTTACCACACAACTGTCCAATGCCTTTTTGGTAATACGGATGGAACTACCGAGCACTGGTTCGCCACTGTATGAAACTACACCTATGATTATCACCGATAGCGAAATGGCTCAGAATTTAACGCAACTCGGAAACCGTCTAAGTTCATTAGGCTGGCTTCGGCCTTCATCCGGGTTGGGTGTATTCTCAGTTTCAAGTGAACCTGTTGCGACCGCCGACGCAAAGCTTGATATTTGCATCGCTGAGCTTCTCATGTCAGCGCCGGATCTTGCCAACGTAACGGCGGACCTGGCGGATTTCGATGAAATTGGCATTTGGTCGGTGGGTGAAGCAGTGGCGGATCAAATTGGTGGCAATATCTTAACTCCAACTACACCGGTTGACATAGCGTTGCAGAACATCACCGGGCTGATTCACGTTTTTGATAATGTAACCTACGGATTGCTCACGACCGAGCCTGTGTGTCTAACGATCGCGGACACGCCCACGCTGGTTCCCCAGTGCGACTTCGCGCTCACGGCCTGCGGTCAGGAATTGCGCATCGTTGTTTCTCTTGCTTCGATGCCACCATCTGGATCTACTATTGATTTAACAAATGCTCTAAGGAACTTTGTATATTGTTACGCTGATAATCTACACTGTGGCTTTGGATTGCCACTTCAACTCGCGTGCGGAACTAGCGCCGTCTCGGCTACGGAAACCTATTTTTCGCAACCGGCCTATATAAATGTATTGCCTGCCTACCCAACAATTACACAGGCTTATGTCATTGACCAAACAGGGGAACAAGTGGGCGGAGTGACTGTCGGACACCGTTAACTGGACAGACAGTTCCGTAGTGGGCAATCTCGCTGGAATAACAACACGTTCTCCAGACGGAGAGCTTCGCTACTTAGGTTAGGGCGACTTCTGCCCCACCGCCCGCCGAATCCTTTCCTCGACCATCACCGCCCCATCCTTGATCTGGGCTTTCTCCCGTTCAGAAAGCTCGTCCATTCGTGACGGATCGAGGTGAACAAAACTGGTCGTCACCTTGAGCTGTCCCTGGAATGTCATCCCCGTTTTCTTCTTATACTCCAACACCTTGTATATGATGTGCGTCTCTTTGTCGCCGATCTGTGCCCCTGCAATGACGCAATCCCTCAATCCGCCCGAAACCTCCTGCCGCGCATCCAGGACAAAGGCTTCCGGCGCAGATACCCTTATCTTCACTACTTTGAAAGCAGGCCCCGTTTCGAGTTCCCGCGCGATGGCGTTTTGCGCTTGAATCCCAGATAGATCAGTCTGGATTTCGTGTTCCTCAAATAGGGAGGCTTCCGGACACTTCTTGACCGTCAACTCAAGGCTTTGTTTGGGGAGTGCTAACCGTTCTTGCCGACGGGCTTCCGCCTGTGCTTTTGCTTGCTCTTTGCTTTCCTTCTCAAGCGTTACCAACTGGTTCAGCAAGGCGAGGGCTCGTTCATTGTCCGGAACGATTTGGAGCACTGCGTTAGCTTCCGAGCGCACCCCCGTGTAATTCTTTGCCGTCATCATCTCCTCGGCCTGCCGCAAGTGAATGGTCACCATGTTCTGCTTTTGGAGTGCTGTAGCTTTCTCCTCCAATCCCGTGGCCTCAGGATCATTCGGCTTTGCCTTCAAGGCAGCCGAAAGCGCCTCAAGTGCCCCATCGGCATTGCCGGCAGCCAAGTAGGATTTGGCCGATTCTATCGCCTGTGAATACTGCCAACTGACGAGGTTGGTGCGGAAGGAATTGGTTTCGCTGGTAACTATGTAAAGTGATAGCGGCACGGGAATGTAGCCATCCAAGCGAATCTCCCCTTGCCAGAGGCCAGAGGACAATTCCGCCACTGTGAGTGGCGTCGCCCCCATATTCCAGCCATCGCTTCGGATGACCCTTGCACCCGAAGGATAGCTTTCCACAGTCATAGCACCAAGAAGTGGCGCAAGGCGGAGTGAATTCACCGGCCCTGCGTTGACGATGACTTGCTTCGTCTCGTCATGGTTGGCCCAATGCGCGTCAACGCGATAGACATCAGTTGGAACCGACGAGGTGATTCCAGCGCTGTCGGTTAGGGTCTGGGAGAATTCCGGTCCAACGACGACCAACTTGGCGGCAGGCGGTTCGACTTTGAGGGCGAGGACGCCCTTTGCGCGCCTGAGATCGATTGTCCCCATATCATGCTCGCCATACCAGATGAACATGTTGGTAGAAATCTGCTCCGCCTTCGGATGCGATACCGCGAATTCGTGACGGCCAAGGGGGATGCGCTCTCCGCTTTCAACTCGCCGGCCATCCAGACTGACCGACGCCTCGGCTCCCACTGGCTTCCCTTCAAGGTCCACCGTGAACTTGATCCGCGTTCGCTCAAGCAATTGCTCGTGCGTGTGGTATACGAACAGGAAGAACACCAGAATGAGCCACCAGAGGAGGGGGCGCAACGCCCGTATCCAATGGCGCTCGCGCTTTAAAGAAGAAGGTTCCGATTCATCCATAAATTCGCCTTAAGGAAGCACAAAACTGCACTCGCAAACATCCAGGGAAAAATACGCGTCACGCCTTCTTTGGCGTTGACTAGTTAAAACCCCGGAAGCCATACTTGAGCAATTCTGATTATGGCGACATCCGAAAGCAAGCCGAAAGAAAAGGGCCTAATCCTGCGTAGATGCATCGATTTCGTCTTCGGGTTCGAGAATAAAAAGGGGGACATCCTGGATTCCTGGATCTACTTCGCCGATAGCTTCAATTTTCCGCCGAAGGAGTTCTACGCCGCCATCGAGAAGGAGATGACTGCCCGTAAAATCCCGGGTATGGAAATTTCGCGAGAGGAATTCAGCGAGGGCGGGCTCCTGTCCGACAAGCGGATCTACTTGCGCCTCTTCCGTGAGCGTCTGGCGCTGTACACCTGCGCGGCGCCATTTGGCACCGGTTATTTCTTTTCCTTCCGCGCCGTTTATGTTCCAGCCCTGGTTCGGTTGTGGCACATTCTGGTATTATGGTTTTTCTTTGGAGTGATTAACGCTCTTCTCATCGCACTGCTGGGGTTTACGTTTGCTGGCGTGGCTTTCATCACTCTCCTTTTCGCCATCGCCGCTGTATTCAGGAATGCCACCGGAGCCGGCTTCGGTGATCTCGACACCCTGCTCCTCAAAATTCCCATCGTTTCCACCGTCTATCAAAACTGGTTCCGAGAAGATACCTTCTATCGCATCGACACGAGGACCTTGTATTTGCAGACCCTGCCCGAGATCGTGCGAAAGCTTGCCGAAGAAGTTACGGCGGCCAAAGGCGTCAAGCTGCTTCCGCAGCGGGGAAACCTGCCGGCCTTGAGCGAGCTTGGCAAAAGCCTGCCCTCGACTCCGCCGAAGCAATGATCTTCCATGCCCTCGGTTCATGAGCAATTGACCGAGCAGTTCTGGCAGTGGGAATTACGTGGACGCGGTTGGCAGGTCTTTCCCGAACCAGTGTATCCCGAACCGCCTTTCGTTCCCTTTCATGGCCACTACATGTCCGATACGCTCGTTGTTGACGACGGCCGAAGGCCATCGCTTCTGGGTTCCTTCATTCGCAAGCTCAGCCAAACGAGCACCAAGCAGTCAGTCCCGCCTGTCATTCCTCAACCGGAAGAAGAACCCGAACCCGTCCTGCTTAGTCGGGGACCCATCACGGAACTCCAAACTTCCCTGCCGGCCAACCTCGACGTAGGGCCGGAGGCGTTTGGGCAATTCCTGCGCAATCTCGCCCTTTGCCGCGAGCCCATTGCCTTCGAGCTACTCGGGCTTCGCAACCGCGTCATCACCCAGTTCGCCACAGACGAGAGCGACGCGCCGCTCGTGCGCCGCCAGTTGCAGGCGTATTTCCCAGAAGCCCTGTTTCAGCCAAAAGAAGGCACTTTGGAGAACGCCTGGTTCGATTGTGAAGGAACGGAAGCATGGGCCGTCGAATTCGGCTTGGAGCGTGAATTCATGTTCCCGCTCGCGGGAGGCAAGATCGACCCCTTTATCGGCATCGTCGGCGCGCTATCGGAATTAGAGCCCGACGAGCTTGGTCTGTTTCAGGTCCTTTTCCAGCCGGTGTCCAATCCCTGGGCCGAGAGCATTACAAATTCCGTGACCGGAGACGATGGCCGACCGCTTTTCGTCAACGTGCCGGAACTCGCCAATGCGGCCGAGGCAAAGGTTGCCATGCCGCTTTACGCCGCCGTGGTGCGGGTCGCCGTGCGGACGCAATCCTGGGAGAGGACCCTCCAGTTGACGCGGGACTTGGCCGGTTCGCTAAGGGTGTTCGCACACCCCCGAGGCAATGCGCTCATTCCCCTCAGCAACGACGATTACCCTGAGCTTGAACATCTCGAAGATGTGCTCAAGCGCCAATGTCGCCGCTCGGGGATGCTCTTGAACAGCGAGGAGTTGACTGGTTTTGTGCATATCCCTTCGAGCGCCGTGCGCTCCTCCGTACTGCAAAGGGACTCCGGTAAGACCAAGACGGCACCCGATTCGGTGATACAGACGGATGGCGTGCTCATTGGTAACAACGTCCACGCCAACAAGACCATTCCCGTCCGGTTGTCCGCAGACCAGCGTGTCCAGCATACGCATATCATCGGTGTTTCCGGCACGGGAAAATCCACGCTCTTGTTTAATCTCATCCGCCAGGACATCGAGCACGGCGATGGCGTTGCTGTCCTTGATCCCCACGGCGATTTAATCGAACAGGTTTTGGGCGTCATTCCGGAATTCCGTGTGGACGATGTGGTTTTGGTTGACCTCTCCGACACGGAATATCCCATCGGTTTCAATATCCTCTCCGCCCATAGCGACATTGAGAAAGACCTGTTGGCATCCGATCTCGTGTCCGTCTTTCGCCGCCTTTCCTCATCCTGGGGCGACCAGATGGATGTCGTCTTGCAGAATGCGATCCTCGCGTTCCTCGGAAGTGAGCGTGGCGGCACGCTTCCCGATTTGCGCCGGTTCCTCATCGAGCCAGCTTTCCGGGAGACCTTCCTCCATACCGTGAGAGACCCGGAAGTGATCTATTACTGGCAAGCGGTTTTTCCCCATCTCTCCGGAGGCAAGTCCATCGGTCCGGTGCTCACCCGGTTGCAAGGGCTTATGAGCCAGAGACCGATTCGCAACATGGTCTCCCAGTCGGAGAACAAGCTCGATTTCGCCAACATCATGGATACCGGCAAAATCTTCTTGGCGCAGCTCTCGGAAGGCTTGGGCGGTGAGGAAAACTCTTACCTGCTTGGCACCCTGCTCGTGTCGAAGTTTCAGCAGATTGTCATGAGCCGGCAGGAGCAGGAATTATCCGCACGCCGGGACTTCTGGCTTTACATAGATGAATTCGACCACTTCATCACGCCCAGCATGGCGAAGATCCTGAAAGGCGCGCGTAAATACCGGCTCGGTCTCACCCTTGCCCACCAGGAATTACACCAACTGGAAAGCGACCCCAAGGTCGCGAGCGCCGTCGCCGCGCACCCGTTCACGAAGATCGTATTCCGCGTCGGTGACAATGATGCCAAAAAACTCGCCGAGAGCTTTTCGTCCTTCGATGCGCAGAGCTTGAAGAATCTCGACACGTTTCACGCCATAGTCCGTGCGGGGCGTAGTGATTGCGATTTCAACCTGGTGATCGAGCCACAGTCAAAATTGGACCCGAACCAGTCCGATTTGCGGCGGGAGCAAGTCATCGCGGCGTCGCGCGCCAGGTATGCGACACCGCGCAGCCAGGTGGAAGCGGCACTGCTTTCAACCATACGGGTTATAGAGCCCGAGCCGCCCAGGCCAAAACCGGCCAGTGCCGCGCCGCCACTGGTCCAACCTGCCACAGCTTCGCCTGCGGTGATCCCGAAACGACCGGAACCGCAAGCACCACCGGCAGCGCCACCGATCGCGGCAGCCCCTGTGGCGGAATCAGCAACCGAAAAAGCCGGTGATGAGGATACATCTGAACACGAGGCCATAAAAAAGAAGATAGGCTCGGAGGCGGAGAGTCTTGATTACACCGTTACTTTCGAGCCGCAAAATCTGCCGGAAGAGGGGCGCCCCGACATCGTCTTGTCGAGGGGTAATCGAAGGATCGCCTGCGAAGTGACCGTGACAACGAACGTCAAGGACGAGGTGGCGCACATCTGGGGGCGCCTCCAGGCCGGCTTCAAGCATGTGGCCGTCATATCGGCAAACCGGAACAAGTTGAACAGAATCCAGCGCGAACTGACGCAAGCCGGTTCGGTTGAACAACCGACCGGAGTCGCCTTTTATTCCCCCGCTGAATTCATTTCGCAGCTTTTTGATTGGGCCACGGATGATCCCGAGGGGGGCAAAGCCGAACAGGCCAAACCACGAAAGCGGGAGATGCCGCTCGATTCGGCAGCGTTGAGCGAAGCTGAGCGAATGCAGAAACAGGAGCAGATGCTTAACAATCTCAGGCGAGCTTTGAAACGTTGAGGGGCCAATAACGGCCCTCACCTTTCCCAACCTGGCTCACCCCTCGTTTATTCTCACCGGGAATGAAGGGAATGAATCGCAGAACCCCTTGAAATAGAACATTTCGGAACGGTTTCTTCGATCAATGTGAGGGCGCCATTCTCACTTTTATTCTCACTTTGGAGTTAAGCGAAATGTAAAAATGCTCCATCACCTTGATTCTATTGGTGAATCTTAATGATGGAGCGGGTGAAGGGAATCGAACCCTCATCTCAGGCTTGGGAAGCCCGCATTCTACCACTGAACCACACCCGCTTCCCAATGCGATAGTTCTTAACTGATTATCTGCCAGAGTGCAAGCGACGATTTGACAGTGCGCGATTTGACGGTGCAAGCGTCTTGACCCATTCCTCCCAGAACTGCAACCTGCGAGCGCGCTAGAGTGAACATGCTGAACCTGCGGCTCTATACCAGCAACCGGCTGGAGAACCTGGCCGAACGGCTCGTCGAAAGCGTCTGCCGGCCACTACGGTCGCCACTGGAGCCCGAAACGATCGTTGTGCAGAGCCAGGGGATGGCCCGATGGCTGAGGCTGCAACTTGCGGAGCGGCACGGGATCTGCAGCAATTGCCGGTTTCCGTTTCCTCGTGCCTTCAGCTACGAGGCTTTCAAGACGGTGCTGAGCGAGATGCCGGAAGAGCCGGCCTATGAACCGGAATTGTTGGTCTGGCGGGTCATGCATCATCTTCCCGGCTTCCCGGGTGCGCCGGAGTTTGGCAGCCTGAACCACTACCTGGGAGCCGAGAGGGATGACCGGAAGCTGTTCCAACTGGCGGACCGCATCGCTTACGTGTTCGACCAGTACCTGGTATTCCGGCCCGACGTGGTCAGGGAATGGGATTTGGGAGCCGACCACGACTGGCAGGCAAAGCTGTGGCGTGAAGTCAGCGCCCCATTCCGCGAGCAGCATCCGGCGGCGCTGCAGGCCCGGTTCATCCAACGCCTCGAGCAGGCTGACGCCTCGGTTGCGGGCTTGCCAGAGCGAGTTGCCATTTTCGGGGTATCGGCACTTCCGCCGTTTTACCTTCAGATTTTTGCGGCGCTGGCTCGCCACATCGAAGTGAGCCTTTACCTTTTGGAGCCCTGTGAGCAGTTCTGGGGATACATCAGCTCGGGGCGGGAGCAGGAGCAAACGCTCAGGCGCGCCGGCAAAGGGGCTTCCGAGGCGGCGCAACTGCACCTGGAAAAAGGCAATCGGTTGCTCGCCTCGATGGGGCAACTGGGGAGGGACTTTCTCCTGCTCCTCCAAGAATCCGGAGACTGGCGGGAATCGGAGCCGCCGCTGTTCGTGCCCCCCACGGGTGAACATCTATTATCACGCATTCAGGCCGACATCCTGAACCTCGAAGACAGGGGAAGGGGCGAGACTCCTCGATCGGCCATCTTCAGACAGGACGATTCGGTGCAGGTCCATTCTTGTCACAGCCCGCTGCGGGAACTGGAAGTCCTCTACGACCATCTGCTGGACTGGTTTGAGCGGGATCCTGAACTGGCGCCGCGGGATATTCTGGTGATGATTCCCGAGATCGAACTGTATGCCCCGTATATCCAGGCGGTATTCGGCTCGCCCGAGCAGGAGGCCTTCCGCCTTCCCTTCAGTATCTCCGATGGCACGGCACGGATGCAGAGCCATCTAGTCGAGACGTTCCTCTCCCTGCTCCAATTGGCGGATTCTCGCCTTCACGCCAGCCGGGTGCTCGCTTTGCTGGAGGCGGCGCCGGTCCGACGAAAGTTCGCGCTCACGGAAGACGACTTGGAGCTGATCCGTCATTGGGTCGCAGAAGTCCGCATCCGGTGGGGGCAGGATCAGCAGCAGCGAGCCGGGTTGGGATTGCCGGCATGGTCCGAGAATACCTGGCGGCATGGACTGGATCGGCTGCTCCTGGGCTACGCCATGGCTGGGAACGGCGAGGGGCTGTTTGAGGGCATTCTTTCTTATGATGATATCGAAGGGAACGCGAGCGAAGTGCTGGGCAGCCTGGCTGAGTTCCTGGAGCGGCTATTTGGCGCCCTCAAGTCTCTCAAGACAGCGCGGCCACTCGACGAATGGGCGGTGACATTCCAGTCGCTGCTGGACAGCTTTTTCGAGATCAGTGAAAGAGAGGCCCAGGAATTACAGGTGCTCACCACTTGCTTTGAAAAGCTCGCGCGAGCCGTGAGGCGGGCAGGTTTTGACCAGCCCGTGGAACTGGCCGTGGTCCAGGAGCAGTTGGGCCGGGACTTGTCGGAGGATTACTTCGGAGCGGGCTACCTGACGGGCGGCATCACCTTCTGCGCCTTGAAGCCGATGCGGAGCATCCCGTCCAAGGTGATCTGCCTGCTCGGGATGAATGACCGCTCCTTCCCGCGCACCTCTCCGCAACTGAGCTTCGACCTCATGGCCCAGAAGCGCCGATTGGGTGACCGCTCCAGCAGGGAGGATGACCGCTACTTGTTCCTTGAGACGCTCATCTCGGCCCGGGAGCGGCTTTACGTCAGCTACGTCGGCCAATCCATCAAAGATAACAGCGAGGCGCCCCCCTCGGTGCTGGTGAGCGAGTTGCTGGATTACGTGGCGCAGGGGTTCGAGCTCAAGGGCAAGGACATCATCGAGGACCATGTTCTGACGCGGCACCGGTTGCAGGCGTTCAGCCCGGCCTATTTCGGGAGTGGCCGCCTGTTCAGTTTCTCCCGCGAGAACCTGAAGGCCAGCCAGGTCCTTTCGCCCGAACGCAAGAGCCCGGGGGCCTTCATGTCCAAGCCGCTGGCGGAGGCCGGGCCCGAATACCGGCAACTCACCCTGCACACGCTGGCTGAGTTCCTCTGCCACCCGTCCAGATTCCTGGCAGTGAACCGGCTGGGACTGCGCCTGCCCTCCGAAGCGGCAACCATGGATGAGAGGGAAGCGTTCGACGTCGCTGGGCTGGACCGCTACCAACTCCAGCAGGAGCTGCTGGAGCTAATGCTGAACGGCACGGGCCTGAAGGGTTCCGGTGAATTAGTCCGGGCCTCCGGGCGGTTACCGGTCGGAATTACGGGCAACGTCCATTTTGCGCAAGTGCGTGGCGACGTCGAAGCTTTCTGCAAGCGGCTGCACCCGTACAAGCCCACTAGCTTCCAGCCGCCGGCGCCGTTCGAGCTACGGATCGGCGATTTCCGGGTGAGCGGCAGCTTCAGCCATCTGACGCCCGATGGACTTCTCTTTTACCGGCCGGCAGCGATCAAGCCGAAGGACCTTTTGCGCGCATGGGTGGAGCATCTGCTGTGGAACGCCACGCGTTCCCCGGACGCGCCGGCGCAAACGGTGGTCGTGGGCACAGACTCCGTCTGGAAGTTCGCCCCGGTCGCGGACCCTTTGCCGGTTCTTGAAGGATTACTCACCCGCTATTGGTTAGGGCTGTGCCAGCCGCTGCCGTTCTTCCCTGAAAGCTCTTACTCATTCGCGGCGACGGAGTACAAGGCAATGACTGGCACAAGAGGCAGAAGCACCAAAGCGCCGTTAGACATCGCCCAGGACAAGTGGAGCGGCACGGATTTCGGTCCGCCGGGCGAATGCGAAGACGCATACTTCGCCCTGTTCTTCAGAGACAGCGATGCCTTGGACAGTGACTTTGTGGCGCACGCCCGAGCCGTGTTTCACCCATTGCTGGAGGTCTCGGAGGAAATCAAGGAGTGAAAGCGCCCACCCCATTCCATCTGACTGAGACCCCATTGGCCCGCGGCACCAGCCTTATCGAAGCCAGCGCGGGCACAGGGAAGACGTACGCCATCACCGCCCTGTTCGTGCGGCTCATCGTGGAGGAGAACCTCTCGGTGCGCGAGATTCTCACTGTGACCTACACCGAGGCTGCCACCGAGGAGCTGCGTCATCGCGTGCGCCACGCGCTGGTCCAGGCTTTGCAGGCTTTTGCCTCCGGGATGAGCGACACCCCCTTCCTCAAGGCGTTGGTAGCAAAGTGCGGGGACCAACCTCGGGAAATGGAGGCCCGGCTGCAGAATGCCCTGTGCGGCTTCGACGAGGCGCCAATTTACACCATCCACGGCTTCTGCCAGCGGACGCTTCGCGACCGGGCGTTCGAGAGCGGGCTGCTCTTTGACACCGAGCTGGTCACCGACCCCTCGGAGTTCCTGCAGGAGGTCGCCGATGACTTCTGGCGCAGGCACTTCTACGAGGCTGGGCCGAGCCTCGTGCGTTTCGCGCTCAAGAACGGCCTCGGCCCGGAGCGTTTCCTCGGCCTGCTGCGAACCTGCACCAACTACCCGCAGATCGAATTCTTATCCCAGGCCAAGGGCCGCAGCCTTGGTGCGCTCTCGGCAGAGCTGGAAAGTCGGTTCCAGGCGGCGCGCGAAGTTTGGCTTTCCGAAGCAGACCAGATCAAAGCCTGCTTTGGCTCGGCTACCAAGTGGGGCAACGCCCCCTACAACAACGACGAGGCCATGGCAGTTCTGTTCGACCAGCTCGATGCCTGTTTCTCAGCCAACGACACGGCTTTCGAGGCGCTGGGAGGCCTCGCGCACTTCTGCGCCACCAGCCTCGTCGCGGGCAAACGGAAGAACGGCAAGGCGCCGGTTCCGACCCACCGCTGCTTCGATCTCTGTGAAGACTTGTGCCGGGCCGAGCAGCTCTGGCTGGCGGGCCTCCAGCTCGCTTTCGTGGAGTTTGCGAGGGCGGAACTCCCGCGGCGGAAGGCCGAGCGCAAAATCCAATACTACGACGACTTGCTGACGCGTTTGGAGGGCGCACTTTCAGCATCGGGCGGCGAAGCGCTGGCCACAGACCTCCAAGCCCGCTACAGGGCTGCCCTGATTGACGAATTCCAGGACACCGACCCAGTGCAGTATGCGATCTTCCGCCGCGCCTTTTCGGGCGGGAAGACCTTCCTGTTTCTGATTGGCGATCCGAAGCAGGCGATCTACGGTTTCCGCGGGGCGGACATCTTCACCTACCTCGAAGCCTCCAACCAAGCCACGCGCCGCTACACGCTCGGCGAGAACTGGCGCTCGGAGTCCGGCCTGGTCACCGCGGTGAACAAGATCTTCAGCGCTGCGCCCGGCGGCTTTGTCTTCAAGGACATCGGCTTCCAGGAAGTCGTGGCGAAGGCCGAGGCCGACGAGGAGCCACTCACGCTAGGCAACAAGAAGGCCCCGCCGTTCCAGCTCTGGTTCTGGAGCCGCGCTGACGGGAAAGATATACCCAAGACGCTGGCCACGAGAACTCTGCCGCAGGTCGTGGCCAGCGAGATCGTCCACCTGCTTAACGGCAACACGAAGATCGGCGAGCGCAGGCTCAAGCCCGAAGACATCGCCGTCATCGTGCTGGAGAACAGGCAGGCAGCCAAGGTCCAGGAAGCCTTGAGCGAGGCCAACATCCCGAGCGTGCTTCACACCACTGCCAGCGTATTTGAGTCCCCAGAGGCGGCCGAACTCTACCGGGTGCTGGCCGGCATTGCGTTGCCAGGCGACGAACGTCTGGTCAAGTCCGCCCTGGGCACGGACCTCTTTGGCGTGGACGGCTGCCGGTTGCCGGAATTCACCGAGGCCCAGTGGCAGGAATGGCTTCAGCTCTTCCACGACTACGCTGAGCTGTGGAGCCGCCACGGCTTCTTCCGCATGTTCCGCCAGTGGTTGCAGCGCCAACAGGTGCGGCAGCGGTTGCTGGCTTTCCCGGACGGCGAGCGGCGGCTCACCAACCTCCTTCACCTGGGCGAGGTCCTCCGCCAGGCCGAGGCAGAGCGCCGTCTCGGGATCAGCGGCCTGCAGAAGTGGTTCGCCGAGCAAATCGTCCTCGAGGGGGAAGCAACGGAGGAACACCAGTTGCGCCTGGAGCGGGACGACAACGCCGTGCGGATCGTCACCGTCCACAAGAGCAAGGGCCTTGAATACCCGCTGGTCTTCTCCCTGTTCTCCTGGCGGGATTCGGATATTAAGCGCGGCTCCGAGGAGCAGGTTGTCTTTCATGACTCGGCGCAGGGGCATAAGCTGGTGCGCGACCTGGGGCCGGACATCGTGGACGAGCATCGGCAGCAGGCCCGCCTGGAGAGGCTGGCCGAAAACGTGCGCTTGCTCTACGTCGCGCTGACGCGGGCCAAGCACCGCTGCTATTTCACCTGGGGCGGCATCAAGGGCGCCGGAACCTCCGCGCCCGCCTGGCTGCTCCATAGGCCGCCCGCTGCTGACGGGCCGCTCCTGGACACGCTCGAAACCCACTTCAAGTCTCTCAATGATCAGGCCATGCTGGCCGACCTCGACCGGCTGCGGGAGAGGTCAGGCGGCGCCCTCGCCGTCTCCGATCTGCCAGAGCCCGCGCAGGTCCGGTTTGCACCTGAAGACAATGCTGGCGCGACACTCGAATGCCGCCAGTTCAAGGGCCACATCCAGCGCGACTGGGTCATATCCAGCTTCACCTATTTCGCCGCGGGTCTGCACGAGGAACTCCCCGACCGCGACGGGGTCACCGCTCCGCCCGCCCCAGAGGAGTCTAACGCGCAGGGGATGTTTGCTTTTCCCAGGGGAACGAAGGCGGGGATATGTCTCCACGAAATCCTGGAGAAGCTGGACTTCCGTGCCACCGAGGGGGAGATGCTGAAGCTCGTCAATGAACGTCTCCAGACGCACGGCATGGCTCCGGCGGCCCACGGCGATGCCGTTCACCAGATGCTGAAAACGCTCGTGCAGTTTCCTCTGGCTCAGGATCGGAAGGATTTTACGCTCACGCAGATTGCGCCTCCGGACCGCCTTAACGAGGTGGAGTTCTGTTTCCCTGTCCGGGGCGTGTCGCCCGCCCGTTTGCAGGAATTGCTCGGCAAGCTGGGATGGACAGCCGCCGTGCCGACCCAGCTTGGGCGGCTGGCCTTCGACCCCATCCAGGGCTTCCTCAAGGGTTTCATTGACCTGGTCTTCCGCTTCGAGGGCCGGTTCTACCTGGCCGACTGGAAATCCAACTGGCTCGGCAACCGCCTGGAGGATTACTCCCCCGAAGCCATCAGGGATCAGATGCTGCGGCAACACTACTTCATCCAGTATCACCTCTACACGTTGGCCCTGCATAAATACCTCGCCCTGCGCGTGCCCGGCTACGATTACGAGCGGCACTTCGGCGGCGTGATTTACCTCTTCCTGCGCGGCCTCGATGCCGCCCATCCGGAGCGCGGGGCGTTTCGGGATCGCCCATCGCACAGTGCCATGGACCAACTCTCAGCCTTACTGGAGGGCAAATGAATCGCGACCCAAATGTCTCACAGCGCGTGCGGCAGCCCGGAGCGCCGGCATGTTGCCGGCTTAGGCTGTTCGGGCGGTGTAAGCCGGCAACATGCCGGCGCTCCAGCCGCTTGAAGGTGTGAAATATGAAGGCATCCGCTCATGGTAACCCCGCGGAAACCCTCGCTCCGATTGACCGGCACTTTGCCGGCCTGATGGCGCGGTTGTCGGGCGGTGCGCCCGAGGTGAAGCTGGCTGCCGCCCTCGTAAGCTATCACTGCCGTCAGGGCCACATCTGTGTGGACCTGGTCGAGTATGAGCACAAACCGCCGCCAGCGGAGATCATCGCCGAGCTGGGACTCCCATCGTCGCCGGCAATCCCGCTCAAGCAGCTTACACGCTTCGCAGTGGTAGGGAGGCCCGGTGAATTCAAACCGCTGGTTCTCGACGCGGGTGGGCGCCTCTATCTCCACCGCTACTGGAAGTATGAAACCTACCTGGCCGAGGCTATCGCCCGGTTGGCGCGAGAGAATGCGGCTCCGGTAGATGAGCAACAGCTCAAGAGCGGATTGATGCGGCTGTTCCCCGAGGGAAGCGGAGACGAGATCAACTGGCAGTCGGTCGCCGCCTTTGCCGCGACGCGCAGGAGGCTGTGCATTATCTCGGGGGGGCCGGGCACGGGCAAAACCCGCACGGCGGTGGTTCTCCTGGCGCTGCTGCTCGAACAACATCCGGGGATGAGGATTGCCCTGGCCGCTCCTACGGGCAAGGCCGCCGCGCGCTTGCAGGAAACCGTGAAGAGTGCCAGAGCTACTTTGCCATGCTCGCAGGGAATCAAGGACGCGCTTCCCGCAGAGGCCAGCACGATTCATCGTCTGCTGGGCTACGTCCCCGACTCCGCCTTCTTCCGTCACGACGCAGACGACCCGCTCCCATTCGACACGGTCGTAGTGGACGAAGCCAGCATGGTGGACCTGGCGCTCATGGCCAAGCTCGTCGCGGCGATCCCTTCCTCGGGCCGGCTCATCCTTCTAGGGGATAAGGACCAATTGGCTTCGGTGGAAGCCGGGGCAGTCCTTGCCGACCTGTGCAATGGCGGAGAGCCGCGGAGGTTCTCCGACGCCTTCATCACGGTCTTCAAAGCGCTAGACGGCCAGGAACTGCCGCCGGAGCCAGGCGCCGCCACGGTGTCGGACCTCTCTGACTGCATCGTAGAGCTGCGCCGGAACTACCGTTTCAGCGAGCACAGCGGCATCTACCAGCTCAGCCGGGCCGTCAATGAGGGTCATGCTGAAAAAGCCCTCGAGGTGCTCGGGGCCGTAGCGGCAGGCATCCTGCCTGCCGTAGAGGGCGGCATCTTGCCGCCCGGACCTACAGCCGCTACGGGGCTCTCCTGGAAACCCCTGCCCGCGCCGGCGTCGCTGAAGCAGGCTCTCAAACCTTATGTGCTTTCCCGCTCCATGGGCTTTCTCCAAGCTTCTACTCCCGCGGAGGCATTGCAGGCCTTCGCCAAGTTCCGCATTCTCTGCGCCCTGAGGCACGGCCCCTACGGCGTGGAGAACCTGAACCGCCTGGCCCAAGAAATCCTGGCGGAGGCAGGACTGATCGAGGCCAACGCGTCCTTGTACGCCGGCCAGCCGGTGATGGTCGTCCGCAACGATTACAACCTGAAGCTCTTCAACGGTGACGTCGGCATCCTTCGGCTGAACGAGATGAAGGAATTGCGCGCGTGCTTTCCGGGGCCGGACCAAACCATCCGCGACTTCATGCCGCTGCGCCTGCCCGAGCACGAGACCGCCTATGCCATGACCGTCCACAAAAGCCAGGGCTCTGAGTTTGAACGCGTGCTGCTGGTCCTGCCCCGCGAGGACAGCGCCGTGCTGACGCGGGAGCTGGTTTACACGGGGCTGACGCGCGCCAGCAAAGAGGTCGAGCTGTGGTCCGACAAGGGAATCTTCGTCACCGCCGTTCGGCGCAAAATCAGCCGCCGGTCCGGTTTGCGGGAAGCGTTGTGGGCGCCTCCGACCGCCTAAAGGCGGGACTCCATACCTCGGCTCGCGAGCGCTGCCTGCACGTAGGGATTGCGTTGCCGTTCCTGGTCCAGCGTGCTGGCGGGGCCGTGTCCGCCAAGCAGCCGCGTCGTGCCCGGCAGCTCCATAACGCGGCGGATCGAAGCCTCCATTTGGCGGTGGTCCGAGTCCGGCAGGTCCGTCCTGCCAATGGAGCCGCCGATGATCAGGTCCCCGCCCACCAGCACCTGCTCCCCAGGCAAATGATACGCCACATGCCCCGGCGAATGGCCCGGCGTGTGGATCACCGTGACATCCAGCGACCCAATCTTGAGCTTCTGATTATCCGTCACGCGCCCGTCCGCCTTGACTGGCGGTATGCTCAAGTGAACGTCGAACATCCGCGTCTGGTAATCCGGGTGCTGCGCCTTGGCTTCGTCCAGCACGTGGATCAGCACCTTCGCGCCAGGGAACCGCTTCGTTACGACTGCGTGATCGGCGAAGTGATCGAAATGCCCGTGCGTCAGCCACAAACCGACCAGGTCCCACCCTCGCTTGGCGGCCTCGGCGAGGAGCGGCCCCGTCGTATGGTCCGGCGCATCAAAGAGCACGGCCTGCTTGGTCGTCTCATCGGCGATCAGGAAGCAGTTCGTCATGGCCACTCCGCCCGCGTTCGTCAGCACGATCATGCGCAAAGTCTATCGCACCCGCCGAACGTTCGCCAACCCCATTCACGTTTCACGTTTCACGCCTCCCGCTCCGACGCTTTCACGCTCCACACTCTTGACGTTCCCTCGCCCCCGCCCTACAACACCCCCATGATTCACATAGGTATTCACACCGACAACTGGCGCCCGCTGAGCGTGGGCTTTGAAGCCGCCTGCCAGAAGATCGCGGCCACCGGCCTCAAGCACATCGAGTTCGCCGCCATCCACGGCCAGAACTTCATCACCGCCCTCGGCTACGACCCGGGCGTCTCCCTCCAGTCCAATCCCCGCGCCATCCGCCGGTTCCTGGACAAGCTCGGCCTGCGCGTCTCGCAGATTGACGGCGCCTACCCCATGATGGGCCCCAACGGCTCGGCCTACGGCGTCCAATACGTCACCCAATCCATCCGTTTCGCCGCCGAGCTGGGCTGCCCGATGGTTGATACCGTGGACGGCGCCTTCGAAATCCCCGGCCTCACGCGCAAGGAAGTCTTCCGCATCACCTGCGACAACTACCGCCAGTGCCTCGCCTGGGCCGAGGACTACCACATCACCCTCAACGTCGAGCCGCACGGCCCCTACACCAACGACATCGAGTTCATGCAGAACCTCTTCAAGCATTTCGACTCCGAATACCTCCGCTGCAACCTCGACACCGGCAACACCTACATCGCCGGCCACAACCCGCTGGACTACCTCAAAGCCCTGCGCCGCTACGTCAGCCACTGCCACATCAAAGATGTCAGCCCGGCGCTGGCGGCCGCCGCCCGCGGCGAGGAAACCGGCATTGGCAGCTCCGAGGTCCCGGTCGGCGGCGGCGTCAACGCCGACAACATCCGCGCCTGCATGGCCCTTCTGCACCAGCACAACTGGGACGGCGTCGTCTCCCTCGAATGCAGCGGCACGGATGAGAACACGCGAAAGAGCGTCGAATGGATGAAGGGTGTGGTGAAAGGGTTGGGGAAGAAGGGGAGGCGTTGAAGCGTGAAACGTGAAACGTGAAAGGCGGTTCGAGTTTGGCTTTATGCAACTGACTTTGTCTCAAACATGCTGTTCGGCGCAGAGGCACAAGCCCATGAGCGAATCAATAGCCATCGTGAAAGCCATCGCAGTAACAGCGCTGGCGGCAATGGGAACGCTGGCCTTCGCAGGCGAAGACGTGAAGGGAGGAGGGAAGACCACTAATGGGCTCTCGATGGTACTCGTCGCCACAAAGTCGGCTGTTCAGCTTGGCGAGCCAATTAGGGTCTCCTTGAGTGTGAAAAACCAAGGCGACCGGATGATGGAGGTTAGCAAAAGCGTGACAGCGTTCGATTGCTTTGAAGTCACCGGTCCGGACGGGCAGGCGGCTACATATGTGGGATTCGTGGGACAGGTTCAGGAAATTCCGTCTACCGTCCAGCCGTCATCAACCGTCACGCTTGCGGATGGACTGGACCTCACAGACAAGTATCTTTTTCCGAAGCCAGGACGGTACGCTATCCGGTTTAGGGAAACCCCCTACTCCTACAACAGCGCAGCCCGAAAAGTGCTCTTCTGTCCCTCTTCCAACCAGATCATGGTGGACGTGACGCCGGGACAATTAGGCGAACTTGATCAGATCGTGGCTCAATTGCTTCCCATACGTCCCAAAGGCTGGGGCATCGTGAAAAGCGTCCGTGGGCAGAATGAAGTCGCTCCATTCGGACGAGGTTCTGTGCCTGGCTACAGCGCTCACATCTACCTCTCCTTCATGAGTGGAGAGGCGGTCTATGTATGGCTCACGAAATCAAAGGCCCCGATCACTCCAGACCCAAAGAAGGACATCAGAAGCGAATACCTTGGCCGCACCGGCGGACTGTACGTGTACGTTGCCCCGACTACCAAGGCGACAAACAGTTGGCCCACGGCTCTTGGTGACATTTCTCGCGTGTTGCAGATCGCAAATGAATAGGAATGGCCGAACCAGACGCAGCACCGAATGGGGGCCCCGCGACGCCGGTTGGCAATTCGGGAGTCACAGCGAGGCCGCTCTCGGTAATCTGCATCGTTAAATCCCCAAAATGCCCCCTTTAAGGCCCCGGGCCTCAGAGTTGACTCCAAAAGCGGCAGGTTTGAGGCTCTTTTCGTCTTGTTTGAGGCTCGGAAGGTCAAAGTTGACGCTCGGGGCATCAACCTTTGCGGCTTTTAGCATCAACTTCGAGGCTCGGAGCATCAGAAATGACGCTTTTGGCTTCAAAGTTGACGTTTTTAGCCTCAATGATCCCGCAAAAATCTCCTCCTTGGGCCCCTTGCCCGGCTCAGGGGCCTCAGGGCGCCTGAGACCTTTCGCTGCCTTTACGCGCCTCATTTACGCGATTTCCAGCCTCCACGGCAGTCCCGCAGCGCCTCCCCCACCGTCACCCCTCCGTAGCCTCGCCGTATCCTCACCGTAGTACCTCTGATAGGCTATCAGAGGTACTACGGTGAGGATACGGCGAGGCTACGGAGGGGATTGGGAGGGGTTGGGGTGGGCACCTGAGGCCAGAAACCAGCGTTTTCGCGGAAAGCAGGCTCATCAGAGGCCACCTGGCCGCTGGCTGACTCGTTGTAGCATGCTGGCGGCTGAAGTCCCGCCCGCAGGCGGTTCCCTCCGATCGCCTGAGGGCGGGACACCAAACGGGGACATTGACGCAGGTCAAGGCGCAGGTTGGCTTCCATGATAGGCTGGCCCGATGAAAATAAATGACGTTGATGGACATGAGAATGAGGCCGGGACTGAAGTTGCGCCCGGTCAGGCAGCGGCGGCGGCGGGTAGGCTGCCTGCCCTGGTGCTGGATGCGCGCCCGATCTTTGCGAGGGGAGAATCGCCCTGCTCGAAGGTTGATGAGGCGGTGGCGAGTCTCGCTCCGGGGCAGTCTTTCGTGCTGCTGGCGCCAAAGGAACCGAAGCCGCTGTTCGATAAGCTTGGCGCGCTGGGCTTCAGCTATCACTCGGAAGCCGTGCCGGATGGAGGCTGGAGAATTGAGTTCACTCCCGGGGCAACCCCGACGTCGGGCGCAGCGTCCGGGCTGGGCCGTTGCTCGTGCCATTGAGGCGGCGCGGGGAGGCTGGATGCCATGAACGCGGGGAAACGAATTGCGCGGGCGCCCTTGCTGCTTTTAGGTATCGCGAGCCTGATAGCGGGCGTTTGGGGCGGGCTGGTGCGGCTGCCGTTGAACCTGCCGCTGCCGGGTGGGAACGCGAACTGGCTCACGTTCCATGGTCCGCTAATGGTATGCGGATTCCTGGGCACGGTGATCGGGCTGGAGCGAGCGGTGGGGCTGCGCGGCTGGTGGGCCTATCTGGCGCCGGCGCTGACCGGGGCGGGCGCGGTCATGGTGATGGCGGGAAAGCTGGGGCACACGCCGGTGGCTCTCATTGCGTTGGGCAGTCTCTGGTTTTGGCTGGTGACTCTTTGGGTGGTGAGGCTGCAAAGGGCCACATTCACGATGGTGATGTCCGCCGGGGCGCTGGCCTGGGCGGTGGGAAACCTTTTATGGCGGGCGGGCTGGGAGTTTAACCGCCTGGTGCCGTGGTGGATCGCGTTCCTGGCACTGACTATTGTAGGCGAACGACTGGACCTGAGCCGGTTTCAGAAGCCTACCAGGTGGAAGGCGCCGCTGCTCTTTATCGCCCTGGGCATGTTCGCCGGCGGTGTGGTGCTCAGCACAATCGCACAAGTGCCAGGCGAGAGATTGACCGGCTTGGGCTTGCTGGCCCTGGCTGGGTGGTTGTGGCGCTTCGATCTGGCGCGGCGCACGATCCGGCAGCCCGGCCTGCCGCGCTTCATGGCGAGCTGCTTATTGGTGGGCTACTTCTGGCTCGCGCTGGCGGGCGTGCTCATGGTGGCGTATTCACCGCTCGAATCCGGCTTGCGCTATGACGCCGTGCTGCACTCGTTCTTCCTGGGCTTCGTGTTCTCCATGATCTTCGGCCACGCGCCGGTGATCTTCCCCGCGGTGCTGATGGTGCAACCGTCGTTCCGGGGCTGGCTCTATTCGCACGTTGTCCTGCTGCACCTGGCTCTGCTGCTGCGCATCGGGGCTGACATTGCCAAATGGGCTCCGGGGCGGCAGTGGGGAGGGATCATAGGCGCGCTGGCGATTGCACTTTTCCTGGTGAACACGGTGGCGGGATTCGTGAAACGTGATGCGTGACGCGTGATGGGGAGGCGCCACGCGCGTCATACATTTCACGTTTCACGCATCGCGTCTCACCCCGTCACTCGCCGAGGTTGCGGCGCAGGAGGGCGTTGAGCTTCGCAGGGACGAGCACGGTGAGAGATTTGCCCTTCACGGCGACGAGCCTTTGTTCGCGGAACTTGGCGAGGGTGCGGGAGAAGGTTTCGCTGACGGTTCCCAACTCGGCGGCGAGCACGCGCTTGGTCATGGTAAGCTCGATGGTGACGGGGTGGTCACTCGCCGGGTCGGGACAGTGTTTGATGAGCCAGTTGGCAAGGCGGGTTTCCACGTCGCGGAGGGTGAGGTCTTCGAGCTGGCCGACGAGCACGCGCAGGTGGCTGCTCATGGAGCCGAGCATGCGCAGGGCGAGTTCGGGCTGGCGCCGGACCAGCGCGAGCATGCCGGCCTTTTCCACCAGCAAGACTTGCGAGGCTTCCAGCGCGCGGGCGTCGGCGGGATAACCATGCGCGGTGGCGAGCGCCACTTCGGCAAAGGATTCGCCCGTGCGGAAGACGTGGATGATCTGCTCCTTGCCGGCGGCGCTGACGCGATGGATGCTGACGGCCCCGCGTTGAACGACGTAAAGCCCCAGCGCGGGATCGCCTTCGTGGAAGAGGTAGTCGCCTTTGTCGAGCGCCTTGACGGTGCAGATGGCCGCGATGCTTTCCAGGTCCGCCGGCGGCAGGCCCGCAAACAGCCGGCAGCTTCTCAGGGCGTGCGTGATGGCGATGATCTTTAGCTCGCTGTGTGCGGCAGTCATACTATCGAGGCTTACCGGCTCACCTCGCCCTGGACCCACTGAATCGCGTGGAGCATCACTTCTGTCGAGGTCTTCAGGTTCAGCTTCTCTTTGATGCGGTTGCGGAAGGAGTTGACGGTGGCGACGGTTACGTCCAGGGCGGCGGCAATCTGGCGCGCGCCCTTGCCCTGGCCGATCATGCGGAAGACTTCCAGCTCGCGGTCGCTGAGCGTCTCGATGGGCGTGGCGGGAGTGTCGGGCGCGCCGTGCATCAAGCGGGACACGAGCGAGCTGGCCAGCTTGTCGCTCAGGTGCATCTCGCCGGCCAGGACTTTGCGGATGGCCGTTTTGACCGTCTTGGCGGGCTCCTGCTTCATCACATAGCCCATGGCCCCGGCGCGCAGCGCCCGCTCGGCATACAGCGATTCGTCGTGCATCGAGACCACCAGCACGGGCATGTCCTCGTATTGCGCTTTCAGGGTCTTGATGAGGTCAATGCCGCTGGTGCCGGCGAGGGAAATATCCACGATGGCCAAGTCGGGGCGGGTCTCGCTGATGCCCCGCAACGCTTCCTCCGCGACCGCCGCGTCGCCGCAGACCAGGAGGTCCGGCTCGCGGTCAATGACGTGGCGCAAGCCGTCGCGGAACATGGCGTGGTCGTCCACCAGGAAGATGCGGCTCCTGGCTGGCTGCGGCTTGTCTGGCCGCGGCGGCGGTGCCCCTGCCTTCGGCGGGCGGGGCGGATCATTGCTTGTGGTGTTCATCATTGAGCGGTGGTGCGGCCTCCCGTGAGGCCGGATAAAACATGCACGTGACTTGCGTGCCCTGTCCGGGCTTGCTTTTCAAGTCCAAAGTGGCGCCGATGACCCGCGCGCGGTAGCGCATGATGCGAATGCCCATGCCGGTCCCGCCCGTGCCCGGCGGGTCGAAGCCTGAGCCGTCGTCCTGCACGGTGAGAGCGAATCGGTCGTTGGCGCGGGTGAGGCTGATCAACACGTTGGCTGCGTTGCCGTGTTTGGCGGCGTTGAGCACCGCCTCCTGGGCGATGTAATACAGGTGCAGCGCCGTGCCGTTCTCCATGGTCGGCAGCACGCGATCGCAAGTGAAGCGGCATTGAATGCCGTAGAGGGTGCCGGCGTTGCCGGCCATCTCCTCCAGGGCTGAGACCAGGCCGTTCTCCTCCAGGCGCACCGGGAACAATCCGCGCGCCACGCTGCGCGTCTGGAGGATGGTGTCGTTGACCAGCCGGCCGATGTTCTCAACTTCGCCTGTCGAGGCATGGCTTTCTTCCTGCAACTGGTCGGCCAGAACTTCCGTGCGATAAGCGATGGCGGCCAACTGCTGGCAGACGCCGTCGTGCAGATCGTGGCCGATGCGGCGCTGCTCGCGGTTGCTGGCTTCGAGAATCTCCCGTTCCAGGCGCTTGCGCTCGGTGATGTCGCGCGCGATGCCTTCAACCTCCACCTGCTTGCCGCCTTGCTCGACCATGCGGGTGCTAATCTCCAGCTTCACCCGCTGGCCGGCGCCGTTGACAAAGTCCCACTCCGCAGGCGGCAATTCGGCGCCCTTAACCACCTCCTCAATCCACTCCCCAGCCTCGGCTCGCTGCTCCGCGGCCACCAACTCCACCAGTGGCCGGTTGACGATCTGCTCCCGCGGGCGTTGCAGCAGGCGCTCACCCGCCTTGTTGATCGAGGTGATGCGGCCCGACAGGTCGTGGGTGAACACCATGTCGTTGGCATTCTCGAACAGCTCGACGTAGCGCTCCTTCAGCGCGGCTTCCACTTGCAGCTTCTGGGCGATGATCTGCGTCTGCCGGCCAACCCGCCGCCGCAGCACCGCTACCCACGCAAAAGCCGCCAGCACCACTGCGCTGAGTCCGCCGAACGCCACTGAAAGCCGGGCCAGCGTCCACCACGGCGGGCGCTGGAGCACGAAGATGTCCCCGGCCGAGCGCAGCAGCAGCCGGAACGACTTGGCCCGCCACGCCTCGCCGGCGAACCAGTCGCCCCCCTTCTCGATCAAGCACACGCCCGTCACCGCCACCTTGCTGCCGTTCTGCAAGTATGCAAAGTCGGAGCCGTGCGTCTTGCGCTCCAGGTAGGCCGGGAAAATGAATCCCCCGGACTCCAGCACCAGGAACTCCTCGCGGCTCCTGCGGGCCCGCTCCACCACGGTCGCTCCAAGGCGGATCAGCCGGCAGTCGTGCGTTCCCTTCAGGGCCTCATCGGCGCTCACTTCGTCCGCCACCGGCACCGGGCCGGGCCCAATCACGCGAAAGACCGCGTCCCGCAGCATCGGCGTGTACTCCCCCTGCGCCGGAAAGCCCAGCACCTCGACTCGATCACCGGGCAGCAGCGGGCCCGGTTGCTGCGTCTCGACATACAGGCCCTCAGTTTCATCCTCGAGATATAGCACGCCGTCATTTGGCCGGTAGATCAGTGTGCCAACTACCTTCACCCGGTGCCCGTAGGTGCCTTCAGGAGCAAACTGCAAAAGGCTGCCGATGCTCTGCGTCGGGGTTGCAAATGGATCCAACGGGGCTGGGCGTTCCACCTGCAAGTCCTCAGCCCGGGGCACCAGCAGCCGAATGCCGAACAACTGCCGCCGCTGGTTGAACTGCGTATAACACACCCCGCGCACTTTGATGGTGCTGTCCGTCAGCGCTACGCCGTCCTTCACCGGCAATTGGGCCGCAACTGCCGTCAACTGCCCACCCCCGGTTGCGATCTCGATCGAGAAGAACTTGCTGTGCTCATCGAACCGGGTGGAGCGCACCACGCCCTCAATCTCCACGAATTGGCTGTCCTCTCGCCCGCTGATCAGTTGCTCGAAGGAAACCGGCCGCGCGGCCGGGAACTTGCCCTCGCCGAGCACATTGATGCGCCGCGCCTGCACCACTGGCGCGAATTCGCCCTGACCGGTCAGCCCTTCGATCTCCACCAACTGGCCCGTCACCAGGTTTGTCGGCTCTCCTGACGTCTGCGGGTAGAAATAAATGCCGGCCGTCTCGTCCTGCACAAACCGGAATGCTGCTGTTGGAATCCGCTGGTCGAAGAAAGTCACCGTGCCGTGTAGCCGCACTGGGTAGTGCCGCTCCGCCTCTGCGGGACTAAGCCGCCGGACCTCCTCCGCCGTACGCAGTTCCGGCAGCGGGTCATTCTGGGCCAATAGCCAGGAGCTTGCGCCCAGGAACAGGAGGCCCGCTATGTTAGGTCTCCGCCCACGCCGCTGTGATGCACGCTTCAAGGGCAAGTGTTACAGTTACGCCTGGGAGTGTAATCTAGGCGAGTACATTCGCCAAGCGGCCTCTTTCAGCAAGCGTCGCCAGCCTTTTCGCCTGCTCACCCTGTCCGAGTGGCCTAAGGAGGCGAAATCAGAACGCTCCGGCCCCTCCTCGCGGTTGCATAAACTGTCTTTGCCAAGGGTCCGCTACCTGCATTTTTGTTCATTTAGGTGTTGACCGAGAACTTCCGCCGTGATACAAACGACGTCAAACGTAGCGCGTTTAAGTACACGCACGTAGCAAACGGCGCAGCATAGTCCAAATCCAAACCTATGAAACGAATAGCAACCTTCTTCGTAATCGCCTGCTGGGCAGCGGGCATCGCCAGCGCCCAGAACCTCCTGGTCAACGGGGACTTTAACACCCCCAATAGCGTCGGCCCCAATCCGGCTCCCGCTCCCTGGACGACCTGGACGTGGCCTGATTGGAACAACGCCTGGGCCAACCAGCAAAACGACGGGTCATCCTTTGACGGCAGCCCTTATATGGCTGTGGGCAACGGGAACGGGTCAAGCTATTCCACGGGGCTTTACGAAACGGTCGGAGCGACCCCGGGCGTGTCCTACACTCTGTCGGTGGATAGTGGCGCGCAGGCCTGGTGGAGGCCCGAAGGCGAAATGAGGCTCATCTTCCTGGACGCCGGCAACAATGTCCTGGCGCAGAATACGGTGGTTACCGTGGATCCGAATTCCTGGAGTGGCTATGATCAGGGCCAGCCCTGGAGCCTGTTCTCAGTGACGGCGACGGCCCCCGCAGGCACGGTCGAGGCAAAGGCGGAATTCGTGATGAACGGCGGGCAAGTGAACGCCTGGGGCGGTGGCACGGTATGGTTCGACAATGCCAACCTCTCGGTAGTGCCGGAGCCCGGCTCGCTCGCGCTGGCTGCTGCCGGTGCGGCGCTGCTGTTGGCTCACAGCCGCAGGACCCGGCGCTCTTAGGCGGCTACGCACACCACAATCGCTTTGCAACAGCCCAACTCGGGCGACGGCCCGGGTTGGGCTGTTCTATTCCCCGATCGCCTGCCGCTACGGCGCGGCCAGCCGGAAGAAGCAGTTCCCGTTACTCACGGGCAGGGTTACGGTGAGGGGGTCCCCCGGAGTCACGGCGTTGGTGACGGGTAACCACAGAGCCGGCGGGGTGAGGTTGGTCGCGGCCCACACGCTGAAGTTGGTGGCCCAGCCGGGCCACGCGATAACGAGTTGGCCGCCGCCGGGGACCAGGTTCACCGCCATTTCCGGAGGCGCCTGGGCCGGTTGCGGGGTCGCACTCACCTGAAAGGAGTTGGTGCCCTCGCCGTTCAGGTTGAAGGAGGAGACGACATAGTAGTAAGCGACGCCGTTTGTGAGGCCCAGGTCCACGTAGTTTGTGCCAGGCAGGCCCGTTGCAATGACGGCATAAGGCCCGTTGGTGGCGATCGAGCGCTTGAGATTGTAGCTGCCGGCACTTCCGACTGCCGACCACTGCAAAGTCACCTGGGCATTGCTCGCGGTGGCGCTCACGTTGGCGGGCGCCGCCGGCAGTTGGCAGGAGACGCTGAGGTTATCGAAGGTCGAAGTATTGGTGAGCAGGTTGTTGTGGGCCGTCACCGCCAGCCCGACGAACACATTCGCGGCCATGGGAATGGTGGCCGAGCCGACTTGGCTCCAGCTATTCGTATTGCTCGCGCGGTAGCCGGTGAACGTGTTGCCTGTCCGGACTAGCTTTAGCCAATACGGCGCCGCGCCGGAGGAAGCTGAGCTGCTCGAAGAACCGGAGGTCGCTGACCTATACGAGAATAATGTCCCGTTCTGCGGCGTAACCGCTGCGAGTGCATTGGCCGAATCGAACTGCAACGTCTCCCGGATCATCAGGCCAGCCTTGGCCCAGGGATCGCTGTTCTGCTGGCTTGCCACGCGGGCGATGATGGTGCTATCGCCCAATACCGCCCGATAGGCAAACTGGAACGAGTCAGCCGTTCCCCAGATATCAATCCCGGACCCAGTAACGGCGTACGTGCCGCCCGAGGCGCTGGTACTGCCGGCAAAACCCACGTCCCCGGCGTCCCCGTTCCACATTCGGCTGATGCCCACATCCCCTGAGACCCAGCCCGCAAGCAGCGAGTTCGCCTGGAGGGCAGCACTGCATTCCGCAGAAACGGCTCCCATGCCGCTCGCATTAGTAGCAGCGACTACGTAGAAATACGCTGTGCCGTTCGTCAAGCCGGTATCCTCGTAACCGGTGCTGGCGGATGAGCCGATCACCGTGTAGGGTCCACCCGAAGCGAGACCACGTTGAACGCTGTAGCCGGTTGCCCCCGAGCATGCGATCCATCCAAGCGACACCGCGGCATTGCCCGCCGTAGCCTGCAGGCCACCAGGTGGCAAGGGCGGCGCGCCCACCGGCTGGAACTCAATCCAAAGCAGGTCGTAGCCCGCCGTATCACAGTCAATCTCCAACGTCGCCGCGCCGGACGCGCTGACCATGACATTGCTCACCGTGGAGGTTGAGTAGGTGGTGTACGCCCCAGTGTTCGGGAGCGTCATCGTGCCGGAAACATTGGCGCCGTTAACCAGCACCTGCAACTGGCCCCCGGCCCCGCCGGAACCATAGCGGATGTTCAGATTGTAAATGCCAGGCATGCTGGAGACCGTGTAGCGCTGCCACTCGCCCGCGACATTCCATCCGATCTTCAGCAGCGTGCTCGCATCTTCGGACGACTCCGTATCCACGCCATCGTCGCGCCCATACCACGAACTGTTCCACGCCGTGCCGCCCGGACCTTGACCTGCTTCATCATCATATACCGTGTCGCTATAAGCCACGCCGTCGGCGCCCATGTCGTAGTCCGTCGCCATGATCCTGCCAGGGATCGTCATTCCGCTGCGGTAAGGCAGGCGCTGGCTGGCGAAGCTCGCGTTGGGGCGCGTCAGGCTGTCCACGACCTCGGGATGCACCAGGCAATTGGAGAAGACCTGTCCCTGCGCGTATCCCAACAGCCAGTTGAACGCGTTGGTCACGCTGGGCCTGGCAACCGTGCCCGGCGAGTTCCAGTAGTTCTTGAGCGCGTTCCAGCCGGCGGTCTGCGGATTCTCCGCCAGCACATAAAGCTGCGGCGTCTTGTAGCTCCAATAGCACCACGACTCGCTTAACGTGGCTGTCCGCCCGTTGTAGCTCAGGGCGTCGGGCTGCTCGAGGTTGGTGATCGCGAAGTTATTCCAATGCGTCGAGTTGTAACCAAACTCGCCCATCCAAAGCGGCACGTTTGCGCCGACAGCGATCTGCTTGCGGTCGGTCGCAAACGGCAGCGCATCTCCGTAGCGATGATCGGAGTAGCACACGTTCGCATCGCTCCAGCCCGTCGTGTTGATTTGGGCCAGCGCCGTCGCCCACCAGTCTCCCTCACAAATGAGCATGTGATTGGTATCCACCGACCGGATGGCGGCGATGGCGTCGGCGTAGGTGCTGCTAAGGAGGGTGCCCGGAATCAACACATAGCCGCCGCTGTCGTTCACCGGCTCGTTAATCAGATCGTAGCCGCCGATCCAGGTGTTGGTCGCATACCGCGCCGCCAATCGCTGCCAAATGTGCAGGAACAGCGCATGGTTGGACGCGTTGGTATAGACGTTGCCCGCCACCGAGTAATCCTTGCCCCCGGGCACCCCGTGCATGTCGGGAATAACGTATATGCCGTTGGTGGCGCACCAGGTGAGCAGGTTGTCGAAGTAATTGAAACCGGTGTTCAGGTCATACCCGTTGGTCGGGTAATTGGCAGCGGCATTGGTGACCTGGTAAAACAATTCATAGTGGAAAGGCACGCGCAGGCTGTTGAAGCCGTTCGTGCGGAGGAAAACCAGATCCGCCTGGCTGACGAAATTGCTCCGTATCGCGCCCAGCGCCAGGGCCGTCAGATTGGTATCGCCTCCCAGCACGTCTTCCACGGCGGCGTTGAGCAGCTCGAAGTCATCGGCACCCGCGTAAGCGCTCAGGTTCGGCGCACCCATCATCCAGAGTTCCGGCCAAAGCCAACTCCCTAGGTTGACGCCCCGCAGCGTGATCTCCTCGCTGTTCTGGTCCAGGATCGCCACCCCCCCGGCATGCACAAACCCGCCCGGCTGAAGCCCCACGTCGGCCGGCGAAGTGGCCACGGTCAGATTGTCCCAACCGACATTAGCGGCGCTGCCGGTTGAGAGCAGCCGAACGCGCGTGGACCAGTTGAACCACGTCTGAAAGCTCTTGGTCAAGCCCGCGCTGCTTGAGCCGTTGCCGACATTGTAGTAGTCAGAGCTGGTGGGATTGATAAACAGCGACAGCTTTTGGTTGGCGAAATCGAGCACGGCAATCAGCGTGCAGCGCGTATTCGGGGCGGGCGTCAGCGCCGTCAGCGCCTGGCCGTAGCCTGGCTCGCTAATGCCGAAGGTGTTGTTCGTGAGGCGTCCGAAATAGACCCGCTCGGTGCCGTAATCGAGCGAGCTGATACCCGCGGAAGCCGGGACGGTACTGCCGGTATTCAGGGCGACCTTGATGAACGCAATACCCGCGGACTGGAACGCGGAGCCGGTCTCATCCCCGCCGTAAATACGCACAGCCCCATAGTTGCTGCCCGTGTAGAGCACGTTGCCAGAAACGGAAGGCAGGCTCGCCCCGCCGCTCCAGGCAGTAACTCCGCCCGCCCGGCTCCAACCGGCTCCGCCATTGCGCCCGTTAATCACCCCATCCGGGTAGGAAAACGACTCAAAACCGACGACCCCCGCCGAGGCCGTGCCCGCGAGCGCGAGTCCGGCAAGCAGACAGAGAACGCTCGCGTGAACGGCGTGCCCCGCAGAGTAACGCAAATTTAGCGTGTGCACTATTGCTTAACGGTGCTTCGGTCCTGAAGCCAGAGCAGATCAGCGCAGTTCGGGTCTGCGGCGACATCGGTGCTCTGCGCGCCAAACACGTTCCGGTCCCGCCATTTCTTCAGCTCGCAATGGCCGTCAGCAAAGGATAACCCTCCCGCGCCGTCGTGGTAGCTCGCCGGCACATCCACCCAGTGGGTCTGCGTCGGGTCGCAGACAAAATACCCGTCATTGATAGTCCAGGGGTTCTCATCAATGAAGATGAAGGCCATGGAGGGCGATGGGGCGGTGATGTCCGCCAGTTTTCGATAAATGCGCACCTGCGTATTGTTGTTGCAGATGGTAATGGGGTCCATCCAGCAATTCAATGACATGCTGCGAACCGTCCGGGCGCCGCCGCCACCCAAGGGTCCCGCCTCTGACTTCTTGTCCGCCGGGCACTTATACACCTCGAGACTGCTGACGTAAGGATACAACAGCCCCATTTGAATCAGCACGGTGTTCGTCCAGCTCGGGGCCTGGGCCATGGAACCCAGGACCCACTGGGATTTGGCCCCTCCGGGCTGGGCCTGCGGATCGCTCGGGAACTGCACCAGCTCATCCAGCCCGCCCACGCGCACCAGCTTGGCATCGTTGTCGCTCGGATACATCAGCCAGGCCAATTGAAGCTGCGCGAGATTGTCCAGGCAGCCGATGCTCTGCGCCTTGGCTTTGGCCTTGCTCAGCGCGGCTAACAGCAAGGCAGCCAGAACAACGATAATGGCTATCGCCACCAGCAGCTCAATGAACGTGAACCCCGCTTCGCCGGGCCCGACCCTGCCGCCCGGCCCACGCATGTTTGGACGGTCGCTGGCCGTACTGCTATTCGTGCGAGACTTCGCGGCGTGCGCAGATCCTCCGACCGAGCGGATTTGCCATTTACCATCTGCCATGTGCCATGTGCGATCGAGTTAGCCGCGCTGAGGTTCTGTCCCTTCCGAATGCTCATGCGCTCATCCACTCGCCGGCTTTCGGCGCTCCGGCGGCGCTGTCGCCGCCGGAGCACGTTATCGCGCCCGTTTACTGCACGAACAGCCGATAGAAGCGATGCGCCTGTGTGGCCGCCTCACTCCACGTCACTACCGAGCCAGTCCCCGACAACGTTGCCACGAGTGACCAGGTGGCATCGTTCACGTTGGCCTTGCCCCACACTTGGTACACTCGCCCGCTTTGCGTCGGGAATGAGAGCTGGACGCTGGCGCCGGCCATGACCGCCGTGATCTGCGGCCGCGGGACCGCTGCCAAGGGCGTTACGAGCATGTACCGGTTCGCGTTGGCGCTCCCGTCGGTCGTCGCGCGGAGGGTGCTGACGCCGCCGAGAGTTACGGTGACCGGTTGCCCATTCGCATCCACCAGCGGCCACCAGTTGTACACGCCCCAGCCCCAGTTCAAGAGATTGAACTGACCCAGGTGCGTGGTCCCCCCATCGGTGATCTTGTCCAACTGGACGCTGCCACCTGTGCCCGACGCCATTCGCGCATAAACGTTGTAAGTCCCCGCCGGAAACGTGTGCGTGTAGTTCGCCCAGGAATTGCTGGACCAATAAGCCAGGTTGTAATCCTGCACTGTCGGGTCGGCGAGCTGCGCAGTCACGTACTTGGCCAGCGGCGGGTAATCGCCGCAGATATCAATGCCCAGCGTGATGCCCCGGCCATAATACGTATAAGGAGTTCCCGCCAGCCAGACCTCACAATGATAATCCGTTTCGGCGGTGGCCCCTTGACCGAAGTAGCTGTTGGTCGCGGGCGCCGACGTCGGGGTCGGATTGTCTATGAACAAGCCGCTGTTGAAGTCAAAGTCCTCCGCCTCCCAAGTGTAGCTGGCGGGATTGAATGTGTCGAAATAGATCGTGGTGGTGGCCACGTTCGTGTTCGCGTCCTGCACGGTGATGACGGCGGTGTATCGCGGCGTGTTCAGCGCGATCGGCAGTGAGACATTCCAACTGCTGGTTGACCCGCTGATCGTCAGTTGCGAACTCACGTCCACGCCATTCAGCGTCAGGCTGATGTTCGTGCTGTAGATGGGCACGGTTGGATTGCTGGCCGTGAACCGGAAGACATTGGTCGCCTGCAGCTCCAGGGTTCCATCGGGATACACATTGCTGATGCGCGGCAGATCATTGCGTGGCGCCGCCAGGATGAAGAAGTTCATGTTGGCCCCGCCTGCGGTGGCGCGCAGCGTGGTGACGCCGCTTAGAGTCAGCTCGGCGTAATTGCCGAAGCGATCAAGCAACGGGACATAACTATAAGTGGACCAACCTTGCGCCGGGAACTGGAAGGTGCCCAGTGCCACCGTGCCTTGGACGCTCGATCCTTGCCCGCTGGTAACCTGACTTAAATTGATCGTGGCAGTGCCGCCGTTGCCGTTCGCGAGCCGGGCATAGATGTTATACGTGCCGGCCGGGAAGTTCCGCGTGTAATTGACCCATTCGCCCGAGTCAAAGTAACCGACCTGCCAATCCTGCACGTTGGGGTCCAACACTTTGGCATCCAGATATTTCTGCCGCGGTACATCCGTGCAAAGGCTGGCGTTCATCAGGTCTCCGGGACGGTAGAGGTTGGCCGGAGCGGTGCCCGTTTCATTCTCATCAAAGCCCTGAACGCCGATTTGGCCGAAGTAGCTGTTGGCCGCCGGCGTGGAGGTCGGCACGGGGTTATTAATATACTGCCCCTGACTGAAGTCCCAATCCTCGGCCTCCCAGGTGAACAAAGGCACGAACGTATCGAAATTGATCGTAGAGTTGGCCGCGCTCCCATTCGCATCGGTCACGCTGACCACCGCCGTGTAGGCCATGTTGGTCTTAAGCCCCGTATAGATCGCGGACTTGCTGGTCGAACTCCCGGTAATCGCCAGGCTAGAGGAGACGTCCGCGCCATTAAGGGTAAGGCGGATATTGCTGGCGGGAATGGTTGCGCTGGCCGAGGTGACGCTGAACGCGAACTGGTTGGTAGGCTGCATGAGCACCGTGCCATCCGGATAGACGCTCCCGATCACCGGCAGGTCCAGCCGCGCCGGGACGATGAAGAAGAAATTCATGTTGCCGGCGCCGGCGGTTGCTCGCAGCGTCGTCACGCCGCTCAGGTCCACTGCCACCAGGTTGCCGTATGCGTCCGTCAAAGGCACATACTGGTAGCTGCCCCACCCGGTTCCTGTGTATTGGAAGCTCCCCAGCGGCGAGGTCGTCTGCGTGGGCGTGCCTTGCCCGCTGATCACCTTGTCCAGGTAGATGGTGGACACGCCCGAGTCGCCGCTCGCCAGCCGGGCGTAAATGTTGTACTTGCCCGCCGGGAAGCTGCGGGTGTAATTGACCCACTCGCCAGTGTCGAAATAGCCAATACAGTAATCCTGGATCGCCGGGTTTATGGCCTGGGCGGCGATGAAGTTCGCCCGCGCCGTGTCCCCCGCGGGTCCGGTGGACATGAAATCACCCGGGCGATACGTCTCGGGTCCGGTGTGGCCGATATCATTCTCGTCAACCCCTTGTGTCCCCACCACTCCGAAGTAGCTGCCCGGCTCGTTCGTCGAGGAGAGCACCGGGTTCTCGATGTAAAGTCCGTTGGTAAAGTCGAAATCCTCCGCCTCCCACAGGAACACCGGGCTGTAAGTGTCGAACGTGAACGCGCTGGTGGCGGTGAGGCCGTTGACATCCGAAACCTGTATGGTCGCGGAATAAACCTGATTCGTCTTAAGCCCAGAATACGTCGCGCTCTTGCTGGTGGCTGAACCGCTGATCACGAGGTTCGACGATACGTCCACGCCGTTGAGGGTAAGATGAATGGCATTTGTGTTGATGGTGGCAACTGTCGAGGAGACCGTGAAGACGAAGTTATTGGCGGGCTGCATCAGGAGTGAGCCGTCGGGATACACGCCGCTGATGACCGGAGCGGGCAGAACGGTCAGGCTGGCGTTGTCAAAGTGGACCGCCCCACCGGTCCCGTTGATGGCGAACTCGCACTTGATGGCGGCCGTGCCCGGCGGAGCCACGTTGGTTTGGGAGTAGGTGGCCCAGGGCAGATTAGCAGTCCACTGCGTCACATTCTGGACGTCCGAGCCCAGAGTGTTGCCGCTGCTGTCGAGGAAGAACATGCGCGACTCACCCAGCGGGTTCCACCAGTTCTCCGTCGAGCTGTCCACGGTCAAGACGTAAGTCGAGCCGGCAACCACGTTTGAGACGATCTGATAAAACCCGCCCCCCGCATTGTTCCAATCGCCGCTCCAGCATACGATATAATAACCGCTCTCACTGGCGGCATCGCTCGACCAGTTTACGCCCCCATTGCCCCAAGCCCAGGCAGTCCACCCGTCCGGGCCCCAACCGGCGGCCGGCGTTTCAAATCCACCATTGTAAAGAAGGTTTGCTCGTGCGGCAGTCGCCAACAGCAGAATCGCGCCTGCCACCATGAGGATAAACGAACGGGCTCTGCCTGAGCCGGCCGAGCATCGTCTGCCGCAGCTTGCGCGGGCGGGCTTTTGGCTCTCTAAGGAGTGGGGGTTGTTTCTCATAATCAATGGCCTTTCGTAGTGGTTCTATCTCTAGTTGTTCAACTCGACTTTGTAGCGGTTTCTGCGCATTACGTAGCCGCTTATATTACATACATCATTATGTGTCAATAACCTATTTACGCATTTTAACCTTATTATGTTCATCGCACCAATAAGCCGTACTGTTACACCCTCCATTGCCGCAATCTGGCTTCTGCGACGTAATCCCAACTGCTGACGCAAATCCGTGCATTTTCGCCTGCCAACTTATCCATCCGAGTCCACAAATGCTGCCCCCGCATTGCCCGATTTCTTACATTTCTTGCCAATCGGACCCCAATTCCACCTTTCGCCTCCCCACCGCTAGCTCATTCCCGCCCACCGGTGCTTTATCGTTAAAACCCCATATGCACACCGGGTGCACACCGGGTGCACAAGGGATGCCCACTGGATTCTCTCGCCAGTGGTGCCGTAGTGGTCCGCTACCAAGCCCGCCTCTACCCGAACACACCTGCCTTGGAATAATAATGCAGCAAGGGAAGCCAAGGCCCAAGTTTGGTGACACACTCGTTGACATAATGCGTACTCATTGGTATTACATCTACATTTATGCGTAGCCAGCTCGAAGTGCCTGATACCAGCCCCAGCGATTCACCCGAGCTGCTCGCAGGACAGCGGAATCACATCACCCCACAGCCTCAGCTTGACGTTCGGCAAAGCTGCCCCTCAAGCCAGCGAGTTTCAGCCCTCCTGGCTGGCGGCGTCCTGGCAGCGTGCATGGCGGTGAATGCGGTTGGCCAGGAGTCAGGTATTTGCGAGGCACGCGCCGAGGCACTCCTGTCGCGCATGACGCTGGAGGAGAAGATCGGGCAGATGACCCAGGCGGACATGAATGCGGTGAAGGACAAATCCGACATCCAGAAGTACTGCCTCGGCTCGATGCTCAGTGGCGGAGACTCCGATCCGCCGGACATAACGGCCCAAGGATGGCGCAAGGCGTGCGAGGAGTACCAGTCCTGGGCGCTCAAAACCAGGCTGAAGATACCGCTGCTCTATGGCATTGACGCGGTCCACGGTCACAACAATGTGAACGGGGCGGTAATCTTCCCCCACAACATCGGGCTGGGAGCGACCCGCGATCCGGCGCTCGTGGAGGAAGCAGCGCGCATCACCGCGCTGGAGGTGGCCGGCACGGGCATGCATTGGGGATTTGCGCCCTGTGTGGCCGTCGCGCGGGACATCTGCTGGGGCCGAACCTACGAGAGCTTTGGCGAGGACCCGGCGCTGGTAGCGGAGTTGGGGGCTGCGGCAGTGCGCGGCTTTCAACGCCCATTACCCCAGGGAAACGCGGTCATGGCGTGCGCGAAGCATTTCCTGGCTGACGGCGGCACGCAGGGCGGCGTTGACCAGGGTAACGCCGTATCCGACGAAGCCACACTGCGCCGAGTGCATCTGCCGCCCTACGTCTCAACGGTAAACGCCGGCGTGAAATCCATCATGGTCTCCTACAGCAGTTGGAACGGCCAGAAGATGTGTGGCAACAAGCACCTGCTCACCGCCGTGCTTAAAGGCGAACTGGGTTTTAAGGGAATCCTGATCAGTGACTGGGCCGCCATTGACCAGCTCTCAGGGGATTACAAAACCGACGTCGAACGGTCCATCAACGCGGGCCTGGACATGGTGATGATCCCGAACGGGCCGGGGCAGAAGAACAACTACATCGAGTTCATCACCCTGCTGGGGCAACTCGTGGCCGAAAGGAAAGTGCCTCAGTCGCGCATTGACGATGCGGCATTGCGCATCCTGCGGGTGAAGCACGAGGTAGGGCTCTTCGAGCATCCGTACGCCGACCGCACGCTGACTGAGGCGGTGGGCTCCCCCGAGCACCGTAAAGTCGCGCGCGAATGCGTGCGGGAATCGCTGGTGGTGCTGAAGAATGCCGAACGCGCCCTGCCCTTGTCGAGGAAGCTGAAGCACCTGGTGGTGGTAGGCCAGGCGGCGGACGATCTCGGCATGCAGTGCGGCGGTTGGACGATCAGTTGGCAGGGCCAGCCAGGCGAGGTAATGCGCGGCGGAACGACTGTGCTCGCGGCGGTCCGACAGGAGGTGAGCTCAGGCGCCAAAGTGACCTTCTCACCTGACGGCAACAACACCCAAGGCGCCGACGCCGTCCTCGTGGTCGTCGGCGAACGGCCTTATGCGGAAGGGAATGGGGACCGGAGGGACCTGCGGCTCTCAGCAGCGGATGTGGCTTTGGTGGAGCGGGCGAAGCAGAGTGGTGCCCCCGTTGTTACCGTCCTGTTCTCCGGCCGTCCCCTGGTCCTCGGCCCAGCGCTGGACGCCAGCCAGGCGTTTGTCGCTGCGTGGCTCCCGGGCACCGAAGGCCAAGGGGTGACGGACGTGCTGTTCGGCGACTGCAAGCCAACTGGCAAACTGCCTCGCTCCTGGCCGCGGACCAACGAGCAGGTGGCGGGTGCTTCGGGGAAGGCCGGCGATCAAGACCCTCTGTTTCCCTTTGGTTTTGGTTTGGGGTATCCCGCTGGCGGGCAGGGACAGATGGCGCGTGTGGCCCGATGATGTCCTGATGATCCTCGCACGCCTGGCCTCGACTACATCACAACAAAAAGCCCTCCCACGCCGCACCATGCGGTAGGGAGGGCTGCGGAGGCGGAAAAGAACTAGCCTATTTTACTCTCGTCCACTACGACGTAGTGGCTGCCACCGTTGCTCCAGATGCGCAGGAGCGTCACTTTGTCCTTCGGAGACTCGGTCAGCTTCACCGCTTCCTCGGCGGTCTTGACCGGATGCTTGTTAATTTCCTGGATCACGTCGCCCTGCTTGAGGCCGGCTTCGGCAGCGGGGCTGTCGGGCTGGACTTCGGTGATGACTACGCCTTTGACGTGCTCGGGGATCTTCATCTGCTCGCGGGTCTGCGAGTCCAGGTCGGCCACGCCCACGCCGTTGAGGGTGCCGGTGTCGGGAGTGTTCGGGCCGTTGTTCTCGGCGAGCTTCTCGGTGCCGGGCTGTTGCTCAATGGTGACCTGGAGCGTCTTGGTAGACCCATCGCGCAGGACTTTCATCGGCACAGTTGTGCCCGGCTTCACCTCGCCGACGATCAGGCGCAGGCGCCGGCTGTCGGAGATCGCCTTGCCGTTGCATTCGAGCACCACGTCGCCGTCCTTGAGGCCCGCCTTGTCCGCTGGGCCTTTGGGCACAACGTCGCCGACGAGCGCGCCGGTGTTGTCCTTGAGCTTGAACTCTTTGGCCAGCGCGGGCGTGACGTCCTGGATCATGACGCCCAGGTAACCGCGCGTCACCTTGCCGTCGCTGATCAGGCTGCCCATGACGTCGCGGGCGAGGTCGGAGGGGATGGCAAAGCCGATGCCCTGGTTGCCGCCGCTGCGGCTGTAGATGGCGGTGTTGATGCCGATGAGCCGGCCCTCAACGTCCACGAGCGCGCCGCCGGAGTTGCCGGGATTGATCGCGGCGTCGGTTTGGATGAAGTCCTCATAGTCTTCGATGCCCAAGTTGCCGCGGCCCGTGGCGCTGACGATGCCGGTAGTGACCGTCTGGCCCACGCCGAACGGGTTGCCGACAGCGAGCACGACGTCGCCGACCTGGACCTTGTCGCTGTCCGCCATCGGCACGACCGGCAAGTCCTTGGCGTCAATCTTGATGACGGCCACGTCGGACTTCGGATCGCGGCCAATGATCTTGGCGGTGAACTCGCGTCCATCCTGGAGCGTGACCTTCACGTCCTGGGCGCCGTCCACGACATGGTTATTGGTGAGAATATAGCCGTCCTTGGTGACAATGACTCCCGAGCCCAGACCTTGCTGGCGGGGCGCGTTGAATTGGCGGTTGGGACCTCCCTTGCCGAACTGGTCGCCAAAGAAGTGCCGCCAGAAGGGATCATTGAAGCCGAATCCCTCGGGCATGTTGACGCGGGAGGCCTTGGACGTGACCACGACCTTGACTACGCCGGGCGCGACCTTCTTCACGACAGGCGCAAAGCTGGTGTAAGGCCCTGCTTGGCGTGGCAATGGCGTTTCGTCCACTTGCACTTTCGCCTGAGCTGGGTCTTTGGACTTGGTGCCGGCCATGTGGTCAATGGCCAGAGCCGAGCCGGCGACTAATATTGCGGCACCCATTCCCAGGACGAGCTGCCGAGTGTTGCGCTGATTGAACATTCTCTTCATAGGTATCTGTTGATTATTAAGTATCTGTCTGACCCTTGGAGCGTTTTGGACCTAACGGGAACCTTTCCGGCGCATTACACTTTTGTAAGGAACGCCCAGCGCGCGAAAGTGCTTGTGTTCGGCGAACGTCTCGGGGTCTAATCAGGTCTATACACTATGGAACGAAACGTGATTGTTGGTGTGGTGCCCTGGCCGGTTGCAGCGGCCACGGCGATTTGGTTCGGCGTGATGGCCTACAAGGCCGGCAAGAATGCCACGCTGTGGGCCATCGGCGGGGGGATGCTGGCGTTGATTATTACTACCCTCGTGATGGGTCTTGGGCAGGCGGCGTTTATTCCCTTTACCAGCGAACAGGAATCCATGTTCCGCATCAAGATCGGCGCGCTGGCTATCTTCATCGTCTTCTGCCTGGGCTGGCTCTTCACCGGCAGCATCCACCCGCACCTCCTGGCGCCGTGGAAACGACCTATGGAGACGCCGAAAAACGTTCCCAAGGAGTTGGTCCCTGCTGCGCCGGTCAAACCGCCGGGGACGCCGCCGCAGGCGTAACGGAAGCCTCCGCGGACTCGTAGCCATCGGCCTTCGCCGGCCAGGCAGCTATGAAAAGCACCGTGCCGATACCGGCGACGATGAGCAAACCCAGAAAGCCGGCATCCCATCCGCGCTTCTCCACCAGCGTGCCCAGTCCCCAGCCTGACACGAGCGTGCTGAGGTAGCCGAAGAAGCCGGTCAGGCCGATGGCGGTCGCGGCAGCGCGCTTCGTGGCCAGCTTGGCAACGGCCACGCCAATCAGGCATTGCGGCCCGTAAATGAAGAATCCCGAAGTGCAGAGCAGGACGGTGTTCCACAGCCTGGATTCGCCAGGGACTTTCCAGAACAAGAACAGCGATACGCCGGCAGCCAACATGAAAATGATGCCCGCTCGCATCGCGCGGCCTCCGAAGAAGCGATCCGTCACCCAGCCTGCCACGAGCGCGCCGACCACTCCGGCGGCCTCGAAGGCGGCCACCATCAGGCTCGCGTTGCCGATGCTCAGGTGCTTGGCCTCCGTCAGCAGAGTCGGGCCCCAGTCCAGTACGGCGTAGCGGAGAATATAGACAAAGAAATTCGCGATCGAGATAAGCCAAATGAACTTGTTCCGGAACACGACCTTCATCAGGAGCTCCAGGAATTCGGCCGTGGTTTGCGGCGACGATTGCGCAGTGCGTGTGCCTTCGACCTCGGGTAACCCAACCGAAGGCGGCGTGTCCGGGAGATTGAACCAAAGCAACAGGGCGCAGAGGAACGCGATGGCCGCCGGCACCAGGAAGCACAGGCGCCAATTGATGGGAGCGAGCACGTAGCCGCACAGCAGCAGGATCAGCCCGGCGCCCAGCGAGTGCGATATGTTCCAGATGGACATCTTGGTGGCGAACGTTCGCGGCGGGAACCAGTGCGTCAGCAGCCGCGCGCAAGGCGGGAAGCCCATGCCCTGGAACCAGCCATTGAGCATCCATACCATCCCCAGCATGACGACGGCTGAGCCGAAGCCAAAGAATACGTTCAGGGCGGCGGAGGCTGCCAGGCCGGCGACCATGAAGACGCGCGCGTTGCAACGGTCCCCGAAGAAGCCATTGGCGAATTTGGACACCCCATAGAGCACGCCGTGAAGTGAGATGAAAAGGCCCAGGCCGGATTTCGAGATGCCGAGGTCCTGCTCCATCAGCGGCATGGCGACGCTCAGGTTCTTGCGCACGAAGTAGAAGGCGGCGTAACCGATGATGGAGGAGACAAGGACGCGGCGTTGCCAGATGCGAAAGCCCTGCTGAATTGCGGCCGGGTCGGTGAGAATGACCGGGACGGCGGGTGACGGTGCGAACAGCCGGAGCCAGCCAGAGCTTGGAGCTCGCGGGACTGGCGTGGGCGCGGCGAGGGGCATGGTCAGGCGTGCCCAGCGAGTTGGGCGTTGGCGGATGGGAGCGGCCAGGGCCCTCGATGGGAGAAGAGCTGTTCAAGAATGCCATCCAGCGTCCCCGTGCGGACGGCGAGGTCGAGAATGGTGAAGCGGCGGCGCAGGAAATAAGCCTGCCAGAAGCTTTCGCGCAGCCGCTGACGGGATATGCCGATTTGCTCGGGTTCGGTGGGGGCGCCCGCGGCTTGCAACATCTCGGCAACCTGCGCGAAGGGTAAGAGTTGCTGGCGCAGACGTTCGCACAGCACGGGCCAGGCGCGCCGCAGCGTTTCCAACTGCTTGCGGAGGGCTGCGGGATCAACCCACTTAGCGCCGCTTTCCTGAAGCGCAACCGCGGCGACGTCGCTGCTGCCAAACATCCGCTGCACCAGTTGCTCGTGCGCTGCCTGATCGGGCCAGCGGGCGCAGCAGGCATCCACGTTCAGATCGTCCAGCGGCAGCGTGAGCAGGCGCTCGTAGAGGGCGGCCACGGCCAGTGTGCCGATGCCTACTTTGAAGCCGTGCGACGGAGCCCTGCCCTGATGGGTGTGATGTTGCATGTCCCAGAGATGGCTGAACTGATGCTCAGCACCCGAAGCAGGGCGGCTCGATTGGGCCGCTTGCATGGAGAGCCCGCCAAGGATCAGCCCTTCGGTCAAACGTCGGACGGCTGCGTGGTTACCCTCTGGCGGGCTGGCCGGGTAGCCGACGGCTTCGCGCAGGCCGCCTTGAACGATGCTCCAGGCTTCGGAATGAATGGCCTCAACCCCCAACGCATCGGCCACCAGCCAATCTGCGCCCGCAGTGGTCTTGGCGAGGAGGTCAGCGTATCCAGAGGCCGTCATTTCTCGTGGAGCAGCGGCTATAACGTCCAGATCAGCGACCAATGCCAGCGGGGCCGGGCAGGTGAAGGTTTGTTTGGAGCCCTTGTAGGTGATGGACGCGCCGAAAGCCGCGTAGCCGTCCATCGAAGCCGCTGTCGCGACACTGAGATACCGGCGGCCCGTGCGGTGCGAAGCGAGCTTGGTCAGGTCGTTAATCGTGCCCGAACCTGCGGCAACAGGTATGGCGTCATTGCCTTCGAGGGCAGCTTCAAGGGCGAGGACGTGCTTGTGCTCGGCGTAGAGGTTCGGGTCGGCATAGACAAACGGCTCGCGGCAGGCGCACCCGGCGCCGCGCAGAGCGACAAGGACCTGCTGGCCCGCGACTGCGAAGGTGGTAGTGTCCGCGACGATCAGTGCCGGCTTCCCCGGGAAGAACTGGCGGAAGACTTGCGGCGTCCGTCCGAGCGCGGCGGGCCCAAGTTCGAGGCCACGGGTCTCCCGAGCCGCCTGCAGGGCGCGGGCAACGGACGATACAACTGGGGCGGCATTCATCGGCTCAGGCATACATACTGAATTGCGTGCAGTCATTGGAGAGACCACCGAGAACCCAGTCAAGTTCGTTCCTGCTCAACGGCAACTTGCCATCCGCAATTTGCCGCCCAATCATGGGTCAATTATGGGATAGAGAAGGGATAGAGAAGGGATAGAGAAGGGATAGAGAAGGGATAGAGAAGGGATAGAGAAGGGATAGAGAAGGGATAGAGAAGGGATAGAGAAGGGATACAGAAGGGATACAGAAGGGATAGACCTGGGATAAACATGGGACGCACGAGGGGGAGCCCCGCTATGCGCAGGCTGGCGCGGCCGTGGCAGCCAGGGACCTCAGCCTCCTGCTGTCGAGCAAGGCTCCGGCTCCGAGGCGGTTTCATCCCGGGGAGGCTTTGAGGGAGGCAAGAAAGCCAGCGGCAGGGAATTTCGCCCCAGGGCAGCGCGTGTGCACGATGTTGATCTGCTGGTGAGTCTTAACCGCGCTTGAGGTGAGGTGGCATCGGAGCATGAGGGCCTCAATCAAAGCGCGGAGGCTCTGCAGTTGCCGCGTGCTGGGCAGGTGGTCGTCAAAGTTTCCCACCAGGCAGATGCCAAGGGCGACCTTGTTCTGCGCCTCGCTGGCGAGGTGCCCGCCGTCAAGTTGCTTCGTCCAGCGCGGGCCGACGGCTATCTCGCCGTCGCCCATGCCGCTGCCGTTGCCGATGACGAAGTCGTAAGCGAGCCCGTTCTCCATGTGCCGCACTTCGCGATGGTAATGATCCATGGCCTTCACCGTCCCCGTGTCCACGCCGCTATGGTGAATGACGATATATTGCCAGCGGCCCTGACGCACCGGAGCGCGGTCAATCGCACGTTGGATGGAGCTCGGAAGACGCGGGCGAACCTCTGCTTCAGGTGCCCGCTTCGCTTGCGACGCAGATGAGCCACGCACTTGCCCTCTTGGGATGATCAGACGCTGACCGAGGTAGAGGTGGTAGTTATGGCTGAGCCCGTTGCGCTCGGCCAGCACCGCGGATGAGATGCCGTAACTCCGCGCGATGCCGAACACCGTGTCCCCGCGTTTAACAAGGTAGGACTCGTCCGCGGCAGGGACGGCGATGGGAACGAGGATCCCCCACACGGCGAGGCCGAATGCCGCCCGGCGCGAGGCCCACCTCACGAACTGAGTTAGCGACGGACTACGGTTCAATGCGGCGGAGCCTAGCACGTTCATCACAAGGCTAAAGGCTAAATGCTAAAGGCTAAAGTCTGGGCAGCGGTTTCAGCCTTTAGCATTTAGCCTTTAGCCTTGGGTTTGTCGTTTCGTCAGCTTGAAGCGTGCGACGCGCATACCCGCCATCTCTTCCACGCGCAGTTCGCACGTGCCTGCCGCCAGCACGTCGCCGATCTTCGGAAAGCCGCCCAGCCGGTACGTTATCCAACCGCTGACCGTGGTGATGCCTTCCTCCTGCAAGTGTTCCCCCACGATCTCCTCCAGTTCATGCAAGGGGAGCGTGCCGTCTCCCTCCCAGGTATTGTCGCCCGTGCGCATCACCAGCGGCTTCTCCTGATCGAACTCATCCTGAATCTGGCCAACCAGTTCCTCCAGGATATTCTCCAGCGTCACCATGCCCAGCGCGCCGCCGTATTCATCAACGACAATCGCCAGGTGAAGCTTGCGCTCGAGGAATAGCTGCAGCAGCTTTTCCAGCCGCGCCGTCTCGGGAACATAAATGAGCTTGCGCAAGGCTGGCGCCAAATCCGCGCCCGTGCGCGCCTTGATCCGCATGGCGTAGAGGTCCTTGATATGCACCACGCCGCGCAGCCGGTCCAGGTCACCCCCTTCGCATAGCGGGAAGCGCGAGTAGCGGGTCTTCTCTGCCACGTCAAGGCATTCGGCAATGCTGGCCTCAGTATCCAAGGCGACAATCTCCTGGCGGTGGCGCATGACCTCGCGCGCGACCCGGTGGTGCAAATCCAGCGCGTTCAGCACGACGTCCCGGCCCAGGGCCGAGCCGCCCGCCTGCTTCTGCGCCGCGCCGAGGAGCAGGCGCAACTCCTCTTCAGAGTGCGCCCGGCCCGTCTCGCCCACCAACTCAATGCCGGCCTGCCGCAACAGCCAGCGCGCCGCCTGGTTCAGCAGCCAGTTGAACGGATATGATGCCAGGTAAAACCACTTCAGCGGCTTCGACACCCACAGGGCAATCGGCAACGGGTTCTGGATGGCCGCCCATTTCGGCGCCAGCTCCCCGGCGCTGATATGCAGAAAGGTCAGGGCGGAAAAGCCTACGGCAAAAGAGATCGAATTGCGCAGCGCCGCGGACTCCACCTGCAACGACGCCAACACTGGGGACAGCAAGGCGGAGAATACCGGCTGGCCCACCCAGCCTAAACCGAGGCTGGCCATGGTAATGCCCAGTTGGGTTGCGCTAAGGAACGAGTTCAGGTTCCCAATAATGGCCCGCGCCACCCGTGCGCGCCCGTGGCCGTGGATGACGAGGGTGTCCAGTTGCGTCGCGCGGATTCGTACGAGTGCAAACTCCGCCGCCACGAAGAAGCCATTAACCGAAACCAGCCCCAGCACGATCAGGACTTTGAACGCAAGGTGCGCGAGTTCTGCGGCGCTATGCATGATGCAGAGTCACAGGCTCACCTCTCCGAAGATCAGCTTCAGCACATCCTGGAGGCTCACGATGCCGATCTCACGCCGCTCGCGGCCCAGCACGACCGCCAGTCGCTGGCCGCTCCGCTGCAATCGCCGCAGTGCCACCTCCAGCCGCAGGTCCTCGTCCAGGAACAGGGCGGGCTTGACGTAATCGCCCACCGATTTGCTGGAGTCCGGTTCTGCCTGATACAGCAGGGAATCCAGGGCCAGCAACCCAACTATCCGTTGCTGGCCATCGCGCGTCTCCCATACCGGCAGCCGGGTGAGGCCGTGTTCGCGGCACACCGCCAGCGCAGCGCTCATGGGTGTCTGCGCCGTGATAGCGACTGCCTTTTCCAGCGGCTTCATGACCTGTCGCACCGTAAGCGTCTGGAGGTCTAGCACGCGGTTAATCATGGTTCTTTCTTCCGACGTAAGCGTCTGCGCCGTATCCTGCATCAGCAGGCGCAGCTCTTCGCGATTGCCGAACAGGTGGCCCGTGAAGGCTTTCCCGCCCCGCAGCCGCAACAGCACATCCGAGAAGGTCTCCACCAGCCCCACCAGCGGCCGCAAGACCATGTGGAGGAACCGAAAGGGCCGCGCCAGCGCAAGGCACAACCGATTCGGGAGCAGCCGGAATAGCATCTTGGGCAGCAGGTCGAACAGCGCGTAAAAGAGAATGACTGCCACGGAGAATACCACCACGAACCAGAGACGGTGTTTACCCAGCGTGTCGTGAAGTTTCACGATCAGCCAGCCCAGGATGAGGAAGTTCGCCACCGTGTTGCCCACCAGGATGGTCCACAGGAAGTCCTCCGGGTTCTCCAGGTAATTGTGCAGCACTTTGGCCGAGGGTTGGCCGGCGCGCATTCGCTGGCGAATCCGCAGCCGGCTCAATGCAAACACGCCCGCCTCCATCCCCGACAGGACAAAGGATATCACGAGGCACGCGATGAAGATGGCGCAGACTACCGTGTTCATGGCCTTGCCCCCGCTCTCGGCTCCGGACCCATCGCCCGGCGTGGCAAATCCGAACCCCGAAACCCGAAGGCCGAAAGATGCCCGAATTCCGAAACCCGAACCCAAACGGCGGCGCTCCTGCCTTCGTCTGCACTCGGATTTCGGGTTTGCTTCATTCGGGTTTCTTTCGGATTTCGTGTCTTCGGCCTTCGGATTTACTTCGTCGCTTCCACCAGCACCTCGCGCACGCGGCGCTCGTCGGCGACTTGCGCCGTTAGCTTGAGTCCGCGGAATGTCGCGGATTCTCCCGGGCCCGGCACTACATCCAGCAAGCTTGTCAGCAGGCCGCCCATGGTTTCCACCTCCGGCACATGGCCCAGTGCCGGGTATTCGCGCCGGAAATCATCCAGCCGCAAGGTGCCGGCCACCCGCCAGCGGCTCGGGCCAAGCTTCTCCATAACAAAGCCTTCCGGCAGGACCTCGCTGCGAATATGGCCGATCAGTTCGCTCAGGATATCCTCCATTGTCACGATGCCCGCCGTGCCGCCGAACTCATCGAGCACAATCGCCAGGCCACGCTGCTGCCGCTGCAGGCTCTTCAGCAACTGCAATAGGTTCATCGCCTCCGGTACAAAGGACGGAAACTCGATAGCGCCAGCCAAATCAATCTGCGGATCCAGCAGCAGGGCGCGCGTGTTCAGCACCCCGACGATGGTGTCGAGGTTCTCGTCATAGATCGGCAGCCGGCGGTGCTTGTATCGGCGCGCCGCGGCGATCATTTCCTCGATGGAGAGGTCATCAGAGATGGCCGCCATCTGCGAGCGCGGTTTCATTACCTCGCGCGCTGTCCGCTGGTCCAGGCTGATGATCTGGAGAATGATGTCCTTCTCCGACTGAGCCAGCGTTCCCTGCTGGAACGCCATCTCCAGCAACTCCTGGTAATCCGCGTCGGTCAGCGCGTTTGTAGGTTGCGGCGTTCGGGGCACAACGGCTTTGAGAATCGCCTCATTGACGTTCATGGCCACCCGGCAGAGCGGCAAGCTTACGCTCATAACCCAGGTGAGCGGCCGCACCACGCGCAACGCCCACTGCTCGGGACGCCGCACGGCCAGCGTTTTGGGCCAAACTTCGCAGCCAATAAGTATCAGCAACAGCAAACCCACCACCGTCGGAATGAGCGGCCAATGTCCGTGAAGGGCCATCCACAGTGCGACCGCCAGCATGGCCGCGCTGGCAAACGTATTGCCCAGCACCATGGTGGCCAGTAAGTCCTGAGGCTGCGCCAGCAAGCGGGTCACCACCGCCCCGGCACGCGGCTGCCGCTCCGCCAACTGCCGCGCCTGCCATTTACTGAGGGAAAAGAGCGCCGTCTCCGCGAGCGCGAAAAAGAAGCTGGCCCCCGCGAAGATCAAGACCACTACCGCCGCGACTACCGGCGTTGACGCCATGCCAAGAGCCTGAAGCAAAAGCTATCGGAAGGCAAAAGCCAAATTCACTTGCCGCTGATGCGCGCTGCCTAGGTTGCTCACGCTCCGGCCAAGACCGGCGCCAGCCAACAACTGCCGGCCGATCGGTTTTCTGGTGGCGAACAGCTCTTCATTCTCCTCTGAAAGGGTGGTGCCCGCGACAGGACTTGAATCTATTCGGCCACTTCGTAACTTTTCGCGGCATCGTTTGTACCCCGATAAACACGTGCGATTCTTCACACGCGCAAATCCTGCCTCATACATCGTTTTGCGTCAGCACGAAGTTTTTCTGTCAGTAATTGTCATCAGGCACGCCGGTTGTGTGCTGAATCACCCCTCCTCAGCCGCCGGCGCTCACAAGCGCGCCAAACATTGAGAGCATCGCCGGGCGACTCGTGAAATAATCGACCGCGTGTGGCGCTTGACTCGTTTGACGCGTCTCTCCAGTGTGGCTACCATGAGCGCTTCGCCCAGCAGGCCCTCGGCCACAAATCCAAGGCGGTGCATCACGCCTACTCCAAGCACGCCGAGGTGAGAGTGCCGTCGCTCGACGATTGGGAGAAGCAATGGAAGAAAGACCCGCACGGCATGAAACAGCCCAAGGTGGTGGCGGTGGACTTCCAGTCGAACCAGAACGGGCCTGGCAGCGCCGATGCCGAAGGCCCGGTTGCGGCTGGGCACAAACAGGCTAGACAGAAAAGCGGTCGAGGTGATCGACCAGTTGGAGGAGGGGCTAAAGACTCTGCAGGGGCCACAGCGAAAAGCGGTGGAAGCTGAGTGGAAGTATTTGGAGAATAATCGTAATCGGCTCGATTTCACGGGAGCTAAAGCACGAGGCGAGCCGTTGGGTAGCGGTGCGATGGAGTCAACCTGCAAACAATACCAGGGCCGGTTTCACGGCTCGGGCCAGTTTGGGACCACCCAAGGCGACGAGGCGTTGATGTGCCTGGAAACCTTCTGGCGTAATGGCCGTTGGTCGCGGGTGTTCCCGCACGTGCCTGCCGGGTTCGACCCCTCCAAAAATTGAGCTGCTCACCTGGAGCGAACCCTTTACGCTCTCCGCCGGTCAGAGCTTCACGCTGCGCTACCGTGTCCTCGTGCACCCCGGGCGAGCCGACAAAGAAACTATCGAGAAGGAATGGCGGGCCTTTGCCGCGCGAAAATGAAGGAAACCCTGCTTATGGCCAATAGCCTGAACCGGCGTCAGTTCCTCAAGGGCGCTGCGGTTGCCGATGCCGCGCCCCTTATCATCCCCGCCTCGGCCCTAGCCCGGATTTGTCATAGCAGCCACGACCTCAGTCGTCGGGCGGAGTCATTCGAACGCAAGAGAGGCGTTGGCTGTGCCATTTTCCAGATTTCGGGTAGGCGGAAGGCCAAGTGGGGTTTTCCCGGTCAAAAGCAGCAGGTTTTGGCCTGGTTTGAAGACCCCTTTGGCACTGCAGCTTTGCCACTATGCCTTTTGGAAATTCGCCGGGCTTCTCCTTAACCACTCGGCAGCGCCATCAGCCGCCGATGGCAGAGGCGGAAGGTTTCTTTAAGCGGATAGGATCTGCTCAGTTGAACATAGACCCGACGCACGCTCACGCGCACTTGCGCTGCCACCTTCAACAATCTCAAGCGCACACTCCCCACCGTGGCCCGCGCCAACTCCGTTCCCGCCAACCCCTGCGCATGCAACCGTTCCATCAGCAGATAACCCAAGGTCGCAAACCACAACCGTAGTTGGTTGCTGGCCAAAGGGTGCGTGCTCATCCGATCGGCCTGCAAATCCAACACTTGCTGCTTGAGCAGGTTCTCCCTGTCCCCGCGCGCACAATAGAGCTCTTCGTAAAGCCGCGCCGGGATGAACCGAGACCGATCTTCATCGCCTGGGAACCCTTCGACCGGCAGGTTCGTCACCACGAAGCGAGGATTATCTCCACTGGCCATGACTTCGGCTTTGCCAATGACCCGCCGCGCCCGACGCCAAGTCCCTTGCGTCTGATATTCAAACTCCGTGAACCCCCGCACGCTGGGCGCTCCGCTCAGGCAACGTCGCGCCCGGGCGTCGGCTAGCGCCTGCGCTAATTTCTCCACCAGCACGGAGTTCTTGGCCAATCCCAGGCAATAATACACTTCCGGCTGACCCTCACACCAAGCCATGATCTCTTCCGGGCCAAAACCGCTGTCCCCGCGCACAATGACTCGCGCTTGGCGGCAAAGCGCCTCGAGCGCCACGGCGGACTGAGGCGACTCCTTCTCGCGCGCCGACAGCACCACCGACCAATGGGTGGTAACGAACCACGCGTCCGAGGCCGGCTGCGGCGCTGTGCTGGGGACACTCATTCTGGAAGGCCAAACTTACTGGCATTGTCGCCCGATGTCCACGTTAACGCGCATTTCCGCTTCGACGAAGGCCGCCCGCGCAGTCCGATCCGGATGGCGGAGCGCCCCTCCGGGACTCAGGCTCCCGGACCTATTCTTGCGTCTTCTTCTCCCAGAACCCGATGGGCACACCTCGAACGCCGGGAGATGGCGCGGAAAGGTTTGCGACCCAGGCCTGGCCGGTGGTGGTGTTTAAGCCTAGTACTGTCTTGGCACTGTCCAGGCACTGGCGTGAGTGAGGCTGAACGACAAACCTGTATTCACCTAAATCGCCGCCTTCGGCGGGCGGAAGCTCTTACTATAGAACCCAGACCGATCGAAGCAGCAAATGCGTCGCTTCCCGCCAGCGAGCATCGCGCAGGCATTGGCGACCCGGCGCGCGCGCGTCTCTGGCCGCTTGGCAGAAGTGATCCATTGGATCCAATCTCGGCGGGCGGTGGGCGTGATGTCCGACCACAAAGCCCGCGCTTTCGGGGCGGCCGCGAGAGCCTTCCGCAGATCTGCCGGCGCCCTGGGTTCCGGTTCCTCTCCCGACGGCGCGATCTCCAGCGTGACGACGTCGCCTGCGTCTGCGCCCGCAGCTTCGCGCATTTTCCGGTTCACTCTGAGCCAGTGGCCTTTCTGGCCGTCTGGCTCGAGCGTGGCTCGAAAGGGGCAGCCATTGATGGTGCCTTCAACCGTCGTCATGCCCCGCGAGGGGAGCTTCGCACTGGCGTCCTTTGGTAGGGTAAGAAAGGTCCAGGAGCCGGCCTTCGTGGTCACCGCCGGCCGGAAGAGTTCCGCGCTGAAACGAATCTTAGAAGCGGTCTTGGTCATCTTTGCTTGGTATCACTGATAGGAGTATGCTTTTTGGACGCTGCGCGGTCCACTCGCTCAACGATGCCGGATTCGATACTCATCCCGAAAGTGCGCCGCCGTACATCATCCGTCAGTCCGTTTGATAGACGCCGTTGGTGACCAGGATTTGGTCGCCTCGTGGGAGTGGCGGAGCCGTTCAAGCGCCGCAGTGAGCAAATCGTCGCGCCGCCCGTCAAAAGCACCGGGCTCAGCTTTGAAGGGAACCTGTGGCTGGAAACCGCGCTCGTCCAACAGGGTGCCGTCGGGCAGATAATCAATCCACCGGGGCACGCTGACCGTCATGTCCAGTGGCAGCTTCACGATCCTGGGATTGCCGCTGGAGCCGCAGGTGTGATCGCCCATGATGGTGACGTTGGTGGCGCCGCTCATCATGGCGATGAAGGACTCGTTGCTGCTCATGCACTTCTGGCCGATGAGCAGGATGACGGGCCGGTCATATCGCCACGGCCCGCGCGGGGCGATGGTGCGCTCGCGCTTTTCGGTCAGGTCTGTGTGTTTGGGACCGTTGCGGAATTGGCTGTAGGCATACACGAATTCGTGGTCGAGGAACCGGCTCGCGACGGCTTCAGCGAGGTTGTCGTTCCCGCCGCCGTTCAGGCGCACATCTACAATCAAACCGCGCGTGTGCCGCAGTTCCTCCATCGCCCGGTCGCACCGCACCGGAAGGTCTGAATGGTCCCAGCCGCGGATGGCGATGAAACCGAGCTTGTCCCACGTGATAGCCCACTGCAGGCCCGGCCCTTCATCTATGAGCTCGCCCAAAAGAGCGCGATGGGCCGAAGGATTGGAATTGGAGGAACGGGGCCGGTGAAACACAGGTACGTTTTGGCCGGCCACCGTGAGCCAGACGTGCAGGTCGCGCAGCGGTCGTAACATGTCGGCGCAAACGGTGGCGAATTCAGCGGTGGACCGGGCGTTCAGTGCTTTCGGGCGGTACTGCTCGCGCAGCTTTGCCCAGTCCACTTCCGGGCGGAGCACGAACATGGCGTAGTCCTGGTCGAAAGCCTGCCAGAGCTGATCGAAAGCAATCGCTTTGGGCAGGTCAACAGCCTGGCCGCGCGCCGGCAGGGCCGCGAGCACGAGGCAAAAAAGGTACGCCAGGCATCGCATAATTGGCCTTTCCCGAAACCGGTGGGACAGGTGGTCGGCTGAGCTTACTTCCTGGTTTGGAACACCAGCAGGTAAGGCACGGAGGGGTAGTGAGACGTGTCCTGAAAGCCGTGGAATTTGCCAGTGTTGAGCCAAATGACATACGTCTTGCCTGGCTCGAGCTTGACCGGCATGACGCAGGTGCGTTTATCCGGCAGATAATGCATCTCGCCGTCGCCGGACTTGGGATACGTCTCATCCGAGATCTGACTTGCCGACCAACTGTGGTCCGTCATGTCTTTGCTGAAGGTGAATGACAGTTCCTTTAATGCCGGATCCACATCCGTAGCGCCGGCCGGGGGGACTGTTTTGACTACCGATGCTGGCATGTTCCTGACAGTGATCTGCTTGGGGGCTTGCGCTGCCGCCGTGAAGGCGACCAGGGTAGCTGCCAGTGTGATTGCGATGAGAGGTTGTGTGTGTTTCTGCATCTTGGTCCTTTGTTGTGAGTGTTGTTGTCTATTTTCCGGCTCGGGATGGCGGCTCGAAGCAAGCGCGGATCAGCCATTCACGGTCCGAAAGGGGTTTGAATCCGTCGCTGACGGCGCCGACCAGGGAATGGTAGGCCGGAGGATTCTTTTGGTAGTGGAAGTAGAGACCTTTGTCGCGTGTAGCCTGCGGGTCGAACGCGAGGGTTAGGAGTTTGCCGGGCTGTTTGACCAGCACAGGTTTGTCGAAGACCAAATCCACCCAGCCGGCGTGATAGTCGAATTTGGCGTACGGAAAGGCCGCGTCGGCGAGCGGGGCACCCTGACTGTCGAGCACCCGGACCTTCACCTGGGTTTCTTCCGGGGAATAGTTCGAGCCATAACGGCTGGCAAAGAGCCGAAGCCCTTTCAGCGCTAGCGGCTGGCCCGCGGGAACGTCGCCTGCCAGATCGGCAGGCTTGAAGCGGATGGCGGGCCCGGCGCCGGTGTAGCTTTGCATATCATCGGAGCGGTCTCCACCGAAGGCGAGGATCTGGCAGTTGGCAAACGGATCGTTCGCGGGCACGGTGCCGCCTGCGCTCCCCGCCCCTGGCTTGGCTGTCTCAAAGCTCAGCAGGTAGGGCACGGCGGGCTGGCCCGAGCGATCCTTGAAGTTGTTGAAGTTGTCGGTATTCAGCCACATCGCATAGAACTTGCCGGGCTGGAGCTTAACGGGGCGGACGCAGGTGCGCCCGTCAGCCAGGTAGTGCAGAGCACCGGCGTCTTCCGGTTCGTTATCCTCGCCCCAGAGACACCAGGACCAGGAGCCGTCCATCATGGGTTTGCTGTAGGTTACACTGATTTCCGTCAGGGCGGGGTCAACGCCGGTCGAGCCTGCTGTAGGAATGGTTTTCACTACTACTGGCGGTGCTGCTTCGAGGGAAGGCTCGTCCGCACTGGCCGTCCGGAAGGAAGCCACAGCCAATGCGACCAGCGCCGTGCTGGCGAGAATCTGTAGCCAATGAGGAGGTAACGGTTGCTTCATACGATTCGTGGTGTAGATGGACGGTGGCCGGGTCACTTGCGGGTTTCAAAGATGAGCAGATACGGCACAGCGGGGTGGCCACTCCGGTCCTGGAAGTTCTGGAATTTGCTGCTGTTGAGCCAAATGACATAGACCTTGCCGGGCTGAAGCTTGACAGGCAGAACGCACGTGCGCTGGTCGGCCAGGTAGCGCGCGGTGCTTCCCGAAGGAACGTCCTCGTCCTCTATCCCGCACCAGGACCAATCGCCGTCCTGCATTGGCTTGCTGAAGGTGACTCGGAGTTCCGGCAGCGATGGGTCCACGCCGGCAGCACCGGATTCTGGAACGGTCTTGATGACCACCGGGGGCACGGCGAAGATTGGGGCTGCATCCGCGCTGGAAACGGCTGCTCCCGTCGGGCGTAACCGGCCATTTATTTGTGCCCTGTCCCGCCGGCCCAGCAGGATTGCCAGGACCACGATTACGAGACCGCCGATGATGGCCGCGGACTTCCATGCGGTGTTCACGCGCGAGGAAGCCTGCTGCACGGGGCTTTGCCTGGCTGCCTCGGTCTTCGGACTTCGGACTTCGGACTTCGCGATTGCTTCTACGTCTGTCTTTACCTGGCTGGCGTGCTGGTAGCGGCGCGAGGGTTCTTTCTCCAGCGTATGCAGGACGACCTCGTCCAGCCGCACATCTACCTGCACCTTTTGCGACGGCAGGGCAAACTTGCCCAAGGGCAGCTCGCCGGTCAGCATCTCGTAGAACACGACTCCCAGCGAGTAGATGTCCGCCCGGTGGTCCACCTCCTGCGGATGTTCCACCTGTTCGGGCGCCATGTAATGGGGTGTCCCCACTACGTCTCTCGCACCGGTCAATCTCAGGTCCTTCGGCTCGCGCCCCAGGATTTTGGCCAGGCCGAAGTCGGCAATCTTCACCCGGCCCTTCTTGTCCAGGAGCACGTTCTCCGGTTTGACGTCGCGGTGGACCACGCCTTCGTCGTGCGCGAACTGGAGCGCTTCGCAAATCTGGGGGATGATTTGGAGCGCCTCGCGCGCCGAGAGTTTGTTGGCCCGCTCAATTTCCCGCAGGTTCGGCCCATCCACGTACTCCATGATGAAGTAGTGCAGGCCGTGGGTCTGGCCGAAGTCATAGACGGCTACGATGTTGGGATGGCTGAGCCTGGCAAGCGCGCGGGCTTCGCGGTTGAAACGCTCAGCAAACCCGGGATCGGAGCCCGCCTGCGAGGGCAGGATCTTCAGAGCAACCAGGCGATCCAGGCCAGGCTGGCGCGCCTTATAGACGGCCCCCATGCCGCCTTGGCCCAGGAGTTCGAGAATCGCAAGCTGAGGGAAATATTCAGCGAGCCGGGCAGGGTCGGGCAGCGCGCCGGGGCCGGTTGTCGCCGCAGAGGGTCCCTGTTCAGACTGCGTACGCGCCTGGGTCCCCATGGCTACTTTCAGCAGGCACTTGGGACACAGCCCTTCGGGTGCGTCCGGCGCCAGCGGCGCGCCGCACTCTTTGCATGTAGGCCTGGTTTCCATTGTCCGTCTGTGCTCTCGGTGGTTACAGAAGCAGAATCCACCGAAGGTTACAGACAAATCAGACAACCAGTCAGCACGGTTTGCTCGCCCTGCCTTGAATTGAATGGACGCGTTGGGCAACCCAGCCTCCAAGTGCGCCCGCTCTCAAATCCGCAAAACCCGCGCCAGCCGAGCGCTTAGGACACCGCGTTCTCCGCGGTCAGATGGCCAGCCCGTTCGGTCGCGAGAACTGCGGGGAGAAAGGCAGTGTTATGGGTACGCGGTTGCCTTTGCAGATCAACTGAAGCAGGCACAAGGTGCTCGTGGAAGAGGAAGAGCGTGCGGCCAGCGAGAATGCAGTCATTCTGCCGAAGCATGGTTGTGTGGGCGCGGCGGCCGTCAACCGTGATGCCGTTTTGCGACCCCAGGTCCTTGATCAGGTAGTGCTCGCCCTCGCGCGAGATCGTGAAGTGCCGGCGCGAGAGGGAGCCATCCTGAATGACCAGATCCGCCGTGTCGTCACGTCCGATGGTGACTGGCCGATCGTCGATGTCCCATCGCTGGACCACCGTTCCATCCTCACCTAGCAAACACAAGGTCGCCATACTCGTTTCAACCAGGTCCGTCGCATCACGATTACGGGCGGAAGCTGTACCTCAGATAGACGCTATTGGCGGTTAAATGGTTACGGTTGCCGGAGGGAAACCACAGATAGACCCAGATGGACACAGATGCCACCGGCTGGGCTTCTGTGTCAGGCCGCGGCGCGCTCCCGATCACTGCCCGCTGAACGGATTCCCGCCTTGGAAGAGTGCGGCTCAGCGCGCCTCATATCGGTGTCCATCCGTGCCCATCTGTGGTTGGGTTGAACGGTTACGGTTCAGTCCGAGAGCGCGGAGAACAGGGCGCGTATTTCTTCTTCGACCTGCTCGGGGCCGGAAACGGTATGCGCGATTTCCTCGCGCAGCAGCTCGCGGTAACGCTGACGAAGGCGGTGGACAGCCACCTTCACTGCGCCCTCGCTCATGGCCAGGCGGACGCCGGCTTCAGCATAGGGGACGGAGCGGCGTTCACCCGTAAGGGTGGATTTCAGTTCGTTGAACGCTTTGGCCTTGCCGTCACGGGTGTATTCCGCGCGCAAACGGGCCAGCACCTGGTCCAGCAGCGTCAGCGCCCATCGGCGCTCGAAGATCTTATCCGCCGTTTCACTCTCCGCTGGTTCCAGCCCGTAAGCAGTCTCGGCGGACTGGACGTTAATGGGGATCAGGACCGGATGGGCGCCGCGCTTTTGCGCGCCCGCCTTGTCCCATTCGTTAGCGAGGAAATGTTTGAGGCAGACAAGCAGGAAGGAGCGAAATCGGCCCTTCGCCCGGTCCACGCCCCCGAGGTAATTCTTCTGGAGCAGGCGGGCGAAGAACTCCTGGGTCAAATCCTGCGCGTCATGGGGGCTATGGCCCTGGCGGCGGACATAGGCGTAGATCGGATGCCAGTAGGTACGGCAGAGCGTTTCCAAGGCGTCGCGGGCATGGGTCGAGTCGCTCGAACCGGCTGCCAGCACCACGCTCCAACGGGTCAGGGCGAAATTCCCCGTCCCGGGAGCAGTCGAATTCGCATGGTGCTCAGTGGAGCGCATAGCACTCACACAGATTGAGGTCTTTCATCCGCCGGCTAAAGCCTAAACTCCGCGAACGGAGACTTCGGCAGAACTTCACACCCTTAGAGAGGGTTGTTCGGCCTTGCTTAAGCTGGAGGAATCACCATCTTACGTAGAAAGCCTATGAGTAAACCAACTGACAACCTGAGCACGCTGGCCTTGCACGCCGGCCAGATTCCCGACCCCACCACCGGCGCGCGGGCCGTGCCGATCTACCAGACGACTTCCTACGTCTTCAAGAGCACCGACCACGCCGCGAATCTCTTTGCCCTGAAGGAGTTCGGGAACATCTACACCCGCATCATGAACCCGACGACGGACGTCTTCGAGCAGCGCATCGCCGCGATCGAGGGCGGCACCGGGGCGCTGGCGGTGTCGTCGGGCCAGTCAGCGACGACGCTGGCCATGCTGGCCGTGACGCAGGTCGGCGATGAGATCGTCTCGGGCAACAACCTTTACGGCGGCACCTACCAGCTCTTCCATTACACGTTCCCGAAGCTGGGGCGGACGGTGAAGTTCGTGGACTCGCGCAGCCCCGAGGCCTTCCGCAAAGCCATCACGCCCAAGACCCGCGCTCTCTACGCCGAGACCATCGGCAACCCCAAGCTCGACGTGCCGGACTTCGCGGCGTTGGCCAAGATCGCTCATGACGCGGGCGTGCCGCTGGTCGTGGACAACACGATCGGGGTGGGGCTTGTGCGGCCCATCGAGCATGGGACGGACATCATCGTCGGCTCCGCCACGAAGTATGTCGGCGGGCATGGCACGTCTATTGGCGGCTTCATCGTGGACTCGGGCAAGTTCAAGTGGAACAACGGCAAGTTCCCCGAGTTCACCGAGTCGGACCCCAGCTATCACGGGCTCAAGTTCTGGGATGTGTTCGGCAACTTCCCCGGCCTGGGCAACGTGGCGTTCATCATCAAGGTGCGCGTGCAATGGTTGAGGGACATCGGCGCGGCGCTCAGCCCCTTCAACGCGTTCCTCTTCCTGCAAGGGCTGGAAACGCTCCCACTGCGCCAGCGCCAGCATTGCGAGAACGCGCTGGAGGTCGCGCGGTTCCTCAAAAAGCATCCGCTGGTGACCTGGGTGACTTATCCCGGGCTGCCGGATGATCCGAACCACAAGCTCGCCGCCAAGTATCTCAAGAAGGGCTTTGGCGGCATCCTCGGCTTCGGCATCAAGGGCGGCCTGGACGCCGGCAAGAAGTTCATCAACTCCGTGAAGCTCTTCTCCCACCTCGCCAACATCGGCGATGCCAAGAGCCTGGTGATTCACCCGGCCTCGACCACGCACCAGCAATTGACGGCGGCCGAGCAGGAGGCGACCGGCGTGACCGCCGACTACGTGCGCCTCTCGATCGGCATCGAAGACGTCGAGGACATCAAGGCCGACATAGACCAGGCGCTGAAAGCCTCGCAGAAGTAGGCGCCACGAAAGTCGCCTCGAAAATTGGGGCGCAAGCCCCCCATTCTTCACGGCCAGCGATTCTCTCCTTGCGCCTGCGCGAAAAGGCAGGGCGCGACACTCCGTGCGTAGCGCTGGACCCTCAACCCTCAACTCCCCAAACCCCCGACCTTCTTCGTGCCCTCAACTCCCCTCGGGAGAGCCTCTTCGCGTCTTCCGTCCTTCGCTGTGGCTCCTCCGCAAGACGGGCGCCTTTCGGGGCGTTCAGTTGCCGGACTTCGGCTGCGGGTGGGGCCACGGCGGGTTGGTCTCTGGGTTGAGATGCTTGACCCCCGTCTCACCCCAAAAGGTTATCCGATCGTCCCCCGTGTAGCACGTGGTGTGGGTCTGCTCGTCCACCACGATATGGCTCTCCAGGTAATCGGCCAGCGCCGGGTCCCGGCTCCGGAGCCACTCTACAAGCTCAGGAAGGTCTCCCGGGATGTACTGGAATTCCTCCTCCTTTGAACGGCGCCTTTTCTTGCTCATCGCTTCACTTCAGCTCTAATTGCGGTCATGCGAAAGGATCAAAGACCTTCGCTCCCGCCTGTTGGAAATCCCGGATATTGCGCGTGGCGACGACGAGACCATGCGCCAGAGCAGTAGCGGCGATCATCCCGTCCAGCATCCCAGTGGCGGCACCTTGATGTGGTCGGTCGTTTCAGTCCAATCCATTGGCTTGAACCAGCCCTTGACCGGACAGGCTAAAAGCAGCTTGACCAAGCCCTCATTTCTACGGCGCTGCTTTCGTTTCAGCCGATATTCGCCGCAGTCAATACGCTCAACCTCGAACGTCTGCCCAGGCTTGATGCCGTCCCGCTGCCGGATTTCGGCGGGGAGAATAATCTGCCCCTTGCTCGACACCGTAGTTGTCACGCCTGGTAAGATATTGTCTTACCCAGCCCCCCGTCAAGCCCGGCGACCCCCCTGCATTTTAGCTTTTAGCCTTCAGCCTTTCCCCTCACCGGCCACGGTTTCATCGGCCGCCTCCCGACCAATGGTCGAAGTGGATGAATTTCTCCCACAAGGGGCTGGTTCGAACCTGGTCTTTTTCCGTGAACGGCCAATCGCTCTGGGGCCTGCGTTCGAGCAGGCCGAGGTCGCACAACGGATCGAGCACGTAGCCGCCGAGGATCCATTCCTCGGTGTCGTGACCGCCGGGGAACATGGCGGCATGGAGTTGGTTGAGCACGCCCGGCAAGAGGATTTGCCTCGCCAGGCCGCGGACGGGCGTCCAGTCGTGGGCCACGTTGTCGAGCCGCCAGAGGATGACGGCCATCGTTTCCTGGATGCCCGGCACGTCGCGCAGGAAGAAATCGTAGTGCAGGTCGAACTTGCGGAAGTAGGCAAGGAAGAGCTTGCGGAACAGCGTCCCCGCTTGTGTCTCCGGGAGCAGTTCGCGCCCGGCCCGGGTGAGCCGGAAGCGGCTTTGGCGGCGGGCCACCAGGCCGGCGCATTCGCTGACGATGCGAACCACATGCAGCACCCAAACATCCTGCTCGTTCAGCACCTTGCAGACCTGAAGCGTCATTTCACGGGACCGCTCGGGCAGAACCAGCCGGTCGAACATCTGCCGGACGAAGACGCGGTTCAGATTGCCGGTGGCGGTGGCGGCCGTGCCGCCCGCTTGCTCCAGCGCGGCCAGGAATCGGCGCGCGTTTTGGAGAAAGGAGGACTCCGCCAGGTCGGAGGGCGCGAGGCCGGGCGAGAAGCGCATCGGGCCGGCGGCGGCATTCCAGTCGGCGACCAGCAGGGTGCGCAGGAAGGCGTCGAAGTCCTCGCGGCTGCCGGGTTCCGGGGCGAACTGGATCATGGGGAAAGCCTAAAGGCTAAAGACCACCGTTCAAAGTTCGATGTTCGAAGTTCGACGTTCGATGTTCAGCCTCAGCCCCCGACTTTCGACCTTAGACTTTGGATTTGGCCTCCGCCTTTAGCCTTTCCGAACCCTCAACCTCTGCGGTCAGGCCCCGCCCCGGCACCGAGGCGTCGCCGGCCACATGCCCTGAGTGTAGAAAGTGAGAACTGATACCGGCACAGTCTTGCCCCCTTGCGGAATGCCTTTCTGGCCTAACCTCCTCCGGCAAGCTGGCCATTAGCCCTTCCCAACCCTTTGGGTATCAATTCTTTCGGCATCCCCCGCGACAACCTCTCCCCGCCGCAACCACACCGGGACCTCGCCGTATCCTCACCGTAGTACCTCTAATAGCCTATTAGAGGTACTACGGTGAGGATACGGCGAGGATACGGTGTGGTCAGGGTGCGGAGACGGTCCTGTAGCGAGGAAGAGGGCGCCGAAATGCCGGGAATCGCCTTTATGCCGGCGGGGGGAGGACACGGGCGCGGAGCACTTGGGGGACATCAATCCAGCCGTCCGTGTGCTGGAAGACGCGAATCCAGACGGCTTGGTCAACTTTCGGTACCCCATACCGGGCGACAAACAGCTCGGTGAGGTCGTGCGTGCCGTCGGTGGGGGCGGCCAGCAGCACCAGAAAAGGGAAGTGCTGGACCACGCGGACGCCACTGTTCTTGGGCCTGGCCGCCTGCACCACTATATACTGGGCAGTCGAGCCCTGGACGCGCAGATGGATGGTCGGCCTGCCCGCGACGTAGGACACCGCCAGCTCAAACACGGGCCTGGTGGAAAAGACCGCCTTCGCAGGCGGGTCGGAGAACTGAGGAAGCCCGAGATCAGCGCGCCGCACGTTCAACTTCACAAATAGCTGGTAGCAGTTGCGTCGCACCCGTTCGCCCGTCTCGGTTATGAAGTAGGTGTCAGCCGCTAAACTGCGCCATGCGGCGCACTGGTTCAGGGTCAGGGTGGACCAGCGGCGGGTGACCGCGGGCACGTTACGCCGGTGGTCTTGCTGGTCGGCGGTTTGAGGGTTCTTCGGTAACGGGGCGGCACTGGCAACCCAACCGTAGCGGCCTTTGAAGGCTCGCACACCCTTGGCTTTCTGGCGCTTGATCCAGGCCCGGCGCTCTTCCTCGTTTTCGGGAGGTTCGAACTTCGCCATAGGCGCCCATTCTTGCTGCTCGAGGCCCGCCAGGCAAGCCCCGTGCAGGTGTCGTGCCGGTCAGTCAATGATAATGCACGCTTTTCCTGCGAACTCTACGCCACATATTATATTATCTTTGACGGACACCTTTCCGACTTTAGACCTTGGACTTTGGACTTGGCCTCCGCCTTTAGCCTTTCACAACCCCCAACCTCTGCGGTCAGGCCCCACCCCGGCGCCGAGGCGTCGCCGGCCCCATGCCCTGAGTGTAGAAAGTGAGGACTGACGCCGGCATGCTGCTGCAAAGAGCTGCCACGGCCACCCTTTGGGATCGCGAGGCCGACACGAGAGTGTCAAAAGGGAGGCCCCCTTTTTGAGCTAAACGTAGGTGCCCCAGTGGTCTTGGACATACCGGATGGCCTCTTCGACATTGAGGGTTCTGGTGGCGCCGCCGGCGCGGACGTAGAGGGCCGGGGCGTTCTGGTCCTTTAGGATGACCGGCCTTGGGGCTGGCTTCACGCGCACAAGGCAAACGTCCTTGCCTTGGAGCTCGTGAAACTCGACGGCGGTGTTTGACTGGTAGCGGTCCACGCCGATCTTTTGGGAGATGATCTGCTGGAGGTGTAGCTGCAAGCCGTCCCTGCTCTTCTTGGATAGTGAGTCATAATCGGGGTGCAGACCCTGGATGGTTTTGTCGTCGTCAACCCCGATAACAAGCAAGCCGCCTGAGGTGTTAAGGAAGGCGACTACCGTCTTCACGATTACTTCCTCGAGGTCTCGGTTGACTTTTCGCAGGTTGTAATCCCACCGGACTGAGGACTTGAATTCGAGGGTGTCGGATTCCTGCTTCTGGAGCGCCTCCGCCAGCGTCAGAAGGTGCGCTCGTCGCCCTCCTTCGCTTCTAACGAGATAGGCAGCCGTCAGGGTGGCGACGGCCAGCCATGACACCAGCGCTAGGAGGGTGTTAAAGCGGACGGCGCTACGGAGTGTTTGCCGTTCAAGGGTGGCTTCCCGCGGAACGGCCAATGATCCCACAACGTTGCTAGCGGCGTCGAGCACCGGGGGGCAGAACACCGCATAGTTCTTGCCGCCGGAAAGTAGGTGGAAGGTCGGGTCGGAAGCGCTCCGGCCCCGGGGCGGGGGGGTGCGAAGCGGGATGCCACCAATGGCGGAGTGGAGGAGGCCAGAGTCATCAACGACGGCGTAGTCAAGGTTCCGGTTTATGTCCCTGGCGCGAATCTTGGCGGCTTCTTCGATAGACGAGCCGAACTGGCTGGCGTTCTCCTGGAGTAGTGCATCGGTGTCTGACGGGACGGTGGGTTGGGGGGTTCCGAGGATCGCGACGCCGCCTCGCAGCTTCTTCGCCAAGATGCGCCAGGTCTCGCCTATATCGGAGGTGATATTTGTTGGAGTCCCGTAGGTGACTCCTTCTGGCAGGGTTACCCGATCCACGACACCGGGCACGAATCCTTCGATGTCCAGCACCAGTCCATTTGTCGTGAAAAGGTAGCAGCCGGGAGCAGTCCAGTCGGCCTGCCGAAACTTCTTAAGGTTCCAATTGGTTGTGTAGTTTATCTCGCGTCTTAGCTCCTCGGTCCAAGCCTGGAACTCTGCCTGGGCGGTCTGGTGGGTGCGGGCTCGGATGAAGAGATACTGGGTGACGGCACTTGCTGTGAAGAGGAGGGCGAAGATGAGAGCGGCGAGGCGCAGCTTCCTGCCGAGCGGCGTGTTTAGGGAGCGAGGGAAGGGCGCCTTCATTTTCGGGCTGCTCAGGTGTGAGGCTGCGGATCGCCGCCGTGGTTCATATCGGGTGCCGTTTAGAAGCCTTGGGGCACGAGGCCGAGGGCGTTGATGGCGTCGTTGACGGATTCGAGCGCCTCGTGGACTTCCAAGACCTGCTGATAGTCCCAGTACTTGAGTTTGGTCTTTAAGGCGGGGACGCCGGCGGCTTCGAGCTTGATCTTCTCGATCTGGGCCGCGTCGGAGACGGCGACAACGCCCTGAACGGCGGGATTGTTCATGGACTTGAGCAGGTTCATGAGGAGGCTATCGAGGGAGCCTTTGGTTTGAACCTCGAAGGCGTAGATGACGCGGCCCATGTTGCCAATGGTGGCTTCCCACGTGGTGTCCACTTTGGCGCCGGCCGCGACTTTAACTTCGGTGGCCGCCTTGAGGCCGAGCCATTGGCCGATTTCGCGTAGCTTGTCCCTGACTTCGTTGTGGATGAAGGTGGAGGTCTTGTCGTCCACCTTCTCGACCGGTGGCGGCGCTGGTTTGGGCTTGAAGATGCCTTCCAGGTTGTCCGCGATCTGCAGCTCCTCCCAGATGAAGTAGTCCACCGTGAGCAGGTTGGCGTCCTTGGCACCGAGGGCGCGCATTTCCTCCGCGATGGTTTCGGCAGTGGCGCAAAGCTGGGCGTATTTCTTGCCGGTGAATTGGTAGTTGTAACGGGGAAGGTCGGGCACGCCGAGGTATTCGAGGGCGACGTAAACGCGACGGTTCCAGAGCATGCGTTTGTCCGGGTGGGCGTGGCAGAGGATCTCGCTAACCATGGCGGGGCCGATTCCCTTGACGTTCTTGCGGAAGGAATCCCAGCGCTGCTCGATCGGTTGGGTGGACCAGACGAGGTCAGCCATGTTTGACAGCAAGGCAGCAAGGCCGTTGTCTTCCACGACCTGGTCCACGACGTATTGCTTGTTACCCCAAATCCGCATGGCCCAGAGTTTGGAGAGGTATTCTCCCAGTTCCTCCTTGGTCATCTTATGCAGTTTCTCGGCGGTCCAGGATTGGTAGTAGGCAGCGCGCTCCTGGCGCTCCTTGAGGTCGGCAGCGAACTGCTGAGGAGTAGCGGAGAGTTTGGCCAGGTAGTCCTTGATGTGTTTCTGCAGGAGTGTGGTGTTCATGTTTGTTGTGCGTTTTGGCCGGGGCAGAAGATGGGTACAAGGGCGTCGGTGAGTTCGCTCCAAAAGGTCTCGACGCAGGTCTTGTAGTCCTTGAAGTGGTCGGAGGTGAGCCGGAGGCCCTCGCCGACGAGGGGTCGGAGTGGCAAGCCGTAGAACTGTGGGAGCGGATCGTTTGGATCTTTGAAGAGGGCTGGATTGAGCGCCTTTAGTTCGTCGGACGAGCGGCCGTCCCCGTGCTTGACCGTGTTTGCCACCAACCGAAGTTCCTTCAACTGGGCCCAGCAGCGGAAGGACTCGATGTTGATGTGGAATTCGCGAGCGAGGAGGGATTTGAGCTGGTGGAAGCCTCCGGACCCGTCTGGCTGGATTATGGGGTTGGAGAGGATGCGGGTGGCAAGATACTGCGCCTGCTGTTCTAGCAGGTGGAACAGGCCGGCAATCATCAAGTTGAAGAGGCCTTGGCGCACGGCATCGTTGGCCAGATAGAAGTCCACGCCTTTGAAATAGGCTTCTTCCGCCCCGTACGAGGGATCTGCGTTCTCAGGGTCAACGAACTGGCCTAGCCGCTCGTATTCCTCATCCTCGATACGCTTGGCCTCATCCTCCAGACCGTCAAAGGCTGGAGCTATGCGGTCTTGAAACACGGAGGCATAATATTGTAGCTCCTCCAGGCTCTGGTGGATAAAGTACTCGGCTTGGAAGCGAGGATGAGTTGACATGGATTATCGAGCGGTAGGGAGAGCTCGAATTGGCTCGGTGTTTACGGCACCGAGTTCGTCGAGGAATTGTTGGTCACCCGTAGCCGCTGCGCGGCAGATGGCTTGGCCAAGAAACAACTGTTCGATTGTGCCGCCCATGACGAAACGTGGCGCAAGGATGCGACCCGCGGGGAGGAGTGGAAAGGGAAAAGTGAAGACGGGGGCTTCGGCGAATGCAGAATGAGGAAGGGGGCGGGAGCCGGCCACAGACGCCAAGGATGCCAGAGTGATTTCTTTTTCGTGCGGTTGGCGTGGTTAGCGGGTCTGGACGTAACCGGCCATTATTTCGCGACATACAAGACCGAATCCACGAGCTTGCCGATGTCTTGAAGGCCGGCAATGGCGTGGAAGCCTCTGCGGCCAGTGTCGCGGACGAAGAGCTGGGGGCCATCCGCGAAGACGGTTACGGTATGGGTGCCGAGCGCCACGTCCACGCCCATGCTGAGGGCGGCATCGTGGGCGCGCAGCGCTTGCTCAAGTTCTTTGAGATGGGGAACCGATTCCCGGAACAGTTGCGCGTCAAAGCGCCGCCTCGCTTCCACGAAGCAATGCTCGGTGGCGTTCGTGTGCAGATCCAGCATGACTTCAATGCCCAGGCAGTTGCGCCGGCGAAACTCCCCATCGAAGTGGCGGCTGTATTTCACTTCCGCATCCAGGGCATTGGTATAGGCAATTCCGAAATGATGGCAGTAGCCCTCAAAGAAGGCGGTGACGGGCAGGCCGGTGAAATGGTTGGCGGCGATGGCGTAGCTGGACATGACGCAGGAGCCGGCGGATTGGGCAAACGCCGAGTCATATTTCGCGAGGCGCGGTCGCGCGCCCGCGCCGGCACAGGCGCGTTGCTCCGGAGTCATGCGCCGGAACAGATCGTCCCGCGCGGCGATCGCGTTGGTGTTGCCCTGGAGGGCGGCCAGGTCGAGCCAGTGGTAGGCCTGGGCGTAGTCCCGTTCCACCCGCTTGCCATCCCGATACGCCAGGCCGAGGTCGAGGCGGGCTTTCTCGGAACCGTGGGCGGCGGCTTTCCGGGCCCACTGGAGGGCCTCGGCGTAGTTGCGTTTCACGCCGGCGCCGTCTTGATAGCAATGGGCCAGCATGCCTTGCGCCCGCGCGTCGCCGTGTTCAGCCGCCTGCCGCGCCCATTTCACGGCCTGCCGCGCGTTGCGGTTGGTTCCCACGCCGTCGAGATAGGCCGAGGCAACGAACGATTCGGCGAGGACTTCCTGCTGCTGGGCCGCCCGGAGAAACCAGCGCAAGGACTCGGCTTCATCCTCCGCCACGCCGTGGCCGTCCAGATAGGCGAAACCAACGCAGACTTGTGCTTTGCGGTTGCCCTTTTCGGCGGAGGCGCGGAGGTCCTCCCATTCGGGGCTGTTGGTTTTTCCCTCCGGCAAGGCATTCATCCAGGCCAAACACAGCAGCCCGCCTTGCGCGTCGGCGTTGCCCTGTTCCGCGGCCTCTTTCAAGCACCGCAGGGCTTCCGGGAAGCCTGGATACAGGCCCGGATCGCGAAAGATGACCTGGGCCAGGCAGGCCTTCGCTTCGGCATCTCCCTGTGCCGCCGCTTTGCGCAGCCAGTTCAGCGCTTCGGTGGCGCTGTAATCAACCCCGTTCCCTTCATCGTAGCAAACGCCCAAGCGGGTTTGTGCCGCGGCATTGCCTTGCTCGGCCGCTTTCCGGTACCAGATGACTGCCGCGGCCGGGTTCTTTTCACAGCCTTGGCCGGCCGCATAGTATTGTCCGACCTGGCATTGGGCGAGTGCGTCTCCTGTTTCCGCGCGGGCTAATGCGTCCCGAAACATGGCAGCTTCCTGGGGCGCGCCTTCCGTGGCCGGTTGCGCCGTGGAGCGGGAGGTGGATTTGCAGCCTAGGTTCAGACCCAGGCACAGCAAGCAGAGCAAGGCGACATGAAGGTTCACGTTCAGATTGGCCATCATTCTGTTTCCATGCCGGGACTGCCGCAAGTATCGATTGGTTGAAAGCCCTTTGAGCCCGAAATGGCTGGAAGCGGCCAGCAAGCGCGCGTCGTCAAAATCAGTGGCATTAAGGGCTGTCTGAGGTTGAGGTGGCCAAAATGCCCGAGAAATGGCCGTTTCCCTCGGCAGACGGGGACCCCCCGCGTACGAGACAGGTACGAAACACGTACGAGACAGGTACTAGCCACGTCCGAGCCTCGGGCTGGATTCGGCCCTCAGGGGAGTCACAGGCAGTTGAACTTCTGGAGCATCAGGTCAAAGGCCCCCGCCGGCATGTAGTAGGCATTCTGGGTGCGGATGCGCTGTTGCAAGTGGTGGTCGTTGGTCACCACGAAGGTGCGCCGTTTCAGTTCCTGGAAGCTCTTCTGCCCCAGATGGCGAACGATGGCGTCGTCGGCCCGCTGGTCGGCGGTCCCGCCGCTGAACTCGACTTCCAGGTTCGCACCCACGGTCTGCACGGAGCCCACGGGGCCGTCGAAAACAATGCGCGCATGCACTTTGGCGCGACCCGCAATGAGGCGCTGGACCAATTCGATCAGGCGGCCGCGCGCTTTGGCGCCGGGGTTGCCGTTCTCGAAGCAGGGCTGCAGATGGTCGAGGGCAAAGAGGACGTTGTGGCCGTCGAGCAGCAGCAGGCAATCGAGGTTGTGATGCAGGAGGCTGGGGAAGGAAAGCCAGTGGTCGGGCGATTCATGGCCGCTGCGTTTGGACTGGGCCAGCAGGATGTCATGCCGCCGCTGGAGCGCGGCGTAGGCCTGGCGCGTTTGGCCGGCGGCCAGCAGCCGGACTTCGCAGAGCGAGTCCACCAGCCGGCCGGCCTCGCGCAAGCCGTCCACCTCGCGCGCGCCATGGATTTGCTGGAGCAGGCGCTCGAAGAATTCATTGTCGGGACGGGGAAGCCCCAGCTTGTTCTGGAGGCGGGCGATTTCAGCCTCCACCTCCTCTGTCAGCGCGGCGAGTTCGCGGACGGGATGGATGGCGTTCTCGCGCGTGTCCTGGAGCTGCTGGCGGGCGGCGCGAAGCTCCTGGAGCCGTCGGCCCAGTTCGAGCCGGTTGCCCGAGACCCGGTCCTGGGCCTTCTGCGCCTCCAAAACGGATTGGACGCGCAGCAGCAGGTCCGCCGGGGAGGTTTCGGCCACGACGGCTTCCAGGTCCAGCGCTTCGGCCAGCCACTGGCGGTCCAGGGTGGCCAATTCGGCTTTGACGCCCGACCGGATGGCTTCGGCGCGTCCCCGCTCCACATCCTGAAGCTTGCGTTCGAGGGCCGCTTTCTGGTCCGCGAGCGCATGGAGTTGCTGCTTGAGCTGGCTGATTTCCCTGGCCAGACGGTCCTGTTCGGCCCTGGCAGAGGCGGTGAGCTGTTGGCGATCGGCGGCGCGCGCCGCGCGCTCCTTGTCCAGCTTCGTCTTGAGCTCGGCGGAAGCTTGTTCCTGCTCCGCGAGCTGCTGCTCCACCCGCTCCACCTCGGCGAAGCTGACGGTCAGCGCTCCCGGGTCGTTGGGGACCGTGGTCACTTTTCTGCCCGCCAACTCCATCAGATTGACGCCCACGAAATCCATCCAGACATCGCCTGCGGCCTCTCTCTCCGGGTAGGGAAAGACTTTGCCGGCAATGCTCAAATGATCGGCGGCGAGCCGGCGCACCTCGGGCCGCTCGTCCGCGGCCAGCGCTATCAGCAGGTCGGGCGGGTCCACCACCACCGTGAGGAGGTCAAAGTTCGCGCGCAGCGCCGCGACCGACAGGGCCGAAACGGCGCCGCAGATCCGGAAGTCGAGCATCACCTGTCCGAGCATCCACGGGGGTATCGTGCCCGGGCCCTCGATGATGCCTTTCAACCGTTCGCGGATCAGGCTTGGCTTGCGAAATCCGCCCGGCAGCATCTCGCCCGCCCCGGCAATCTCCGCGTCCGGCAGGCGCCCCAGCCAGTGCAACAGGACGGCCTGCATCTCCGGCGTGAGGGTGATCTCGTTGATTTTGGACATGCTAGCGGAGTGGTTGGATTCGTGAGCCGCAACGCCCGTCGGAGTCGTCCTCCCGGCAGTTGAGCAGAGAGGCGTCTTTGCCGAACGCGCTTTCCAACTGCCAACAAATCGGGGGCTCAACCGACATAGCTTGTCCTTTTTCGCTGATTGCCGGGCCGGCGTCGAGACTGAACATGCGCCGGCGGCATTCCAGGTTTCAGCGCCGGCCAGATGCCGTGAGTGTAGAAAGCGAGGACACCGGCACTATCAGTCAAAACAGGTCACGCCCAGGCCAGCGGGTAATCTTGCCGACCATATCCCACACCAGCACATCGAGGTCGGCCCCAATGGGCGACTTGGTATCCCTGCTCCGCGTATTGGTTAGAGCGGCCCAGCAAAACTGGCCGGAAGTGCGCACCATGACGGTGATCGTTCCGGGCAGGCTCCCCATGTGCCACCAGTTGTGATACTTGTTCACGCACCAGCCTTTGGCGTAGCCGGGTGAGGCCGCCGAAGCCGTTGTCATGGTTCGGAGGGTGTCGGGTTTCAGGATATCCGGCTTGGTCGGGAAGCCGTCCACGCGAACCAGGAACCGCACCAGATCCGTCGGTGTCGCTAGCCAACCGCCGTGCGAATCCATGCGACGAACGTTCATCCCGTAGGGGTCCTCGCCATCTTGATCGTAATAGATGACTTCGCGCTCGGCGCGTTCCGCCAGCGTGTTGCCGCCGATGCGCATGCGCGAAATCCCGCACGGGCTCAGGATTCGCTCCTGAACCGCCTCCGCGTAGGTCCTGGCGGTGAGCTTTTCGATCACGCGGCCCAGGACGCAGTAACCGAAGTTTGAGTAGGCATAGTTCTGACCAGGCGGATGCATGAGGGGCTGATGGGCGATGGTCCAGGTGATGAGCTGCCGGTGGTCCATGCGGGGATGCGAGAACATCGGGTCGCTGCCATCATTTTGCCAGCCGCCGGCGGTGTGCGTGAGCAAATGCTCGATGGTGAGTTCCTCGATATGGGGCTGATACGGCGGTTCGCCGTAAGCCGTTCCCAGCACCGCGCCCGGCCCGAAGACTTTGTCGAAAAGCCTGAGCTTGCCCGCTTCGATCAGGCTGAAGAGGGTGACCGAGGTGATCGGCTTGGTCACACTGGCGATCCGGAACAAGTGATTGGGAGTGACCTTTTCATCCCGGTCTTTGTCCGCCAGCCCGTAGCCCTCCGCATAGACCAACCGGCCCTTCCTGGCGATCGCGACCGACAATCCAGGAACCTGGTGTTTCTTCATGAAAGCGGCTGCGGTCGCTTGCATCGCCCGCAACTCATCGGGCAGAAACCCGTCTCTCGGCAGGCCGGGGGCGGTTGGTTTGTCATCCGCCAGAGCCACCGCCCTGATGCCGGCGGCGCCGGCCAGGGCCTGGAACAGGAACTGACGGCGACTCACGGTGGCCGGCGAGATATACCGGCATGCTCGCTCATAATGACGTTCGCTGCTTTGAATCGAATCGCGGTTTCTGTTGCCCATCGGTTCTGACTTCGCTTCTCGTTGCCGTCAGCGTAGTAGCCTGCCCCTCTCCGCGCAATGCCCGGTTCGTCCCTTGGAAGCTTAGCTGTTCGGTGTTGAGTGTTGGATGTTGGATGTTCCGCGTCTGCCATCTCAGCTTACCTCTGGGGGTGGCGTGGTTGGCGGGTAGGGACCAAAATCAGTTCGGAGGGCATTCGAACTGCCCTCCAAACTTCATCCTCGACTGAGATTTCCCGCAAACTACCGCTCGCTGCCAGGTACTCCGATCGACTGTATGACTTCCGTGCCGTCGCTCAAGACGTACTTTACCATGGTAAACTGCAACACCTTGCCCAACACCTCTTCCTCGTATGTGCTCAGCGTTTGGCCCTGGTGCGCCGCGATTAGCTTGTGCAGCTCTTTCCAGTCCGCCTCGGTCAAACTGGTCTTGGGGCCTTGGGGTTTGCCTTCCGACCATACCACCCGGGTGCCGTCCGACAGGGTGACCGAATACTTCGTGAAGTTGAAGGTCTTTCCATACATCTGGACTTGCTCGCTGCCCAGCAACTCGCGCTGCTTCAGCGCCGCAAGCATCGCCGCTTCCCGGGATTGCTTGGGGGTCAGGACTTTCGCCGCACCAGGCAACTCGGGGTCGCCTTCGCCGATGGTTTCCTCCCTGCCATCGCTAAGGGTATAGCGGCAAGCGAGAGTGCGTTCGACAACATGGCCCTCGAATTCGGTGGTCCAGACCGTGGTGACCTCTCTCTGACCTCGTTGCCGCAGCTCGGCGATTTCCTCCCCCGCACGCTCCCTTTGGGCCGGTGACGGATCCTGAAGCGGACCAGGAGCGCCCTCATTGATCGTTTCCTTGCGGCCGTCCGCGCGGACGTATTGAAAAGTGTAAACCCTGGGCTGGACCTTGCCGTTCACCGCGGAGTCGGTGACGCCCAGGAGCTCCCGGGCATTCCGCTGCCGCAGCGCGTCAATCTCCTCGAGGTCCTTCCGCTGTTGCTCGATGCCAGCGGCATCCAGCTCCTTGCCAGAATCGGTCCTGATACCGGTCATCCACATGTTGGATAAGCGCAGAGGCGTGCCGTTTGCGTGGTGGTTGGTTCCCCCGTAGGTCGTCTCCGGATCGGTGGTGGTGAAGATGTAGGCGCCGTCCCTGGCCCTGCCCTCAAAAAAATAACGGTGCACCTGCAGACCCAGCTCCGTGGCCGCGGCGGCTGCGCAGAGCAGGCCCAGCAGCAGCGCGGCGGTTTTCCACCGGGCGCCAACACGCTTGTCGGCCCGCCCGGTTTCGATCCGGGACAGTATCTGTGCCCGCAGTTGCTGCCGATGCTCTTCGGACTGGTATTCCGGCGGCATAGCGCCTTTGAGTAACGTTTCAATTGGTTCGTGATGATCGCTCATAGTCTATCCTTGGTTATGCCAGCGACACGCCCGCTCGCACCAGGGCCTCCTTCAACCGGGCCAGCGCCCGGTGCAGTTGCGACTTAATCGTGCCTTCCCGCTGGTTCGTGATTTCGCAAATCTCGGAAAGAGGTTTGCCCTCGAAATAGCGCAGCACAATGACCGTGCGGTATTTCTGCCCCAGCTCACGCAACGCCCGGTGCAGCAGCCGGTAATCATCCTGGGCCGCCGCGGTGGTTTCCGCCGTGGGTTCCGCGCCGGGATACTCGGGGTCCACCAGACCAGCGTTGGCCGCCAGCAGCCGCTTCTGCCGCCGGTAATGCATGCGCACCTCGTTGGTGGCGATCCGATACAGCCACGCCCGAAAGGGAATGCGCCGCCATCGAAAGAACCCCAAATGCCGGAACGCGGAGAAGAACACGTTGGAAGTGAGATCCTCCGCCGCCGCATGGTCGAGGGTGCTATGGTAGATATACCGGAAAATCTCCGGGTAATGCTGGTCGAACAATCGTCCCGCGGCGTCCGGATCAGCCTGCGCGGCCAATACCAGGGTTCGCTCCCCTTCGGCCAACTCAGTCGAGGCATCGAGACTCATTGTTGAAGCGTCATTGAGCATTGCACCCAGTACAATGCTCCGGGCGCTGAAAGGTTGCATCGGCCATCCAGCGGGTCTGGACGCAACGGGCCATTATTTCGCGACGTAGAGGACTGAATCCACGAGCTTGCCGATGTCTTGGAGGCCGGAAATGGCGTGGAAGCCTCTGCGGGCAGGGTCGCGGACGAAGATCTGGGGGCCAAGGCGACATGGAGGTTCAGGTTCAGATTGGCCGGCAGTCTGTTTCCATGCCCGGACTGCCGCAAGTATGGACTGGTTGAAGGCCCGTGGCCGTCTGAGGCAGAGGTGGCCAAAATGCCCGAGAAATGCCCGTTTTCCACGGCAGACAGGGACCCCCCGCGTACGAGACAGGTACGAGAGAGGTACGAGACAGGTACTAGCCACGCGCGAGCCTCCGGCTGGATTCTGCCCTCAGAATCACCCGTGCTTATGAGTCTCGGGCGGGGGAATGGGGAAAGGCTGAAAAGCTGAAAGCTGAAATGGGAAGGCGGATTCGGATTTGATCTCTACCGGTGGGAAGCGTACAAGAAGGCCCTACTGTGAGCCAGAGTCTTTTGGAAAGCAGCGACAGCGTCCGGCACGCCCGGCCGCTGCGCCATGCCCAGTCCGTTGTCTTCGATCAGCCGCTCAGCCTGGAACTGGGTGGGCACCTCGCCAGCGTTACCGTGGCCTACGAGACTTACGGCCAGCTCAACGCGACGCAGACCAACGCGATCCTCGTCTGCCATGCCATCAGCGGTGATTCGCATGTGGCGCGGCACGACGAGCAGGACGACCCCGGCTGGTGGGACATCATGGTAGGCCCGGGCAAGCCGGTTGACACCGACCGCTTCTTCGTCATCTGCCCGAACTTGCTGGGCGGCTGCCGCGGGACAACGGGCCCAGGGAGCACCAACCCGGCGACGGGCAAGCCTTATGGCCGGGAATTCCCGACGGTCACCGTGGGGGACATGGTCGAAGTGCAGCGCCGGCTGCTGGACCATCTGGGCATCCGCCAACTGCTGGCAGTCGTGGGCGGCTCCCTGGGCGGGCACCAGGTGCTCACGTGGGCGACGCGGTATCCCGAACGCGTGCAGGCGGTCGTGCCGGTGGCCACCTCGGCGCGGCTGACCAGCCAGGCGCTGGCATTTGACGTGGTGGGGCGCAATGCCATCCGGCGCGATCCGCATTATCACAGCGGCCAATATTACGGCGAGAAACGCACGCCGGAGGTCGGCCTCGCGATCGCCCGCATGATCGGCCATATCACCTACCTGTCGCGCGAGGCCATGACAAAGAAGTTCGATGCCGACCGCCTCCTGCCGCGCAATGTCGCTACCGACTTCGAGAAGATCTTCTCGGTGGGCTCTTACCTGGGTCTCCAGGGCGACCGGTTTGTCGAGCGCTTTGACGCCAATACCTATATCGCGCTCTCAATGGCCATGGACCTGTTTGACCTCGGCAGCACCCCCGCGAAGCTGGCGGAGACGTTCCGGCGCGCGCCCTGCCGCTGGCTGGTTATCAGCTTCAGCAGTGACTGGCTGTTCCCGCCGGAGCAATCGCGCGAGATTGTCAATGCGCTGATTGCCAGCCGCATCCCCGCCAGCTACTGCAATGTGCAAAGCGCCTGCGGCCACGACGCCTTTCTCCTGCCGGACGACTTTCCCATCTATGGAGAGATGATTCGCGCCTTCCTCCGGAACGCGGCCGGTGACCGGGCCTGGCGAAACGCCGAAGAGGATGAGAAGAGCCCCGGGCCGACCAGCATCTTCCACCAGCACCGGCTGGATTACGACCGGATCGTCGAGCTGCCCCCGGCCGGCGCGAGCGTTCTCGACCTCGGATGCGGTTCCGGGACATTGCTGGCCCGCCTCAAGGTGCAAAATCACCGCCATCTTGTGGGCGTCGAGCTGGACGAGCGAAAGATCCTGACCTGCGTCAGCCGCGGTCTTGATGTGATCCAGGCTGATTTGAACAAAGGCCTGGGTGCATTCGCGGACCAGGAGTTTGACTGCGTGGTGCTCTCGCAAACCCTGCAAGCCGTCTTTGACGTGGAGGGCGTGCTGACGGAAATGCTGCGCGTCGGCAAGAGCTGCATCGTCAGCATACCCAACTTCGGCTACCACCGGCTGCGGCGCATGCTAACCGAGGAAGGACGCGCCCCCAAATCCGGCGGCGTGCTGCACTACGAATGGTTCAACACGCCTAACATCCGTTTCTTCACGCTGGCCGATTTCGAGGACTTCTGCCGCCAGAAGCAGATCCATGTGCACCGGCGCATTGCCATTGACACGGAGGCGCACAAGGAAGTCTTCGACGATCCCAACCTGAACGCCGACCTGGCGATCTTTGTGATCAGCCGGAGCTGATTGCCTGAGCCACAATGCTGGCGGACCGGAGCGAGGAGGCGCAGTCACGTCCAGCGCCGCCAGCACCCGCTGGGGCATCTGATTGTGTTTGCCTGGAGCGTTCGTTGCGCCAGTCTTCCCGGTTATGCGAGAATTCGTGACATTGCTCGCCCTGGCAGTGGCCGGTGAAGCGCTGGTGGTTGAATGCGGTGCGCGGGAGCAGGCCCAATCACCCGCGGCGCAGGAGGCTTCGCCGGGCGCAAAAGCACCTTTGATCATTCCGCAGCCGAAGTCGCTGCGCGCAGAGTCGGGAGTCTACACTCTGCCGCCGGGCGCAAAGTGGGTGCTCCGGGCCGCAACCCGTGACGAGGGACTATGGCAGGCGGCTGAATCGGCGCTGGCCGGCAGGGCGGGTTCGTACGAGAGAGTCGCGCAGCGGTGGGTGACCGTGGAAGTTGGTTCCGCCGGCAACACGAATTTCCCGACCGGCCCAGGCCAGCCGCGATGGGCTTCGGACCCTGAAGGCTACCGATTAGCGGTCGAGACTAATGGCGTGATCATTTTGGCGAGCACGGCGCAGGGGGCATTCTACGGGCTGCAAACGTTGGCGCAGCTTTGGCAGCAGTCAGGCGATGAACGCACCTGCCCGGTGCTTGAAGTCGAAGACTGGCCGACCCTGCGGTTCCGCGGCGCGCACTGGTTTCCGAGCGCGTCGGGCGTGCTGATGCACGAGAGGCTGATTCGGAACATATTCGGGGCGTTCAAGCTTAACCGGAGCGTCATCCAGTGCGAGGCGGCGCAGTGGGATAAGCATCCGGAGATCACCGCGCGCAACGCCATCTCGAAAGCGGACCTGCGCCAGTTGGTCGCGACGTGCCGCAGTTGCTTCCAGGAGCCGATCCCGCTGATCAATGTGCCGGGCCACGCCGAATGGATGTTTCGCCACGGCAGCAACCTGGACCTGGCCGAGGACCCGCAGACGCCCTATGCCTATTGCGTGAACAACCCGAAGAGCATCGTGTTCGTGCAGGACGTGCTGAGCGAATGCCTGCAGGTATTCGACTCGAAGTATTGCCACATCGGCCACGACGAAGTGACGATGCGTGGCCGCTTCCCGAGCCCGGAATGCCCCCGCTGCAACGGGGCGACAACGACCGGATTGGTAGTCGAGCACGCGAACCGCCTGAACGAGTGGCTGAGGGAGCGCGGGGTGCAGACCATGGTCTGGGGCGACATGCTGCTGGGACCCGGCGAAGCGAAGGACGCCACGCATGCCAAGACGCTGGCGGAGGCGCAGGCGCGGCGGGGGGCGATTGCTACGAACATGATCATTGTGGATTGGCATTACGTGCCTTCAGCCGACGCGCAGAGCCTGGAGATCTTCCAGAAGGACGGCTTTCGCGTAATCGCCGCCAGTTGGTACACACCGGAGAATATCCACCACCTGGCGCAGGCGGCGGTGGAAACGGGCGCCGAGGGTCTGCTGCAAACGACGTGGATGGGCTATTTCCCGGATGCGCGGGCTTTGAAGAACCAGCTTCAGCAGTTCACCGCCTTTGTGCTGGCTGCGGAGTATGCGTGGTCGGGGCGCGACGATGCGCCGGACCAGCTTGGCTATGACCCGAAGGAGGTCTTCCTGAAAGCATACGGAGGCAGGCGCTGAGAGGCCGTAAGGTAGTTTGGAGTTCAAGCCTCCCGCAAAGTCAGAATGGATTCGGCTTTTTCCTGTGCTCGTTCAGTGGCTGCATGACCGTTTTCCCCGGGTCAGGGAGCGTGTAATGGCCAAGGTAGGCACAAACGAAATCATCAGGCATCGGCACGCGCTTCTTGATCTGCTTGCGCTGCACGGGGCCATAGCAGCGGCTGTCCGCGCTGTAGAGGCGATTGTCCCCGAACACCAGGTATTCGTCCTCGCCCAGGATGAACGTCGCCGCCCGCCGCTCCCGCTCGACGGGGAACGTATAGGTGTGCGGAGGCAAATACGGCTCAACCAGGAGCTTTCGGTTGACGAACACGCACCCACGCCAGAGTTGCACCGTTTCACCGGGCAAGCCAACGATCCGCTTCACGGCATAGTCGTCGTTGCCGTCGTCAAGCAGGACAACATCCCCACGCTCCAGCGGCGTCGAGATGGGTGCCGCATAAAGGTGAGTGCCGGGCGGGTAATTCGGCATCATGCTCTTGCCCTCCACCACCGCGACCGAGCCAATGAAAATCCGGCTGGCGGCCACTCCCAGGAAGGCGGAAAAGACCGCTGCGATCACGAGACGGCAGGCAGGCCTTCGCCAAAGTTTCTGCACGAATCGGTAAGCCAGAAGCATAGATTACGGGAGTAAGACCGCAAGTTCCTTGCCAAACGAGGCTTTGAGAACGCAAAAGAAGGCGCACGAGGAGAGGGACTTGCGCCTTTACCCGCGGCTGGACCCGGGCTGATGTGCTTCGTGCGACAGTGACAATCCTGCCCGCGTTTTCTAGTCGCCAAGGCATGTGGCACAACCCGCTCAAAGGCTTTGGCTCGGGGTTGGCCAGCCTGGCGGCAGAACAAGGCAATGGAACCCTTACCGCACCAGTACTGGCGGAAAAGCGCCGTCGCGATGAAGAGGCCGCTGGAGCAGCGGTGGTGGCGGCCACAGCAGGCGCAAGCTCATAGCCTCCAGGCTTTGCCCCACCACGTGGTCGCGCGGCGAAGGCTTCCGCCCGCGTCAGCCCGGTCAAGGTTGAACGGTAACGAACGCTGTCACCCCAGCCGCCATTACAGGAAGAAAATACGCGGAACCAGACACATAGTAAGTCTTCCCCCTGATAAAGACGGAAATGGCACCCGGCGGAAGCCCGGTTACGGTCACTCCCAACGGTGCTGCCACAACTGCGAACCCTGTCGGCTGCTGCAAATAGAACGCTCCGCCCGCATAGTAGTAGGTCGTCTGTCCAACCAGGATAGGGTCTGCGCCCTCGGGCAGTTGAGGCACAATCACGCCCACGGGCGGGGCAACGACCGCGTAAGGCCCTTCGGGCGTTGGCCGGAAATACACGCCGTCGTAATAATAATACCCGACACCCCCGAACGAGACCTGGACGTACCCGGCAGGGAGCACACCGATGGTCAGTCCAGGATGGTAGCCCGCCCAGTAAAAGCCATGGCGGCGCTCAGCCTCGATGTCCACATGTCTTGCTCCAACTACCCGCGCGGGTTCCGGATGAACGTGCGCAACATCCACGTGGCCGTGTTCGACCACGGTGTGGTTGTTGGATCGGAGGCTGCCCCAATCCGCCCGAAGTGCAGGGGCGAATGCGCCCACGGCGGCCATAGTCGCCAGGATTGTGAACTGATGATGTCTTGCGAGTCTGGTTTTCATACACGTCACCTATTTGCTTTTGGGGCTGGCCAGGGATTTTACGTGCTCACCCTCGTTGGCTTGGGCCTGGTCCGAGTGCATTTCGATTTGCGTCGCTCCACGCGGCGGCTCGAACACGAAGTCCGAATCGGCAATGCGCTCCGTAAAATTCCACTCGGTGATGAGGGCGGTGAACTCAGGCCCTCCTTCCTCACTCTTGTGTGTAATGACAAACTTGCGGATGAGAGGCTGTGGACCATCCTGAATCCAGACCTGCCAATCCACGTTATCCTGCGTGAACGCCAGGTGATGACAACTGACCCCCAGCACCGGCGAGAGGCCGTAGTAAGTGCCTTTCGCCACCTTGGCAGTCGCGTTCTTATAGGGGTCGCTGACCGCCAGGTCAATGAGCGGCAGATCCATCCCCAGGTCATCGTGCGCCTTGTCTATCATAGCATCCAGAGTGCCGGGCATGGCGGCCATGCTGAAGAGCCCGGGCTGGCGATCCAGAATTGTCAGGGACTTCCCATCGTACCAAAAGCCGCGCTGCGAATGCGGTGAAGCAAGCTCCAGGTGCAGGCGGTTGGGCCTTTTGACTTCCATGGTGAGCGTCCGGGAAAATTGGAGCTTCTGGCCTGAAACCGTCACGTGCTCCCGCCAAATCTCGGCGGTGAGGCTAAAATAAGGTGCCTCTGCCAGGTATTGGCACGCACCGGACAAGATGCGTTCCGCCTGAGGGGCAATATTGGTTTGGGACTGAGCTGGCGCGGCCCGAGTGCCCAGCAGGACGCTCCCCACGACGATTAAACTGACTACCCATCGTTTCGTATTCATGATTCTCATGCCTTGCCTATCGTTTATATTGTTGGACGAGCTGCTTGTCACTCCATTTCGTTAAAAACCTCAGAATATCATACACCAAGGTGTAACCGTTGTCAGCTAGCCTCTGTCTTTCTCGCGCCGTGGCTGCGGCGCGGCGCTTAACTTCCGGCGCCCTCCACCACCGCCTTCATTTTGGCCAGTCCGCTCTTGGAAACGGCCAGCGCATCCTCAGACCAATACCTGCGGTTGAATAGCTCGAGTGACAGCACCTTCTGGCCGCCGGTTGCGAGCAATATGCGCAGAAGGTCGGCCAATGGCGCGACGCCGTCACCTGGGTAAACCCGGTAACTGTCGTCAACCTTCTCGCGGGGCGGGTCTTTCGGATAATCGTTCATGTGCAGTACCTGGATGGTGTTGGCGCCGAGCAACTGGATGCCGTGAAATTCCGAACCGCCTTTGTAAAGGTGATACACATCGGCCAGGACACAGGCGTTGCGATGCCCCGTTTCCATCGCCACGCAGACGCACTCGCCCAGCCGGTTCAGGTTCCTGGAGAACCCCCAAAGCTCAAGCTGCGGCACCACTTCCATCTGCTCCCCGGCCTCCAGCAACGCCCGGTAACGTTCCGCCGCCGCCGTCATTTCCAGCTTCGGCAACTCCGTTGCCCCCTTTGGGGGCGCGGCGATCCGCTTGCCGCCGATCTGTGCCACCACGTCCATGTCCCGTTTGGCCTGCTCCATGCCCTTGGCGCGACGGGCGTCATCGTCCACGATCCACTCGGCAAACGCGATCGCGCTCTCGACCCTTAGCCCGGAGTCGCTGATTCGCTTTCTCAGATCCGGCAGCTTCCCGCCTCCGCTCACGTACTCCTCGATCGTCACCATCCAGGGCTCAATGCCGTCATACCCCGCCTGCGCCGCCACCTCGATCTCCTTGACGATCCCGAGCTTCTGGCCGCGAATCGTTGCCATGTTCAGGCTGTAACGAATCCGGCGGCGGGCTTCCGGCGCGCCTGGTCCTGCCAGGGCCGTTGCGGCCGCCGCCCTCTGAGATAAAGCCGCTGCGCCGACAAATAGACCGGTTTGAGCCATCGCCTCGCGGCGCGATATCTTGCGTGATTTCATCCCTTCCGATTAGCCGAAAAGCTCGGGCTTGGCCAGAACGGTTTGGAATACGGCTGGTTTGGACCTCGACGCGCCAGGCACGCCGCAAAGAGGCCGTCGGGGAGATAAATAGCGGTCAAGCGGGGTTGCCGAGATTAGGTGAATCAGCGTGGAGGGTGATCGGCAACTGTACAATACTGAGTTAACGGACGCCGAGCTCCCTCACCTTGAAAACCCTTGCCGCCTGCCTTGGACGGCTCATATTGATCCGGTGAACAAGCGGCTTTGGTTTGCTCCCGGCGTCCTGCGGATGGGCGCGCTTGCCACTGTCTCCCTGGGCTCGGGTGCGGGAGGACCACCTCGCCGTGGAGGGTGCTGGCCCGATGGGACGCTATGAGAGTCGCGCTGCTGACCACGGACAATCGCGAGGACTATAAGGATTACGGCGCGACCGTCCCTTCTTTTGGCACAGCCCCAGAGGCCCTGCTCCAGGGTTTTGCGCACTTCCCGCAAGTGGAGGTTCACGTGGTGTCCTGCACTCAGCAGCCCGTGGCAGCGCCGCAAAAGCTGGCATCCAATATCTTCTTCCACAGCCTCCTGGTGCCCAAGCTTGGCTGGGCGCGCACGGCGTATCAGGGCTGCATTCGAGCGGTGCGGCAAAAGCTCAAGGCCATCCAGCCAGACGTCGTGCACGGACAGGGCACCGAACGGGATTGCGCCATGAGTGCAGTCTTCTCTGGCTATCGGAACGTCCTGACAATCCACGGCAACATGCGCCGGCTGGCTTGGGTGACAAACTCCCGGTCCCCCTCCTACTGGTGGCTGGCGGCGTGGTTGGAAACGCTGGCGCTAAAGCGCGCCGGCGGCGTGTTCTGCAATTCCGAACATACCGAACGGCTGGTCAAACCCCAGGCGCGCCGGGTGTGGCGGGTGCCAAACGCCGTTCGCGAGCAGTTCTTCACTCCCATGCCTGAGCCGGCCCGCCCGGCCAGATGCACGCTGGTAAACGCGGGCTACATCGCCCCAGGCAAACGGCAGCTCGAATTGCTGGACGTCATCCAGCAACTCGGCCAGCAGGGCCTGAAGTTTGACTTTCAGTTCGTTGGGCGTGCCAAGCCGGGAAGCCGCTACGTGGCTGCTTTTATCGAGAAGATCAAGCCGTTGGAGCAAGCGGGATTCGCCCGTTACCTGGGACTTAAACCGGTTAGTGAGCTTATCGCCCTCTTCGATGCCTCCGCTGCGATGGTTCATGTCCCGCCCGAAGAGGCCTTCGGGCTGGTAGTGGCGGAAGCCCTGGCGCGCGGCCTCAAATTCTTCGGCACTCGGGCGGGAGGCATCCCCGATATTACGCATGGAATGCCGCAAGCCGAACTGTTCGGGGTTGAGGACTGGCGGGGGTTAAGTTCGGCCATCGCCACTTGGATTCGCAGCGGCTTCCCACGCTCACGCGACGGTGTCGGCTTGATGCGCAGCCGCTACCACCCGCAGGTCATCGCCAAGCGGCATCTGGAAATCTATCAGGAGGTGCTGCGTGACGGGTGACGCTCCGAAGATCTCCGTCATCACTCCCAGCTTCAACAGCGCAAGCACCATCGCCGCGACGATCGAGAGTGTGTTGCGCCAGGATTACGCGAACTGGGAACATATCGTCGTGGACGGCGGCTCGACCGATGGCACAGTTCCCTTGCTCAAACGCCATCCGCGGCTGATTTGGGTGTCCGAGAAGGACCAGGGGCATTATGACGCCATGAACAAAGGCATTGCCCGAGCCGTGGGGGACGTGGTGGTCATCCTCAACGCGGATGACTGCTTCCGCGCGGGCGCGTTGGGGAAGGTGGCGGAGGCATTCCGAAACAACCCCGGCTGGGACGCACTCTTCGGCGACGTCGTGTTTGTGGACGGCGCGGGCCGCGAGATTTACCGGCGCGAGGAAGCTGTCTATGACTACAAGGTGCTGCTCTACGGGGTGGATTACATCTGCCACCAGGCCTTATTCGTGCGCAAGGGCGTCTATGACCGGCTCGGCGGCTACCGGCACAAGGAGTTTCTGAACTCGGCGGATTACGAGTTCAAGCTCCGCCTCGGACGCACTGGCTGCCGGGTTGGGCACCTGGCGGAGCTGGTGGTGGACTACCGCTACCACGCGCAGGGCCAATCTGCCGACCTGCGGATCATCCGGAATATGATTCAGGAGGCCATCATCATCCGCCGTGAGCATGGCAACGCCGGCGGCTGGCGGGGCGCCTGCCTGCAGGTTGTGTACAAAGCCAAACGCCAGTTGCAGAAGCTGCGGCTGCGGCACAAGTGCGACCTCATCCCCGGCACCTGGTTGCTCAAATCCCACCTGCGCGTCAAGACCCGGTTCTCGTCCAACGCTGGACTGGATAAGCTGTGAGCGGGGCTTTTCTTAAGGTTCAACGGCACGATAGAAACGGGTCGGGAAGTTCGTCGCGGAGGTATCCAGAAACTGAATGACGTTGGTGGTCGGCGGATTGGTGTAAATCGGAGTCCAGGCCATCAGATTCGTCGAGGCGTAGATGATGGTGGGCCCGAAGCTGTTGGTTCCATTCAATTGCAGCATGACCCCGCCGCTCGTCCATTGCAGCTCGATTAAAGCCACAATGCTGAACGGGGCGCTGGTCGCCGGCGTTAGCACCGGCGACGACGCCTGCAATGTCTTCGTGCCGATCTGGTTGATGCTCAAGTCGCTGAATGTCGCCTTCCCGGTGGGATCGGTGTTCTGGGTCAGTGTCCCGCTTAATGTCCCGCTGCCGCTGTTCAGGGATAGCGTGATCGGCACTCCACTGGTAGCCAGCGGGGTTCCGCCAGAACTCTCAACCTGCACTACCACCGGCGCCAGAATCGCCCCGGCTGGCTTCCCTCCCACCGGGCCGGGGGTGAACACGAGCTTGTTGAGGCCGCCCACGCTGAGGATGAACGCTGTGGAAGTGTAATTGGTTTGCCAGATGGCGGCGGTGGGAAAGTCCGTATTGGTAAAAACTCCGCTGTAAGATCCGTAGCTGAGGACAGTGAAGGCGTTGCCGCTGGCGGGCACGAACCCACCGAGCCACACTACGCCGACGGTGCCACCAAGCACGACATTTCCCGCAATGCTGATGTTGCCATAGCTGGCTTGACCGCTCATCCCAAACAGAAGTTCACCGCCCGTTGTGCCGAAGCCCCCGTTGAAGGTGAGGGTTCCGCTCAAGGCAGCCACCGTGCCGGTGTTGTTGAACTGCGGGTTGATGGTCGTGGTGCCGCTGCCCGCCGATTTGCGCACCGTGCCCGCGTTGCTGAACATCTCGGTGTGTTCATAGTAATCCAGGAGCGCGTCGGACTGGATGTCGAACAGCCCGCCCGCCAGATTGTAAATCACCCCGTAGTAGTTGATGGCTGGGTAGTAGAGGACGCGCAGTTCGCCGGTGCCTGTCCAGGTCACTGTGCCCGAGTTGGTCAACGGGTAGTAAAGGTCCTTCTCCGTGCTGCCACTGATGTTCAAGACCCCGTTGCTGGCCACCGTCAACGAGCCCTGCATCGGGCCCGTCGTCCAGTTCAACGTGCCGGTCACCTCGTTCGTGCCGGCCAAAGCTATTCCCGTCAGCGTCAGGTTGGTGATGCTGCCGCCTTGGAAGGTCGGACTTACATACAAAGTGCCGCCGTTCATGGCCAGTCCGGGAATCACGTCGCTGGTGAGTGTGAGCGTGCCGGCGGTGATCTGGCTCTGCCCGCCGCCACTGAAGACTGGCGTGCCCGCCTGCACGAAACTGCCGCCGACCAGTTCGATCTCTGTGCCGTTGGTCGTCGTGTATTGCCCCCCCAAGTTGCCGCCGCCGTTGAAGGCGATCGTTCCGCTCAAGGCAGCCACCGTGCCGGTGTTGTTGAACTGCGGGTTGATGGTCGTGGTGCCGCTGCCCGCCGACTTGCGCACCGTGCCCGCGTTGCTGAATACCTCGGTGCCGCTGTAATTCCCCAGGGTTTGATCGTTCTGGATGTCGAACAACCCGCCCGCCAGATTGTTAATCACCCCAAAGTAGTTGCCGCCCGGGTAGTAGAAGACGCGGAGTGCGCCGGCGCCGGTCCAGGTCACCGTGCCCAAATTGGTCAACGGGCAGACCAGGTCCTTCTCGACGCTGCCGCTGATGTTCAACACCCCGTTGCTGGCCACTGTCAACGAACCTTGCATTTGAGCCGCCGTCCAGTTCAACGTGCCGGTCACCACGTTCGTGCCCGCCAGACTCATCCCCGTCAGCGTCAGGTTGGTGATGCTGCCGCCTTGAAAAGCGGGGCCCAGCAGCAACGTGCCGCCCAGCATTTGCAAATTAGGAATCACGTCGTTCGTTAGCGTCAGCGCGCCGCCGTTGAACTGAAACGCTCCCGGACCATTAAGCAGCAGAGGATTGCCGGTGGTGTAGTTTCCGCTGAAGGCGTTCGTCGCGCCGGCCGCCGCGTAGAATTGTCCGTCAATGATCCCGCTGCTCACAAAGGCCAGCGTCCCGCTTTCCACATCCACGCTGCCCGTGTTGTTGAACTGCGGGTTGATGGTCGTGGTGCCGCTGCCCGCCGATTTGCGCACCGTCCCCGCGTTTTTGAACACCTCGGTGCCGGTGTAATTTCCCAGGGTCTGATCGTTCTGGATGTCAAACAATCCTCCCGCCAGATTGTAAATTACCCCAAAGTAGTTGCCGCCCGGGTAGTAGAGGACGCGCAGTTCGCCGGTGCCGGTCCAGGTCACCGTGCCCGAATTGGTCAACGGGCAGTAAAGGTCCTTCTCGGCGCTGCCACTGATGTTCAACACCCCGTTGCTCGCCACCGTCATCGCACCCTGCATCTGAGCCGCCGTCCAGTTCAACGTCCCGGTCACCACGTTCGTGCCCGCCAGGCTCATCCCCGCCAACGTCAGGTTGGTGATGCTGCCGCCTTGGAAGGTCGCACTGACGTACAACGTGCCGCCGTTCATGGCCAAGCCGGGAATCAGGTCGGTGGCGAGTGTGAGTGCGCCGGCCGTTATCTGGCTCTGCCCGCCGCCACTGAAGACCGGCGCGCCCGACTGGAGGAAACTGCCGCCGGTCAGGTTGATCGCTGTGCCGTTGGTCGTCGTGAATTGCCCACCCAGGTTGCCGCCGCCGTTGAAAGCAATCGTTCCGCTCAAGGCGGCCAACGTGCCGGTATTGTTGAACTGCGGATTGATGGTCGTAGTGCCGCTGCCTGCCGACTTGCGCACCGTGCCCGCGTTGTTGAACACCTCGGTCTGTTCATAATAATCCAGGAGCGTGTCGGACTGGATGTCGAACAGTCCGCCCGCCAGATTGTAGATCGCCCCGTAGAAGTTGTCGCCCGGGTAGTAGAAGACACGCAGGTGGCCGGTGCCGGTCCAGGTCACCGTGCCTGAGTTGGTCAGCGGGCAGTAAAGGTCCTTTTCGGCGCTGCCACTGATGTTCAATACCCCGTTGGTAGCCACCGTCAGTGCCCCGCTGATTTGGCCCCCATTCCAATCCATGATCGCGAATGTGGCGTTGGCCGGAGCGGTGATAGCTCCCGAGTTGACGATGACCTGGTCGCCGGCGCCGGGCACCTGGTTCGGACTCCAATTGGCGGCGTTAGTCCAGTTTCCGCTGGCGGTATTGGTCCAGGTCATGGTTGTCGAGCGGCCAGTGTTCATGCCAACGGCAAGAACGCACCCAGCAAGAAGGAAATGAATGTGAGTTTTCATGGCGCACCGACCCCGCCCCGCCTTGAGGGGCTCAAAGGTCCCGATCTTGCCTGGACACAAGGGATCACCTCCAACCCTAGGCCCGGGCTGGAGCGTTGTCCATCGTTGGCCGGAGGAGGAAAAACCAGGCTTTCTTGTCATTAGCGATGGTTGATGATCATGCTTCCCCGCAGGTGGTCAAAAATAGCCAGCAAAGCCTGGAAAGAGTGGTTTTGGGCCATTTCCAGACCCCCCAGTGGTAAGCCAGTGGTAAGCCAGTGGCAAGCCAGCGGTAAGCCAGCGGTAGGCTTACTAGAAAATGTATTAAGCCTACCGCCGGCTTACCACTCCCATGCCCACCCGGTGCCGCAACCATTCTGGGCGGCTGTGCCGAACTCGAACCCCTTCCCGCCCGCGGCAATTCACCAAAAAAGCGCTTGTAAAACCCTTGACCCTAAGGCATTATCTGCGGGCTTCCGGCTGAAAGTCGGCTATCGAACCGAGGGTACAGCGTGTCCCTCGCCGCAGGTTGTTTTGCAAATGTGTTTAGTCAGAATCATATTGCTGTGGGTGCTGTTGGTGGGGGCGCCCGGGCTTGGTCTCTGCGCTGAGCCATCCGGAACAGGCGCGGTTGCCGAAGCCACCTCCCCATCCGCAGCCCCGAAGCACGAAGAGCATGGGCTGACGCCTAATGCAATGAGAAGCGGTGCCTCCGGGACTGGGTTCATCACCAACTCCATGATAGTCTCGTGGACGGTGGCGGTGATCCTCATCGTGCTGGTCCGGTATGCCACGCGCAACGTGCAGCTTGTCCCGAGCGGCGCGCAGAATTTCTGGGAATGGGTCGTCGAGTCGCTGCATGAGTTCCTGGAGGGTATTATTGGGGCGGAGCTGGTGAAGCGGACGTTCTGGTACTTTGCGACGGTCTTCATCCTCATCCTGTTTACTAACTGGTTCGGGCTCATTCCGGGGGTAGGCACTATCGGCTGGGGCGAGCGCACTCCGCACGGTTTCGAGGTAACCAACCCGCTGCTGCGGAGCGGCAACGCGGACCTGAACATGACCTTCGCCATGTCCATGATCTTCTTCGTCTGCTGGATCGTGTGGGCGGTGCAATCCGTCGGGGTTAAGGGCGTCGTGCTGGATCTGTTCGGCCCCAAAGGCGATACCACCGGGGTGATGCGGCTCCTGATGATCGTGGTGTTCTTCCTGGTCGGGTTCCTGGAAGTGCTCTCGATCCTGTTCCGGCCCATTTCGTTAAGCTTTCGTCTCTATGGCAATATCTTCGCCGGCGAGAACATGCTGGAGGCGATGTCGAGGCTGGTCCCGCACTTTGGCTGGCTGCTGCCGGTGCCGTTTTACTTCATGGAGTTGCTGGTGGGGATCGTGCAGGCGCTGGTGTTCATGCTGCTCACGGCCGTGTTCACGATGCTGATCTGCGTGCACCAGGAGGAGCCGGGAGGGGCGGCGCATTGAGTTTAGGAATTTCAGCGGCTTGACCGTGTTCAATCGCGGGAGCCGTTGAGCAAGAGAAAGGTAAATACGTATATGTTAATGCCTATGTTGGCGGATGGGATGTATGGGAATCTGCACGTCGGTCTGGCGGCGCTCGGCGCGGCCATCGGCGTGGGATTCATTGGCATGAAGGCCTCCGAAGCCGTGGGGAGGAATCCCGGCGCTTCCACCAAGATTCTGGTGCAGGCGATCCTGGCGATTGCCTTCGCGGAAGCCATCGTGTTCTACGCCATCTTCCTGGTGCAGGCACCGAAGTAGTATCGCCGGGGCGCGGGGCCGCACGGGCTCCGCGCCCGGCCTTTCCCGCGCAAGTTTATGCAATCGCCCATTTTATTTGGAAGCATAGGAAGCGACCTTGTCCAGACGGGGCAGGACGTCGCCAAGACGTTCGGCGTGGACTGGCAGCACTTTATCGCGCAGTGCATCAGCTTCGGCATTGTGGCGTTCCTGCTGCACCGCTACGCCTACAAGCCCATCCTGGCCGTGCTCGAGGAGCGCAAGAAGCGCATCCAGGAGGGCCTGGAGAACGCCGAGAAGATCAAGCAGGAGCTGGCCGGCGCCCAGACCAAGGCGCACGAGGCCCTCGTGCAGGCAGGTCAGGAAGCCACCAAAATGATCGAGGAGGCCCGCGCCGCCGCCGCCAGGGTGCAGGAGCAGGAGACGCAGAAAGCCATCGCTGCCGCGCAGGCCATCGTGGACAAGGCCCAGCAGGCCGCTCGGGCCGAACACGCCCGCATGCTGGCCGAGTTGCGCCGCGAAGTAGGCCGGCTGGTAGTCGAGACCACAGCGAAGGTGACCGGCAAGGTGCTGACCCTGGACGACCAGAAGCGCCTGGCCGAAGAGACCAATAAGGAGCTAGCCGCGTAGAAACCACAGATGGACACAGATAGACACAGATTCCCCCACTGCGATGCCTGGTTGGACCCTTTGTGCGGCCCTTCCCAATTTGGCGAGCGGATTCTTGCCGTGGGCAATCACGGTTCGGAGCAAGCCTTATCTGTGTCCATCTGTGTCCATCTGTGGTTGAGCTGAGTTGTATGAAGATCTCCAAACAAGCACGCCGCGACGCCAAGGAGTTGTTCCTGGCGTGCCGCCCCAAGGGCGTGTTGGACGAGGCTAAGGTCCGTGAGGTCGTCAAGCAGGTGATCGCTTTGAAGCCGCGTGGGTATGTTCCTATCCTGTCCCATTTCCAGCGGCTGGTGAAGCTGGATGTGGAGCGCCGCGCGGCGCGTATCGAGAGCCCGGTGCCGTTGGCGGAGCCGCAACAGGCGACGATCAAGGCGAATCTTACGCGCCGCTACGGCGAGGGCTTGAGCTTCGCCTTTACGCAGAATGCCCGGCTGCTTGGCGGCCTGCGGGTGCAGGTCGGCAGCGACGTTTTTGATGGCAGCGTGCAGGCCCGCCTCGCCGAGCTGTCTGCCGGTTTGTAGGGCGATTCTGTATCACGTTTCACGTTTCACATTTCAGTTATGAGTTCAATACTGCAGGACATTGAGAGCCAAATCGCCGGAGTGAAGACTTCGGTGATGAAGCAGAACGTCGGGGTCGTGCGCGAGATCGGCGACGGCGTGGCGAAGGTTGAGGGGCTGACCGACGCCATGTACAACGAGATGCTGGATTTCGGCAACGGCGTCACGGGCCTGGTGCTGAACCTGGAGGAGACCGAGGTGGGGGCGATTGTCCTGGGGGATTACACCGGCATCAAAGAGGGCCGGGAAGTGCACACCACCGGCAAAGTGCTCCAGGTGCCCGTCGGCATGGAACTGCTGGGGCGCGTCGTCAATACGCTTGGCCATCCGCTGGATGACAAAGGGGAGATCAAGACCGAGAAGACCTACCCGGTAGAGAAGATCGCGCCGGGCATCATCCGCCGCAAATCGGTCAGCCAGCCAGTGCAGACGGGCATTATGGCGATTGACGCCATGATCCCGATTGGCCGCGGCCAGCGCGAGCTGATCATCGGCGACCGCTCGACCGGCAAGACGACCCTTGGCATTGATACTATCATCAGCAATGCCCGCTTGAACAAGGCCGCCCAGGATGCAGGGGACAAGACCTACCGCCCGCTCTACTCGATCTACGTCGCCATCGGCCAGAAGCAATCCAACGTGGCCAACGTCATACGCGTGCTTGAAGAAGCCGGCGCGCTGGCCTACACGATCATCGTAGTAGCTGCGGCCTCGGACTCGGCCACCAACCAGTACCTCGCGCCCTTCGCCGGCTGCGCCATGGGCGAATGGTTCATGGACAACGGCATGGACGCCCTGATCGTGTACGATGACCTGTCCAAGCACGCTGTGGCCTACCGCCAGGTGTCGTTGGTGCTAAAGCGCCCGTCTGGTCGTGAGGCCTACCCGGGTGATGTCTTCTACCTGCATAGCCGTTTGCTGGAACGCGCGGCGCGGGTGAGTGAGAAGTACGGCAATGGCTCTCTTACTGCACTCCCGATTATTGAAACGCAGGCGGGCGACGTCTCGGCTTACATTCCCACCAACGTCATCTCCATCACCGACGGGCAGATCTTCCTGGAGACGGACCTCTTCTACCAGGGCGTGCGGCCCGCCGTCTCGGTCGGCATCTCGGTGTCACGGGTCGGTTCCGCCGCGCAGCTCAAGGCGATGAAGCAGGTGGCCGGGCGTCTCAAAGGCGACCTCGCGCAGTTCCGCGAGCTGGCGGCCTTTGCGCAGTTCGGCTCCGACCTGGACGCCAAGACGGCGGCACAGATCGAGCGCGGCAAGCGCATCATGGAGGTCTTCAAGCAGCCGCCCTACAACCCTATCCCCATCGAGATCCAGGTGGCCGTGCTTTGGGTGGCGCAGAACGGTTTCATTGACGACGTGCCGGTGGACAAGGTTAAGGAATTCCAGGGCAAGCTGACCGAGTTCCTGACCACACGGAGGACTGAAGTGCTGGGCAAGATTCGTAAGGAGCAAGCCCTCAGCGACGCCCTCACCGCCGAGTTGAAGGCCGCCGCCACCGAGTTCAAGCAGACCTGGAAATGAACCCGGATTGCACCTATTTGCCAGTGGCGCTGGCCTTGCCTTCGGGCTTCGGCCTTCGGCCTTCGGATTTCTAACCCATGCCCAGCACTCGCGACATCCGCCGCCGCATCAAGTCGGTCAAGAGCACGGCCCAGATCACCAAGGCCATGCAGATGGTGGCGTCGTCGAAGATGCTGCGGGCGCAGCAGGGCGCGATCAACTACCGGCCCTTTGCCGCCATGGCCAGCGAGATCATGGATCACCTCGCGTCGGGGACTGCCGATTATCGGCATCCACTGATGGAGGAGCGGGAAGTGCGCAAGCGCGCGGTCATCATCATCAGCACCGACAAGGGCCTGTGTGGCGGCCTCAACTCAAACCTCTTTCGCGAGGCCGCCAAGTACGACCCCGCTGCCACCCAGTTCATTGCCGTTGGCAGGAAAGCGGCCCAGTTCCTCGCCCGCACGCGGCGGAAGCTGGTCGCCGAGTTTACTTATCACGACACGCCAACTTACGGCGAGGCCCAGGCCATCTCGAAGTTCGCCCAGGGAATGTTCCTCAAAGGCGAAGCTGACGCGATTGACGTGCTCTATACCCGGTTCATCAACACCCTATCCCAGCGACCCGACAAGCTCCCACTCCTGCCCATGGGCTCGGCGGAGAGCGTGCGGACCGAAGTGCGGGACCACGCCAAAGCGGCTCCTGTCCCTGCCGAGCACCAGCGCATTGAGTTCCTGTTCGAGCCGGACCCGGTGACGGTAATGGACCGGATGGTCCTATACTTTGTTGATTTCCGGGTGGCGCAGTTGCTGCTCGAAGCCAAGGCCAGCGAGCACAGCGCCCGCATGGTGGCCATGAAGAGCGCCACCGACAATGCCAACCAACTCGTCAAGAACCTGACGCTCGAATACAACAAGGTGCGGCAGGCCGGCATCACCAAGGAATTGCTCGAAATTGCCAGCGCGGCCATGGCTTTAGGGTAGAGGCATTGCCACGCTCATATTAAGAAGATAACTTGCTTCCATGACGACCGCACTCAAAAGAGCCTTCGATAAAGCGGCGGAATTGCCCGAGCGCGAACAGGAAGCATTTGCTCATTTCCTACTGGAGAAACTGGAGTTCGTGGCGGCGGTCCAGGAGGGCGTGGATGCCGCGAACCGAGGCGAGGTTGTGCCGATTGAAGAAGTGCGAAAGATGATCCCCAAATGGATTACCGAGTCGTCATCACGCAGCCCGCGATAACAGACTTGGCCGAAATCGTGAAGTACATCGCCAAGGATGATCCGCTCGCTGCCGCGAGGACAGGTGACCGCCTCATCACGAAGGCGGAATCACTGCGACAGATGCCGCTACGCGGTCGGGTGGTCCCGGAGCGCCGGGAAGGCGACAGCCGAGAGCTAGTGCTTAAGCCTTACCGGATCATTTATCGCGTGAGGGAAGAAAAGAGTTTAGTAGAAATCCTTCGGTTCTGGCACGGCGCGCGCGGCGCCCCGGTCGTCTGCGAACCGACTGACGAGTAGGCAGTTCTTTTGCTTAATACACATGAACAAAGGCAAGATAGTACAAGTCATCGGCCCGGTAGTGGACGTCGAGTTTCCCGACCAGCTCCCGTCCATTTACAACGCCCTGACCATTGATTACGACCTCCCGCTGCTGGGGAAGACCAAGCTGACTCTGGAAGTGCAGCAGCACTTGGGCGACCACTGGATCCGCGCGATTGCCATGTCCACCACCGACGGTCTCAAGCGCGGCATGGAAGTCCTCGATACCGACAAACCCATCTCCATGCCCGTCGGCGACTGCGTCATGGGCCGCGTCTTTGACGTCACCGGCAATCCCGTGGACGAGCGCGGGCCAGTCAATGCTGAGAAGTACTACCCCATCCATCGCGCGGCCCCGACCTTGATGGACCAATCCACCAATCCGCAAATCCTGACCACCGGCATTAAGGTTATTGACCTGATTTGCCCCTTCCTGAAAGGCGGCAAGGTCGGCGCTTTCGGCGGCGCCGGCGTGGGCAAGACGGTCGTCATCATGGAGCTGATCAACAATATCGCCAAGTTGCACGGCGGCGTCTCTGTCTTTGCCGGCGTGGGCGAGCGCACCCGCGAGGGCAACGACCTCTACACCGAGATGTCCGAGGCGGGCGTGATCAACCAGAAAGACCTTGGCAAGTCCAAGATTGCCCTGGTCTATGGCCAGATGAACGAGCCGCCCGGAGCCCGGTTGCGCGTCGGCCTGTCCGGGCTGGCCATCACTGAGTACTTCCGCGACGACAAGAACCAGGACGTGCTGCTCTTCATTGACAACATCTTCCGTTTCTCCCAGGCGGGCTCGGAAGTGTCGGCGCTGCTGGGGCGCACGCCGAGCGCCGTGGGCTACCAGCCCACCCTGGCTGCCGAGATGGGCGACTTGCAGGAGCGCATCACCTCCACTAAAAAGGGCTCGATCACGAGTTTCCAGGCGGTTTATGTGCCGGCGGACGACCTTACCGACCCCGCGCCCGCAACCACGTTCGCGCACCTCGATGCGACCATCGTGCTGGAGCGCGCCATCGCCGAGCTGGGCATCTACCCCGCCGTGGACCCGCTGGCCTCGACCTCGCGCGCACTCACGCCAGAGATCGTCGGCGAGGAACACTACGCGGTCGCCCGCGGCGTGCAGAAGGTGCTTCAGCGCTACAAGGACTTGCAGGACATCATCGCCATCCTGGGCATGGACGAACTCTCGCCCGACGACAAGCTCACCGTGTTCCGGGCCCGCAAGATTCAGCGCTTCCTGAGCCAGCCGTTCTCGGTGGCCGAGGTCTTCACCGGGCGCCAAGGCAAGCAGGTGCCGGTGGCGGACACGGTCAAAGGCTTCAAGGAAATCCTCGATGGCAAGCATGACGAGGTCAACGAGGGCAACTTCTATATGAAGGGCAAGATCGAGGAGATCACCCAGGAAGAGAAATAGGACGCTCGCCCAGGCATCTTCACGTTCCACGCATCACGTTTCACGCACCATGGCAGCCACGCTCAAACTGGAAGTCACCACCCCCACGGGCCAGGTCTATTCCAAGGATGTGGACATGGTCACGCTCCCCGGCCAGGAAGGCCAGATGGGCATCCTGCCTATGCACGTGCCGGTAATCACTTTGCTCGGCGACGGCGAGATTATCGCTCGGCGCGGACCGGAGGAGGACCACTTGCTCGTTACCGGCGGCTGCGCCGAGATAACGCAGGACCGGGTCGCTGTCCTTACGGTGTTCGCGACAGAAGTGGGCGCCATTGACGAGCAGAAGGCTGAGGAAGCCCGCGCCCGCGCTGAAGCCCGCCTGAAGGAAAAGATTTCGCCCGAGGAAGTGGCGCTGGTGCAGGCATCTCTGGCCCATTCTGTGGCGCAGTTGAGGGTCAAGCGGCGTCATCACCCGCACCATCAGTAGCCGTCTTTTGGCTTGGTTGGCGGATCCACTGCGACGTCAGGCCTGATTCCCCTTGCGTCGGAGCAACGGCCCGTTTAGGAACCTGCCGTGGCCTTGAACGCAATCCTCGGAGCACTCGCCTTGCTGAGCCTGACCTTGACGCTTTGGCAGTGGCTCGCGGCGTTGCGATTCCCATTGCACCAGAGGGCGGCTCCACCCCTGAGCCCCGGCCCACGGCAAGGCCCATTGCCCGCTGTTACGCTGCTAAAGCCCCTGAAGGGCTGCGATGCCTTCACCGAAGACTGCCTCCGAAGTTGGCTGACGCAGCAATACGCCGCCCCTGTCCAAATCCTGTTCGGCGTTGCCGCCGCGGACGACCCCGTCGTTCCCATCGTCCGCAAGCTACAGCAGGAGTTTCCTCGCAGCGACACCCGGCTTCTCGTCTGCGGCCCTTTGTTCGGCGCAAATGCCAAGGTGTCCCAACTGATGGAATTGGAGCCCTTGGCAAAGCATAGCCTGGTGGTCATCAGCGATGCGGACGTGCGCGGGCCACCGGACTTGCTGATGAACCTAGTCGCGGCCCTGCTCGGAACCCCCGACCGCTCAATCGGCCTGGCGTGCTGCTTCTACCGGCTGGCCAACCCGGCAACACTGGCAATGCAGTGGGAGGCGATCGCGATCAATGCCGATTTCTGGAGCCAGGTGCTGCAGTCGCGGAACCTGAAGCCGATTGATTTCGCCCTGGGCGCCGTCATGGCCCTGCCGCGCAGCCGACTGGAAGAGATCGGCGGCTTTAAGGCGCTGGCGGACTGCCTGGCCGATGACTACCAGCTCGGCAACCGCATCGCGAGGCGCGGGCATCCCATCGCTCTATGCCCCGTGGTGGTGGACTGCTGGTCGGCGCCGATGGGCTGGGGCGATGTGTGGAAGCATCAGTTGCGGTGGGCGCGCACGATCCGGGTCTGCCAGGCGGGGCCCTACTTCTTCAGCATCTTAAGCAACGGGACGCTCTGGCCTCTGCTCTGGGTGATGGCGAAACCTATCCCGCCTGTATTGGGCGTCGCCCTCTTCTGCTGGCTTACCAGGATTCTGAGTGCGCTGGACCTTCAATACAGGCTTGCTGGAGCCCCGCCCCAGGGAGGGCAAAGAATTTCGCGCGCCCAGCCATACCCGGAAGACAGCGCTCGCGCGGACGCTCGCCCTCCCGCACCGTACGCTTGGCTGGTTCCCGTTAAGGACCTTCTGCAGGCAGCCGTCTGGGGGCTGGCGTTTCTAGGCAACCGCATCGAATGGCGCGGTCAGCAGATGCGCCTCCGGTCGGACGGGACGCTCGAACGGCCTTGATCCATGATGACACGACTGCCGGCGCGGCGATACCGCCGCAGTGTGCAACCACATCGGAGAAGCAGTATGAGAACATTGATCATGTTTGGTGAACCAGGGCCACAAAGGCGTCTGGGTCACACCGTTGTATCCGGGCAAGCAGCCGATCAATACACGCGTGATGAAGGTCGAACTGGTGCCGACCACCAACATCGTGCTCAACTGGGCCACGCGCAAGCGAGGAGTTGAGGACCGGGCTAAGCCAGGCCTGTCAACAGGAGTGCGCCGCGAGCAGCACACTCCCAACTCCCACGACCAGCCTTCGTCTGGTGGTTTAGCTCATTTCGGCGTTGCTAGCCGCGCTCCCCGCGTGGCAGTACAGCAGGGGTTGGGGCTATTACCGGAGCGGCAGGTTGGGTTTGGTTCTGGCAATCCTGGTTACCCTGCTCCTGCTGGGCAGGATCTGAGTTAGCGGTCCGGCCACTACCCGGCACGGCCTACGTGCTCAGTGCTGAACTTGTGACGGGCGGGACGATATCCGGCTGACATCATTGGTAGAGAAATGGATGTAAGGAAAGCACTCGGGAATGTGGGAGTCCCACACCCCGTGCCGGCTCCAGAACCAGCCGCCGGAGTCCCGCGCGGGCGGCGGGGCCTTGTATTGGTTGAAGCGTGAGAGATCAATGCGCCAGACGTCGCCGTTCCTTGGCGGCAGGGCGCGGCCGTCCGCCTTCGCCAGCCATTTCATGCCTTGCCAGGGAAAGGCCAGCTCAACCGTCCAGCCGCGATCCGTATCACTATCGTCGTTGAGGGTGCCATCAACATGCACTGCGGTCTTGAGGCCGGGGAATTCAAACGCCCAGGAGCCCAGCCGCAGCCCGCGGGGATGGTTGGTGAAATCAACGCCGTTAAAGGGCATCACCAGGGGATTGGTCCGCGTGAATTCAGGGGCCAGGGCGTAACCCCCTTTTTCATAGGAGTCCTCCCAGATGAAAAAGGCCTCATACACCGTGTTGAGGGCGTTGATCTCGAACTCGTAATAGGTGTCGCGGCCCGCGATGAACACCTCGACGTCATTATTCTCGTAGATGTGCGAACCATGCTTCGTGAAGGTGGCTTTTACTTTGGGTTCCTCCACCCAGAAGCCCACATAGAGATTCTGGTCATCCCACAGGATCGCGGCCCGTGTGTCGTAAAGCGTCGGCTTGCCGGTGAGGATGTCAATGAACCGAGGTGATCGGGGCGCGGCCTGCCAACAGTTCTCGTCCAGCCGGCCATCAATGTGGATGGCTTCACCTGCGCGGTAAGCAGTATAATGGGCGATCTCCTCCGGGTTGCAAGGGAACCGGGACATGGTGTTCGTGTCCACCGCAGGAGACTCGGCCTGAATACGGTCGCTGGGAACCGCAGCCAGGCCCAGCGTCAGGATGAAAACAGCGCGCGTCTTGCCCAGCGTCTTCACAATCAGGCGTTCACTCATATCCGAGCTTTCGGCAATAAGGTTCCAGCGCCGGCAGGATGGGCGCAAGGTGCTTTTCGTAGGCGTGCCAGCGCGCTACGGAGCGCGTATAGACCGGGCGGGTCACGTCCTGGTACGTGGGCGAATAAAGCTGCTTGGTGCGGCTCTTTTCGTAAAAGCGCCCTTGGTCCTCGTGCCACGCCAGCCCGAGGAATTCGTTCACCCGCCGTCCCTCCTTTTCGAGGTCGGCCACGGTGTCTTCGTAGCGGACCTCCAGCCAGGCGAACCCTTCCCATTCCCGGACCGCCAGCCAGATGTCCATGAGGTCTGCATAATGCCTGGCCAGGCGCTCAAAACTCAGGAAGTTTACATTCGCCGCGTTGAGCGCGATGTTTTGGAAGTAGCAACTCAGGACCACGTCGCGCGGGTCGCGCAGGGCGATGAGCACCCGCAGTTCGGGAAACACCTTCAGCCATAGCGGCAGCCGCGCGGTGGGCGACGGATTCTTGTCGAGCAGGAGCTTGCCGATTGCCGCGGGTCCCGCCTCCCGCAAGAGCGCTTGCGTATAAAGCCGGCGCAAGGTGTTCAACCGGCCGCTGGATAGCTCCTTCGACTTGTGGAACTCAGGCTGAAGAAGGTCAAGGAAGGCCGTGGGCTCGTCCAGCGCCGCCACTCCGGGATGGGCGTCCAGCACCTGCTCCAGCAGCGTGGTGCCGCTGCGCGGATGACCGCCCAAAAACGCCAAACTCGGAATCGGCTCGCGCTTGCCCTCGGGGAAATGCTCAGCCCAGGTGCGGAGAATCGTTTTGGGCAAGCTCCGGGTGAAGCGCCGCGCGCTCTCCGCGCCCTGGTCGTAGCTTTTGAGCAAAACCTCAGTGTCCGTAAGACTGCCCACAATCTGCTTAGCCTCAACCAACAGCCGCATCGCTTCGTCGCACTGCTCGCGGCGGTCCAGAATCTGGGCCAGCTCGTAGCGGCAGGCGTAGCGGACGTAAGGATGCCTGGGCTCGGACGCCATGAGGTCCCGGAGCCGGGTTTCCGCGGCCTCCAGTTGCCCCTGCCGGCGGTCCAGCACGGCGGAGAAATAACGCGCCTGGTCATCTTTTGGATCAATGGCCAGGCATTCCTCAACCGCCACGCGAGCCTCCGCGAGACGGTGGTTCTTCTCCAGCAGCACGGCCAGGCTGATGCGGGGGTTGATGCTGCGGGGTGCGGCGGCGGCGGCCTGGGAAAAGCAGGCGCTGGCCTTCTCCGGCTGGCGCATCCCTTGGTATTGATGACCGATCATGCCGATCAGGTCGGCATTGCCATGCGCCAGCCCAAGCGCCTTCTGCCAGCACCGGTCCGCCAGGTCAAACTGCCCCGCGCCGGAGGCGGCATTGCCATACTCCGCCCAGGTTACTGCTTCGCCCGGCCATTGGCGGGCGAGTTTCTGGTACCGCGCCAGCGCCGGCGCAAAGTCGTGCGCGAGCAGGCAGCGGCGGGCAGCTTCGAGCCTGGTCTGGAAGTCCGCTGTTATCATCGGGCGCGCGGGTTGACCCCGCGCGCCCCGGAACGTGCCAGCGTTGGCCGAAAGCGACAAGCCGGAAGCCCGTGAGGCACCCTACATGAGATAAGGGTTGGCGACGATCACCACCGGCGTGTGCCCCCGGTAGCGATAGAACTGGGCAGCACTCTGCACGCTCACACTATAGGGAGAAACCGCCCCCGGCACGTCGGTGTAAGGCCCATTGACCGAGCTGGCGGACTGCAAAATGGCGTCCGGGCACTGCCAGGTGAGGTTAATGCCCGAGCCGGGTGCCGCGGTGAAGTTGAGCTGCATGACCAGCGCGTTGGTGTCCACAAGGGCGCCGGAGTACGCCGAAGTGATCTCCGTGGGGGTCAGCACGCGGTTGTAACAGCGCACGTCATCCATGAGCCCGTTGTAGGCCTGCCACGAATTGGTGTTGTGCGAGAGCCCAAGCTCCAACTCCGGACTTGGGCTTGGCCAGGACCAGGGCCCTATCGAGGCCGTCCCTCCGCTGTCAGGTTGGCCGTCCACGTAGAAGATGCAGGGCGTGTTACCGGATTGATCATATACCACAGCCACTTGGTGCCATCGGTTGTCGCCGCCGGGAGTGGCCACGGAGTTGAGTATGCCCACAAAGGTCGCACCGGAGCCGGCCTGGAAGGTGACAGTTCCGTCGGTATTCTGCACGACGACTAAGCCGGAGCCGCTGCCGGTGCCACTGAGCCGGTCGAAGAGCGTGGCCGGGTTGCCCGTGGGATCTGCCACGCCTCTGGAGCGCATCCAGAACATGATAGTGCCGGTGGGGGTATTGAAGTTGGTTTCCCCAACAACCGTGATTTGGCTTGGAGCGTTGGTGCTGAAACTCATGACGCCCGTGCGCGTCACGCTCCCGCCGTCCGTGCTGGAGGCAAGCCACGTTGCACCGTTGTTCAGGCCATTATGCTGTGGCCCTTTCGGATTCGAATCCAGGACCAGGTTGCCTATAAGTGGCGTCGAAATCTTGTCGCCAACCACCACCGAGGCGCTCACCGCCGAGCCATAGAGGTTCGTGACCAATAGATCGTACGTGCCGACGTTGGCAAGCGTTACGTGGGCAAGGTTGTAGAACGTGGTCGTGGCGCCTGCAATGGCCACTCCGTTCTTGCGCCACTGGTAGGTAAGCGGCGGTACCCCAACCGCATAGCCACTCCAGGTGACGTTGTCCCCCCCGCAAACGAGCACTTGCTGGGGAGACATGGTCACTACCGGTTTGTCGGTAATGATCGCGGCTGAAATCGTGCTGGCGAAGTTGTAGCCGGTTACTTTGTCGCCGCCGTGTGCGGCTTGGTTGCCCATAATCTTCAAATGAGTTGTGTTCAGGGAGCCGCTGGCGGTGCTCAGTCCCCCGCCATGGCCTCGAATCCAGGTAGTATCGCCCACATCGGCAACCGGCGGTGTGCTAGGGTAAACGACGGACTGGGTGGTGTTGCCCGTCACATCAATGATGAAAGCATTGGTCAAATACTGCATGGAGTCCGATGATGCGACCAACTGGACGGCGTAGGGCGTGTTGGTAAATAGAGTCTTCAACCCGTTAATGTCAATACTGTAGCCGTTTCCGGACTGCGGACCGAAATTGACGCCGTCGCGCAGGAAGGAATTATAGACTTCCCACTCTCCGGTTGGATACGGTTGGGGTGGTGTTCGGTATGGCGGAGGGTGTCCGTCCCCCCCTGCCCCCCCGCCGTAGCTGTAACTAGGCGGCCCGGCATAGCTGTAACCGGGATAGGTGCCCCCGTAACCTGCGAATCCGCTGAAGTTGGCTGTGTCCGCAGACCAGGTGATACTTAATGAGCCATTGGGCAACGGGTTTAAGCCACCGGTTGAAGTTGTAGTGTCAACCACCTGTGACAGGGTGTATGGGCCAGACCCGCTGCTGCAGGAATACCCTGTGTCCATCTGCGTGAGGTTTTCCCACGCGTTAGTCCCGATGCCAAATGCGGTCATGCTCACCGGAGCTGCTGTGTAGGTCGGATCGGCGCAGTAATTAACTCGGAAATAGAGGCCGACCGTAGCCGCCTGGCTGACACCCAGCATCAAAGCGGCTGCCGATACCGTACACGCCACCTTGCGCGTGCGGTTGTTGGAGGAAGAAATACGTGCTCTTTTCATAATTGATACCTTTCTCGGGATTGTGGCGGTTAACCTAACCCCTGCCCTGGGAAAGTGCAAGTGAAACTGGCAACTGAGTCCTGGGGACAATCCCACGGTTAGTGTGCAAGATCCATACGTTTGGCCACTTCTGCGCAGGAGGGCGGAGAGCAAACGGTGTGGCGGTCGGTTTCATCGTTGCCAGCGATGGCCTTGTTGGCCGCTAATGACTTCGGCTGGGCTACATCATGCAGGGGACTCGTAGAAAGTGTCAGAGGGCATTACGTTTCGAGAGATCCCGCTATCTGCCGTCATAACACCTTCGCACTCAGGCAGTTCTGACAGTCAGGTCCCGGATGCCTTCGGAAAGGTGTTGGAGTCCTTTACACTTCACGATCGCAACTAATACTCGTCCTCTCTCAACCCGTTATTCGCAACCTATTGAGCTGACGAGACTTGTTGTCACGGATGGGGGTTGCTTACTGTGATGGCCCGTTCCTTGCTGATAAGCGTAACTGACCACCACAAGTCGAGACTCTACTGTGACTGTGGAGAACCGGCTTTGAGGCGGGTGAGTTTAATCAACAACGAAAGGTATGTAATCATGCAACGAAGATTATTGAAATTGGGCGCCATTTGGCCACGAGCTGCCGCAGTTACAGCTACCGCTGCCTGCTTCCTGATGCCGGCCTTCCACGCGCTCTCCAACAACGCAAATCAACTGCTAATTACTGAGAACTCTGACACTTCCCTTACGGTATCCTGGAACGGTAGCTCCATCACTCCCACCTTTGTAGCGGATGATCACTGGACGTTTAATACTCCAATAGGCATCTACCTTGGCGGAGAGATAAGTTCTGGCGTTCCCAACGGGGCCTCCATTCCGGAGCCGGGAGGGAGTTCAATTACCGGCCCTTGGAATAATGTTTACACCACCAGCACCACAGCAACTCCGTACGTAACCCTCGTGGACGTGCAAAGCGATGTATCAACTACTTCGGGCACTGCAACCATACTTGCAAATGATGTGGCGGGGCTTGCAGGAGATGATGCGACCGGCATCCCTGTATATATCACGTTCAACGATCTAGGGGACTCATCTGGCACCACAGTTCCTGATAACGGTTCAACCGTCGCACTGTTGCTGATATCCGGGATGGCTCTGTTCGGCGTGGGCAGGTGGTTCCGCCCGGTTCAGGCGACTTGAGTCCGGTGGCGCCCGATGGTCGGGTGCTGCTGGCCGCATCAGTTAAAGCCCCAAAGCTCGCAGTACGCCTCAACGGGGTATCTGAGCGGGGTGTTGTGATGCAGGCAAATGTAGCCGCTTCGGTTTCGCGTGCGAGCTCGGGCAGCACCACCACGAAGGCTTGGCTGAGGCGGCGGTGCATTTTGAACTCGGTTGCCTTCACGGAGTTCGGGAAATCCCGGGCGAGCGCCGGGCTACTGGTCCAGGCCCCGACCAGGTCGAGGTAGAGGCCCGTTTCAAAGCTCTGCAGCAGGATTCTTGTCATAGGAGATAATCGTCATTGCCACTGTTCAAGGCAGCCCAACATCTCAGGCGAATCCATTAGCGCTCGGTCCTGCACGGCACGACTATAAACCCAAAGCTCTTCCCGCTCGCTCCGTTTGCACCGGCGCTGCAAACTGGTCCCCTTGCCAGCCAAAGGCGCTGATCACCGGTTGACCGTCGAAGGCCTCGGGCACGGGCACGCCCAACAGCCAAAGCCCCGTCGCGGCCGTGTCGTAGGTGGTCACGGCCCGGAAGATGGTGGGGACGCCCACGACGCCTTTGCGAGGCTTCCAGCTATTCCACAGGACGTGATGCTTGTCCGGACCCACGCCGGTGAGCATTGAGGTGTGAGAGGGCAACGTGAGGCTGGGGTAAATCGTGCTGGCCGCCCAGGTGCAGGCGCCCTCCTCCGCCAGCCGCTTCAAGACCGGCATAGCGCTCTGCGCGATCACGGCCGGCTTCCCTCCGTCAATGCTGACGATGAAGACGTGCTTCGCGCGAGGCGATACTAATAGGCTGAGTGCCGTCATCCACAGCGCGGCAGAGACAACGAGTTGGCGTAAAATCAAATACATAACGTATGAACTATGGAAGCGGTTCATTTCATCTCCGTGGCGAATGCGCTACGCTTTCGTTACAATGATTTCCCTGGAACAGATGCGTCCCGGTGGTGGTTGCCAGCAATCCTCCTTTTGACCCGGAGCGCGGCTGTGTCGTCCCGATCAGCCGCAGCGCGCCCGCACAGCACCAGGCATCGCCGCGCGAGGAAGCGCTGCGGTTGGCGCTTCGCGCACAACCGCGCTCCGCAAAACGAGGATTGCTGGCTGGTTGTCCGGCTTGACGCTATACGGGCCTTCGCCATAATACGCTCACATGACCACGAGCAATTACGATTCTAGCTTGGAACTATGACCCCTGTGGCCGACGCGAAGACGATATCTGACAAGTTGTGCGAGTTCGCGCGGGCGAACTTCCTGGCGGACGGAGTGGAGTTCAATGAGAATAGCCCCCTGGCCGAGGCCGGGATTGATTCCTTTGCGCTGGTGGAGCTGTTGCTTTGCAGCGAGCGCGCGTTCGGCGTCCGCGTGCCGGAATCGCACCTGACGCGCAACAACCTCGTGTCGGTGGCCACGCTGGCCAGGTGCATTGCGGAACTGGCCAGCGGCAATGGCCCGGCGTCACAGCCCCGCGAGTAATCCCGCCTGGGCTGGCAGCCCGGGCCACCCCAATATGCCTCCGTTGCCTCGCCAAATCCGGTTGGCTGCGGGCGACTACTTCATGCACGGGCAGGACCGACGCATGCGCCGTTACGGCTTGCCGGGCAACGTCTGCCGCGTGGCCCTGCGCCTGGACGGCGGCCTCGACGCCGAACTCCTGCGCCGGCGGGTGGCGGATTCTCCCATCCTGAACTGGCTGGCGCGAGTGCGCATCGTGCGGTCACTGCCGCTGATGCCTCCGCGTTGGGAGGCGGCAACCGAGCCGAAGACCATCTTCCACGAGCATAATGGCGCCGCGGCGAATGGCGCTGAGCCCGGGTCGCTTCCGCCCGCCGTGGTGGGCAGGGATTTGCATGCCGCCGAGGGGCCGTCACTGGCGTTGGACCTCGTGAGCCACGCGGATGGGAGCAAGCACTTTGTCATCTCCTGGAACCACGCGCTCATGGACGCGCGCGGGGCGGAGTTCATATTGCGTCACTTGAACGCCGGGGACGGGGTGAAGGACGCCCCGACCATGGACAACCTCATCAACCCGGCCCAGCAGCAATGGAACCTGTCCAAGTGGTGGAACAGCGTGAAACTGGCGCGGGGCTCGATGGCATGGCTCCGCAAGTCAGGCAGCGCCCCTTTGTTCTCCCTGATGCCGGGGCCGCACCCGGTCGGGGCATGTCGCGGGCAGCAGCGGCTCATTTCGTTCACTGAGGTGGAGACGGCTCGCATTGACGCCCGCTGTCAGAGCCTGAATGCTGGCTTCCGGCGCAGCCAGTTGTATCTGGCCTCTTCTATCCGCGCGCTGCATACCGTGGCGCAGGCCCGCGGGAACAAGGACGGGGCGTACCTGGTTCCGGTTCCGCATGACATGCGCCGGCGCGGCACGAACGGCCCGATCTTCTCCAACCAGCTTTCCATCCTGTTCTACCGCATTGAGCCGCGACAGGCCGCCAGCCTCACGGAGACCATCACGGAGTTGACGCGGCAGATGATGAACCAGATCCGGGACCGTTTCCCCGAGGCCTGCATGGCCGCCCTGGACATGTTCAAGCCCCTGCCGCTGGATTACTATGTGCGGCACCTGGGCCAGCCCACGCGCGGCACATTCGCTAGCCTGTGCTTCTCGGACTCCGGCGAGACATGCGCCGGCATGAGTGATATGCTGGGCGGTCAGATCACGGAAGTCACCCACCTGGTGCCGACCTGGCGTCCGCCGGGATTGACGGTATTGTTCTGGAGTTTCAGCGGCCGCCCCCGCGTCTTGTTGTCGTGGGTGGACGATTGCTTGAGTTCGAGCGAAGCCAGCACCCTGGAACAGGGTCTGCGCTCCGCCTTGCTGGAAGAAGAGATCGCATGAAAGTTGTCCAGATGGTCAAGTCGGAGCGCGGACATTCCTGTCCGCAAGTTCCCGCCTCGGGGCGTGGCGGACAGGAATGTCCGCGCTCCGACGCCCCTTGGCCGCGCCGAATTGAGTAGTTACATCGCATGAAAGTACTGCTGGTAGCAACGAATCGAGAGCGCTCGCCTTACCCGGTGGCGCCGCTGGGCGCGCTGTGCGTGGCCGCCGCCGCCCGCAACGCCGGCCACGAGGTGGACTTCCTGGACCTGGGACTGTCCAACGCCCCGGAGAAGGACCTGCAGAGAGCCATCGAGAAGGACCAATACCAGGCGGTGGCCTTCGGTATCCGCAACCTCGACAACTGCTGGGCATTCGCGCCGCGCTTGTATTTCGATGACGTGCGCCTGCTGGCGGAGACGGTTAAGAGCTGCTTCAAGGGGCCTCTAATCCTGGGCGGCACTGGTTTCTCGGTCGCCCCGCACGGCTGGATGCAGCGCCTGGAGCCCACCTGCGGCGTGATCGGCGAGGGCGAGCGCGCCTTCCCGGAGGTCCTCAAGCGGCTGGAGGCGGGGCAGTCGCTGGAGGGCATTAACGGTGTCCTCACCTCGGCTAGGAATGGCAAGCCGGTGGAGGAGCTGTCCGCGCCCGTGATCAAGGATCTCACTGAGCTGCCGCTTCCCGCGCATGACCTTTGCGGCTATACGCGCTACTTGAACCGCGGCGGCTTTGTCGGCGTGCAGACTAAGCGCGGCTGTCCGCTAGGCTGCGTCTATTGCATTTACCCGCAGTTGGAGGGCAAGCGCTACCGGCTGCGTCCGCCCGAGTCCATCGTCGAGGAAGTCGAGAAGGTGGTCGTGGGGTCGAAGCAGCGGCACTTCTTCTTCGTGGATAGTGTGTTTAATGATCCGCGGAAGCACGCGCTGGCCGTCTGCGCCGCGCTCGCCAAGCGTAAGTTGCCCATCCAATGGTCGGCATTCTGCAACCCGTTGGGCTTCGATGCGGAAGTCGCGCGGGCCATGAAGGCTGCGGGCTGCACCGGCGTCGAGTTCGGGCTGGATGTCGCCACGCCCAAGATGCTGGAGGCGCTGGGCAAGCCGTTCGACCAAAAGGACATCAAGGTCGCCCTGGGGGCGGCGCGCGATGCCGGCTTGCCGTTCGTGCTCTACATGCTGTTCGGCGGCCCGGGAGAGACGTGGGCGGACGTGCAAGATACCCAGTCGTTCCTGAACAGTTGTGCGCCCTCTAATGCCCTCTTTGCCTCGTACGGGATCCGAGTCTATGAGGGCACGCCGCTGGCCACTACCGCAAGGAAGGAAGGCGTGCTGTCGGATGGCCAGGACCTGTTCAAGCCGGCCTATTATATCTCTCCGGCAATGATGGAGAAGACCATCGAGAACCTTGACCGCATCTCACGTCAGCGCGCGGAGTGGACCTCGCCGGCGGACTGGCGGCGGCCCATGATGCTTTGGGCGCAGAAGGTGATGGTGCTGTTCCGGGTCAGGCCGCAGTGGAAATACATCCAGGGCTACGGCGCGCATATGCGGAAGTTTCTCAAGTGAACACTGACGTGCTCGTCATCGGCGGAGGCGCGGCGGGCGTGGCTGCCGCGACAGCCGCTGGACGGGCCGGCGCGAAGGTGGTGTTGCTGGAGCGCTACGGCTTCCTGGGCGGCTTGGCGACCGCAGGCCAGGTGGGCACCGTCTGCGGCCTCTATCTGCGTGACAGCGCGCGAGCGCAACCCACGCTGGTGGCCGGCGGGTTCATCGCGGAGTTTGCCGCGCGCCTGCAGCAAGCGACCGGTCGAGGGCCGCTGCGGTTGGAGGCGGGGCTATGGGTCTTGCCGTACTCCATCGGCGCCTTCGCCCGGGTGGCAGATGCGTTGATCAGCGAATCGGGCAAGGTCACTCCCGTTCTGCACGCCACCATGGCTGAGGCGAACACCGAAGGCCCGCGTCTGGTTGAAGTGGGCGCCCTGGCCTGGAACGAGCGCCTTTCCGTTCGCGCCAACGCCGTGGTGGACTGCACCGGAGAGTCAACCGCCGCCGCCCTCGGCGGGGCCGGCGTGGCGGATGGCGCGGCGGACCAGGTGCCGGCGCTGGTCTTTTGCCTGGAGGACGTTGATCCCGCGCTGGCCGAACGCGGCTTGCTGGAGCTGCGCCGCGAGCTGCGCCGCGCCGTTGTGCAGGGCAGCCTGCCCGCCGCGTGCGAACGGCTTGCGTTGGTCCCGGGCACGGGCAGCGATGGCCGTCTCTCGCTCAAGCTTAATCTCCCGGCCGGAGAACCGGGTCGCCCTTGCTGGCAGCAAGTCACCGACTGGGAGCGCCAGGCTCGCGCGCTGGTGGATGACCTCCACCGGTTCCTGGTGGATAACATTGCCTCCTGCCGTCGCGCCCGCCTGCGCTCGGTCGCCCCGCAGCTCGGTATCCGCTCAGGCCGCCGGATTCAAGGCCGCACGACCCTCACGGACCAGGATGTCGTGGGAGCCAGCAAATCTCCGCCAGGCATCGCCCGTGGTTGCTGGCCGATGGAGCGCTGGGCCGGCGCGAGTTGCGCTGACGCGGATTCGCCCCAGGCCGGAGCGCCGACTTTCAGTCGGCTTAAAACATCCGCTGGCCCGCAGAGCACCCGCGTGGCTCCGGGGATCCCGCCGTCCAGGCACGGCCTTAGGCCGGACAATCTCCGGCCGGAGATGATCTATTTCGAGGAGCGTGGCTACTATGAGATACCGCTGGACTGTCTGCGGCCCGTAGAGTTGGATAACGTCCTCGTGGCGGGCCGCTGTTTCTCCGCCGAGGCTGGAGCCATGACCTCGGCCCGGGTCATCGGCACTGCCTGGGCGACTGGCTGGGCTGCCGGGACCGCTGCGGCGTTTCAGGCGATGGGCAGGCCAATGGATGAAGCCGTAGATGCAATTCAGAAGCAAATGAGGCAATGAACGTGTATGACACGCTTCGCCAATCCGCGCGGCAATGGCCTGGGCGGACGGCGATCATTGATGCCGGCGGAGCGCTGGATTACCAGTCGCTCTGGCGGGAGATCGAGGCGCTGCGGCTGCAGCTCTCGCGGCTGGACGTCCGCCCGGGGCAGGGCGTGGGCGTGCGGGCGCGCAACGGGCGGGCGTTTGTGACCGCGGCGTTGGCGGCGCTGGGATGCGGGGCGGTGGTCATGCCCATCCACCACCAGATGAAGCCCGACGAGCTGGCAGATATGCTCGCCCGCGCTCCCCTCTGCGTCATTTTGAGTGATGGCATCGGGCCCGCGCCCGCAGGCGAGGCAACCTCCCAGTTGAAATTGCTGGATGGCACGGTGTTGCGCTTTACGCGGATGGCCGGCCCTCAAGGTGCTCTGGCGCCGGGCATCGAAGATGCCGCCTTCGTGCGCTTTACCTCGGGCACGACCGGCACGTCCAAGGGCGTCGTGCTGACGCATCGCGGGGTGCTGGAGCGCACGCGCGCGGCCAACACGGGACTGCGACTGACTTCGGAGGACCGGGTGCTCTGGGTCCTGCCGATGGCCTACCACTTCTATGTCTCCATCCTGCTCTACCTCGAAGCCGGCGCCACGGTGATCGTCAGCCTCGACTACCTGGCTGAGAGCATCCTGGACGCCGCCATTACCCACAATGCGACCTTCCTCTACGTGACCCCGATGCACGTGCGCATGTTGACGGGCGAACCCTCCAAGCGGGCATTGCCGCCGTCGCTGAAGCGTGTGATGTCCGTCTCCAGCAGACTGCATCCCCAGGCGGCGCGGGACTTTCAGGCGCGGTATGGCGTCCCGGTGGCGCAGGGTTACGGCATCATCGAGGTGGGGCTGCCCATCATGAACATCGCCGAGGCGGCCGAGCATCCCGAGGCGATAGGCCGGCCACTGGTCGCGTTCGAGGCCGCCATCTTCGACGATGCGCTCAGGCCGCTTGCCGAGGGCGAAACGGGCCAGCTTGCCCTGCGCGGCCCAGGCATGTTCGCCGGCTACCTAAGCCCGGCGCGACGCCGCGAAGAGGTGTTGCACGAGGGTTGGTTTCTCACAGGCGACCTGGCGCACCGCGATAGCGGCGGACGCATCGTGCTGGACGGGCGCACATCCTCGGTCATCAACGTTGCGGGCCTGAAGGTCTTTCCAGAGGAAGTCGCAGCGGTGCTGGACCAGCACCCGGCGGTTTTGCGTTCGCGCGTGACCACGCGGCCTCACCCCCAAACCGGGGAAGTTGTCCATGCCGACGTGCAGTTGCGCGGCGGCGTTCCGGGAGCCACGCGGGAGGAGCTGCTTGCCTTCTGCCGCCAGCGTCTCTCGAACTACAAGGTTCCGACCTCCCTCGAACTCGTCACCGAACTCAACCTGACCTCCAGCGGGAAAGTGCGGCACGGGTGAGGCCGGATGCGGTCAATTTTGCCGGTCAGGAGCGCGGACATTCCTGTCCGCCAATGAGCGATTGCGTGCAAGACACGGACAGGAACGTCCGTGCTCCGGGCTGCACGTTGTGGGTGACCGACGTTCTTAATTCTACCCGATGAAGCCGGACGTCGTCATCATCGGCGGCGGCGTCGCAGGGCTGGCTTGCGGCTGCTACCTCCAGATGAACGGCTACCGCACCGAGATCCTTGAAATGAACGACGGCCCGGGCGGGCTGTGCGTCGCCTGGGACCGGGGGCCCTACCGGTTTGATGGCTGCCTGCGCTGGCTGGTGGGCACCGATCCCTCCACGTTCTTTCACCGGATCTGGCATGAGCTGGGCGCCATCAACGACGGGCAAATCCGGGACGCGCACGAGTTCCTCCGTGTCGAGGGCCGGGAAGGCCAGGTGCTGCGTGTCACGGCGGACCTGGACCAGCTCGCACGCGATTGCAAGCAGCTCTCGCCCGAAGACGGCGGACGCATTGACGCGCTGATCCGGGCGGCCCGGCGCTGCGCCTTCCTGGATGCCCCCGAGAAGGCGATGGAACTCATGACGATCCCGGAGAAGGTGCAGATGATGCGGCAGTACCTCCCGATGCTGTGGACGGTCGGCACGTGGATGCGCCGCCCGGTATCCGAGTACGCCGCCGGTTACCGCAGCCTGTTCTTGCGTGAGGTCGTAATGGCGCTGGCCGGCCATCCGCACATGTCTTCGCTGGTGCTCGTGATGGTGCTTGGGTGGCGCTCCCGCAAAAACGCGGGCTGCATCATAGGCGGCTCCCGGGTCTTTACTGAAGGTGTGGCCGCCCGTTACCAGCGCCTCGGCGGTGTCTTCCGGTTCAATACCCCAGTCGCTTCGATTACGGTCGAGAATGAGAAGGCCGTCGGCGTGCGCTGCGCCGATGGCACAGTTGTGCCTGCAACGACCGTCGTCTCGTGCGCAGACGCGCATGCCACGATCTACAAGATGCTGGAAGGGCGCTACCTCACCCGGCAGGTCCGGCACCTTTACGGGAAGTGCGAGGTCTTCCCCGGATTGCTTCAGGCGTCGCTCGGCATCAACCAGTCCTTCCCCGACGCGCCGCATGGCCTCAGCTTGCCGCTTTCGCGCCCTTTGAAGGTGGACGATGTCACCAGCCATGACCGGATCGAGGTGAGTATCTTCGGCCCGGACTCGGGCCTGTGCCCGGAAGGCAAGACGATCATGCTCGTGCGTATGTTCTCGCGCTTCGAGTACTGGTCCAGGCTCAGGAACGCCCGCCCAGCGGATTACACCGAGGCCAAAGAGCATCTGATCCGGGAGATCGTCGGCATCCTCGACCGGCGCTTTCCGGGCGTGGCCGGACAACTTGAGGAATCTGACCTGGCTACGCCCGCAACCTTTGCGCGCTTTACGGGCAACTGGCAAGGCAGCTTCCAGGGCTGGCTGCCGACGCCCCGCAGCCTTGGGCATCGGCTGCCACGTTCCCTCCCGGGGCTGAAGAACTTCTACCTCGGAGGCCATTGGGTTGACCCAGGCGGCGGCTTGCCTCAGGCCGCCCTTTCAGGCCGGTATATAGCCCAGATGATGTGCGCCAGGGACGGGAAGGCCTTCACAACCACCACTCCGTAGGCCTCAAAGTCATCTTCCTCCTGCGCGCCTCCCCGGCGCTTCGGGCGAAGGCGCCCTATTGGGAGGCTGCTCGCTGAGTCATCAGGCGACCCACGGGAGGAGCCGGACCACTACGCGAAGAGCAAGCCAGCCCATCGCCGTGCCCGCGCTGGCCACGCAATATCCCCACCTATACCCCCTCTATACCCCCTGTATTCCCCATGTATACCCCCTCTATTAGAATACATGGGGTATAGAGGGGGTTTACAAGGGGTATAGAGGGGGCTTACTGGGGGTTTAGCAGGGGTTTACTGTGGAATATGGGGTGCCTGCCGGGTGATTCAGGCGGTGGGATGGGGCTTGTCTCGAAGCTCGCCTTCCCGTGATCGGGCAGCTTGGAGGACCGGCCAAATGAAGGAGCGGCGGCGTCCGGGGTCAGGGCTGCCGGCCTTGACTTCGAATGCACGACTACGCAAAGAAAAGCATTTGCCATAACCGCTTGACTTCTTCCGCGGACTCCTTACGCTTGCCGACGAGTAGCCAGATTAATCACAGAACTATGAAACGAACACTCATGCTTAGTCTTATTGTGTCTGCGGCGGTCGTCGGCTTTTGCGGCTGCGCCTCGGACAAGGGCGACCAGAAGCCGGCCGAGGAAAAGAAAGCTGAAAAGCCGAAGGATACCCGGCCCTGGACCGAGCGCCTCAAGGTCGGAATGACCCAGGACGAGGTCCGAGCCGAGCTGGGCAACCCCAACGGCAAGGGGGTGGACAGCAACGGTTGCGATAATTGGACCTACAATGACACGGCCAGAGGCTTTATTCCCTACTACTCCCTGACCGGCGGCAAGTTCCACCATCTCCTTGTCAACTTCGGCAAGGATGGGAAAGTCACGAGTTGGTCTTCCAACGAAACGGGCAGGTACTGAGCCTACGCCTCGGCCTTAAGCGAGGCCATGTCAATGACGAAGCGGTAGCGGACGTCCTGCTTGAGCAGTCGCGTCCAGGCCTCGTTGATCTTCTGCATCGGGATCATCTCGATGTCGCACGCGATCTTGTGCGCGGCGCAGAAGTCGAGCATCTCCTGCGTCTCGGCGATGCCGCCGATGGCTGAGCCGGCAAAACTGCGGCGAGGTATGACGAGGTTGAAGGCGGCCACGGGTACAGGATGCTCCGGCAAGCCGACGAGGGTCAAGGTGCCGTCCAGTTTCAGGAGATTGAGGTAGGCGTTGACGTCGTGCTGAGCGGAGACGGCATCGAGGATGAAGTCGAAGCTGCCCGCCTGCTTCTTCATCTCGTTCTCGTTCTTCGAGACGACGACTTCGTGAGCGCCGAGCCGCTGGCCGTCGGCGACTTTGCCGGGTGAAGTGGTAAACAGCACCACATGCGCGCCGAAGGCGCGGGCCAGTTTCACTCCCATGTGCCCTAGGCCGCCAAGGCCGACGATGCCCACCTTCTTGCCGGGCCCGGCTTTCCAGTGGCGTAGAGGCGAATAGGTCGTGATGCCCGCGCAAAGCAGGGGCGCGGTCGCGGCCAGGTCCATGCCCGCCGGGACGCGCAGGACGAAGGCCTCATCTGCCACGATGCTGGTGGAGTAACCGCCGAAGGTCTGGCCGCCGAGGAACTTGTCGGGGCTGTTGTAGGTCCATATCGTGCCCGTAAGGCAGTATTGCTCCATGCCGGCGCCGCAGCTTGAGCAGGTCCGGCACGAATCCACCATGCAGCCGACGGCAGCGAGGTCGCCCTTCTTGAACTTGGAGACCTGGCTGCCGACCCGGGTGATTCGGCCCACGATTTCATGGCCGGGCACGCAGGGAAAGACTGTGTTGTGCCACTCGTTGCGGGCCTGGTGCAGGTCGGAATGGCAGACACCGCAGAAGAGAATGTCTATCTCAACGTCGGTGGGCTGAGGCTCGCGGCGAGCGATGGCGAAGGGAGCGAGCGCCGAGGACGCGCTTTGAGCGGCGTAGGATCTGGTGTTGTGTGTTTGCATGGAGGGAGTTTAGCCCTGCCTTCGGGTTTTTGCATCAACGGAAGTTATTAGATGCCTGGATGTGCCTGGTCATTGGCGAGGCTGCTGGGTTGGCCCGACTCCAGGATTATGGACTGCGGCGGCAAGCGAAGCGCGACGCCGCTTTCCCTGGCAGCAGATGTCGCCTGGACCTTGAGCTGCCTGCATCCCCAGCCAAAGCGGCGTCGCGCTTCGCTTGCCGCCGCAGTCCATAGGGCACTGGCGTCAGTATGCTATTGGCCGCGCCTGTGCGTCTGTGCGGAAAGCGAACTCGAAGATCTTCGGGCCAGCGCACTGCTCCCGAACGCGCACGGAGATGCGATACTGCTTTTCCGGCTCGAAAACCAGGTGCGGCGGCAGGGCATAGACTCTCTCGCAAGGGCTGTTGTCGGCAAAGGCAATAGGTTGCTTGAGGCTCAAATGCTGTTCGGAGGCGCCAGAGGGTTGGGGATCACCGCGGCGGACCTGTGCGGTGGCGAAGCGTGGAACCTTCTTAACCGTTAACTCGACCGGAGCCTCGTTGCCAACAGCAGCAAAACGCGGCGTCCAGATCCGCAGGTAGATTCCGTCGCTTGGAAATCGCCGGCATTCCAAATCCACCGGCGATCGCGCAATCGCCGGCAGGGCTTCGCCTCTTCCTTTAATCCACTCCGCGCCATTTTCCTGCGCGCGGTAGTTACGCACCCCCTTAAAGCCATCATACAACCCGGCTACCCGGCTGGTCGAGGTGTCATCAGTGGGCGCAAAGTTGCTCAGCAGAATCCCGTTCGAGTTGATGTCATCCAGCGCCCCGTGAGTGCCGCCGAACGTTACGCGCTCGCTGCCTTTCATAATCAGCCACGAGGCATGAGCGTAGTGGTTATCGAGGCTGATAAGAATGGTCGCCGGGTTGAGCGTGACCCGTGTGTGGCCCCGGACAATCCGCTCCAGCGCCAGCGGATAGCGGTTGGTCATCGTCTCGGCCATCCAGTCGTCGCTTGCCGCAAAGCCGTCCGCGTCGAGCTGGCCCTTCCTGGATAGCGCCTCGACTACGGGGCCATAGTTAAGCGGGTCGCCAGACTCCGTCACATAGCGGTAGGAATTCCTTGCCGCATTCCACTCGATGCGCGCCCGTTCTCCTTTCGCATTCAGGACCACGAACCGGTCGTCCCGTCCTGGCATTCGCGCCGTGATTATGTCCACGCCCTCCAGATGCGTGAGAAGCTCGGCGAGCCTCTCCGTTTCGGCCGGCACATTATGGATTTCCACCCACGACTCGATCCCCGCTGTCGGCAGGACAACGTCCCTGGGTCCCCGCAAGGACTTGGCGATGTGGTAGCCGGCTTTCTTCAGAAAGCTGCGAACTTCGACGCGCTTCGGGGGGCCAGCATGGTTGTTTCCATGATCGGAGAGAATCAAGATCTCCAGCTCCCTGCCCTCCTGTGCCCGGTAGCGCGCGCGCAGTTCCTCGAGTTGCGCATCTACGGCGCACAGCAGCGCCATGATGTCCGCGGCCAAATGCTGCGCATCGTCGGTCGTGCGAATATAGGCATAGTAATTGTCGCCCCCGTTCTTCGCTTTGAGGAAATTCTTCATCAAGTCATGCAGCTCGTATTTAAACGTGAGGCGCGGGAAGACATATCCCAGGGTTCGCAGCAGCCCGTTTTGAAGCTGATACGTCATCTGCCGCTCGTGCTCCATGGTGGTGGTGATGCCGTTGATGGCTATCTGGGAATTCGCCGCCGCGCTGTAATACGTGCGCTGGTAGCCCGGCAGCGGGCGGTCGCCGAAGATTTCCGTCCAGGCCACGTCGCTGGTCGAGGGGAAGGTCGAGATCATGCGGCCGACTGGAAAGTAGCCGTGGTTGAATGCCTGCCGATGGAACTGCCGGCCCTTGCGGTCGGTGTAGGTGACCCCCTGCTGAAGCGCCTGCATGTCGCGGTAAGAAATGCCGTCCAGCGCGAGGATCAGCCGTTTGGGAAGCGCGGCGCCGCCCGTCGCGGGAAGCATCCGGCTGACCAGAAATCCGAGGAAGAGAACCCGGCGCAAGCATCTTCCATAACGACCGGAGCTGCTAAAGCTCGGATCAATTATCATGGCTTCATTCTATAAGTCATCGAGCGGGCGGCATTCAAACCAAATCTTGCGCCTTCGGCCTTGATCCCGCCACCGCTGGGCGCCGGCGAAACATGGCCGGAGAGCGTCGGGCCACAGCCGCAGCGCCGGGTAGTAGCGGCGGGCACGATCGAGGCCGAGTATCACAACGCCGAGAACCTCATCCTTGCGGACTCCCCGCAGATTGCCGCTATCTACGCCGCCAACTGGCTCGCCCACAAAGCCCACTCGGTGCCGTAGCAATCTGCCATTTCCCCGGCGCGCCTGAGATCCCTTGAAAGAACACCATTTCCGGCTTGCAACAAACGAACCAGCCGTCGTATATCTAGGTCAAGTGTGGCTGATGGTGAACAGGTTACGCATAAGAGGACCGGCTCCTTTCCGGCTGGGATATTCAAATCAACCGTCGCATACCACAGGTAGCTGGCGCATGGAAAGCCCCCGAGTAGCAAAGTGGTGTGGACATCTTGGAAGAGCCTTGATCGTCGGCGCTGTCTTTTTCCTGATACGGTCTTTCATCCATGCGCAGTTTGGAGGGGCCGGCGTTGACAGCCTCTCAAGAATAGTAAACGACTACTATGGCGCTATAGCTAGTGGGATTGTGGGATGTTTCTTCCTGTGGCTTAGGAGTTGCCTCGGCTGCAAGATTAGCGGCGTTAGTCGGCACGCGCACTTGGACCGGCATGATCCGACTGCCCTCGCCGCGGAGCAGGTGAAAGAGCGAGAGGTGTTAAGATGCTTCTGGATTTCCTGTCTAATGCTCATAGTCCCAATCGCAGAAGTGTACGTGATGCTCAGTTACGCCCCAGTGTGGCTTGAGGGGGTGCGTTGGCTCGTGCCGAGCCTTTGGCTTGTTTCGGGGGTGGCTGGGCTTTGCTTCGGTATTCGGTCATGTCGCCTGGCGAGCCGGAAGACGAACGGATTTGGCAGCTTGGCAGTGGCGCTGCACGTCTGTTCGCTCATAGTCTTGGTCGTTTTCTCAGTACCTAATGGAAGCTAACTCTTCGGTGGAGCGAATGGCGGCGGGCGGTACCCGGTTGCCCATTTCGGCGCTTGGTGTCCGCCGCCATTGCTCACCTCGCCGTTCATCGTGAGTAAATCCAACCAATCCGTTTTCTGCTTCGCTACTGCTCTTCTTGCAGTCGCAGGGACCATCGCCGCTGTGAGCTGCGCCAGTTCCGGCGCGGTTGGTCATCCAGCGGTTGGCACTGCACGAGCCTTTGATGCAAGCGAAGAGCACGTAAACTCAGCAATCACCAATGCCTTTGGCAGTGGCCAGTATTGCGACATGCTTCTTGGCCAGGCAGCCGGGCATGATTTCCTAGCTCGTGGTTGGCACCCAACGAATGGTTTTCTTCTGCAGCCAGGCATTTTTTCACCGTATCGCGCATACTTCCACATTGTGGTTGTCCCTTTAGCGTCCAACCTGACGCAGGTAACCGTGAGAACGATCAAGGCCGAAGCCGTTAGCGGCAGGGAGCCCGGAGTCCACGGCGGCTGGGCCTTCCATTTCAAGACCATCCGTCCCATTCCTGAGGAAGAGGAAAAAGTGGAAGCAGCTATTGCCGCAGAGCTTACCATGCACAAATGACGAAGCCGAACCCGATCACTTCACTCGATACGGCGAGAACGCTGGTGTTTCATATCGGGCGTCATTGGAACGGCGAGAGTTGGTTCTATCGTTCGGAATGATATGTGCACTCTCCTCTTACTCCTGTTTGGTCTGGCAGTTGGGGTGCAAGGGGCCGAAATCTCTGTGACGGTGGAGACGTCGGGTTCGAAGCAGGTTGACGATCTGGTGGTGCAGCTTGTCTCAGCCCGTCCCGCTCCTCATCCTTCTGGCTACAGCGATCTTACTGCCGATGAGGACATGGCGATGCCCTACATGACCGCCGGAGTTAGCAACGCAATCGCCAAGCTTAAAGCGATGGGCACGACGATCTTCCCCGCACTCGTATTCCATCTCAAGGACGACCGTTATTCTTTCAGCGACATTTCCGCAGCGTGGGACAATCTCACCGTAGGAGATGCGGTGCTGGAGGTGCTATCGGACAATCACTACATGTTCAGCGGGTACAAGGCTAGAAAGACACCATCCGGTTACGCTGGGTACCTCTCGTTTAAGGACTACCTCAAGGCACGAGAGCCAGTAAAATGGGCCGCCTGGGCCAAGAGCAAAAGCCGGCTCGACATCCAGCTCGATTTCATTGACTGGTGCGTCGTGAGGGAACAGGAGCGTGGTTTCGTGGACGAGGCCCAGCGGAAGAAACTGCTCGACCGCTACGCCGAGGCGCGAGAGACTGTCCGGAAGGAATATGCCGAACCTGGTGGTCCAGCGGAGGGGAGCCAGCCGATTCGCTCAGAGATAAATCGAATGTCAGGGGGGCCTGGCTCCCGTCGCAGACGATTCCGTTGGGCGACTTCCGGATGATGGCATGAATCGAATGTTCCGCGTTATGTTGCTGGTGGGCGCCCCTTTCCTCATTCTCGCGGCTTACCTGTTGTCTTTTAGTGCGCGTGGCACGGCTCCGGCTTTCCACTTTACGGTCCTGGACTACACCAACGCCGACTCGTCCACTCAGGCGTTGCTATACATCACAAACGCAAGCAGCACTGCCTACGAGTTCTTTCCCGAGACTGAGGCAACCGCCAACGGTCTGTGGCAATACGCAGCGGCCCAACCCGAGCAGGAGGTCATTCCACAGATGTTTCCCGCGGATTCAGCGCACACCATCCGCGTCCCCGTGCCAGCAGAGTCCACACGATGGCGGCTTCGGTGTCGCCTATGGGCTGTAAGGAACCCGCTTTATTGGCGAGCGTATCACCTCTTGCAGGATTGCCATCTTGCCTCCCCGGCCGAGCCCGCGCGCGAAGATCGAGTCGTAACTAGCCCGGAGTTCAGGAGATGATCCACACGCCCAACAAATCACGTCAGCCAGCGCCGGGAGTCCGTCTCGCGGCGAGGCGGGCGTCAGTGGCCCGGCGTGGCTGCGCTCTACGTTAGTCGGCTATGCGCTCACTCTTGCAGAGGATCCCGGCAGCGATTGCCCTCACCCTTGGATTGATTCTGGTTGTGTGGGGCGGACGAGCGTGCCTCAGGGGGACGCGTGAAACAGCCGGCCTTCCTGAAGAGGAAGGACCCCGAATATGCGCACCCACGGTCACCGAGTGGCTTGGAATCGATTTGAACAGTGGCAGGCCACAGGGGCTCCTGGCCGTAGCCGTTGGTGGCGTCGTGGTGTGGTTGTCGTGGCACCTTTTGCCACATCGGGGTGAACCGTCATGATCACTCCGACTAACCCACCACGTTCGCCGCCGCCAGTGATGTGGGACATTAGACTGCCATGCGCACATTAGCCGCAGTCCTTTGGTTGTTGCTCTGGGCCGCAGCGCCTGCCTTTGCGGCCGGTGACACGAATGAGTTCACGCTTTGCGAGCACCAAGGCAGACGGCAAGCCTACGAGTGGCGCGTTTCCGAAGCCCGGATCCTCGCAACTCCTGAGTGGACCATGGGCGCCACCAACATACCCTTGTCGCCGGATAAGGCGTGGCAGGTTGCGAAGAACTGGTTTTTAAAGCACGACTATGGACAGCCTGAGTTTGCCCGCATGGAGATTCGCCCGTTCGCGCTATCTGACTCGCCACATAAGAGTTGGCGCAGGAGGTTTTTCTATCGCATTGAGTGTATCCCAATGCAGTTTGATTCCATGCTCGTAATTGTTCTCCTGGATGGCACAGTCCTGGAGCCGAAGCGCATTCCATGGCAGCCAGGGGAGATCAAATGAGGCCATCTGACTTTTCCGTGGAGCGAATGGCGGCGGGGGCTGTCTATTGGCAAGCTTTGGCACCTAGTGCCCGCCGCCATCGCTCACCTCCGCGTTCGCCATGAGCACCACTCGCAAGCGCCTTCGGGCACTGGGAAGCCTCACCCTGGCAGGGACACCGTCGTACGTGCTGTGTTCCCGGTGGCACATGTGTATGGCCGGTCACATGCAGCACGGGCCGTATCCCCTACAACAGTGGATCAGCGACTTCTGGTGGATGGGGTGTTTCGTTTCGGTGCTGGTTCTCTCAATGCGAGTTCGCGCCAGAGGGAGGTTGCTCTTACTTGTGGGCAGCCCTCTGCTTATCATCTCCCGGCTTTTCCTGGGGGACAACTGCCTCGTCGAACTGCCACTGCTCGGGGCTATGATTCTCTACGCAGTGCGATACATGGTCAGACCATCGAAATTCGAGCGTATTGGCGAACACGCCACTGCACCGAATGGCGGTCCTGTGACGCGGCTTGGCGATTCGGGAGTCCCGGAGGGACCCCCATCGGTGAGCTGAGCGTTCGTCGCGACTTTATGCCCAAGCGCCTGCTAACAATTCTCATGACTGGTCTGAGTGGGCTTGCGGCCCTACTCGTCGCGGGCCTGATGTTGCCAACAGGTAAGCCAGGTACAGCCTTGTACGTCGCCGCCAAGAGCCAGACTCCGTTTGGCGACCAGCTCTGGAGTTCTAGTCTTCCCGAGCACCCGACAGGCGACTTTTTACTTAGCAGCGGGAAGCTGTACTTGAAAGTTGAGACCGTCTATCACCATTTCATCGATGATAGTGTGGCGTTCACCGAGTGGACACCCAAGCGTCTTGACGCATTACTGCGAGACCACCCGGATTTGGCGCCCTATTTACCGGATTCTGGCAGGTCGGACCAGGGGATTACATGGTTGAAGGCATGGGGTAGGAAGTGAAGACGCGGCCGAACAGAACAAGAGCGCTCCAGGCAAGGGCGGGATTACATCTCTGTTTCATGCCGCACGCGCTTGGCCCGCCCTGTCTGAGCGCTGTCGTTGACTACCCCTCCCCAGGTGCATTTTGGGGGTGGAGGCGTTGGCTCCCGACAGTCAGGGTCTGCCTGCTGGAGATTGGACATTCTGCCGAGTGCAGATGAGGCTACGCCGAAGGCAATCGCGAAGATTGCACCACTCAGCCCTCAATCCCGAAGGGATTCCATCACTCAGCCCAGGGTCGCGCGCCGAGCGCTACCTTGGGAGTGGGCGTCGAGAGCCCTTTACCCTGACAGGGTTTCATCACATTGCATGCGACGAACGGCAGGTGTGGAATTGATGGCCGTGAGGGGGCAACCGATATAACCCTTTCAGGGTTTATCCCCAACCGATTCCTACCCAGGGTAGCGCTCGGCGCGCAACCCTGGGCTGAGTGATGTCATCCTTTCAGGATTGAGCGACGCGGAGAATGTCCAAACTCCAGCGGGCGGCAGGATGCCCGCCGCTACGTGCTTTCCCGTTGCTCCTCAGCGGCGGGACATATATCTTCAGCTTCGTTGCACCATGCACTTTGAAGTCCAGGCAAAGACTCCGACGCACCGCAGCGGCGCGCAGCCCACTGCCTCCCTCCTGCGAGCAGCAAACTCTCTCCTCTGAACCGCATGCTCTTCCCGGCAACCTCCGCGCCCCGAAGGCCTTCCCGGGTGGTCATCACGGGCGCGGGAATCCTCACGGCTCTGGGACGAGGCTGGAAAGCCAACGCGGAGGGCTTTCGAGCGGGGCGCACCGCTTTCCGCCCCGTGTCACTCTTCGATGTCAGCCGCCAGCGGGTAAAAGTGGCCGCAGAAGCCGACTTGCCCGCTGGACCGCCTGCCACCCGGCTCACTGCGCGTCAGGTCGCCCGGCTTGATCGTCCCAGCGCGATGCTGTTGTGGGCAGCGCTCGAGGCGTGGCAGCAGGCCGGCTGGGAGTCCGCGGACAATGTGCCCCTGGTGCTCGGCACAACCTCGGGCGGGATGTCGCTCGGAGAAGACTATTTCCGCCAGGCGGTGCATACGCCGGTGCGGCGCCATCACCAGGCAACTCGGGCCCTGCATTATCAATCACAGGTTCAGGCACGCCTGGTCCTGGACGCCCTGGGTTTTGGTGGTCCGATCACCATCATCTCCAATGCCTGCGCTTCCGGAAGCAATGCCATCGGCCATGCCTGGGACATCCTGCGCTCCGGCCAGGCCGACCGCGTGCTGGCCGGCGGGTACGACACACTGAGCCAGATGGTGTTCTCCGGCTTCGACGCCCTGCAGGCGCTTTCGCCCACGACCTGCCGGCCGTTCGATGCGCACCGCGACGGGCTCGCGATCGGCGAAGGGGCGGCGTTGGTCGCCTTGGAAACGCTCGATAGCGCGCGGCGCCGCGGGGCCGCCATCCTCGGCGAACTCGCCGGCTACGGCACGACGATTGACCAGCACCATCTCACGCAGCCGCACCCGGAAGGCGATGCCGCCGCAGCCGCCATGGCTCTGGCTTGCGATAGCGCGCGCGTGACGCCGGAGGACGTTGATTACCTCAATGCCCACGGCACGGGCACGCCGCTAAACGATAGCTCCGAAGCATTGGCCATCAAGAGTTGGGCCGGCCGCCGGGCGCCCACGTTGCCTGTCAGCTCCACAAAGGCCAGCGTCGGGCACCTCCTGGGCGGCGCTGGCGCGGTCGAGGCTGTTATCTGCTTGATGGCGCTGCGCGACCAATGGCTGCCGCCGGAGATCGTCTTCGAGACTCCCGACGCGGCATGCAACTTTCCCATCGTGCGCCAACCGCAGGACGCGCGGGTGAACGTGGCGCTGTCGAACTCGTTTGGCTTCGGCGGCGTGAACGCCTCCCTGGTTTTGCGGAGGTGGTCATGAAGCAAAACGGAGCGCCGGCATGTTGCCGGCTTACGCGGTTCGAATGGTCTAAGCCGGCAACATGCCGGCGCTCCGATACGCGGGCATGAGCAACATCTACATCTGCGGGATGGGAGCCGTTTCGCCGGCCGGTTGGGGTGTGCCGGCCTTGCGCGAGGCCTTGAGCAAAGGCGAACCGTTGCCGTTGCAATCGTTGGACCGTCCTGCCGGGCAGAAGCCTCTGCGGGCGCGTCTGATCCCGAACCCGGCCACGCGTCCCGAGTTCCTCGCGCACCCGCGCCTGCGGCGCACGAGCCCCATTACTCACTATTCCGCAGCCGCCGCGCTCGAAGCACTGGCCACGGTGCCCGAAGTCCGGGATGGCAAGCTCCGTCTGGGCCTGGTGGTCGCGCTGCAAACGGGGTGCGTGCATTACTGCTGCCGATTCTACGACGAGACGCTCCGTGACCCCGCCACCGCGAGCCCCCTGCTGTTCCCTGAGACCGTGTTTGCCGCGCCCGCCAGCCACGTCGCCACGCTCCTGGAAAAGGTTACGCTGGCCTACACGCTCGTGGGCGATCCCACAGCCTTCCTGCAAGCTGCAGCCCTCGGCGTCCAATGGCTGGAGGAAAAGCGAGTGGACGCAAGCCTCATTCTTGGCGCGGAGGAAACCCATTGGATTCTCGCGGATGCGCTGGGGTACCTGGAGCGCGGAGCCGTTTTCACGGGCGGCGCGGGTGCTTTATGCTTGAGCTGCGATCCGCAGTTGTCGGTGGGTGTCCAACTCGCCGCGATCACTGATTCGCACACTTACTCGGCGCGCCTGTCCCGGGAGGAAGCAGCGCGGGCCATGCGCGATCAACTCGAGGCGTCCAGCTCCGACCTTCTCTGCGATGGTCTGGGCGGCGGCCCCCGAGCCAATGCCCCTGAGCGGGCCACGTGGAACGGGTGGACCGGACCACGGCTGAGCCTCAAGCGGGTTCTGGGCGAAGGGCTAACGGCCGCGGCTGCGTGGCAATGCGTCGCGGCGTGCGACGCAGTGGTCGGCGGGCGATTCACCGCAGCCAATGTCAGCCTGGTCGGCGGAAGCCAGCAGGCGATCGGCGCGCGCTTTGTCCGCGCCGCCGCGCGAGCCGTAGCGGCGGGCAAGATGCCTGCCGTGGAGGGCGGCATCTTGCCGCCCGGCGCGGCGCTCGGATCTTCCAGCGTCACGCCGGTGCGAAACGCCATTCCGCCGGGCAGGATGCCCGGCTCTACGGCAGGCAAGCTGCCTGCCGCTACCGCCTGACCATGGCCGACCGGCTGCTAGTCATTCAGCCTTCGCACTATCGTTCCAAGGCGGATCGCACCGTCTTCCGCGTCCGCAGGCGGAACGTCGTGCCGCTAACTCTCCCTTACCTGGCGGCTCTGACGCCGCCGGACTGGAAGGTTAAGCTCATTGACGAGCAACTCCAGCCTCTCGACTTTGAGGAGCGCGCCGACGTGGTCGCCATCACGACCGGCACGCTCACTTCGCTGCGCGCCTACGACATCGCCGATGAATTCCGCCGTCGCGGCGTGCCGGTTATCCTTGGTGGCCCTCACGTCTTCTTTCATGCTGATGAAGCGGGCGCGCACGGTTCCGCGGTCGGCATCGGCGAAGGCGAGATCATCTGGCCCCAAATGCTCGAGGACGCACGTCAGGGCAGCCTAAAAAAGGTCTATCAGGCCGAGCTGCTGCCCGACTTGGCCGGCCTGCCAACGGCCCGCTACGACATGCTGGACCTCCGGCCTTACCGGCCTTTCCGGACCTTCACGGTTGTATCCTCGCGCGGCTGTCCGTTCCACTGCGACTTCTGCTCGGAGCGATTGCTCCTGGGCGAGCGCTACCGGTGCCGGCCCGTGCCGGAAGTCATCCAGGAGGTCAAGCGCTGCGGCTCGCGGAGCATTTTCTTCGGCGACAGCAACTTCGGCGGCAAACGGAGCCACGCCATGGAACTAATGGAAGCGCTGATTCCGCTGAAGGTGCGCTGGTCGGCGCTGTGGTCGTCCTATCTCTGCAGCGACGGGCCTTTCCTGGATTTGGCCAAGCGCAGTGGCTTGCTGCACGTCAACATCGGCATCGAGAGCATCAACCCGCAAACGATTGACGGCATGAACAAGCGTTTCAACAAGACGGACAAGTATGCCGACATGCTGGCCAACCTCCGCCGCCGCGGCATCAGCTACTCGCTGAACTTCATCTTTGGTTGGGACGGCGAGACGGACGGCGCTTTTGCGGCTACGCTCGACTTTCTCGCGCGGCACAAAGTCCCGGCGGCTTATTTCAACATCCTCACGCCGGTAAAGGGCACCCCGCTCTACGACCGAATGAGCGCCGAAGGCCGGATCACCAGCCTCTCGGACATTGATCGCTGGCCGGGCCAAAACTGCTACATCCGTCCGCCTTACGGAACGCCCGGCGCGCTCGAACGCAGTGTCCAGAATATGTACCGGCAGTTCTATAGCCTGCGCTCCATGTTTGCGCGGCTGCCCATGCCGGTGACGCAATCCAACATCGCCTCCTGGGTCATCAACTTCTCCCAACACCGCCTGGCCCGCGCCGAGGAGGCGCATAACGACTTCGACGGATACTGAGGACACGTCGGTAAGAGCGATTCGCCGCGGCAGAATCTGGCGGGCACACGGAAGAACCCTGAGCGCGCTATGAGCAAGCCCTGCCATAGACAACGCCATTCCCGGGCTTTCAGTCCCGGGCCGGCGAATCCGGTGAATCCGGCATGGCGGGAACCCCTCGGCGGAGGTATCATAGACGCATGAGGAAACTGGCAGTCGTAATGGCAGGTTGGCTCACCGGCCTTGCGAACCGTGGCACAGCGGGGCCTCCTATCACGGCCTCGGGAGCGGACCCTTATGTGATGGAGCGGCAACAGATGGTGACCTCGCAGCTCGTCAGCGCCGGCCGCGGCATCACAAATGCCAGGGTTCTTTCCGCGATGTGTAAGGTGCCGCGGCATGAGTTCGTCCCTCCGCCGCTGCGGGCGCAGGCTTATGAGGACCATCCGCTGCCTATTGGGTACGGGCAGACTATCTCCCAGCCCTTCATCGTAGCCTTTATGACGCAAGAGCTTGACCCCAAGCCGTCAAACCGGGTGCTCGAAATCGGCACGGGCTCCGGTTACCAGGCTGCCGTGCTCGCCGAACTCGTGGCCGAAGTCTTTACCATCGAAATCGTGCAGGACCTGGCAACGCGGGCCGCCGCCGATTTGGCGAGGCTCGGCTACACGAACGTCCATGTGCGCGCCGGCGACGGTTACAAGGGCTGGAGCGAAGCCGCGCCGTTCGACTCGATCATCGTCACGTGCGCGCCAGAGCGCGTGCCCCAACCGCTCATAGACCAGCTTAAGGATGGTGGCCGCGTCGTCATTCCGCTGGGCCCGCTTTGGAACCAGGAACTCGTGCGGTTGCGCAAGCAGGGCGGCAAGCTGGAGCAACACGCTGTGCTGCCTGTGCAATTCGTGCCGATGACCGGGAAGGCCGAGGAGAAGGCCGGAGCGCCGATTGGCAGGTAAGCCTCAAGGCAGGCTGGATCAGGTGAGCTCCGAGCCGCATTCGCGTTCGGTCATCTGCCACAAAAAGGGCCGCCCCTTTGAAGGTTGAGCCCGCTTCCGTCGTCTTCTACAGTCGCGACAGCTCATTCATGGCCTATGCAAACGAACGTAACCAGCAGCACGACCAAACTCACCCGCCGGCAATTCCTGCGCGCCACCACTCTTTCGACCGCGGCGTTCATGGCGGTTCCAGGCGCAGTACTGGGGTTGCGCGGTGCGGCCTCGGCCAATGATAAGCTCAACCTCGCTGGCATCGGCATCGGCGGACAGGGAGGGCACGACCTGAGCCAGATGGAAAGCGAGAACATCGTGGCTCTGTGCGACGTGGATAAGGACCACGCGGCCCACATCTTCAAGCGCTATCCCAAGGCGAAGCAGTTCACCGATTACCGCCGCATGCTGGACGAGATGAAGGAGATTGATGGAGTAGTCATTGCCACGCCGGATCACCACCACGCCTTCGCCTCCATGGAGGCCATCAAGCGCGGCAAGCATGTCTATTGCGAAAAGCCGCTCACGCACTCGGTGTGGGAAGCGCGGCAGGTCGCACAAGCTGCGCGCGCGGCGAAGGTCGCGACGCAGATGGGCAACCAGGGCCAGGCCACCGAGCAAACGCGCCGGCTTTGCGAGTACGTGTGGGGTGACGCTATCGGCAAAGTGCATGAAGTGCATATCTGGACCGATCGCCCGTCACGCGGGCTCTTTGAGGAGTATTGGCCCCAGGGGCTCGCTCGCCCCAAGGACACGCCGCCAGTGCCCGAAACTCTCGACTGGGATTTGTGGCTCGGTCCCGCCCCGTTGCGGCCGTATAACCCGGCCTACCTGCCGTTCGTTTGGCGCGGCTGGTGGGATTTCGGCACAGGCGCGCTCGGTGACATTGGCTGCCATGCGATGGACCCCGTGTTCCGCGCGCTGAAACTGGGCGCTCCGCTCAGCGTCCAAGCCGCCTCCACGCGCGTGAACGAGGAAACCTTCCCGCTCGGCTCAATGGTCACGTGGGAATTCCCCGCGCGCGCCGCCGCCCCGCAAGCCATTAACCGCTACACCAAGGGCCTTACGGGCGCAGCGGCGGGAGGGATGGAGATGCCGCCGTGCAAACTGGTGTGGTACGACGGCGGCTTGCGGCCTCCCAGGCCAGACGGCCTGCCCGAAGGAACAAAGATGGGCGACAATGGGCGCCTGCTCGTGGGCGAGAAGGGATTTATCTTAGGCAACTCGGTTTTCCCCGCGGCGCGGGCCGCGCAGGCCGCCAAAATCCGGAGCACAATTCCACGCTCAGCCGGCCACCACAAGGAGTGGATCACCGCCTGCAAAGGCGGCGATCCAGCAGGGTCGAACTTCGACTGGGCCGGACCGCTCGCCGAGTCGGTGCTGCTGGGCAACGTGGCCCTGCGAGTCCAACTGCGGGAGGACCTGACCCTTTGCAAGCTTCTGTGGGATGCCCCGGCCCTCAAGTTCACAAACCTCTCCGATGCCGACCACTTCCTCCGCCGCGATTACCGCGCCGGCTGGAGTCTTTGAGCAAGCGCAAGCCTGGCAGCCGTTGCGGCATGGAGAAGCCGCTTGCGGCTTTTGCGGTAGGGATGTTTCGCAGAAACGTCCGCCGGGCGCGGACGCCTCAGCGAGGCGTCCTTACCCAGGCAAGCAGCGCTTAACATGTGGCCGCCTCAGGCGGCTTCGCGGATCATATCCTGGCTGCCGAATGGATTGGGAACACGCACCTTGCACTCTGGGTCATCGCGCCACTCGCCGTCCACGATAAACCGGTATGAATGCTTGCCGGGCGCAAGGGCTACGCTGGCCTCCCAAACGCCATTTTTGTCCTTTCGCATGGGAATGCCGCCCTTTTGCCAATGCGTGAAGTCGCCTACCAGCATAACGCTGGATGCATCGCGCGCGGCAAAACGGAATGTATGGTTCTTGCTGGCCTTCGATGGCCCCGCCGTAGTTTGTTTCGTTTCCATGTTTGAGTGTTCCTCACCGGCAATGGATGTGCGCTACCCTGCTCGTTCTAACCGAGGCTCCACGACCCCGGATCCCTTCCACGTACGGCTTAAGAACTCCCTACGATAGTCTGAAAACCCTCTGGAAGCAAACGAACGGCCCCCGAGCCTCCTCAGGCCGACCCCGGCGGGCGGCGTCCCGGCTAACTTTGGGCAGCCGGCTGGGCGTTCAGACGTTTTGCCACCTCCTTAAGGAGCAGGTTGTACTTGTGGCTGTGAAGCTTATTGATCCGGATCTCCTCCTCCAGTGCCTGGCCCCGGGCGCGCAGCAGAAAAGCCTCGCACTCCAGCCGGCAGTTGCCCGGTGATTCCTCCACCACCGTTGCCTTGACGCGAACCCACATCCTCCCATCCAGCCAATCGCCGTAGGCAATGTCATTCATGGTGGATCCTTGCTTCTCGAAGACAAGGTGCGCCCAGCCTTTGCGCGTAACCATATAACCATGGTCATGGAATACAAGGGCGGCCATATCGGCCACCTTGTCGTGTGGCTGGCCGTGAATCTCCACGTAAGCCAACGGGTCCGAGTCCGTCTCAGGCGTCGAACTGCAACCGGCACACAGAGAAAGGCCAAGGCAGATCGCCAGCAAACCGGCCAGCCGCCAACAGGGTGCTTGCGGGACGGCACTTTCGCTGCCCATCGTTGTTTGCATTTTCTTCATACTATCACTTCTCTAAGCTGCGCGGAGCGCGGACATTCTCATCCGCCTGGGCTCGACTAATGCGCGGTGCGGACAAGAATGTCCGCGCCCCGGTTTGCGCTGCGTCTCAAAACTCAAATCGCACGCCGCCCAGCCGCCCCGCTAATTCCCCCAGTATGCGCTCCTCATCGGCGAGGTCCCGGGCACTGAACGTGACGCTGAAGCGCAAGTATGCACCCGCGTCGTCCCAAGGCACAGTGGAAATCAATCTCTCAGTGATGAGCCATTGGGAGGCTTCCTCGGCATTTGGGAACTCCACGCTCGTGCCGCCGTCCTTAACTGCCGCCGTCGGCGCCTTCACGTAGAGGAAGAATGATCCTTTCGGCTTCCTGGCTTGGAACCCCGCTTCGGCCAGCACTCGCACCAGGCCGTCCATCCGGCGGGAATACTTCGCCGCGATCCTCTCGGTAATCTCGGGATGATCGAAGCCGTGCGCCGCGGCGTGCTGAATCGCCAGGAACTGGCCTGAATCGGTGTTGTCCTTCAAGTCTCCGTAAGCGCGGACGAGCAACTCGTTGCCCGCGACGAAACCGCAACGCCAGCCGGTCATATTCAAGGATTTGCTGGCCGAGTGCAGCTCCAGGCCCACCTCCTTCGCGCCGGGCGTCGCCAGGAAGCTCAATGGACGGCCCTCGAATACCAGCGCCGCGTAGGCCGCATCATGAACGATGACCAGCCGGTTTCTGCGCGCGAACTCCACCACCCGCGCGAAGAACGCCGGCGTCGCGCTCGCCCCGGTCGGGTTGTTCGGGTAGTTCAACACGAGCACCTTCGCTTGTTCCAGCACGTCGGTGGGAACGACGTCCAGGTTGGGCAGGAAGTCGTTGCGCTCCGTCAGCGGCAGGTTATAGACGCGCCCGCCGAGATACTGTGCGTGCGTGCCGAAGACCGGGTATCCCGGGATGGTCATCAGCACGTAGTCGCCTGGATTGACCAGCGCCGCCGGCAGGATGGAGAGCGCGGCCTTGCTCCCGATCGAGTGCAGCACTTCGGTGTCCGGGTTGATGCCCTTGACCCCGCATACGCGCTCCAGGTAGCGAGCCGCGGACTGTTTCAGCACAGCATCACCATTGTCCGCATAGCCGCGGTTCTCGGGCTTGCGGGCTTCGGCGCAAAGTGCCTCCACCACCTTGGGACATGCCATCTCATCCGGCTCGCCAACGCCGAGGTCAATGATCTCCTTCCCGGGATGCGCTGCCATGGCCGCTCGCTTGGCGCGCTTGATCTTCTCGAACTTGTAGATTGCGCCCGACTTGCCGTATCGGCTGCCGCCGATGCGCTGGGCTAACAAGTTCTGGATATATGACTCGGCCATAGTCGGGGAAGACCCATTTCCTTGCCGACGGCAGGGAGCGGACTTCCGTTCGCCTGCTGAGGCTAAGCAATGGGTGTAAGGGACGCAAGCCGTGCCGCGCGGCAAAGCCAAACAGGGTTCTTTGCCCCGTGTGGTTCACGCGAGGCCGGGCGGCCAAGCGGACTTTCGACGGTTCTCTTAGCTGCTGCAGACGGGGCCGGGCCGTTGCAAACCGGTGCTCCGCCTCGGCGGGCCAATTTAGCATTGGAAAGCCGGGGCATTTGCAGTAAGTGAGAGGCCATGCGTGAGCGTTTTGACTCGATTTACTCGCATGGGATGATACGGGCGGCGGTGTGCCTGCCGTCGCTGCGCGTGGCCGACCCCGCCTTCAACCTCGAACGCACCCTGGCCCTGGCGCGGCAGGCATCCAAAGCGAACGTGGCGGTGGCCCTGTTCCCGGAGTTGGGGCTCTCGGCCTATACCAATGATGATCTGTTCCACCAGGACGCGCTGCTGGACGCGAGCCGGGCGGCGGTCGGGCAGTTGGTCAAGGCGAGCGCGGCGCTCGGGTCGGTGCTGGTGGTCGGCGCGCCGCTGGTCTTCGAGGAGAAGCTGTTCAATTGCGCGGTGGTGATCTATCGAGGGCGGGTGCTGGGGTTGGTGCCCAAGACTTACCTGCCGAATTATCGCGAGTATTACGAGAAACGTCAGTTTGTCTCCAGCCGCGACGCGGTGAGCCGCGAGGTGCGGTTCCTGGGCGAGCAGGTGCCGTTCGGCAACGACCTGGTCTTCGAGGCGGCTAACTTCCAAGGCTTCCGCCTCCATGCGGAGATTTGCGAGGACGTGTGGACGCCCATCCCGCCGAGCACCTACGCGGCGCTGGCGGGCGCGACCGTGCTGGTGAACCTGTCAGCCAGCAACATCACCATCGGCAAGGCCGAATACCGGCACAACCTGTGCGCGTCCCAGTCAGGCAAGTGCATCGCGGCCTATCTGTATTCGTGCGCGGGCCCAGGCGAGTCAACAACCGACCTGGCCTGGGACGGGCATGCGCTGATCTACGAGAACGCCGACCTGCTCGCGGAGTCGGAGCGCTTTGCGGACACCGAGCAGATGATCACGGCGGACATTGACTTGGAGCGCCTCGCGCAGGACCGGATGCGGATGACCAGCTTTAGCGATTCGGTGGGCGACTGCCGCGAACGCTTGCGGGCGATGCGCCGCGTGCCCTTCGAGTTTCGCGCGCCGGCGGGCAAGGTGCCACTGCAACGGGACATCGCGCGGTTCCCCTATGTGCCGAGCGATCCGCGCGTGCGCGACCAGCGCTGCTTCGAGTCTTACAACATCCAGGTGCATAGCCTGCTCAAGCGGCTATCCTCCACCGCGTCCAAGCGTGTGGTGATCGGCATTTCCGGCGGCCTGGACTCGACGCAGGCGCTTATCGTCGCGGCGAAGACGATGGACCGCATGGGCCTGCCGCGGAAGAACATCCTCGCCTACACGATGCCCGGCTTTGCCACGAGCAAGCTGACGCTCACCAACGCGCACAAGCTCATGAAGGCGCTCGGGGTCACCGCGAGCGAGATTGATATCCGCCCCGCCTGCAAGCAGATGTTCCGCGACATCGGCCATCCGTTTGCCGAGGGCAAGTCAGTATATGATGTCACCTTCGAGAACGTGCAAGCCGGTGAGCGGACTTCGCACCTGTTCCGCCTCGCCAACCAGCACAACGCGCTGGTCCTTGGCACTGGCGACCTGAGCGAGCTGGCGCTGGGCTGGATGACCTACGGGGTCGGCGACCACATGTCGCACTACAACGTGAACTGCTCGGTGTCCAAGACGCTCATCCAGCACCTGATTCGCTGGGTGGTGTCCTCGGGCCAGTTCGATGCAGCGACCAACGCTACCCTGGAGGCAATCCTGGCAACGGAGATATCGCCCGAGCTGGTGCCGCATGCTGACGGCGACTCAACCAAGCCGGCCCAGAAGACCGCGGACAAGGTCGGGCCCTACGAGCTGCAGGATTTCAACCTCTACTTCATTACGCGGCACGGGTTCCGGCCCAGCAAGGTGGCCTTCCTGGCGTGGCATGCCTGGGGCGACAAGAACCGCGGCGCGTGGCCGGATTTGCTGCCCGCCGGGAAGAGGCAGGCATACGACCTGCGCACGATCAAGAAGTGGCTGGAAGTGTTCGTGTACCGTTTCTTCAAGATCAGCCAGTTCAAGCGCTCGGCCATCCCGAACGGCCCCAAGGTCGGTTCCGGCGGCTCCCTTTCCCCGCGTGGCGACTGGCGCGCTCCCAGCGATTCCGAGGCCGAAGTTTGGCTGAAGGAATTGCGGGACAACGTGCCGGGGTAAACGCCGACGCGGTGGAGTGGTGACGGAAAGGCCGGGCGTATTCACGCGTTCGGGGACCAAATGAAACAGCCACGCGGTATCGCGTGGCTGTTCCTTTTTAGAAATAAGTTGGAATCTATTCTCTATTAGGTTGCTTCTCCGGTTGCCCAGTCGCCCAGATGCAGGTACTCCCTGATCTTTCGCCTTTCGTAGCGATGTTTTTGGGGCTTCTTCGGCTGGTTATCCACCTTCCGAAACGGATGCTTGGGATTACTTACAGCTTCACTGATAACTTCCAACGATTTGGTCATAGCTTGATGTAATACTTTATTCCGGTTCAGCCAGGCGCACAGAGCACCCCTCGGGCTTACCTTGGCCAGCCCACTATCCGTTGCATTTGGCATCTGCCGCCTCAAGCGATTCAATTATACGACCCATTTCGCAGAAGTCTATTCAAAAATATTTGGCGCATTGATTCGTGCTCGCGAATGACGTTTCGGCTTTCCTCTGGATTGAAGGCACGGCAGGCGGCATGTTGTCAGGCTGAGTATGTCCAAACTGCCGCCTGACAAAGCTAGCGAGCGCCGGTATTCCTCCGGCGAACTCGTGCGGCGGCTACTGGCCCTGGCCTGGCAGTTCCGCGGGGATTGCCTGCGGTCGCTGGTCCAGAGCCTGCTGCTGCTGCTGCTGGGGTTGGCGGGGCTGCAGTTGCTGGGGCTGGTCATTGATGTGATTCGGCACGCGCTGGATCAGACCCAGCGGGCGCCGGCCTATCCATTCGGTTGGACGCCGCCCGCCGGTTGGTCACCGCTGCAAATCGTGACGGCGATGGCCGTGGCGATCGTGGTCCAGGCAATGCTCCGGGCGGCGCTGACCTACCACTACAACATGACCACAGCCCGGCTCACTCAGGGCAAGATCGTTCCCGACCTGCGGGACCGGGTGTACGACAAACTGCAGCGGCTGAGCTTCCGCTTTTTCGACGTGCACGGCTCCAGCTCGATCTTCAACCGGGTGACGGGCGACGTGCAGAATACGCGCCTGTTCGTGGACGGCGTGGTGTTGCAGGGGGTCAACATGCTGCTGACGCTGGCGGTGTACCTGGTGTTCATGTGGCGGATCCATGCGGCGCTGACGGTGGCGTGCCTGTGGGTGACGATCGGGCTGTGGTGGGTGACGCATTATTACTCGGGGAAGCTGCGGCCGGGTTACCTGCGCAATCGCGAACTCTTCGACAGCCTGGTGTTGCTGTTCACGGAGAGCGTTCGCGGGATGCAGACCGTGAAGGGCTTTGCCGCGGAACCGCATCAAATCCGGCGGTTCGAGGAAGCCAACCGCCAGGTGTCGGACCAGCAAAAGCGCATCTTCCGCGACCTGTCACTGTTCACGCCGGCGACACAGGTGCTGTCCCAGTTAAGCCTGGTGATCCTGTTCGCCTATGGGGGGTGGCTTTACGTGCAAGGCCGTATTCCGTTGGGGAGCGGGCTGGTGGTGTTCGCGGGCTTGCTGCAACAGTTCAACGGCCAGGTGGCCAACATCACCACCATCGCCAACTCGGTGCAGCAGAGTTTCACGGCAGCCCGCCGGGTGTTCGAGGTCCTGGACACGCCGTTGGAGGTGGAGAACCGGCCAAAGCCGATTGTGCCTGCCCGGCTGACGGGGCGGCTGACGTTCGAGCACGTGGGCTTCGGTTACCTGCCGGACGCCAGAGTGCTGGAGGACGTGTCGTTCCAAGCCGAGCCCGGGCAGGTGATCGGCATCTTTGGCATGACCGGCGCGGGCAAGAGTTCGTTGCTGAGCCTGATTCCACGGTTCTACGACCCGCAGCAGGGGCGCATCCTCGCCGATGGGCGCGACCTGCGGGACCTGGATCTCGACGCTTACCGCCGCCAGATCGGCATCGTTTACCAGGAGAGCTTCCTCTTCTCGAACACGGTGGCGGCGAATATTGCCTTCGGCAGTCCGCGAGCCACGCAGGCGCAAATCGAGGAGGCTGCCCGCACCGCTTCGGCGCACGAGTTCATCATGGCGCTGGCGCACGGATATGAAACGGTCCTGGGGGAATCGGGCGCCGACCTATCGGGTGGCCAGCGTCAGCGGCTGGCTCTGGCGCGGGCATTGTTGCTGGAGCCGCCCATCCTGATCCTGGACGATCCCACTGCGTCGGTGGACCCCAAGACGGAGCATGAGATCGTCTCGGCGTTACGGGTGGCGATGGAAGGCCGCACGACCTTCGTGGTGGCTAATCGCCTCAGCCTACTGCGCCGCGCGGATGTAATCCTCGTCCTGGAGAGGGGTCGCCTTGCGCGGGTGGGCACACATGACGAATTGGTGCGCCTGCCCGGCGCGTACCGCGAGACGGCGCTGCTCCAGTTGATGGACCTTACGGATGAGGACACCGCAAATGTGTCTCGGCAGCGAGCAGGTAACCTCAGGCACGACAGACAACTGCGCACGGCCGAGGCGCCGTCAGGCAGCAAATGAGCGTGCCCCTTTCCGCCAAGGCACAGGCGCCGCAGCTTGCTGACAAGCTCAGCGGCGCACGCGAGGCGATTACCTACTTCCGGCCCATCGAGGATCGGGAAGCGGATCACGCGCCGCTTAGCGCCCGGCTGATTCGGCGCATGTTCACCTATACAAGGCCTTACGCCGTGCGGCGCAACTGGCTGTTCGTCCTGACCTTCGCCCGCGGCCTCCAACTGCCCGTGCTCGCGTGGATGATCGGCCAGACCATCAATGGCCCAATTGCCGGGCGCGACCTGCACGGCATCTATCTGCACGCGGCGGTCTATTTCGGCCTCGTGCTGCTGATGGTGGTGACGTTGCATTACCGCCAGCTTTTTGCTCTGGAGCTGGGGGAGGCGGTCGCGCATGACATGCGGCTGGAGCTGTTCCGCAAGCTGACGACGCTCCCGATGTCCTTCTTCAATAAGACGAAGTTCGGGCGCATCATCAGCCGGATGACTTCGGACATAGACAGCGTGCGCGTGGCGGTGCAGGACGTGGCGTTCGTGGTGACGATCCAGGCCGTGCAGATGACGGTCGCCGCGTTGCTGATGGCGTGGTACAACTGGAAGCTGTTCTCGTTGATGCTGCTGCTGGTGCCCGGCATCTGGCTGGTCAACCGGAACTACCGGCGCGAGGTGAGCCACCGGTTGCGCAAGCTGCAGGAGACCTGGAGCCGGCTCACGTCCACGCTCGCGGAATCCGTGGGCGGCATCCGTGTCACCCAGGCCTTTGTGCGGCAGGAGATCAACGCCGGCTTCTTCCGCAAGCTGGTGAATCTGCACGGCGAGAACAACGTGGGCGTCGCCCAGGCCTCAGCGGTGTTCATTCCCCTGCTCCAGATGAAGAGCCAGTTATTCCTGGGCGCCGTGGCGCTGCTCAGCGGCTTCGGCGCGCTGCGCTGGCATGGCTGGCTGCACATGGAAGTGGGCGACCTGGTGACGTTCTTCTTCCTGGCCAACTTCTTCTTCGACCCCGTGCAGGTCATCGGCAACCAATATAACCAGGCGCTTTCGGCTATGGCCGGCGCCGAGCGCTTCTTCCGGCTCATAGACCTCGCACCGGAGTGGAAAGACGCGCCGACGGCACGACCGCTACCCGCTATCCGGGGCCGGGTCGCCTTCGAAGACGTGCATTTCGAGTATGAGCGCGGGCGGCCTGTGCTGGGCGACATCTGCTTCGTGGCTGAGCCCGGCCAGACGGTGGCGCTGGTCGGCCACACGGGCAGCGGCAAAACCACGCTCGTCGCCCTGCTGCAGAAGTTCTACCTCCCCACGCGGGGCCGGGTGCTGGTGGACGAGCATGACCTGCTGGACGTGAGCAGCGACTCGCTCCACGCGCAGATGGGTAGCGTGCAGCAGAACAATTTCCTCTTTGCCGGCTCGATCAGCGACAATATCCGCTTCGCCCGGCCCGAGGCGTCTGAAGCCGACGTGAAGGCAACGTTGCGGTCGTTGGACTGCCTGGACTTGCTGGAGGCGCTGCCCGGGGGCTTGGAGACACAGGTGGGCGAGAAGAGCGCGGCGCTCTCGCTGGGCCAGAGGCAACTGATCTGCTTTGCCCGGGCGTTGCTGGCGAACCCGCGCATCGTGGTGCTCGACGAAGCGACCAGCGCGATTGACAGCGTCACGGAGGCCCGCTTGCAGCGCGCGCTGGAGATTCTCCTGCGCGGGCGCACGGCGTTTGTGGTGGCGCACCGGCTCAGCACCATCCGAAAGGCCGACCTTCTGCTGGTGTTGGACCAGGGCCGCATCGTCGAGCGCGGCACGCACGCCACTCTGCTGGGCGAGGGGGGCGTTTATGCGCGACTGCACGAGGAGTTCATCCGCGGCGGCAGCAAATCGCCGGGGAAGTAAAGGCCGTGCGGGCAGGCTCGCTGACCCGCGTGGAGGCGATCAGTTATCCAGGCAGCTTCTCAGGCTGCTGACGACGAACTCGATCTGCTCCTGCCGCAGTTCGGGATACATGGGCAGGGACAAGAACTCGCTGGCGCACCGCTCCGCTACCGGGAAGGCCCCCTGGCTGAGACCGAGAAAATGGTAGGCCTTTTGCAGGTGGATGGAGACGGGGTAATGAACCGAGCAGTTCACGCCGAGGCTGGTCATGTGTTGCAGCACTTCATCCCGGTTCCGCACCCGCACGGCGTAGATATGGTAGGCGTGCAGGTTGTGCAGCGCCACGGCAGGCCGGATTACCCTGGGATCGTCCGCGAGCAGTTCATCATACAGCCGGGCGTGGGAACGGCGAGCTTCGTTGGCGGCTTCGAGGCGGCGCAGCTTCAAGCTCAACACGGCGGCTTGAATGCCATCCATGCGGGCGTTCCAGCCGATGGTAGAGTGGAAATGCTTCGATGCCTGTCCGTGGTCGCGCAGCATCTGAATCTTGGAGCGCAGTTCGGATTCATCGCTGGTGATGGCGCCGGCCTCGCCAAACGCGCCAAGATTCTTCCCCGGGTAAAAGCTGAAGCAGCCGGCCACGCCCAGGCTGCCAGCCCTCCGACCCTTGTATTCAGCCCCATGAGCCTGGCAGGCATCCTCTACGACCGGAGTGCCATGGCGGCGCGCGATGGCCAGGATGGGGTCCAGGTCCGCCATTTGCCCGAAGATGTGCACGGGGACGATGGCCTGGGTGCGCAACGTAATGGCCGCCTCGAGCTGCGCTGGGTTCATCGTGTAGGTCTGGTCGTCAATGTCAACGAACACAGGGCGCGCGCCACAAAGGCTAATGGCCTCGGCGGTGGAGATGAACCCGTTCGGGACCGTGATGACCTCGTCGCCCGGTCCTACTCCCAGTGCCAGCAAGCTCAGCCACAACGCATCGGTGCCACTCCCGACGCCCAGCGCATAACTGGTGCCGCAAAAGGCGGCAAATTCCGTCTCGAACCGGGCCACGAAAGGCCCGCCGGCAAAGGCGCTGGTCTCCGTTACCCGGCGAAACACGTCCACCAACTCCGGCATCAGCGGCGCGTGCTGTTCATGGAGGTCGAGGAACGGAACCTGCATGTTCATGGTCCGTTCACGTGGCAACGGCAGGTCGCAGGAGGCGCGCTGGGTTGCCCGCTACAACGGCATTATCCGGGACGTTCTTAGTTACGACGCTGCCCGCCCCCACGGTGGCCCGCTCTCCGACGACCACGCCGCACAGGATCGTGGACCCGGAGCCAATGGAGGCTCCCCGCTTTACGGTTGTGGGGATGCAGGTCCAATCGGCATCGGTCTGGGCCGTGCCATCGCGGTTGGTGGCACGCGGGAAGCGGTCATTGATGAAGGTCACGGCATGACCGATGAAAACCTCGTCTTCGAGGGTGACTCCCTCGCAAAGAAAGCTGTGGCTGGAAACTTTGCAACGGTTGCCCACGCGAACGCCTTTTTGGATCTCCACAAAGGCGCCGATCTTTACGTCGTCCCCGATCTCGCAGCCATACAGGTTGGTGAAAGCGAATATCTTTACTCGCTTGCCCAATTTGACGTCGGGCGCGATGCACTGAAAGTGCTCGGGGCTGCTCATGCGGCCACCAGGCCGCGGGGAGCGGCGATCACCTTGGCGCCTTCATAGCCATTGCCGTTTCCCTTTCCGTTGCCATTGCCGTTGCCGTTGCCATGCCCATTATTCCACTGCGTTACTGAACCGATCGTCACGGACGCTCCCTGTTGCTTAAGCGATTCCCCGGCAGCTTCGAGGATCCGAACGACTTCAAGGCCGTGCCGGCCGCCGGTAATGGGGGTACACTGCTCGCGAATGCATTCCAGGAAATGCTGGCATTCGAGCTTCAGCGGCTCGTCCTGCTTGATATAGGGCACATAAGCATCGCCGTAATGATACGAGTAGGTGAACTCGGCGAAGGTGTCGTAGTGAGGCGGAACCTCGACGCGCGCGTCGTAGATCTTCAGCTTCTCCAAGGGCTCGGTATCGTCATAGACAATCATGCGCCGCGAACCGATCACTGTCATCTGCCGGACCTTCTTGGGGTCAAGCCAACTGTTGTGGATGAACGCGCAACGGTTTTTGGGGAAAGTCAGATACATCATGGTGACGTCCTCGATGCCGCGAGTCACATGGCTGCTTCCCTGGCAGGACACGCTGACCGGTTGTTCGTCAAGCAGGTGCAGGACGATTGAGATGTCGTGCGGCCCAAGGTCCCACGCCACGTTGATGTCTTTCTGGAAAAGCCCCAGGTTGAGGCGGCGTGCCGCGATATACTGCACTTCGCCGATGTCCCCCGAATCTATTATTTCCTTCATTCGGCGCACGGCCGGCGAAAAGAGAAACGTGTGCCCGACCATGAGCACCAGGCCCTGGTGCTCGGCAAACGCCACCAACTCCTCTGCCTCCGCCTCAGTGCGCGCCATGGGCTTTTCTATAAAGACATGCTTACCCGCGCTCAGGCACGCCCGCGTCATTTCGTAATGGAACCTAACGGGCGTGGCGATCACGATGGCGTCCAGATCGGCGCCGTTCAGCAAGTCCTCGAAGCGGGTGGTGGTGGTGACATCGGGATGAAGGCGCTGCATGTGGCCGAGCCGGCTCGGACTGGTGTCGCAGACCATTTTGAGCTCGCACCCTGGGGATTGCCGCAGGTTGCGAATCAAATTCGGCCCCCAGTAACCGCAGCCCACGACGCCCACCTTGATAGTTTCTTTTGTAGTTTTCATGAATTATACACTTTGATGGATTTTGCCATGCCCGCCCCGACAGTCTCAGCTTGCTTCCGTCTTTGTGAACGGATATCCAGGCACTGGATATACAACGCGGGCAAGGTTTTCAGAATAATCGTCAGGTCCAGCCAAAGGCTCGCCCGCTCCGCGTATTCGATGTCTAGCCGGATCATTTGGTCGAACGTCGTGCGGTTTTTCCCGCTGACCTGCCAGAGCCCGGTGAGGCCGGGAACGGCATCAAACCGCCGCCGGTGCCAAGGTTCGTAAACCTCGTATTCGTACGGGATGCAGGGGCGGGGCCCCACAAAGCTCATCTCGCCCCGAATAATGTTGATGACCTGCGGAAGCTCATCCAGGCCGGTGGCCCGCAACGCGGCGCCGAATGGAATCAGCCGCGGATCACTCCGCGCGTCCAGCTTGGTCATGGGGACATCGCTCTGAATCAGTTGGCGGGTATGGCCCCGATGGGATTCAACGTCCGCATCCACCTGCATGGTTCGAAACTTATAACAGGTGAAGGTGCGTCCCTTGTAACCTACTCGCCGCTGGCGGAATAACACCGGTCCGCGAGAGCCGCATAAGATCACAAGCGCCACCCCGGTGCCGAGCACGAGCAGCCCCGGGGACAGCGCAACGATTAGCGCGAAATCCAGCATCCGCTTCCAAAGCGGAAGTTTGTTGATCTGGCAACCCAAGCCCTCGCTCTCCCTAACGTTCAGCCTGTCCATAAAGTCAATGCAGCACACGGTTCCAAAATCGACGCAGGGTTCCTCCTGCCGAATCATCCCCAGCTCCGGGTCGGGATGCATCCCTCGAACCAATTCCCTGCTGGAAACATTCTTCATCTTCACCACTTACAAACTTCTCCGAACGGCCGCCTTCGGCCTCTTCCCATTCGGGGAATCCGACTGGGCGATTAACTCCTTTATGATCCATCCGACTCGGAAAACAGCAACTCCACCGAATACGGACGTGCCATCAGTGTAATTACGGAACAAAGGGAAGCACGCTGGGCAAGCCAGCTTGCAGTTTCGGGTTTGGAGGCGTTTAGGCGACCGGGAGGCAAGTCCTGGCGGACACCGCCTCGGCGCCTCTCAGGCTGGAACCGACGCCTGTGGGAGAGGGTCTCCGAGGTTCAGAGGTGGCTTGCTCGTCAATGCAAGGGCGGCTTCTTGCCGCAGCGCTCAAGAGAGACAGGCATATAGCCGAGGAGGTGATTACCCAAGAGATAAGCAGCGTTGCCACGGGGTCATCAGCAGCATGTCGTGTGCCTTGGCTCGGCTGCCGGAAATGCTTCGGCGTTTCTGCACTCAATGAAATGGATGCACGGTCCTGTCTTTCCCGCTGAGAGCCGAGACATTCGCACAAGCTCTCTGTCCAGAGCTACTTACAGGTTCCACCTGTACGTGGCGCGTTCTGATGTCTGGGGTGCGGCACATGCTGTTTCATCTCGGCTTGGCACCCCAGCGCACGATAGTTGTGTCCAGAAATCAAACATAGGAGCCCTGAGTTGAGACACGCATCACCGCCGAACATCGGACAGGCCTGGTCTCGTACTGCTTACCGCATGCCACCGCCAGACTGGGGCCAGAGCGGGATCACCCGGCTGTTCCCGTTCAAGACAAAGTGTCTTGAAAGACCTCACAGGCGAGGCATCGGGGGGCACGCCCGGAGAGATTCCCCGGACAACTGACCTCGGGCGTTTTCTGGACCTTATGGGTCAGAACCGCCAAATTGCTGAGGTTTAGCAGGAATCCTGCGAGTGCCTACGTCCGTCGCCGGGAGCCGGGCGCAATTCTCCCAATCTTGGCAACTGTTATGCGATACGCCAGCGCAATATGTTGTATATGGCTGGCATTAGTCTTCAGCGAGGGCGCACCGCTCTTATTCTGGTTCTCTTAGGCGGTCTGAGCGGCCTCATGCCGCCTTCGGCACTCGCCGTCACCAGCGTGAATTTTGCGTGGACCCCGAGTGCCAGCACGAATATTACCGGATATACCGTCTATTATGGGGGGGCGAGCCACACATATACGAATTCAATAGCCGTCGGCACGGCAACAAACGCTACGGTTTCCGGGCTGACCGACGGCGTGACCTACTATTTTGCGGCCACAGCCGTTGACGACGCGGGCCTCGAAAGCGAGTATTCGAACGAAGCCTCCAATGCCCCGCCTGTCGTAGGGGACCTGCCGCCGACCATTTCAGCCATTTCAGACCAAAGCACAACTCAGGATACCCCAGCCGCACCGATCTTCTTTGTCATTGGTGACGCGGTGACTGCGGCATCGAATCTCACCCTTTACGCCACTTCCTCCCAAACGGCCCTGGTCCCTGTCAACAATGTCGTGTTCGGGGGGAGTGACAGCAATCGGACTGTGACAATCACGCCCGCGTCCGGACAGAGCGGCGAGTCGGACATCACCGTCACCGTTAGCGACGGCGCAGCCACAGCCAGCACCACCTTCGCGTTCACCGTCGTTGCGCAAAGGCCGCCGCCGGCGGTGCCCCCGACAATTTCCACTATCGCGAGCGTGACAATAACCCAGAACTGTTTGGCGCCGACCATCCCCTTCACCATCGGTGACGCACAGGCCGCTGCCGCCACCCTGACGCTCTGGGCTACGTCCACCAATGCCAGCCTCCTGCCCGGGACCAATATACTTTTCGGCGGCAGCAACAGTAATCGCACCGTAACTCTGAGCCCAGTCTCCGGCCAGACGGGCTGCTCCGATGTTATCGTGTACGTAAGTGACGGCAACAACACTTCCTCGACGGAGTTCCATTTTGCGGTCCTGCCTGCCTCAACCGGACCGCAACCTGCGCTCAGGCTGCTTGTCTCGGGAAACGGCAAAATCTCGCCTAACCTGGCGAGCCAAAAGCTTACGATGGGAAGGTCCTACGGCATCAGCGCCGTGCCGGCCCCGGGACAGATGTTCTGTGGATGGACTGGCAGCCTCACATCGTCCTTGCAAAATGTGGTCTTTATCATGAAATCCAATCTGGTGTTCCAGGCGAACTTCGCGCCCCTGAACCTGGCCAGGAGCGGTTTGGGGACGTTCTCTCCCGATCCCCGAATCTCCCAGCACCTCATTGCCGGGAAATCCTATACGATCACAGCCGTTCCAGGCGCGGGTCAGGTTTTTGCCGGTTGGAGCGGTATGACCACTTCCTCGGCCGCGCGTATCACCTTCCTTATCTCGACTAACATCAATCTCCAGGCTAATTTCATCCCCAGTCCCTTCCTCCCCATCCAAGGCGCTTACAGCGGCCTGTTCCACGAGGATGCTGCCGTCCGCGCAGAGAGCACCGGCTTTTTCACGGTCTCCGTCGGTTCCCAGGGCGGCTATTCTGGCAGCCTCCAACTCGGCGCCCACCGGTTGGCAATCGGTGGCCAGCTCGACTTCCAATGCCAGGCCACGCAGCCCATTTCGCTTACCCCAAGCAATAGCCTGACTCTGTCCCTCAGTTTTGGCACGGGCGCTCAGGCGGATAAGGTTTTTGGCACGCTTACGGACGGCACCTGGGTTTCCTCTCTCGCCGGAGATCGAGCCGTGTTCAACTCCCAAACCAAACCTGCTCCATTTGCGGGCTCATATACCCTCGTTCTGCCCGGCAGCAACGGTGACCCAACCCTCCCGGCCGGTGACAGCTACGGCACTGTGCTTGTCAGCGCTGGCGGGTTGGCCTCCTTCAGGGGCACGCTGGCCGATGGCACTGCCGTGAGCCAGAGCGCCTCGGTTTCCAAAGACGGCTTCTGGCCTCTTTACGTCCCGGTTTACTCGGGGCAAGGCGTGCTGATAAGCTGGCTGGCGTTCACGAACCAGCCAGACAGTGACATGAATGGCCTGCTCAGTTGGATCAAACCGGCCATCTCAAACGCGCAGTATTACGCGGCTGGGTTCACGCAGCAGTGCCAGGCTATGGGATCCGCGTATGTTTATCCGGCCCGAGCATGCACCCTCGATCTAAACCTCACCAATGCCAACCTGGCCTTTTCGGGCGGCGCGCTCTCGGCCAGTTTCACCAATTGTATTGTCGTGGGCCAGTTAGGCAGGCTGATCAATGAGAGCACCAACGCCCTGACCGTGAGTTTCTCGCCGTTGACCGGCACCTTCACAGGCCGCGTGACCGATCCTGCCACCCGCAAGTCCCTGCCCTTCGGCGGCGTGGTATTCCAGAAGCAAAATGCCGGTTACGGATTCCTCCTGGGCACCAATCAGTCCAGCCAGGTCAACCTCTTGCCTTGAGGGCCTCGCCTGAGGCTCGGGCGCTGCGCTCCCCAGGAAGCCTCCTGCTGGCTTGGCCCAGCCGCTGCACCAGCACACGCCTCGCGGAGGACTCCGTGGGAGCTCCTATGTTGATCCCATAATTGCTGCTTTTAAGTCCCCATCCGCAGCGTGATTCCCGGGCTCAGGACCGGCCTCTGCCCCCGCGCCAATCGGAAATGGACGTCAGCAGAAGGTGCACCGGAAAATGTCATTGCGTTAAGCCTTGCCAAACGCACGGGGGTATCTAAATTGATCGGCTCATTTAGACAACATATGTCTTTGTTAACGCCACACGCGCTCCTGGCCCTGGGCCCCCAGCCACAACCGGGCCAGCCTGCGCCCCCGATATGGCAGAGCATGGTGCCGCTGGTGTTGCTGGTGGTGGTGTTCTACTTTGCCCTCATCCGCCCTCAGCAGAAGAAGCAAAAGGAACATGCCGCGCTGCTGAAGGAAGTCCGGTCCGGCGATAAGATCGTCACGAGCGGGGGCATCGTCGCCGTCGTGGTGACCGTTAAGGATAAGACCCTTACGGTCCGCTCGGCCGACGCGAAGTTCGAGATAACCAAGTCGGCGATTGCCGAGATTACCGAACGCAGTGGCGAGCCCAGCCAATCCTGATTTGCTCTCATGAATCAAAACAAACTTTGGAGATTTGTCCTCGTTGTCCTCGTCCTGCTTTGGTCGCTCTACGAGCTGTATCCGCCCCAAGGGCGCAACCTGGTGCTCTTCTTCCGGGAGAAGGCCGTGGAGCGGGACGCGACGTTTACCTCCATCTACAAGAAGGCGCAGGAGCTGGACAAGGCTATGCCGGAGAAGCCCTACGACAACCTCGTCGAGGCCATCGGCACCAACGACATCACGCGCTATTTCCCCTTTTACGGCGCGAAGAACGAGCTGCACCCGAACGCCTACATCCTGAACCGCTTGCAGCGCCAGGCCGCGGGACGCATTCGGCTGGGATTGGACCTGCAAGGCGGCACTTCCTTCCTCATGAGCATGGACACGAACAGCCTGAGCAAGGGGTCCGATGTCAGCACGGCCATCTCCCACGCGGTGGAAGTGCTGCGCAAGCGTGTGGATCGGTTCGGCGTGGCCGAGCCGGTCATACAGCCCGAGGGTGCCGCTCATATCCTGGTGCAATTGCCGGGCTTGTCGGCCGCTGATCAGGAAAGCGCCAAGCTTGCCCTGACGAAGCCGGCTTACCTCACCTTCAACATGGTGCATCCGCAAAGCAAGGAGTTGATCGAGCAGGGGATGACGGAGCCTGGCTACGAGAAGATGAAACTCATGCAGAAGGGGCGCAACGGCCAGGATACCACGGAGGAGGTGCTGGTGAAGAAGCGGCCTGAGATGGACGGCAGCGGCATCAAGAGTGCCATGGTGGTCCGGGGCAACCTGGGGGAACCGGAGATTAACTTCACGTTCGACGCGGACGCAGCGAAGAAGTTCGGCGACATCACCACCGAGTATGTCCATCAGCGCATGGGCATCATACTGGATAGCAATCTCTATTCCGCGCCGGTCATCAACGAGCCCATCCTGGGCGGCAGTGGCCGGATCAGCGGTTCGTTTGACCAGAAGGAAGCCTTCACGCTGGCCAATGTCCTGGAGAATCCGCTGCGCGCGCCCCTGCACTTGGACCAGTCCAAGGAGGTGAACCCCACGCTAGGCGAGGATTCCATCCGCAGCGGCATTAAGGCTTCGATCTATGGCACGCTGGCCGTTTCCGTGTTCATGCTGGTTTATTATCTCGTCGCCGGCATGGTGGCTAACGTAGCCCTCATCGCCAACATCATCATCCTGCTGGGGGTCATGTGCTCGATTGGAACGACCCTCACGCTCCCCGGCATCGCCGGCATCGTGCTGACCGTCGGTATGGCCGTGGATGCGAACGTGCTCATCTACGAGCGCATTCGCGAGGAGACGGCCAAGGGCAAGTCTTTGCGAGGGGCGGTTGCTGCCGGGTATGACCGGGCGTTTGGCACCATCTTCGATTCCCACGTCACCACGCTGATCTCCAGCGTCATCCTGATCTTCATGGGAACCGGCTCGATCAAAGGCTTCGGCGTGGCGCTGACCATCGGTGTGGCGGCCAGCCTGTTCACCGCGCTGGTGGTCACGCGCATGATCTTCGACTTCCTGCTGGACCGGGGCTGGCTCAAGTCCATCCCGATGCTGCATTTCATCCGGGCCACGAAGCTCGACTTCATGAAGCTGGCCAAGCCCGCCTTCATTATGTCCTGGATATTGATAGCGGTAGGCTGCAGCTATGGCCTTTATCGAGGCAAGAGCGCCTTCGGCGTGGATTTCCTCGGGGGCGATACCACGACCTTCGCCTTCCAACAGCGCGTGGACGAGGCCCAAATCCGCTCGGCTCTCGCCAAGGCCGATATTAAGGACCCGCTCATCCAATATCAAAAAGACCTAAGCAGCGGACGCGAGACCCTGCGCGTGGACTCCGCAACGGGAACCGGGGACAAGGTCAGGACGACGCTGCTCGACATGTCCGCTGCGAAGTTCCGGCTGCTGAGCCAGGATCACATTGGCGCCACGGTGGGTCAGGCCATCCAGAAGTCGGCCGTCATTGCCTCGCTGCTTTCGCTCTTCGGCATCTTGATCTATGTGGCCATTCGCTACGAGTTCTCATTCGCCGTAGGGGCGGTCTTGGCCGTGATCCATGACGTGTTCATGACCATCGGCTGGTATTGCCTCTCGGGGCGCGAGTTCAACGCGACCACCGTCGCGGCGATCCTCACCATTATCGGCTTCTCTACCAACGACACGATCGTCATCTTTGACCGTATTCGTGAGAACCTGAAGCTGGGCGCGCGCGGCACCTTCCGTGAGGTGATGAACGGGTCGCTCAACCAGACCCTGAGCCGGACGATCATCACCTCCGGCACCGTGTTCCTGGCAACGCTGTCGCTGTTTATCTTCGGCGGCGGCGCGATTAACGACTTCGCCTTCACCTTCCTAGTCGGCATCATTACCGGCACCTACTCGAGCATCTACATCGCCAGCGCGCTGGTCCTCTGGTGGCACAAAGGGCAGCGGCCGCATATTGGCGCCGGGGCACAGGTGGGCGTGGAGGCCGCCATGCCGGCTGCCGTGCGCCGGTAGCCCCTTCCTCCATGAATGGATCGGCGGGCTCCTGGTTCCGCCGCCTGAAAGGGCGAGGTCGGCTCTAGCCCTATGTTCGCCGTGGTCGCGATTACCGCGTGGCACTGGGTCGGTTTCATCGCCTGCGTGCTGCTTTTCCTCGCGCTCGACCTCGGCCTGTTTCATCGGCAGGCGCACACGGTCACATTCAAGGAGGCCCTGGTCTGGTCAGCCGTCTGGTTTTCCCTGGCGATGCTTTTCGCCCTGGGGTTGAAGCCGCTGCGCGGGGAGAAGGAAGCCCTGCAGTTCGTCACCGGCTACCTGGTCGAGCTTTCGCTCTCGATGGACAATGTCTTCGTCATCGCCCTGATCTTCGCCTACTTCCGAATCCCCTCCGATTACCAGCATCGGGTTCTTTATTGGGGGATCGTCGGCGCTCTGGTGATGCGCGGCCTCATGATCGGCGTGGGGGTGGCGCTCATTTCGCTGGTGGATTGGGTCCTCTATGTCTTTGGCGCCTTCCTCCTGTACAGCGGGGTCAAGATGCTCTTTGTCAAAACCGGCGTTCACCCGGAGAAGAGCCGCGTCGTGCAGTGGGTGCGCAAGGTGTATCCGGTCACGCCCGGCCTGGACGGGCAGAGGTTCCTCACCACGTGGGAAGGCCGCAAAGCGCTCACCCCGCTGGCGCTCGTGCTGGTGTTGATCGAGACCAGCGACCTGCTCTTTGCCGTTGACTCTGTGCCCGCAGTGTTCGCGGTCACACGCAAGCCTTTCATCGTCTTTACCTCCAACGTCTTCGCCATTCTGGGCCTGCGGTCCCTGTACTTTGTGCTCGCCGGCGCGATCGGCTATTTCCGCTACTTGAAATACGGCCTGCCCGTCGTGCTGGTTTATATGGGCGTCGAGATGCTGATTGACCCGCACGACCGGCAGCCGCCGCTCTGGTTCCAGTATGACGTTCCGACGTCCGTCTCCTTGCTGGTGGTCGCGAGCATCCTCCTGATTTCCATCGCCCTGTCGGTCCTCGTCGGGGCGCGTGAGAAGCGTCGGCAGGACGCCGGCCTTACTCTCTGATGAAATATCGCTGGTCCTTTCCCCCCTCCCAAACGGCGGTTGTCGAGCACCTGGCGGCGGCGTTGAAGATCCCGCCCCTGCTCGCCCGATGCCTTGTGAACCGCGGGTTGAGTGAGCCGGCAGCCACCAGCAGTTTCCTGCAGCCCCGGCTTAGAGACCTGGCCGATCCCTTCCTTCTGCCTAACATGGCCGCCGCTGTGGACCGCCTGTTCCAGGCCCGCCAGCGCAACGAACCCTTGGTGATCTTCGGCGATTACGACGTGGACGGCGTGACCTCGACCGCCTTGCTGCTGGAGGTCCTCCGCGCTCTCGGCTGGACGGCGCATTCCTACTTGCCGCACCGCATGGACGAAGGTTATGGCCTCAGCCAGGATGGCGTGGAGAATTGCCTGCGCAAGTTCCCCGTGCCCCTGCTGCTGGCGGTGGACTGCGGGTCCACCACGGTGGGGTCCATTGCCTGGCTCCGCGAGCGCGGCGTGGACGTAATCGTGCTGGATCATCACCAGGTGTCCTCTCCCGCGCCGCCCGCCACTGCCCTGGTCAACCCGCATCTCGGAGCGGCGCCACCTGCCCCCACCGCCTCGTCTAACCCAATTGACTCTTTTGAATCAACTACCCCCTTTACCGAACTCTGCTCCGTGGGCATTGCCTTTAAACTTGCCCACGCGCTGACCAAGCGCGGACGCGAGGCTGGCCTGCCGGGGTCTGCAGAGTTCGACCTGCGCCCTTTGCTGGATCTGGTCGCATTGGGCACGATTGCCGACGTCGTCCCGCTCACCGGCGAAAACCGGCGCCTGGTTTCCATCGGCCTGGATCGCTTGTCCAAAACCCAGCGGCCCGGCCTCGTGGCGTTGAAACGCGTGGCGCAGTCCCCGGCCCTGCTGGGCACTTTCGAGGTCGGGTTCCAGCTCGCGCCGCGCCTCAACGCCGCCGGCCGCCTTGAGACTGCCGAAGACGCCCTGCGCCTGCTGCTCGCGCGCGACCTGGCCGAGGCGATGCCCATCGCCCTGGCACTGGACGCGCAGAACCGCGAGCGCCAGAAGATCGAGCGCGGCATCGCCGATGAAGTCATTGCCGCCCTGCAAGCGAGGTTCAACCCGCAGACGGACTTTGCCATCGTTGAGCGGGATTCATCCTGGCACATCGGTGTGGTGGGCATTGTGGCTTCGCGGGTGTTGCAGCGCTTTTACCGGCCCACGATCATCCTGGGCGGCGATGGGGCCGCCTTTCGCGGCTCGGGCCGGAGCATCGCCGGCTTTGACCTGGCCGCGGCCTTGCGCCAATGCTCGGACCTGCTGCTTCGGCACGGCGGCCACGCGATGGCGGCAGGGGTATCCATTCAGCCCTTGAACGTGGATGCCTTCCGCGCGCGGCTCAACGAGTTGGCCCGCTGCGCGCTGAAGCCGGAGGAATTGCAGGCGGCCCTCGGCCTGGACGCCGAGGTTGGCCTGCGCGAGATGACCCTGGAATGCCTGGCCGCGCTCGAGCAGTTGAAGCCCACCGGCCAGGGGAATCCTCCGGTCCAGTTCGTGGCACTCAATCTCACCCAGCAGCGCCCGCCCAAGCGCATGGGCGCCGAGAACCAGCATCTGAAGCTTTGGGTCACCGACGGCGCCGTCACTCATGAGGCCGTGTGGTGGGGCGCGGGCAAGGCCCTGTTGCCGGTGAGTCGCTTTGACCTCGCTTTCAGCCCACAGGTCAATGACTACAATGGCCGCCGCATCGTGCAGTTAAAAGTACTGGATTGGCGGGCGGCGGGCCCATCTTGACGTTGTCCCCTAATCCGGCCTGCCGGGCGCCTCTGGACACTGCCACCCTGTAGCGGCAGGCATCCTGCCGCCCGGAGGAGCGCCGCGTGCCTCCGGGACGGCTACTCCGCCGGGCAAGATGCCCGGCTCCACGGCAGGCAGACGCTGACTGTCGGGGGCGACGTCTCCACCCCCAAAATGCACCTGGGGAGGGGTAGTCAACGCTCCACATCAGCTACAGCCGCCCCAACAAGACTGCCGAACTGGCGCGGACCGCCCAGGCGGCTGTTAGCTGCATGTGGCTTGTGTGCGCCTGACATGGGCGTGAACTGATGGGGTGAAAGTCCCCTATGTGTGAACGCGGCTATCGGGCCTCTCATAACGAGGGGCACGATGGCCAAAACATTAGACCGAGGCAACTGCGGAATCGCGAGGTTCCGTGGGAAGGAAGCCAGAGGTCAAAGCTGATGAGCCGACGAACAGAAAGACCATATAAGGTTGACGGAACGGGCAGGCTGGCACAACACAGCGAAGCCCCGTGTTCAGTTCCGGAGATAAATGGTCCGGCTGTGCAGCAAGAGTTCACGTCCTTACTCAGGGAGATCTGCAATCGCGCCCCGTCGGAAACGGCGGGGGCGAGGGTCAGCAATGGCCCCCGAGCGTTTGCAGGAGTCAGCAGAGGCCGTAGTACCGAGAGCAACGAGCCGGACACGAAGATACCGGAGGGCCTCACCACTCGGGAAGGGCTGAACTTGGCAGGCAGAACACGACCATCGGTGGTCTTGATCCCGGGGCGATGAAGCCGATTGGCTGAGCCCTGGGCAGCGATCACCGTGGCAGAGAAAGAGTGACTGCTCTATCCGTCAGGACTGCCAGGAACCGCCGGACGCGGACCCGCATGTCCGGTGGTGTGGGAGGCGGGGGGAGAAATCCCCCCCGCCGACCCGATTGAACGAATGTCCGCCAGGCTGCTGCCGTAAGCCCTCCTCGGGCACGACAGTCCATGCGTCAATGACCTTACCGGTATGGTCGATCATCATCTCGAATCCCAACTTCCCTATGCCGTGGTCAAAAAATATGTTGCCGCAAATCGGTGAGCGTCCGCTCGGGCCACCGGTATCAATCTGAATCCGACAATGCGTGCCGGTGAAATCAAAGGCAATCCCGTGCTGCTTGGCAAAATCCTTGGCGATGGGTAATAATCGGCTTTCCAGTTGAGGCCCGGATAGCCAACTGTCGCTGGCCGTGTCGCTCGGACGAGGTTTGGCGCAACCATCAGCCAGCACGGACAGTAACACCAACCCAGGAATGAACATCTTCATAACGCTCTCGCCGCCCAACTCAAAGCTCACTGGCCGGGAGCAGCCGCCAGTAACGCTGCCGTTGATACCAGACTGAACCCGCTGCTCCCGGTCCACTGCAGCGCAAAGTTATGCGGCCCCTTGGTCTCACCTATCTTGGAAGTCCTAGCTGGCAGCTTCACTTCGATGTCCAAGCACCTGAAATGACCTGGCAGTTTCCTATTAAGCGTCATGGCTGGGATGAAATACTTGTCTGGTACGTTGACGCCACGGCGCTTAAAGAACTCGTCGGCCCTTGCCCATAGTGGACCACGCTCGTAGTGCATCAGCAGCCGACATGCTTGCGCCCGCTGCGGAACAGTCAACTGGAACTGCGCTGCCTCATTTGGACCCAAGTAGGTCATCAAAGCTGCAATCCCGAGATCCTCCCATTTCCCGTCGACTTGGAAGGCTGACTTGTCGCGATTCCAATCCACAATGACCTCACTAGAGGAGAGGTTGGTCACCTCAATATACGCACACCAGCAATGCTCTTCCATCGCGTCTCGTATCCAGTAAGGTCCCATCGCCCGAACGCTGAGAACCTTCCAAGCGAGAACCGGCCTGTTTGCGAGCCAGACAACGAAGGTCGCGAGTCCAGCAAGGAGGATCAAAACGATTGCGCCGACGATGACCTTACGGTGACGCATAACGATGCGGCTCACCTACCGCCGCCGGGGAGGCAGGTCGGGCGCAGAAATGGTACCCGAATGGGAACAAAGCCACAAACGTAAAGCGCGGGCGGCGGTTAGGTGCAGGCGCCTTGTTGGGCTATTCTCCATTTCGTATTCAGAAATGCCATCATCTGCAAAAACAATACACCCCACAGCAGGATGGCAATCCAAAGAAGACCTCCAGCCAACATCATCACTGATCCCTTTGCCGACTCTGCCCGCAAAACGTGCACTGCTATGGTATATGAAGTGACCAGGCAACCCAGCACCAGGATGAAACCGACTTGCACAAAGCGACGCCAACGTGTGGGATACTTTTCAAAAGTATTCATGCCAAACTGACAAGCCAACTCCAGAATCGTCACGCGGTTTTCAACTTTGATTATGCAACGGTTGGTTCGTATATCCCAGCCGGAAAGCTCCCGGGCCTCTTATGCGTAAGCTGTTCATTTTCAATCATTACCAGCCACACCTGCCCTAGATATGCGACGGCTGGTTCGTTTATTGCAAGCCCGAAATGGTGGTGTTTTCGCAGGAGATCAGGCACGCCGCGGAGAGCGCAGATCGCTACGGCACCGAGTGGGCTTTGTGGGAGAGCCAGTTGGCGGGTAGAGGGCGGCAAGCTGCGGGAAGTCCACGAAGATGCGTGGCAAAGACCGCTACCGCGTGTCCCGTATTGGGACAGTCCGGGCCTTCAGGCTTGCAAAACCGTCTCCTCACGCTGGCCCCTCCGTGATCCCTCCGTTGTCCCTCCGTCCTCCCTCCGTTGTCCCTCCGTCTTAGAACGGAGGGAAGACGGAGGGACAACGGAGGTATAATGGAGGGACGATGGAGGGACCAGCATGAGGAGGCGGTGGCTGCGGCTGCCGGTGCCGGGCGAGAAAGGTGGCAGGGCGGTGATGCCAGCGACGGCGGTAACCGGCGTGGGAAGGCCGGGGCGGGCGGCAACGGTAAGGGCCGCGTCTGCGACCATTCCGGCAATCGTTGTGGCGTCGGTTTTCATTGGAGGTGGGGCTATTGGGGGGGCGGATTTACCCCCCTATCGCCACCGTGTCAACACCGTGTCAATACCGTGCCACTACCGTTGAGACGGAGGGGCTGGAAGGCCCGGAGGGGCGCGGAAGCATACGGCGCTGACATTGGGTAGCGACGGGGGGGAATTATGCCTTAACTGGGGCACTGTGCCAGTTAGGCACCTGCGGGGACAATCGCCGCGAACAGTTGCGCTTGCATGATGTGACATTGCGGCGGGAAGGAGAGAGCGTCCATTGACTTCTTAGGCCTTCTTTGGCCTATAGAGGCAGAAAGGGGGCGGAGGGGGGAGGGCTTTTGAGGCGAGGCGCGGTGACGGGGGGAATGGCATATCGCAAATGGCAAATGGCAAATTAGCTGGCGGCGTCCGGGTGGGGGGCGGGGGAGAGGGACTCCAGGGCCAGGGCTACAGGCCGGTCGGCTAATTCCTGGTCAGCTCGGCGCGGTGCCACCAGCCCCCGCCCAGCGCCTGGAAGAGCGCGGCGGTGTCGGCGTAGCGATTGGCCTGTGCCTGCACGAGGTTTATCAGGGCTTGCTGGTAGGCCTGTTCCGCGGTCAAGAGCGAGAGGTAGCCGGCGTAGCCGGACTCGAATTGTCTCTGGGCCAGGTCCAGGCTGACCTTCGCGGCGTCTCGCGCCTCCGCGGCAGCCGTGAGACCATTCGCGTCCTGCTGGAGCGCAATCAAGGTGTCGGCGACATTCTGGAAAGCGGTGAGGACCGTGGACCGGTATTGTTCAGCGGCTTGCGTATAGGCTGCTTTAGCCGCGCGCTCCTTGTGCAATAAAGCGCCGCCCTGGAAAATGGGCTGGGCGACTCCCCCCGCCAAGGTCCAGAAGCCGTTGCCGCTGGAAAACATCTGGCCGGCCTCCAGGGCCATGGTCCCGGCATCCGCGCTCAGCGTGATATTGGGCAGGCGGTTGGCCACGGCGATGCCGATCTGCGCGCTGGCGGCATGAAGGCTTTCCTCCGCCTGGCGGACGTCCGGCCGCTGGGCGACGAGCTGCAATGGAAGACTCACGGGCAGTTCCTGTGGCAGTTGCAGGCTGGCCAGCTCGAATTGCGCGGCGATATCCTGGCTGGGGAAGCGGCCGGCCAGAACCGCCAGCAGGTCGCGCTGCTGGGCCAATTGCTTGAGCAAAGGCGGCAACGTCGCGGCGACTTGCGCAAGCTGGGATTCCTGCGCCGCGACGTCCACCCGGCTGGCGTATCCCTTTTCAAACTGCACGCGCAGCGCGGCCAGCATGTTTGAGTTCACGGTCACCATCTGCCGGGTGGCATCAATCTGTCCGCGCAAGGCGGCTTCCTCGATCGCGGCCGTGGCTACGTTCGCGCTCAGCGTGATGTGGGTCGCGGCCAGGGCAAAGCGCGCCTGCCCCTCTTCCGCCTTGAGCGACTCCACCGTCCGGCGGTTGAGGCCAAAAACGTCCGGCACATAGGAGACGTTCACCTGGGGCGTATAGAGGCTGAAATACAACTGGTTGGCGTTGGGTATGGGGGCAAGCTGGTCCGAGGTCTTCTGCCGCGCGGCGGAAAAGGCCGCCGCGACGTTGGGATAATAGCTGCCCTTCTGGACCAGGACATTCTCTCTGGCGACGGTCAGGGCCGCCTGCGCCGCCTTGATGGTGGGATTGTTGCTAAGCGAGAGCTCAATCAGCTCATTGAGCGGCTTGGAGTGGAACAACGTCCACCACTCGCCCGAAATGTCGCTGCCGCTCACGAAGTGCTGCGGTTCTCCACCCGTCACGTTGGTCGTGCCGCTGGTCGTCGAGAGCGGGGCCGGCGTATAATCCTTAACCTCGGGAGCAGCGGGCTTCGTAAAATTGGGGCCGACGGCGCAGCCGGCGAGGAGGACCGTTAGGGCGGCGGCAGTGCCGAGGATGATGCGCATAGATTTCATTAGGTTGCGGAAGCCAGCGGGGGCGGGTGGAGCGTTGGACCGTGGAGCGTCGGAGCGTCAGAACCTCGGACTCTCGGAATATACCCCTGGGGCTCGAACGCTTTACGCTCTGACGCTCTGACGCTCTCACGCGGATCTCGATCCATATCACACCTCCAGCCGATCGGTTGGCCGGGCGACGATGGCGTAAAGCGCCGGCATGAGAAACACGCTAATCAGCAGCCGCGAGAACAGGCCGCTGACAATGACCAGCGCAAACGGCCTTTGGGAATCGGTGCCGACACCGGTGGCCATCGCCGCCGGCAAAAGCCCCAGGGCGGCCACCAGCGCCGTCATCATGATCGGGCGCAGGCGCAGGATCGCGCCGTCGCGAATAGCCTTATGGAACTCCACGCCGCCCTCGCGCAGTTCGTTCACGTAAGAGATATAGACTACCGCCGTCTGGACCGAGACGCCAAACAAGGCCAGGAATCCGATCCCGGAGGAAACCGAGAACGGCGTATGCGTCAACCACAGCCCCACGATGCCGCCGACCGGGTCGGACAGCAACACGCCCAGGACAGTGATGAGCGGAAACTTGAAGTTGCGGTAAAGCGCGAAGAGCAGCAGAAAGATCAGGAACAAAGTCAAAGGCAGCACGACGTTGAGCTGCCGTCGCGACGCGGTGTAGTCCTTGTACTCGCCGCCCCAGTCGAGCCGGTAACCTTCCGGGAGCTGGACCTGCGCCTGGACCTGGCGCCGGGCGTCGTCCACGGCGCCGGCCAGGTCGCGTCCCTCCACCGAGAACTGCACGCCGATATAGCGAGAGTTGTCCTCGCGGTAGATGAAGGAGGCGCCGTTCTGCACGCTGATGTCGGCAAATTCCTTTAAGGGGATTTGCGAGCCGTCCGGCGTGCTGACCAGGATGTTCCTAATTTCCTCGGGGTTGTCCCGGAATTGCCGTTCCAGGCGCACCACGAGGTCGAATTGCTTCTCGCCTTGCACCACTTGCGTCGCGGCAGCCCCGCCGACGGCCGCCTCAATCAGGCCGTTGATGTCCGAGACATTAAGGCCGTAGCGGGCGATCTTGGCGCGGTCAATGTTCACGGTCAGGCTCGGCTGGCCGAGCTCCTGGACCAGCGTGATCTCTTTGATTCCACGCACCCCGTCCAGCACGCGCTTGATCGCCCTGCCTTTCGTTTCGAGCGTCTCCAGGTCCGTCCCAAACACCTTGACCGCCAGCGAGCTTTTCAGGCCCGTTTCCGCTTCATCCACGGCATCTTCGGCGGGCTGCGTGTAATTGAAGATGATGCCGGGAAACGCCTGGAGTTTCGCGTTAACGGCCTCGATCAATTTCGCCTTCGTACGATAGGGCCCTTTCCATTCACGGTACGGCTTGAGCCCGACGAAGAACTCCACGTTGAAGAAGCCGGTCGGGTCCGTGCCATCATCGGGCCGGCCGTGCTCGGATGCGACTACCGTGACTTCAGGGAACGTGCGGAGAATCTGGCGGACCTGCGGCGCGATCTTGCTCGATTCCTCAAACGAGATGGTGTAGGGCATCGTCGCGCGAATCCAGAGCGCGCCTTCGTCCAGGTGCGGCATGAATTCGGCGCCGATCCTGGGGATGAGCAGCAGGGAGCCGCCGAGCACCAGCACCGAGACCAGCGTCGTTGCCCACGGATGGGCGAGGCACAGGTCGAGACCCTTGGTGTAGGCCCATTTGACGGCTTCGAAGCCGGGGTTGCGGCGTTCGCGCGCGCCTTTGCGGAAGGCCCACAAACAAAGCACCGGCAGCAGCGTCAGCGTGAGAATCAGCGAGCCGACCAGCGCGAAGATCATCGTGTCAGCCATCGGCGTAAAGAGCTTGCCCGACGGCCCGGAGAGAACGTAGATCGGCAGAAAGCCCGCGACGATCACCGCGACGGCGTAGAAGATCGGGCGGTCCACTTCGGCGGCGGCGTCCGCGATGACTTCCATGAGCTTGAACGGCTGGCCTCGGCGCGCGGCGACCTGGCGGAAGATGTTTTCCACCATCACCACCGCGCCGTCAACCAGGATGCCAAAGTCCACCGCGCCGATGGAGAGCAGGTTGGCCGAGACGTCGCGCAGGTCGAGGCAGATGAAGGCGAACCAAAGCGCCAGCGGAATAGTGGTGGCGACAATCAGCCCCGCGCGAACGTCGTAGAGAAAGAAGACCAGCACGATGACGACGAGGACCATGCCACGCAGGAGATTCCGCTCGACGGTTGCCGTGGTCTCCGAGATCAAATCGCTTCGATCATAGAACGTGTGAATCTTCACGTCCTTGGGCAGCACATTGCGGTTAAGGTCCTGCGTTTTCGCCTCGACCCGCTTGAGAACGTCCTGGGTCTTCTCGCCCGTGCGCATCAGGATGACCCCCTCGACGGCGTCGTCCTGGTCCTGGTAACCGAACTGGCCCAGGCGCGGCGCGTAGCCGATCTCCACCCGACCGATGTCCTTCACCAAAATGGGAGTCCCGTTGTGGACTGACAGCACGACGTTCCCGATGTCCTCTGGCGTGTGGAGCCGGCCGAGGCCGCGCACGTAATAAAACTGTCCGCCTTCCGAATAGAACCCGCCGCCGGCATTGTCGTTGTTGGCCCCGAGAGCGGTCACGATTTGCGGGACGGAAAGTCCCGCGCCGGCAATCTTCACCGGATCGAGCAGCACCTGATACTGCATTGTCGGGCCGCCAAGCCCCGAATCATCAGCCACGCCCGGGACTGACTTGTATTGGCGCTCGACGATCCAGTCTTCGATGGTCTTAAGCTCCATCGGCGAGCGGTCGGGGCTTTGCAGCACATAACGGTAGATCAAGCCCGACGGCGAAAAGAGCGGCGCTACCGAGGGCGTGACCCCCGTGGGCAGGTTCAGGTCCGCGATGCGCTCGAAAACTTGCTGCCGCGCGAAGTAGTTGTCCGTGCCGTCGCGAAAGGTCAGCAGCACGTCGGACAGTCCGTAGAGCGAGATGGAGCGAAGGATCGTCATCTTCGGGATGCCGTTCATCTCAACCTCAATGGGCACGGTGATCAGCCGCTCGATTTCCTCGGCGGCGCGGCCGGGCCATTGCGTGATGATCTCGACCATCGGCGGGGAAAGGTCCGGATAGGCCTCGACCGGCAGCCGATTGAGGGACCAGGTGCCGGTGCCGATCAGCAGGAACGTCGCAAGGATAATCAGGAACCGCTGCCGCAAGGAGGAGGCAACGATACGATTGATCACCGAGGCCGAACGCCGCGATCCTTCCGGTAATGGGAGTTCGGATGGGTTCACTGGTTTTGCATGAATTGAAGGAACAGGCCGCCCTCAACGACCACCTGGTCCCCCGCCGCAAGGCCGGCAGTGGCTTCGTATCGGTCCCCCACCCGGCTCCCCAGCGTGATGCGCCGGCGCGAGTAACTGCCGTCGGCGTTGACGAGATAGACAAACGGCAGGTCCTCGTCATCGCGCAGCACCGCGGACACCGGCGCCAGCAGGCCGGTTTGCTCATGGCGCGAATGGATCAACACGCGCACGTACATCTGTTTCTTCAACAGGTCCTTCGGGTTCTTCGCCACGACGCGCACCCCGATGGCACGCGTGCTGGGATCAACGATGGCGGAGATGTAATCCACGGTGCCGGGCAGGTTGGTCACTGAGTCGCTGGCGACGATCTCTGCCGGGTCGCCCTGCTCGATGGCAACCAGGTCCGACTCAAAGATATTCGCCGTGACCCAAACCTGGGAAAGATCCGCGACGGTGAAGCAGGGCGTCGTGCCAGCCTCCAGGAGCTGACCGGGGGTGATCAGCCTTTCGACCACCGTTCCGGCGATCGGCGAGCGAATATTCCCGGTGAGGTTCGGCAGCGGCTTGTTCTCCTGGATGGCTTGAATCATCGGCGCTTCAACATCGAGGGAGTGAAGTTCCTCCAACGCGGCGTCGCGGTCAGCCTCAGCGTTGGCCGCGTCCGCCTTCGCCTGTTCAACCTCCTTCCGGGAGAGGTTGTTATGGGAAAGCTGCTCGGCCAGGTCCGCGATGCGGCGGGCATTATTCGCCGTCACCACCGCTTTGCGGTAAGCGCTGATGGCCGTGGCGTAATCGGGCGAGGCCGCCGTCGCCAGGACGTCCCCGGCCTTGACCTTCGCGCCCAGCGAGACCAGGAGCCGCGAGATCGGCCCCGAGACCGGCGCCAGGACGGCGGTCGCCTGATCATTGTCGAAGTCCACCGTGCCGGTTGTTTCAACCGTGCGGCGGAAGGTGGACGGCTGGATGGTCGTAGTGTGGAGTTTCTGCCGCTGCGCTGCCGTTACGACGATATTGCTGGCCAGGGCGGCGCGCGCCGGAGCCTGTTCCGCGCCCTGAGCACAGGTGACCGCGGCAAGCAGCACCGCGCTGATCGCGCACGCGGCCCGAAAGCGGGCAGTTGGCGCGGAGCTTCGCGCAAGGCTCCAAACCAACGGCTTCGGCAAGGCCTGGGCCGGTAATTCAGGGCCTGCGTCGCTACCGGGTAACGAAGACATCCAGAAGCTTCTGGCGTTCATATTGTTATGTTGTGCGGGCGTTCAACACGCCCGGAATACGGACGTTGCACTCCAACTATAGGAAACCAAGAGGGCGGCCGAGGGCCAAGCGCCGAGCCGTGGAGTCTTGCGACTCGCCTTAGGCTACGACCGGTAGAAGCGAGGGCAGCGCCGGTGGAGCCCGGCTGGGGGAGGCAAGATAAGTGAAGTCAACGAGGACGATGGACTCCGTCAGTGGCGCAGAACTCAGCAAATACCGAACGGACGCGCTGACGACAGGAACCGATTGGGGCAGGTCCACATGTCCGTTGGCAAACAGGCAGAGGACGCAGCTATTCGAGTCGGCGGTCCCGCCATGATGCATGGCCTGGTGGAGCCCGCTGTGAGCCGCCAGCAAGCCGAACAGCAAAACTGCTACGGCCGAGATGCAGGCGAGGGCCCGTGCGGCGGCAGCGAACCGGTTGATTGTCAGGCGTGACACGCTGAGTGAAAAGACAACCACACTTGGCGCTATCGCGCAAGTGGAATCACTTAAATCCCAGCTTGATGAATTTGCTCTCCCAAGGCTGGAAGTTAAGGGCGCTCAACCTGGATTGGAGCGGTTGTTCGAGCACGTTGACCTCATCGAGGCGGGCGATGCTGGCCGCGGAGACAATGTCCTTCCTGGCAAGGGTGGCAGGTTGGCCGGCGATTTCGCGCAGGTGCAAGACGACGCCTTTAAGATCGGCTGCGGGGCGGCATCCGACAACCAGCAGGTTTGTCGCGGGGAAGGCTATTACCGGAATGATCGAAGGCTCACTGGAAAGCGCTCCTGTTCGGGCGGCGGCTTTGCCTTTAGCCGGCGGCAGAACGCGGCTAACGAACGGGACGCGCGAGCCCCAGCCAAACCGCGTAGCGACAGCGGTGGAAAGGTCCGGCGTGGAGGTAAGGTAGTAGTGCCATTTGAATTCGCCCTCCTGCTCGGTGCGGAAGTTGGTGAACCAGTAGTTGTTCATGACCCATGAATAGACGTGCGGTTTGCCGACCAGCGTAACGGGCATCCATTTGCCGAGGTTGAAATCGCCCAGTTGCACCAAGGGCGCTTGTTCGCTGCCGAGGATAATCTGGCTGGCGGCATTGCGGACCGAGAGGAAGCTTTGGACGGTTTGCCAGTCGGAGGCCGAGCCAGGTATCTGGCTTTCGCCGGGCGTGATGATCCCACCCTGCCCTTCGTAAAGCACCTTGCCCGCGGGCGACTGGAACGGCAGGGGGACATAAACCGCTTCAGGCGTGGGCACCGGAAGCTTGCGGATGTCGAAGTAGAGTTCAACCCGTTTATCGGTGTCATACAGACGAATCTCCGCCTGCGCGCCGTTGGTGGCGGCGCAGCCGTCGAGGTCGGCGCTTAAGCGCAAGCTGCGCCAGATCGGCCCGCTGGCGCCAGGCTGGACCTTTACGTTGCGCCAGGCGGTTCGCTTGAACACCTCGGGTTTCATCTCGCGGTTCGCCGGCATGGTCTCGTACACGCATTGGCCGAAGCCCCACGCAGCGGCCTGGTCCACCAGCTCGGCGCCGGTCTCCTTATCGCGCAGGCTTTCAATGGAGCCTTTGACTGGCTCGACGGTCAGTTTGTAGAAGGCGTTCTCCAGCCCTGTGGTATCTTTTGCCGGGGCCGGCTTGACTCGCTTTTTGTCGGAGGTCTCCAAACGGAGTATCTTGCAGGCCATGGGAGGAATGTCCTTCACCCACAACCCCCAATAGGTTCCCTCGGCGCGACGCTCCATTTCCTGCGCGAGGACCGGCTGGGCGCCGTCCAGGATGCGGAACTCGGAGTCCGCCGGGAGAATCTGGTGGTCAATAAACACGCGGGCCATGCCCGAGCGGGTCCAGTTCAGCGTGTTGAACACAGCCAGGGTCGGGACGTTGGCCCGAGGCAGGAAACCCTGCAACAGGCCAAGAGCTTCCTCGCGCAAGAGGGCGGAGTCTTTGACCGCGGTCCAGGCGTAGGAGGCTTTCTCGCCCCATTGGATCTGGGCATTCTCGGCCAGCGGGTCACTGATGCTTTCGGCGGCGCCAAACGTGTGCTCTGCGTAGAACAGCAGGTTGTCGAAAATGGCGCCGGCGCGCTGGCTCGTCGGGGCATGGATGGGCGCGCCCAGCAGCCGAGCCATAGCCAAGAGACGCTGGTTGACGTCCATGGCGGTCTCGGTCTCGCGGTCGGCGGCGGTCTCGCGAGCGGCGGAGCCGAAACCGTCCGTCCACCAGTCGGGCCAGGCCTGGCGATGCACCGGCAGCTTGCTCGCATGTTCCTTCTCCACCCACGCCAGGAATTCGTGCACGGTCGAGAGGCGCAGGTGAGGCCAGGCGTACTTCTCGTTCCACACCTTGACGAGGTTGCAGGCGGCGGTTGAAGGCGGCGAGTTGTCGGTGAAGTAGCCGGAGAACTGGACGCCCACGCGGTCAAAGGGATAGTTGCGCTCGTCCAGCGAGGTCAGGTAGTTCACCACGTTCGGCTTGATCAGCTCGGCATTGCCTTTTTCGACGCCCCAGAAGTTGCCGGTCATGTAATGATCGCTGCGATAAGCCAGCACGCGTTTGCCGGAAGGCGATTCCCACCAGAAGCAGGTCGGTTTGTCGAACGGGAGCAGCGAGCGTGTTTTGTTAATGCCCATGTTCAGGTAGCGAACGCCCATGCCGTTGAGGTAATCGGCCAGGCACCAGCCGGCGCCATTGACATCGTCCTGCATGGCCGTGCGGACAGGGATGCCGAATTCCTCGGTGAAGGCGCGCACAGGCTGAACCAGCGCGGCGAGGGAATTCTCCGTTGCCAGCTCGGACATGTTCAGGAGCAGGCCGGTGATTTCAATCCGCCCCTCCCGGACCCGCTGCTTGAGGCGCGCGACCTGGGCGGCGGGACGTCCGCGCAAGTATTCGCGCACGGCCCACGACGTCTCACAGGTCCAGCGGAAGCGCGCATCGTCGGGAAGGCTGTCGGTGAGGTCACAGTAATCGAGCGCGTAATCAATGTAGCGCAGATGCTCGGGGAGTATTTCCGTCTGGGGCCGCGTGTAGCCGATGTCGGTGTGGGCATGTTCGGTGAGGTACACGGTCCATCTCCTGGGCGGGCTGACCGTAAACGGACCGAATTCGCGATCGAGCCCGCCCGCCTCGACGCGCACGCTGACCGGCGTGGGATTGGTCAGGGAGGGGACCTCGACCTCCACCGGATGCTTGCCTTTGTGCAAGGAAGGGACTGTCAGCTTCACTGGCGCCGGCCAGTTCTGGCTAGCGAAGGTCAGCGTGGCATTGGTCAGGCCCGTGGAGTCAATGGAAGCGACCAGGATATTGTGCTCGCCTTGCGCGGCCCGCGGGATGAGCGGTGAAACCGTTAGGCTTAGGGACTGAATGCTGGCTGCGGGTGGTGGTGAGCTCTGAGCTCCGGAGAGGCTGGCGGCCAAGCCAACCGTCAGACCAAGAAGGAGTAGGGCCACGGGCAGGTACTTGTGCTTATGCATGCGGACTATTTGGGGGAAAGCCGCCACACATGCAAGTCTCCAGCGACAGTGACAAGGTGCAGGAGGACGGCACGGCGCCGGTTCAGGCAGCACCCACCTCTGGCCTTCGGGCTTCGGCCTTCTCGTCTCGTTGTGTGTCATGATGCCTTTCGTGTTCATCTCACGCGATATAGGTCCACAAAACGTGTTACTTGGGTAACACGCCCCCTTCCCTGCTCCAAATAGCAGAGTTTTTTAGCGACGGCGCGGCGGGTTTGCACTTAAATGCTCGAACCTATGAAGACCTTTATCCTCAGCCTCACGTTGCTGGTGGCCCTTTCGCTGCCGGCCCAACTGCCGGCAAAGTCTCCCAAGGCTGCGGGCTTCGATCCCGCGCGCATTGGGGTCCTGCACGCGACCACTCAACGATTCGTTGATGAAGGCAAGCACGCAGGCATCATCACATTGGTGGCACGCGACGGGAAGATCGTGGACAGCTACGCCTGTGGCTATCGGGACATCGAGAAGGGCCTGCCGATGCAGCGTGACACGATTTGCCGCGTGTATTCGATGTCGAAAATCATCACCTGTGTCGCCACGCTGATCTTGTTCGAGGAGGGGCGGTTCAACCTGGATGATCCGGTTGCGGATTATCTGCCGGAGCTGAAGGACATGAAAGTTTGGACCGGTGGCACCCAAGACGCGCCGAAGCTGGAGGCGCTCAAGCGGCCCATCACCATCCAGCACCTGCTCACACATACGAGCGGGTTGATTTACGATTTCATGGGCGAGGACGAACTAACCAAGCTGTGGCGCAGCGCCGATCTTTGGAGCGGACCGGGACTGACCAACTTCACTGCCAAGCTCAGCAAACTGCCTCTCAAGCATCAGCCGGGCGATGCCTTCACCTATGGCGTGAATATGGACGTCCTCGGCGCATTGATCGAGCGGGTATCTGGACAGCGCTTCGGCGTCTTTCTCGAGGAACGGCTGTGCCATCCGCTGGGCATGAAAGACACGGGCTTCGACGTGCCCCCGGCCAAGAGGTGTCGGCTGGCAAAGACCTACAAGCACGGCCCCGACGGGAAGTTCGTGGAAGACAAGCCGATCCTGGACACGTGGCCCGAGCGGGGGCGCGGCATCGAGGCGGGGGGTTCAGGCATCTTCTCGACCGTGGACGATTACGCGCGGTTCGCACAGATGCTGTGTGATGGCGGCACGCTGGAGGGGAAACGCATCCTGGGTCGGAAGACGGTTGAGTTAATGACGGCCAATCACATGGTAACGCTCCCAAACAATCAGGCCGTGACCCGGCAGAAAGGCTTTGGCTATGGCGTCGAGGTGACCACGGACCTGGGCCAACTTTCGGTGCCATCCTCTGTCGGGGCATTCGGCTGGTACGGCGCGGCGACCACGTATTGCCAGATTGATCGGAACGAGCGGCTTGTAGCCATCGCCTTCGCCCAGCATTTTCCCTTCAACGAGCACCATTTCTTTGCGGACTTTCAAACCGGATATTACCAGGCGCTGAAGTAGGTAAACCTCAACATGAAACACTATTTAAGCATCCTTTTGGTCTGTACCGCGCTCACCGTCTCCGCAGCAGACATCGCCACCCTGGATGGACAGAAGTAGAGCAAGCTGGACAGTGTGCCGGCTGCCGTGAACCAGGGTTTCAAGGGCCCGGACGAAGGCGGATGGGCGCCCAACATGGCGGTAGTCACGGCGGACTGTTCCCAGTACGTCTGCGAAATCCCCTACGGCGGCGAAAACTCCACCGGCCCCATCCGCGACCAGATCTTCCGCCAGAAGATTGCCGTGATCAAGGACTTCCAGAAGAAGCAGGCTACCGCTAAATCGGCTTCGACCGGCAGCCCATAAAGGCTCCGCTCCACAGGCTCACCTTTTCTACCGTTCGCGCTTCTTAGGCTGCCGGCAAGTTCGAACGAAAGCGGCGGGCCAGCGGGCGGAGCAGAACCGGGATGCCGAGAGCGGCCAACATGGTGCTGGAGGGTTCGGGCACTGGGGACACCTCGACATCGAAGGCGAAGGTGCTCCTGTTTCCCTCTGCACCCCATGCAGAAGGAGAGAACTCCTGCGCCTGACGGGCCAGCACGCTCAGGCTGTTTTGATTCACCACGATGTCTGCGGTGGAAAGGGCGGGCGTGACACAAAGCCAGTAGGTCTGGCCCGACTGGAGGAATGGGTTGACGATCGAAGTCAGGGAAGCGAGGGGATTGTCGCCGCCAAATTGGCCGGGGCAGGAAACATTGAGAAAGCTTTCCAGGGTGGTGCCGGGAAGATTCGCGCCGTTGTTGGCCGTGATGAAGATGTTGGCGAGGTCGTTGGCCAGATTGCCGTTGCCCGCACTCATGGCGAGATAGACTTGGCTCAGGTAACCGGAGGTGGTGGCGGTAAAGGCAAAGGCCTCTCCGACGTATGGCTCAGGCGGATTCGCGCTGCCATTGACGAGCCAGCCGCTGCTGGTGTTGTAAGTGTCGCCCGGTTCCCCGAGGGTCGTGTAGCTCGTGAACGTTTGGGCGCCACAATGCAGCGCCACAAAGGCGGGTATGAGAAATAAGAGTTTCCCCAAGGTTCGCATAGTAAGCTGGGTTTCCTGTTGCCGGGAGTCTCGGCTGTTTTGCGCTGAAAAGCAAGACAAAGATGACGCGCTTGAAGACGTGAGAGTGTCAAACCGGGTTGGTTCGCTTTCGTGCTCAAAACGCCAGCGCCAAACCTCCGGGTTGGCCCGAATGACGCTTAGATAAGGCGTAAATCACTCAGCGGCAAACGCTTGTAAAGCCGACCAGAGCCTTGGTCCTTGGGCGCCTTCCCGAACTAATGGGCATACGTTTCCCTGCCCTTACGCGCTTCATTCTCGGCGATTTCCAACCTCCACGGCACTCCCGCAGCCCATCTGCATACCTCCATCACACCCTGGCCTCACCCTAGCCTCACCGTAGCCCCTCCATAGCACCTCTCATAATTTATGAGAGGTGCTATGGAGGGGCTACGGCGAGGTAACGGAGGAGAGCGGGACAGGCTGGGGTGGGCGTGTCGGCCCCAAAACCAGCCTTTTCGCGGAAACCGGGTTAATCAGACCCAGATTACCTGGCAGCAAGGCAGAGTTCTGCCTACTGCCTCAGGTTGCCAACCTCTCAGTCCTGACTACGACTTCGACTTCGCCTATGGTTGTTGTTCCGGCTCGTTGTTGGCGATGATCGCCTTGTTGCCGACTTCATTCAGGATCTGTGCGCCGCGAACGCCGTTGTTCTTTCTTATACATGAACTGGTGGGCCGACGTCGCATCCCCGCCCACTTCCGGCGCCGTCCACCAATGGCAGTGGAACTGCACATTCTCGATGCGGCCGATGTCTGTGCAGTTGTCCACCAGGATGCCGCGACGCAACACGCAACCATACACGCTGCGAATCCGATGCCGCACGTTGCCCTCCGGACCGATGCGGATGCCGTTGTAGGAGTTGATGAGGGTGACGTTTTCCACCGTGTTGTCGTAGCCTTGCAGGTGAAACGTCCAGGCATAGGGAGTGATGTTCGTGGTCTGTTGCCGCGGATACCAGACGGTCAAGCCGCGCACGGCCGAAGAATGCCCCATCTCGAACAGGGCCGGGCCGTCCTCCTGGCCTCGTCCGCCGGTGGCCAGGATCACGGAGCCCTTGAGCGGCGCGCTCCAGACCGGCGACTCCATCACCCCCTGAAGAGTGACGTCGGGAGGGATGCGCAGGCTGCCTTTGACCAGATAACGCCCCGGGGGCAGTTGCACCTGCCTGCCGCTCTTGGCCGCCGCATCGAGGCTTTGTTGAATGGCCGCTGTGTCGTCGCTAGCCCCGTCGGCTTTGGCTCCTGTGGCCAGGACGGAGAAGCTGCCCGGCGACTCGGCGGCGACGGCGCCGAAACCGGTGAATGCCCATAATACCAAAGTCGTGAGTGCGATGATCTGCTTCATGGCCCCATGGAAGGCCAGCGCGCGGTCCAGATCAAGTGTGGGATACGGGCCGACCTGCGGGAAATGATCACCGGACTGCGGGAACAATACAGCGAGGCATGGCTCGAGGAAGCCATCCCTTTCCGCCTTCCTCGTGCGCCTGTATTAGCCTTTAGAATTCAGCCTTTCCCTGCGAGCCGTTCCTACGTCTGGAGGCGATCCGGCCCAAGGTGAAGTGAAGCGCAAGGGTGGCCGCGCTTGAGAGCTAGATCAGCCCAAGTGCTCAGGCAGGAAGCAGAGTTGATTGGCTCCCACTTGCTTCCTGCTGAGATGGCGCGACGAAGCGGGGGAGTGACGGGCGCAGGACAGCCCTAGGCGGCTACCAGTTTGATCTGGACCGCTCGGGCGACGGGTGCCGGGGCATCCGGCATTTCGTCCCAGGTGCGGCCGTCGAGGAGGCGGCCGTTGCGCTTTTTGAAAACGCCCCCCCACTGTTTGAAATGGAAGGCGACGCCGGCTCTGCGGCACTGATCGCGGATGTCAGTGACCCATCCGGCGAGAATCGGGCGGGCACCAGGGCCGGACTCGCCGCCAACAATGACCCAGTTGATGCCGCGGAGCCTGAGCTTGGGCATTGGGGCGAGCAGGGGTTCGAGGGAGAGGAATTTGATATGGGCGCCGGTCTCGCGCAGAAGGTCAATTCGGTCGGCGTAGTCGGGGTGCTCCACGGTCACGCCCTGCCAGATGTTGGGCGCCCACAGCAGTTTGTCATTGAGCTCGGCCAGACGTTCGGCGCGTTTGGTAAGAATCTGGTAGCGGTGCCAATTGGCTTGGTGCATGACGCCAAAGACTCTTTTGATGAAGCTGAGTGGCACGTCCCGGTGGTAGAGGTCGCTCATGGAGTTGACGAAGATGGCCTGGGGGCGCTTCCAGCGGAGCGGAAGGACGAGGGCATCTTCGTGAAGGGTGACGTGGAACCCGTTGCGGTAGTGCGGGTGGCCGATGGCCTGGAGGCGGTGGGCCATGCGCTCGGCGTAACAATGTTTGCAGCCGGGACTGATCTTGGAGCAACCCGTTACCGGGTTCCAAGTTGCCTCAGTCCATTCGATTGACGATTTCAGGGCCATCGGGGGTGACCAATCTAAAACATCTCTTTCTGATTGTCCGGCGCATACTTGCAGGATTTTAGCCAGAACTCCAAGCCCTTCGGGTCGCGAGAGGCGAATAGCAGGTAGTAGTAGTGGCGGACCGGCCGAGTGTCGGTGTAGATGTAGCCGAGTGTGTGAAGCTGGTCTTTGTATGCGTCAGCGAACTTTCGGCGCAGGTCGTCGTGGTCGGCGCGATTGGCCAGTGCGACGACGTCCGCCCGTGAGCAAAAGTCGGGTATACCCAGGAAGCTCTCGTATTTTCGCCGCGCCCTGGTGAACGAAGGATCAGTTGCGGCGCTGGCGATGTTGCGGTTTACATCGGTGCCAATGGAGACATTGATCAGAAGGTCGGCATTCTGCAGATGATCCACGATGCGGCGGATAGTGTTGAAGGGGACATCGCATTCCGTTGGGTCAATAAAGACCAGATTCAAGCAACTGTCTGGCAGGCGATTGAGGATGCGGCACAGGCCGGGAGCATCGCTGTAGTCGCCGACGACAGCCTCAGCGATGCGGGACGCATCGAGGGCCTTGATTCGCTGGTTGAGGATTTTGACGACGCGTTGACTGGCATCAATGAAGGTTCCCGTTTTGATTTTCGGAAAGTGTTTGTGGCGGATAATGGCCATCGCCGTGCCGTCAATCTCTTTGCGGTCTTCGCGGGTGATGCAGCGCCCGGGACCGCTGCAGATTTCCACGTAGTTCAGCCCGAGCCATTTTTTGCTCATGCTGCCAGCGAACGTCCCAAAGTATTGAACGAGGCGATAAATCTTGTCATAGGCCCACTCGCCGACACAGCGGACGGGGAGATTGTCCAGTGCGGACAGTGTCTGGGTGCAGAGGCCGTCGGTGTCAACGGTGTCGCGCTTCAGGCAGTTCTTGCCGCCGCACTTGGGGTGCTGGCGTTCGCGGAGGTCGAGGCGGTGCGGTTTCATAGGACTGAAGCGAAACTCGAGGACTAGGCAACAGCAACCGGGAGGGAATTGCAAGGCGGAATGGACGGTGCGGGGGCGGAGCCGGGAAGAGCAAGTGCCCACTCTTGACACTTTCCAGCAGTGTGCCGCCTTCGCGGTCACTACAGCCTGGGGACAGGTGGTAGATGTTTTCGCTTTCCGGACTGAGCCGCCCGCCTTCCTGGCCGGCTTGGTGCGGTAGTCAGGGGCGGGGTCATGCAGGGCGGGAGCGGGCAAGTCCTGGGGTATTGCGCTGGGATAGCAAGCAAGGGACACCGGGAACTTTACGACGTGGGCCCCGGCGGCTGCCCGGACGAGCGGCATGACGCTGAAGTCGTTCACGTCCTTGGCACTATATCAAGACCGGCGGAGGCCGCGGCGAACTTCGTTCAGGGCACGCCTGCTCGTCAGCGGGAAATGTCTCTTTGGGAGATCAGGTAATACGCCACGGTGTAGCCGGTCGCGGCCATCGCCCCGAGCACAAGGAGATTCTCCACTGGCAGCGGGCCGCCGCCGACCAGGTCATAGGGATTGAAGTAGAAGAAGGGCGACAGCCAGGCGATCCGCTCGAGTGGCGCCCACAGGCGGTGGGCCCAGTCCAGGAGCAAGGCGGCGAAGGCGAGCAAGGCGGTGGTCCCGCTGGCCGCGCCGCGGCGGTAGGCGGCGCCGAGGGCCATGGCGATGCCGCTCCAGCTTGCCACCAGCATGCCGAGAGTCAGGGCCATCGCAGCGGTCTGGCGGGCCGTCGGCCACGGGGCATCCGGGGGAGCGAACAGCTCCAGGCCGGCCCAGGTGCCCGCCATGATCATCAAGAGCATCAGCAGGATCGAGAAGAGCACCAGCGCGATGGTTCGGGTGATGAGCCAATGGCGCGGCAGCGGGCGCGCCAGGACCATGTCGGCGAAGCCGGTTTGAATTTCAGAAGCGGGCAGCGTCGCCAGCGTGATGGCCAGCGCCAGCAGCGCAATGATGAAACCGGTATCAAAGTACACTGCGATCACAATGCCGTTGAACGACATAATGCTCGCCAGGGAAGGGCCGAGAATGTCGCGCACGGCCGACGGCAGGACCGAGCTAAGTTGGTCGAATTGCCCGGCGTCATGCACCTCGGCCGCGATGCGGACCCGCAACGCCTGGACGGCCGCCAGCAATAGTCCCGTAGCGCAGAGCAGCGGCCAGGCGCGTTTGAGCGAAAGCCGGAATAACAGGAACGCGCCGCTCATGAGCCCTCCTCGCGGTAGTATTTCAGGACCACGTCTTCGAGCCGGGCCTCTTCCAATTCCATGTCCTCCACGGGCAGTCCTTCGAGCCGGGCGAGCAGTGGGCCGAGCGGGCCGATGACTGTCAGCCGCCACAGCCGCGGAGTCTTCTCCGTCAGTGCATGGCCCGGCGGGAGTTCGGGATGGGCGCTCACGTTCTCGCTGAAAGAGACGCGCACGCGCCGCGGAGCCAGGCGGCGGCTTTCCCGCACGCTGGAGAGGAGGACCATTTCGCCTTTGCGCAGGAGCGCGATCCGGTCGCAAACACGCTCGACTTCGGACAGCACATGGGAGGACATGAAAACGGTCGCGCCCCCGCGTTTGACGTCTGAGAGCAAGCCGTAGAACGCCTCCTGCATGAGTGGATCCAGGCCCTCGGTCGGCTCGTCCAGGATCAGCAGCGGAGGGTTCGTTTGGAAAGCCTGGATGATTCCCAGTTTGCGCTTCATCCCGGTGCTGTATTGACGCAGCCGGCGCCGCAGGTCGCTTTGAGGCAATTCCAATCGGTCGCAGAGTTCCTGCCGGTGTCGTTTGTCCACCGGCTGCCGATTGAGGCCGGCGAGGAAATCGAGCGTTTCGAGCCCCGTCAGGTCGAGGTAAAGCCCCAGTTCTCCGGGCAGGTAGCCGATTCGCGCCCGGGCCTCAAGGCCCTCCGTTCGGCAGTCGTAGCCGAAGATGAACGCCTGGCCACTGGTGGGCCGGAGCAAATCGAGCAGGAGCCGGATGGCGGTGGTCTTGCCCGCGCCATTCAGCCCGAGGAAGCCAAAAACCTCGCCTGGGTCAATGTCGAGGTTGAGATCCTTCAGGGCGGTGAGCGGCCCGTATCGTTTGGTAAGGCCGCGAATCGAGATGGCGGGCGGGGACGTGCGATCGGCGCTCGCGTGCGCGCTCTGACCAGACACAAAGGGAATGGTCTCTTGAGATTCTACCGGCACTGGAGGGGCTTGTTGATATGTCTGCAAATCGCAGTGGTTCGACAGGGCTAATGCCTGAGTGTCACGTTGCTGGGGGTTGTCAGGACCCCTAGAGCGCAGGCCGAGCCGACATCAGGCAACGGGCGCCGGGATCTTCACCACGCGGGCACCGGCGGCTGCCCGGACGAGCGCCATGAGGCTGAGGTTCGGCTAATCCACCCAGTCCAGCCCTTCGTGGGCGAGTTCGAGCGTCTCGATAGCCACGTCTGTTCCCTTGCCTTTTAGCAGGGGGCCCTCCCATTTGGCGGGCCAGGCGTTAGTGAGGTTCCAGCGCACAACCGGTTGCTGCTGGCTGTCCAACAAAACGACGGCAACATTCCTGCGATCAACCACGCCATTCAGAATGTCTTTGAACCACTGCCACAAGTCCCGGTTCGTGGTAATGCCACGCTTCAAAGTGATATTGGTGAAGCGCGCACGGCCGGGGAGCTTCCGCGCCACGCTCTGCTTATCCCCGCCTTCCCGGTATTCGATGACGTCAACGGAGGCTGCCAGGCCGCTGCATTCCTCGAAAGCCGCCGCCGCGATGCCGTCTATCTCCACGATGAAGTTGTAGTTTGAATACGGATCAGTCCGTTGACTCATATTGTGCTCCTGCGTGTAGGATTTTGCTGTAGCCGAGGTCCCGATAGATCTTTAGATCGTGAATGATGCGCTCGCCGTATTTGTGGCCTTCACGATCCGCGTACGAGAGCGTGATGGCGAACCTCGTCGGTCCGCGCCTGCGGAACCAGGCTGCCGCAGGATCTACGAGTTGCACGAACTCCTTGCCGGCGGGCATGAATTCGACTCGCCGGAACAGCGCCAGCTCCGAGATGCGCTTTGTGCCGCCCAAACCATACAGCGGCTTGTCGAACTCTGCGCTAACCCTGTAGGCACTGCGCTGGCCGGTATTCTTCAAAACGACGAAGAGCACGCCGTCCTCGCACTTGAAGTCCACAATGACTTCCGGGCGAGGCACATCAGCCGCTGGTTGCGCGTCTTTCAGTGCCATGGAGTGTACACCGTGAACGCAAAGCGCGATTCTGTCAAACGAGCCACATGAGCAGGAAGGAGGGCCTTTCCAATCGTAGGCGTCTGTGGGTAGAGTCAGACGATGAACCGTCGCGAGTTTCTGAAGACCTCGGCGGCGAGCGGCGGCTCGCTGTTGTTAGCCCAAACCGCTCCGGTTGACGCGGCTTCTCCGGGCCAGCGCGTGATCGAGCCCGCGCCGGCGGCCAAGGCAGCCGCGCCGGGACTTCCCGACCTCTCGCCCTCCCGCTGGATCTGGTATCCTTCGGGCCGCACCCTGCCCAATACGTTCGTCCTTTTCCGGCACGAACTGCGGCTGGCCGAGCGCCCTCGCCGGGCCACGGGATGGATTTGTGCCGACAGCCGGTACCGGCTCGAGGTCAACGGCCAACGGGTCCAATGGGGACCAGCCCCTTGCGACCCGCGATGGGCCGAAGCAGACCCGCTGGATCTGACCGGCTACTTGCAGGCTGGGGACAATGCCCTGGGGGCGACGGTTCTGTTCTATGGCACGGGTGACGGCACCTGGCCCTTGGGCAAGCCGGGGTTCCTGTTCTGGCTGGAGATCGAGCACGCGGATGGCCGGGTGGAAAAGGTGGTTTCAGACGCCTCATGGAAGACTTTGCTGTGCCGGGCCTGGCGACCGGGCCGGCCCAAGCGTTGGTATCTACGCGCACTGCAGGAGGAATTTGATGCGCGGCTTTATCCGCAGAACTGGGCCCAGCCGGCGTTCGCGGTTGACGCGCATTGGCTGCCCGCGATGCCGCTTGGCGGGTCGCCCAACAAGCCAGCCCTGTCCACTAATTACCCTGAATACATGCTGGAGCTGAGTGGCGGACCGGCCGACGCTCAACTGCGCGCGCGCAGCATTCCGCTTTTGAGGGAATCGTTTGTGCCTGCGGCGAGGCTGGCGCAGGTGTACCGGCTGGATTGGCGCCTGCCGCCGGAGGACTACTTTGACTTTCGCGTGCCCGATGCCTTCAGAGCACAAAGCGAGAAGCCGCCCGTTGAAGCCGTTCCCGGCCAGTGGCGAATGGAGTTGGACGGCGAGCGGGCGGCAGCGCTCACCTTCGAGTTTAGCGAGCAAGTGGTGGGCTGGCCCGGGTTTACAATCGAGGCTCCTGCGGGCACCATCGTTGAGCTGTTGGTGCACGAGGCGCATGCGCCGAATGGGCCGCCGCTCCTGAACACGCATTTCGACTCGTGGACGCGTTTCATCTGCCGGGCGGGCACGAATGAGTTTGAGTGCTTTGATTTCGAGAGCTTGCGTTGGCTGCAACTGCACATTCGTAATGCGAAAGGCACGGTGGTCGTCAGTGGTGTCCGCGTGCGGCGGCGCGTTTTCCCATGGCCCAATGAGGCGCGCCTGCGCACGAGCGAGCCGGCCTTGCAGCAGCTCTTCGATGCTTCCCTCAATACGCTCAATAACTGTGCACAGGAGACCCTGGTGGACGGCATGGCGCGCGAGCGTCAACAGTACAGCGGTGACGGCGGACACCAGATGCACGCCGTGCACCTGGCCTATGGCGAACGGCGGTTGGTGGCGCGCTACCTGGCGACGTGGAGCCAGGGCCTGACCAAGGAGGGCTTCTTTCTGGACTGCTGGCCGGCGTATGACCGGCTGGCACGCCTGGTGGAGCGCCAACTGGATCTTTCCGGCTGGGGGCCCATTCTGGATCATGGCGTCGGGTTCACGTTCGATTGCTGGAGCCATTACCTCTATACGGGCGATCTGGAGGCGTTGCGGGAACCGTATCCTCGCTTGCTGCGGTTCGCGCAATACCTCCAAAGCATCACTGGCCCTGAGGGTTTGCTGCCGGTCGAAAACCTGGGCATCCCCTCAGTCTGGATGGATCATGTCGCTTACCAGCAGCAGCGACACAAGCAGTGCGCCTTTAACCTCTACGCGGCGGCCAGCATGCAGCACGCGCTGGCACCGCTCTGCCGCGCCTTTGGCCATACGAGCCAGGCGGGAGCCGTGCAGGAGTTTGGCATGGGCTTGGCTGAAGCAACGGCCCGGCGATTCTGGAGCCAGGACCATGGTCTGTATGTCAACAACCTCCCGTGGTTGGCCCAGGAAAAGGCTCTGCGCACGTGCGACCGTTCACTGGCGACTTCCGTCCTGTTTGACCAGTGCCCAGGCGACCAGACCGCGGCGGCAATGCGGTCATTGGTGGAATGCCCGCCGGAGATGGGCTTTTCCTATCCCGCGAACGCCGGCTGGCGCCTGTGGGCACTGGCCAAGGGCGGACGCGCCGATGTCATTGTCACCGACCTGCGCCGGCGCTGGGCGACTATGGCTTCGGTAAAGGAGAACAACACCTTGCAGGAGGACTGGGTAGCGCGCCCGGACACGGGCCAGCAATGGAGTCACTGTGCGGTTGTGCCGCTCTACATTACCTACCACGGCTTGATGGGGCTGAAGCCTTTGGAGCCAGGCTTCAAGCGCTACGAGCTGCGGCCCCAGCTCGGCGACCTGGAAGATCTCGATGCAACCGCATTCACCGTCCGGGGGCCGGTGGACTTGCGCTCGAGTGGGAAGCCGGGCGCTCGCGAGGTGATTTTGCAACTGCCGCCCGAAGGGCAAGCTGAGCTGGTGCTGCCACAGGAAGAGAGGGTCGCGTTGCCGCAGGCCGACGGGAGCGCGCCCGCCGGGCACAGCCGCTTTAGGCTGCCGGTCGGGGGCGCGGTGACTCTCCGCCTTGAGCATGTCTAGCCGGCGCTGCTTTTCGGACGCGCTGCCAGCCAGAAACCTTGAAACGACCTAGAAACTGCCTTCAAACTACCTCCAAACTACCTTCCAACCACGGGGAGACCACGGTAAAATAAGGGGATTTCTGCGGTTCCCTGAGCGGGCCGAAGTGCAGATTAAGCAGACCTGATTAATGGATTAACACCGGGTAACACGAGCAGGGGGTTTCTGCCGTCCCTGTCGGGACCCATTTGTCCCGGCGGCGGCCCGCGATACAGCAGGTTTGGGAGCCTGGGCCAAGAAGGGCGGCGGTGCTGCCTCGCTATTTCAGGGCGATGTTGCGCTCCGCTAAAGCGGCTCGGACAGCTACTGCCAGGTCGCTCCGAATCCTGGACCAGTCGTCGGATTGATTGGTCCAGAAGCGCAGTTCGAAGTTCGCGGAGTCTTTATCGAAGCCGATGAGCAGGGCTGTCGGCGGCGGCTCCTTGAGGATCAGCGGCTGCTTTGCGGCCGCGCCTTGGAGCAGCTCCAGCACCTGGGGCGCATCTGCTGGTGAGGCCACCGCCACGGGCAGGTCAATCCGGCGCAGCCGGTCTGAGAGTGTCCAGTTGGTGACGGTCTCGGAAATGAGACTGCCGTTCGGCACAATGAGTTCGGCGCCGTTCAGGACGCGGACGATGCTGGCGCGGATGCCAATCTGTTTCACCGTGCCTTCATTGCCGCCCAGTTGGATGACGTCGCCCACCTTGATCGGGCGCTCGAACAGCAGGATGAGACCGGAAACAAAGTTGTTGATGATGTTCTGCAGGCCAAAGCCCAGCCCCACGCCCAGGGCGCCCACGAGGATGGTGAGCTTGGTCAGGTCGAAGCCCAGCACGGCTACGCCAATCAGAAAGCCCAGGACCAGGACGGCGTAATTCACCATCTTCGAGATGGAGTAGTGCAGCCCCGGAGCCAGCTCGACGCGCGGGTACACCTCCTCTTCCAGGACAAAGCGCAAGGCCCGCGAGACCAGGAAGGAGGCCCACACGGTAATCCCAAACCACACGATGTCGCCGAGCGTGAACTTGAACGCGCCGACTCCGACGGTGGCCGCCAGGGCTTCCTTGAGGTTTTGGAAGACCGGGGCGCGCAAGGACAGCGTTTCCAGCAGGTAAGCCGCCCAGAGCAGAATAGCGGTCCATTCCAGCACGACCTGCGCCCGGGTTTGCAGCAGTTCGCGATGCCGTTTCACCACGCCGAGCCGGGCCAAGGGTGGAATGCTCAGCAGGCTTAAGACTAGCCCGTCGAAAATGCGCACGAGGGCATAGAGACTCAGGGCCATGTAAGCGCTCTGCAGGAGGGCGTGGCCCAATAGCTTGCTCAGATTCACGTAGCCTGTGGCGTCGGCGATGAATGCTGCGGCAAACACGCCGAGCGCAACCCGGCAGCCCACCATCAGGGTCTTTCGCCGCCGGCTTCCATCTGGCGCGCCGCCGAACCGGGCGGTTACGAGCAGCCAAGTGACGAACAGGGCTCCACCCAGCAATTCCACCAGCAGGAGCGCTCTGGACACCGTGGCTTGGGAGGCGGCGACCACGCGCAACTGATCCAGGAAGTAGAATATGACCAGTGCGTTGAGGATAGGAAACAGGGCGCGGTCAATGAGCTTGCGGACGACCAGCGTAGTTGGGATCAAGGCCGCCGCGCCGCAGATCGCCCAGAACAGGCGCGGTGCTTGCGGATAAATCCAACTGCTCGCCAGCAATGAGAGCACCAGCGCGGTCGCAATGGGGGCGTCGAATATCAGCGCGGCGTGGCCGGCCTGTTCTCCGCCCAGTGCGCGTAGTCTGCGTCCGGCCCCAATCAGGCCGAAGAGGATCGCCAGGAACAGAATGACTTGCAGAACCACCTTGCCACTTTTCCGCTCGAGGTAGCCCCGCAAGGCCTCCATTTGGCGCGCGAAGGAGCGGTGGCTTTGCTGCGCCAAATTCTGCGCTGAGTCCGACCACAACTGCGCGCTCCATATCGGCGGGCTGTCCCGTACCAACAAACGCCGCAGGAAGGCTTCACGCACGCCTTCGATGGCGTTGATCTCATGCAGCGCCCGGCCATCTTGTTGCGCAACGAGGCTTTGCAAGGTCAGCAATACCCGCTGTTGGGCGTCTGCCTTCTCTCGCGTTTGCTTCACCGCGGCAAGAACCCGCTCCACCTGTTCCAGGACTGTGGGCGGCATCTTTGACTCTGCCCCGGACGAGCGCGTGGCTTCCCAGGTCTCCTCCATTTGCGCCAAACGTCCGCGCTCCTCCTCCACTTGCGCCACGCGCTTGGTCAGGCTGCGTTTCCATTCCGCCAATTCGTCGCGTAAGCCTTCCCACTCGCGCCCGAGACGGCGGAGTGTTTCCAACGACGGGCTGGACGCGAGCATCCTGGAACTCTCTTCCTGCCGAGCGCTCGCCTCCTTCGTCAGGATCGGCAGGTCCTCTTGGATCGTCGCCGTGGCCTGGTCGGCAGGCAAACTGCCTTCAATGGAATGGAGGCTGCCAAAAGCGGCCTCGGCCTGCGCCGCGATCTCGGCCAGGGGAATCGCCGCCGCATTGGTGCCCGAGGCCGTCGCGGAACTCGTTTTGTTGGTGGCCTCCGAAGTCGCGTCCCTCGCGCCCACCGAACATGCCCCAGCCCAAAGCAGGCTGGCGGCACCCATCGAAAGCAACCACCGGCCAAGCCGGCGCTGCCCTTTTCTCAGCGTATGTAGTTTCATTCAGCAGCCTATCCGTTCCGCGCCCCAGGATCAGGAAGACATTGGAGATGATCGCCATCCTTACTGCTAACGCGCACCAGACAAGCACTTTATCGTGGCATAGCAAAAGTCCGGCGTCCAGATGGAAGCTTGGGGCCCCTGAATTACGTTAACGAGAGATGAGATCATTAGTCCGCACTCCGTCAGCCTCTCCACTGACGGACGCCCCCCAGCCGCAAACTCCCCCCTGCGCAATTTCTTGAATTGACAGGAGCCACGCTTCGTCAGGAGTATGCGTATTATGAACGAAACGTCTGATTCCCTTACCACTCGTCGAGAGTTTATCAAAACCACAGGCCGCATCGCTGCCGTCTCCGCCTTGGCGGGTGTTGCCCTTCCCCACGTCCACGCCGCCGGGAGTGATCTCATTCAGGTCGCGTTGGTCGGGTGTGGTGGGCGAGGCACCGGCGCCGCCAATAACGCCCTGGCCAGCAAAGGCGGCCCCCTGAAGCTGGTGGCCATGGCCGACGTTTTCGACAAGCGGCTGGCCGACAGCTATGACAACGTGTCGAGGGAGAAGAAGGACCAGGTGGATGTTCCGCAGGAGCGCAAGTTCATCGGCTTCGACGCCTACAAGAAGGCGATGGATTGTCTGAAGCCGGGGGACATCGTTATTCTGACGACCCCGCCGGCCTTCCGCTGGGTGCATTTCACCTACGCTATTTCCAAGGGTCTCAATGTGTTCATGGAGAAGCCTGTCACGGTGGACGGCCCGACCAGCCGCAAGATGCTGAAGCTGGCGGAGGAGGCCTCAGCCAAGAACCTGAAGGTCGGGGTGGGGTTAATGTCCCGTCACAGCCGGGCGCTCCAGGAGCTGCATAAGCGCATCCAGGACGGTGAGATTGGCGACGTGATCTGCATGCGCGGTTATCGGATGCACGGGCCGGTGGGGCACGCATTCCAAGTCAAGTGGCCGGGCGACCCGAGTGAACTTTTATGGCAGATTCAGCGCTTCCATGGATTCCTGTGGGCCAGCGGCGGCTGCTATAGCGATTTCTACATTCACCACATTGATCATTTGTGCTGGATGAAGGACTCGTGGCCGGTCAAGGCCCAGGCGCTCGGCGGACGTCATTACAAGCAGGACCCGGATGGCAAGCCCTACGTGGACCAGAATTTCGACACCTATTCCGTGGAATACACGTTTGGCGACGGTGGCAAGATGTATATGGATGGCCGCTGCGAGAACGGCTGCAACGACATCTATTCCAGTTACGTGCACGGCGCCAAAGGCCTGGCCATCGCCTCAAAGAGCAGCGACTGCGGGGCTCCGTCCATGATCTTCAAGGGTCAGAACGCCCAGCGCTCGAATATGCTCTGGAGCTCCAAGGTCCCGGACGACCAGAGCGATCCGTATCAAAACGAGTGGAATGATCTGCTGGAGGCCATACGCAACGACAAGCCTTACAACGAAGCAGAACGGGGTGTGAAAGCCAGCCTCGTTTCCAGCATGGGCCGCATGGCCGCCCACACGGGCCAGGAGATTACGTTCGAGGATATGCTGAACTGCCAGCAGGAGTTCGCGCCGGACGTGGATAAGCTGACGATGGACTCGCCCGCGCCGCTCAAAGCCGGGCCTGACGGCAGCTATCCCAAGCCCATGCCCGGGATTACCAAGCAGAGCGAATACTAGTCGCTGCGAACAGTAGGGCAGGGCGTCTCGCCTGCCCCTGTCGCGTGATTGCGTCTCGCCTTGGTAGGCGAGACGCTTTACCCCGCTATGCCCGCTTGGCGTAGGGCAGCTTCCAGGGCTCGCGATATTTAACCCCCACCAGCTTATCGGCTGCGGGGTCGCCGATAATCTTCTCATTGGCGGCGTCCCAAACCACTTTGTGGCCTGTGCGATAGGCGATGTTCCCCAGGTGCGCCACAGTGGAAACATGGTGGCCCACTTCCAGATTTAGCACGGGTTGCTGGCGGGACTTGACGCAATCAAGGAAGTTGCGGACGTGCGCGGGCCGGGGATCACCGCTGCCAGGCTTCTTCATCGAGTCCAGATTGGCCCGCTTGGGTTCCGTGGTGAGCTGGTAGCCGCTGTCGTCAAGGATGATGTTGCCTTCAGTCCCGCTCCATTCGACGCCCCAGGATCGGCCATTGAGCCCGTTGTTGAGGCCCGCCTTGTGCTCCCAGATCAGCGTGTAGGTGGGGAATTCATACACGGTTACCTGCGAGTCGGGCGTCTCGGAGCTGTCGTCAAAGACGAACTTGCCGCCGCTGGAGAAGACGTTCTTCGGGGAGTCCTGCCCCATGCCCATGAGCATCATGTTAATGAGATGCACGCCCCAGTCGGTCATTAGGCCGCCGGCATAATCCCAGTACCAGCGGAAGTTGAAGTGGAAGCGGTTGGGGTTGAAGGCGTGCTTGGGCGCCGGGCCGAGCCATTGGTCGTAATCAACGCCCGGCGGCGGATCGCAGTCCGCTGGTTTGCCGATGCTGGGCAGCCAATCGAGATAGGCCCAGCCGCGCACGACGCTCACCTTGCCCAACTTGCCCGAGCGCGCCATGTCGGCGGCCTCAATGATGTGCTTGCAACTGCGCCACTGCGAACCCATCTGCACGACGCGCTGGTGACGCTTGGCGGCCTCGAGCATCGCGCGCCCTTCATCAATGGTTTTGGCGAGGGGCTTCTCGACATACACGTCCTTGCCGGCCTGGCAGGCGAGCACGGTGGGCAAGGCGTGCCAGTGGTCGGGCGTGGCGACGAGCACGACGTCCACGTCCTTGCGATCAAGTACGCGTCGGAAGTCTTTCACAGTGTCGGGCTTCCTGCCGCGCTTCTTGTCACAGATCTCGACGCCTTTGGCGATCCTGGCATCGTCCACATCGCAGACCACGACGCAATCCACCTCGGGGTTGAGGAAGAAGCATTCGAGGTCCCCCTGCCCCATGCCGCCGCAGCCGATCAGGCCGAGCCGGACCTTGTCATTCGCGCCGGGTTCCGCAGCGCGGGCGGAGCGGAGGAAAGGCCAGCTTAGAGCGCCCGCAGCGACGGGCACGATACTGGCGGTGAGCGCGGACTTGGCGAGGAATCTCCGGCGGGATAGCGGTGTCATATCGTTGGTCTTCATGGATATCGTAAGCATGGCAGTCGAACAGTCAAGACGGCACAAGTCTAGCAGAGGCAGGCATCAAGGCTTGGTCGGAGTCTAAGAGCAGAGCATAGTCACCATGGGTTTCCCTGGGAACTTGGGAGAGCCGTAGGTCTCCTTGAGACCAGAAACCGGAATGGGTGAAACCGGTGATCAACATCCAGGCGCCTGGGCGGCGGACTCCCTGCCCCGGCGAGCGAAAGTGCGAAGTCAAACTCAAGGCCGCCAGAGGCAACGCCGAGGAGGCGGAGTGCTGGCGGACGACTACGGCAGTCTTAACTTCTGCATAGTACCGCTAGAAAGCCGGCGAAGGAGTCCCGTCCGAGCCGGGGAGTAGGGAAGGAAGCGGTCGGCACCTTTGCCGAGTGTTTCCAACGTCTGGTCGCCAGCTCCATTCTGGTGCAACTCTGGCAGCTGTATGGTCCCAAACCCCGCGGTCAGACCCCCAAGTTGAGCGGGCCGCAGTTGGAGCAAAGCCTGGTCTTCCACGTTCTGTGCGGTGTTGGCACCTTGGCAGCCCACGTGCAACAGTTGACCGGCGTGAAGGTTTCGGACAGCGACCTGAGCCAGCGGCGCACCGCCGCCGGTGTGGGCGTGTTCGAGGCCATCGTGCGGGCGGCCCTGCGCCCCCTGGCTACGCTGGCCGAACACCCGGCGGCCTTCTATCGGAGCTGGCGGTTGGTGGGGATCGACGGCAGTCAGACCAGCGTGAGCAATACCCCCCAGTTGCTTTGCCACCTGAGCAAGGCGGCCAAGGGATCAAGTGGATACTGGACGTGGACGTGCGTAAGTGTTTCGACACGATACGGCACGAAGCCCTGGGGGCGTTGCTCGACCTACGGGTGCGAGATGGAGGGCTACGCTGACTCTTAGACTTCTACTACCTACCCGCGCCCCGTATGCACTCTATCTACGCAGCAAAACCGTGACAAATACCGAGGAACCGTATGCGGGAAAACTGCTCGTGCGGGTCCACAGCCCTGCCCCCGGCTCGGCCAAGGCTGACTTTCCTGCTTTACACCAGACAGCAATTGGATTTCGCTCCCAACATCAAGACCAACATGAGTTACTTTATCCGACTTTCACTGGGCCTCCTCTGCGCGGCGCAAGCGCTGGCAGCAGAGAGCAAGATCATCGCTCCGGGCGCGACCCTCCAGAAACTGGCCGGCGAGTTCGCCTTCACCGAAGGCCCGGCCTGCGACAGCAAAGGAAACGTCTTCTTCACCGACCAGCCTAACGACCGTATCATGGAGTGGAGCGTGGACGGCAAGCTGTCCACGTTCATGCACCCGTGTGGGCGCGCCAACGGCCTATCGTTCGATCACCAGGACAACCTGTGGGCCTGCGCGGATGAAAAGAACGAGCTGTGGCGCATTGATCCCTCCGGCAAGGCGGCCGTGGTCGTGAAGGACTACCAGGGCAAGCTCCTCAACGGCCCGAACGATGTCTGGATCAGGCCCAGCGGCGGGCTCTATCTAACCGACCCTTATTACAAGCGCCCGTACTGGAAGCGCGGCCCGAAGGAGATGGACGAGTGCGTCTATTACCTTGCGCCGGACTACAAGACACTCACCCGGGTAGTTGACGACATGAAGCAGCCCAACGGCATCATCGGCACGCCCGACGGCAAGCTGCTCTACGTATCGGACATCGGCGGGGGCAAGACCTACCTCTACCGCATCCAACCGGATGGCGCCCTCACGGAGAAGAAGCTGTTCTGTGAGTTGGGGTCAGACGGGATGACCATTGACAGTGAGGGCAACATATACCTGACCGGCAAGGGCGTGACAGTGTTTAATGCCGCAGGCGAAAAGATCGAACACATTGACGTGCAGGAACCCTGGACAGGCAATGTGTGCTTTGGCGGCAAGGACAGGAAGACGCTGTTCATCACGGCCAGTAAAGGCTTGTATTCGTTGCAAATGGCAGTGTATGGGGTGGACAGCCAATAAACACAGAGCAGGCGCCCACGTCTTCCTGGTTATCAGGCGGTGCTGGCGGGGATCGTAACGAGCCTGCTCCACCTCTAAGAATCTCCCAAACACTTGATGCCGCTCGGTTTCCGGTTCAAGGTCTGGCCAAGCGCGCGCCTGGCCTGATTATTTACTTGCAAAGATCCGGTGTTGGGAGTATTAACGCGTTGTAATCTATAGTCATGGAATGTACGTGCATGGTTTAGCCATAACTGCATGAATAAGTCTCAACCGACGAGGGTGTCTTGAGCCGCCCTTTCTCCTCTCGCAATTCCTCTTCTTCCGGTCCGTTCGTCAGGGTTAACGGGAAGATCCGTGCCCGCGAAGTCCGTGTCATCGGTGCCGATGGCAAACAGCTTGGAGTCCTCTCCCTGGGCGAAGCCCTCACCCAGGCTCGTGCCAACGGCGTGGACCTGGTCGAAATCGCCCCGAACGCTACACCCCCCGTGTGCCGGTTGGTGGACTACGGCAAGTTCCGCTACGAGCAGGCCAAGCGCGACAAGGAATCCAAGAAGCACCAGCACGCCAACCGGGTCAAGGAAGTGCAGCTTAGCCCGAAGATTGATCCGCACGACCTCAGTGTAAAACTGCAGCATGCGATCGGCTTCCTTTGCGAGGACATGAAGGTCAAAGTCACCCTCAAGTTCCGTGGCCGGGAGATGGCGCATACTGAGTTTGGGTTCCAGGTCGTCCAGAAATTCCTGGCCGAGATTGGCCCCTATGGGCACCCCGATTTCGAGCCCAAGCTGATTGGCCGCGGCATCAACGTAATGATCACCCCGTTGCCGCGAAACAAGCGGGCCAAGAACCCGCACCAAACTGAAAGTGACGAGGCGGCCACCCCTCCCCCCGCGCGCGTCGAGACCCCTCAGCCGCCACCACCGGTGCACGTCGAAAGCGAACAGCCGGCTCTCGCCGAAGTGCCGAGCTCGAGTGGTTTTAGCAACAACCCGTTCGCACAGCTCGAGATCAAGAGGTAGCCACAGGCGCCAGGCCCTGCGTCTCCGTTCCCCGGCGATCAGTTCTCGTCTGGCGTTTCCTCCGCCCGCACCAGGAATTCCATTTTGCCTTTCCTGGCTGCCTCCTTCAAATAAGACTGCAGCGCGGTCGAGTCTCCCACATAGGCCGGGTCGAACAGGGCCACCAGGGCGGCGGGACGGCTTCCTTTCTGCGCCACCCAGAGGCCAAACCATTCCAGGACTTCGCCCGGAAAGCTCTGTGCGTGGTGGACGGAAACGATCACCAGGTCTGCCCGCGAGGCTTCACCGGCGGCGATGCCTCGCAATTGAGCGACGCGCAGCTCATTAAAAAGCCACATCTGCTGCGTGACCTCGCACTTGCTGCCGAACTGCCGTCCCAGAGTCCGGCAAAACTCATTCACGCGCGTTTCCGTGGAGGCGTCCTCGAAAGCCGCCAGGGTGGCGACCTTTTTCGGGTTCTTCCCAAGCCGGCCTGCGGCCTGCAGCTTAGCGATTAAGGGGTCCATGGCTATCTTTGCTCACACTCGAGCTGTCCACCTCCGCGCGCTAGCCATCAGGAGCTGCCGGCGAAGCTCTCCGCCAGGGCCACGGCCTTGAGCATCGCTTTGGCCTTGTTAAGCGTCTCCTGATATTCGCCGTCGGGCGTCGAATCGCTCACCCAGCCGCCCCCTGCCTGGACATAAGCGCGCCCGTCTTTAATCAAAGCCGTGCGGATAGTGATGCAGCAATCCAAATTGCCGTTGAAAGAAAAATATCCCACGCAGCCGCCGTAGGGACCGCGCGCGGTTTGCTCCAGCTCTGAGATGATCTGCATCGCCCGGATCTTCGGCGCGCCGCTGAGCGTGCCCGCCGGGAACGTGGCACGCATTAAATCATACGGGGTCTTCTGCGCGCTAAGCCGGCCTTCGACCTGGGAGACGATGTGCATCACGTGGCTGTAGCGCTCAATGATCATGAGATCGCGCACCTTCACCGTGCCAAATTCGCAGACCCGGCCGAGATCGTTGCGGGCCAGGTCCACCAGCATCACGTGCTCGGCACGCTCCTTCGGGTCCGCCAGCAGTTCCTGCTCCAGCGAATGGTCCTCCTCCGGGGTCGTCCCGCGACGGCGCGTCCCGGCAATCGGCCGGATTTCCACCGCATGATCTTCGCAGCGCACGTGGATCTCGGGTGACGCGCCGACGAGGGAAAAGCCGCGCAGCTCCAGCAAAAACATGTAGGGCGAGGGATTCACCGAGCGGGCCGCCCGGTAAATATCCAGAGGCGATGCTTTCACCGGCACCGAGAATCGCTGCGAGCCGACCACCTGAATAATGTCGCCCGAGGTAATGTAATGTTTGGCCTTCTGAACGTTGGCCACGAAGGTCTCCCGAGGCACGTTCGACTCAAAGGGAACCATCGGCACTTCCCTGGGAACAGTGACCGGATGATGCTCGGTTGGCTGTTCGAGCAGCGCGATCAGCCGCTCAATCTCGCCGATCGCGCCTTCGTAAGCCTCGGTCGGGCTGGCGGCATCCTCCAGCACCGCATTGACCAGCACGGTGATCGTCTGCGCCACCCGATCGAAAATCAGTAGCTGATCGGCAATAAGGAAATACATCACCGGCGTTTGGAGTTCGTCGCGCGGTGGCCGAGGCACGACCGGCTCGACGTCGTGAATGAATTCATAGCCGATGAACCCAACGGCGCCGCCGGTAAACCGAGGCAAGCCGGGCACAGGCACCGCATGATATTTCGCCATGACCTGCTCGACCACGGCCAGCCCGTCGCGCACGAACAGCCCACTTTCGGTCTGGGCTCCCCCCCCAGCGCCTCCGTCGTGCCGGGGCTGGGGACTGGCAGCCGCAGCAGCTTCGCCAGCACCAGCCTTCCCCGGAGTCTGCACCTCAAAGGTCTTAAGGACCTTCCCGTTCTCAAGCACCTGCACCTTGGATCCCGCCTGGCGTATGACGGCGCGGGGATTGCACCCCACAAAGGAATAGCGCCCAAGATGTTCGCCCCCTTCGACTGACTCGAACAGAAACGCCTCTCCTGGTCCGCGGATCTTCCGGTAGGCAGAAAGCGGTGTTTCGATATCAGCCAGCAGCCGGCCGGTGACGGGCACCAGGGTTCCCTTGCTTGCCAGCTTCAGGAATTCATCAAGCGTGGGCGAGTACATCACGGCCGGCTTCGGTTACTTCCCTTGGGGGCGCACTTCCTCCTCGGCGCAAACCTGGAAAAAGAACCTCTCCGCACCCTTTGCTGGCAACGCCGGGTCGAGTTGGATGGACGCTGGGCGTCGCGCGAGACGAGCGGCTTTTATCTCGGAACGACGCAGGCGCCAGAGGCCCAGCAACGTGTAAAAGGCGACGGCCGCGGCATACCCAACGATGCCCATGCCGATGGCGAGCGGCACCAGCCGCAAATCGCTGAACCACATGACCGCGGCCCCCACCCCCGTGGTCAGCGTCGTCTGGGCCAACAGACAGAACAGATAGAGCGTGGCACTCGTTTCCTTCACGCGTTGCACGTGCCAATCGCGGTAGCTCTGCTCCCCCAGTGACCGCATCAGCCATGCAGACTGGAAATTGCGCGCAGCCACCAGCACGCTCGTCGTGCTGATGACAATGGCAGGCAAAGGCCAGAATGCGAACGCGAAGCAAAGCACCACGTTGAGGGGGATGCCCCATTTCCACCCCAGCTTTTTCGCGATGGGGTTCCCCTCCAGGACCATGTTCGGCGTGGCTACCCACGTGCTGAAGAAATCCATTCCGCGGGAAAAAAGCAGCAGCACAAACATCAGCCCGTAGCTGCGGCTGGCAAACTGGACAACCTCCTCCATTACTGCTTTCGGTAAATCTGGTCGGGCGTTTGGAGTTGCGCCTCGGTGATCTTGAACCCCGCGCCATCAGGCTGCGTCGAGCGAAAGAAGCAGGAGCGGTATCCCTCGTGGCAGGCCGCTCCGATCTGCTCCACCTGAATCAGAAGCGTGTCCCCATCGCAATCGAAGGCCACGTCCTTGACGCTTTGCGTGTGGCCGCTGGATTCCCCCTTCATCCAGAACTTCTGCCGCGAGCGACTCCAGAAATGCGTCTTGCCGCTGGCAATCGTCTTCTCCAGCGACGCACGGTTCATCCAGGCCATCATCAACACGCGGCCAGTCTTCTGCTCCTGAATGATCGCCGGGATCAAGCCGTTAGCGTCGAATTTCAGCTTATCGTAAAAGCTCATGTGCGTTGGCTTATACCCTAACAGATTCTCGCGAGCCGACTAGGAAAAACCAGGAACGCGTTGAAGGGCACAGATAGACCGTCAGCTAAGCATCCGCGCCGAGCCGGGTTTCCGTCGAAGCGCCGCCTCATTTCCGGGAACGTTGGCGCACCTTGTCCTTCTTCTCCTCGAAATCCGCCCGCAAGGATTTCCGGTCGCTGACCAGTTGCTTCTCCAACTGCTCCACGGCCTCCACTTCGCCGCGCTCCGTCGCCTTGCTGATCTCCCCCTTTAAGAGAAGCTCGCGCTCCGCAATCTTCGCGGCACATTTGGATTCCAACTCTGCCAGCTCCGCCTTCTGCTCGGCCGATAGGGTCACCGTCGGGGCGGCTTTGCTTAGCTTCTCCATCGCCAATTCGTAAGCGCTCTTCATATTGTTGTTAGCTTCGACACCGCACGGTATCTTACAAGCATGTTCGAGTGCAAGTGCCTGAACGCTGATGGATTCCTGGTAGCAACGGCCGGCAAGAACCTGGCTTGATATGCGGTATCAGTATTATCATTGTTGCTGATTATGTCCATCCGGCAACCGCGGGTTCGCCGCCGACCGCATGCCCAACCTGCTGATTTCCAAGGACATAGAAACACCGCTGGGGGTTTGACACGCGGGGCCGCAATGATAGGCTTTTATAGGACTGGTTATTGAGACTGATTTGTTTTCAGTTGTCTAACCTTGCAAGTGCTGCCAGACTTTTGATTAAGTGATTTTATGAGCGACTCAACTGTAGCCACCCCTACCGAGGGTGGAGTGCCTAAGGTTTCAAAGATTCCGGAAGCTGTCATCCGCATCGCCGGCAACTCGCAGGACGGGATCCAGGCCATCGGCGGGTTCCTGGCGCGGCTGGCCGGCCGGAGCGAGCAGGAGGTCATGACTTTCATGACGATCCCCTCGACCATTTCCGGCGGCCCTTCCATCTTCCAGGTGCGCATCGGGTCCGGGGAAGTGCTGAGCGCTGGGGACGAGGCGGACGTGCTGCTGGCCTTCTACCAGCACTCGTACGAAGAGCATATTGGCTCGCTGAAGAAAGGCGGCATTGTTCTTTATGACACGGACCACGTCGAGCCCAGAGCGGAATGGCAAACGGACTACCATCATGTGGGCGTCCCCATTTCGAACCTGACCATCGAGGCGATTGGCGGCACGGCCAAAGACAAGGGCAAGAACATCTTTTCCCTCGGCCTGGTGGCGCGCATGTTCGATCTTAACGTTTCCAAACTGGAGGCCCTCATTGGCGAGCGGTTTGGAGGCAAAGATCCCAGCATTCTCAAGACCGCGCTTTCCGCCTTCCACGCCGGCTATAATCACTCGCTCGGCAACCTGCTGGAAACTTTCAAATTCGTGGATAGCCAGCGCAAAGACGGGCATCAGGTCGTGATGAACGGCAACGAAGCCTTGGCCTACGGGCTGATCGCCGCCGGGGTTCGCTTCGGCGCCGCTTACCCCATTACCCCTTGGTCGGACGTGATGGAAATCCTGCGCCGGGAGCTGCCCAAGTACGGCGGCACTTTCGTGCAGTGCGAGGATGAGATCGCGGCCATCTCGATGGCCAATGGCGCGAGTTTCGCCGGGCGCGTCGCCGTGACCGGTTCCAGCGGGCCCGGCATATCGCTGAAGATGGAATCCCTCGGCTGGGCCGTGATGGCCGAGGTGCCCCTTATCGTGGTCAACGTCCAGCGCGGCGGCCCCTCCACCGGCTTGCCGACGCAGGTCGAGCAGTCGGACTTGAACTTGGCCGTGTTCGGCAGCCACGGCGATGCGCCGCGTGTGGTCATTGCCCCGTCCAGTGTGGAGGATTGCTTCTACACTGCAATTGAGGTGGTGAATATTGCCCGCAAATACAACGTCCCGGTCTTCATCCTCAGCGATCAAGCGATCGCCACGCGCATCGAGGCCTTCATTGAACCCAAGCTGGAGAAGGTGTGCCAGGATATCACGCCCGACTTCACGCCGGTGGCCGATTACAAGCCTTACGACTTATCCACCCCGGACGGGGTAGTGCCCCGGGTTGTGCCGGGCACCCGGATCATGAGTGGGAAGTATCCAATTGCCGGAGGTCTTGAGCACGACGAAGCCGGCCATCCCACCGGTTCCCCGGACTTGCACATGCAGATGACGGCCAAGCGCCGGAAAAAGTTGCAGGCCCTTGGGGCGACGCTCCCAACGCCGAAGGTCTATGGGCCGCCCGAAGGCAACGTCCTGCTGGTGGGCTGGGGTTCGACGCAAGGACCCATCCGCGAGGCAGTGGATCGGGCTCGCGCCGCCGGTGACAGCGTGTCCGCGCTGCACATCAAGTACCTCCATCCGCTGCCGCCGGGATTGGACAACATCTTCTCCGGGTTCAATCATATCCGCGTTGTGGAGATGAACGACGAAGGCCTTTACGGTTACGGCCAATTGGCGGGTTTGCTGCGTGCGCGCTTTTGCGACGCGAAGATCCGCGGCATCAACAAGACCGACGGCCTGACCTGGAAAGTGAAGGAAATCCTGGAGCACGCCCGGGCTGACATATCCACCGGGCAGCACAAGCACTAACCTGTATTCGATTACCCACTACCCCTTTGACGCTTCAACGCCTCACGCTATAACGATTCTGTAATATGAGCGCCCCCGTAGCCGAAACCACTCCCGTCCCCGTCGCCCCAGCACCCGCTCCGCCGTCCGCCACGGATCGCAAGCCGCTGACCAAGAAGGAAATCGCCGCCGACCATCCGACCTGGTGTCCCGGCTGCGGAGACTTTTCCGTGCTTGCGCTTTACTTCAAGATGATCGAGAAGCGCAAGCTATGGCAGGAGAAGTTCACCACCGTTTCGGGCATTGGCTGTTCCAGCCGTTTCCCGTATTTCGTGCAAGCCTATGGCGCTCATTATATCCATGGGCGCTCACTGGCCTTTGCCAGCGGCATCTCGCTTTCGCGGCCTGACCTGCACGTGTTTGTCTTTGGGGGCGACGGCGATCTCTTCTCCATCGGGGGCAATCACTTCACTCACACCGCCCGCAAGAACATCAAGCTCACCTGTGTGGCGATGGACAACTGGGTCTATGGCCTGACCAAGAAGCAGACCTCGCCCACGTCGCCGCTGGGCTATAAGAGCAAGACCGACATTTGGGGCGCGGTTGACTATCCGATTAACCCGATGAAGCAGGCCATAGCGGCGGGCGCGTCGTTCGTCGCGCGCACTAACAGCTCCAACCCCAACCACGTTCTGCAGATGATGGAAGCCGCGATGGACCACGACGGCTTCAGCTTCATCGAGTGCCTCAGCGAGTGCGTGGAGTTCTATGAAGGCGCCTTCGACGCCGCCAACCCTCGGAAAGGGGGCGTATTCAACGTGGTCCCCGCCGACCACGACGTTAGCGACGAAATCGCCGCCTACAAGCTGGCTGACGAGCCGTTCCCAGGCTATTTCGGCGTGTTCTACAACATCACTAAACCCACGAAGAATGCCAAAGAAACCGGCATCCAGCAGCAGGCCAGCGCGAAGTTCAAAGGCCTTAAGGACTGGCAAGTCCTGCAGAAGACCTTCGATGCGATGAAGTAGGCGCCGGACAATGTCGGCCAGCCTCTGGTGCTAGCCCGCAGCATGCCGGCGCTCCGTCCTTGCGCTTCAATAATCCTGGCTGGCTACTTGTTCGTCGCGGGCGCCGTCGCCGGTTTGGCCGGGACAGCAGGCACATTGGTAGCCTCCACCTGGGGCGGGACGGCCAGCAAGTTCGTGTCGGCGGGCGGAACGATCCCTGGGGCAGCCGGTGCGCGCGGCGCCTGAGCGGCCGGAGGCAACGCCCCGGGTAATGGGCTGCCGGACTGCTCGAGTGCGCGCGTGAACTCGCTAGTGCTGCTGCGGTAGTGATGGCTCTGCAGGAACGACAGCATAACCGCCAGGACGAAGAATGTTCCCGCGGCGTATTTGGTGATCTTGGTCAGGACGTTGCCGGAACCGGCGCCGAACAAGGCGTCAGTGGCGGCGCCGCCAAACGCCAGACCCGCGCCAGCCTCCTTCTTCGGGAGCTGGATCAACACCAGGAGGATCAGCGCCAGGCAATCCACCACCATCACTGCCGTCAAAACACCTATTACAAAGCCCATATGCTCTTTCTAGATCGAACTCTTAATGATATCGGCGAAGCTGCGCACTTCCAGGGAAGCACCGCCCACCAGTGCGCCATCCACGTCCGGCTGGCTCATCAGCTCGCGCGCGTTGGACGGCTTGACGCTGCCACCATATTGGATACGGACACGCCGGGCAACTGTTTCGTCGAACATTTTGACCAGCACGCTCCGGATGAACGCATGGGCATCCTGAGCCTGGGCCGTTGTGGCGGTCTTGCCCGTGCCGATGGCCCACACCGGCTCATACGCGACAACCGTCTCCGCCATCTGGTCCTTGGTCAACCCGGCCAGGCTGCCGCGCGCTTGGGTTTCCAGGACCTTCTCGGTCTGGGCGCCTTCCCGCTCGCTTAGGGTTTCGCCCACGCACACGATCGGCTTGAGCGAGGCGGCATGGACCGCCAGCGCTTTCTTGGTGATTAACTCATTCGACTCCTTCTGATACTGGCGCCGCTCCGAGTGACCGAGGATGACGTAGCGCACGGAGAACTCCTTGAGCATCCCGGCGGCGATTTCGCCCGTGTAGGCGCCGGGCTTGTTCTCGCTCATGTTCTGCGCTCCCAGCCGGATGTTCGAGTCCAGGATAGCCTTTGAGACTTCGCCCAGCGCTGTAAACGGCGGGCATACGACGAGGTCCACCTCTTTGACGTTAGCCAGCTCAATCTTCAGGCCGTGCACGAGGTCAAGCGCCTCAGCCACGGTTTTGTTCATCTTCCAGTTGCCTGCAATAATAAGTTTCCGCTCTTTATTCATAGATTGTATTTCGGGGGAATCTCTGCGTCCTTGCCCCTTTGCGCCTTCGCGTTATTTCATTTGTCACTAAGCGCCGCGACGCCGGGCAGGACCTGGCCTTCGAGGAATTCGAGGCTGGCGCCGCCGCCGGTGCTCATGAAGGTGACTTTGTCGCCAAGTTTGGCTTTGTTCAGGGCTTTCACGCTGTCTCCGCCGCCGATGATGCTCTTGGCACCGCACTTCTGGGTGGCGTCGGCCACGGCGCGGGCGACAGCGTTGGTGCCTTCGGCAAATCTTCTGTCCTCGAACAGGCCCATGGGCCCGTTCCAGAGAATCGTCTTCGCGGTGGCGATCTCCTGCGAGAAAGCCTTCACCGTAGCCGGCCCAATATCCAGCCCCGCTGCGTCCGGAGGGCAATTCAGGTCGGTGTTGACGCGGACGTTCTGGTAATCAATGACTGGCCTGCCCTTTTTATCGAGCTTGTCCGTGTTCACAGGGACCGCCACGACGTCGTCCACGGGCAGCAGGAACTTCACGCCGCGCTGTTTGGCCTTGGCCAGGGCGGCTTTCGCGACGTCGGTCTTATCCGGCTCGACGAGGGACTTGCCGGTCTGGCAGCCCTGCGCCAATCGGAACGTGTAGGCCATCGCCCCGCCGATCAGGATCGTATTCGCCTTCTCCAACAGCCGGTCAATGACCTGAATCTTATCCGAAACCTTGGCCCCGCCGAGGATAACCACGAAGGGAGTGGCCGGTTTGTCCAGTTCCTCGCCCAGGAACTTCAGCTCGCGCTCCATGAGCAGCCCCGCGGCGCACTGTCCGCCTCGCTTGGCGACCAAGCGCGCCACGCCTTCGGTCGAAGCATGGGCACGGTGGGCGGCGCCGAAAGCGTCGTTCACATAGACGTCCGCGACCTTGGCCAACTTCTCAGCAAAGGCAGGGTCATTCGCCTCTTCCTCTTTGTAGTAGCGCACGTTTTCGAGCAGGAGCACGTCACCGGGCTTCATCACGCTGACGGTTTTCTCGACCTTCTCGCCAATGCAATCGTCCACGAACGCCACCGGGCAGCCCAGCAGGTCTGCCAGCTTGCTCGCGACAGGGCGCAAGGACATGGACGGCTCGCGTTTGCCTTTGGGCCGGCCAAGGTGGGCGGCCAGGATCAGCTTGCCGCCTTGTTCGACCAGCAGCCTCAGCGTGGGCAAGGTCTCAACAATGCGCGTGGCGTCCGTGATGACCATTTGCCCGTCTTTCTCTTCCAGTGGCACGTTGTAATCCACACGGACAAACACGCGTTTCCCGCGCACGTTTAAATCTCTGACAGTTAGTTTTGCCATAAAGTCGAATCTTCCGACCAGAGCCGCGGAGCATATCGGAGCGTGGGCGGGCGTCAACGTGATTTGTACGGGTGGGCTCGTGTCTCGTGTCCCTCGTGTCGGGGAGGCGTCTCGCCACTAATACCGACGGTCGCCGTAGCAACGCCGTTGCCGCACCGGTGCTGCTGGCTGGGAGCCTGTGATAGCTGGTGGCCATAGGAAGGTGTATTCCCGCGCTGGAGGCGAGTTCGGGAACCCACACCGTCTCAGAAGTGGACAGAGCGCCGATAGGCGCTGGGCTTTGGGTGGCCGCAAGTTTAGCCAAGTCGCCTCCAGTGGGCTCCTGTCTCGCGGTGGTGGTGACCAGATCTCCCCCTCGTGTCGCCAGGACAAAATGAGTGCTTTACATTCCCCCAAACGCCATTAAGGTATTAGACCTGATCGGCGGTGCTGCCTGTAGCAGGCTGCCGAATGGGGTCGAGTTGATTAGGATGAATGCATCAGCCGAATCGTCGAAAGTCCAAGTGCGAACTTGTCCTTAGCTATGCGCTTGAACTCGTTAAACGTAACCACTCCGCTTATGAAGAAACTCATTCCACTAGCCCAGTATTCCATCGCGGCGGCCCTTTGCCTGGGCGCCGTCTCGGCCCGCGCGGGTTTGGTATCGCCGCGGGTTCCACCTCGCGCAGACAACGCCTTGGCCATGTCCGCCGCCGCTCTACCCTCGATGCCCAAGCCTGCACCTGAGTTGCGGTTCGTAACCACCGTGCAAGACAGCGGGCCGGGCTCCTTGCGCCAAGCCATTGCCAGCGCTGCGCCGGGCGATAGCATCATCTTCCTGCTCCGGCCGCCAGCGACGATCGCTCTGTCCAGCAGCCTGGTGATCACACAGAACGTGTCGCTGCTTGGCCCTGGGCCGGACTGGCTAACGGTCATGCGCAGTGCCGCGACCAACACGCCCCTTTTCCGTGTGTTCGATGTCGAGGACGGGGTCGTCACGCTGGCGGGAATCACTATTTCGAACGGCGTTGCCTATGATGCTTCGACCTTCGTGGATAATGTGGGCGGGGGCATCTTCAATCGGGGAACGCTAACGGTCAGCAACTGCGTGATTACGGGCAATACGGCGCCGACCACCGGTCCGAGCACAAACCAGTCTATCGGTTTCGGAGCCGGCATATTCACAGCCCAGTCGAGCCAGCTTACGATCATCAACTCGACCATCAGCGGCAACACAGCCAGCGCCGCGGGTGGTGGAGTCTGCACGTTCGAGGCGACGCCTTTCCTCGCCGTGGGCAGCACTTTCAGCGGGAACTATGCGGGAATTCAAGGTGGCGGCATCAATTACCAGGGGCACATCGGCACGATCCAGAATTGCACCATTGCCAACAACACTACTGCGCCAGACGCTGTCGGCAGCGGCATCGCGGACGTTCTATTCGCGGCCGAAAGCGCCAGCCTTCTCACTGTGACGGCATGCACTGTGGCGTACAACACAGGCAGCACGAACGGAGCGATTACGCTGGCGGGCCTTAATGACGACCTTGGGCTTACCAACCTGATGCTCTCCACTCTGGTGGCAGATAACACTGCGCCAAACTTCGGCTTCCTCGGCACAGTTACATTCCAGTCGCTCGGCCATAACCTGGACAGCGACGCCAGCAGCGGTCTGGTCAACGGTGTCAATGGGGATATTGTTGGGACTGCGGCCAATCCGATTGACGCCGAGCTAGGGCCTCTGCAAGACAACGGCGGGCCAACGGACACCATTGCTCTCCTGGTGGGCAGTCCCGCCTTGGGTACCGGTTCCTGCACTGATGCCAACGGCGCTCCCCTCTTGACCGACCAGCGTGGATTCCCGCGGGTGCCAAATCCGGGCTGCGACATCGGCGCGTATGAGAACCAGCCGCTGACGCTGAATTGCCCGAATCCGATTGTGGTGGAAGCCCAGACCGAAGCGGGAGCGGTCGTAACCTACGAGGCAATGGTGTTGGACCTGTGTCCGGACGTCCGCACGACGTTCCAGCCGCCGTCCGGAAGCCTGTTCCCGATCGGAGTGACGCCGGTAATGGTGGAGGCAGTTGACGGTTGCAGCAGCAACACCGCGCAATGCAGCTTTACGGTAACGGTGCTGGGCGCGGAAGGAACCAAATCGAACGTGCTTGCCAGCCTGGAGGTCTTGCTGGCCGGCGCAACCAACCCCAAAGACAAGCAGATGTTGGACGACGCTATCGCCGACATGATTGACTCTCTGGCGGCGCCGCTGTGGATAGACCAGACCCACGTGAACCCCACGAACGGCGGACTGGTCTTCGCCTACGAGCAAGATGCCGTGGGCGCGTTGCTGGACATCATCAAGAACAAGCACAGCCAGGTTCCGGACGCGACGGCGCAGGACTTAATAAACAAGCTCGTCAAAGCCGACCGTTTGCTGGCCGTAGTTAGCATCCAGGATGCAGAAGCGCGTGGCGCCAACCCCAATAAGCTCCAACAGGCAAAGCAGCAGCTCGAGGTTGGGGATAAGCAGGCGGCTGGGGGCAAGCCTGTGCAGGCGATCCAACATTACTCGATGGCGTGGTCGAAGGCCATAGAGCTATAGACCATAACAAGGGGCACAGGTCGTTGCCACGGCCAAGGTTCTTCTGGTTTTCGGGCGCCATCGCGCCGTAAACTGGGGGCATGGCTGAAGGTATCGGTATTCGCCCAACGTCCGCCGGGACTGGCGACGGAGACCCGCTGGCCTGGTTCGGCGGCATGGTGGATCATTGCTATGACTTCGCCGAACGGGCCAAGGCGGAAGGGCGCCCGATCGTCGGGATCATGTGCGAGTTTACGCCGCGCGAAATCATCCTGGCGGCGGGCGGAGTCCCGGTGTGCCTCTGCGGCGGATCGGCAGCCACCATCCCGCCTGCCGAACAGGTCCTCCCGGTCAACCTCTGCCCGCTGATCAAGTCCACCTTCGGCTACCACCTCACGGGCAAGAACCCATTTCTGAACTGGGCCGACCTGTTGGTGGCGGAGACGACCTGCGACGGGAAGAAGAAGATGTTCGAGTTGCTGGGCGCCTCCAAGCCGATGTATGTGCTGGAGCTGCCGCAGAAGGCCGAAGAGACCGATGCGTTCGAACACTGGGTGCTCGAAGTGCGCAAGCTGCGGGAGCACCTGGCGACCAGGTTTGGGGTCGAGATCACGGATGCGGCCTTGGTTCAAGCCATCGGACTGATGAACCGGGAGCGGGGATTGCGCCGCCAGTTGGCCGACCTGATGGCAGCCGAGCCACCGCCTCTGACGGGCCGCCAATTGCTGGATTTCAAGAGTCTCATCTCTGGCATCGAAGCCGACTTGCAGCAATACGAGCGCGCAGTGCAGAAATATGGCCAGGCAAATGGCGCTCCCAGCGACACCAATCACGCACCACGCAGCACGCAGCACGCCTCGCCCGTCCGTGTCTTGCTAACGGGCGTGCCGTTAGTGCATGGCGCCGAACGGGTGCTGGAACTGATCGAGGGCTGCGGCGCAGTGGTAGTCTGCATGGAGAACTGCACGGGCCTTAAACCAATCCTAGAGGATGTGGATCTGGCCAGCGAGCCAGACCCCATCCGGGCCATCGCGCGGAAATACTACCACCTGCCTTGCTCGGTCATGACGCCCAACCCAGGCCGCTTTGAGAGCTTGCGCGCGCTGGCGGCGAAGTTCCGCCCACAGTGCGTTATCGAACTGGTCTGGCAGGCCTGCCTGACTTACGACATCGAATCCTATCAGGTGCGCAAGCTCGTGGAAGAGGACTTGCACCTGCCCTATCTCAAGATCACCACGGATTACTCGCCGTCGGACTCCGCGCGTATTACCGCCCGGGTGGAGGCGCTATTCGAGATGGTGCGCGCGAGGGAGGCCTGATGCAAATCTTCCGCACCAGCCCGTGGATGCCGCCGCAGCTTCGCGACGGCGTCTCAGCCGACCGCCGCCAGCTCCCTGAATCACGCAGCGCGGCGACTCTGCCAATCGCTCCCCTTCACCCTTCGGGTTTCAGCCTTCGGATTTCCTTCGGCCTTCGGACTTCGGATTGCTTGTATGCTTTGCGCCGGAATAGACGCGGGTTCACGCGCGACTAAAGTCGTTCTGTTCGACTCGGAGCAGTCGCGCATCGTCGCCTCGGCTATTGCCGACCAGGGCGTGGAGCAGCAGCGGCTGGCGTCGGAATTACTGGAGAAGACCTGCCTGGACGCGCACGTGAACCGGAAGACCCTCGGCCCTATCGTCGCGACCGGCTATGGCCGCAACGCTGTGCGCTTTGCCGACACCACCATCACCGAAATCACCTGCCACGCCACGGGCGTTCACCACTTGCTGCCGGAGGTGCGCAGCATCATTGAGATCGGCGGCCAGGACAGCAAGTTCATCTCGCTTGAGGATGGCGGCCGGGTGCGGGACTTCGCCATGAACGACCGCTGTGCCGCGGGCAGCGGGCGATTCCTCGAAGTCGTGGCGGCGCGCCTGGAGGTGGACTTGGCCACGCTGGGAGAACTCAGCCGGGAGAGCCATAGGGCGGCGCTGATCAGCAGCATGTGCGTAGTCTTCGCCGAGACGGAGATCATCGGGCTGCTCGCCGAGGGGGTGGCTGCACCGGACATCGCTGCGGGCGTGCAAAACGCCATCGCCCAGCGCGTCGCCGGACTGGCCGGGCGAACGGTCACACCACCCGTTTGCTTCACCGGCGGCGTCGCCCTGCAATCGGGGATGGTGCACGCCCTGGAAGACGTCTTGGCCTGTAAGGTCCAGGTTTCGCCGTTGCCGCAATACACCGGCGCGCTGGGCGCGGCCATCCTGGCTCGACGCCAGTCTCGCTCGGGGCCGCTCCTTTAGCTCGACGCACGAAGTGCGCGTCAGGAGCTTCCAGGCCCGGAGCACCGTCCCGGCGGACAAAAGTGAACACCTCCGCCACCACCAATTGGTATTTGCGGCGGTGTTCGCGAATAACGAAGGGAAGGTCACCGTGGCGCGCTAGGCGAAAATCCGAACCTAGCAGCCGCGGCACCTGCTCGCTCGCAAACCATTCCCGTGAAGGCGTGAACTCCTCAAGCCAGGTGAACGGGGAAGCAATGACCAGTTGGCCGCCGGGCGCGAGCAGGCGGGCCAATTGGCCGAGAAACTCCCGGGGGCGCGGCAGCCGGTCAATCAGGTTGATCGCCGAGACCACTTGGAAGCCCCCGCTGGGCAACGCCGACAGGTCCAGCGCATCGCCGACCTGAAACTCGACGTTGCATCGCTGGAGCGTGTCGGGCAGCACCAGGCGGCGCGAGCTAAACTCCGCGCCCGACTCTTGCACCGGAACCGTCACCCTATGGCGCTTCGCCATTCGCTGCGCGGCCCGGATGAGGGATCGCGCGTTGTCGATCCCCAGCACGTGGCCAACCAGGCGGCCCAATTCAAAGGTGAACCGGCCCACGGCGCAGCCAAGGTCCAGGCCCCGGGATTGGCTGCGGCGGCGCACCGGCAGCAGGTATTCCTGGCGGAGCCGCTCATGGAAGCGCAGCAGCTCGCGCGGTACAAATGGAAAGGGGCAAAGGTCCCTGGGCCGCCCGTAGTGGAGCACCAGGTATTCGTGCAGATAGCGCGGCGTCTCGTAGGGATTGAGCCTCACAGCGCGACCTGCTTCACGAACTCCGTCGGCTGGTAATCCTTGATCAGCAACACCTCCTTGCCGTCCTTGTGCATCCACGCCCCGTTGAGATTGATTTCCGGCGTCTTGTGCGGCGCGAACAGGATGTCCTCGTGCGTCGCGTGCCTTCTATCTACAAACTTGCTCGGGCCCAGGCTGCCGCCGAGGTGATCGTCGCGCCCGGTGGCCACGTGCACCGTGCCAAGGATCTTCTCATCCTGAATGTCCGCGCCCGCGACCGGCAGCACTTGGGTGCCCAGGCCCAGCTCGCCCAATTGCCCCGTGGCGGGGTCGGATTGGAACAGTGCCAAGGCTTCGCGCACGGTCGCCGCGTTGCCGCGAAGCAACGTGGCCTGCCGAACCCGTAGTCCGTCCACGTCCATCAACGCCAGCGTGCCGTCCTCCTTGAACTTCATCGGGAACTGGCCGTGCGCCCCGGTAGGCACCCAGTAGATCTCACCGGCGGGCAGATTGGCAATCTCCCCCGGCACGTGGCACAGGCCGTGGCTCTTCTGCGCCTCCTGGCGGCCAAGTTCCAGCCTGAGACGATAGGTCTGCCCCAGGGTCTCGAATTCGAGCACGACATCCTCGCATCGGGTCAGCGCCTGGCGAAACCGCTCGGCCTTGGCGGAAACCTCCTCGTAGTTCCTGGCCAGGCCGCTGTGAAGAATCGTCTCATTGCAGCCGTGCATCGTCGCGCCGCGAAAGCCCATCTTCTTAGCCAGCGCCGTAAGGGGCGCGGTGGCGGAGAAGGTCGAGAAATAGAGCACAATGTCCAACTGGTTCAACACCTCGTCCACCAGCCGTAACTCCCGGCCGCTTAAATCTACCACGGTCGGCGGCAGATCGAGGTTGCTGCCGCCGGTAGGTGTGTAGGCATAGAACCCGATGCTGGCGAACGGCAATGCCTGGTTCTTTTCGAGCAAACCCCGGTAGAACACCTCGTAAGCTATCCGGCGTGTGGGCTGCTTGCCATCGTTGAGAAACTTCGCATCGCGCACCTCTTGCGGGTCGTCCAGATCAATAAAGACGCCGACCCGTTCGCCCGCTTTGGGGTGGAACACCGTTGTTATCAGCCGGACCAGATCAAACTCAGAGTTCTCCATATACGCATATCCTTTCTCGCGCCCGCCGAGACAGCGCCCTCCATAGTTCCTTCGGAGCGTGCGACGACCGGGCGCGAGAATATCCACCCATTGAGCGAGGTGCGCAACCAGTGGCGGGTTGCGCCCGTCCTCGTGGGATGCCACCGGAGCGCGGCTGTCCTCAGCCGCAGCAGCACCGACCACGCAAGCATGCGTTTGCCAGGGGCTATTCCCGGAGCGGGCGGTAGGCACGCCATAGCAGATGTCAAAGAATGTTATATTCTGCCATAGCACCAGGCCCGTCGGGCGCAAAGGGTGTGCAGTATCATGGACTGACACGTTTCGGACCTGGCTCGGCGGTAGGCGCGTGGAATCCGGCGGTTAAATCCGCCAGGTTCTTCGTAAAGGCGGAACTGCCCGCGTTCAGGTCCACCCCATCGGCATATCCCCCACTAATCCCCCAGTAAGCCCCCTCTATACCCCTTGTAAACCCCCTCTATACCCCCTGTATTCTAATAGAGGGGGTATACAGGGGGTTTACAGGGGGAATACAGGGGGTATAGAGGGGGTTTAGGTGGGGATATTGCGTGGCCAGCGCGGGCACGGCGATGGGCTGGGCCGCAAAACGTCGAGGTTGGGCCGGCTTCAGCGGGCGTTTGGCCTACTGGGCGAGGATGCGGGCGGAGATGGTTTGGGGCAGGTCGCGCCAGCCGTTGATTTGCTGCACGGTGCGGATAAAGATGCGCTGGCCGGCGGGCAGCAGGTGGAACCTGGCAAGGTAGAGTTCGGTGATGTCGCACACGCCGCCTTCCGGCTCGGGGAGCAGGCCCAGGATGCTGTGGTGGTCAACTCTCAACCCTCGACCTCCCTGGCATCCAGCGGGCTCTTGAGCCCCAGCCCGGGCCGGTTCATGACGTGCGTATAAATCTGCGTGGTCGCCACGTCCACGTGCCCCAGCAAGTCCTGGACGCTGCGGATATCGGCCCCGCCCTCCAGCAGGTGCGTGGCGAAACTGTGCCGCAGCGTATGCGGCGTGACCCGCTTGGGGAGACCCGCCCGGCGCGCCGCCTCACGGACCGTCAACTGAAAGGCGCCGTCCAGCAGATGGTGCCGCCGGTTCACCCCGGCGTGCGGGTCCAGCGACACCTGGCGCGAAGGAAAGAACCAGAACCACTCCCAGGACGTCCCCGCGCCCGGGTATTTGCGTTCCAGCGCCTCGGGCAGCCACACCCCGGCCAACCCGTCGGCGCGGTCCTGTTCATGGAGGCCCCGCAGCCGGTCGCGGTGGGCGCGCAGCCGTTCCACCAGGCTCTCGGGCAGCATCGTCACGCGGTCCTTGTCGCCTTTGCCGGCGCGCACGATCACCTGGTGCCGCGCCAGGTCCACGTCCTTGACTCGCAGCCCGAGGCAAGTTGAGGGTTGAAGGTTGAGGGTTCAGGGGTTAAACGGATCACCACTATGTTTAACTTCGAGAAACTGGAGACTTGGCAGGAGGCAATTGCCTTTGCTGACGTGGTATATCAACTGAGCCGTAATTTCCCTGCGGAGGAGCGTTTCGGCCTGACCAACCAGATGCGGCGGGCAGCAGTATCCATCTCCTCAAACCTGGCGGAGGGTTGCTCGCGGTCCTCCAGAAGCGACTACGCGCGCTTCGTTGAGATTGCCACGGGCAGCGTCTTCGAAATAGTGTCGCAAGCCACCATCGGCCGCAATCAAGGCTTTCTTGATCAGACGGGCTACGACCAACTGTATCGTGCGGCTGAGAAACAAAGCCGCATGCTCAGCGGATTGAGGAACTCACTCGTGGCGAGCTGACCTTCAACCTTCTGTGCCGATTGAAGAGTGTTGAGAGTTGCAGGGTGAGAGTTGAAGGAATAGAACGGCGCTGCGCCGCCGGAGCGTTTTGCCCTCAACTCTCAACCCTCAACCTTCTGCCAGACCGGATACGGGGACTGGCGGTTGCATGGCCTGAGGGTTACCACCTGCGGGCCAATTGTGCAAACCTTAAGTGGGGCCATTGTGACACGCCCGTGGCACGCCGGCGGCAGCCGCCATTCCATGCCCCGATTCCGGATCATAAGCTTTTCCTAACCTGGTAGTTTATAGCAGGTTATAGCTGAAGCCGGGTATTGACTAGAGCGCTGAACCCGTTCATAATCGCCGCATGAAGTCGGGGCATACTCAGGAATGGCCTGTACTGCCGAATACTTCGGGCCAAACATATTGTTGGGCGGGCTTACGCGTATGAGCAGATTTCAAGCATTGCAGGATTTCGAGCGGCGCTTCGAGACGATGGGTGTGGATGAACTGAAGCAGTGGAAAGAGTACTGGACGCGACACGCGCAGCAGTTGGCTCCGAAGGTTCGGAAGCAAGCGATGAAACGAGTGTACGACATCGAAAGAGCCATCGAGAGGAGGACACAGCCGGATGCCGAGTGACAGACCGCCCAACAATCGCGCTGCACTCGACGCGGCGATGCCGTTCCTGTTACATACTGGACATCAATTGCGCCGCGCGAGTGAGCGCGGGCGTTGGCCACATATATGAAGCACATTTTCCAGCACTTCAACCGGAAGCATGGTTATGTCTTTCTTGGGTTCTACCTGGCGTTTGCCTGTTTGACGCTGTTCGTCCTGAGCCGGCAGCCGGCGTCCGACTGGCGAGACAACTGGAACATGGCAGCCACCGTTGGCAGTTTGTCCGGCCCGTTCACTGGTGCCATCGCCCGGCACTTCCAGTCGTGTTGTTGGCAGTTTTCAGTCTCGCTGTTTCCCTATTGTGCCGCATTCTTGCTGGGTGGCTTTGCGTTCCAGCTTGTGCCCGTTCCATGGCAGGCGGCTCAGGGGTGGCTCCGTCTTGTGGTGTGGAGCATTGGCTTGCTCGGCTGGTTTGGCGGAGGTGTGGTTTCATTCGGACACGCATTGTCATGACAGGACCTGCCAACCAAGAATGCGAGGTAGGCAGCGCGCCCGGCCGAGGGCTCAGGAATCGGGAATGAGGTAACCGGGCGCGCTGCTTACCTCGCTGGTTGGACGAAGCGGCTGCGGCGGGCGGGGGACGCTATGGGCGAA
>Ga0326728_10000251_pt1 | contig 217603 bp, 205 predicted proteins | sample MB3enrmetagenome_FD_207602 | JGI IMG/M metagenome (GOLD analysis project Ga0326728, IMG submission 207602) | Lab enriched peat soil microbial communities from McLean, Ithaca, NY, United States - MB31MN | ecosystem: Environmental > Terrestrial > Soil > Wetlands > Peat | place: USA: New York...
CATTCAACGTTTTTTTACTTGGTTCCATCATATTATCGTGTTCCTAATGGATTTCTTGTAATAACCAAGAACCCATGACCCAATATAAAAGCCTTATGAAAAACGGTTCTGGTACTTCTTCGTCTGTTCCGTTGCGTTCTCGGTAGTCTGTTACTTTTCGTCTGCTCATTTTGTATTGTAGCATTTTAGGCTCGTCTGCTTGAATCTCAGATATTAATGTTCTTGATTTTTGGAGAAGGGAATGAAGTGTTTCAGCATTGGGTACTTGTGGTTCATGTTCAAATACCCAATCAACAGCAACACAAAGCTCATCTAGTAACTCAGCGTTTAATTCATGTAGCCTTTTGAGTTCACTAAATGTCTCTATCAACGTATCAATAGGATTAACTGACATATTTGCTACTTGGCTCCTTTCCACTATTTTTTGTTTTTTCACTGACCTGTTCACCCTTTTCCAAACGCCCACTTATTTTATCCATGACAATGTCTATTTGCGACAATTTCATGGACAAATCAGATAATTCTTTCAGTTTTTCTGCTGTAGGTAAATCTTTCGTTTTATCGCTTATTGATATGAGAACTTTTTCAAGTGCCTCAGTTTTGCGAAAAAGAAAATCAATGGCAAAAACAGCTTTAAAGTTTAGCTCAAGTGAATCTGCTGTCATGGTTATTAAGTTGGCAAGGTTGCTTGAGGTTTTTTTGTCAGCAAATATCCCTCTTTAGTCTTCTTTTAGTTTCTTTGAAAGATAAATACGAAATTCTTCCTCGTTATTAACAAGAGACGCTAAATCTTCACTGTAGTTGCTTGATACGGGCATCATGAGTTTGCTTAAAGTTTTAGTTGCTCTAATGAATTTCATCATTTCGGTTTGTTCTTGTTCCTCATCTCTATCCAACAGTTTATTGCCTCCTCAACAAGTTGTGTCAGGGTTATGTCGTTTTGGATTGCGGCTACTTTTGCTTCTTTCCAGATTTCAGGGTCTATCCGTAAAGAAGTTACTAATTGTTTTTTATCATCTACCGACATTTTTATTTCACCAATAACAAATATAGCTTTGTAGTATTTATAACTTTTGTAGCAAACCTTTTATAGTAGTTATTACTAATACTACAAAGTAGTGAAGTAGTATGAGCAAACTAACAACAAGTCGGGAAGAACGGGGTCAAGCAATAGCCCAAGTTTACGGTCAAGTAAGACGCATAGATGACCGCACTTATAACGTAAAGTCACAGTCTCATCATGGATGGTACAAGGTAAGCAGAGTCGGTGAAGAATGGGTATGTGAATGTGCTGATAATATTTATCGACACTTAATCTGCAAACATATTTTTGCCGTTGACTTCTCAAGGCAACTAAGGCTTCAGGTATCAGATAACCGAACAATCCAAGAAGTTAACATTCAAAATTGTCGGTTTTGCGGTTCAAGCAACCTCAAAAAAGATGGTTTGCGAAAGAACAAATGTGGAACAATTCAAAAATTCTTCTGCCGAGACTGCCACCACTACTTTACTATTAACATTGGTTTTGAGAGAATGAAGCATAATCCTCAAGCAGTCACAACGGCTATGCAACTTTACTTCTCAGGTGAATCATTAAGAAATACACAGAAATCTCTAAGGCTATTAGGCGTACAAGTTTCGCATAAAACGATTTTCATGTGGATTAAAAAATATATTTCCCTGATGCAAAAATACGTTGAAACCCTAAAGCCCAATGTCTCAGATACATGGAGAGCAGACGAAATATTCGTTAAGATTAGTGGCAATCAAAAGTACCTTTTCGCTATGATGGATGATGAGACAAGATTTTGGATAGCTCAAGAAGTAGCCGAAACTAAATACGAGCATGACGCAAGAAATCTCTTACGCATGTCTAAAGAGCTTATGGGAAAGAAACCCTTAACATTCATAACCGATGGACTATTCACCTACAATGTTGCTTACACAAAGGAATTTTACACTAAAAAATATCCAAGAACCCAACACATAAGACACATCACAATCAGAGGCGACAAGAACAATAACAAAATGGAACGCATGAACGGCGAAATCCGAGACAGAGAAAAAACCATGAGAGGACTAAAAATCAAAGAAACCCCAATTTTACAAGGCTACCAACTATTTCACAACTACCTTAGACCCCATGAAGCCTTAGACGGTAAAACTCCGAGTGAAGCATGCGGAATACAAATAGAAGGAAAAAACAAATGGATAACCCTAATACAAAACGCAAGCAGAAATAACCCAAAAATTTAACAACAATTTGTTATTATACTTATGACTATTAAGGAAAAAACCCAAACATGTTATCTAAACAAGCGAATAATTTCTTAAAAAAGCTCTTGCATGACTCTATAAGAAAACCGTTTTTGACTATTCCCTTAGTAGGTCTGATTTCAAGTTTATTTTTGTACGTTTCCCGTGATTCTAGTTACCCAACTTTTTTTATTATAACATTGCTTGCTTGGATAGCTTCCGATTTCTGTATTTCGATTTTTGTAGGTGGCGGTAGTGGAATAGGGCAAATTCCATTATTTGGTTCAAAAAGTCAATACAAAGGACTGGTTTTTCTGGCATTTTTTATAGGAATTTTCGTTGTTTCAGTTTTCATCAACTTTGTGACAGCTGGCTTAACTCAACTTCTTGCGAGTTTTCTGTCGAATCCTTTTGTGTGCTTGTTAGTTGGTTTTCTTCTAGCGGGGCTTGTTTTTGCTGATTTGCAGATGAAGTTTTACAACCGTGGAAAATCAAGATAGTGTAAAAAACGCACCAAAAAGAAAATGTCGATATATTAAGCAGTTTTGCTTGTTCTAAAAATATGAAAGAGAACATACACGCAAACAGAACTATGTACATATAGGCAATCCAATTTCCTTCACTATCCAAATCTTTGTTTATCATTGAGATAATCGTCTCCTGATAGAAAAAAATTGAAAGTTGTTTAGCGTAGCCCAGAATGCGCTAGGTTCTATCTTGATGAGTGACAGCGATTTCGAGCAACAGCTTTTTTGGCTTTGTTGAATATTCTTTGGTGCGGTATGATTTTTCACCTCCAACATGAATTTACTCAATCAGAAAACCCCCTGAATGCAAAACAACAGACGAAAAGTAACATGGAGAGGCAACAGTCGAAGAAGTAACAGAACCTGAAAAACGGTTCTGTCAAGCTCTCGGCTACTGACTTTTCCTGTCAAAAATCAGTGCTGACAGTTGATAAATAAGGTCTGGTAACTTCATAGGTATGCATAAGGTTTGAGTTTCGCAAAATCAGCAAAAATCACTCATCTATTTTTTGATTCATATTTTTAATTCATAACGCTTATTTTTCTTTGAACCTCAAAGAATTAACAAGACACGCAAAAACTGGAATGTGAAGACATGAAAACTAATGATAGATGTCCTCATTGCGGTTCAACTGAGATCGAAACCGTGTATGTAGACGAACTGGTATTGAATGTTTGCAAAGTTTGCCGAGCAATGCGGTCAAAAAGCCAGTTTTGAAAAATACCGTCTTAACAATCGTAAGATACGAAAGAGATTCTGGTAACTTCTCGTCATAGGGTTTTTTCTGTTAACTGCCGTCAGACAGCTTATTTTTCTTTTGAGGTTGATTAAGATGTCTACTCCAAGCACAGTTGAGACAGCCACGAGTGCTTAGACATTTTTCATGTGGATGCATCTTAACGCTAAGGTGCTTCATCTTTAAAATTCCAAGATGCAACATGCCTCAACTCATGCTCTAAAGCGTTAACAAGTGGAACTGTTTGTTTAACGAAAATAACAAAGTGCCCCTTAAATTTAAACGTACAAGCCTCAATAAACTTGTTGTCAATTTTTACTCCATACTCCTTAACTCTAGTATCAATAACCTTGTTTTGCTTCTGTAACAAATCTAAGGTTAACAAAAACTCGTTCTCTTCTAAAGTAAACGCATAAACATCTGGAAAAGGCTTATCTGAAATTTTTCCCCAAACACCTCTAAGAATCTTCTTTGAAACACTCTTTGCAGACTGAGTTCCTGGGTTTATTTTTCTCACCTACATCAAGCCTTTACTGAGTAATTACAAGAATCCCTTTTAGTTTTTTCTCTTACATAAAAAATCTCAGCTAAGTGGTTAAAAAAAGAGTTGGTTATGTAATGTTTAGTGGCTTTCAGATTTTGGCTAGTATCGACAAGAGCGCAACTATTAAGAAGGCAATGCCGGTCCAAAACAGGTCATGGCCAGTAAGGAAATATACGATGGCAGCAACGATTATTGCAGGAATCAACGCTAGAAACAGTTTTATCAGAACTATTATTATCAAGCCAATTATGACCAGAATGATGAGAAAAGGTATGTTTAATGATCCGAGTCCCAAACTGCTGAGAATTGAATATATCGTCGGCAGCAAGATTGAAAAATTCATCATTTGACCTCAATAAAAATGTGCAGCATGCAAGTAATATACATTTTTGCTAAGCGCCTGATAAAAAAAATTAGGCTTTAATTTTTGCTTTGATTTTTGGAATAACCTCTTTTTGCGTTTGCATAATGCCGTAGACTGTTATCCTAAATTTATCGTCAGCGGTCTTCTGCGCCACAGCGTTTTTTGCCAGTTCGCCTAAGCGTGTGCTGGTTATTTTGCCGCTTTTTCCAAGCTTCGTCTGCAGTTCATCTTTCGATTGTGAGTCGCTGTTAAGCATGCCTAGTTTATGCCCGAGATACTGGGCTGTTAGCCAAATCGATAAGGCTTCATTATCAGTTAACTTGTTTTTAGGAGCCAGAAGGCTTGCGCCATCACTTGAAAAAGCCACTATGCCGTTTAGGTCCGTGGCGAGTTGTTTGAGGTCGACACTGAGCCAAAGTTTCTGGGCTATTCCGAATGAGGGAATAAAGTCTTTGAAAAACTGGTTTAACAAGAGCCATGCGTCTTGCGGGTCAGCGGAAAACTGCTGCTCAATTTCTCCGTATTTGATTTGAACTTGGATTTTTTCTGCTTTTTGACTCAACTCATTTTGCCTCTAAGCTTCTTGAGAACCTCTTCTTCAACCCATTTCTCGCCTTGAATTGTAAGCTTAAACTCAGGTTTATTCGGGTCTGGCTTGAAGATCTGCCCCCGCTTCGTCATCTCATTGAGCCGTGCTGGAACCATACTTTTTATTCCGCTGGACTCCAAAAGCTTAGTTACTTGTGCCGCGGTGTTTTTTCGTTCTTGAGAAGCATAAAGAACCAAGCCGACTGCTTCGTAATGAGTGAGGCTTTCGCGGGTGACTATTACTGGACCTTCAGTTGTAGGTTCAACAATGCCTTTTAACTGTGCCCCCGAAGGCGTTAGCTTGTTTGAGACAAAATCAGATAGCTTCTCAACAAAATTTTCAGGAATAATTCCCAACATATCAAGAATTTCTTGGGGATTCTCGCCTTCGATAATGACTTCTCCGAAAGGAGTTTTAATTCGTGCTTCAATGCGCTTCAAAGATAAGCCTCTTTTATGCTATAAGCTGTGTCAAGCCTTTTTAGGATTTGCGTCAAAACGCTAATTGCGCAGGGTAAAATATCAGAAAACGATCCGACAAGCTGAATAATTCAACGTCAAAGCGATTAAAAAGCCCTTTTTTATGCCTTACGAGTTCTTGGTAAATGATTTATTGCCTAAAGGCGCTCGTCCGTTAAGTACACTTTCCCTTGCCTTTTGTCATATTTCAGCAAGTATTTGTTAAGGATATCTCGCCCCAAAACGCTGGGGATTCTTACAATCCTTTCATTCATTTCTGAATGCTTGAGGAAACACAGGCTATCCAATCGCTCGATGTATGCTTTATTATCTGCTGAATTAAAAATCAGGTTTGCGTCTTTCAAGACATACGTGTCAACTGTTCCTCCTATACCGAGCATGCCGCAATCAAGTTTTTCCAGCATCTTGTAATCTACACCAAGCTTGCTAGCATCTCTGTCGCTCACAATAGTTTTAACGGCGCCAGTATCAAGCATGAATTCAATAGAAGCATAGATGTGAAGAGGCTTAGAATCAAGTACTGCATAAACGTAAGCTGCTTCAAGCGCGCCTTCCTTAAAGCGGAAAGGAATTCTCAAAACGTTCTTCCTTCTTTAAAGAATAAGGTTCAATTCCTCACTCGTAATATATTCTAAAGCTATTTCATTGTATTTTTCGGAAAATCGAGTTCTGAGCCGTTCAACAAGTTTGCTAAAATCCCTATCATAATCTATCACGCTCTTGTCCAAAACTGCAACCCATTCATTGTTATGCTGTTTTTTTAGTGCTTCATAGTTATCGCTAATCCACCTAGCGTTTCCTTCAAGATTAGAAAGAAGTTCAATCGTTGATTCCATTTTGCGTCTCTGTAAGGTAGTACGCTACGCCTTAAATTTTTTTCCCTGCCGTAAGGAACATCCGTTTTCACTTGAGTCGTTCCCGCAGGAGTTTAGCTACCAATTCAGGATTAGCCTTTCCACGGACTTCCTTCATTACGGCGCCCATAAGCATTCCGTAAGCGTTCTTACCCAACTTATCAACAGACTGCTTGTTAGCTGCAACCGCGCGGTCAACAATCGGCGCCAGCTCAGCTTCAGTTAACATTTTCAAACCCAAGGCGGCTACGGCGTCCTGCACGGATTTGCCCTCGTTTTTTGAAAGCCAGCTAAAAACGTCCAGCACAGCTTCTTTCGTAAGTTCTCCTGAACCCACAGCCCCAAAAATACTTTTTATTTGGTCTTCTCCGACTTTCTCGACTTGGACACCTTCACGTTTCAGAGCCTTAAGTGTTTCAGTTAAAAACGCTGCCACGGTTGAAGCAGGAACACCAGTTATCTTCACGGTGTCTTCGAAGAGAAGGTTGTATTCTGAGTCGGCAATTTGCTTGGCTAACTTCTCATTTAAACCATACTGGTTTATTAAGCGTGAGAGTTTCTTTTCGGCTGGCTCAGGCAAGTTTTTGCGGACCGTCTCCATTAAGTCATCGGTTATCAGTGTTGGCGGGATGTCGGTTTCAGGGTACATTCTTGCTGCTCCTGGTCTTGGGCGCATGTATCTTGTTGTTCCATCCTCTTTTGCGGTGCGAGTTTCAGCTGGAACACCCGTTACTGCTTCTTGCGCACGCTCAACAACGGCTTTTAAAGCATCCAAAACGTTTTCTGCCGTGTCAGCAACGAAAACTACCGCGTCCAATTCACCTGCATCAACCGCTTTTCTTAAGGCTTCTACTTCTTCAGTGGTGATGTCGTAGTTGGGCATTTCGTCAGTGTGGAATATTCCGCCGACTCTGCCCCAGAACTTTGCCCTGTCCGAAAGTTCGGTTCCAACGCGGAAGTCAGGCATAAGTTCACGTTTTAAGAGTCCTGCGAACTTTGGCAGCTTAACAGATAGGACTTTCTGTTTTTTGTTGATTGCTTTTTGGATGACTTTGCATTTTGTTTCCTTAAAGATGCTTGAAACGTCAACGAATTCTTGTTTGAGGTCTTCTGTTTTAACGCCGCGTCTTGCAAGCTCCTCTTTTACGTTGATAAGCCCAAGTTGCCGTTGGACCTCGTACTCTACCACTTTAGAGATTAACTCAAGTTCCTGAACACCTTTAATCTCAATCAAAGCGCCATTTGGCAAAGACACGTTCAAGTCCTGACGTATAGTGCCCAGTCCACGCATGACTTTGCCGGTATCGCGTAAAATTTTGCCTATGGCGAGGGCGACTTCCTGTGCTTCCATCGGCGAGTAGATTACTGGTCCAGTGGTGACTTCGATTAGCGGTATGCCTAAGCGGTCTATGCGGTAACGAATCGTTTTGCCCTCGTTTTCTGTTCCTGTTTTGCGCGCTGCATCCTCTTCCAGGCTTAAGGCTTGAATTGGAATAGTTTTTTCTGCAACCTTAATCCATCCGTCAGAGGCAATTATGCATGTTCGCTGAAAACCACCTGTGTTGGAGCCATCGATGACGGTTTTGCGCATAACGTGAATTTCATCAATTGGCACAGAGTTCGTCATCAATGCGACTGTCAACACAATCTCGACTGCTTCCGTGTTTATGGGGTGCGGTGGTTCCTCATCCATTTCCACAAGGCAACTGCTTGTTTTGTTTGCTTCGTAGAGGATTTTTACGCCTTTTTGGAACTCGAAATATGCAGCGGGGTCAATTTGGCCTAGTTCGCTCTGAGTTGGTCTTAATCGGCGTAGGAAAGTGATTTCTGGCGTTTCTTTGAAGAGCTCAGGCGGGCAACTGCAGAACAGCTTTGCTTTGGCGTTTAGTTGCTGGTGGATTTCTAACCCGACTTTTAAGCCTACTTTTGCGTAGTCAATTGCCAACTTTTTCTCCTCCTTCAAAGACGTCTTCTTGAGGAAGCGTTCTCGGCGAGAATTCTCCCGCAATGTTAGTTTTCAAAAGCTTTTTGGCTTCTTGCGTGTTGTCAGTTTGCCCGAGCACCCACATTAGTTTGACAAGGCCTGTTTCAGGGAACATGTCATCTAACGGGATTACGCCGAAGGACAGCAAGTCTCTGCCCGTGTCGTACACGTTCATGTTTACTCTTCCCCAAATGCATTGGGAAGCCAACGCAACCACGACGTCTTTTGCAACAGCGTTTTTGATGCTGTCAAAGCAGAATTTGCTCACGTGACCTAAACCTGAGCCTTCCAGCAGAATGCCCCTGACGCCTTTGTTGACATACCAGTCGATGATTTCTGGGTCAAGCCCCGGATAAAACTTGATTAAGGCTGCTTTTTCGCTGAAATTTGGTTTCAGAACCAGCTTTTTTGATGTATCGCGGTGCTGGTACTGGTTTGTTAGCATGGTTACTTGTTGGTTTTTTACTCTGGCGATCGGGAAGCCGTTGATTGATTTGAAGGTGTCTCTTCGGCTTGTGTGGCATTTGCGGACTTTTGTTCCCCTATGAACTATAGTGGCAATGTCGGAAACGGATTCATGCATTGCCAAGCCAACCTCCGCGAAGGGTCCTTCTCCAGCGGCTTTCACCGCACCGATAAGGTTTGTTGCTGCGTCACTGCTTGGGCGGTCAGAGGAACGTTGAGCACCGACAACTATGACTGGAACAGGCAGGTTTTGCAGTGCGAAGCTTAAAGCGGCTGAAGTGTAAGCCATCGTGTCTGTGCCATGCGCAATTACCACGCCATCCACGCCTGCTTCTATGCGTTTCGCTACGGTTTCTGCCAGTTCCTTCCAGTGCTTCTGAGTTATGTTTTCACTGTATAAACTGAAAACTATTTCGGTGTCAACTTTAGCGATGTCTGAAAGTTCAGGTACAACGCCGTATAAGTCACTTGCAGAGATTGCGGAGCGCACGGCTCCGGTTCGGTAGTCAACGCGGCTGGCAATTGTTCCACCAGTACTCATTATGACGACATGAGGCAAGACTGGGTTCTGTTTTGGCAGCGGTGGCGATGCGAAAGCTGGTTTTGCGCCTTTCCCGATTTTTTCGATTTTAACTTCGGGTGTTACACGGATGCCGATGTTGTAGCCGCTCTTCATTTTAACAATGACGACTGTGCCTTCGCCCAGTTCTGAGCGGGGAATAAGGATGCCTTCATAGGTTTTGCCTTTACTGACGACTCGTATGATATCTCCGACGTCGCAGTCTGCTTTTTTAAGAGCTTCAAGCGCTGAGCCCTTGTAACCTGAATTTTCAAGTTGACTCATGAGGGGTTCTCCAGTTTTTTGGATACATAAACTCCATCGCGTTCGTACCCGAAACGCATGTAATACCTTCTTGTTCCTAATGCACTGATAACTAAAAGCTTTTTGACCCCGTAATCCTCGCAGACGATGCGTTCGGCTTCCTTGAGCAGGTCTGCGCCGAAACCTTTGTGTTGCCATGCCCCTGCTGAGTGTTTACCTACTGGCACAAGCGGGCCATAAACGTGCAGTTCCCGAACAATAGCTGATGGCATCGCGGTGATTTCTGGTCTATGAGCCTTCGCTGATGGGATGCGCAGGCGGAGATAGCCAAGTAAGATATCGTTTTCTTTATCTTCGGCTGAAATAAAGACTTCTTTGCCTTCAGAAGCATCATAAGTGAAGGATTGAACGGTGACTTTTTCTACGTTTGGCTTCACATGGTCTACCGCTAATCTATGCCCGACTTCTCTGCAACGAATGCACTGGCATTTAAAGCCCTGCGCTTTAAGTTGCTCTTGGGCAAGTTGACGAAGATTACTTTTTTTGACGCCAGCCAAAATGAATCCTGCAGGAATGTCTCGTTGAACACGCATGATTCTTACCCAGGGCGGAATGAACTTTTTAACTTCAGCGATAAATGCGGCAGCTTGCTCCGTTGTATAAGGCTGGTAGGTGCCATTTTGGAACCACTCGTAAGCTTTTGTTCCTGCTATGCATAGGCATGGGTAAATTTTTATCATGTCTGGTTTAAAGGCTGGGTCAGTGAAAACCCTTTTGAAAGCCGCGATGTCTTTTTGTGGGTTGGAGCCCGGCATTCCAGGCATTAAATGGTAAACAATTTTGAGTCCCGCGTCCTTGGCTATGCGTGTTGCTTCTTGCACGTCTGCGACGGTGTGGGTTCTGCCGACTAAACGGTAGATTTCGTCATCGGGGTTTTGCACGCCAAGTTCAACGCGTGTCACGCCCATGTCAAGCATAGCGTCAACGTGTTGCTGTTTTGCCCAGTCGGGACGCGTTTCCACGGTTATGCCTACGTTGCGGGTTTTGCTTGTTTCAGCGTTTGCTTTTGCTTCTTCCAGACTTTGGGATTTTTTGCCGGTTATTGCGTCTAGGCAGCGTTGGATAAACCAACTTTGGTATTCTGTGGGTGTGGCGGAGAAGGTGCCTCCCATGATGATTAGCTCGATTTTGTCTACTTTGTGACCAATCGCCGAGAGCTGGTCAATGCGGCTTCTGACCTGCAAGTAGGGGTCGAAGTTGTTTTGGGCTCCACGCATGGCTGCGGGTTCATGTCCCGTGTAACTTTGCGGACTTCCTTGGGTTGGTCCTCCGGGGCAGTAAGCGCACGGTTCAGGCTGCGGGCACGGGTATGGTTTAGTCATGGTGGCGATTACTGTTACGCCTGAGATGGTGCGCGTTGTCTTCCTTCGCAAAATAGGTAAGAGGCACCTTTCTTCTTTTGGCGTTAAAAGGCTTATTAAATCAGCGTTTGACGGTACCTCTTGAAGTTGGTATTTGGCTGCGGTTTTTATTTTTAGGCGGTTTGCTTCTTCACGTGTAGGGTGGGGGATTTCCATTAATGTGTTTATGATTTCTCGTAGGGCATTTTCGTTTTTCAAGGTTTAGGGTACCAAAATATGGTTTAGTTAAGTGATAAATAAACTACACTAGCACTATGTGAACGTTTAGGGTTGAAAAAACAGTTTTTGCTGTGCGCTTACATCCAGTTTTGGCCTGGTTTCCGTTGCAGAATCACGCGTTTCTCGTAGTTGCGTCTGTTTCGGTTTTTTGGGCTTGGCGAGGTTTTTGGTGTCGCCTGGATTTTCGGCGTTTGAGAGCGGACTTTTCCTGCTTTAGATAATGAACCGTGAGTTGGCATTTAAAGTTTTGAAAAGGCTATTTAACAACTCCCAAAATTTGCTCTTTACCAAACTGTTTCAACAATTCCCGAAGCCACAATTTCAGCGTCTTTTGTTATGAGCACAGCACCCAAGAGTTTCGCCGTCCCAACAATTATTAGGTCATGCATTTCCTTAATCAGACGAATATTTTGGCATTTTAAAATTACTTCTTCATCAAGAGGATAAATTTGGTAGTTGAAGGTTCCTTGAATTTTTTGCATTATTTCTTTAAACTTGAATTCTTCTCGTCTCTTCTCGCATACATACATGCACTCAAGAAGGGCAACACTAGGAATAACCACTATTTCTTTACCTTTGTCGCAAGCGCGAAAAATCTCCAAAGCTTTATGGCTTAATTTTTTATCTTTCCAAACAAACCAAAGAAAGGCATGTGTGTCGGTAACGTACATTTTAGTCACTGAACTTGAAAATCGACTTTTTCGCTTCTTCAATTTCCTCTTCAGTTATTTCTCCCTTGAACAGACCTTCCAACTTCACAATTTTTTTGGGCATTTTCCTAGACTTCATAAGAAGAATTTTAATAGTCTCTAATTCATTTTCGATCTTCTTTAATTCTGGATAGATTTCTCGCGTTTCACTCATAGCTATCACCTAATAATATGAACGCTGTCTTCTTTTAACTTTTGTCAAGAGATACTAAAATAATCGCCGACAAGAAAAGTGCTTTACGCTTACATCCAGTTTTGGCCTGGTTTCCGTTGCAGAATCACGCGTTTCTCGTAGTTGCGTCTGTTTCGGTTTTTTGGGCTGGGCGAGGTTTTTGGTGTCGCCTGGATTTTCGGCGTTTGGGAGCGGACTTTTCCTGCTTTAGATAATGAACCGTGAGTTGGCATTTAATGCACCTTGCACATAAAGCATGAATGTCACACTTAAACCTTACCAATCGGAATTAGCGTTTTAACTCTTAGAAGATAACATGGCTAACTCTCTATTGGATGAAGCAAACGTTGGCCAAGTCAAGGATTTTGAGGTTATTTCAGTTTTCACCCAAGAACACTCGGAACCTGGGTTTCGGGAAGAGAGAAAAGAACTTACAGGCATACTTGCACATAACTTGTTGCTAACATTTAAAAAGTTGGGGTTCACTGATTAGCAAATGTGATGCCTCGATGCCTCGATGGCTCAGCCTGGTAGAGCGGCTGCCTCGTAAGCAGCAGGCCGCGGGATCAAAGCCCGCTCGAGGCTCCACTTACTTTTATATGTGGAATTTCTGGCAAAACATCTGGGTTATGGAATTATGCTTTTTCTGAATGTATTTTGCCGACGTAAAATGAGTCTTGCCTCTCGTGCACCCATAAGGTGATGTTTACTAATTTGCCATTTTTTCTTCTTTTAAAGGTGATTTGGAAACTGTTGTCATCTGTGTACTTGCGATCACTTGTTGGGCAGTTTAGGATTATACCGATTATGACTTCTTCGGAGACAAATCGGTGTCTTTGTAGCCATCTGTAGGCTGCTGGGCTTATTAGCACTGCCTTAGTCATAGCGGAGCTTATGGTTTTTGCTGTTAATTTGATAGCCGTTTGGAAGCTTCTAAATGCTTATTAGCAACTTTTTATTTATTCCTATAACGTAAAAGTGATTGGTATGAACCGACTTTCAGGAGCACCTGTTGTAATGCATAAGAAGGGGCAATCAACCGACATTGCAGTCTTAGAGGAAATTATGAAGAAACCCGGCATCACAATTGCGGAAATTGCCCAGGACCTTGCATGGACAAACGGAAAGGTAGATGGAAGCGTTAACCGTCTAATAGCGGAAGGCAAAGTCTCAATAAAACACAACTTAAAAAGGGGTATGCTGATCAAAAGTATTTATCCTGCAGACTTTGAGAAACGACCGACAAATCAGGTTGAGATACCTCGAGATATGGTGAACTTTGACCTTTGGAAAGAAAAAGCGTTCGTCTACGCCTTGTCTAGGTCAACCATCGGGATTACTTACCAAGAAACAGAGAAGTGGAAGGGGAAGGCATTTTCAAGAGAAACTGTGCCCGTCAGGAAAAGCTCTGAAAGCATTGTTTTAGAACTCCCTAAGCGCGTCTCAGACTTTTATCAGCTTGGAAATGCGGAAATCAGTTTATCAGCTATTGGAGACCTCATCTTTGTCACTGTTGAATCTATCTTACCCGTGAAACTGTCAGCTAATCCCTCAGAAGAAAAATACGCAATACCCCCAGCTTAAATTATAGTCTTTTTGCCTGTGCTTTAATGTTCTATTAATTTGAGGAATTCTTCTCTGGTTAATCCTGCCTGTTGAATTATTGCGAGCTAGGAGTGTTCCTTTTTTGATGGGATCGTGAAGTGGAACGGTAAGTTTGTTGTTTTCGTTGCTCAAAAATATGTGGTGCCTTTTTGTTTCACATTTTTTTAAAAAAAAGGATGGATCGTCTTTTAGAAAGACTTGGGTTTGTCTTGTTGGGTCATTAAAGTTTGTTTTTTTGTTGGGTCATCTCCGCTTGTTTGGTTTGGGTTTTGGTTAGGCTGCCTGCGTTTTCTTTCATGAATTTTCGGTATTTTATATTATAGTGTGCAAAGGCTGCCGTTAACGAGCTTGTGTATAGCGCAAATAGGAGTGTGCTTGGTTCTGTAATCATTTTTTCTCACTTATACATGCGGGAAGTACAGGATTTCTCCTTTCGGATTTGTTTTCTTTGGGGAAGTTTTTTCCATTTTTTCACCATGCTTTTTTTGATATTAATTAGTCGTTAAATTATATAAGGGTGTTTGAGATTTGTTCATAATTATTATGAAAAGCTGAATAAACAGGATGCGTTAGGCTGTAAAAGTGCGTGAACGTGCTGGGTATTAGTTTAGTCTTTGAACATTTGGCTATTTGTCTTTGTTTGTTTATTTGTAGCTGTGTTGTGCTGTTATGCAGCGCAGGGTTTTGTGCGGAAAGGTTTATTAAATATTGCTACACTCGATGTATAACAAATATGGGAGGCGACTGAAACATGCAGCTTTTCCACGGACATAACGAAGAAAAACTTAAATGCCCCTACAAGGGATGCGAAAAACAATTCGATAAACCAACCGTTATTACGGATACATCTGTGATTCCTAGACAAACCCATTACGCCTGCCCCTTCTGCATGTCAAAACTTGAAATAGCCACCCTGAACGAAAAAATAGTCAGTGTCAAACCAACCGAATACCCCATAGTCTTCGATTCACCAGCCAAATGCGCCCACTTCAGCGGACTCCTACACGCACCAGGAGAAACCATGCTGACACAGGAAGAATGCCTTATCTGTCCCAAAGTTCTCCAATGCGAAAAACGCAAAAAATAGTCACACTTTTTTATAATCATTGAACTGCGCCAGTAAGGTTGCTTGTAGAGTTTTATTTTTTTCAAATTCTTTATGAAGATTGTTTCGTTGTGACTTCTAGGTGTTCTATCACAATAACGGCTCCGATTACTACTCGGTGGTCGATGTTTCCAGTTATTGATACTTCAAGTTGGTCTCTTACGGAAACCCATTTCTTGTGAACAGAAGCAACCGCAACCCCAGCGACCTCCATTTGATACTCGTGGTCGGTGAAGTTTCCGTAGATGCGCATGAACTCTTCGCCGTTTTTTTCCACCCAGAATTCTTCGCCGACCAGTTTGGCTATCTTCTTCTTTATTGTTCCCAGCGCCTCACTGGCTGAGCCGATAAAAGTAAACTCACTGTGCAGCGAGAACACTTTCCCCTGCAGATGCATAAGCTCCACGCCATGGTTGTCTTTGACCTCGAATTTGGGCGGAACCTGAACGAGGTTGCCGTCTGCTTCGCCCAGTTTGTTGCCCTGCAAGTCAGAGAAGTCGTAGTGTTCGTGAACGGAGAGGATTTTCTTTTGCATGATAAAATCGGCTGTTTCAAGCAGACTCATACAAGTCACAGGTGATTAGAGGGTGATTTTAAGCTAAAAGCTTTTTCAGTGCACCCAAAATGAGCTCTAAAATCTAAGGAGGGAGGGTAGGGTAGTCAATTTAGTTGGTGAATTTACCCTTCAAAATTGGGCTGCCAAGGTCGGAAAGAAATGGCAAAAGATGCAATAAACAGGTTAGCCAGCAAATGCTGCAAGCCCTAAATCAAAAAAGCAACCCAAAACAAGCCCTGCCCCATGAACCGCCTACCAGTAGACCTACCCTACTATTTGTGACAAAAACCAGCCACAAAAAGCATGCAGAAGCAACAAGCCTCCCCTCCCTACTATTTACACCCTTTCCCAACAAGTAAAAAGCACACAGCAACCAAACCCTTTAACAACCGCCCATAAGCAAAGCAAAACCGCCCAAATTCTAAACTAAATGTTTATATTTCCGTGCGTTTTTTGCTTATTTCCGAATTAAATAAAGTTCTAGTAAAGTAGGGATAACACATGGCGTATTTAACAACAACAGGTTCAGGACAACCGGTGTTGATTCTTAAAGAAGGAACAACCCGAAGCAGGGGTAAAGAAGCCCAAAGAAACAACATAATGGCCGCACAAGTAATCGGCGAAGTACTCAAAACCACACTAGGCCCAAGAGGCATGGACAAAATGCTCGTCGACAGCCTAGGCGACATAACAATAACAAACGACGGTGCAGCAATCCTAAAAGAAATCGACGTTGAACACCCAGCAGCAAAAATGATGGTTGAAATCGCCAAAACACAAGACGACATGGTTGGCGACGGAACCACAACAGCAGTCGTCCTCGCAAGCGAACTGCTTAAAAAAGCTGAAGAACTACTTGACCAAAACATTCACCCAATTATTCTAGTAAGCGGCTACCGAAAAGCATCGCAAAAAGCAATCGAAATCATCAACAAAAATGCTATTCCACTCGACATAAACGACCGCAAAACACTTCTCAAAGTCGCATTAACTTCAATGAGCAGCAAATCAGTAGGCTCAGCAAGAGAGCACCTAGCAGAAATATCCATTGACGCAGTCAAGCAAATTGCAGAGCAACGCGGCGACAAAGCCATAGCCGACATAGACAACATTCAACTCGTCAAAAAAGCAGGCAAAAGCCTCCTTGAAACCCAACTTATCTGCGGAATAATCATTGATAAAGAAGTCGTTAATCCAGGAATGCCAAAGACAAAAGAAAACGCAAAGATCCTCCTCTTAGATATGGCACTGGAAATAGAGAAAACAGAAATGAGCGCTGAAATCCGCATCAAAGACCCGTCACAAATGAAAGCATTCCTAGACCAAGAAAACGACATGATGCAGAAGATGGTTACAAAAGTCAAAGCCTCAGGTGCAGACGTAGTTTTCTGCCAAAAAGGCATCGACGACATGGTTCAACACTTCCTAGCCAAAGCAGGCATAATGGCAGCAAGACGCGTGAAAGAATCGGACATGGAAAAACTCGCAAGAGCAACAGGCGGAAGAATAATCAGCGACTTAGACGACCTCAAACCAGCAGACCTTGGCCTAGCAGGCTTAGTGGATGAACGCAAAATCGGCGACGACAAAATGATATTCGTCGAAAAATGCAAAGACCCACACAGCGTATCCATACTGATCCGCGCGGGACTCGAACGCATGGTTGACGAAGCAGAAAGAGCCATAATCGACTCACTATCAGTAATCTCAGACGTAATCGAGAACAACAAGATCGTTCCAGGCGGCGGAGCAGTAGAAATCGAAGTAGCCAAAGAACTACGCAAGTACGCAACAAAAGTCGGCGGAAGAGAACAGTTAGCCGTCGAAGCATTCGCAGACGCAATGGAAGTAATTCCACGTACACTCGCAGAAAACGCAGGTCTCCAACCAATAGATATCCTTGTCGAACTACGCTCAAAACACGATACAGCAGAAGGCAAAAACATAGGCATCAACGTTTTCACAGGCAAACTGCAAAACAGCGTCGAAGAAGGAGTCATAGAACCAATCGTAGTCAAAGAACAAGCCATCAAATCCGCAGCCGAATCAGCAGCCATGATACTACGCATAGACGATGTCATAACAGCCAAATCACCAAAAGGCGCTCCAGGTGGACCGGGCGGCGGAATGCCTGGCGGTCCTGAAGGCGAAGAATAAACCAAAATTTCTTTAATTTTTCTTTTTTAATTTTTGAATTGTTTTGATAGCGCGCAACTTTTATTTGTTAAGAGGCACTTCCTCTTCTTTCCTGAAAAATGCAAAGTCGAACGACTGAATTAGCTTCAAAAATTGAAAAGCACGCCCTAACTCAACTCAACTTGAGGAGATCATTCATCATCTTTCTGTGTTGGAGTTGCTTGTGAAACGGGTGATGCTGCCGCTTTTTTAGACCGCTTTCTGCTGACATAGGCAACGGCGGCGACTATGATAATGATGATTATAACTATGGTGGCGATCACAGCCGTCAAGTAAGCGCCTGATAGGACAATATGTGACGGCGAAGGCGATGAAGAAGGTGAAGGTGGGCTGCCGAGATAACCCGAGAAGCAATAAACGTCCCAGTTATTACAGCCTAAGTATAACATTCCGTTGGCTATCGTCGGGGAAGACCAACTGCTGGAAGGCGTAGTGTAGTTTCCCAATTCTGCGCCGTTATCCATCGCGTTAAGGATGAATATGTGTCGTTCACTAGTTACAACGTAGATTTTGCCGTCAGCGTAAGAAGGTGAATCGTATAACTCGTCCCCAGTGAAGAAACTCCAAATTGTGTGACCGCTCGTAGCATTAAGACAGGCTATGTTGTACTTGTCGATGATGAAAAGGTCACCGTTGACATAAATTGGTGAATTATATATAAATTCGGTTGCAGATGGATCCGAAAATGTCCAAATAACGGAGCCCGTAGCCTCGTTGATAGCGTAATAAGTCCTCAAGTTAGCGGATGCAAAGACCATGCCGGCTGCGACTGATGGAGACCCCATCATCTCATCGCCCCCTGTAAATTGATATTCATAGGGGAGTTGGTCTTTCCAAATCACAGAGCCAGTGCTGGCATCCAGTTTGTAGAGAGCACCCGATGTTGGTTCTTCTGAAGTGAAGAAGACAGCGCCGTCATCAATAGCCGGGGAAGATTCGATTGGCCCAAGGGTTTTAGTTTGCCAAATGATGCCGCCGGTGTTTGCGTTGAGAGCGTACATGTAGCCGTCCAATGACCCGATGTAGACGATGCCTCCAGATACAACTGGCGAAGATTTAAGCACTATGTCCCCAAAAGTGAAAGGCAGGTCGCCGTTGACGAATGTTTGCCAGATGAGGGCACCTGTGTAAGCGTTGAGGCAATAAACGTATCCGTCATCGCCTCCCGTGTAAACTTTGCCATTTGCTACTGCAGGTGAAGATTCAACAACATCCTTGGTAGCAAAGCTCCAGATAAGAGTGCCACTCCACGCTCCAATGGCATAGATGTTTTTGTCCTCTGAACCAACATAGACTATTCCATCTACAACGCTTGGCGAAGAAATAATTGAACCATTAGTTGTAAACGTCCAAGCCAAAGTGAGGTCTGAGGGACCTGCTTGAGCGGTAGAGGAGTGCGTTGGATCGGCGCGCCACATGGACCAGTCGCTAATTGGAATTGAACTTGATCCTATACACCATACTTGATTATTCCTGCTATATTCATTACCTGTAATTGAATCAACCGAAGTTGTTACGTTGCCTGGAATAAGGTACAAGTTGCCATACGCTATAGCAACTGATTCTCTGGGAGCTAGAGCTTCTATAGGAAGCGCCCAAATGACCTGCCCAGTATACGCATTCAAACATGCAAACTGGGAGACGCCGACTTGGCCACCGTATTCGGCGACTTCGCCTGTTGTTACATAGACCATGCCATCCGCAACTGAGGGCATTCCTGGCCAGAGAAGTGTACTGTCTGGTCCCTTGTATCTCCATACCAGATCGCCCGTTTGTATGTTGAAGGCGTAAAGATAGCCGTCTTTGTTCATTTCATAAACCATTCCATACGCTATCGCGGGGCCTGTAGTGAAGTATCCATCCGTGTCTCCTTGTGGTGTGTACGTCCAGAGGATTTGACCAGTTGTGGCATTGAAACAGTACATCGTATTATCATCTGTCCCTCCTCTTAAGAATCTGCCATCAGAATAGGCGCCGTTGAAGATCATAGGTCCCTTTGTGAGAGTGTCCCATAAGACCGCGCCTGTCTTAGCGTTGAGGGCCATTTGCTCATTTAAGACAGAGCCAGGAAACACCATGCCGTCGCCGTATGTTGTTCCGATGCCATCTTGACTACCGCCTGGAACATAGGTTTTCCAGACCATAGTTGGCGGAACAGAGGGATTAGAAAAGTCCCAGGCTTCAATGTAGGAACCGACCTTTGTGTAAAACATTTGCTCTTCTGGACTGTAGACGTTGGCGTTGAAAATGCCAGTGTCAGTGCAGAACGTGGAGTTAGTCCATATTATATTTCCAGTTTCTGGGTTAAGGCAAGTGCTTTCCACAACCATGTGTGAAGAATCTATTTCATACGCTATCGGCCAGGTTCCGACCATTGGAATCGCTGTGTTCCAGACGATGTTTCCTGCTTGGTCAAGTGCATAGACAGAAGTGTTGGAGCAAGCGAAAATCAATCCGTCAAACGCCGAAAGATAGGGTTGTATTCCCGTTATGTTCACTTTCCAGAGTACATTTGAAGTGTCAGGGGCTGGTCCAGCTGAGAAACGCGTAAAGGAAGAATCACCTTGAAACTGTGACCACTCGTACTGGCTCAAATTGACACTAGCTGAAGAAGTTGGGGTAGAAGTGTTTGCCTGCGCACTTGCGGTTGTATGATAGGTAAAGGTTGAGGCGAAAATTGATGAAAAAATCAGTAAAGCCAAAATTGCGATGACTTGGATTTTTTTTGGAATAGTCCTTACTCCCTACATGGTTGATGTGTTAATTTACGTTAAGAGGTAGTTGACCCCTTGCCCCAATATTTACATAATGCGATTCGATTGTGGTATAAACCTTACGGAAATCTATTGCTCTATATTTTAGTTATCTGTGAGGACTCTTTTTCTGATTTCAAACCGTGACGGCTGGAGAAGGAGCGATGGTTGCAATGCGTGCTTCAGCGCATGTCAGAAAAGTTAACACCTAGTTGCAGCAAAAGTTGCCTGAATGAGAACCCTTGGACTCATAAATTTCGCCCGATGCAATGCCCGCAACATTCAAAGAATACAGGTGAAAAAACGATTTTTCTCTTCCTTTTTTTCTATTTTTTTAAACAGTAAATGGGATAGAATTTGTACTCAGCCCCATCGGAAAGTAACACACTCCACAGCTAAACGCACCGCGCTTTAGCTAAGGTTTTTATGATGCAACAGAAATTATCTTTCCCTGCAACAATTCGGGGCTGTCGGCTAGCTTGGTCTAGGCTTGTAGACTTGGGCTCTATAGACTCCGGTTCAAATCCGGGCAGCCCCACCAACTTCATTTTGTTCATAGATAATTCGAAAGTTGTTTACTGGATTGCCTGCTGAGGATTGATTCATTAAGTGTTTTTAGTGGTTTTCAAACGTCTTTGAAAGATTAACCCTAAATCTTTCGTTTTTTCGACTAATTCTTTGTCAAGATAAAGCTCAACATTGCCCTTAGTTGTTAGTGCATTAGCATCCGAGGGCACATGCGAGGGGAAGAACTGTGTTATATGTTTGGTCATTGTTTTTCCTACGAAAACTCAATGTGCTGCTTAACTTTGTGTATTTTTGTTGTACACATCTACAATTTGGATTAGAAGTCCAGAACGTTTATTATTGATTCTTTCCTCAAAAATCGTATGCAGCAAATTCAGACCAAAAAAACAGAATCAAATTTCAAGCATTTGCTGTCCAGTGCTGGCTGTTCCGAAAAAGCTGCAAATGAGCTCTGGAAATGGTATGACCCTTCTAAAAAGAAGGGCGTGGCAAGTTTCTAATTTTCTAAATTCTAAAACAACATTGGGAAATAGCATGGGGAAGCTACCTTGGGCTCTATAGACTCCGGTTCAAATTCGGGCAGCCCCACCAACTTCATCACACACAGATGATGCGTTGGATTTACAATTCGGGAGCAAAGGCGGCTTTTAATAGAAACATTACAGCAGAATCTATTCAATCCCATAAAAGCGAGACTTTCTTTTAAGATTGTTAAGTTAATAGGTTTTGTGTTAAGTGCATGTTTAGATTCACAGTCAGTCAATAATTAAGAAGAAACTTTTTTAAAGTCCTAAAAAGAGTCACTCTAACCAGTGAACGAAAATAAAGAAGCCTCAAGCAAACCGATTGCCACTTCTGATAGGCACAGTAGCATAGTGTTAGCCATCGTGATGCTTGGAACTCTTATGGGCGCTCTCGACAGCACTATTGTGCTTTTGGCTTTCCCAGTAATTAATGACAAGCTTCACTCAGATCTATCGACATCATTGTGGATAATTCTTGCTTACCTTCTTGTCCTTGCCGTTGCAACTACACAGATGGGAAGAATAGGAGACATCTACGGTAGAAGCAGAATATTCAACTTAGGCTTCGTAATCTTCACCGTCGGCTCAGCTTTATGCGGTTTCTCAACTCACATCTATCTTCTCATAGGCTTCAGAACAGTTCAGGCGGCAGGTGGAGCTCTCCTGCAAGCAACCAGCGGAGCCATAATCGCTGATTATTTTCCCAGAGAAAGACGTGGCAGAGCTTACGGTTACAATTCGCTTGGCTTTACGTCTGGAGCAATGTTAGGCATCGTTTTAGGCGGAATAATCACCACTTTTCTTAGCTGGCAATACATCTTTTTCATAAACATTCCAATCGGTATAATCGCTGTGATAGCAGGTTTAAAATACATCAAGGACACTGAAAAAACATCTGCCAAACTAGACCTTGCTGGAATGGGACTGCTTGGCTCAGCATTGGTATTGCTCTCTTTGGGATTGGTAAATTTCGCCTCGAACGGAATCAGCGCCTTAAACATCACTTTATCAGTGATTGGAGCGGTACTGATACCCATTTTCTTGTTGTATGATCGCAGGATTAAAAATGCCATTATTGATTTTGAAGCCTTCAAAAGCAGGGTTCTGCGGAATGCGATCTTTTCAGCGTTATTTGTGAGTATCGGCTACTTCTCCGTAGTATTTCTAGTAATAATGTACCTGCAGGGAATAAGAGCCTTGACACCGTTGAATGCTTCTATACTGTTGGTTCCAGGATACGTCGCTGGCAGTTTTCTGGGCCCGATAATGGGCAGACTCTCCGACAAGTACGGTTCAAGAGAAATCGCCACAATGGGAATATTCTTCTTAGCAGTTGCCATAGTGATTTATTTAACGATGAACGCGACCTCGCCACTCTACATTGTGCTTTTCGCTTCGGCAGTCTCAGGCTTAGGCACCTCCATGTTCTTCCCAGCCAACAACAGCGCCGTTATGGCAAATGCAAGACCAGGATCCTACGGCAGCATCTCAGGTCTGTTGCGAACGGTGCAGAATATTGGATTAGTCGGAAGTTACGTTTTAGCAATCTCGGTTGCGGCAGCCTCGATACCCAGGTATGTGGCTTTCGAAGTGTTTATTGGAACAAAAAGCCTGTCGGGCGGCGTCAGCCAAGCGTTCATATCTGGCATAGATCACGCTTTTTACGCGTCAATAATCATACTGGTTGTTGCGGGTGTATTGTCCGTTATTAGGGGAAAAGACGTGAGAAAACAAGTGCCCGATAAATGACAACGCACTATGCTAAAGCCTAATTATCCACCATCACAATTAACCTTTAAATTATGGCTTAGCTGACTGGTGGCATGGCTTGGGGAAACTAAAATTCGGGGTATTCCTTCCGTTTTACGCGTTCCAAGTGAAAGAGCCTAAAGAACATTTCAGCCTCATTCGAGATATTGTTTTAGAATGTGAACACTTAGGCTACGATTCAGTTTGGCTAGACGACCACCTGATGTACAATGACTGGCCTATCCTTGAATGCTGGACGACCCTCTCAGCGCTCGCCTCATTAACCAGCAGAGTACGATTGGGAACCATGGTTTCCTGCAATGCTCATAGGAACCCAGCTTTACTTGCCAAAATGACGGCGACGCTTGATGTCTTGTCGGAGGGCAGGTTAGAGCTTGGCATGGGAGCAGGTACCCAAGAGACTGAGCACACGGCTTATGGTTTTGGTTTTCCCCCGCTGAGCGTCAGAATAGAGCGTTTAAGTGAGGCACTGGAGGTAATAAGGCGACTTTGGACCCAAGAAAAGGCAAATTACCAAGGAAAACACTACACGCTGAAAAATGCTGTTTGTGAGCCTAAACCCTTGCAGAAACCACACCCACCCATAACCGTGGGCGGAAGCAGCGAACTACTGACGCGGAAAGTGACCGCACCGTATGCAGACAGGTTTGATTGGGGCTTCTTGCCATCCATTGAAGCATACAAGATTAAACTTGCGGTTTTAGAGAATCAATGCAAAGCAATCGGCAGAGATTTTGGTGAAATTGAGAAGTCCTGCTGGCCCGGCGGCCAAGTGCTGATCGCACAGAATCAAAAAGAGTTGAGCAAAAAGATTTCTCAGCGAAAACCAGCAAATGTTAGCTTGGAGGATTTCAAAAAAACTACTTTGATGGGCACGCCGGATGAATGTATTGAGCAACTGCAGGTTTACGTGGATTTGGGCGTGACTTATTTTATGTTATTTTTCGCTGATTTCCCAAGTTTAGATGGATTAAGGCTGTTTGCCAAAAGCGTTATAGGTAAAATGAGCGGTTAAAGGTCGCCCCTTGCAATATGCGATAATTCGTGAAGAATAATTTCATCCAAGCTGTGGTACGGGTTTTCCCTGACAAGTATGATGTATTCGGCGTCGTCAGTTTCTTCAGCGTTAAACACACACGCATCCGTGCCTTTAGTTGGAAGAACCCTGCCCCATTCCTCAATCTCGCGCAGTTCATCTTCAAAGCAGTGTCTGTGCTGAATAGCATGGTTAAAATCTTCATCGTTCAATTCGAGGGCTTTAATTTTAGGCAGTGGCTTGCTCGATAGGGTTTTCCATGCTTTGACAAGCTGATTTTTGCGTATAGGCTTAGCTTTCATTTTGATTCCTTCAACTGAAATCATAAAAGAACGCTTCCATCGGATATTTCATGTTTTGTGTGCCAGAACAACAATGTGCTTGATTAAAGCAAGACGATAACAAAAATTAACGGCTTTTGCCGTAAAAACATTTGCAGTAGTTACGTTACTACCACAACCAAACCAACCTATTAAATCGGCTTAAACAAGCGAAATAGAGCTTAAAGGCTGCCATGATTTTTGGCATTGGTATAATGAAGCAAGAAAATCTTGATGTATAAATGCTAAATAAGTCTCATTTACGATGCATTTCCACTTGTTCCTTTAGAGCTATGTTCATTTCGTTGAATCCGCGAAGCGTGTCTTTGTCTAGGCTTTTAGCAAGAAGCCTGACAAAAATCCCAGTGAAGATTTCTTTTTGTTCAAAGTGCGCTTTGTCATTTCCGACTGGTTCAATCGTTAAGACGTGTTCTCCGTCAAAAAGCCCGCTTATCCAAAGGTGACCAATCCATCTTAACTCTTTTGGCGGGTTGACGTTGAGCACTGTCGGTTTGAAAGTTGTTCCCCTTGCGCCCGTGGGCTGAATGTGCACTTCAAGTTTCGCCCCCTTTCTCAGTTCACCTTTCGCCCAACGCATGAACGGGTTCCAATCTGGGAACTTCACGAAATCTGTAAGCACCGACCAAACTTCTTCGGGTGAGGCGTTAATATCGATACTGCTCGCTAATTCTTTCCTCAGGAATATTACCCATACTGCTTTTAGTTGGAGTGCGAATTTAAGTATTTCTTATTTTGTCTGCACACTATACTTTGCGGCTCTGCCAGCCTTTTTCTTCATAATTTCAGGTCAAAGAGTTATCGATAAGGCTTTAAGGGATAGCTTTTTGCTGGCTAAATTACCTAGCAAAAAGGATACCCCTATGCTTGACTTTTCCTGCGTAGCTTATTCTGACGGAGTAGGAGAGTACCTGCTTAAGTAGCCCTTAGAAATTTTAGGTTTCCTTGGCTTCCACGCGGCTAACCGTTCTTTAAGCTCCTTATCTGACAGTTTAACTTTCAGGACTCTGTTGGGAATGTCGATGGTTATCTTGTCACCGTTTTTAAGCGCCGCGATTGGTCCGCCGTCAAAAGCTTCAGGCGCAACGTGTCCAATGCATGGTCCGCGAGTAGCGCCAGAAAATCTGCCGTCAGTTATCAGCGCTACGCTTTCGCTTAAGCCCATGCCTGCAATGGTGGCTGTGGGAATTAGCATTTCAGGCATTCCAGGTCCGCCTTTGGGTCCTTCATAACGAATAACCACGACGTCGCCAGCTACAACCTCGTGGCGCTTCATGGCTTCTTCCGCTTCGTGTTCTGAATCGTAAACTTTCGCTGGGCCTTGATGCTTCATCATTTTAGGCGAGACCGCCGCCATTTTCACGACTGCTCCTTGAGGAGCCAAGTTGCCTTTGAGTATGGCGATGCCGCCTTCTTTGTGAACTGGATTATTCAATGGGCGGATTACTTCAGCGTTTATTACTTTGGCGTCTGCAACGTTTTCGCCAACCGTTTTACCCGTAACTGTCAACGCATCAAAATGCACAAATGGCTTAAGCTCCTTAATCAACGCAGGTAAACCGCCCGCGTTGCCTAAATCTTCCATATCGAAAACGCCAGTTGGAACCATGTTGCACAAATGAGGCACCTTCCGTCCGATTTCATCATAGGTTGAAAGGTTAAGTTTAGCTCCCGCTTCTATGGCTATAGCTGATAGGTGCAAAACCGTGTTTGTGGAGCCTCCGAGCGCCATGTCCACTGCGGCAGCGTTTTCGAAGGCGTTCTGAGTCATTATCTGTGAGGGCTTGATGTCTTTTTTGATTAGTTCAACGATTTTTTGTCCTGTCTCTTTGGCAATTCTCTGCTTCAATGCACCATTCGCTAATGCGGTAGCGCAGTAAGGAAGAGACATGCCTAACGCTTCAGTCATGCAAGCCATGGTGTTTGCCGTGAACATGCCGTTGCATGAGCCGCAGCCGGGGCAAGCCACGTTCTCCAGCATTGCTGATTCCTCCGCGGTCATTTTGCCAGCGAAGACTTTGCCGACTGCTTCAAAAACGTCGTTGACGCCGACTTTCTGTCCGTTCAGTATGCCTGACTCCATTGGTCCGCCTGTAACGGATATTGCGGGCACGTTAAGCCTCGCTGCAGCCATAAGCATGCCTGGCGTGACTTTGTCACAGTTCGAAATCATTACCATACCGTCTAAGCGGTGGGCTTGCATCATGATTTCTACTGAGTCAGCGATTAATTCGCGGCTTGGAAGGCTGTACCGCATGCCTTCATGACCCATGGCTATGCCGTCGCATACGGCGATGGTGTTAAATTCGAAGGGTGTCCCGCCGGCTTCAAGAATGCCTTCTTTCACCGATTCTCCTAAGGCTCTAAGATGAATGTGGCCGGGAACTATTGACGTGTAACTGTTAGCTATCCCAATGAATGGTTTAGCTATGTCTTGGTCTGTTAAACCTAAACTTTTTAGCAGGGCTCTGTGTGGTGCCCGCTCTGTTCCAAGTTTTATCTCGTCACTTCTCATCTTAAAGTCCTCTGTGTTCAGGTAAGAAACCAATAATTTTATATTTAAGGTTGACGCCTTGAGAAGAGATGTGATTTAAGTGGGGTATTGCTTTATTCAACCGCTTCCCTAAACGCGTAAGAATTTTAGACACCACCCTTCGCGATGGTGAACAAACACCTGGAGTATCGCTTGTTCCTGAAAATAAACTGAGGATTGCTCAACGCCTAGACGAACTTGGCGTAGATGTGATTGAGGCTGGGTTCGCCGCTGTCTCCGAAGGCGAAATGGAAGCCGTAACCCTAATCGCCAAGCAGGGTTTGAGGGCTGAAATTTCCAGTTGCGCCAGAGGAACAAGAGGCGACATTGAAGCCGTAGCGAAAAGCGGAGCTGAAAGTATACATCTTGTCATCCCAACATCTGATATACACTTAAAATATAAACTGAACAAGACACGAGAGCAACTACTCAAAATCACCGAAGATAACGTCCAACTTGCCAAGAACTGTGGCTTGATCGTTGAGCTTTCAGCTGAAGATGCAACACGCACAGAGCTTGATTTTCTCAAGAAATTCTATGAAGTTGGCGTCACCGCTGGAGCAGACAGGGTTGTCGCATGCGATACAGTTGGTGTGTTAACTCCTGAAAAATCATATGAGCTATTCTCAGCGCTTTACGATTCTGTCAAGGTTCCGATCAGCGTTCACTGCCACAACGATTTCGGAATGGCAGTAGCCAACTCTATTGAAGCATTAAGGGCTGGTGCAACGCAGGTTCACGCAACCATAAACGGCTTAGGAGAACGTGCTGGAAACGCTTCACTGGAGGAAATTGTGGTTTCGTTAAAGAAACTGTACAATTTGGACTTAACTATCAAAACCGAGCTTTTGTACAGCACTTCACAGCTGGTTTCAAGATTAACTGGTATCTACGTGCAGCCTAACAAGGCAATTGTTGGCGAGAACGCTTTCACGCATGAATCAGGCATCCACACGCAGGGTTTGCTTGCTCACCCGTTGACTTATGAGCCGATTGCGCCTGAACTGGTCGGTGGCACACGACGCATATCGCCTGGAAAACACTCTGGAACGCACGGCATACAAGCTGCGCTGGAGAAGATGGGTTTGAAACCGACTGAGGAGCAGTTTAAAGAAATATTCAAGCGAATCAAAGAGTTAGGTGACAAAGGCAAAACAGTCATGGATGCCGATGTGCTGGCGATAGCTGAGAACGTTATGGGCTTAAGCAAAGCCAAACCAATCCTGCTTGAAGAGATGACGGTTGTCAGCGGCGACAAAGTAACGGCAACCGCTTCAGTGCGGCTAAGTTTAAACGGCAAAGACGTCTGGGGCGCAGCAGTCGGCGTAGGACCAGTTGACGCAGCCATAAACGCAGTCAAAAAAGCGATTGCAGAAGTTGAACCCATCACGCTGGAACAGTACAATGTTAAAGCGATAACGGGCGGCACAGACGCGATGGTTGAAGTTGTCGTGCGCATGCGCCAAGGAGACAGAGCAGTAACAGCCATGGGAGTACGCGAAGACATAGTAAAAGCCAGCATGGAAGCAGTCCTAAGCGCAATGAACGTGCTAACAACAGACTACAATAACAAAAAAGAAGTTTAGAACCGAAGATTTCTTAACATTTTCTTTTTATTGACATGAGTTGAAATCTGTCGTTTGCTTTTGCATTCATCATTCTGAATAAGCTCAACTAAGAACTCACCCAAGTCTTCAGGCCATTTGGAAACTTTGAACGCGCCAAAATACTTGTCGGCAACAGGCTCCGCCTGAGTTAAGGCTGATTTTTTCCGTTTTAATCTGCTGTTAATATTACTGTCTGCTTTACGCTGGCTACTTTTCTTACGCGCATGATTTGCCTCATCATTTATTTTCATATTATTTTCAGCCATTTTTTCAGTTTTATGTGCTTATTTTTGGTGGTGGACGCACGTGCCTTCTGCCAAGCTTTATGCGTAATGCTATTCGGTACAGTTTCCGCAGAGACTTTACCAGTTGCTCGATGCTGGGTGCTGTGGAGTAAATGAGGGGTATCTGCTCGTACTCTGCTATGCGTATGGCTTCGGCGTCGGGTTGGGTTTTGTGAAAAACTACAATCCTCGGTTTGAGACTGCTGACGCGCACAATCATCATGGGCAAGCATCCTTCTTCCACGTTTGTGAAAACTAGCGCCCTGTCAGTTGATGCCCCAAACAGCTGCGCGTACTCTGAGCCAGAATACGCCTCAACCGCTTTTCGGCTATCGATGACCGTGTATCCGTTGACTTCTTTAACGTACTTGTCCTTGCAAGCTACTACTTCGCCGCCAATAGCCCTGCACAAGTACTCAATCCGCACGGGAATGGGGAACTCACGTAAATCCACAACAGCCATGCTTGGCGAACTGGTTAACTTGGCGAATTCTCTAATGAAGCGGCTGCCTTTTCCCTCGTCGATTAGCAATAGCGAGAGCACGAACCTTCGGATGAATTTGGCGCCCGGACTTTTTCGCCGCCCACTCTCATAATCACTTATCACTGAAGATGACAAACCCATCGTCTCGGAAAGAGTCAATTGAGAAACAGCGAATAGCTCACGCCATTTGCGCATGGTGGCGCCTGGTTTACCTGAAAGAATTATTTCTCCAGCAATCCTTCTCGCTAAAACTTCTCTGAGGCTAGGCGACACTGACATGAAGTAATGCTCCGGCTTGTACTCTTCCTTCAAGGTTGAAGTATAAAACTATAGCGTTTTTTAACAATGCTAAAAGTTTTAAGTGCAGGTTAGGATATAGAAGTGATTACTGTTTTGAGAATCAAAGGGTTAAGTCGAGGAATAGGGATGGGGGAGATACCGATAATCGAGTTTGACAGCGACTGCAGGGCAATAATTGAGCCGTCTATTATCAAAGGCTGTGAGCTTCCTGAGCACTGCGTCATTCTCTTTTACGATTCCGTGATAAAGAAACTAAAGCAAGATGGGATGCTTGAAAAGGTCTTTGAAATAGTATCGGTGCTTGCTCCTAGCGAAATATACAAGTTAAAACATGGCAATCAATTCCTTACAGTTACCTGTCCTACGGGTTGCGGCGCCCCATTGGCGGGAGGATTACTTGAGGAGTTGATAGCTCTCGGATGCCGCAAGTTTGTAGTTTGCGGTTCAGCAGGAGTACTGAAGTCTGAACTATGCCGAGGCACCGTAGTGGTGCCTAACGCAGCGATTAGAGACGAAGGCACCTCATACCATTATATGCCGCCATCACGAACGGTCGAAGCGGATCCGGCAGTAGTTCAAAAGCTCGTGAAAGTTCTGGAAAAGCACAGCGTCAAATTTGAAGTAGGCAAAACATGGACTATGGATGCGTTCTACAGAGAAACTAAAGGAAAAATAGCTAAACGCAAGGAAGAAGGATGCTTAACCGTGGAAATGGAGTGTTCAGCGTTCCTTGCAATCGCGAAATACCGCAACGTAATGCTTGGCCAGTACTTATTGGCGGGCGACGACGTGGGCGGAACACTGTGGGATCAAAGACCTGAAACTGACCTGTTGTCATCGCATCAAAAAATGTTTTGGCTGTCAGTAGAGGCATGCTTAACCCTGTAAACCAGTTCTTCTGCAATTATAAGATGAAGATCAAAGCAATCCCAGCCACAATTACTATGGCACCTAAAACCGCCTTAGCCGTCATTTTTTCGTGGAAAAGCATGAATTGGTAGACGGTGACCGATATGACCAAGATGAATTATATCGGCACTTACGGGTTAAGATACAAAACTATAGCGCTTTTTCGTGAATATTATGAAATAAACTTGAGGTTCGCGGAAAAACTGGATTGTAAATTTTGTCATCAAACGTATATGTGCGTTTGAGTTAGCGCTGGTGCATATGTCAGGTTAGTGAACTGCGTTTATAAGGAAGCTTTGCGTAGTAATGCAGTAACGTTCCCAGTCTACAAAAGACAAAAAGAACGTTACTACCGCAATGAAGAATAGAAAGGAGTGATATATATGGCAGAAAAACCAAATGATGTAATCTTCGTTGGAAATAAACCACCAATGAGCTATGTTCTGGCTATCATAACAGCTTTCTCTTCAGGGACAGAAAAAGAAATAACCCTAAAAGCACGAGGGCAAGCAATAACTACCGCTGTTGACGTTGCAGAAATCACAAGAAGTCGGTTCCTAAAAGACCTCAAAGTGACAAAAATCGCAATCGGAACGGCAGAGATGCCACCAAGAGAAGGCGAAAACAGGTCAAGGATGGTTTCAACGATAGAAATTACTCTCACAAAAGTGTAAGAGTACGACACGCAACAATTAACCTGGGAGTTTTAAGCTCTCCAAACTTTTTACAATACAAATATAAAATGTTTTGCGGTTATTTTTTCAGGTAAGCTTCGACTTTCTTGACAATCTCCATGAAGGCCTTAGACGCAGCAGAATCCTTATCGGCAACAACAAAAGGATGACCCTTATCGGAATCCACACCTATTTTCGGGTCGATGGGAATGCTCCCGAGAAAGGGAACGCCAGCTTCTTGAGCCATATTTTTTCCGCCGCCGGATTGGAAAATTTCAGTTTTTTCTCCGCAGTGGGGGCAAACAAAACCGCTCATGTTCTCCACAACGCCGATTATAGGCATGTTTAATCTTTCAGAGAAAGTGATCGCTTTCCTAACAACTTGACTCGACAGCTGGGAAGGCATTGTGACGATTACCACGCCGTCCAGATCAGGCAAAAGTTGAGCAATACTGAGTGGTTCATCTCCTGTTCCCGGCGGCAAATCAATAAAGAGAAAATCAAGCTCTCCCCAAACAATGTCAGATAAAAACTGTTTTATCGCCTTCATCTTTAACGGTCCACGCCAAATCGCCGGCGCCTCCTCAGGCAAAAAGAAATCAATCGACATAACTTTCAAACCAAATGGCCCATCAACAGGAAAAGCCCCAGGCGGACCATACTTCACACGTTGCCCTTCTAACCCAAGAAGCCTTGGAACGCTTGGTCCGTGAATGTCTGCATCCAAAACGCCAACCTTGTAGCCCTTCTGTGCAAATGCGGCGGCAAGGTTAACGGTTATGGTGCTTTTTCCAACTCCGCCTTTGCCGCTTATGACGGCGATTTTATGTTTAATTTTGCCCATTCTATCTTTTAGTTTCTGCTGCTCCTCGGCTTGTTGCTGATTGTAAGCCTCGATTTGAGCCATATTTCTTTCTAAACTCATAAAAACACCAGTTCTGAATTGCTGTCAAGGTTTGATTCTTAAGTAAGCTAAAATAGTTTACTATTGCGCCTGCAGTTTCCAGCTTATTTTATAGCCGAGATGGGCAGCCCCGCGACGCTGTGGAGGGTTAGCTTTGAGGTGTGGCTGTTTTGTTTTCAGTGTTTTTTCTGAATTGTTTTGTTGCGTACCAAGCTGCTAGTACTGAGAGAACAGCTAGCGCGAAAACTATTGCTTCAAAGAGAGGGAGCCCCAGGTTTTGTTCGAATGGGACTAAGAAATCAAGAAAGCCCATGGGTAGAGCAATGAGGAATAGTCGTTTTTTGTGGAGGTAAGCCGCTGTAAAGCAGAGGTAGCCCCAGGCGGAATGGACTAAAATCGAAGATATTCTCTCAAGAATGCCATAAGCCACTGTTCCTAGTGCTTGTGAGACAGGTTCAAAGTATCCGGGTGCACTTTTGTTTAGTTGGTCGTAGAGTGTTTGAGCAAGCGAAGTGTTTGTTGAAAGAATGCTGTAGTAAGCAACTAGGCTGATTAGCGAGAAAACACCTAGTAGGACGGCGTTTTCCCAGAAAGCTAGTCCTGCACCATAAGCTTCTGCATCTTTTCTTTCAAGTTTACCGTGTTTAATTGCGTACGATGCAACCAAATAAGCGAGTCCCACCTCGAATATTACTGTTTGAAGCCCAAAATAAACTCCTAATTCTACGTTGTTTAACGTTATGTTGATGGGCAGACTCTGTACTCCGTATTTGAGTGCGATGGCAACGGCATAGGCTACTAGAGAATAAACAAGCACCATCGGGTTAAAGTGGCGCTTATAATGCCAGTAAACTAAGAGCGCTGAAGCGATAATAATTACAATTACGGGTTGAACGAAAAAGATTGGGTCGATGTTCTGCATACATAACCTAGCTTGCTACTATTGGTTACCTTTAGCCTTAATGGTCAGCTTTTCATAGAGCGCCTTGTTTTCTCTGCCGTATATTTTTGCGCCAGCTTTTTTGCCGTAGATGTATATACTTTTCTTTTCTTGAGCCTTAAAGTTGATTCTGAGCGGTTTTATTAGTGCTCTCGTATCTTTCCATCGGTTCAGCACATCATCCCATCCGAGATAAACATCCAAGACGGCTTTGAAGGGCACAAACAGACTAAATTCTTCTTGTGCATCTTTGCTCTTACCAATAAGTGATACGCCTTCATCGTCTATTGACAGCTGACCTTCGTATCTGCGGAGAGGCGTACCAAGCCGCTGTGAAATGTGTGCTTCAAATTCCTCTCTAAAGCTTTCCTTCATAGCCTGTAAGTCTTCTCTAAATGCCCAAATCGCTTCATAAGTTGTGCTCATGCTGATTCCAGCCTTTTTTCATAGTTTGCTTCTTGATACCTTGTTCTATGATAACCTATTTAAGCTAGACGAAACCGTTTTCATGCCATGAAACTCATAAAGGTTCTTGACCAAAAAGGAGTCATCCTGGTTTCCGACGTACTTAATCAAACGATACTGCAAAAGCTTGTGATGTCAGAGTGCTCAATCGCTGAATTGTCCAAAAAACTGAATGTTCCAACGCTTAAGCTTTGGCGAAGAATGCAGAAACTCATCAAAGCAAATCTGGTGGAACTCTCCCGAACCGAAAAGGTAGGCAACTTAGAAAAAAAACTGTACCGTACGACAGCAGCAAATTATGTTCCGCAACAACTATTTGAGTTCAAACCAAAAGACGCAAATTTACAAGATGCATACGAAATCTACACGACAATTCAGAAGGAAATTATGGCAAAACTGTGGGCATTTAAAGAAATCCCTAAAGAGGCTGACCCCATTGATTTCGTGGTGTATGCAACCATGCAAGCATTTGTACAAGTAAGCGGAGAATCCAGCACCCAGACCAAGATAACAGAGCTTAAGCAGGAACTTTCCAAATTCCAAGAACAACGACACATCCAAAGTTAATTAGGCACTGGGTAAATAGGGGTCGGCGCCCCGCACAAAGCAAATATAAGGAAGCGTCAGTTCCTCTAATTCGTGAACTAAATGACCGACAGCTGTATTAGCTTTGTCGGGGGGCAACTAAAATAGTTTATAAGTAGTTAGGGTAACAGGTAAGCTAACGGTTTCTTAAGCGATGAAAAAAATGGTCACACTTCGAGATATAGAGCAAGCACAAAAAACCATAAAATCATACGCTGTTCCAACTCTGCTGACTCGTTCAAGGTTTCTAAGCGAACTATGCAGCGGCGAGGTCTTTTTGAAGCTTGAAAACCAGCAGGTAACTCATTCCTTCAAAATTCGCGGAGTAATCAACAAACTGTTGAGCCTATCCGCCGAAGAAAAAGCCAGAGGAGTGGTGACGGCTTCGGCTGGCAATCACGGTCAAGCAGTAGCGTATGGTGCCCAAAAACTGGGTTTCTCAGCGCGAATCGTGGTGCCTATTGACACGCCGAAAATTAAAGTGGATGGCATAAAGCAGTACGGTGCCGACCTCTTATTGTTCGGTGACACGTACCCTGAGGCTGAAAAGAAAGCTAAAGAAATCGCAACACAAGAAGGTCGCCTCTACATTTCCCCCTACAATGACGAGTTAATCGTGGCTGGACATGGAACCATAGGCTTAGAAATCCTCAAGGAACTCCCAAACGTTGACGTCGTCGTTGTACCTGTCGGCGGAGGAGGCTTGATTGCAGGCATAAGCATAGCTGTTAAGAGCCAAAGACCCAACGTGCAAGTTATCGGCGTACAATCCCCAGCTTCACCCATCATGTACGAGTCTTTGAAGGCGGGAAAAATCGTTCCTCCACACAGGCATGAACCCAACACCATTGCTGAAGGGCTCGCTGGAGGCATCGAGAAAGGCTCCATCACATTCACCATAGCACAGCAATGCGTTGACGAAGTAATGCTGGTTAGAGAAGAATCAATCAGGCATGCGGTTTATCTACTCTGGAAAAACGAAAAGCAAGTGGCGGAAGGCTCTGGAGTGGTAGGAGTCGCAATGCTGCTGGAAAACAACGACTCATTCACTGAGCAAACCGTGGCTATAGTCGTAACTGGCGGAAACATCGACGACTCCCTGTTGAAGAGCATAATAGCTTCAGAAGAATAATCGCTGTTAGCCTAGTTTGTAGCCGATTTTCCGCAGGAACTGCCGCCGCTCCTTAAGGTCAGCGTCGGTTTCTACGCCTTTGCTTTTTAAGCCGTCAACAATGCCAATAACGCCTCTTCCCTGTGCGGTTTCAGCAATTATTACTTCTAGGGGGTTAGCTGTAGCAGCGTAAATGGTGCATACCTCAGGCACTTTCTTGATTTTGTCGAGAAGGTTTAGTGGATAAGCGTTTTTTATATAAATGAGAAAACTGTGGCCACAGCCGATTTCAAAGGCTTTTTGCGCCGCTAAACTCCTCAGTTCCTCGTCGTTTCCTTCATGCCTAACTAAGCAAGGTCCTGAGCTCTCGCAGAAACCTAGACCAAATTTAATATCGGGCACAGAATTAACCATAGCTTCATACAAGTCTTCAGCAGTTTTTATGAAGTGAGCCATGCCTAAGATGATGTTGCAGTCTTTCGGCGGGTCAATTTTAACCGTTTTAAACTCCAAACCTTAAGCCTCCAAAGCTAATGACTTATCAGCGCTTTTAGCATATAACTTTTTTAAAACAACTTAAGTCGCTTTTTTGATAAATCCATGCCGAATCAAGCGTTTAACAATGTGTATTGTGCCTCTTATCTTAACGATAAATCTTATATGTTTCAACGGGTGCCTAGATGTGTTGTGCAAGAAGTTTTTGCACCATAAATAGAATTAAGGAGTTGAAAAAAGTAGTGTCCGGGAGAGAGATGCATAAGGCAACCTGCGCCGAATGCGGAAAAGAATGTGAAGTCCCATTCAAACCCGACCCAAACAGGCCAGTTTACTGCCGAGAATGCTATGCAAAAAAACGACCAGCAAGATCACCAAGACGATATTAAGCTTACCGCTTAACCCATTAAATCTCTAAATTTATTCATTATTTTTTTTATATTTTTCATTATTTTTGCTGTGAAAGCCCTGTTTTTGTACGAACAAAAGCTAAATATCATTGAATAGTTAATCAATTGGAAAGCTAGGGCCGGTAGTTCAGCTGGTATGAACGCTTGACTTGCACTCAAGAGGTCGGGGGTTCAAATCCCCCCCGGTCCACCAATCTTTCGGTTCAGACCACAACAACAACACCTCTAAATAGTCATATAAAAGAAGTGTATCTAGACCTTTGAAAAGAACAGGGAACGAAAAAAATGGTAAATGGCGAAATAGTGGGACGAAAAAAATCGAAACTATGCCTGCTGAAGAACGAAAAAAGTGTGAGCTTAAAACGTTGAGAGCGGGTAAAACACTGTTATGAAAACAGCATTTTTATAAGAAAAGATTTGAAAATGTGGAGTTGAAGCCTGAAAGCATACGCTCACTGGATGACCTTGAGAAAATTCCTTTCACGGTAAAAAATGATTTACGCGATACCTACCCGTTCGGTATGGTTGCCACTGAATCTTATGAAATAGTTGAGATTCATGCTTCAAGCGGTACAACTGGGAACCAGATAATTGGCGCTTATACAAAGAACGATGTGGATGTTTGGCAAGAATTGATGGCACGATCCATCTACACGGCAGATGGAAGATGCCAAGATGTTATTCATATCGCTTATGGTTACGGTTTATGTAACGGAGGGATAACCGCTGACGTTGAAATCGTTAAGCCAGGCGAACTTCCGAGAACTGAGGGAAAAGCAAAAAGAGTTCTGGACTTACGTAACGGAGAAATATAAAGTATTAATATATATGACTTCATGATTGCATTAGCGTGCCAGTTTCTCTTAGCACTTCCCCTGCCATCATTCTAAACAGGCTAGCGTGCTGTTACGTTCAGATCTCTCCTTCGCCGCTTTCGATTTCCTGATACCATCTAACTCTTTCACCAATGACACTGCGAAGTCTCCACCTAAGCGTTTTCTTCTTAATTTTTACGATGTTTTGAATGGCTTCGAGTTTGCTAACGAGATCTTTCTTTTCGAAGGGTTCCAATGATCGCTCTTCAATGATTTCAGTCATCTTGAGCAGATTATCAGTCACTGTTTTGTGCAAGCCCCAATTGCTTGAGCATAGCTCCGCTATGTATTCCACGTTTAAGGTTTCTTGACCGTTTACGAGTCCGATCTCATGATCTTCCAGTATAGCTATAATGTCTGTGGTGTCTTTTGCGGATAATCTAACAATTTGGAGTTTTGTCAACAAAAGATCTGTTATCGGGATCGTCATTTTGTCTAACTGAAGGCGTCGTCTAAAATCAAGAGTATGGTCCATTATGAACTTGTCCAAGAATATGTCTACATGACCTGCGCTTTTCTGGTCAATGAACTGTAGACGAGTTTCACCGTAGAAAACGTTGTATTTGTCATTGGGAGAATAACCAAGTTTCTGAAAAACTGAATATATTCTTCTAAGTTCTTTGTTCAAACCGAATAAGTCAATATCATTATAAGCCCGCAGATGCGAAGAATGGGGTCCATGGCAGTGAAATCGAACTGCTAAGCCTCCAATCAGCCTCAAGGTCACTCCGTCATCATATGCTGCTTTGACGATCCTTTTTCCTTTCTCAAAAGGAGTCTCATCTTCATTATTTATTTCCGCGTGCAAAATTCTATTCCTCTTATTTAGCCTGTTTGTTACTCTCCGTCGACTCGAAACGCGCATCTTAGTGCCAGGTTAATGGATAAACCGTCCGGATGCTCTTTAAATGTCTCTATCTTTTGAACAATTGCTCTTTCCACCACTATCTTAATAGTCTTCCCACCCTAAAAAAGTCACAGATGAGGACTGGTTTGTCACAAGATTGATTACTGATTAATTTGTAGTTGGGTCTCGTATTTTTAATTAACGTCCAAGCTTAGGAGGTGAATCCGGCGGGGACAAGGTGGACATGGACACAAGATCTTAAATCCCTTTAAAACATCGACTTAAGCTTTGCCAATGCAACCCTGCTTGGACAGAACGACCAGGCAGACCTCAAAGAAACTCGTTGAGGTTTTTCCGAGCGCTCATCATCATGCGAGTTAAGGCCGTTTGCAGCTTAAGAGAAATGACAAGACAGCTCGATATGGACCTGCAACTCAGAAAACTGTGCTCATCAAACCAAGTGAAGGAGTCTACCTCAGAAGCGTTCTCAACAGATTCATTCTCAAAGTCAGAAAGACAATCTCACCGGCGTGAGCTCTAAGAAAGTTATATATGCTTCGTTTTCGAGAACGGTATCCATGAGGCGTGTGATGGTTGTTTGCTTCATGTTATGTTTTGGAAGATCAAGAAGCAGAAATTGAGGTTTTCTTGGAGAAAAGCGCGCAAGCGAGCCAAATAGTCTGGAGGATATAATATGGAAAGACTACATGGCAAAGTGGCAGTCGTTACGGGGTCAGGAAAAGGTATCGGTGAAGCGATTGCAAAACGTTTTGCTAAGGAAGGAGCCTACGTTGTTGTGAATGCCAGGACAGCCGAAAACGTCGATAGAGTTGTAAACGAGATTAATGCGGTATGTTCCGGTAAAGCAGTTGGCTGTGCAGGGGACGTATCCAAGAAGGAAGACGCAGAGAGAGTAATTAATACTGCCATCAAAGAATTTGGAAAACTTGATGTTTTGGTTAACAACGCAGGTTTCGGAAAAGACAATCTTTTGGTCAACATGACAGAGGAAGAATTTGATCAAGTGATAGCGGTCAACCTCAAAGGTGCATTTCTTTGTACACAATTTGCGGCCAAAATTATGATCCAGCAGAAAAGTGGAAGAATAATCAATGTTACCTCGCGCGCTGGGCTTAGGGGAAATGTTGGGCAAGTCAATTATAGCTCAGCTAAAGCTGCACTCATAGGTTTTACCAAGACCTGCGCGCTCGAGCTGGGGCGAAGATACGGAATTACAGTTAACGCTATAGCCCCAGCTGCCTGGACGGACATGACTAGGAACGTCCCAGAAAAAGTCAAGCCAATAATGATTGACAACAGGGTTCTGGCTAGAATGGCAGACTTGGACGAAAATCCGGATGAGATTACAGGTATATTCGTATTATTTGCATCTGATGAAGGGGGATATATCACGGGTCAAGTGATATCAGTCGACGGAGGAGGACTAGGTCTCTAGCTTGATTGACACAAGTTATCAGGGGCCAGAATAATTAAGAACTTTTGTCTTGATTTCATGAGGACAGGCGTGAATTGCTGAAAATATGTTGTGTCTGAAATGGTTGGGAACATGATGGAATATAAGAATCCTTTGCTTCGGGAACCGAAAAGATCTCTCCCCAAAAAAGTTGCCCTAATAGGCGCAGGTGCAATAGGACCCGATATATGTTACTTCTTAAAATACGCTCTACCCAGCCTCGAACTTGTTCTTGTTGACATAGACCTGAAACAACTTGATAACGCTAGAAGCAAGATCGACAGTTACATTCAAAAGGCGTTGTCATACAAGAAGATCAGCGAAAAGGAAGCCGAAGACATAGGCTCAGGTGTGACTTACACTAGCGATTATTCAAAAATATCGGGCGCGGATATAGTCATCGAAGCAGTGACAGAGGATATAAATATCAAAAAGAAAGTCTTTGCCCAAATTGAAACGTTTGTAGATAGTGAGGCCATAATTACCTCAAACACTAGTGCGTTACCTGCTGAAAGAATCTTTTCTGATCTGAGAAACAAGGAGAGAGCAACGGTAACTCACTTTTTTTCACCGGCTTGGAGAAACGAGGCGGTTGAAATCGTTGATTGGGCGTCTGCAGACAGAGAACTCGTAAATTACCTTTGTTGGTTGTTTTGTGCTTTAGGCAAGGTTCCATTCGTTACTAAAGACGAAATTTGTTTCATGCTTGACAGGATATTTGACAACTGGTGCAATGAATCGGGGTTTTTGTTGGGCATCGCTACGGCATCCCAGATAGACAAAGTGGCCCAGGAATTCGTTTTTGCAGGACCCTTTTCTGTATTGAATTTTGCAAAGGGTAATCCCATAATAGTTAAGACAAACACGATTCAGATGGAAGAAGGCGAGCACTACAAACCAGCGGAAATATTCAAGTCTGTGGACACTTGGCACATTGAAGGAAATGTACCGATTCCAAAAGAAATTGCGGAGTCAATTCGCGAAAAAATATTGGGAATATTGTTCTCACAGTCCTTCGATGTAATTGACAGAGCAATCGGGTCAATTGCCGATCTTAACTTAGGTTGCCAAGTCGGTCTCGGTTTCAGACATGGTCCATTTGACATAATGCGCGATCTGGGAGAACCTGAGGTTGCAAGGATAATGAAGAAGTTCCGTGAATCAAAACCTGGAATGCCAGATCAGAAAAAGAGTTTCTCGTACTACCAAACCTTTTACAGGAATATTCTAGTCGACGACATGGATAGTATAAAAGTGATTACTATAAGGAGACCCTACGTCAGGAACGCCCTTAACGATGAGGTCAATGAGGAAATTCTGTCAGTCATTAAGGAAGGCGAAGCAAATCCACAAGTAACGGGCTTCGTGATTACTGGATATGGGCCTTCAGCATTCTGTTCTGGGGCAGAAATCAGTAAGTTTCCTGAACTGCTAGGGGATGCTATAGCTGCAGCTGGATATGCTCGAGATACATCCAGACTGTTGCAGTATCTTGATCGGGTTACCAAGCCCGTAGTTGCTGCCGTTAACGGATACGCGCTCGGAGGTGGCTTTGAATTGGCGATGCGTTGTCACAAGATTGTTTCAATGGAGAACGCGTGGTTCCAGTTACCTGAAGTTACCCTAGGCATTCTTCCTGGGATCGGCGGAATGGTTGTGCCTTTTAGGAAATGGGATAAGTCCGCGTTCCCAGTATTTCAAGAGGCCATACGGTTTGCGAGGAGAATTTCGGCCAAGGAAGCATTAAGCATGGGATTGACAACGAAAATTGTTGACAGTTACGCAGACTTGATTGAAGTCGCTTTATCAGAAGTCAAAAACAGCGTGGGTAATATTCAAAGAGTGCAAGATGAACCAGTTGACATAGGGGAGCTGAAAACAGTTGAAAAACCCAGCGCTGAGGGTTTAGTCCTTAGCAGAGAAGTTGATGCAATAATCTGCAAAACTATGAAACAAGCCGCAACGGCTAAGACTTTTGAGGAAGCTTTGGAAATTAGTTACAAGGCCTTTGGAGAGGTCGCATGCACAAGGGCGGCAAAGGAAGGCATATCAGCTTTCGTGGAGAAAAGAAAACCCAACTTCGTCGATCTTTAAGAAAAAAGGGAATTTGTAGATCAAGCCCAAGCGTCAAGCCTTTCCGTATTCTTAACAAATTTCTTGCCTCTATCTTTCACTGAGGTTGGAAAGAAACAAAAGGAAGAGTGTAATTCTGCGCTTCTAATTTTGTAAGGCTCGCCTTTCCGTGCTGGAAAACCCGAATTGGATCGAAAATTATCATAACGATCAATTCATTTTCATTTGCGTTGCCTCAGCCATGCAGAATCGCCACGACATTTGGAATTATCGTTTCAGTTATCTTTACCTTAATCTTCATGCTTCGCTTTTTTTGTCTCGATTATGGTGGTCTCGCCGTTTATGATGTTGTTTTTTCTTGCGGTATTGCGGCTGATCTCCATAATGGGTTCTGGAGCAAGTTTGCGTAAACTGGGAATATTCCGTAACTGTGTATGTGTGTATTGTTTGTTTTATGTCTGTAACTAAAGAGAATTGATATTAGTTGTCCTGTAGCGGTGGACGCTAGAAAACTTAAATAATCGAATCGTATGACGAGTTTTGGGTCATAACATGAAGCGAGTAGCAATAGTGGCTGGTGGCGTAAACAAGTGGGGAAAAAGAGCTGCAACGTTTCGCCAGTTAGTTCAAGAAGCCGGCAAAGTGTGCTTCGATAGTAATCCAAATATCTCGAACAAAGACATCCAAGGATTTATACTTGCCACAGCTTACTCTGAGCGAACCGCTATCCAAATTCACCCAGCCTCATTTATGGCACAAGTCTTGGGTGTGCATCCCACGAAACTTTACATGCGTGTTGAAAACCAATGTGCTAGTGGAACTACTGCGTTACGTACCGCTTGGTGGGCTATTGCAAGTGGATATGTGGACATGGTCATGTGTGTAGGCGCGGAAAAGCTCCTTATTCCTTCACACGACGAAATTTTTTTTAACGCCTCTTCTGCAACTGACAAAGAATGGGAAGGCTGCTTTGGCATGAATCCACCCTCTCTCTTCGCCATGGTAGCTCAAGCTCATATGAGGAAATATGGGACAACCGAAGAGCAGCTTGGCAAGGTGGCACTGAAGAATCATGCACACGCAACAAAAACTCCCTATGCTCATCATTATGAAAGATACCAGAAACACGGCAAGGTTTCACTGGAAACGATAATGTGTTCAAAAGTGGTGTCTAGTCCGTTGAAATTATTCGACTGTTGCACAAATACTGATGGCGCCGCAGCAATTATCTTGGCATCTGAAGAAAAAGCCAAAGAACTCACTGACAAGCCAGTTTACCTGGTCGGAACAGGTCAAGTTTGTTTGAATGGCAGTTGGGGGGCAGCTCACAAAGATTGGTCCGAGTGGCCCGCCCTGAAGTTAGCAGCAAAACAAGCTTACGAAATGGCTGGTGTAAAACCGGAAGACATTGATCTAGCAGAGATTCACGATTGCTTCAGCATATCTGAAATAATCGAAACAGAGGAGTTCGGCTGGTGCAAAAAAGGAGAAGGGGGTAAGTTCGTGGAAAACGGATTATCTGATTACGGTGGACAAATCGTGATTAACCCACGAGGCGGTCTTATCGCTTGTGGTCATCCATTTGGTGCCACTGGACTTGCTCAAGCCTATGAAATATTCCTTCAATTAAGAGATGAGGCAGGCGAGCGACAAGTAAAAGATGCGAAGATCGCCCTTAACCACAACCTCAGTGGCTTGGGGGAGCATCACGTTATCATATACAAGAGCGGGGTTGATTGAGGAGTTATCAATATGAGCGAGGCAGGAGATCACAAGGACTATTCTTATGTCATGGACATATTCCCACAACAAAACAAAGATGAAACAAAGCTTTGGGGGTTTTTTGAAAACCTTAAACAAGGCAAACTAACTACAACAAAGTGCAAAGCATGTGGTCACATTTTCTGGCCCCCTGAAGCGATCTGCCCTGAATGTTTATCAGAAGAAATAGAGTATGTTGAAATACCTAGTAGAGGCAAAGTTTACGCCTTCTCGGTTCAAGTTGGAGCTCTACCACCTCAGTTTAAAGCGCCATTGATACATGCCGTCATAGACTTTGATGATGGTTTACGTTTATTAAGCTCTATAGTTGAAACCGACCCGAAGGATATCCACGTGGGCGATGAAGTGGTGCTCAAAATTCTGAACATACCGCCTGACTCACATGGCGATCGCGTGCTTTTCTTCTTCAAGAAAGAGGCCTAAGGAAGCCAGAAAACGGCCTGTGAATCAGGGACTCAAGTATTCCTTTTGTAAATCTTGATGTATTAACTGTAGTAGAAACTTGTATTGATGTGCTCATTTCAATAGCGAGGCATAAGTGAGCATGTGTGCATAGACAAGTTTTATATGAATCATAATAAAACAGTTTAGATGAGGCTGGAGAAATGGAATTTGAGATCAATAAACTATTCGAGTGGTTCCTTTACTCCCACGAGCTTGGTTGCAAGTATCCACTAATAACCTCGCTGAGATCTTCTCCGAAGTTAAAGGAATTCCTTGATGATCTTGATCCGAACTTGATGCTGGACTGGTCTGCAAAATCTTATTACGGAATGCCTGAATTAAGGCGGCGTGTCATTAGCATGATGAAATACAAAGATTATGTAGAGGAAAATGTTTTCATCACAGCTGGCGCGAACGAAGCCAACTTTCTCGTGATCATGCAGACTGTAAATCCGGGAGATGAAGTCGTTCTGGAGAAGCCGGGTTGGCCTCAACCTTTCAAGTTATGTGAGGCCTTAGGTGCCAAGATTAAGGTGGTGACGCGCAGGGAAGATTTGGATTGGGGCTACGACTTTGATGAACTGAACGAGTTGGTCACTCGTAAAACAAAGTTGATCTTTGTAGCTTCTCCCAACAACCCAACTGGCGCTGTTTTCGATGAGAAAGATATGAAGAGGATCTGCGAAATCGCTAAGGACAACGGAGCTTATTTGCTTTCGGACGAAGTCTACAGAGGCACAGAGTATGGTTGCTTGTCACCGGCAGCAGCCGATTATTATGATAAGGCCATAAGTACTTCAAGCATTTCCAAAGCCCTTGGAATGCAAGGGTTGAGAATAGGCTGGATGGCCACGAGGGATAAGAAGCTAATCGATAAATGTATGATACTTCGAGAAGGTACGAGCGAAATAATGAATGTCCTCGGAGAATACATTGCTTTGGCGGCGCTTAAACCTGAAAAATACTGCAGGCTGATTGACGAAGCGAAAGAACAGGGAAGTAGAAATTGGAAGGTTGTTGAAGAATGGATTTCAAAAAGTGAATTCTTCAGCTGGGTAAAGCCGAAGGCCGGATTTCTATCTTTTCCAAAGTTTAACCTCAAAATAGGCTCAGAGGCGTTTTGCAAGAAATTGCTTGCAGAACCCTACAGAACATTGACAATGCCTGGAATAGCCTACGACTTTGATGACCACATACGGTTAGGAGTTGGACAGATAGACGAGGAAATGGTGAAGAAGGGGCTTGAACAAATAGACAACTTGAGTCGAACACTGCGTTAGGTTGTCACTTACTGTTCAACTTCTTCAACGTCTGCATACCATTTCTTCTTGTTTCCAATCCTAGCACGCATTTTCCACTTGAATGATTTAGGATGGCTTTCTATGGCTTGAACTAGTCTTCCAATGCGATTCTCTATAAGCTCCTTTTGGGGCTCAGTAATGATTTTGGTTGTCGAAAGATAATTGGTAACATTCTTCAGGTTCGTTGTTACTGTATAATAAAATCCCCAATCATCGGATAGTAATGAAGAAATCAGCTTTTCGTTAATAACTTCTTTGTCTCCATTGCCTAAATCGTGCTCCAAAAAAAGAATCGTCGTATCCTTCAAGTCTTTCTCGTTAATTTTTACAATTTGCATCTTTTCTAGCAGAAGTTCAGCCAATGGAATTGTTGGGTAATCAACTTCCAAGCGGTTCTTGAAATAAATGACGTGGCACATGGAAAGTTGATCCAAGAAGACGTCAACAGTAATTTTTCTCGAGGGGTTATAGAATATAAGTCTATCCGGGTGTGTGAGATCTCCAAGCATTCCTTCGGGTGATTCGTAGTTAAAATCCTTGAGGATTTTTTCTATTTTTTCGATGTCTGCTGCATGACCAACAAAGTCAATATCTGAGATTTCTCTAGCCATTGCATCGTAAAGGGATTCATGCTCATGACAGTGTGTTCTAAAGGCTATGGCGCCCAACATCCTGAGTGTTACTTTATTCTTTTTTGCTTCCTCAACTATGGACAATGCTTCTTTCATCATTTCGAGGCTTTTTTCGTCCGGCACTGGTCTCCCTCTCTCATCATAGACCTTTACGGATACAGCATCAACCGTATAAGCGTTGTCTCTTTAGGTCGGCAGTGCCTCTAAAAGCTTAAAAAGGGAACGCCAGAATCTTAAATTGGAGAAAGAAAACAAATGGAAAAGGAAGAAAATAAAGAAGAAACAAAATACTTTGCTAGAGCTGCTAGTGGACTAGTGCGACAAGTCACAGCATTTGACGTGCTGACAGTAAACATGGTACTTATGGGAATAGGCTACGTGTTCCTTTATAGTATGTGGGCTGAAAATCTGTTTCCAGGAGTAGATCTTCCAGCGACTGTTGGTATATGTATCCTTCCAAGCCTCGCTATTGCCTTTACCTATCTGCTTCTTTCACAGTCTATGCCTAGAAGTGGTGGTGACTACATTTGGACCAGCCGGATTATTCATCCCATTCTGGGCTTCATAGGCAACTTTTACATGACTGCCGTAATAAGCACTTTCTTGGGCATGGTTGCTGGTATGTCATCATATTATGGAATCGCTGTTATGTTGATGGCTGCGGGTCTGGCGAGCAACAACTCTGGCTTAACTAAGCTAGGTTTGACCGTTTCATCCACCCCATGGAGCTTCATCATTGCAATCGTCGTAATCATCATACTTGTAGTCCCGATGTTCTTTGGCACAAAAGCTGCTTTCAGGGTTCAAATTGGCGGCTTCTTAGTATCGATGTTAGGCGTGCTTACTTACATCGTGGTATCCTTTGCAACACCGCAACATGTGTTTGTCTCCAATTTCGAAAGGTTAACTGGAGTTTCCTATCAAAGCATAATAAGTGTTGCTCATAGTGCAGGCTATGGAACAGGTTTATTGCTGGGTGCTACACTACTGGGGTCAATTTACACGGCGCTTAACTATGCTGGTTTTACTTATTCTGCAAGCATAAGCGGAGAGGTCAAGCAGGTTAGAAAGAGTCAGCTCTACGGAATGGTCGGTGCGGCGTTACTTTTCGGCTTGCTTATGTATCTTATATATGCTGGCGCATACAATGCAATGGGACAACCATTCTATAGCTCTCTATCATTTCTAGCTGAGACAGGAAACAAAGCATACCCACTTGCATTTCCTGAACCTGCGTTAAACTACATGATTGTGTTTTCAAATCCAAACGTGATAATCGTCGTCTTGGCCAGCCTTGCGGTAATAGGAACATGCTTCACTGCAATTCCTGCAGGTGTCTTCATATGTGCTCGTAACTTCTTTGCCTATGCATTTGACAGGGTTCTACCAACAAAAGTCGCAAGCGTCGATAAAAGATTCCATGCGCCTTACTATGCAATATTGATCTCGACAATATGGGCCGTTATTGGTGCATACCTGTTTCTCTATACAAGCTTCTACAAATTCGTTATATGGGGAGCCTTCGCGAACTACATAGCGTTCGGTATCGGCTGTCTAGCAGGCGCGCTATTTCCGTTTAGACTAAAAGAATTGTTTGAACGTTCCCCTGCTGCAGTAAAAAGGAGAATACTAGGGATCCCTGTGATTACAATATTGGGAACAATCGGCTTTGTCTACTCTATGTTCATAGCAATAGCAAGTTTGACCCCGTCTTTCGTGGGTACAGTTCCTGTAGAGTCCTATGTAATGATAGTGGCCATAGCTGTCGGTGCAATACTAATCTATAGCATATCATATGTATACCACAAATCCAAGGGTGTACCGCTGGGTCTAACTTTCAAGGAGATTCCGCCTGAGTAAGTGCGCGCGAATCAATTTCTCCCTTTTTTCTCTCCCATAACCTTTTAATAGCGTATATGAACCACTTTCAGATGGATAGAGGTCAAGATGAGAATCTTAAAAGTAATAGATCTTTCTGCACCAATTGAGCATGATGGAGTAGTCTGGCCTGGTTCGCCTGCACCACAAATACATAAAATATACATAGGTCCTCCTACCGGAACAGTTGAGATGGTGACTTTTCACACGCACACAGGGACGCACATGGACGCGCCACTTCATATGCTTGAAAACGGTGTGCCAATCGATCGAATACCTGTTGCGAGCTTCTTAGGAGACGGAACAGTTGTTAATCTTTCTTACAAAAAGCCTAAGGAACTTATCGAGCCCGAAGACTTGGAAAAGCATGGCTCCAAAGTTAAGAAAGGCGACATCGTTTTTATCTATACAGGATGGGGCAACAAGGTGGGTTTCACAAGGGAATATATGTATGAGTTCCCAGGCCTAACCGAAGGCGCCGCCAAGTGGTTTGTCAAAAAAGGAGTTAAGGGCATCGGAGTTGATGTCATGGGCATCGATCCCTATATGGAACCATCAACAAGAAAAGCGCATGAAACTCTTATGAAAGCAAACATCTGGAACGTAGAGACATTGGTCAACTTGGACGCATTATTGAACAAAGACAGGTGGTTCTTCATAGTATTGCCAATAAAGTTGGCGGGCTGTGGTGGAGCAGAAGCTAGAGCAATTGCCATTGACCAAGTTGAGCAGTAACAGATGAGAAGCAGGGGTCTCCTATAATGCCAGATACACGGGTTGTTTTTGCAACAGATGTGCATGGGTCTGAAAAGACATTTGTCAAATTTGTTAACTCTGCAGCCTTCTACAAGGCTAATGTAATTATCCTTGGGGGAGACATAACTGGGAAGATCATTATCCCCTTGGTCGAACAACCCGATGGGAATGTGAGGACGACTTTTTTAGGCTCAAACGTATTAACAGACAAGAATGGGCTAAAATCTCTTGAAAAGAAAATTGAAGACACGGGTTTTTACCCCTACAGGACAACGATAGAGGAAAAAAAGGAATTGGACAATGACCCAGAAAAAGTTACTAAGTTGTTCTCAGAGTTAATGGTTCAAAGAGTGAAAAAATGGGTGCAATTTGCCGAAAGTCGATTGAGAGACACCGATGTTAAGTGCTTCATGTCACCAGGAAATGATGATAGTTTAATAATCGATAATGCTTTTGGGGATTCAGAGAGGGTGATCTGCCCTGAAGGGAAAGTTGTCATGATCGATGACCATCACGAAATGATAAGCTGCGGCTATTCAAATCCTACCCCGTTTAATTGCCCAAGAGACATTTCCGAAGAAGAACTACACAACAAGATAGAAATCATGGCCTCGCAAGTCAAGAACATTAAAAACTGCATATTCAACCTTCACTGTCCGCCCTACAACACCACAATTGATACTGCTCCAGAATTAGACGCAAATCTGAAACCAGTGATCAGGGATGGTCAGCCATCTTACATTCCTGTGGGAAGCAAAGCAGTTAAGCAGGCTATTGAGAAATATCAGCCTCTTTTGGGTCTACACGGTCATATTCATGAATCAAAAGGGTTTTTCAAGATCGGCAACACGCCTTGCTTGAACCCTGGGAGCGAATATTCTGAAGGAGTACTGCGAAGCGTCCTAGTGGTTTTGGATAAAAATAAAATCAAAAGTTATTTGTTCTTATCCGGATAGTATTGAGAAGATTCAGAAGATGCTCGGAGCTGCAAAAATTCGAAATATCGAAGCTAATGCAGGCGAAAAAACCAGTGGATACCTAAGGGTCTATGAAAGCCCAAGCTATGTTGCGGATGTGCCTCTTGGAATAGTGAACGGTTATAAGAATGGGCCTACCTTGTGCTTAACTGCAGGCATACATGGAGGACCGATGCACTCTACAGCAGAAGCAATTGTTAGAACTTACGAAAGTATTGACCCGAAAAAGCTTAGTGGTATACTCTTCGCGGTTCCATATGTCGATGTGCCAAGCCACGATTTTCCGTGTTCACAGAAGTCTCCAATTGATGGTTCAAGCGTTTCTCATAGTTTTCCAGGTAACCCTAACGGAACCGTAAATCAGATTATCGCCTATACCTTGCTTAACGAGATAATTGCAAGATCAGGTTTTCATGTTGATCTTCAAAGCGGAAATACTGATGAAATGCTAATCGATTACACTGTCTACTGCAAAACTGGCAACCAGCTAGACAACGCAAAGGCACACTTGTCGAATGCTTATGGAACGGAAGCTATTTTGTTGACAAATGCTTCAGATTTAGGCGACGATGCACAACTGGTCGTAGAAGCTTCAAAGCATGGCGTAGCGTCAATAGTTGCCAGCGCCGGAATAGGCATTGACAGGAAAGACGAAAAAGATATTTCAACACACTTGACCGGAATAGAGAACGTTATGCAATATTTGAGAATGCTCGAAGGCACGCCAAAGCGCCGACTCAGCAAACCAAAGTTGGAACTACAGCCAGCTTATGTAGTCAATTCCAAGAACCAAGGTCGTTTCGATTCCAAGGTGCAATGCGGCAGTGTTGTTTCAACTGGAGAACCAATAGGCAGAATTGAAAACTCAGCTGGAAAAACGCTGGAGGAAATCTTCGCACCTGTAGACGGTGTAGTCCACGCTATTTCTGTTAAAAAGGCGATAAATGAGGGGGAAAAACTGGTTATAATTCATCGCTTATTTGAAAACTGGATGAATCATTATGTTAAAGAATGGATTGATCGATTTCTTGAAGATTAGTGTTTTAATCTCGTGCGCGCCAAATAGGGAGGAAATCATTTGCGCTTCAGCATAATGCTTTCCAGTGGCGAACCAGTGGATAATCTAGTCAACTATGCAAAACTAGCTGAAAAGTGCGGCTTCTACGCATGTTTTGTGAGTAAAGACATATTCAAAAGAGACGCTTGGGTAATTTTGGCGGCTATTGCCGCACAGACCAAAGAGATAAAACTAGGGACCTCCGTCGTCAACCCTTTTTCAGTGAGCCCTGCAGAAATAGCAATGTCCGCTGCAACTCTAGATGAGTATTCTCACGGACGACTTCTTCTTGGAATAAGCTGTGGAATAAGAGCATTGTCCAAAATTGGGTTTGAGAGAAAAAAGCCAGTTACGGCAACCAAGGAGGCTGTGCAACTCATACGTTCTCTCATAGCAGGCAAAAGAACCCCTTTCCAAGGGGAGATTTTTAAAAGCTGGAGCGACGATGCACAATTGCTGTTCAGGCCTATTAGAGAAAACATACCGATTTACATAGCGGCCAATAAACCCAAAATGCTTCAGCTCATTGGTGAAATGGGTGACGGCGGAATAGCTTTGACTTACCCGCCTGAAAATTTCGCAAACATGCTCAGAAACATATATGATGGCGCGAAAATCGCTGGCAGGGACCCCGAATCCATTGATGTTATTGCGCATCATTTTGGGTTTATCAGCAGGGAAGAAAAGGAATGCTGGAAAGATGTTGAAGAAATATTCGGCACAAGTTTCTGGAAGCCGTACACAGAAAAATTGGCTACATTTGGGTTAGTTCCTTCCGATCTTGTGCCCTTTGAAAGCTCATCGGAACAGCCCAGCGCCGAAGAGGAGCGAAACTTGGTAAGCAAGAAATTAATGAGCATGGGCATGGCTGGAACGCCAGAAGACTGGATAAAACACATAGAGAAGCTGCATAGAAGCTTCAACAAACAACCTAGGCACATTATGGTATGGTTAAGACAAAGGAATACGGCCGAAGGCATAAAGATGCTTGGGGAGGAAGTTATTCCATATTTCAGACAGTAGTTACACGAATATCCCCAAAAAACTAAAATCCAACTATTAGATAACACTTAAGAAAAAGCGCGAGTGGATGGAATTTGGACATTTCACTTGATGATTTTCATAACTGGTGGATATATTTTCTGACGCGTCCTAACAGAAGCGAAATGATAAGTATGACGGAATCCTGCCGCGAAATCCCAATAAAAGACATAGCCCCCGAAGGAATCAGCCCTGAAACAGTGATGTCATGGTCCCGTGATTACTATGGACCCAAGGAGCTTAGGGAAAGGATAATTGAATCTCAGAGTTATGAGGACTTGACCACCGACAATGTGATAGTAACTACAGGGACAAACGAGGCAAACATGCTTGCTGCGCTTGCAGCCCTTGACGCAGGAGATGAGGTTATACTTGAAATGCCCCAATGGATGCAAGGTTACGCCGTGTGTAAACACATTCTCCGTGCGCAGATCAAAATGCTATATCTCAAGGAAGAGAACCTGTGGAAGCCTAATGTGGAAGAACTTAAGGATCTGGTTACGCCAAAGACAAAGTTGATTTGGCTTTGTCATCCGAACAACCCCACGGGTTCCGTGCTTGACCAGAACGAAATGCGTGCGATTTGCGAAATTGCGGAGGATTGTGGCGCTTGGATTCTGCAAGACGAAATCTACAGAAACCTTGAATGGAATAATGTTGTCTCCCCATCAGCAGTCAACTACTACGACAAGAGTATAACCGCTGCTGGGCTGTCCAAGACACTTGGAGTGGAAGGAATGCGGATCGGCTGGTTAGCGTGTAGGGACAAGGCATTTGTTGAAAAATGCAACGCCTTTAGAATCTACAGTACCTTAACAACGAATCTCTTAGGTGAAAAATTAGCCACAATCGCGCTTCAGCCAAAGAAGTTCAAGGAACTAGTCGAAGCAGGAAAACGCATTGGAAGAACCAACATAAAGTTAGTCGATCAATGGATAAGGGAACATAATGGATGTATCAGTTGGATACCGCCCGGAGGGTCCTACAACACTTTTCCAAAATATCACTATAACATGAAATCATTAGAATTCTGTAAACGTGCATTGGACTACAAAATCATATTTACTCCTGGAGGAGCTTTTCCTGGTGGAGAAGGGCACATACGCTTGGGAGTTGCAATTGACACAGAATCGCTGGAGCAGGGACTCAGAAGATTCGATGCGTTTCTGACATCTCTAAAACAAATATAAGGATGCAATTTATACGTCTAAGATAATGTAATGAATATTCTCAGAAGAGATCCGCTATGAAAGCTGATAGAATAGGTTCACTCTCGAAAAGGGCAGAAGCCATCAAGTCCCCTAAATTTGGAGTTATTGCTGAAGTGAGGAAATGTATAGAGGGCTTAACTGACGTAATTAATCTGGGATATGGTGAGCCAGATTTTCCAACACCAGCACATATCCGAGAAGCCGCTAAAAAGGCAATAGACGAAGGCTTCACCCATTACATTTTACCACCAGAGGGTCTAAACGAACTGCGCAACGCGATAGCTGAAAAGGTTTCTAGTAAGAATGGTTTGGACGTTGATCCATCAACGGAGGTAATGGTCACAGCAGGTGTACAAGAAGCAATAAACATGGCGATGTTGTCGATTGTGGAACCTGGTGACGAAGTAATTGTAGCCGATCCATATTACTATAGTTATCCTCTGGCTGTGATTTTCAGTGATGGGACGCCAATTTACATCGAAGTCAGAGAAAATAGGGACTTCCGTCTCGATCCAGATGACATCGAAAAGAAAGTCACCTCCAAAACAAAGGCAATTGTCTTGATAGATCCAAACTGCCCCACTGGTTCTCTCTTAACTAAGGAGGACCTCAGTGCAATAGCTGAAATAGCTAACAGGCATGGCCTTTTTGTCGTGACTGACGAAATTTACGAAGAATTGGTTTATGACGGTGCAAAACACCACAGCATCGCGTCATTCCCAGGCATGAAAGAGCGCACTATATCAGCATTTGGCTTCTCTAAGTCTTATGCAATGACTGGCTGGAGAGTAGGCTATGTTGTAGCCAGTCAGAGCCTCATGAAGACACTTAAAGAAGTATATGCGCAACTGACAATCTGCGTGAATTCAATTTCCCAGAAGGCCGCCTTGGCGGCCCTGACTGGTTCACAGGAGTGCGTAGAAGAGATGCGGCGGAAATACGAGTCAAGAAGGAACCTTCTTGTAGCTGGTCTGAACAGGATAGGGATTACCTGCAAGCCACCCCAAGGATCTTTTTATGTTTACGCGAATATGTCCAGATACAATTTGTCATCAACCGAATTTGCCAAGCTTCTTGCAAGAGACGCGAAAGTATTGGGATATCCTGGTACGGCTTTTTCCAGGGACAAAAGCGGTGAGAAATATATCAGGTTCTCCTTGACTACTAGCGAAGAAAAGTTGAAGGAGGCACTGGAAAGAATTCAGAGTGTTACTGATCAACTCTCTGGCGCGAAGTCAAGTACTTGAGAGATTTCGAAGACACACCGCAGAAACAAATTCTTCCTATTGCCTGGTTCTTCCTAGTGCGCAAAGCCATTTTGATACTGAGAATAGTATTGCAGTGAAAGTGCGGCAAAAGGAGTAATAAAGCTGCGTTGCGGGCTTGTCACTCAGTAAGTTGGTTTGAGTCCTTAGAATAATGAGAAGAAAGAACAGCAATCTTGCTGGTAAATCTGAAAGGAGATTGGGAAAGCGCGTTCTATGAACGCGTACGCTTCGCTTTTGTTCAGGCTTTTTCAAAAGTGATTGTGACTCTGCCATCTGGACGTTTAACGGGAACTATCCTCAAATCCATGCCGATCTTGATTTCTTCTGGTTTTACATTTTTGCTCATATGTGCTAGCATGTGTAAGCCCTCTTCCAGTTCTGCAAGAGCTAACACATATGGAGCTTCTTTTTCGAAACCTGTCGGCGCGAACTGGGCAATCGTGTATGTGAGTAGTTTACCTTCGAGTTTCAGCTCTTTCCATTCAAAATCGTTTGACATGCAATTGACGCAGTCTGCTCTTGGTGGAAAGGCAATCCTCCCGCATTCTTTGCATTTACTCGCCGTAACCTTGCCTTCTTCCAAGTGTTTTACGAAGTCGTTAACGCGTGATTCCTTCGTATAGTTGGCTGTTCCGAATTTTTCAAGACTCATTATGGTTCATCTCCTCAGTATTAGCACTGACCCGTATATGCCCGCGCCGCCTACATTGTGCACTAGGCCTATCTCGGCATTGTTAACTTGGGTTGATCCGGCTTCGCCTCTTAGTTGTCGCACGATTGTTCTTACATGGGATCCGCCGGTGGCACCAATGGGATGCCCCTTGGACAACAGACCGCCGTCCGTGTTGACGGGGATTTTTCCGCCAACATAAGTTTCTCCGTTTTGTATTAGTTTGCCTCCTTCTCCTCGCGGGCAGAAATCTAGGTCCTCATACGCGAGAATTTCCGCTATAGTGAAGCAGTCGTGAACTTGAGCCACATCTACTTCCTTAGGTTTAATTTTGGCCATTTTGTAGGCTTGCTGCGCCGCGTTTCTCGCACATGTAAGCGAAGTGTAGGTATCTCGTCCAGCAAGCGACATTGAGGCAGAAGCTAATCCCAAGCCAGTAATCCAAATAGGTGTATCGTTGATTTTTCTGGCAACTTTGTCGCTGGCTAGAATTGTGCAAGAGGCGCCATCCGCGTTGCTGCAGCAATCAAACAATTTTAGTGGCGACGATATGACCTTCGAAGTCAAAACTTGCTCGACCGTTACCTCTTTTTGGAACATGGCCTTATGGTTTGTTGCGCCGTACCTGCTGCTCTTTTTCCTAACTAGCGCAAGTTGTTCCTCAGTTGTTCCGAATTTGTTGATGTGTGCTTGGGCCAACATGGCGTAATATGATGGCATCGTGGGGCCAAATGGGGATTCCCAAACAATATCTCCGCCGCGCAGCATTCTTTCTTGTGATTCTGCTGAAGTAAGCTCAGACATTTTTTGGAATCCTATCACTGCAACTACGTCGTGTAGACCAGAGCTTATGAGTGCCCAGGCGTTCCTGATGCCAACGGTGCTGGAGGCGCAGATTGCTTCGATGCAGAAGGTTGGCTGAGGGTTCAAGCCGAGGTATTCTGCAATCAGCCCAGCTGGCGATCGTTGCTTGTCATATTCTGGTGCAGAGGCGATTATCGATGCATCAATCTCCTTTGTACCCAAGTTTCGAGCATCATCTAAAGCTTCTTTAAAAGCATCAAAAGCCAGTTCACGAATTGAGACTCCGCACGCACGGGTAAAAGATGTCTGTCCTATACCGACTACGGCAACATTTCTAGCCATTTATTCACGTCAACCTGCTATCGAATTTTACGCAACATGAAGTTGCTCCGGTGAATTCCACCAGCTTCCTGTGCACGAGAGGCTTAACCGTTAATTTGGTATAAAATGTTTTCGTCCTGCTTTTGCAATTTGATTTCTAAATCGAATGCCAGGCAGATCAGTTGACTTTTGGGGCTTGGGCATGAAGTTGCTTCATTTGTTCAACCATTTCATTGATGAGATCGGCGAATTTTTTTCCCTCTGCAGCAGAGATCCATGCTACCCTTAGTCTTTCCGAGTTTATTCCTTTTGATTCCAGTCTTCTTTTTAGACGTTCAATCCTCTCTTTAGCAGCATAATTTCCAGAGATGTAATGGCAAGTAGGGAAATCACAGCCTGCCACAAGGACCATGCCGGCGCCTTTTTCAAAAGCTCTAAATACGAAATCACGGTCCACTCTGCCCGAGCACATGACCCTTATAATACGTATATTTGTGGGATACTGAAACCTGCTGACTCCTGCAAGATCCGCGGCGGCATAACTGCACCAGTTGCAGCAGAAAGCCAAAATCTTTTCCTCTGGACGCTCAGCAAGGGCGGCATCTATTTGAGCCATTATCTGTGCATCGGTGTAGTGTCTCATGGTTATAGCGTCGCTTGGGCATTCTGCGGCACAGGTACCGCAGCCTTTGCACAAAGCTGGGGTGCTCTGCGGCCTCTTATCAGAACCTAACGTAATGGCTCCATACGAGCAGAATTTTGCACAGAGACCACATTTCTTACATAATTCTAGATTGATTATGGAAGTTATTCCCTCAGCTTTGACGAAACCTCTTGCCATGGGGATTGATGCCTTCATGGCTGCTCCGCTCGCTTGATGAATCGTGTCCACGACTCCTTTTGGTGAATGTGCGGCACCGCAAAGATAGATACCTTCTGTTGCAAAGCTGAGTGGTTGCAACTTTACATGACCTTCTCTAAAAAACCCCCCAGCACCAACCGGAACTTTGAGCATTTCTCGAAGTTCCTTAACCCCGTCAGCACCTTCGAGTGCTACGGTCAAAACTACAAGATCTGCCTCAATTCTGACCTTACTATTCAGTTGAGGCGCATTAACCTCGACAATTAGCTTTCCATCATTCATGTAGACATCCGGCTTTTGAGTGTCTGAATATCTGATGAAATTGACTCTTTTTCCTTTGGTATCTTCAAAATATTTCTGCTCTTCTGCGTCGAATATCATGAAATCTCTATAGAGAACGTAGATGTTTGTGTCAGAGTGCAACTCTTTGAGGTATCTTGCATTTTTCAAGGAAGTCCGGCATCCTACATTGCAGCAATAGTTATTTACCCCTTCTTCTCTCGAACCGACACAGTTAATCATCACAATATTCCGCGTTTTCTTTATTGTTCCCTCTTTCAGCATCTTTTCGAGTTGAAGTTGAGTGATTACGTTGTCGAACTTGCCATAACCGTAGTGTCCAGTAGGATCTATCTCTTTCGCGCCAGTGGCTACGACAATTGTTGAAACTTCAAACTCATCTTCTAAGCCTTTTTTCCTGTTTCGAATTTTCACATGATACTTTCCGATATATCCGCTTATTTCTGTGACTTCTGTTCCAGTGTATGCTACAATGTTCTCTTTCTCGTGTACTGCTTTTATCAATGGTCCTATAATTCTTTCAGCCGCAACATCATGAGGAAAAATTCTAAAAATCTTTTTCAACATGCCGCCTAGTTCTTCTTCTCTCTCGACAAGCTTTACTTTAAATCCCATGTCGGCAAGAGTTATCGCAGCGGTCATTCCCCCGATACCTCCCCCGATTATAAGACTTTCCTGTCCGACCGGAATTCTAAGTTCTTCCTGTGGTTCAAGCAAACGAGCCTTCGCGACTCCTATTCTAATTAGGTCCTTAGCTTTTTCAGTTGCCTCCTTCGGTTCGTGCATATGCACCCATGAGCAGTGCTCTCTAATGCTTACAAATTCGAGCAGATACGGGTTTAATCCAGCTTCCTTGCATGTTTCTCTAAAAAGTCCTTCATGGGTTTTGGGCGTGCAACATGCAACCACTACTCTGTTCAGATTCAGTTCCGTTACTCGTTCCTTTATTTTCGATTGAAAATCCGCAGAGCATAAGAATGTTGTTTCTTCGGAGTGTACAACGTTTTGAAGAGTTTTCGCGTATTCAACTATTTTTGGTATATCAACTACTCCTCTGATGTTACTTCCGCAATCGCATGCGAACACTCCGATTCGCGGCTCATCAACAGGTTTAACTTCCATTTTTCACACCTTCGCTCGAATAATCGAGCAGACAGCTTTTGCAGCTGCACCGCTGGCCTCAGAGCTAGACTCCGGAATATCTCTTGGCCCCATACAACAACCACAGAGGAAAATTCCCTCAACCTTTGTCTCTAATGGAGATGAAAAGGGTTCCTTCTCTTTGAAAAAACCATATTCATCCAGTTCTATTCCTAGTATTTTAGCGAGTTCCTTGTTTCCTTTGCTCGGAATAATAGCGGTAGAGAGGACAACCAAATCTACTCTGATTTCTCCGTGTTTGCTAGTGTCCAAATCCTCGTATTCTATGACCAAATCCTTAGTTTTTGGATCCTCCATGATATCGGCGGGCCTGCCCCTAATGTATTTGACGCCAACTTCCTTCGCTCTCTGGAAGTACTCCCAAAAACCTTTTCCGTACGTCTTTAGCTGAGTGTGAAAAATGTAAGTTTCAACATCTGGTTCATGTTCTTTGGTTATTATTGCTTCTTTTGCTGTATACGCACAGCAGATTTTTGAACAGTATTTCACGCCAGTCCTCATGTCCATAGAACCAACGCATTGAACCCAAGCTATCTTTTTTGGGTGTTCATTGTCGGAGGGTCTAGAGACTCTACCACGGGTTGGACCTGAGGCGCATTGTATTCTTTCAAACTGTGGGGCAAGGATCACGTTCTTGTAGACGCCATATCCATAGTTAGTTTTGGTGATGGGTCTTAGTACCTCAAATCCATTTGCTACTATTATGCTTCCTACCTCTATCTCGATCTTCTTCGGTCTTTGCCAAAGCATAATGGCGTCGCAGCCCTCATCATGGCACGCTTTGACGCATTTTGCAATTGGGCACTTGCGACATTGGCTACAATCTGTCAAGCATGTTCCAATGCATGAACCAATCTTCCGGTATTCGCCCTTTCGACAAAGAGGATCTATCGTTGTTATCATTGGAACGGCTTGAGGAAATGGCAAATAAACTGCTTTCCTGTTTCCAATACCATAATCAAACTCGCTTGATAACGTAATCGGACAAGCTTCGGTGCATTTTCCGCAACCTCGGCACTTCTTTTCGTCGACATACCTCGGTTTCTTTAGTATTGTTACCTTGAAGTTCCCAACAGAACCTTCTACTTGTCTGACTTCGCAATATGTCAACAACTCAATATTGGGGTGTCTCAATGCTTCTACCATCTTAGGTGCCTCAATGCAGATTGAACAGTCATTTGTAGGGAAAGTCTTATCTAGACTAGCCATGACTCCTCCGATGCTTGGCGAAGAATCTAGAATATAGGCCTTGTAACCTCGGTCTGCAACATCTAATGCCGCTTGGATTCCTGCAATTCCCCCTCCAATTATGAGGACAGCTTCCCTCGGTTTTAATATCTCATCCAACTCTGGTTTCGCCTCTTAGCTGGCGGTCAATTGAGTCTGCAGCTCTTTTTCCAGCAGCCAAAGCATCTACCACCGAAGCAGGGCCTGATACTACGTCTCCACCAGCGTATATTTTAGGAGAACTTGTTTCCATAGTCATAGGGTCAACAGCAATAGTATTTCTTCCAACAATTGTGACGTTTTTGGGCAAAAACGAAAGATCTGATGTCTCTCCAATTGCCAGTATTACAGTGTCTACAGCTAAAGTGTAATCCGACCCATCAATAGGTATTGGACGTCTCCTGCCTGTCTCGTCGAACTCTCCCAACTGCATGTGAACGCACTTCACCCCTTCAATTCTGTTTTCGGTACCCAAGATTCTAGTTGGAGTGACCAAGAAATGAATTTTAGCCCCTTCGATTTCTGCTTCTTTGACTTCTGATAGACTTGCCGGCATCTCAATACGTGACCTCCGGTACAAAACGTTGACCTCTTTGGCACCGAGTCGAAGGGCGGTTCTGGCGGCGTCAATTGCAACGTTGCCTCCACCAATCACAGCAACTTTTTGCCCCAAATTAATTCGCTCGCCCATGTGAAGTTTTCTAAATAAGTCTAGCGCTTGAAAAACTCCTCCGAGTTCTCTGCCTTCAATATCAATATTCACGCTCTTGTGAGCTCCGATAGCTATGAATATCGCCCCATACTTTTCTTCCAAGAGTCGGTCGATTGTTACGTCCCTACCAATTATCACGTTGGTTCTGATCTCAACTCCTAGACCTTTAATGTAGCCTAAATCAGCTTCAAGCGCTTCTTTTGATAATCTGTACTCGGGAATTCCAACTCTTAACATTCCTCCTGGAAAGGGTGACGACTCGAAGACTGTTACAGAATATCCTCTTTTGACTAATTCACAGGCAGCAGTGAGTCCAGCTGGACCGGAACCGACTACTGCTATTTTCCCAGTTTTTGTTGCAGTTGTAATTGTCGGTTTTTTTGCCTTACGACTATCAAGAAAACCTTGAAGTTTCTCAATAATGAACTTGTCAGCCTCTTTGTGTTTGCCGTCCAGTTCATAAGGATATAGACTGAGCCATGCGTAAACTGCTGGCAATGAAATTTCTTCTTCGATTATTTTCAAGGCTTCGTCAAGTTTGCTCAGTGGGTCCGATAGATAACCCGATTCAATGGCGAGACTTCTAATTATGGAAAATATCTGTGGCAGATCGAGCATTTGGGGGCATCTATTATAACACCTGTAGCATCGCGCGCAGAGCCAGAGTCCAACATCTTGTGAAATTTGCCTGAAGTCAAGCACGCTTCTCTGAAGGAGTTGACGTGGATTGTAGTAATTAGGAATCATCAAAGCAACTGGACAGCCTCCCGTACACACTCCGCATTCCTGACAGTTTTTCAGCGTCTCAGGATCTAATGTTCTTGCCAAGGAGGATTTTGAGGTCTCAATGATGAGGTTTTCAACATCGCACGGACCCTTTTCTTTTTCAACTCTGTTTCTAGTGAGTGAGCCATCGGGTTCAGTCAGGTTCTGCGAAAAATCGTTAGGAGATTTGCCCTCGGATATTCTATAAAAGCACACATTTAGTCCTTTCTTATCCGACATGTCAATTCTCGAGGGCATTTCTACGATATTCGTGTATTTAAGAGTAAAGATAAGAGTTCTGGTTTCTTCGGTTGATCGAGCTGCTTTTGGTAAACCTATTACTTTTCAGTTGATAAGGGTCTTAGTCGCAAAGAGCGCGTTTGATACTAAAAGTAAATGAGTCTGGGGTGGCTGCATCTTCTGTGATAAGACAAACTAATCACCAAAAGAAAAATCGAAATGCGCTTAGGGCTCATTTTAATACAATTACACTGGGACTCGTTCCAAGAGGGCAGTCACCATTTAAAGGAATCAATTGAGCATGGATAAAAGCGACTTAAGCTAGTTATTGCTATCTGAAAAACGTGCACCATGAAGGGAGCGCCAAGATAGACTCGCTTCGTCCTTACTTGATGTCTTATGCCTCTTTGTTTGTGAAAATGATGTGTTCTGGAATTAATCTATATCCCTATTCTGGTAAATCATAGAGATGGGTGATATTTTTCGTTCAATTTTGCCGGCATTTTGAATTCTCGAGGGCCCCCTTAAAGTGGCAATTCACTCTGCAGGGGAATTGCTCCGCTTGGCTAACTTTACAAGTTTCTGGAACGTCAGAAGCAACGTATTGTTAACAATAACGTCCAAGTCCACTCCGAGTTCTGTGGACGCATGTTTAAGCCTCAAGTAAAACCCTTTTTCCACCATTATAGTGGCAAAATTTGTGTTTGAATAGTTCGCGATTTTCGCAATTCTGTCCAAGGGTTCTATGAATAACTGATCGTCGTCGGTTGCAAGCCGTGCAACTTTACTTTCGTAAACGTCTTTTACACTTTTTGGTCCGCCGAGCCCAGGTCTTGCTTTCAGCTCGTCCGGGGCATATTTCATAACCCACCTGTAACTCATTCCAGTTTTCTCGGAAATCTCCCTCACAATTCTGCTAATGGGTAATCCTTGCTCTAGATATAGGTGTCCGAGTTTTCCAAGCATTTCAGTTTTCTCGGAGGAAGGGACACTTCGCCGGCACACGTTGCTTATGAGTCTGGCTAGAAAGAGCTGCTCTTTGGATTCCACACCTTGGACTTCTATCTTCGGCCAGGTAGGATCTGCTTTGAGGCGATGATGGCCATCAATAACCTCGCCGTTCTTATCAACGAGTACTGGATACAACTTGCCGACTAGAGAGGCCGAGTTCTTCAACTCAGTCACTATTTGACTTTTAGCCAAGACCGTGCCCTCGTAGCAAATGAGTTTTTCTCTTTGGTATTCAACGTGACTGCATTTAATGTTTGTGGTTTTGTCACGCGGGTTGTCCAAATATAAAAAACCATTATTAATATAGGCGCAATTTGAACAGAAAACATAATAGACAGCTCTCAGTTTTGCTATTATTCGAATCTTGGTCAGGGGCTTCTTTATAGTGACTAAAATAGGCGTATACGTATGCCATTGCGGTCTTAACATTGCAGGCGTCGTTGACGTCGAGAGAATAGCAGAATACGCCGAGAATTTACCTGACGTGGCTGTTTCCAGACACTGCACTTACATGTGTTCAGAGTCAGGTCAACGGATGGTTCAGGATGACATAAAGTCTTTGGGCATCGACAGAATCGTCATCGCGGCCTGCTCCCCAAAGATGCACGAAGACACTTTTCGAAGAGCGGTCTCGGAAACCGGGCTCAACCCATACTTAATCGAAATAGTCAATTTGCGAGAACATGTCTCTTGGGTCCACACACATGAGCCTGAAAAGGCTACAGAAAAAGCCGAAGAGCTCGTCAGAATGGGCGTAGCCCGCGTGAGACTCTCAGAACCCCTTAAAAGTCGCAGAGTAAAAGTCGAGAAAAGTGTCTTGATTGTGGGCGGAGGAATTGCGGGCATCCAATCTTCACTGGACTTGGCGAACGCTGGGTTCAAAGTGTATCTCGTGGAGAAATCACCCAGCATCGGCGGGCGAATGTCACAACTCGACAAGACATTCCCAACTCTCGACTGTAGCGCATGCATTCTAACGCCTAAAATGGTCGATGTAGCCAAGCACAGGAACATAATGCTCCTAACAAACGCCGAGGTAATGGAAGTGAAGGGTTTCGTCGGCAACTACGAGGTCTCAATCCTCAAGAAACCCCGGTACGTAGACGCAAAAAAATGCGTCGGCTGCGAATTGTGCACAAGGGTTTGCCCCGTCAAAGTCCCAGACGAGTTCAACGAGAACCTCAGCGAAAAACGAGCAATATCAATATACTCACCACATGCAGTTCCAAAAATCGCAATGATTAATCCGAATTACTGCCTCAGGCTGAAGTATAACAAAGGAGTGTGCGCAAAATGTCAAAATGCATGCGAAGCTATAGCAATAAACTTTGAACAGAAGCCCGAGGTAAATCAGGTTAAAGTGGGCGCCATAATCTTAGCCGTGGGATCCGAGGTTTTTAATGGTTCTAAAATGGCCGAACTCGGTTACGGGCGGTTCAAAAACGTCATATCGAACATAGAATTCGAGCGAATATCGGACGCTTCTGGACCGACAGACGGCAAGATCGTAACACCCAAAGATCACAAAATGCCGAAGACAATCGTTTTCATCCAATGCGTGGGTTCCCGGGATAAGCGTTTCCACGAATACTGTTGCCGAGTGGGCTGCATGGTAACTCTGAAGCAGGCAATACTGGCTCGAGAAAAAATTGAAGGAAACGTCAGAATCTACGTTTGTTACGTCGATCTAAGGGCCTTCGGAAAGGGCTACGACGAGTTCTACCGAAGAGCGCGCGATATGGACATAGACTTCATTGCAGGCATACCCTCCGAAATTCATGGCTCGCCCGACGGTTCGCTCTACTTTGACGTTTATGATAAAGGAACAAACAAGCTCCTACAGATCACCGCAGACCTTGTTGTTCTCGGAACAGGGCTAGTTCCAAATAGAGACATGGGACAACTGAGCGCACTCGTCCACGCATCTAGAAGCGCTGACGGATTCTTCCTCGAGGCTCATCCCAAACTAAAGCCACTCGAAAGCGCAATGAGCGGAGTGTTCCTTGCAGGCGCATGCCAGGGCCCGAAGGACATTCCGGACACCGTAGCACAGGCAAGCGGAGCAGCGGCAAAGGTCATAGACCTTTTGTCCAACGGAGAAATTGAGCTCGAACCTTTGAAAGCCGTGGTAAACAAGGATCTCTGCAGCGGATGCAACATATGCGGGTCAATCTGCCCGTTCGCCGCCATCGAGATTCACCTCGAAAAAGCAGAAGAAGGAGTAAAATATAGAGCCGAAGTTATAGAGGCAATGTGCCAGGGATGTGGACTGTGTTGCCCAGCTTGCCCCAGCGGAGCCATCAAAATGCCGCAGTTTACCACCAGCCAAGTTTTGAGTCAGGTAGAGGCTGCGCTCGCAGAACCCATAGTCAAAGGAGGCAAATAATCTTGAGCGTTGTTGACTTAATGTCAATGGCGAAGCCAAATCTTGAAGCACGAGGAAAGGTACTAACCAAGCTTCACGGAAGAGAAATGGTCAACTGCTTCCAGTGCATGAAATGCACAAGCGGATGCACCGCCTTAAAACTCCTTGAACTCAAGCCGCACGAAATAATAAAACTTGTCAACTTAGGTTTTGTGGACGAACTGCCCACTTCAAACATAATCTGGACCTGCGTTACCTGCCTGAAATGCGTCGAAAGATGCCCCCAAAAGGCGTCACCCTACCACGTCATAATGGCACTGCGAAATCTAGCCGTTGAAAAGGAAGCAAAAATGCCGGAACACTACCTCAAAGCAGTCTCGCATATTCTGGAAACTGGGCTCACCGATACGCCTGAGAAAATTGTAACGCGGAAGCTGCAGACTGTTGATCGTGACAGCCTGAAATTGCCCAAGATCAAACCTCCGATGGAAAGTTTTCAATCGGCATTAATGAAGGCTATGGAGGAGAAATAGCCTGAAAACAGCAGTTTTCTGGGGCTGTCGGATTCTAACAAGCCAGTATGCCTACGAGCTTTCTCTCCGCGAAGTTCTTACAAAGTTGGGCGTAGATGTTGTTGATTTAAGGGAATCCGTCTGCTGCGGCGCTCCGATAAAGAGCGTTAACGATTTTGCGGCAAACTACCTCGGTGCTAGAGTTATAGCTCTTGCCGGCCTTACGGGTTTGGAGAATCTGTTAGTTCCCTGCAACCGATGTCACTTCACAATTTCGGAATCCAGAAACATTATGAAGAGTGATCCAAGAATTAGCGGAAAAATAAAAGATTTACTAAGAGAAGAAGGTTTACAATATTCCGAAATCAAGATCTGGCACACGATCGACTTCTTGCATGATTGCATCGGGATAGAGCAGATCAAGAAGGCGGTGACCAAGCCTCTCACGGGTATTAAAGTCGCGACTCACGTTGGTTGTCAGATAATCCGCTACAGCGACCTTGAAAGAGTAGACAACGCGGAGAATCCCCGAAAACTGGACGAACTAATATGTGCCTTAGGGGCAGAAATAGTGGATTATGAGGAAAAACTGGACTGTTGCGGCTATTCGCTAATTCTCAGTCATCCTGATTCAGCACTTTCACTGACCGGGTCAAAACTCAAGGCCGTACAGAAACTACCTGTTGACAGCCTAGTTGTTTCCTGCCCCGGCTGTCAAACGATGTTCGATTCGAAACAGAAAGACGCGGAAACCACCGTTGGAGCAAAATTTAGTACACCGGTCATTTATTATACGCAGTTACTCGGTCTCGCCTTAAACATTGACGGAAATAGACTTGGCTTGAACATGAACCAAAGTCCAGTTGATCAACTCTCAGCCAAAATTGCATCTAATCAAAACATCTCGCGACACCCTAGTGGGACCTAAAATATGAGCGAAAAAGCCGTCTTCGAACCTAAAATCGTCGGGTTTCTATGCAACTGGTGCAGCTACGCGGGGGCAGACTTGGCAGGAGTAAGCAGAATTCAGTATCCGACGAACATTCGAATTATACGCGTTATGTGTAGTGGCAGGGTAGACCCAATTTTTGTCCTCGAGGCCTTCAAAAACGGAGCCGACGGGGTTCTTATAGCAGGTTGCCATCTACCCTCTGACTGCCACTATATCGATGGAAACTTCAAGACCTTGAGAAGGGTAACTCTCCTTAAAACTATAATTCAACAGTTCGGAATCGAACCCGAACGTTTGCGCTTGGAATGGATTTCGGCCAGTGAAGGCGAAAAATTCGCTGCCACAGTCCGAGACATGGTTCAGCAGATCAAACAACTAGGACCCAGTCCATTAAGAAAAAGAGACTAACCGTAAACGAAATTAGCCAAAAAGAGAAATAAAAAATTTGGCGAGAGACAGCAAAAGGCTCCTATTTTTCCGATGTTAAATTTGAAAAATCAGCTACCAGTATAAGCGCACGCGGAAATTGAAAAAGGCAGAACCGCGGGTCTGCTCGTGGTAGGGGCTATAAAACGAGGGAAGATGCGTGATCTAATACGTGATGGCTTGAGATTCTTGGAAAGGTTTAAGAATTGTCTCATAAATTTGAGAACACAATTGAAGGAGTAAAAGACCTTGAGAATCCTGGTTTGCATCAAACAAGCTATTGATGTCTCCCAAATTAAGGCGGACAGGGTTACTGGGCGCCTGATCATGGTTAACGCACCTAAGAAAATTGGCGACTTCGACAAGAATGCACTGGAAGAAGCCGTACGATTAAAAGAAAAGTTCGGAGGGGAGGTTCTAACGGTTACTGTTGGTCCCGAGGACGCCAAAACGACAATCAGAGAAGCGCTGGCCATGGGTGCCGACAAGGCGTACATCTTATCTGATCCAGCCTTTGAAGATTCAGATACTTTGGCTACCTCATATATTCTGGCGGAGGCTGTTAAGAAAATCGGTCAATTCGACCTGATTCTATGTGGTGAAACATCGATAGATGGCTCCTCATCGCAGATTGGACCGCGCTTAGCCGAGCGGTTGAATGTTCCGTTAGTCGCTTATGTAAGAAAACTTGTTGTCGAAGGCGATGTTGTTACTGCTGAGCGAACTTTAGAAGACTGTTACGAAGTACTAAGGGTCAAAACCCCTGCCCTGTTGACAGTAACCAAAGAACTAAACGAGCCTCGTATTCCAACCTTAATGACCATAATGAAAGCTTCTAAGAAAGAGGTCATCATTTGGAAAGCGGCTGATATGGATATTTCAGCAGAAAAAGTGGGCAAGAAAGGCTCAGCTGTAAGCGTCGTGTCGGTTTTGGCTCCAAAAATGGAACGCAAGAGAATAATAATCAAAGGAGAAAACCCCGCTGACACGGCAGAGAAACTGGCCAAAGAGCTGCTTCATGAAGGCGTCATTAAAGGGTGAAAGTAATGAGTGAAAATAAGAATGTTTGGATATTCTCCGAAAACCAAGAGCTTGCTGTTAAATTACTCGCTAAAGGAAGCGAATTAGCCGACCAACTACATGCTCGCCTCGTGGCTCTGTTAATTGGCCATGGAGTAGAAAGCCGAGCTGGGGAACTGATCAGTTACGGTGCAGACGAAGTATTGGTCGCAGATCATCCTCAACTTGAAACCTTTTGCCCTGACGCGTACCTGGGCGTTTTAACGAATCTAGTCAAAGAGTGCAAACCTGAAATCCTGCTAGTCGGTTCGACGAGAAGAGGAAAAGAACTGGCTGCCCGACTGGCAACTCGCCTTAACGCAGGATGTATACCGAATTGTGATAATTTGAGAATAAACAAAGAAGGGCAATTGCTAACAGAACGGATTGTTTACGGAGGAAACGCTTCAGCTGTTCAAATTTTCTTGACTAAGCCTCAAATTGTCTGTGTTTCAACAGGAGCCGCCGAAAAGCCAAAGCTCACGGACAAAAAAGGCGAAATCATAAAAATGGATATTTCTCAAATAGACAGCCCTAGGACCGAAATCGTCGAAACGAAACCAATCGAAGCATGCGCGATCAAAATCGAGGAAGCTAGAGTAGTGGTTGTTGGCGGACGCGGGATTGAAAAGAAGGACGACTTCCAGATTTTAGAAAATCTCGCCCTTGTTCTGGGCGGGCAACCTGGCTATACTAGACCACTTGCAGAAGACCGAAAATGGTTCAAAGGCGACTGGGTGGGGCTTTCGGGTCATACGGTTAAACCCGAACTCTACATCGGCTGCGGCAATGCCGGCGTGATTCAGCACTTGGCAGGCATAAGAGACTCCAAAATCATAGTTGCGATAAACAAAGATTCCGAGGCGCCAATATTCGAAATAGCAGACTACATAGTTGTTGGCAATCTATACGAAATAGTTCCAGCACTAACCACGGCATTAAAGAAACTAAAAAAATGAAGCGACTCCCAAAACCAACCACATTTTTTTTTCACACGTGCTATCTGACTATTTTGAAATTGCACTAAAAAACCATCTCCCTTCAGCAACGGTCGGCGGTCTTTAAGGAGGTTATTTCTTTTACCTTCAGAATCTTCTGGCCAATCTGTTGGTCGAACTGGGTAATCTCGGATTCCTTTTTCTCTTGTGAAACCACAAAAGGGCTAGTTATTCTTATGCGCGCGCTTCAGCCTGCCCAGGAATTTAGGCATTTTAAAGATTATTCCATGGGGGACTGCTTCAATCAAAAAGCAGATCTTTTTGCGAAGCGACCCTGACTGGGGCTTGACAAAACCCATTTTCCATTCTTTCCCTGTTGCTGAGAAATATTATATACTTCTTATTGCTCTTCAGGAAGTTATATGTTAAACAAAAGAGATTTTGCGGATATTAAGGTAGGAGAAAAAGCGTGTTTCCGCAAACCCATTTCTGAATCGGATATTACGCTGTTTGCGAGTATATGTGGGGACTTTAACCCGATTCACGTTGATAAAGAATTCGCCAAAGGCTCTTTTTTCAAAGAAAGGGTCGCCCACGGCATGCTGACCGCAAGTCTCATATCCACAGCAGTTGCGGAGATCTTAGGGTGCGGAGGGATTTATTTGTCCCAGACATTGAAATTTACCGCACCAGTGAAAATAGGTGACACTATTACTGCCACTGCAGAGGTTATTGAGAAAATGGAAAAAAACAGGGTAAAAATGAAAACCACTTGTGCAAATCAAGACGGGAAAATAGTCATTGAGGGAGAAGCATCTGGTTTCGTTCCAACATAAATAAAATCTAAACGAAACTTTCCCGTTTCATGATCGAAACCATTTCCAACAACTGATCATTCTTGCGTATGGTAACGAACTATTGAAATTGATTGATATAACACGTGGGTTTTCCTGAAGCTTTATGGCGTGCACGGAAAAATAAGGCAGACAACTTAGATGGATTCTATCGTGGTTAAACGCCTGCATAAAAGCTATAAAAGGCGTATGTGAATAGCTTGAAACTGGAAAATTGCCTGTTAGGGTGGGTAAGAAGTGAGACTTGAAGGCAAGGTTGCAATTGTAACTGGAGCGGCCAGCGGAATTGGCAAAGAAACCGCGCTACTGTTTTCTAGAGAAGGAGCTAAGGTCGTTGTTGCAGATATCTTTGAAAATGGGGGTGAGGAAACGGTTGCAGAGATTAAGAAGACTGGAGAAGGCTTCTTTGCTAAGTTAGATGTGTGTAATCGTGAGCAAACAAAACAGATGGTCAAAGACACAATAGAAAAGTACGGCAAAATCGACGTGTTGATTAACAATGCTGGCATCGCACAAGATGCCCTCCTGCTAAAAATGACGCAGGAGCAATGGACTCGAGTTATAGACATAAATCTCAAGGGCGCCTTCAATTGCGCGCAGGCTGTTGTCGAAGTAATGATTAACCAGGGTCACGGTGTGATCGTTAATGCATCTTCTGTTGTGGGATTGTATGGTAATATCGGTCAAGCCAATTATGCTGCGGCTAAAGCTGGATTAATTGGTCTTACTAAGGCTCTGGCAAAAGAACTGGGAAGGAAAGGAATTAGGGTCAACGCAGTAGCACCAGGATTTACGATGACGCCCATGATGGCGAATGTGCCTGACAAAATTCTTCAAATGATGAGAGAGAAAACTCCACTCGGCAGACTTGCTGAACCAAAAGACATTGCATATGCGTATTTGTACCTCGCGTCAGACGAAGCGAGGTTTGTCAACGGTGCTGTCCTCAACGTCGACGGCGGACTCACGATCTAAATATATTACAGATAGATTTCGTGGTGAACTTCAGGATTTTCTGGCCAATGAACAAGTGCTGTTCTTTGTTTCATTCGAAAATGACGGCGGTCCTCAAATAAAGTGAAATAAGCAAGGACCTATCGGGTGGTTGAACAACGTAAGATTATTCATTAGAAATAGTCGCGGATTATCCGCGGGTTTTTTGTGTTATAATGCTTTCTGCGGGGCTAAGGAAAAATGCCTCTGCACGAAGCAACTTCAATCATTTTGTTGGTAGCAAAAACGTATGCTGCCTTTCGCATGTCAAGGTCGTATTTTTCCGCTGTATCTACTATGCCTCCGTAGGCTGAGGTCATTTTTAAGCGTAATTTATCCTTAACCGTACTTAGATCCCAGTTTTCGCCTGCCTTGTTTTGAAGCCATTCAAAATAGCTTACGCTGACTCCTCCTGCGTTTGCAAGTATGTCTGGCAGTACATATACTCCTTGATCAACCAATATTTCGTGAGCAAGGTTTGATGTGGGTCCATTTGCAAGCTCCAAGACGACTTTGGCTTTTATTTCCTTTGCGAATGATCCTAGAATTTGGTTTTCCTTTGCAGCTGGAACCAAAATATCGCACGCGCTCGTCAGCATTTGATTTGTATTTTTCGTCTCAAGTTCGTTGTATCCTATTACGGATCGGTTAGGACTTTGTGCTTTATAGTTCAATACGCCCTTTGGGTCAAATCCTTTTTTATTGTAGATTCCTCCTCCGGAATCGCAGATTCCAACTATTCTGCATTGATAATTTTCATGTAGAATGTTAGCAATGTTGAATCCAACGTTTCCAAATCCCTGAACAATTACTGTTGCATCTTTCAATGAGGCTAACCCTTTAACGTGCTTCTTCCTAACAGCTTCTTCGAGAACAAATGCGCCGCCTTGGGCTGTAGCTTCTTTTCTGCCTTTGGATCCACCAATGCTTAAGGGCTTTCCGGTCACCACAGCCGTTGCGTATGGAGCATTAGGATTGAACATCACATAAGTGTCATAAATAATACCCATCTCCCTTTCGCCAGTGCCTATATCAGGTGCTGGTACGTCTAAGTCTGGGCCTATCATCGGCATAATTTCGTACGTGTACCTTCTGGTCAATCGATCGAGTTCTTGTCGTGACATTTTCTTCGGATCGCAACAAACCCCTCCTTTTGCTCCGCCATAAGGAAGGTCTACCACGAAACATTTCAGTGTCATCTCAAATGCCAAAGCGTTAATCATATTCAGGTCAACGTCTGGGGAGTATCTGATGCCTCCCTTAGTAGGTTCAAATAATCTTGAATGATGAACTCTATAACCGGTAAAAACCTTTATTGAACCGTTGTCCATATAGATCGGGAATCTTACACTTGACTGCCTGAACGCTTGCTCCATGTAGTCAACCAAACCTTCATCGGTTGGTTTTACCTTCGCATTGATGAATTGAATAGCTCTTCTAAACTCAAATCTCGTTCTTCTAAGAAAGTCCAATTCTTCTTTTATTTCTTGAGTCAGTTGATTACTCATACGTTTTATCCCCACAATTCATCCTAAGTCGCGCGCGCATCCTAAGTCAATTTATTTTTGCAACTATAAAATGTTATTGTCTCATGCAATATAGCGTTCTAAAGAGAAAATCGGAAAAAACTTCGAAGTAGACGCGAAGGAAAAAGGTGAAGTACTGTAAGCATTGGAAGACGTTTCACTTGCTTAGACTAAAATTAAAAAGGGTATATTGCGCCAAACTTCTAGGGAACAAGTTCAAAAACCATAGCCATGCCTTGTCCTCCACCAATGCACATGGTTGCTAAGCCATATCTTGCCCTATTTCTTCTCATAGCGTGAAGCAATGTGACGACAACCCTTGCGCCTGTGTATCCAATGGGATGACCCAGCGATATGCCGCTACCGTAGATGTTAGTGTTGTCGAGGTTTAATCCCAATTCTCTGATGCCTGCCTGGCTACGTTTTGTCCTTGCCCAGCCTGCAACGCATTACCCATTATTACTTCATCAATTGCGATTTCTTGCAACACATTGTCCCATGAATAGAATTTTTTTTCCAGTTCGGTCATTTTTTGATCTAAAAGCTTGGGTCGAAACGTCACGTTTTCTTCTGGAACAATTGGACGTAGACCATTTCTTCTCAAGACTTCACCAATTACTCTGGCTCCAAGCTGAATTACGGGAACGTCTCTGATAGCTCCGCCAAAATTACCGATTGGCGTTCTGATTCCGCCTGCAACCACTGCTTCACTGATTTTCATCGATTTAAGCCCACAATATGCGCTCACAGTAACATTGAAACATGGTTCTTAAGTTTTTCAGTTGCCAAGAGAGTGCGCCATCAACCGAAAAACACCGTCTTTACCTTAACCTCATCAACTGAAGAGGTGCCAAAATCATTAAAGTAATGTTTTTATTGGTCCCTCTTAGATTTTCAATTACATAAGGAGAAAAGTCAGGTTGCAAACAACTCAGAAATGGGATTACTCACCCTATTCAGGGTATAAGGTGTTCCCTAGTCTTTTCAAGCCAATACAGATCAAGAAAGTGAGCGTATCGAATAGAATAAAGTATGCGGCTACAGAGGATAATTTCAACTCGCATGATGGCTTCATCACAGACCGAGATGTGGCATACATCAGGGAAAGAGCCAGAGGTGTTGTAGGTGGTATCTGTACCATCCAGGGAGTTTACATGGATCCAAAAGGCGAGGGCAAAGGTTACGTTGGTCAGGCTGCCGCATGGGATGATAAATTTGTCCCCGGACTGAAGAGGCTCGCGGCTGCGATTCATGAGGAAGGAGCTGTAGCTAATTGTCAGCTGATGCACACCGGAAGAGTGGGCGGAGTAGAGCTTCCGTATTGCGTGGGACCGTCAGCTGTCCCACAGAGGCTTTTGGTTCTCAAGCCTGTAAAAGAGATGAGCAGGGAGGATATCAAACATAGTATAAAGGAACATGCCGATGCCGCGAAGAGAGCTATAGAGGCAGGCTATGATGTGATCGAAGTCTCTGGCATAGTCGGGTATCTAATTTCAAATTTCATATCGAGTTTTACCAACAGACGAACTGACGAATATGGCGGAGACATTGAGGGAAGATGCAAATACATGGTTGAAGTCGTGCAGAGCGTTAGGGACGTAGTTGGAAAAGATGTTCCCATTTTTATCAGGCTATGTTCGGATGAGCTTCTGGAGGAATACGGAGGTAACAAGCCTGAAGAGAGCATGGAGGCTTACAAGATTGCCGAAAAGGCTGGCGTAGACTGTATCAGTGTTACAATGGGATGGCAAGAGTCTCTTCGGACGGTTATTACAAGAGATATCAAACAAGGTTTTTGGCTCTTTAACGCTAAGCGCGCTAAGGACGCTGGTATTAAGGTGCCAGTTTCGATGGCTTATAGATTGTTTAGACCTGAAATCGCTGACAAAGCAATTGCTGATGGGATAATCGACATTTGGGAACTTTGTAGGCCACTAATAGCCGATCCCCTTTTGCCTAAGAAGGTTCTTGAAGGAAACCTTGACGATATTCGGCCTTGCATAGCCTGTAACCTTTGCTTGGCCAGGTTGTTCAGAGACGCACCTATGACTTGCACGGTGAACCCGTTGGTTGGTCACGAATGGGATTCGGAGTGGGAGATCAGAGAGGCTGAGGAGAAGAAGAAAGTCCTAATAGTCGGTGGAGGGCCAGCTGGACTTGAATGCGCTAGAGTCTCTGCGCTTAAGGGTCATGACGTGAGCATACTCGAGAAACGAAGCCTGCTAGGTGGTCAGATAGTTGCTGCTTCTAAGGGACCCTACGGAGATGAAGAGCTGTACGGAGTTATTGAAAACCTCGAAGCTCAGTGTAATAGAGCGGGTGTAAAGATCCGTCTAAACACAGAGGTTACGCCTGATATTATTGAGGAAATGACGCCTGACGTGATTGTAATTGCAGCTGGTGCCAGGTTCATAAGTCCAGCTGTTCCTAACCCAAGTCAGCTTCCGCTTGCAAAAGTCACTGATGTCTTAGAAGGAAATGTGGAGACAGGACAAAAAGTTATCGTCTGGGGAGGCAAATCTCCAGGTATAATTGGGGCGCTGTATCTAGCGAGCAAAGGCAAGAAGGTGACGCTTGTGTGCAAAGAGAGGAAAGTTGGGAAAGATGTTAACCCGTCATACGTATGGAGGTACATCCAGAAACTCAGAGAAGTGGGCGTTAGAAGTTATGTTAATTCTGACATTGAAGAAATAACGAATGTTGGCGTTGTTATAAGAGATGTAACTTCTACCAGAATTCCAATAACTGCTGACACAATCGTATATTCTGAGCGAGAATCTGTAGCAAATCTCGTTGGGGCGGCACAAGAAGGAGATTCTGAAGTCTATGTTATTGGAGATGCGCTAGTGCCACGAAGACTGCACAACGCCATTCATGACGGTTATCGCATAGGCGTGAGAATTTAAATTAATCGAGGTGAATGAAGTTGACTGAATTTTCATGTGAAAACGAGCTAAGGAATCTTCTATCAAGGTTTAATGCCAACTCCAACATAAACAGGGCATCATGGTATGAATGGCGGCAAGCTGCATTGGAATATGCCCGCCCAGGTGTAACAGCCCTAGATCTGGTCCTAAGGGCATGGGAAATATCCGGTCATGATACGGCGAATAGCTACTTTAACATGCTTGACAGGAATAGCAAGACTTTTCTTGAAGATGTAGCCAAGGCGATTGTTTTCAGTTCTACTATGATGGGCGAAACTGCCAGAGTTGTGAAAGGAGAAAAACCGAACGAAGTATTCGTCCAGTGGGACAGATGCCCGTGGCCTGAGTTTGCCCGCCGTTATAATGTTCCTATGGAAGAAGATGTCTTAGGATGCGACAAATGGTTCCAAACTGTAATAGATGACGTAAACAAGTTTTTCAACACCAAAATCAAGTTGGAAACAACTAAAGCTATACCGCGAGGACATGGAATATGTGTGAGACGTCTGAGTCTAACCTTGGAAGAGAAATAGAAAACTTATGCGCGAAAACTCGGGGGTGAAGTATTACAATGGTGGTTGAAATAGATCTAGTGAAATGCAAGAAATGTGGTGCATATGATAAACCGATTTGCATCGACAACTGTCCTACGACCGCGATTTCGCAAAGAGATACACAGATCGCGGTGACTGAATTCTTGTGTGAGGATTGTGGCGAATGTTGCGTGCGATGCCCTGACAAAGCACTTAAAATCAGAGTGGTAACGTTCTAGAATTCAGTTTGCTTTTTCATTCATAGAGACAAAATTGCGGTTGAGATCGTTGAACCTGATTGAGAAATTGTTGATAGACTTTCCAGGGAAGGATTTTTTCATGCTTGCAAACGAAGCCATAGCGCGCGGAGTGATCGAATCAGGCGTCGGAGTAGTGTCGGCATATCCAGGGACACCAAGCTCTGAGATCAGTGACGCACTGTATGAATGTGCGCCAATACGAAAATTCTACATGGAATTCTCCACGAACGAAAAGGTGGCAATGGAGGTTGCAGGAGCGGCCGCCTTATCGGGTGTTAGATCCTTCACGCCAACAAAACATGTAGGCTTGAACGTTTCCATTGATGCGCTTATGTGCTTTGCGTACGTCGGTGTTGACGCAGGAATGATTGTCCTTTCAGCAGATGATGTGGGTCCCTGGTCAAGCCAGAACGAACAAGACAACCGTTGCTACAGCAATCTTGCCACTTTGCCAATGTTGGAGCCTTCAACACCTCAAGAGGCCAAAGACATGGTGGTAGAAGGCTACAAAATCAGCGAGCAGCTGAATGAACCAGTGATTATCCGAACGACAACACGCGTGAATCATACGAGCGGAAATGTCACTTTTGGAACTCTAACTGCGCCAAAACTTTCAGGGGCTTTCAAGAAACAAGCTGACAGGTTTATTCTCTCGCCTACAGTTGCTAAGAAGAGACACGAAATATTATTGCAGCGATTTGAGCGAGCCAAGGGAATTGCTGAAGAAACAAACTTAACATTTGTTGACGGCGAAGATTCCGCAAGCAAAGATTTTGGAATAATCACATCCGGAGTTTCCTACAATTATGTCAAGGAAGCTCTAAATGAGTTGAACTTGAATTTCGAGATCTTGAAATTGGGAATGACAAACCCGCTTCCTGAAGGCAAAATCGCCAGGTTCTTGGCTGATCATGACAAAGTCATAGTAATTGAGGAACTAGAGCCATACCTTGAACAATTTGTAAAAGCTACAGCCAACGAATTTGGTATCAATGCTAAGATATTAGCCAAAAGAGTGGGTCTTTTTCCAAGGTTCGGTGAGCTGGATCCACGATTGGTTCTTGAAGGACTTGCTAAGGCAGCAGGAAAAAAAGTGCCTTTTGATTTTCAAAGAGTTGATCAAGAATTTGAGAAGGTCAAATCTGTTCTGCCAAAGCGTCCACCCGTGTTGTGTCCTGGATGTCCACACAGAGCGACCTTCTATGCAATTAGAGTTGCTACCGGAGGAAAGGCCCTCTATCCCAACGACATCGGCTGTTACGGCATAGTCTGTATGCCTCCGCTGGAGACTGATACAGTTTTTTGCATGGGTTCAGGCGTTGGTATGTCTTCGGGCTTCTCTATAGTAACTGATCAACCAATTGTGGCAACCTTGGGCGATTCCACTTTTTTCCATTCAGGAATACCAGCATTAATCAACAGTATCTACAACAAACACAAATTCGTTTACACAATATTAGATAATGAAACAACCGCTATGACTGGTCACCAGCCTCACCCCGGAACAGGCATCACCAACCGAGGTACGACAGAAAAGATAATGCCTGAAGAAGTTGCCAAAGGCTGCGGAGCCAAATTCGTGAAGGTGATTGACCCATTCTTCGTCAAGGAAGCAGTGAAAACGTTCAGGGAGGCTCTAAACTATGATGGCGTGGCGGTGATTATTTCTCGAAGAGAATGTGCATTATTGGCCATTGCTAAGAAAAGAAAAGAAGGACAGAAAATAATCCCATGTGGGGTTGACAATGAAAGATGTACAGGATGCGGCGTTTGTGTTTCAATGCTCGGATGCCCAGCAATCTCATGGTCTGGTAAGAAAATAATAATTGATCCAGTGCAATGTGACGGGGCAATCTGCGGAGTATGCGTGCAAATATGCCCTTATAAGGCCATAGGCGTGACATCGGGATGATATCTGAATATAACGTTTTTATAGTCGGAGTGGGCGGCACCGGCATACTGTCGGCTGCGGCGTTACTCGGGGAGGCAGCTGTTAGGCAAGGCGAAAAAGTCAGGGTTGGAGAAATTCATGGTCTAGCACAGCGCGGAGGGGTCGTAAACTGCGATGTCAGAATTGGCGACAAGGTGTTTGGGTCAATAATTATGGATTTGAAAGCTAACGTCTTGTTAAGCCTTGAACTCGCCGAGACCCTGAGAGCCCTGAAGAAAGTTTCGCCAGAAGGTACCATTGTGATGAATAGTTACAGAATGGTTCCACCAGGATTATCAGCCAAAGGCGATCAGTACCCGGATGAAGAAAAAGTGCTAGCCATCACGAAAGGCTTCACAAAAAACGTTTTTATCTTGGACGCTTTGAAACTTGCAAAAAAGGCAGGTGATCCCCGCGCTATGAACGTCGTAATGATTGGTGCATTAGCTGGAATTACGGGCTTCCCGTTGAAAAAGGACTTGTTGCGGGAATCAATTGAGGATCTATTTCCAAAAGCCGCAGACATAAACAAAAAAGCATTTGATCTCGGATATCGGGAATTAAGCGCTTCTTGCGTAAAACACTAACCATACCACACTATGCCATGCTATGAGTGCTTTTGCTTGTGGTTTGGACGTACATCAGGATTCAACTTATGCGACTATTCTGAATCCTGAAGAAAAAATAATCAGCCAGATGAGAATTAATAATGAGAAAGTGCACGGCGTGCGCTTAAGCTCCGCGTGAAAAGCTCGCGTTAAAAGAAAATGGGGAGACAATTTGGAAAGAAGAGAATCAATACGGGCTTCACATTGACATGCGCCACAATCGGTTTGCGCACTTGCATGATCTTTTGCTGCGTAGAAAACAAGCGCTGAAATACGTTTGTTGATCATGCAATTGTGCGCGTTATTTGGTCTGCTGGCTCTTTGGTTTGGCCAATACGGCATCGTACATCTCATCTTCGGCGAGTTTGCCTTGAGCGATCAATTGTCTGAACTTGATGAAATTGATTGTCTCTTTGCCCGTGATTTTTCTTGTGTTGAAGGCTTGGAATCCTGCGAAGGCCTCATAATTCATGTTGACTGCTAGCCAGTGTCGGTTGTAGTTCTTCGCCATGTCCCAGTAAAATTTCTTTTTTGCCCGTATACTGTCTATTGCCTTTGCGAGGCATCCCGGGAAGAGATTAACAAATACCCAAACTAGTTTGTCGACTTCTTTATCCAATAATTCAAGACTAATCTTGTTTTGTTCTCTAGCTTCTTTAACGTAAGCGTTGGCCTTTTCATATTCTACTCCTATTTTAAACTCGCCATACACAAGTTCGCCGTCATCCACGTACCTATCAGTTATGACAGCTGGGTTGCGCACCCATTTGCCGTTATCGTTAATCACTGGAGTAACTTTGCTTATTAAGCCTAATCTTTTCATTTTGTAGGCACTCCAAGTCTCACATGATACGCAGTTCCACATGGCATCTTCAATTCCCAAGTAGGAAGGCAGAAAATCAGTCGCTCCGCCATCTGGTGAAGAACCATGTCTCGGGCCGGCCTGTCCGAAAACGGCTAAGTCCGACGCAATAGAAATATCGCAAGCCGTTCCGAGTTCTTGTCCTCCAGCTATACGCATACCGTTTATTCGGTTGATCACGGGCTTTTTGCACGCGAGTACAGAGTCGATCATGTGATTGAACAAATCCATGTATTCACCGTACTCGCTAGGTCTCTTGCTATAATACTCAGCGTACTCCTTTGTATTTCCCCCCGTACAGAATGCTGTGTTTCCTTCTCCTGTAAAGACAACTGCTACGACACTTCGATCTAGTGATGCGTTTTCAAAACCGGCTATTACACCCTTTACCATTTCAGTAGTGTAAGAATTGTATTGTAAAGGATTGTTTAGAACAATCCATGCTACAAACAAATCTTCGACTGATTTTCCCTGAGTATCTGTTAATGGTCGTTTCTCAAATATAGTGCAGGGCGCTTGTTTGCCCCAATGTATATCAGTGTGCAAGGAGTGGTTCTTGATTTTGTTGTCTCTGGGTAACCAATTTAATCCCACAACTCATTTCTCCTTTATGCTAAATTTATCTCTCTTCGATTTATGCTTATATGAATGGTATTCATTATAAGAATTTGCTGATCGATCGATAGTCGAGCGCCCTTGGCGATTCGTGCAATTCATCCATTACGGTCTTAGTAATCAATTATGTCATCTCTTCAACAAAAGTCTGGAAAGATTCCCAAGCTTCGTTACTCTGGATTGTCTATAGGCAATTGTGAACGTAACAGACGCCCGCTATACTATTTCTCTTTTTAGGGCTATTCTCCGTTTTCATATTGTTTGTTAGCTTGTTCAACCATCTAAACTTTTATATTGCAATCTTAATGTTTTAACCATCGAGAATGTTAAAAGGAGAAAAATCTAATGGTAAGTTTTGATTATACCGAAGAACAGCAATTGTTCCGTCAAGCGGTACACGAATGGTGCCAGAAGCGTCTGCCTTTGGAAGTGATCCGTCAGATGGACAAATCCGGCAAACAGCCAGAAGGACTGATTAAGGCAATGGGGGACATGGGACTTTTAATAATGACTGCACCCGAAAACCACGGAGGATCAGGAGCTGATTGGGTGACTGCCTGCATTGCAGCCGAGGAATTGGCTTACCATGACATCAGTTGCGCCATACCCACTTATTTTCTATTGCACTCAAGTTGGGGTTTTGTCGTTGACAAATATGCGTCTGAAGAAGTCAGGGCCAAATTCGTTCAGCCCGCCATAAGAGGAGAAGGATTCGTCGGCATTGCCACAACTGAATCCGGAGGAGGGTCGGACATCGGAGCACTCAGAACCGTAGCCAAAAAGGATGGAAACGATTGGATTATAAACGGCGAAAAAATGTACATTAGCGGCACAGAAGAGGTTCAAAAACTCGGGGGAGGATATTGGATAACCGCGCGCACTGCTCCGGCGCCATCTCCACAGGCAGCCCACAAAGGCATAACCGGGTTCTTCGTACCGATCAACACTCCAGGAGTTGAGGTAGCCAAACGCTTTGACGATGTGGGCCGAATGGGCATTTCAACCGGCGGATTCACCATGAAAAACGTCAAAGTTCCGGACACATACAGACTGGGCAAGGAGGGCGAAGGATTCTACCCGACGATGGAAGGGTTCGAAGGCGCTCGTATTTTGATAGCTGCAACGTGTCTCGGCTCGGCGCAAAGAATACTGGAGATAGGCATGGACTACATGAAACAGCGAAAGGCGTTCGGTAATCCGATCGGCAAGTTCGAGGGGATACAGTTCGAGCTGGCGGATGATTGGACAGAGCTCGAAGCGTCAAAGTCGCTGATTTACCGTACCGCTTGGATGATCGACGAAAAATACAAGCACAACAGGTTCTCGCCACTGGAAGTAACAAAATACGTATCTGCCTGCAAGCTGAAGGTACCGCCGCTGGCGATGCACATAGCAGAGCACGCAATGATATGGATGGGAGCGTACGGTTACTCGCAAGAATGTCCAATCGACATGGCTTGGCGCGGAATCATGTCCTACTGCGTCGGAGCAGAAGGCGCTTTAAACATCCAGCGCATAATAATAGGCAGGGAACTCCTCGGAAAGGAATTCATACCCTACAAGTAATTTTCTTTTTTCTTTATTAGGCTTCGCCAATTTTGTCGCTCACAGAATGAAGTGTGCTGGATTTGCTCAACCTTTAATTAAGGACTGAGAAATATCCAGCCAGCATTTATGGGCAAAAATACGCATTGAAGCCTTTACGAATTTGGTCACTTTTCCTGCTCTATTCCTGCAAAATAACCTCTATGTTACTTCTTTTGTTCGCTTGATTGCTATTTTTTATCTTTGATTTGTACTGATATTTTCCCATTAATGATACAACTTTTGGTTTTTGCCTTAGTTATGATCGTGATTGGAAAGTTAATGAGCATCGCGCAAGTTGTGTTCCTAGTATAGTTGGCATGCGATCTTTAGGAATTGGATAAAGCACTAAAGCACATTGGAAAGAAAGCCGTGTTAAAGTGCGCGCTCTGCATATTTCACGTACAAATATGTACGTAAACGCTTAAATATGACATTTAAGTAGACTTCATAACACCTAAAATAGGGGAACAGATTGAATGACCAACAGAAAAATAATTCTGGACGAGGAATCTATACCCAAGCGTTGGTATAACATAACTCCTGACCTGCCTAAACCGCTTCCTCCTTTTATAGAACCGGAGACAAGAGCGCCTGGCGTCGGAATAGTTCCCAAGATATTCTCCAAGGAGATTCTCCGCCAAGAAATTAGCAAGGATCGATGGATCGACATCCCTGAGGACGTAAGAGATGTCTACAGAATTTGGAGACCCACCCCTCTCTTCAGGGCTATCGGACTGGAAAAGGCTCTGAAGACACCCGCCAAAATCTATTACAAATACGAGGGAGTCAGTCCTGCAGGAAGCCACAAACCTAACAGTGCCGTCCCACAAGCATACTATAACATGAAAGAAGGTACAGAACGTCTAACTACAGAAACAGGGGCTGGACAATGGGGATCAGCTCTTGCCTTTGCCGCAAGGATGTTTGGCTTAAAAGCTACTGTTTACATGGTCAGAGCGAGTTACGACCAAAAGCCATACAGAAAAATGATGATGGAAGCTTTCGGGGCAACTTGCTATGCAAGCCCCAGCAAACAAACTGAAAGTGGCAGAAAAATTCTGGAAACTGACCCTGACAGCAACGGCAGCCTGGGAATCGCAATAAGCGAAGCTGTTGAGGATGCACTTGTCAACGAAAAGGAAGCCAACTACGCCATAGGAAGCGTTTTTAATCATGTCCTTATGCACCAGACAGTTGAAGGCTTGGAAGCTAAGGAACAGCTCGAAATAGCAGGTGACTATCCTGACGTAGTGTACGGCTGCATCGGCGGCGGGAGCAGTTTCTCCGGTCTCTTCTGGCCATTCTACCATGATAAAGTTGCTGGGAAAGCGCCAAAAGACACACAATTTATCGCTTTAGAAGCCACAGCCTGTCCCAAGGTTACAAAGGGCGAATACGTCTATGATCACGGGGACACAGCAAGGATGACCCCACTTGTTCCAATGCATACCCTGGGTCATGACTTTATTCCAGCGGCAGTCCATGCCGGAGGTCTGCGCTACCACGGCATTGCTCCAACCATAAGTCTACTATACAGCGAGAAGAAATTGCACACAATAGCCTACAACCAGGTAGAGGTTTTTGACGCAGCTAAGATCTTCATACAGTCAGAAGGCATAATACCCGCTCCTGAACCATCTCACGCTATCAAAGCAGCTGTCGATGACGCACTAAGATGCAAAGAGACTGGTGAAGAGAAAGTTATTCTTTTCGCATTATGTGGTCACGGCTATTTTGACATGAAAGCCTATGATGAATACTTCAGCGGCAAACTGCTCCCGTACGAGTATCCTGCAGAAAAAGTTGCGGAATCTATGGAAAAACTCAGGAAACTGTATCCTTGGCTGGAAGAGACCAACAAACAATTCATTTCTTGTGAATCACTCTAACCTCCAAAAAGCACGTGGAGAAAATCACAGACAGCATGACAGAAGGTTTGTCCTCTCTCCCTTTTCTACTTCTTAGTAAAAAATCCTAAAATACATCTGCAGAACTTTAGGGGCTCCAGTATTATTATCTTTTATGTGCGTCTTTTTCATTGTACGCCTTAACATTTTTTCTCAGAGTTGGAACGGATTGTTCCCTTTAGAATCAATTGTAGTATTAGGAAGCTTAGTAGTTAAAGTAGAGGGAGACTTGGTTTTGCCACTTGGAACGATTGTAAACAGCGTGAAAGGCATAATGAGGGGAAAAGCTGTTCCAAAAATGTCAGCGACAAAATCAACGTCAGAGGCATGGAAGACGGGTATAAATCTGATACATGCCCAACATGATTAGAAGCACAGCAGGTGCGCAATGCATGTTTTTATCGGCGTTTTCCTGATTAGTAGAGAGTTAAAAATAAAAGTGCCATTACTCCACAAACACTAAAACCTGAACTCGATTGCGCTCGTCCTTGAGGAGATTAAACTCATGGGAAACTAATTTAGGAAAAAAAGGGCTTATATGCTCGTTTTTCCACCAAATTTTATGAAAAACCGACGTAGCTCGGGAAATAATTGCAACAGTTTGAGATCGAATTCTGGAATGCTGATAGTCGATGCGCCCTACTTTAGTTTCAATTGGCGAGCCGAATGTGCTAAAAACTTTATAAAGGACTGATATAACATTATAAAATGGGAATTTTCATGACAAAATTTGTTGTATATTCAGGGATCCCTTCTGCGGAAATGGATGTAATGACGTGCGTAGAGGGTCTTCCGAAAGTTTTGAAGGCTGCAGGGGTTGACGATATCCAGGTGACTTCTTGTTATTGTTGTTCACCACCAGCAAAGGGAGAAGTCATTGTTGAGGTTGAGGCGCCAAATAAAGAATACTTGACCAAGAAGCTTGAACAATTAGGTTTCCTCGTTCAATCCATCAATGAAGTCATCAGGATACATCCTAAAGAAGGATCAAAAGAAATGTAAGAGCAAATGTGGCTAATAGTAAAGCCATCTCTTTGACATTAACATTTTCAGAGGGTCCTAGCTTTAACCTAATGAATTAGGCTGGAAATGTTTTTTTGAGTACGCCTTTTTTTAAGAACGTAATCGATAATAATTCCTGAAAGCCCAAAAATCATTAAAATTATTATAAATCCCCCAAGGATAACAATTGGCCTAATCAATTTGTCCACTGCTAAAAAATATAGCAACAACATCATGAAGATTTCAACCCCATAATTAATTGTTAATATTTTTGTTCTAAGACTCAACTGGCGCAAATACTTTTTCCCTTCATTCTTTATTTTTATGCAATGTAATTTTAAGTTTTGCATAATTAAAAAAGCAAAATGGGCACAGGTTTATTTTGTGCGCGCCAGCTTGTTGCTTAAATTAAAGTTGACATATTACTGTTTTAAGCTTGTTTGTGCTTGAATACAATGGGCGAAGAGGGGAGAAATCTGAATTCTCATGCACCCTGCTGTCTGAACTGAACTTAGATTATATTAGTGCGTGCTAGTTAAACCAGCAATATCGGAGATCAGATTCCCGTCGGACTTGAATGTTACTGTTACACAGTCTGCCATTTGAACTAAAGCTCCACTCGAAAGCGAACATTGTTTTTGAACCCAAATTGGTTTAGATACTAAACTGGCATCTCCAAACCTTGGTATAAGCGTACAAAGAATATGTTGTTTTATTTTTGTGGTTTGAACTCAGCACGGTTCAAATCCCCCCGGTCCACCATGGGCGTTCCCCGCCTATTTTGAGCGGGTGCCACTTGGGTTTTCTAAAAAGTTATTTTCTTTGTACCGCAGATTGCCCAAATCGAATTTCGCTCATAGTGGCTCGTACTTTACTTTACTTTGCTCTCGGGCAAAATTTTATTTTCTCGTCCAGATACATACTCTTGCAATAACTCGGAATGCGTGGTTTCAAATGGTCAACAAGTGGAGAATGAAGATACGTGTGGGCGATTAAAGGTTTAGGAGCGGATGGTCCTGACCCCAACTTGGAAGAGAAATTGATGCTCTTCGGCCAGTTTGTCGGCGACTGGGACATTGTCGAAGCCCGATATACGCAAGCAGATGGAACTGAGGTCAAGCTGAAAGGAGAGGTTCACTTTGGATGGATTCTTGGTGGGAGGGCGATACAGGATGTTTGGATGGGCTGCCGGGATGGTTCCTCAAAGCTCATTCTTTTCGGGACAACTATCCGATTCTATGACCCAAAGATTGATGCTTGGCGTAGCACTTGGCTCTCTCCCATCAAGGGCCTTGTACAAACTTTCATCGCACGAAAGGTTAATGATGAGATAGTTCTTGAGGGCAAAACCACTGAAGGTTACCCAGAGAAATGGATATTTTCTCAAATTACAACGCAGTCTTTCCGATGGCACTCCGAGGAAACACATGATAACGGCAAAACTTGGCAGCTTACTGAGGAAATGCAAATTCGAAAGGTAGGCGCAGACCGCTAGCTACAGAAAAGGATTCAACAGGCATCATAGCAGATTTTTGCTTCGCTATAGAAATCTGGTTTAAATACTTAAACGCGCCCAATTAATATTGGGGGAGTAAGTTGGAAGTACAAAATGCGTGCTTCAATGAGTTCCCCGATCAGTGCACCGGATGCCCGGAATACAGTGAAACAAGGAAAGTTCAGGAAACGCAACTCTTGCCGCTTTCAGGCATGGGAATGATGTACCCGCCATACATGGAAAAGGTCATTAAAGAATGCAAGCGGTTTCACAAGCGTAAAGTTGAATATACGGATATGTGAGATGGCAAGAAGCACATCGCAACCCTGAATAAGTAACCACAGCCAATGTAAAGTTGATTGAGGGAACTAAGTTATCGGGAAAAAATATCGATTTTTACGTCGCTTCTTGTATGCTTAGGTCGCTTCCCTCAGTAGGCACCAGGCGCTACGGTTTTGAGTTTTTGTTGCTGTTTTTAGTGAAAGTGTAGTTTTTGATAGTTAAGCTTATGGCAATTATTACTATCATTAATGCGATGCCAGTGGCGAAGATTGCGTTAAAAGCTGTGGATGTCCCGAAGGAGAGGGTATACGGCGGGACAGGTAGTTTTACTTTTACATAGTAGGTGGCCATAATGGTGGTGGCGAGGACTGGGCCGATGGCTCCTCCGAGGTTTCGTAGCATGGTGTTCATTCCTAGGCCTACGGCTGTGTTTTCTTTGGGCACCGATACCGAAATCATGTTTACTATCGGTATAATCAGGGACACGACTCCAATGAGCGAAACCGCAACGTCTAACGTTAAGTCTATGGTGGTTGCTCTGCTAAAGGTGAATAGAAGCAGACCGATTATGCTGACGGATGCGCCAAAGATGAGGATGGGTTTTGGTCCTATTCTGGTTACAAGTCTTCCAATAACTGGTCCCACAATAAGCATCACTAATGTTGCGGGTGCGAGTGTCAATCCCGTAGTTATAATGTCTAGTCCTAGTCCGTACGGTTTAGGATACTGAGCGTAGTAGATGACCGCGAAGAAGAGTAGGAACAAGGAAAGACTCGCAAGTATGCCCACTAAGTTTGCTACCAGTACATTCCTGATTTTTAGCAGTTTTAGCTCTATGAGCGGATTAGCGCGTTTGTTTTCAAAGACAAAGAAGCTGACGGTTAAGATGATGCCGGGTACGAGGAATGCAATGTTTTCGTACGAGAGCCAGCCTAAGGTTGGAGCTTCTGTTAGGTAAACTAGTACGAGAACTATGCCAGCCATCAGTATCGCTGCACCTGTGAAACCTACTTTGCCCTTTCTGCCAGGTACGTCCTTTCTGAGCATCACTGCAACAACGAAAAACAGGATTATGCTAAGTATGAAGGCGCTGTGGAAAGCCCATTGCCAACTAAGGTCCTGCACCACGTAGGCACCTATGACTAAGCCTGCTGCGGCACCGATAGCGAAGGTTCCGCTAATTATGCCTTGAGCAGTAGCTACACGCTCTTTCGGAAAAATATCAGTGATAATGGCTAGCGCCAATGGGATTATGGCGAAGCCGATGCCTTGGATGGCTCTTGAGGTTATTAGCATGTATATGTTTGAGGAGAACCCGGCTAATCCTACTCCTGCAATGTAGAAGAGTAAGACTGTGAGGAAGATTTTTTTCTTACCATATATGTCGCCGAGTTTTCCAAACAGAGGCGAGACGGCGGCTCCGACAATTAAAAAGGCAGATGTAATCCATGATGCGGTAGTTGCCGTTGTTGATAAATCAGCTTGGATGGTAGGGATGCCGGGGATGACCATGGTTTCAACATAGTTGACTAACAGTGAAACGGAGGTTACGGTTAGTAACACCTTGGTGGGGTAACTTAAGCCACTTTTGGGAGCATCTGAGTTTGCGGTGGATGTGCTGCTTGAGTTCATTAAGTAACACTTTTTTAAAAAATAGCGACTATTAGTCAATTAATATAGTTATCGTCGTGTTTCTGCGGGATTGGCTGCATTTGCAACTTTTGCCCTCTGAGGTCAGTTGCACAATAAGGACAGAAATTGTTTTCTTTAGAGATAGTTTTGTTGCAGACGGGACAGCTTTTCGCTATACCTGACGACACTTGTGTTGAACTTGTCGTTTGTCTGTTGCTTTTGCTGTTCATAAACAACTTCTTATAAATTCTCAGTTCTCGTTCACATTGAAGCCGACATAACCAAGAAACTGGAAATGCAAACAACAGCATACCTGTCAGTATTAAATCAGGGGGTTGCCTAAAGGTGGTCAAGACTAACAATACTAGTATCCCTGTAGGCACGTATGATAAACCTAGCAAGGCTTTGGCTAAACAATATATTGCCTTTACACACCTAATTACCGAATTCATCGTCTGTGTCTCCTGTGAAGGTAACCCTTGTTTTTGCGTGGTCAAACGACAATTGCTTGCGCCTCTGGTTTGTGAATGAATATAAATACACCCAGAATGATTGATCCAATTCCTAAAATAATAAACATTGCTGGTGCAAGTCCACCATTCATTGAATAGACGTTATTGACTAGTCCCCATATGGCTGATGAACTGAGAAGTATTCCAATTAGAATAATTGCAAGTCCACCGAGTAAATTATCCCTGTGTTCTTCCTTTGCATCTGTCATTCTTGTAGGAACTTCTTTCCATTATACTATGTAAACTAAATTTGATTACATTTATAATCGGCATTCAGGTAGAAATTCCTTCCCATTGCAATCTTCCGGTTCCTTATCGTCACGTACCTGCAATATTCTCGGATGCCTTAGACCTGCGGCTCCGCGCACGTCCATGCGGGATTACAACATGAGAAGGGCCATCAACATATTTGGAGTTGGCGTGCTGATAGCTTCGATGAAGGCGTAAAAAAGGGAAAATAGAAAGCGACCAGGATTAGCGTCTTTATTTTCAAACCTCAATGCTTATTGCAAGCGCATTTTGGGCTTAAAAGGCAACGCGTTTATCCCACAAGTTTAAGTCAATGTAATAACAATAATGTCTTTAGAACCGTTCCGGAAATGTTTGGGAAGAAATCGTTTGCGTTCCATCAGTAAACTGAAAGCTGTTCTAATTGTCTGTCTTATAGTCGTAGCTGCCTCCACGGTAGGATATTATTACTACGTTCAAACCCGCGTTTCCAGTCCTTCATCTCAAGTGCCCACCCCGTCGCCCTCTCCAACTTCTTCTCCCACAGCGTCTTCCCCATCACCTTCTCCGTCAGCTTCACCAATATCTTCTCCTCTTTCAACTTCAACCACTTTGTCCCAGCCAACGCCAACACCCACCCAAGCTCCGACCCCAACTCCGATTCCTCCTGGGTACTACTTAAGCCAACTGTCTATAAATCCAATTGAGCCATGGCCAGGTGACCCCATTACCATCACAGCCCAACTAACCAACAACGAAATAAACGGAAATACGTCGGTGAGCCTCAACATAGACGGCCAACTTGTAAGCACGCAAACGGGCATCCAAACATCAAGCGGAACATCCGAGCCAATAACCTTCACGACAACTGCAGGAGCCCCTGATACATACAGTGTCCAATTAGACACCCAGACAGGGTCCTCCCTCACAGGGTCCTTCACCGTCGCTCCCAACGGAGAGTACACACTTTCAATCAGCACACCTTACCCGGACATATCATTCACATTAGACGGCGTAAGTGAAACAACGCCATACTCTAGCCTCGTAGCCATAGGAAATCACACTATCGTCATGCCACAGGCAGTGGACGCATACACGTTCCAGAGCTGGGCAGATGATGGAAGTACTGATCCTACCCGTACGATAGATGTGGAAGGTCCAACATCATTAACGGCCGATTACTCCGGCGGCGGAAACAGGGGATCTTGTCCTTCACTATACGTGTGGAACGGAACAGCCTACAGTTACGCTGCAGAAGTCAATGACGGCACAGGCTGGCTAGGCTTCGTAGACTATTATCAACCCGATGGCACAGCGGTTTACGCTTACAACTACCCATATGACTACATAAAACTGGACTCAACACAACTGGAGCCCATCAACGGATTTTACAACATGAAAATCACCCAAATATCCGACGAAATCTTCTACCTTGACTCAGTCAAAATGATTGCTGTAGATCACCCCGCAGACGTGAATGTGTTCTCCACCGCCAGCACATTCATATACAACCTCACAGGCCAAGGAACAATTTACACCGTAAGCACCAACTTAGCCACACCAGTCTCCGCAGTAAACGGAACAGGACAAAATGTTCTGCCACAAATCTCCAAACTGGACGGAATCTTCACAACCGGAACCAGATGGGCATGGAACAGCCTAACGCTTAATCTAGGCAATCTAGCCGGCGCAAAACAAATTAACTTGGTAGTCGCAGCCAAAGTTACTTGGCCAACGACTTATGCCGGAGGCCAAAACTTCCTAAACTACGCCAACACACCAGGAATATGTCCTTCCCCGCCGCCCTACATGCAAGTAATGGCGGCAAACGGAAGCTGGGTTATGGTCCCTAACGACCGAGAGTTTCCGATACCTCACGTAACGGACAGTGTTTTTGTCGTCAACTTAACAGGTCTATTTCCAACTAACAATTACGAATTGAAAATTAACACATACCAAGACATCCAATTCGATTACATAGGCATCAGCACGACACCCCAGCAAAACATAATTGTTCACACCATAACGCCCTCGTACGCCGACCTCCAGCAAGCATTCAGCACAAACTCAAACTCCAGCGGAGCATTCACAAAGTACGGCGACGTTACAGCGCTACTGCAGTCCGCCGACGACCAGTTCGTCATCGGACGACAAGGAGATTCGGTTTCACTGCAGTTTCCCGCAGACCTACCGCCTGTTCCAAAAGGCTGGGTAAGAGACTACTTCATCATCGCCAGCTGTTGGTTCAAAGGCGAAGGCTTATCCTACGTCCCGTTCACGGTCAACCCACTCCCATTCCAAGCAATGACAAGCTTTCCATACCCATCAAATGAAAGCTATCCTTACGATGCAGCTCATTTAGCTTATCTTCAAAAATATGATACCAGATCAATCGAAGCCCAAACTGCTGACCCGTTCACTCAATCAGCCAGCGGCACGTTTAATCAAATAAGAGAACCTGAGTTAATAGTCGCTTATGCGGCATCGGCAACACTATTAGCTTCAGCAGTTATAATTTTAGCTTATAAAAGAAGAAAAAGAGCAAAACGAGTCATTAGCTGATAGTTTAAAAGCTAGTGAATATCCAAAGTGTGTCAATTCTTAAGCAGTCTTCGTTATTTTCGCCAGTTGGATTAGGCGCAATACAGTTTATGGAAAGAGAAATCTTCGAAATAAAACTGATACGCAGTTATTATTCAAATATCTCGTAAATACCGAGCTTCAAATAATCACAAAATGCTGCAACAGAATAACACAGGAAAAAAAATCATGGTAAAGGCGGTGGTGGTGGCGGCGGGGGCGGTTCTAATTGAGTATTTTTGTGGCGTTTCCTAAGTAACAGCAAAGCGACAAGGACAACTGCAATTATCACTACCGCAACCGCTATGGCATATATAAGCCCCGAAGATGTCGGAGTCGAATATTTTGCAGATCCTGAGGAAGGCGTCGGAGAACTACTGGACTGCGGCGAAGAGGTCACGGAAGGTGAAGGTGTCACAGAACCAGTAAAAGGCGAAGATTGAATTAGTAAAGAATAACTAGCTACAGTAGTAGATAACGGGGAGTCATAGGGTGATACTGTAAACGCCACCGAACTGCCAGGTGCAAGCGAACTGGTTAAGTAACTTGTGATCCCCACACCTATGACTGTTCCTGCAGCGTTATAGAATGTTGCATCAACCCAGACATCGCCAACAGTCTCGGTGCCATTGTTTTTAACGTTTCCATTAACATTGAACGTGCCGGTGCTGTCAGTGGTAGAACGGCTAGATGAAATCGTCAAACCCGAATACTGAGTCTCAGTGGTATCGCTGACCGCAGAAATTGAAACGGTGATGTTGGTAAACGAAGATTCCCAACTTTGGTTCCCGGTCACACTATTCAGAGGACTAAAATCCAAGTAGAAAGGAGCCTTCTGCCCGGGAAGCATATCAAATACAAATGGTGTAACACTTGCATAATCCAAAACCTGACCGGTAGAATTGTAAGCAAAGCCAGTAACAAGCAGCCCCTCAATGATATCTGGACTCACATTTTTTACCTCACCGACCACGACCAAATCACCAAGGTTCATTACTAGAGTCGGGGTAGTCAAGTTCGTCGAAGGAACAATGTACCAACTGTAACTTAGAATCTGCGCTTGGGAAGTATCGTCCGCTCTCACACTCGGCGTCGACAACATGCTAAAGGCAGCCACGATTAAAACTAAAAGAGCCACAGCGGCTATTATCTTTTTCAAATTGTTCTCACCGTTCGAATATGCTAAATCGCTGATGGCAACTTATAAGCCTTCTCAGTTCCGTCTAATGCTTGCTAAAAAAGTGAACTACTCGCCCCTTACGGGACGAGCATGATGTATTCTTCGATTTTTGCGCTAGTTACAACGCCTGCAGTTCTTACGGCATAACCTTCAGACCACAAATGCCCACCCCAAAGTTGCCTGTGGTAGCGTTAATGTCGATGGTGTCCCATCCTCTGGTTAAGGGTTGTTTTGCCGTGTGTTGATTGTTGAACACGTAAAGTTGTCCGTCAGCTACAACGACACTGGATGAGCCAAAGAAAGAATATCTGCCAAACGCAGTTTCGAAAGGTGGTGCCGGCGATACGTAATGCCATACTATGTCTCCGTTAGTCCAGTTAAAGGCGTAGACTCCAGCATATGTTTGTTGGAACAGTAGAGCGTAGGCTGACTCTGCTTGATATGAGAAGAAGTCTCCCCAAGAATATTCTAGCAGTTTCGAGTTTTCAAAGATGACGCGCTCTTTTATTTAAGTGCAAAAACGACTTGAACATGCAAAATTGGGGGTACAAACAAAAGAGGGGTGGTTGATGGGAAACTACGGCATGACTACTGCGCCGATTAAGGTCACGGGTGTTATTGGTTTAGAAACCTCGTTGTTGTAAGCTGGATTTGCTTCTACGGGCACTTGTGAAATTGCCATTACGACGTTTTGACCGTATATTACTTGACCGAAGACCGTGTAAGAGCTATCAAAGGTGACGCCGTTAGAATAAGTGATTTTGCTGTTGTCCGCTACGTTGATGAAGAATTGCGTGCTTGCTGAGTTTGGCGCTCCCGTGTTTGCCATGGCTATCGTCATGTTGCTATTTACATTGTCGCCTTTGCTTGCCTCGTCTTGAATGGTGGGTTCAGAGGTTTTGCCTTCTCCGCCCTGAATCATGAAGCCCACGAGAACTCTTTGGAAGATAGTGTTATTGTAGTATCCTTCATTAACCAAATTCACAAAGTTGGCTGTAGTTATGGGTCTGTCGTCTCGCATCTGGATAACTATGCGACCCATAGAAGTTATGAAGAGAACCTTGGTGCCGCTTGCACTGTACTCGCTTGCTGGTGAAGTCAGCGCAGTCACGGACGGAAATGAACTAGTTGAAGAAGATGAAGATGTTGAAGAAGTTGGAGACGGCGAAGAAGATGGCGCCGCCTGATTAGGACTTGCCTTATGCGAGCCGCTTTGATCAATCACGACGTAGGCGACAATTGCAATGGCGATGACCGCTATAATCGCTACTGCGGTCAGCTTTCGGTTTCTGCCACGCGTTTTAGGATTGTAAGTTTTAACTTTGCTTTTTCTTTTAGAGCTCATGCCCAGAATTATAAAGCATTTTTTATTTAAACATTTCAGATTTTCACCCACAAAGGTAACCCTTCTTAAATCTGCGAAAACGCGGTCGGAGAACAAGCGCCAGAAAGTGTCACCTTAATTATTATTTTGGGTCATGATTTCTGGGTCATAACTGTTTTATTAATTTCTTATCAAAGGAGTAATGTCTTTAGGAAATATGGTTGGAATTATATGCGGATTGGATTTTTCGTTTGGGAGTATCCGCCTTCAATTGTTGGCGGTCTAGGCACTTATGCAGAAAACATAACGCGTGAATATGTTTCCATTGGGCATGATGTGACCCTTTTTACGCTCAATCCAGGCAACTTAAAAACAAGAGAAGTTGTAAGAGGCGTAGAAGTTCACAGACCACTGATTTCGGATGCGAGTAATGTTTTCCCCATGTTTGTAGTGGATGACTTAAAAAAATGGGGAACAAACATCCGCATGTTCAATGACATTTTCACCTACAACATTTTGAGCGCATCAAAATTCCTAAACAGCATGCTGAAAAAGGAAAACTACAATTTTGACGTCGTTTGCGTGCACGACTGGCTAAGCAGCGTAGCGGGAATTATGGTTAAGAACGAAACGAAAATTCCAGTGGCGTTTCATGTTCATAGCACAGAGTGGGGAAGAAGCGGAGGACCAGGTTCAGGAGTTGTTTCTCATTTTGAGTGGGCAACAGCTGAAAAAGCAGACAGAATCGTGACTGTAAGTCACGCTATGAGGGAAGATTTATCGAAGCACGGTTGGTCAAGTTCAAAAATAAGCGTCGTTTGGAACGGCGTGGATAGTGAACGATACAATTTAAAGAATTGCAAGAGCGAAGAGGTAAAAGCTATTCGAGAAAGATACGACATTAAATCAGACGAAAAAATGATACTCTTTTTGGGCAGGCTAACATGGGTGAAAGGGGTCATGAACCTCGTTCAAGCAATGCCCATGATTCTGGCTGAATATCCAAAATCAAAACTGGTAATTTTGGGCAAAGGAGAACAACAAAACGACATCATAGAAACTGCGCACAGACTTGGAATAGCGAAAAATGTGGTTTGCAGATTTGATTTTGTGCCAGAAAAAGAGCGCATCCTACATTATGCTGCATCCGACTTGTGCATCTTCCCTTCAACATACGAACCCTTTGGCATAGTGAGCCTAGAAGCGATGTCAATGGAAAAGCCAATAGTTGTAGGCGCTCACGGCGTGGTCGGCTTCAGGGAACAAGTCATGCCCGATGGTCCCGACAAAAATGGCGTACACGTAAATGGAGAGAGCCCAAGCGATATCGCATGGGGAATAAAAGAAGTATTATGTGACGACAACAGGGCTAAACAATGGGGCAAAAACGGGAGAAAACGAGTTTTACAATATTTCCAATGGAGAAAAGTTGCAGAACAAACATTGCAAATATACGAACGACTCCAGCACCCGAATGAGCAAGATCAACAGGTAACTGTTGGATTAGCAGAGAAACCACTTGTTTCATAGACATCTGCTCGTTTCTGCACATCCAAATCAAAGGTTCTGTTAAGTTGGCGTTAGATGGGTTTTTCTGAAGTTTCGTGGGATATTTTGTCTGTTTTTTTCTCCATGTTTACTGTCGTGGGATAGCCTTAAATTTCGAAGTTAACCTATCGGTAATAGGTGAGAAATGTGAATGGCAGAACATTTGGAGAGTTGCTTGCTTCTGAACACAAAGACCATTTCTACATGATGCATTTGAGTTATGGTTCAGACAAAACTCAAAGAAAAAGGCTTTGGAAATATGCCATTGCCAATAACACCATTGGTCTCGATTGGCATACAATTAAGAGAAAGTGGGAAGCTCCTCTTTCCAAAGAGGAACTGGAAAATACTTCGCAATTTTGGATTAGGCAGTTTAAGCGGTTTTGTGAAGAGATGCATGTAGGCGATTATGTAGTAATTCTAAACGGTACTTACTCAGTTTTAGGGATTGCAAAAATTACGGAACCAAATTACGAATATGACAGTAATATTTCAAGCTACAATGAAGCGAATCCTGCACGTTTCTTCGACCATTTTAGGGATAAAATTGAGTGGGTAAAGCAGTTTCTGTGGGATGGTTGCGTTCTTTCTGAGCAACTTACGTTTGACGGTACTTTGGACAGAGTAACTCCTCGTACTCACTCTCATCGATGGAGAATCTTAACGATGATTGACCCCTGATTTTCAATTCTTTTGGGTCTTAACTTTTGGTCGAGAACCAAACCTCAAATACTTAGTCAGCATAAAAGTGCTTGAGGTGTTAAAATGAGTTTTAGTGATGAGAAAGTTCAAAAAGTGTGGGAAAAAGGGAGCATTCCTTCTGAAGAGCATAAGAACGAATGGAGAAAAGACGAGTGTGGAGCATGGATACTGCGTTCTGCGTATGGCAATAGAAACTCTGCGTATGGATGGGAAGTAGACCACATAAATCCAAATGGGGGAGATGAACTTTCAAATCTGCGTCCGTTACATTGGAAAAACAATTTGGACAAAGCTGATGGCAGATTAAAGTGCAACGTCAAATCAGATGGTGCAAAGAACATAGAATTGTAAATCAACCATCAGCCGTAAAGTAACAGGGAAAAACATTTAGCCAATCAACCGAAGAAGTACCAGAACCTTTTATCACAAGCTATTTATTGTAAACAATACAAAACGACCTGTAGGAAGGCAGAAACGTTTGCGGATTCAGCAAAAAATTGACCATTTTATTAAATTACCAGGCGTTAAATCTGCATTGTCTACGCTCTTATTGTTCATCCCTATAATAACAGGGTTTTGGGAAAGTTGGGCTATATATTATAAAATATTGTTACTTATCACATATGGTGGGGTTAACTCTGTTTTCGTTTATATTGATAATAAACGTCCTTCTATTAAAATTGAGAAAATGCTTGAATTGATGCTGGGGTCATTGTGGGGAGAAGAAGCTCATCATTTTAGAAGCAATGTCATGATATTTGATTCTAAAACAAAGAGACTTCAAATACAGTATAGTTGCCATATGCAAGGTGCAATAGATAGAAATCTAAGTCTCGACCCTAAACAAGGATGTGCTGGAAAAGCATTCAGCTCTAATTTGCCATATGTGGTTGACCTTACAACAGCAACTCATAATCAATATAATATTGACCCTACAAAAGTGTGGAAATCTATGAAAAGTGTTATGTCTGTTCCAATTTGTGATGATGAACACAATGAACATGTTATTGGTGTTCTAAGTATCGATAGCGACCTTGATTACAACACCGTAAAATTTAGGGAGGATAAAGTTTTAAATACTGCAAACACTTACGCTGACTTTATAGGAGAATGGTTATAAGGTGGGGGAAAATAATTTTGGCAAGAAAAGATTGGGTTGAAGTAGAAAAAGGCACTTATACTCTCAAGAAAAAACCAACACGCCCTATTGTAAAAATTCCGCCAGATGAAGATGAATCAACGCAATCACAAGCTCAACAAACTAGGTAAATTGCAGTAATTCGCTCATATCGTTTATTACAAACTTAGCGTATTCTTTCAAAATGTTATCTGGGTTGAAGGCTATACCTAAACCAGCTTTGCCGAGGAAACTAATATCGTACTTACTATCCCCCACGGCGATACATTCCTCACATTTTATATTTGCGGTTAAGAGCAATTTTTCAAGAGCGTACTCCTTTTTCAGTAAATCTACCTTGAATAACGTGTTTTGAGTTAGATAGCCCTCGTTATCAAATGTAAATTCGTTTGAAGCTACGTAGGGTATGTTTAGTTCCGAGGCTACCGAATTGGCAAGAATATTTGGTGCAGTTGTCACTATGAATAGGCTGTAACCTTTTTCTTTGAGGATTTTAGTTACAAGTTTCGAGTTTGACGTGAGATGATAACTTAAAAGAATTTCTTTAATCGTGCTGATATGGGGACGTGGCTTCCATAATCCGATGTCCATTCTCATGAACTCATCATATGTTATTTTCCCTTGTTCGTAGGCTTTCATATTTTCTTTGGATTTTTCTTTAGTTCCAAAATATTCATGAAGTTTATACCAACTACTCTTTTCAGTTACTAATGTTCCATCCAAGTCAAACGCAACTGCTTTGAATAGCACATATATGAGTAGGATTTTGTTAGCTATAAATTTTTTTTATGCCGCGAAAGTTAACAGCGACAGGCAAATCCATCTCCCTTTACACTCAAAACCCATCCATCGCTAAGTTACCAGAGCCAAATCAAACAAGCATGCGTGTTCACTTTTCCCCTCTCCAAGGTCAGCCCAAAGAACAGTTTTTCCGCGCAAAGAGCTGAAAAGTTAGTTCTGGGCTAAAAAGGGAAACCTCTGCGCCCGAATTGCTGCTGCTGGTCTGGTTGTTTTTCTGCGGGGAACCTGGAAAGGTGCTCATGAACCAGTTTCCAAGCTGAATCTTGTTTTTTCAGAACAGCGGTAACACGTGAAGTCACGTCAAATTGTTCGTTTCTCATGGTTGCCTTATAGTTTATGGTGAAAGTGGCTAAGGCTGCCTCGCCCAGAACGTTAGCTTTGAAATCTTTCAACTCGTAAGTGTAGTTGGAGAGCACTTTGAATGCGGTGAACTCGTTCTGCAGGGCTTGTGCACGATCCTGTCTTTGATAAGGAGGCCAATCGTCAAATTTACTGTAGCTCTCATCCAAGAGTGCCGTAACTGCTTTTTCATCCTTATTCTTTATTCCATCAAACCTCTTAACAATAACCCCCCTGATTTCATCCTCAAAATTAGATGCCGGCTGGTTTACCGGCGGATTTTGAGAAGCAGACTGGCTTTGGGTTGATCCTGCCAGTTTGTTTCCACACCAGTTACAGTAAACATTTTCCTCAGAATTTTCCTTTCCGCATGTCGGGCATTTCATCCTTCAGTTCTCCATCCTGCGCGGTTTTTCTTGCTTATAATTCAAAGCAGTCTTAAGTCTATTTCCCAGATAAGATAAACGAAACATGCCGTTTAGCTCCAAGTTTACACGTCTAAAAAGGGTGGTTTTTTCCGTTTCGCATATTAATGGGGAGTGCTACATGAAATTGCAATGAAGAAATCTTTAGTCATAGCGATTCTGGCTATATTGGTCATTATCGTCTGGAACGCTTCAATACTGCTTATCTTTAACAGCAGTAACGCTTCAGCAAAATCCAGCGTAACATATTACACTTACAGTATAGTTAACACTTACCCACATGATACAAGTGCCTACACAGAGGGGCTATTTTACTCGGATGGTTTTCTATACGAAAGTAGCGGCAGCGGAAACCAGCCCGGCATTTCAACTTTACGCCGTGAAGACTTGACCACTGGCAATGTACTGCAAGAGTACACTTTGCCAGCCCAGTATTTCGGCGAAGGCATAGCCATCGTTAACAACACCATTATACAGCTAACTTGGCAGTCAAACATAGGTTTCATCTACAACAAAACGACATTTGCGGTGCTGGGAAATTTTACTTATCCCACGCAGGGTTGGGGCTTAACCTATGACGGCAAAAACCTAATAATGAGCGACGGCACAGACCACCTGTATTTCTTGAATCCAACGACGTTTCAGCAGACAGGACAAATCCAAGTTCATGAGGGAAACACGCCCGTGGATAACGTCAACTCGTTAGACTACATCAACGGTGAAGTTTACGCAAACATTTGGCTAACAAACACAATCGTCATAATCAACCCGGAAACTGGACAGGTCAAAGCTTCGATAAACTTTACAGGGCTACCAGACGAAAACAATTCAAACCCGAACGCCGTGCTAAACGGCATAGCATATGACCAACAAAACAACAGGCTTTTTGTAACAGGCAAAGATTGGCCAAACCTCTACCAGATAAAACTAGTACCACAACCCAATCCAACAACCTAAAATTTACAAGCTTCCATTAACGTTGCGTCATGTAGTAAGATAAAATTGCTAATGGAACCACAAGGACATAGGAAACCAAGGTTCCAAGCCAGATTCCCAAGCTCGGATACAAATATCTCACTGCTACACAGAATGGAATAATCGTTAGAATACCACACAACACTAAAGGTTTAGTTACAGCCCGCGAGAACTCCGTCCCTCTGCTCCTGTTCAGTATTATCAAGGTTGAGGTGAAAACCGCTGGAAACGCGGCTGCAATGCCGCCTAGCACGGGTCCACCAATTTTGCTCAAAAGCACTGAAAGCAAAACAAGTGATCCTGCACCGACTCCCCGCAACGCAACCTCACCAATCTTGTATACTCTCTCTTCTCCCGTTAGGTTTTTGAGTTTTAGCTTTTTAGTGAAAGAATAATAGGTTAAAACCGAAATGGCAACTCCCCCGACCAAGGAAAACGCAAAATCCCTCAGGCCAGACGCAACAATTAAGCCAGAAAACGCGAACCATAAGAAGAGAGAAACGGAGATTCCGCGGTTAAACCCTTTCTGGGCGAAAAAAGCGTAGAAGAAAAGATAAGCACTTGTAACGCCGAAGGCTAATGGAAAAACTGTAGTCGCTTGAACCGCGGCGGCTGAAGATTGGTTAATCCCGATGAAGAAGAAGGAGAAAGCCGATGTTGAGGGAAGACCGCCTAGAATTCCGCCTAAGACGCTTCCTTTCTTTTCTGCAACAATTGTGATTATAGTTACCCATAAGCTTCCAACGGCGAATGCCAGAATAAGATGCAGGAGAAAAGAGTCTGAAACCATGTTTTGAACCTTTGCATCATATGGCAAATTAGAGACTAATTAATTCTTCCAATAGTTTCACAGACTCTGTTAAAGGAAGAACAAGTTTGGCAGTTACCATTTTTGAATTACTATCAAATCATATTTCTAAAGTTGCTCGAAATCGAAAATCAATGATTTTGGGAAACGCGCAATAAAACTAAAAGCAACTTCATGAGTATTAATAGTGGGTGAGCTAGGAAAGTCTATGAAATCCGAGAAAAAACGGTTCGTCCCTGCTCTTATTCTTGCAGTTCTAGTCACTATGATGGTTCTGCCAGAATGCGCGATGGCGTTTTCTTACTTTCCTCTTGGCTCTTCGGTTCCAAACGTTTCAATGGTCTCAACGGACCCTCTGACAGCTTCAAAAACAATAATCGTTCCTGTTGACTACCCCTCCATAACCGACGCCATTGGAAACGCTTCGGCAGGCGACACAATACTGGTTCGAAGCGGAACTTATTTTGAAAACCCGATAATTGACAAACCATTGACGCTGCAAGGCGAGAACAGTGCGGACACCGTGGTGGTGGGAAGAGGCGACTCTGCAGGAGCAAGCGTTTTCAAGATTACGGCGGATGATGTGAAGATTTCAGGGTTCACCATCACAAGCGTGAACTATTCAGTCTCTGCCAACTACGCTTACGGCGTTATGATTGAAGGAGACAACTGCGCAGTAACCGGCAACAACATAGTGAACACGTTGTCGGGAACCTTTAGTTCGGTCCAGTCCTCCATCTTAATCGCCCAAAACAACATTACTGGGAATCACAAAGACGGCGTCCAATTTTTTGGCGGATTCAACAACACTATCTCAGGAAACAACATAACTGGAAACAAGGGTTCCGCCATCACCATCGAGGGCTATTCAGACAACATAACAGGAAACAACCTATCCCAAAACACCATAGGAATAGGGATGACTGCAACTTACTCAGTGATCTTCAGAAACAACATGACCGAAAACAGCAATTCGGGCATTTATCTTCCAGGCTCAAACAATATCATCTCCGCGAATTATATCGCTAACAACAAGTACGGCATCTATTTAGTCCCGAGTTTCGGCGTAGCCAGCAATAACACGATATTCCACAATGACTTCGTCAACAATCAGCAAAACGCGTGCTCCACCTCGCCTTCCAATATCCAAATTTGGGACGAAGGCTATCCTCTGGGAGGAAATTACTGGAGTGACTACTCAACGGTTTACCCAAACGCGACAGAGATTGCTAATTCTGGAATAATGAACATGCCTTACTCGATTTGCGCCAACAACACAGATAAAGATCCGCTCATGGCGCTTTTTGACGCCTCAAAGGCGGTCGGCCCGGGCGAAAAAACTCCGCCTGTTACAAGCTCCGACCACATAGCCGCTTCATGGAGTTTTGACAGCTTTCAACCCAACCTCGTCACGCCCGACGCGACAGGAGCTAACCCCGCAGTTTTAGGGATCAAGGTCGGTAACGTTTCGTACACTCCTCAGCTGGTTGAAGGCAAGTTCGGCAAAGCCCTATACTTCGACGGAGACGCGTACGCGTACGCCCCAACCTCGCCCAGCTTAACAATTCCGAGTGACATCACCATCGACGTTTGGGTTAACGTGAGCCAATTCAAAAACGTGGCTTACAACAACATTATGGTCGAAGCCGTGAGCACAACCGCAAAAAACCAAACCAGGATACTTGGACTTGCCATAAACGGAGTCGCACCCAGCAACAGCACCGCCCTGCCGTTGGGGGCTCTACGCGGCTTCGTAACAACCGACACGGGAGGCTTCAACGAAATAGACACTACCCAACCGATTTCTCTAAATGTGTGGACTCACGTCGTTTTCACCCGCAGCACTCAAACAGGCATGCACATCTATGTTAACGGAGTAGAACAGAACGTTACAGTCACGGCTGGAACACAGAATCCTGCTGGCTCAATAGAAGGGGTGACGGGCATAATCTTCGGGCATGACTCAATAACCACTTTAGAAAACATCCGAATCCTTAACGTAGCCGAGGTCCCAACGAGCACACCTTTCTGGCAACAATGGTGGTTCTGGACCCCAGTCGCCGCCGCTCTCGCAATAGTAGCTGGAACGGTTTATTATGTGAGCAAGAATGGCATCAAACAAAACACCGCAATTTCAAGGTCTCCTCAAATGTTTAGCCCTGTACATTCGAGTTGGGAATTTAGGAAAAACCTGTCAGCACCAAATAACGGACATAAAAATTACAGCTAAATTAATTTAGAAGATCAGTAGTTCAAATTTAACGGAAATCCAGCCTACTGAAATCCAATTTGGAAAAAAACTTTTGATGGAAATATTGTTTAAATTTTGTTGAAAAGCATTAAATACTGATACTGCTGACTAAGAGGAGCGGGGATTCATTTGAGTGAGGGAGAAAAGGCAGTATCTAAAACACAAAATAAGTATCCTTGGAGCAACTACACTTTAAAATGGGGCAGGGGAGAACCGGTCTCGACAACTCAGTACGTGCTGTATGCAGTGCAGATAGCAGCGGTAATAATTCTGTCGTACCTAAGCGTGGTGCTGCTAGGTCCACTAAGCTACTCAGGCATCTCGCTGTTCTACTTCGTGTACCCCTTCTTCCTGGTATTCACCATGTGGTGGGGAATTTGGGGAATTCTTGGGGCATATCTTGGCTGCGTCATAGGAGCTGGCTTAATGGTCGGTTTGGGGCCAGTCGCATCTGGAGCTTACGCAATCAGCGATTTCATTCCGCCTTTGGTCGCGTTCGTAGTTTACCGTGGGTTGCTCGCAAATAGAGGAATCGACCCTTTATGGAGGGACTTGACAGACAAAGAAATCGAAGGAGTCAAAGCAAAAAGAGTGACCGCTTGGATCTTGTTCATCGCGATAAATGGGCTTGTCGTAAACGCAGTAAGTGCAGAGCTGGGCGTTGGAATAGAGAACTACCTTGGACTCATTCCGCCAGGCGCATTCTGGGGATGGTGGGCAGGATGGTTCTTTGGAGACTTATTAGCGATGGTAATAATTACTCCAGTGCTCGTCAAAGGACTTACCGGACTTGTAGAACGACAAGGGCTCATCAACGGCGGCTGGGTAACTTAGCAGTGACCACAAACGAACTGAAGCATAAAAGGGAACCTATTTGGCAAGGGATGACGTAGAAGCACGTACTTCAAAGAAGTACGTGCGCACCTTTATTTTTTCCATGAAAACTGGAACTCCAATTGAAAAATTACATGTAATTACAAAATTCTTCATGATAGCAGCAATGTCAGTTTTGGCTCTTTACATGTTCGATATTCCGGTCTCAAAGGGAGGCCCAGACATAATTGGCCTGATATTTCTGCTCACAATTGTTTTTGTACTATTGATAATTTCTGGGACTTCAAAGTATTTGGTCAACTCTTACCTTCTGTTAGCTTTGCCGGTGCCAATAAGCGAATTTATTTGGTGGCTCTTCTTTGATGGGGGGTTACCCGGGGCGAGGGAGGCATTTTACCTATGGCCAGGTTTTTTTCCAATTGGAATTTCAACGGTAGTGTTAGTTCTCGTTTTTGGAGTGGTTTATTACCGAACAAAAAGTTTTGTCATAGCTATTATCCCCGCAGTTTTGCTATGGTGGTTCACTGCCATGGCGGGAGCGTTTGATTTTTCTCCATTAACTACTTGGTTTAGGCTTCCAATCGGAACGACCTACAGCTTTACGCTTCCGTCCTGGTCAGTAACTGTGGCGTTATCAAAGGCCTTGGGATTTGCAGTGTTGATTTACACTTCATTCCTCTTTCTGCTCACAACAAGAGACACGGAGATAGCGGGTGCAATGAGACAACTGGGTCTTTCGTTCAAAAAAGCCTTCTTTATCGCACTGATTTTCAGAAGTCTAAATACACTGTTGATAGATTATGAAAACATCAGGATGGCTCAGACAGCAAGAGCGGCGGGAGTAAATAGAAAAAGCGTTTTTTCCAAGATAATTGATCTTGCCCACGTCTCGATACCTTTAGTCGCGACGATGATCCGCCGATCAACAGAAATGGGAGTTGCCCTCTACGCCCGTGGTTTTGAAGCGGCCAAGAAGGTGACTTCATTCAAGGAGACGAAAGGAATAAGCTACATGGATGTAACGATAATAGTAATTTTGAGTGTTTTCCTAATATACGAGGTAGTCCTTGGGCACAGCATAAATAATTTATTTATAAGGTGACAAGGATGCCAGTGTTAGAGGTTAATGATTTCTGGTGGAAGTACCGATCATTCGTCGGCGTGGAGAACCCTTACACGTTGAAGGGTCTATCCTTCACCGTTGAAAAAGGCGAATTCTTAGGTATAATTGGTCCAAGCGGCGCAGGAAAAACAACTCTGTGTTATGCTATTACTGGCATCATACCGAAAGTCTTCACTGTTCCCTACGGCAAAGAAGATGAACACATTAAGGGTGAAATAAAACTTTTCGGCCAGACACTAACCAAGGTTGACAAGGTAAAAGATGAAAAGACTGGAAATACGGTCAATAGAATAGTCGGGATGAAACAAACGGCGACGAGAGTTGGGCTGTTACTTCAAGACCCCGAGAACCAATTTTTGAGAATGGACCTCCTGCATGAAATAAGCTTCGGCATGGAGCTTTTAGGCCTCTCTGAAGGAGAAATCGAGAGCAGAGCCAAAGAAGCACTAGAAATAGTCGGTCTCGGTCCTCTTTGGCCAATCGCGGATCTTGTTCATCCCTCCGAGTTGTCTGGGGGGCAAAAGCAGAGGGCTGCCATAGCTTCATTCATTGCCTTACGGCCTGAAATTCTAGTTTTAGACGAGCCAACATCCAACTTGGATCCCGAGGGGAAACTCGGAATAATCCAAGCCATAGACAACATAAAGAAAGAATATGATATAACGATAATCCTCGTTGAGCACAACCCTGAAGTAATACAGAAGTACGCAGACAAAGTGTTGGCGATAAACGACGGACGGGCAATTGCGTATGGAACCACAGAACAAGTTTATTCCCAGTGCAATCTATTTGATGAAAATGGACTCTACGCCTCAGACATAGCGAGGATCGGGTGGAAAGCAGGTCTAAGTTACAATGGAAGGGTTCCCTTCACTGTCGATGAAATGCTTGAATCATGTGATGGCAGAAACCAAAAGTCTCTGACGCCGAACCTTGAAGATGACCCAGTAGACCCATCGGCTCAGGAAATAATAAGCGTTAAAGACCTCAGCTTTTCGTATGAAGATGGAACGCAAGCCCTAAGAGGAGTAACCTTCGCCATAAAACGAGGAGAGTTCGTGGGGCTTATAGGGCAAAATGGGGCAGGCAAGTCGACAGTGTCCAAGATACTCAGCGGCTTGTACAAGAAGTTCCAGGGCGAAGCAAAAGTAATGGGCATGGACCTGCGAGACAAGAAAGTGATTCAGAAAATACCCTGCTACGTCGGATACGTGTTTCAGAACCCGGACAACCAGATTTTCATGCGCAGAGTCTACGACGAAGTAGCTTACGGCCTGAAAAACCTAAAGACGCCACAGCAAGAAATAGATCAAAGAGTCAAGGAAGCGTTGAAGAGCGTTGGTTTACTCTCAAAAATTGATGAGGACCCAATGTTCTTGGGAAAAGGCGAAAAGAGAAGACTTACCGTAGCCTCTATTCTTGCCATGAACCCGAAGATTATGATAGTTGATGAGCCAACGACAGGTCAAGACTTCAGAATGTCCGAAGACATAATGAACCTGCTTGAAGAATTAAACAAGGCTGGCACCACAATCTTAGCTATCACCCACGACATGACACTGGTCTCCGAACACACGAAAAGAGTCATAGTAATGCATAATGGAACTGTACTCTACGATGGTTCTACAAGAGGCTTCTTCTCAAATGAAGAACTACTCAACGAAGCCGACATAATCCCTCCCATGGCAGCAAGATTTAGCCTTGAATACAAGAAAAAGAATCCCTCCGCTCCAAATCTAATGAACGTAAAAGAATGGATCACGGCATTAAACTAAAGTGCGTTGAACGGGGCAAATCACTTTCACGGTTCATTTGCTAATCAATCAATTTCACAGCTTCAGGCAAGAACGCCTGCATCAGGTTTTTCGTTATTTCAACATACATTTCATGGTATATCCAAACCTTAACTTCTTCCCCAGACGTCGACGTAACTCTGAAATAGCCGTCTCGCATGAGACCGAGATTTTTTATTTCTATTTGGGAAACCTGCCCCTTGCTTAATTCAAAGTCCTTCTTTCCTTGATCTAGCCACGCAATTATTTTGTCCCCCTCATCCTTCGTCAGTTTCCGTTCCTGCAAAATTGATAGGCTACGGTGAGTCATGAGAGTTACTTCAGGGGCGCTACCAAGAAAGATTCCATTTGGGGCATCATTTAGACTCGCAAACTCTTCGATCTCAAGCCCAATTATTCTTTGATTTGTGGCGTAGATCCCATAGCCGCCCACCATGCTCCTCTTCATGAGCGGACTGTAAAATCCGCCTATATATTCCTCCTTACTTTGCATTCGAGACCCCCGCTTTATTAGGTCTTGAACGTTTATAAATTTTCAAGGTCCTTCTGATCTTGCACACACATAATTTGTCCAGATATATTTGAACAAATTATAAATATTCTGATTATATACAGTTGATTTAGAATTGTGGCTTAAAAGTAACCACACGTTAACAAAATCTTAAAGTGAGATTAAGCAATTAATGCCATGATTTATAAGCGAAAAAGAGGTGAAAAATGGTTTTTGAAAAAGTCGCTGAAACCCAAGAAATATCTCCTGGGGAGATGAAAGCGGTCAAATTTGGGGCAGAAGAAGTTTTGCTTGCAAACGTAAACGGCGTATACTACGCTATCAGAAACGCATGCACTCATGAAGGCGGAAACCTTTCAAAGGGAACATTGCAGGGAAACATTCTAATTTGCCCCAAGCATAAAGCGCAATTCGACGTGACAACAGGCAAAGTGGTTTCTCCTCCAAAAGTGCTCTTCATGCATCCTAAAATCAACGACGAACCCACATACGCAATCAAAGTTGAGGGAACAGCCATTCTGCTTGAACATAAGTAACGTCTGCTTTCAGGCACCATCCCAATTTAATTAACTGTTAATGAGCTAGCTCTCTAAAAAGGAAAAATGCAAGGAGACTTCTTGGGTTTGAGTTTGGGTTTAAATTATATATAATAGTTGTTACAGTTCTCTTGGAAGCAATAATTACCGTTGATTTGGGGGAGAAATGGGTTGGATGAAGTATTAGACCTGTTAGATAAAACTGCAAAGCGTATACAGAAAGTGGCTGATGAAACAAAAGAGGCAACTTTGAAACAATCAGCCCTGTACGATCAAATCATGCAGTCACCTCAAGCTTCTGACGAGCAAAAAATCAAGGCGTTTATTCGGAAAACTCGTTATTTAGACCAGCTGGAAGCCTTAAACTCACAGCTTAGTTTGCTCTACACCCTTCAGATATTCGCGTTTAAAGTTAAGGTGCTTGAGGTAACCGTTGGCAACATCAACGATCAACTCATAAAGTCCGGTGTTCTTCTGAAAAACGCAGAGTTAGAGGACATAAAGAAGAATATTGATGCCCTAAAGATCCTAATCGAAGCGCAATACGAATCCATGAAGGAAATCCGAGAGACAGAAAACAAAACCTTAGACTACATCCATTAACCATTAAAATAAAAAGGGCAGCCCTCATGGTCTTCACCACTCTTCAGGTTGTACTGCCTGTGATGCATTGTTTTGTTCTGAAGGCTTATTCTACGACTTTTTCCCCAGCTTGTAACTAGATCAAGAAACTTCGTTTGCAGCAACTTTCTGGATGAAGCTTAAGAAAATCCTTCAGGGAAGCACGTAACTTTTAAACCCAAACAGTGCTATACATGCCATTAGGAGAAAGCGAGACTATGCCGATAAAATATTTCGAAGCCCCAGAAATAAAAAAGCAAGTAGACCAGTTGGCAGAAGAATGCGAGTTCTATCATGTTGTTCCACAATTCGTTTTCTGCGTAAGAAGCAAAGGCTCCAAAGCCAGACGCACAATCGCACGAATTCACGGTTTAGGCAAAATCTGGCAGGGAGTTTTGAACTTGCCGCCTTCCTACACCATCGAGGTTATTTCAGAGGTCTATGATAGAATGTCCAGTGAGGATAAAGAAAGAACTTTGATTCATGAACTCATGCACATTCCAGGCGGATTCTCCGGCGGTTTCCGTCCGCATAAAGGGTACGTTGAAAGAAAAAATGTTGAGGCAGTTTACAAGAAGCTTCAAAGCGACCGGGCTGCAAAAAAGCAAAAAACGCTTTTCTTCCAGTAATTACCCGAAATTATTGCTTAATGTTTTTAAGCCTCGGAAAAGAAGCAATAGAAAGCTACAGCTTAACGGCGAAAAGCAAAACATGCAAAGTTAAATATTCGGCGAAGGCTTAAAATGGTGAAAAGTCGTTTGCCATGGAATATTGAGGTTTAGTTAATGAGACACGTTATGAAAAGTTTGAAGCATAACGGTATACTCGTTCCAATTTACGATTACAAAGGCTTCAGCATAAAGCTTAACGGTCAAACGATAAAGCTGACGCCTAAAAGCGAGCAGATGGCGGTTGCATGGATAAGAAAAAGCTTGTCAACCGTTTCTCCGCCAGATAACATTTTCAAGAAGAACTTCATGCGCGAATTCCTTGCAGAGTTGAAAAAAGAGAATCCTACTGCAACGTTCCTGGATGATTTTACTCCAAATTACTTAAATAGCATTGACCACCCGACTGCAACCTTAAACAATGGAAATCAGCCAGCAAATCAAGAAATCGACTTTACTCAAATCTGCACCTTTATAGAGCAAGAAAAAGCAAAGAAAGAAGCCTTAACTAAAGAAGTGAAAAAGCAGCAAGCTGAAGAGTGCAAAGCTAAACGGTTAGAATCTAAAGAGAAATATGGTTATGCAGAAGTTGACGGGCAAAAACTTGAGATTGCTAACTGGACTTCAGAGCCGTCATGCCTTTTCGCTGGGCGCGGCGACCATCCGCAGCGTGGAAAATGGAAGGAAGGACCAGGCAAAGAGGACATCACCCTCAACCTATCAAATGCAGATAAAGAGGAGCTGAAAAAGGAAGGGTGGAAAGATGTTATTTGGGAGCCCAATAAGATGTACGTGGCTAAGTGGGAAGACAAACTTACAGGCAAAATCAAGTACGTCTGGTTCTCCGACACCGCATTCCTAAAGCAGAATCGGGAAAAAGAAAAGTTCCAGAAAGCCGAAACATTAGGCAAGCAAATTAAAACAATTGAACAGCACATTCTCAAAAACCTCAATGATAAAGATGATGCAAGACGCAAAGTGGCGACGGTTTCGTGGCTTATTTTGGTGCCTAACATGAGGGTGGGCGACGAGAAGGACCCTGGTGAGGCTGACACGGTTGGCGCCATAACGCTGAGGGCTGAGCACATCAAAATAGAAGGTGACACCATACACTTCGACTTCCTCGGCAAAGACAGCGTCAGATGGATAAAAGATGTTAAAGCGCCGCCTGAAGTCATCCGAAACATCCAACACTACATGGCAACAAGCAAAGATTACCTCTTCGAAGGCGTCGACTCCAAAAAAGTTTCCCGCTTCCTCTCCGAAAAAATGCCCAAATTAACCGCTAAAGTTTTTCGCACTTGGAGATGCACAACAACCCTCAAGGAAGAACTCGACAAAAGCGGAGTAACAAAAGACACACCAGACTACAAAAAAACCTACCATGCAAAACTAGCCAATTTTAAAGTTGCAGAAGTGGCAAACCACAAGAAAAAGATTCCGCCCACATTTGACCAGCGCTTAGCCAAGAAAGAAGACAACCTCAAAAAGCTCCAGGAACAACTGGAAGCCAAAAAAGCGGCAGGCAAAAAAACCGAATCGCTCGAAGCAAGAATAGACAAGGCTAAGCTTGACTTGGAATTGACAAAGCTAACCAAAGAATACAACTTAGGCACATCGCTGAAATCGTACATTGACCCGACAGCTTACGTGAAATGGGCAAAAAAAGTCAAGTTCGACATCGAAAAATTCTACCCAAAAACCTTGAGGAACAAGTTCAGCTGGGCACTGCAAAGCAGCAAAGCACAAACCGCCGAGTGCATAACCGCATGAGCATAACCCAAACCAAAGACGGCACAATCATCACAATCTTTGTAAAACCAAACTCACCTAAATTTAGGATAGAACTTGATGGCGACGAAATCATTGTCCACTGCAACGAGGAACCACTCAAGGGCAAGGTTAACAAGGAAATAATAAGAGAGTTCACCAAACTTTTGCACGCTAAGGTTGAGCTTGCCTCTGGTGCCACTTCAAGACAGAAGCAACTGCTCGTGAAGGGCATGGGGAAAAGTCAGGTAGAGCAGTTTTTGCAGTTATGTTTTCGCCAAAATATTTGAAAAATAAATTGTTAATCTCTGAATTATTATTTTTCGGATTCGACCAAAATTGAGGAAGACTTATTTGCTGGTATGAAAATTATACTAACGATAAAAATGGCGCAAGAAGAACCTGAGATTGCAATCGTTGGAACAAAAGGTCAAATAGTTATCCCACAACGACTCCGAAAAGAGCTAAAGATAACTTCAAAAACAAAGCTCATAATCTACCGAAAGGGCGACAAGCTTGTGGTAGGCAAGCTTGAGGTTCCGCCTTTAGGGGAAGAATTGAAAGATCTTTTTAGCGAAGTCGATAAACAGCGTAAAGGAAAGAAGGTTTCTGAGGCTGAAATTTTAAAAGAGATTAAGACGTATAGACTTGAGAAGCGAACCAAAGGCGCATAAGATGGCTCGAGTCGTAGTTGACACCAATGTTTTAGTGTCAGCGTTCCTTAATGATGGAAACCCGAGAAAGCTTCTCCTTAAATTGCTAAAGAAACACACGGTTATATTATCCAGTCAGATGTTAGCTGAATTGGCTGATGTTCTCTCAAGAGATAAATTCTCTGTTACAAGCGCTCAAGTTGAAAAGTTTATTTCAAGTCTTTTAAGAAAAGCCACGATAATACCAGTGAATTCTATCCTTAAGGTTATCTTGGAAGACCCTGATGACGATATAGTTCTCAACACAGCCCTCAACGGAAAGGCAGACTACGTTGTCAGCGGAGATAAACACTTGGTGGCATTAAAGAAATTTGAAAAGATAGAAATATTGAAAGTCAATCAAATGCTTGAGATTTTAAGTTAAGGGCTTATTATACTAAAACGCAGATTGTATCAGCAAATAAATTTCTTCAAGTCATCATCAAAAACCAAGCGGAACCGCTTCTGCAGTTATAGGTTTGTTTGTACAATACGATATATTACGAAAACCGAAATATCCCTTTTAAACCAAAAAAGCGTTTAAGATAAGTGGAAAGAATTGTAGTTCAAGGGAGAGGGCAAAACCCTTCACCTTACCCCCTTCCCAAAAAAACGCAGTTGTTTTGGCAATAGCATTCTTTGAGTCTTTGCCGATAAGTTGCCTGATGACCATGAGATGGAAATAGGATGGGTTTATGATCAAGTAAAATGCTGAAATCCTTTGCTTTTGGTATTCGTTATTTAAGCGGGATAGCAAAGTGAATAAGGATAAGGTTTTTACATGGAAAGAGGGCATAATGGATGCTATGAATCCTGCCGTGAAAGCCCGCCCAACAAAGAGACGTAAGAAAAACAGCAGGTTGTTAGTGGTCTTCTATGCTGTGCTTCTTATTGCAGTGCTTGGTACGGTTGCGTTTGTTTGGGGTCCTGCCAGTAACAAGCCGAAGAACAGCGAGTTGAATAACGAGCTGAACAGCATGCCAGCAGGTTTCCAAACTTTTGCCGCTAACTACTTGGGCGTGATGAAAAATTTGAATTCAAGCCAAACCAAAACCAAGATGGTAGCGCTTCTTAACCCGAGCTACAACCAGACTGATCTTTTCGCTTGGGAGGCAAGCAAGTTAACGTTTGCCAGTGACCCATCTGGCTCGTATGAGGATCCATTCCAAATTCTGGCAAGCGGCGATGGCATTTGCCTGCAGTGGAGCATAGTTTATGTTTCTGCTTGTCTTGCGCTTGGTTACCAGAGCAGGCTGGTGGTGGCTGTTGACACGTCAAGCTGGACGTTCATACATGTCTGGGCGGAAGATTACTATAAAGGAGTCTGGGTTCCCGTGGATCCTTCCGATAAAGCGTGGAACGACCCGTCAGTTTACCTGAGTTGGGATTGGGGACCATACATTGGGTCAACTGTTAGGATTTACGCGTTTGAAGACGGCTCCTTCCAAGACGTAACCGCCACCTACAGCGCACATTAAGCTAGACTACGCTCAGGAAGAGATTAAGTGCTTGTATTGCCAGCACATCAGATTAGTAAGTAGCAATTTACTTTTGAAGCCTAAACGGGTATACTATTTGCTTAGTGATTTCAATAGCAAAAAGAGAATTCATCTGCATAAATTGGTAATTTAGAGTTTACGTTTGTTGTTTGAATCTGAGCATTGCTGCGATGCCGCCAAACGCGTTCTTAAGCATCTGTCCCTCTTCCGTCTCGCCAGAAATAATCTCTACATCCGTGTTTGACGTTTCCGCCAGTTCAGCTAAATCGTCTATGACATCTTTTTTCTCTACCGCGGTCGTGGATGGCGCGTTGCATTTTGGGCAGGGTTTTCCGACTAAGCTTTGCTCAAAACTGGTTACTTCTTGGCTTTTGAGGGTGTGCTGTTCCTCGTAGCCGCAGGCGCTGCATTTAACCGTGACACGAACCAAATCCAAGCTCTCGGACATGATGAGCAAGCGGACCGCTCCTGCCTGCAGAAGCCGCCTCACTTCAGCCTCACCGTAAGTTACCATACCTGTGTCATGGCCGATTTCGTAGAGGAATTTCTGCATGATTTCTTTTTCTTCAATGTAGCGGACTTTGCGCATGATCTCCGGCGCCTTTTCCATTACTTCTTTAACGCCTTGCTCTTCCACGTAAGCAGTGTCAACGACATCAAGAATCTTATCTTTCAGCTGGTAGTTGAGGTAGTCGCCTTTCTCGAAATCATATTTTGTCGGACCAGGACCACCCAGAATAATGCCTTTCAACGTGTCAATCGGCAGAAAAGTTTCGTTCGCATGCGCGCCGACACGGGTAAAATACTCGTTCAGCTGCATGTCCCTTAAGCGCTCATATCGCCTAGCTGATTGCCCACCTGCCTTAGTTTTACCCGTAACCCCAGAGTGCATTTGCCTAACAATTTCCAGTCGTTTCCCCTGCAGGGTCGCAATGGTGGCGTTATTGGCGTCCACCAGCAGGATGCCGTAGGTTTCCTTCTCCCTCAGCATCTCTTGCAGGTACTCGGTGTGGAAACGTGAATCACAACGATAAAGGAAAATCCTGATAGGTTCAGGCGGAACGATGACGTATGATTCCATTCGTTCGGTGCCTGGCGCACCACCTTCCTGCAGAAGGGCGCCTGTAAAAATCACTATGCCATTTTCTCCAGGGTCTTTGAAGAGCTTGAGTTTCTGCTGGGCTTTAGTGATGGCGTCTAGGACGTTTTTGCGTGTAACGTTTGATTTGATGTTGCTGGCGGTTCCATATTCGTTGCGCAGAAGGTTTAAGGCGTCACTGATTTGTTTGCCCGGAGGAACATAAACAGTGATCAGTTCCGTGTGGCTGCCCTCTTTGCTGGCTAGGGCGTTGAGTGTTTTTCTTAGCCTGAATAGTTCAAGAGACGATTTTTTAGCTGTACTCAAATAACTTCACTAAATCTATCTTTAACTGGGATAACTAACGTTAAAAGGAATCAAATAAAAGTTCCGACTTAAAAAAGGAAGATTCAGGCTTTTGGCTGAGCTGGCGGCGTCTGCACTGGCGCTGGAACTGGTGCACCAATGGCGTCTCTAAGAAAAGCCTTGAACGGACCCAGCTTCCCACCATAATTTCCAGATGAAATCATCACAACACCTGGCACACCGATTGCTGCTGTCACGCCTTCTTTGATGCCCTTTTTGACCGCGTCCAAAGACAAGCCGTTCATGACTATTTCGTAAACGCTTTGAACGCCTTCTGGAACAACAGTGTCCGGCACAATCGTCCGCAAGGTTGGGCAGTATGGCTGATTAGTTGAAGCCTTCATCTTGTATTTGAGTGAGCCGGCTTTGCTTCCTGATCGGCAAATTCCGCCTGGAAAAGGCATAATTACGTCAGGAGCGTTTGCGCGGATTGCGTCGGCGGCTGCTTCCGCCGCTGCAAGACCTGCTTGCTGGGTTTCTGCGAAAATCATAAAGTTGCCGCCTGCAACTGCTTCCATGGCGCCGAAGCCGTTTTCAACAAAGAAGTTGCCTTCCATAACTGGGATTTTCCAGCATTTTCTATCGGCAACCATCGCTTTCTTCTGGAAGCCATCACCGAAATAGCGTAGACTGTTGCCAACGTCTAATGTACGTTTAGATTTGTCCAAGCCGTTGAAGGCTGCGGTTGTTGGGCAAGTCATGATGCATTGGCCGATGCGCTCCATGAGTTGGTGCTTGAGTTCAAAGCGGTCTCGATTGTAAATTTGGATGTATATTCCTGGTCGTTTGTCAGGCGTCTGGTCTGCTGGAACCGGTCGTTCGATCGCTGCTTCTGCAGGCGCCATGATGACGCTTGTGGCGAAACCTGTGGCTACACTTGCAGCGATTTGTGCCCATTTCTCATTTTGAGCCGTAATTAAAATTCTACCTGCCCAAAGAGTGAACATTTCTGCAAAAGTGTCCTGAACCTTCACGACGTTTCCCATGGGAGATTTTACAAGAAAAACTTTTTCTTTATCGTCATAGCCTTGAATTTCAAGCGCATTAGTGTTTGATGACATGAACGGAACCTTGCAGTTCAGTTAGGTATTGTATAATTTAAGAGTTTTCATGAATGAGGCTTTGGGACCAAAAGCGAAGGCAGAAATGGTTGAGATTTTGCGTGGTGCTGGTTATGTGGTTTTGAGTGGTCAGGACGGCTAAAGACCAAAAAGGCTTTTCATTTCACTTCAAAAGGCGCTTGCGCCATAAGAATTTAATCTGCCCGCGCGTGTTTTTGTTTGAGATTAGGCTGAGTATACTTCCATTGGTCCCCACATGTTGAAAGTGTTTGCATCTTGGGAAACTTGGCTACAGTAGGCATAGATCAGTGATGGGTACTGGTTGACATCATCTGGAGTGATTGTAAAAGTCACTGTTCCATGGGATCCTGGCTGAATTGGGTCGGCGTCGGAGCCTATTTGGGCGCCGAATTGGGTGAAGGTGGTTGAAATAGGCTTTAGGGGCGTGAGCGCACCGTTGGTTACGATTGGCGCCCATTGAGCTCCTATAATTGCCCAGTTGTGGGGCTTTGTTCCTATGTTGTAAACGGTTACTGTGTAAGCCTGATCTTGTGCCAGGTTTAGTTGTGGTCCTGGAGATGTCAAATCGGCAGGGCTGGTTCCGAACCCATATGTTGTCGCATTTATTTCACCTTCGTAAAGTGTAATCTGTGTAACCTGTATTGTTGGCTTGGTTGATTCGATGCTTGGTCCTTTTTGTGTTTCAAAATGGAAGAAGGCGGCGAAAAGAATTATGCATATGAAAACAATCGCTATTACATACAATCTAAGTCTTGTCGACTTGTTTGGTGATTTATCTTGGGTCATGATTTCGCCTAAAGAAATTCATATCGCTTCTGGGGAGAGCTAAAATATAAACTTTTGCAATTCAATTTTTGTGCGGCTTTTAAGAGTCTTCGATGGGAATATGCTGTTAGAGATATTCTTTGCGGGGAGAGTTGTTTGATCAGTATTCATGTTGCATTTTGTCTAAACACTAAAAGATTATTATTTGGTTCATACTAATGAAAGGAGATTCGTGCAAATAATGCGGGAAGCTTGGGTTGTTGCATAAGTTAATGGAGCTACTGATTTGCTAGCGTGCTTTGGTTTCTGGGCTCAACAAATAGCCTTTAAGCCTTTGTTTAGAAGGGGGAGCTTTGGCTTTGTGAAGGGTTTTTCGGGCTTCGGTAAAGGTTCAATATTCGTTTGTCGCAAGACGATTGAGGTTGAGTCAAGAATTAAAATTATATTCCATTTGGTGACTGAGGTTGACTTGGATTTTATGTCAAAATATTGTGACATAAACCTTTTAAGAGCGAGGCTTTCATAACTGATGCAAAAACTTAGGAGTATTTATTTTTAATGACCCTTAGGAAGAAAGTGTTCACGGGCATTTTGATCGTTGTTTTGGTTGTTGCTTTTGCGGTTTTTTTTGTTGATGAATACTCCAATTATGCTAAGGTCGAGTATTATTTATCTGGACCCACTTATGTGGGTGTTGGCGGAGTGCTTCAGGTTAATTTTTATCTCTATGATTCAGGAAGCGTGAATGTTGTGCCGACTTTTACGGTGCGGGTTGTCAATGCTACTATTCAAAGTGTTTCGATTCCATCCATTGCGGCTGACAATTTGTCTGATTTTTGCTGGTTCAATGGCACAACTGCCCTCATAGAGAATATTACTGCTTCGGCTAAGGCGAACTCTGCCCTTTGGGCCATTGTTTATGTTGTTCCAAGCAGTAGTGTCTCTTCGTTTAGCATATTCTCCAATGCTACTATACCGTTTGATGTTTTGCATATTAGAAACGTAATTACATCGTTTCCACCGAACGAGGTTTCCTACAGGTTGACTTCTTCGAGCCTTTTCACTCGGTCACTGCCTTAGTTCCAGTTCTCGAAAGTTGACATGAACCCCAAAACTCCCAAAGAGTTGATAGAACATACTACCACAACTGTTATAAATTGCTAAAACTAAACTTCTTTGCAGATATTTTTAAGGAGAAGGACAAAAAATGAAGTTTTCCCGTAATAAAATAGCGGCAATTTTGATAATAGTTTTGCTGACAACAGCGGCATTCTTTACAATTGCGTTGTATACGCCCTCTACTAGCCGTGGTGCTACACAAGCAGCGATTAACGCTTCAATCCTTAACGGGCTTTTATACTTGAACAGTACGCAGGCGTCAAACGGAGAATGGAGTGCCGGTGATTATCCAGTGGCTTCCACAGCAATGGCGGTTCTGGCTTTCGAAAATGCGGGTCACTATCCCTGGAATGCGTCCGATCCCTTCAGCACTGATGTTCTAAACGGCTTGAATTGGCTCTTTTCACAAGGAGAAAACGTGACTCTTACCAATCAAACAGCAGGCAATCCAGACACCAGTGGAACTGGAATAGGCATAGAATGGGCAGGTGACGGCTACCCCACCTATGAAACTTCGATGGCGCTCTTAGCTATAGTCGCCTCCAGTGGGCAAACAAATGTTACACAGCCAGGACCATTAGGCGTCCGTACATACCTGGCTATTGCTAGAGACACGGCGGATTACCTTTTCTTTTCTCAAGTCGACCCGGTGTACAACAGTACTGGGCAGAATATCAATCTTCAAGCAGGAGGATGGACCTATGAAACCGACAACAACAATAGCTACAGCGCTTATTCTGACCAATCAAATACTGGTTGGCCAGTGTTTGCCTTAGCCGGGGCCGAATTATGGGGAATATATCCACCACAATGGGTGCTAAACACACTTGCCATTTGGATCAATACTGATCAAAATCTCGTCGCAAATCAGACTACAACTACTCTCTACGGTGCATTCGGCTACTATAACGGTGAGATTCTCGGACAGGTTTCAGAAACTGCGGTAGGAATTGAAGAATTGACTCTTGAGGGCGCCCTCTCAACGAATTCCAGTATTATAGCAGCTGAAGGCAATCTTAACCTGATGTGGAATGTCAACGATGGCGAATGGAACGTTAATATCGGTAACTTGTACGCCATGTATAATGTGATGAAAGCCTGCAGGGATGCTGTACCGCCAATCACGTACATTTCATACTATAACGGCACTAACGGTGTTGAATGGTACAACGGCACAGGAGAATACGCCGACTCGACCATCGCTGCTCAAGGTGCTAATGGAGCTTGGACTAATGGTGGATGGGAGCCTTGGGCCGAAGATTGGTATCCACCGGCTTTGAGCACTGCAATGGCTCTTTTGATTCTGGAGCCTTACGTAGTCAACATTGCAACCCTGTATACGCTTACGGTGACGGTGCAAAACTCACAAACGCTAGCGCCGATTTCTGGAGCAAGTGTTGAAGCCAGCGGTCCGAACACTTTGACGGGCACTACTGGAAGCAATGGACAAATCGTTTTCAGCAACGTACAATCAGGCAATTACGCTATCAACGCCAGTGCCACAGGATACACTTCGTCATTACCAGTGTCCGTTTCAGTGACAAGTAACACGGCCTACACTGTTAGCTTGGTCTCAACTGGACCTTCACCTACACCTACACCTACACCTGCGCCTACGCCAGTGCCAATTACTGTTACAGCAAAATCACCATCGGGAACATCAGTTACAGGTGCAGCTGGAAGTTCGGTGACCCTTACGACTACTGTTTCAGGTGGAACATCGCCATACAGTTACCAGTGGGTCTTGTACGTGTCCCCGACTAGCACATTAAACAGCTATGTTAGCGGGGGGACGTCTTCTACGCTGCAGGCCTCACAGACAGTTCCTGGCACCTATTATTACTTCGTAATCGTCTATAGTTCAAACGGGCAGATCGCAACCTCGAACCTAGTAACGTTGACGGTTACTTCATCGTCCACAACGCCTACGCCTACAACGACACCTACGCCAACAACTACGCCAACACCTACGCCAACGCCAACAGCAACCGCAGCAGCATTCGTTTTCAGTGCCTCTGACTGGTACTGGCTCATCGTGGCCATCGTCATCATCATAGCGTTAATCCTCATACTCCTCGCATGGTACAGACGCCGCAAGCTTACGGTGACGGTGCAAAACTCACAAACGCTAACGCCGATTTCTGGAGCAAGTGTTGAAGCCAGCGGTCCCAAATCTTTGTCAGGCACTACTGGAAGCAATGGAAAAATCGTCTTTAGCAACGTGCAAAAGGGCAACTACTCAATCAAAGCCAGCGCCACAGGATACAACCCTTCAATACCAGTATCCGTTCCAGTGAAGGATAACACGAACTACGTTATTAAACTGAACACAACTGCGCCTAAGACACAAGAAACTAAAACAAAGTGAAAGCACATACACTATTCCCCTTTTTTTAATTGCTTTTTGAAAGCACTCTGCAAACTATAACCTCAGCGCGCATAATGTTCATTAATTGTTTTTGGGCTTATTTCTTCTAATGAAACCCTTTAGCAGCTTAGTTAGATTTTTAGGGGTGAGAATGCAACCGCCCATCTTATCCAAAACAGCCTGTTATGCTCTCTCCGACTTTCATGATATCCATGGTTTCTCCAGCATTTGAGCATTCTATCACTTTCTAATGTGAGCGTAGAAGTTCCCAGAAGAGAGGCAATCAGCAACAGCCACAATTCAGGCGTCGCAGAGGTTCCAATTTTAGCCGAGATCACACGCCGTCCAAGGTGTACGCGTCGTGGGCAGTACGGTAGTCTGTAGAGTATGAAAAGAGCAGGGGAAACCTACCATTGGTGTTTTTTGGTAAGCTGTGTTTGCTTATTTTATGGTTCCACTTTGATTATTTGTGGGATTTTGCCTGCGGTGCCCACTTGGCCTTTGTAGATTATGAGTACGCCTTCTACACCTACAATTGAGAGTCCTTTGTTAACTCCTGCTTTAATCGCGGCATCTACGTCTTCGCCTTTAACCACGTTGCCTACGGCTGTTGCTGCTGCATCGGCTAAGGAGGCGTTTTTGCAGAAAACTGTCGCTGCCTCCGCATCACCAAAACTGAGCGCGTGACTGAATCGTCCTGAACTCGTGGCAACGCCGATTGGGAATTCTGTGAGCCGAAATCCAAAGCGTTTTGATAGGGGCTCTTCTCCTGCGGCAATTGCTACATCAACGGGCGTGTTTGATGTTGCTGAGATCTCTCCGCCGTCTTCTACAACAGCTACTTCGCAGCCTGCATTGGTCATGTCGTTTACTGCCAGGTCAGCTATTACTCCTGCTACGGCCGCCATGGGTCCAACGCCTGCTTTCTCTGCAGCTAAAGCCATCAATTTCGCCACAAGCGGTTTTTCTGGCGCGGGGACTGGTTTTAGCGTATACAAGAACTTGGGATTCGCTCTTACGTAAATTTCGAGTTCTTGCCTATTGCGTTTGATCGATTCAATTGCGGCTTGGATTGCTTTTTGCTTTTCAGAAATTATGGTGCATTGGGTTTCTTTTAGGGTAAAGTTTTCTTTGATTAGGCTTCTGGTCAACTTTTCTTTTTCCTATTTTGCTTCTCTGGTTGCTCAGTGTTGTTTTGTTTAACTGATTTTATTGCTCTGGCTGGACAGGCATCAACGCAGATGCTGCAGGTGCTGCCGACACATTTTTCCTTATCAAACTTTACGGATAAATCCTTATCTATGCTTATGGCTTCCACTGGGCAAAGAGCCACACAGGAGCCGCAGCTAAAACATTTCTCTGCGTCAACTTCGATAAGTTTTGGTACAGTAACACTAACGCCTCTTTTTCGGAAGGCATTTATGATTTTGTCTTTTGCCTCATCTGGAACTTCGGCGAGTATTTCGCCGCCTTTAGAGTTTATGTGAGCTACTAAGATGGCGATTGGCACTTTGTACTCAAGAATTACTTGGCTGGTTATTGGTTGAGGAACTTGTTCTTCAGTGAATCTCAAGAGAAGCCTCACCATGCTTTTACCGTCCTAACAGTTTAGACACGTCTTCTGATGTGACTATTCCCAGCACTGTCTTTTCTATATCAATCACGGGTAGTGCTGAAATGTTATGCTGAGCCATGCGTTTAGAAGCAATTTCCAGCGGCTCATCGGGTTTAGCAGTGACCACGTTGTGCGTTTCGATGTCGGCTAACGCTTTTTTGCCTTCAGCCATAGCCCGAGTGATATCCCACGAAGTAACTATACCCCTCAATTTGCCAGCGCCATCGACAACAACTATGTGGTTAACCGATTTAGTGACAATCCGCTCAGCAATTGCACGTATCTCCTCGTTTTCGGTGCAGGTGACCGCTGGGTGCATAACACTCATGACGAACAGTATTTCCTGAGTCTGCCTCATAGGCTTAAACACGCTGTCAGTGGGCAACCGTTCAACAGGCGAAGTTAAGAAAAAGGTGCCTTCCTCAATCCAAGACTTCAGTGTCTGAGAAACTTTCTTAGCCATCTTTAAACTAGACAAGCTGCTAACCCTGACTTTCCTGTCATTAATGATAATTGAGCCAGACTTCAGCTCTTTATAACTCACTTGCCGAAGCTTCGGGCGGTCTCTACGCGGCACACTGTAGTCAACTACATCGGTGAATATTTCGCTGTCACGGATCGCTGTCTTCTTTGCTAAGCCCTCATTCAAGATGGGAATGGGAACGCCTAATCCTACGTACATTGAAGTTCCGTAGCGCGTGAAAGCAGCGCCCTGCAAGAATTCAGGTGACATCTTCTTAGCATCGCCCTTAACCATCAGGGTGCCGCTTAGGTTTTTGGGGCTATGCTGTGTTCCCTCGCCAATAACATAACCTTGCCCTCCGCCAAGAAAAATCCTTGTGCCCATGCCGATTGTTTCGTAGTCTGGGTCGTTCATAAGCGGGTTTAATTCGCCTGCACCTGAAAACGTCGCGTTTCGAAGTCTGGGCAATAGTTTGCTCATGTAAGTGTAAATCGTTTCGTCGCTATTGTTCACTGCGCAGTTGTAACGTTGGTAGCAGTTGCGGAAATTCAACAGGTAAAACTGGTTTAAATCGTCCTTTGTTAATGTTGTTTTAAGCTGAGTTCTCGGGTAACAGTCGGTTCCGTAAGCCGTGGCGCGGAGTTCAACCTCTTTGCCTGCTACGAGGTCTTGGATAACGTGTCCGCCGCCATATTCGAAAGGCTGCTTCTCGGACATGCTAGTGGCTCCAATAAACAGGTCAACCGCTGCGCCTGGATGGCAAACTTCAACATCGTTCATCCAAGCGTGTTCAATTTTTATTGGCGGGTCTGAATGACCAAGGTTAATAACTGCGCCTGAGGAACACATGGCTCCAAAAGTGCCTGTTGTTACCACATCAACTTCTTTAAATGCAACTTCAACGCCGCTGCTTTCAACTAGTTTTTTCATTTCCTCAGCGGTTAAAACCTGAACATCGCCCTTTCGGATTTTCTCGTTTATCTCTTCTACACTGCGAGTTTTCGTAGGTTTGGACAATTAGCCTTACCTTAATACCATTCGAAAAGGCATCATGCAGTTAATATTTTTTGTGTAGACGTTAAGGACTCTTTAGGGTGAATAAGAAGTTTTGAAACTACGGACCGGAAGAACAGAAAAGAGAGTACCTGGTTGTTTTTATCTACTTTTTGATGATATCATTTATATTCACTTGTATTTGGAAGTTTTTATAAAAATAAGTCTTAAATCTGCATAGCTTAGAAATAGCATCAGCGGTAAACATGGTTGGATACGAAGACAGGAAAACGCGTGTGAGTTTGTGAGTTGATGCCTTTATGTCGAATGTTGTGGTTTTGGATGCTAAGAATTCTGTATTTTTAGCATTTTTTGCAAGCATTTACATTCTTTAGTTCCCAGACAGACCAAACTATGAATCCACTGTTTAAAACAATGTAGGCTCTAAAATGCTGGTTTGTGTTATTTTACTTCAAATTGTGAGTAAATCACTTAAACTAAACCAGTAATAATACAGAATTTGTTCGGTAGGATAATGCAAAGACGCGAAGCTATCCGAATTTTCAGAGAGATATGTGAGTGTATACAAGATACATCGGTATTCAGTAGCGTGTTCTTGATTCAAAGAAACGAACCTGCAAGTCTTGGAATGGAAAATTTTGAACTTTGGATAAATGCGGTTCTTGACAATACGGGTCTTAGAGATGTACGGTCTATCGTGAAGGAACGTAAACTGGTCTTAGAGGAAAATAAAGGCTGTTTTGTGATTTATGAAGCTGACCCAAAAAAAACTGAAATGGAAATCTATGCTTAAGCTAAATTTCCAAGCCAACTCGCCTTAATGATTGAGGTATGCTCGAAAACCTTCAATCTGCTGCTATACTGAAAGGAGAGACGAGTAATATGTCCAGGAAAGCGTACAAAAATCGTCTTCGTTCCAAAGAAGATATTCATTCAATCCCTCAACGGTTTTGCAATGGGAAATCGAATCTTCATTTTGAGAACGAAATCAGCCTTGCAGATATCCCTTTGGAAGTTAGAAAAAGGGAAGCGGAAAAACCTCTCTTTCTCACCCGTTATGAATAAGCGCGCTACTGTGACCATTAAGGGGTAGAAACTTCGATATTTACAGAATTTTCCCGTTTATTCTCTTCTTTTTTGCGGCAATTACAGCGAATGCAGCACACGCCATAACGGCAAATAATGAAAAATCGAGCACTTGGTTAGGAAACTCTGGAATTGTCGGAGAAGGCACGGGTGGGGATGGTTGAGGAACCGTAATTGCACCAAAAGCGTAAACGTTGTAGTCGTTTGAGCCGACGTAGACCACGCCGTTAGCAACCGCAGGAGAAGAATCCACAAGATTAAGGGTCCCGTAAGTCCATATCGTAGTGCCTGTCATGGCGTTCAAAGCGTACACGTTGTCATCGTCTGAGCCGACGTAGACCACGCCGTCGGCAACCGCAGGAGAAGACTCCACCTGGTCACCCGTGGGGTAGCTCCATATTTTGCTGCTTGACGTGGCGTTCAAAGCGTAAACATTGTTATCCTCTGAACCAATGTAAACCACACCGTTAGCAACGGCGGGGCAAGAAACCACATAATTGCCTGTGCCGAAGACCCACATTTCGGTGCCTGTTGCAGCATTCAAAGCGTAGACGTTGTAGTCGTCTGAGCCGATGTAGACTATGCCGTTGACAACTGCAGGGGAGGAATCTACTTCGTCACCGGTTGTATAGCTCCAGTCAAATGTGCCTGTTGCGGCGTTCAAAGCGTAAACCTTGTCGTCCTCTGAACCGAAATAAACCACTCCGTTTACAACCGCGGGAGACGAAACCACAGAACCGCCTGTGCTATAGCTCCATTCTTTGGTGCCTGTTTGGGCGTTTAAAGCGTAAACCTTGTTGTCATCAGAGCCAACATAGACTACGTTGTTGGCAACTGCGGGTGAAGACTCCACCTTGTCACCTGTGGTGTAGCTCCAGTCTTTGGTGCCGGTAGCAGCGTTCAAAGCGTAAACTCTGTGGTCCTCTGAGCCAACGTAGACTACGCCGTTGGCAACCGCGGGAGAAGAATCTATGGCACCGCCGGTCTTGTAACTCCAGATGTATGTGCCTGTTGCAGCGTTCAAAGCGTAAAGGTAGTGGTCATCTGAGCCAATATAAACCACCCCGTTTACAACAGCAGGGGAAGAATACTCTATAGAATTGCCGGTCGTGTAATTCCATAGAAATTGAGGATTTTGGCTTGTAATTGGCGCTGTTGAAGTGGAGTAGCCCGTGTGCGTTAGGTCATGACGGAATGTGGACCACCAGTCCACGGTAGACTGCTGCGCCTTCACATTTGGCGCGAAAGCTAAAAACATCGATAAACACAAAAGTCCCAGAAGGATCACGCTTATTATTCTCTTCATTTCTGTTCATCTTCAAGAAATTCTCGGTTAACTTACTTACGTCAAAATGAAGCTTTTAAAATTTTCCATTTAGAAAACGTGAGTTTCCGCCAGGTTCGTTTAGCGTGGCGTGCGTGGTTATTTCTAAATTGGTTCGTGAAGTAGCGCCTTTTGGCGTCAACACCCTTAAATATGCCACGTGTCATATTTTGGTTAATCAACAAAGTTGGTAAAATAAATGAAGCGAGCCATGCTTCTACTGGTAACTGCAACAATAATCGGACTACTTCTCATCGCCTCCTTTAGCTGGAGCTTAAAACCCGCCGCTCACGCACAAACTAACAATACCACCTGGCAGCTAACCGTGACAGGACTTGTTGAGAACCCTTTGAATCTCACTTTGGCAGACCTGCAGGCTATGCCCCAAACCACTGAATATGCCGCATTGTGCTGCGTGGATGACCCAGGCGTTGCAATCGAAGAAGGCAACTGGACCGGAGTCCAACTTTGCACGTTACTGGATGCAGCAGGAGTTTCCCCCGACGCGGTCAAGGTCGCCTTTTTTGCGAGCGACGGCTTTTCAACAGACTTGACAATAGCGACAGCACAGCAATACAACATAGTGCTAGCCTACGCATTAAACGGAAATCCTCTAACTGAAGTGTTGCGCTTGGTAGTGCCTGGCGAGTGGGGATACAAGTGGATAGACCAGGTCACAAACATCCAACTCGTAGACTACAACTATTTAGGCACCGAGGAAAGTCTAGGATACGCCGACAACGGAGTCGGATCCGACACCACCACGCCATCTTTTAATTTTCCTTCTTCCTCTTCTTCGATTTTACCTTCTCCAACGCCTCAAGTTTCCACAACACCCTCCCCCTCAAGTTCACCCTCCTCGACAGCTTCACCCTCCCCGACAAGTTCACCTTCCTCCACGTTGGCAACGTCAACACAGTCCAGCAAACAAACGTTCCCAATGACAAATTACACATTTATAACTTTAATCGCAATCTTGATTGCGACCGCAGCAACCGCGGTAATTCTCAGAAAAAGTAAACAGACCAAAAACAAAAAATAAGTCCAAACGGCATCCAGTTAGTAACTTAGGCATTGTTGTTGAAGGAGAAAATGGCTTCAACCAGTCTGGGAAGACCAAAATTCGGGCTCCCAGATAAAACGCCGGAAAAGGTTCTCGTGATTCTCATTCACTTTATCTATGTTTGTATCTAAGGAGAGCGGCAAAGCCTCCCAAAGCTGTGAGCTTTGCTTTTTCTTCGGACTCTGTGGATATCACCTCAACTCTTGCGTCTGTCTTTGAAGCCGCATCCTCCAAGACGTCTATTATGTCCTTCTCCTCCACCTCATATTCAACCGCGTTGCACTTCTCGCATGGGCTCGATATCATTTCCTGTATGGTTTGAGCCTTCTTTGTCTTATTTACTATCTTCGTCCTTGATAGTTCGCATCTTTTGCACATTACAACAATTTCAATCATATCTGTATTATCTGTCACTATTGCAACTTCCACTTCACCGTTCTTAAGTGCGTTCAACACTGAATCCAGTCCGTAAGTAGCCAAACCGTCTTGTTTGCCTATGTCTGCCAGAAGGCGCTGCACGATCATTTTCTCCTCTGGCGCACACATGTTCTTCAGTGTCTCAGATGATTTGTCAAGCATCTCTTTCACCGCTTCTCTGTCAGCGGATTGCGTATCAACTGTGCTCAGAAGCGCATTCTTTAGTTCATAATTAAGGTAATCTCCCTTTAAGAAATCCTCTTTCGTTTGGCCTGGTCCTCCAACTATCAACGCCGTTACTTTATGGTTCTCGAGAAATGCCTTTGTCGCATGCTCCGCAATCCTGTGGAAAAAGTATGTGACCTCCATGTCGCGTTCCCTTTCGTACCTCCTTTGGCTCTGCCCGCCCTTCACAGTCTTTCCTGGAATCCCAGACGTTATATTTTCGATTAATTCGAGGCGTTCACCATTGAGTATTCCGAAGCTAGCCTCTTTTGAATCCATGACGACGAGTCCCACAACTCTTTGGTTTCTCAGCATTTCCCTCAGCGGCTCTAACCGAAAATGGTCATCAACCTCGTAAAGATAGCAGGTTATCGGCTCTGGCGGGACGAGTTCTTCGACGTGTAAAACTTCGCTTTCCGCCTCGTTCGCAACGAAAGTTCCAGCAAATATCGCGAGTCCATTCTCTGGAATTTCACTGCACAATTTAAGATGCTGGATTACATTTTTGAGGGCTTCTTGAAGACGATCCCTAACGTCCCTAACGTTCTCAAACTTTATAGCGACAGAATCTTCCTCCTTTTTTAGGTTTGAGATTACCTCAGCTATTGATGTCTGTCGGGGTATGTAGAGCGAGATAAACTCCATTCCTCGCCCCTCCTTGTCTGACAGCCACGCTATGAGCTTCCTCAGTTTGTGCTGTTTAACAGAATTAGAGGTTGCCATCTGGCATCCGTGAAAATGCGTTAATTTTTCAGAAACCAAATTTTACACCTAACATTCAGTTACGGTAGAGACTGATTTATTAGTTTCTCAGAATTACAGCCGATTGGTTCCACTCTCAAAGTTTGGTTTCACAATACTTATTGTGCGCGGGCATCAAAATTTGGCAGTGTGAAGAGACCTGACAGGCATCGGATCGGCAAAAAAGACTACGACGTCTGGTTCATCCGACTCATTCAATGAGTCCCACCTCTTAAACACTATGAACCTATCTTGGGGATATGTTTAAGAAATCAAGGTTAGCAGTGGCTGCTGACAGAACGGTTAAATAGTAACTCGTGAAAGGTTGATATGATCTAGAATGGACTTCTCAAGTCGAACTGTAACAATCAAGTGCTTTGACGGCTCTGACATGATAGCTTATATCGCCACTCCCAAAACTGGCGGCCGGCAGCCTGCCATCATCATCGTCCACGAAGCCTGGGGTCTCAACGAGCAGATTAAGGGTGTCGCAAACAGATATGCGCGGCAAGGTTTCGTCACTTTAGCCCCGCATCTCTTTAGTCGACAGAAAGACCTAATGACCGAGCAAGCCATCGAGAAAGCAATGATGCGTATTTGGCAGATTCCTCCGGAAAAACGCGGCGACCCAGAGGCTGTTCAGAGCTTAATGAAGACGTTGCCTGAAAATGACCAGAAAGTAATCAGCTATTTCTTCACAGGCCGCGAAAACGCCGAAAAAGTCATGGCTCAAGACTTACTTTGCTGCGTAAACTACGTTAAAAACGTGGAAACTGTGGAGCCTGAAAGCCTTGGAATCACTGGTTTCTGTCTTGGCGGTGGACTATCTTATCAGCTCGCAACCATGTACCCGTTCAAAGCGGCGGCTCCCTTTTATGGCGCAAACCCGAAACCACTCGAAGCGGTTGAAAAAATTAGTGGACCTGTATTTGGAGTTTACGCTGGGGAGGACCAGAGAATAACCAGCGGTGTTACCGCCCTTGTGGAAAGTATGATTAAGTACAAAAAAACTTTCCAAATGAAAATCTACCAAGGAACCCAGCACGCCTTCTTCAATGAGACAAGACCTTCATACAATAAGGCCGCAGCCGAAGACGCGTGGACGATGACTTTGGCATTCTTCAACAAGTACCTCAAGGCGACGCAATGAGCAACACCCAAGACCGAACCGACTCAAACCTGCTGTGGGACTGCTTCACCAACTGGTCACTGACCCTCGAGAAAATCAAAAAGCAAAAAACCTCAGTGCAAGAGAACCGTAAACAAGAGAAACTGAAAAATCAACCATTACCGTAGACTCCGCTTAGGTCACTACGAAAAACGGGTCAATAATGAGAAAGCGCAGAACAGGAAGGAGATGGCAAGAAGGATGCAGCCAACTTTCAAAGTCTTTGTTGTCCCATGTTTCATTCTTTCACCGCACCAGTCAAACCCTTCGCTGACGTCAGCGACATGCTCCCAGCTTAGGTGCACGTAAGAGCCTTAGCCTGCATGCCCGCGAACGCGCAAATTGATAATGAAATTGGAAATTTCAATTATTACGATTTGTCGTTTCTTCATGTTTTCCCGCTCATATTTCTTACTGACTAAGCCTTCGGGTGAATACGGATTAACCCTTACTTACATGCTAGTAGCAGCTGCCCTCATAATATTTGCGCCTATTTTCCCCTCTACAGAGATGATTCCGCCCTCTTTTCAAGTATGGGGACGGGCAGCCCCACTGAAGCTTTCCTAATTCATCTTTCGTTTTAAGTCAGTTTTGGGGAGGCTATTCCAGTTGAATTTATTTACTCCTCTTACTAACGGTATCTAATTGAGGTTGCACGACACGAGTAACGGCGACACAGGTAAACTATCAATAGACGACGCTATCATAGATTATCTGTCTAAGAAGAGCATAACTGATCGAACAGAAAAATTGGCACTTGCTCGAATCAGCAGCAAAATGGAAATCAGCAGTGAACAAGCAGAAATAAGCATCAAAAGACTGAGCGCAAAAAACTTGATACGCAAAGTTTACCTGCAGGGCAGAGTTGGTTTTGAGTTGACTCCAAAAGGAAAATCAGCAATCGAAGTTTTAGCAAAAGCCGAAACCGCCCGTATTACTCGACAACTTCAAGAAGCAATACATCAGGAACGAAAAGCAAAGCTGAGATCGGGTACTGTTAACAAAATGAAATCAATTGAAGACGAATGGCAAAGCTACCAAATGCCTGATAGAAAACTGATTGATGAAATAGAGCAAGAAGCCAAAATGTTTCTTGCAGCAACAAAAGAAGTTGAAGGCAAGCAACCTTTTTGTCATGTAGACCCGCAAAACTATGACCGACAATTCTCACAGTACAAACCTCAAATAGAAAACCTGACTGAACAAAACAACAACCTGACCAAAGCAGTAAACAACTATGCAAAAATCAAAAATTATCTTCTGTCAATATCGGTTGACATTGAAAGCATCAATAAAACCATTAACAAGTACGAGCCCATAGCAGAAGCAAAAGACCAGGTAGGTCAACTGAAAGCCTCTCTTGGCAGACTAAAATCAATTCAATCTCAACTAGAAAACTTTGATAAGGATCAATTAACTCAATTCGAACAGCTCAAGAACCAACTTGAAGTAAATTCAAGACTTTTAGAAATTCTAAAGAGACCTACTCACGAATTTACGCCGATAAAAAGGGAAAGCGCAGCAGAAAAAACAACTCTCTACCCCGACCCTGAAGGCCCAATCAAATACGGCCGCAAAACAAGCGGGTACCCATTGGAGGAAAAATGCAGCAAGTGCGGAACAAAGCGAAGGTTGACACCTGTTGACATCGGATAAATACTTGCTTTCTCCTAAACAGAATTAATTTCGTTCAAGCTAACGTCTTCCCCATTGAAGACAACCAAATTGATTTGTTTATAGACAACTGAGAAAAGCCGGAGACACCCTCTAAATATCATCCCATTTGTAATCGTTGCCTTGTCCCGAAGTTAAGTCGATGCTTGTTTAAGTAGGTGCGGGCACCGACCTATCTTGTGCATGTTAGCTGCAGCATGCGTCAACACAAACGAGATTGCTTCTTAAATACTTCAAGTACGATAGGTTTTGTTCATGGGATACCACCCGCAATATGGAAAGGTCAAAGGTAGAGGACGGAAGCGTAGACCCGTAGGTAAATCCATGCGGGAAGAGAAGCATGTTGCTACTATGAAAGAGGCTTCGGACAAAACCTTCAAGCGACTACATAATCTAGGAAGCCAGAAGTTTGGTTCTTCCCCGTTCAGCGAGCACTTCGACCGTTGGCTAGTGAACCTAACAGATGTCCTGTCTGAGTTTGAGTCAAGTCCAAGCATAAGCGTAGACGATCAATTCGTAAAGGAGCGTTCGCAAATACTTTCCAGTGTTAAGATTGAACTTGAGGAAAGACGCCGTAAGGAGGCTTCTCTGGAGGAGGCTGTCAAAAGTCTATCGAGTAGCAAAAATCTTCTTGAGCAAATCAAGGAAGAATATGCTGCAAGGATGAGCGATGTTAAAAGGCAAAAAAAGAGTGAAATCAAGCGTCTGAATAACAGTATTGATAGTCTCAGAGAAGAACTGGATTATATAGTTCGAATGAAAACTGGCCTCTTCAGAGGCATTTCCAAGAAGGATAGGGAGCAGAAAGAGGAAGAGACAACTCAGGAACTGAACACCAGGCAAAGGGAGCTTGAATTAGCCATGCTGAATTTCACTGAAATGCAAGAAAGACTTCGAGATGAGTATGAAAGAAAGAGACAGCCAATCATCGAGCAGGTAACAGATCGCCAGAAAAAGATCGAGAACTTGGAGACCGATGGTTCTCTAGAAGACAGATGGTTTGCTTGTGAAGCCCTCGTAGATGCAGTGAATGCACTTCTCCAAAGAAAAACGCTCCAGCTTCATTAGCCCGCTTAAGGCTGCCCACTCCAGTATTTTCCGAGTTGCTGACGATTTTTTAAGTTCTTGACCCACGAGTGGTATGCATAAGTTTCTTAAGCAGCCGCTTTTCAGTCTAGTGGCGAGTGATTGTTTATGGTTATCGCTGGAAAAATTTTTAGGTTCTCTCAACCCGTGTCCATAGCGGATATTGCCTCAAAACTTAACGGTTACCACGTTGAAACGCCCTTTCAGGAAGGCGACTATAATTTTACGCTCATAAGTGAAGTGGTAGGTCTCCAGCAGAAAGCGAACCTGCTCAGCGGCGTCTACTCCAACGACTACGTGATGCATGTTTTTCACCGCGGTGCAAGCGCACCCTTGCCTCGAACTGTCGAAGCCATGTTCAGCTTCTCCGAAATTCAAGGCACAACATTCCTAACAGTGGTGGAGAAGAAACGCATCGCCAACTTCGTAGCCAACAAACTCAGCGAATTCCTCTTTGAAAGAGTCGGCGTGATAGTCGAAGCCCGCATTCCGCCTGAAACCCTCAAAGAATTCCACCTTAAGAACTCTGAAGACACGAAGATAACCTTCTTCGACGACGTAGACATACCCAACGTGGATAAACTGTCGCTGTACGGACCCGACCTTTCAAACACCCAACTCTTCGACGACTACACCAAACACGGCAACCTCTGGTACATCGTCGTCAAATCCAAAGAAACTGGTTACGTCGTCGGCATTACACGAGACGCATCAGTCACCATATTCAACACCACAGACAAAAACAAATACGTCGAATACATCACCAAAGAAATATACCCCATAATCATAGCTGCATCAAAATAGATATGTGTACACCGTCGCCCAGAAACACATTAGGCTACCAGAGTTTCCATGGCAAGTCGTCCATGTACTCGTTTAATGTGCGGATTGAGTTGCCATTTTGATCTTTCTGCTTTAACACTTCCACTAGCGCAGCGGCTAACTGCAAGTTCGTTATGACCGGCACGTTGAATTCTACTGCTTGGCGTCGGATGATGTATCCGTCGGTTAAAATGTCTGAGAAACTGTTCTGTCTATTGGCTATGGGCACGTTAATTACTAAGTCGATTTTGCGCTCCTGCAAGTAATCCAGAATGTTAGGGTTAGCTTGAGTTTCCTTAACCTTGTAGAGCACAGTAGCATTAACGCCCGCTTCATTGAGAACCATAGCAGTGTGCGCGGTCGCGTAGATTTTGAAGCCCATGTCAGCAAAAGCCTTTGCTATTGGCACAACTCTTTTTTTACGTTCTTCATTGCCACCAACGCTTATGAATACCGTACCGTCTTTTGGTGGAATGTTGAATTCTGCAGACTGCAACGCCTTGGAGAAGGCGTCTGAGAAGTTTTCCCCTAAACACGCCACCTCACCAGTGCTGAGCATTTCAACTCCGAGAACTGGGTCAGCACCGCTTAAGCGCATAAAGCTGAACTGTGGAACCTTAACACCAACGTGAGGTGCAATAGTCATCGGTGACAGCTGAACTCCGTCAATTTTTTTGCCTAGCATGGCCAAAGTGGCGAGTTCAATGAGGTTTATTCCGCGTGTTTTGCTGACAAACGGCATCGAACGCGATGCTCGTAGATTGCATTCAATGACATTAACCACGTCATCTTTAACAAGGTATTGGATATTGTAAGGCCCGTGAATATTGAGAGCTTTAACTATTCTTATTGTGCAATCCTCAATCTTCTTCTGAACCTCAACCTTTAATGCTTGAGGCGGGATGGTCATGGTTGCGTCGCCGCTGTGGACGCCAGCGTTTTCAACATGCTCCATTATAGCCCCAATCAAAACAGTTTCACCGTCAGAAACGCCGTCTACCTCAACTTCTTTGGCCCGATTTATGAATTTGCTTATAACTACCGGGTGATCACGTGAAACCTTCGCCGCTAACTTGAGGAAATTCTCCAGTGACTCCTCATTGTAAGCTACACGCATCGCTGAACCAGACAGCACGTAGCTGGGTCGCACAATAACTGGATAACCGATTTTCTCTGCAAAACGTTTTGCCTCGCTAATTGATAGAAGTTTACTCCAGCTTGGCTGAGAAATTTGGAGTTGGTCTAGAAGCGCGCTGAATTTTGAGCGGTCCTCAGCCAAATCCACGTCTTCAGCGGAAGTACCCAGCAGTTTTACTCCAGCATTAGAGAGGCCCATTGCTAAATTGTTTGGAATTTGACCGCCGACGCTGGTGATGACGCCAAGCGGGTTCTCTTTCTCATAAATGTCCAAGATGCGTTCGTTTGTTAGTTCTTCAAAGTACAGTTTATCTGAAACGTCGTAGTCTGTGGAGACTGTTTCTGGGTTGTAGTTAACCATTATTGCTTCTTGAATACCGTTTTTCTTGAGCGCCCAAATTGTGTTGACGCCGCACCAGTCAAACTCTACGCTTGAGCCTATTCTGAAGACGCCTGCGCCTAACACGATAACTTTGCTTTTGTTGCTTGTTAATTCAATGTCGTCTTCGTCTCCACCGTAAGTCAGGTAGAGATAGTTTGTTTTCGCTGGCCATTCAGCTGCCAACGTATCTATCTGCTTAACTACTGGCAGAATGTTTGCACTTTTTCTAAATGTTCTAATTGTAGATTCATCGGTGCATTGGCATTTGGCGATTTGCTCATCTGAGAAGCCTAAGCGTTTGGCTTCACGAACCACTTCAGCTGCATAGCTCTCTGCAAGGTTTAGCTGCCGCAGATCTGCTTCCATGTTAATAATATTTTGGATCTTATGCAGGAAGAATGGGTCAACACCGCTTAAACGGTAGATTTCCGCGATGGGTATGCCCATTTTTAACGCTTTAACAATCTTGTAGAGCCTCTCGTCAGTCGGGTTTGCAAGCACATCGCGTATTCTCTCTTCAGGCTCAAGCTCTGAATCTTCAGGGTTGCAAACTAAACCTATTTTGCCGGTGTCCAGCATGCGCACAGCTTTTTGCAATGCCTCTTCAAAGCAGCGGCCAATAGCCATCACTTCCCCGACTGAACGCATCTGGGGACCAATGTGGCGGTCGGCGTTTTTGAATTTCTGCAAGTCCCAGCGTGGAATTTTCACGGTTATGTAGTCTAAGGCTGGTTCAAAGCATGCTGTGGTGACTTCTGTCACTTTGTTTATGAGTTCTGGAAGCAAATAGCCCAAGGTTAGTTTTGTTGCTATGTAAGCCAAGGGGTAACCAGTTACTTTGCTTGCGAGAGCCGAACTTCTGGACATGCGGGAGTTAACTTCGATTACACGGTACTCTTCTGATTTCGCATTCAATGCCCATTGGATGTTGCATTCGCCGACGATGCCTAAGCTTCGTATAGCGCTTATTGAAGTTGACCGAATATGATGGTACTCACGATTTGATAGGGTTTGCGAGGGAGCTACGACTATTGAGTCTCCAGTGTGGACACCCATAGGGTCGAAGTTTTCCATGTTGCAGACGGTTAAGCAGTTGTCTGCGTAGTCGCGCATGACTTCATATTCGACTTCTTTCCAGTGCCCAACGTACTCTTCAATGAGGATTTGGCTTATTCGGCTTTGGGCTAAACCAACAGTTGCTATCGCCTTTAATTCTTCAGGGGTATGAGCTACGCCCGCACCTTTGCCGCCAAGAGTATACGCAACCCTAATTATAACTGGGTAACCAATCTCGTCAGCAACTTCCAAAGCCTGCTTGACACTTGTTGCTGACTTGCTTTTTAATGGAGGCACGCCTGCTTTGAGCATTGCTTGTCGGAAACGTTCACGGTCGCCCGCATCCTCTATCGCATGAATCGGCGTACCTAAAACCTTGACATTGTACTTTTGCAGGATGCCTTTTTTCTCAAGTTCTAAACCGCAGTTTAATGCGGTTTGTCCACCGAAGCCCAACAGGATGCCGTCGGGGCGTTCTTTTTCAATAACTTTCTCGACATATTCAGGTGTGACTGGAAGAAGATACACTTTTCCTGACAGCCGCGGGTCAGTCTGAATAGTGGCAATGTTAGGATTAACCAAGACGCTTTCTATGCCTTCTTCCCGCAGAGCCTTAAGGCATTGACTTCCCGAGTAATCAAATTCGGCTGCTTCCCCGATTTTTATGGCGCCACTGCCAAGAACCAGCACTTTCTTTATCCAGTCAAACTTTGGCACGCTTATGTGACCTCCAACGTTTTTGCAAACTTATCAAACAGCAATTCAGTATCGTATGGTCCTGGCGAGGCTTCTGGGTGCCATTGTACAGCAAAGACCGGCTTGTTTTTGTGTTTGATACCTTCCGTGGTTTTGTCATTGGCGTTTATGAACCAAGTTTCCAACGGCGTTTTCTTTAGAGATTCTATGTCTACAGCGTAACCGTGATTTTGAGTCGTAATATAGCAACGGCTGCTGTTAAGGTCTAGGGCTGGTTGGTTTTGGGCTCGGTGACCAAACTTTAACTTGTAAGTGTCTCCGCCCAACGCCAGCGCCAGTATTTGGGCGCCAAGGCAAATGCCCATAAATGGAACCTTATCAACCACTTCGCGCACACACTCGATTGTTTTCACGCATTTTTTGGGGTCGCCTGGACCGTTGCTTAAGAAGACACCGTCAGGATTGTAAGCCAGGACTTCGCTGGCTGAAGTGTCATAGGGCACACGTATAACGTTTATGCCTCGTTTAAGCAGGTTACGGATGATGCTGTATTTGGCTCCGCAGTCAAGTAAGACAACGGTTTTTTTGCCATTCACACTGTATTTAATGGGCTGTTTCACTGAAACTTCCTTAACCAAATCAGTCAAGTTGGGGTCAGCAATGTCTTTGCCCATCTTTAAGAGAGCATCCAAATTGGGCTCTTCGTTTACATCGAAAACCTCCAAGATTCCGAGCATGACACCGTGGGTTCTAAGTTTCTTTGTTAAGCGTCTGGTGTCGACTCCGTATATTCCTGGGACGCCTTCGTCTAGTAGCCACTTGTCTAGGGTTCTTGTTGACGCCCAATGATACGGTTCGTGGCATAACTCGTGAATTACTAAGCCTTCTACCTGTATGTGGTCCGACTCGAAATAGAGCGGAAGGCCTAGGTTTAACTCGTTTGATGGAACGCCATAGTTGCCTACAAGCGGGTAAGTCAGGGTTAAAACTTGACCTTTATACGATGGGTCAGTAAGCGCTTCTGGATAACCGACCATCTGGGTTGAGAATACCACTTCGCCAGAGATTTTTCCTGTTGCTCCAAAACCGTTACCGAAAAATGACGTTCCGTCTTCAAGAAGCAGAATCGCTTTTTTATTTTTGTTGGACGTGCAATGTTGTGGGACCAAAGCCCTATTCTACCTATAAGTTTGGATTTTTAAGTCTTGTGTTTAATTGAGGGTTTGAAAGAGAGTAAGATTCTACGATGGAGTTGAGTCTACTTTCTGCGTTAGCAAGGTTCCGTTTAACTTCATCTATGTTGTCTTTGGAACTTACCATGTTCTTTTTTCGTGCTGCGATGGCTCTTTCAACCTCGACGGGTGAAGGACCACCTTGTACTTTATATGTTTCGATTATTTTGCGTAGATTTATGCATTCAACCAGGTCCTCTTTCTTAACAATTAATTCGATTCCAACCGTTTGCTGAGCTACCTTTTGAAGCAGTTCAGGCGTCGCATCCACCAAAGTTTGCTTTGAATCAATCAGCGACTTGACAAGAGCGCCAACTATCTTGTGCGAGGTTCGGAAAGCAACGTTGTATTTGCGCACAAGCATGTTAGCAAGTTCCGTTGCACCTACAAAGCCTGCTCCAGCTTTGCTTTCAACGTTTGTTGACACTTTCAAGTTAGGCACAAGCCGTGAGAATATGCTCAGTGAGCTGGCTAAGTTGTCTGTTGAAGCCCAAAGTTTCGGCGTTACCTCTTGAAAATCAAGATTATACGTCGATGGCAGACTTTTCAGGGCAGCAGCCGAAGCCACGAAATCACCAAGTGCATAGCTGGCTCTTGCACGGATAACTTCAAGCACTTCTGGATTCTTTTTTTGCGGCATGATGCTGCTGGTTGATGTAAAATCGTCAGGCAACTCGACTGTGCCGAACTCTTGCGAGCTCCAGATTATCAAATCCTCAGCTAAGCGGCTTAAATTCACTGCAAGTAACGTTAAAGCAGCTTCGGTTTCAAGTATGAAATCTCGGCTTCCAACCGCATCAATTGAGTTCTCCAACACCGCTTTGAAGCCTAAGAGCTCAGTTGTTCTTTTGCGGTTTATCGGGAAACTTGTTGTTGCTAATGCTCCAGCGCCAAGGGGGCACAGGTTAACCCGTTCATAAGCACCCTGAAGTCTCTCTAAGTCCCGCTCTAACCCTTGAACATGCGAGAGCAAGTAATGAGCAAATGTAACGGGTTGTGCAGGTTGCAGATGAGTGTACTCCAAAATGACCGTGTCGACGTGTTTGCTGGCTGTGTCTAAGAGGCTTTTCTGCATCTCCAAAACCTTAAGCATCAATTCAACGAGTTCATTTCGGAGTTGCATGCGGATAGCGGTTGCGACTTGGTCGTTTCTGCTTTTTCCGATGTGCAGGTTGCCGCCGACTTCAGGTCCAGTTTCCTTAAGCACGGCTTCTTCAACTGCCATATGAACGTCTTCAGCGGCAGGGTCAAGCTTAACGTTGGACAGCTTGGAAAGAGCCTTTAGGATTTTTGCTCCATCTTGCCGCCGTATTATTTTCTGCTCCATCAGCATTACAACGTGGGCTTTGTTGATGTCAACTACAGCCGTGGCTAAGCGCTCATCATCTTTTCGTGAAGAAGTAAACTTGGCAACATCTTCACGCACAGACGTTAGCCGTCCGCCACGCAGTATCTTTGACACTTACTCACCTCCAGCTTACTCACCATTTGCTCAGGTTTTCTTGGTTTTCTCAGCCGCTTTTTTGCTCGACTTTTTGAGAGCATTGTACATTCTTGTTTGGAGTCCCCACAATTCAATGAAGCCTTTAGAGTAGGACTGGTTGAACGTGGTTTTGATGTTGTAGTTGGCAAGGTTTTTATCGTAGAGCGACATTGGCGAGGAGCGTCCGATAACTTGCATGCCGCCTTTGTAGAGTTTAAGTTTGACTTCTCCAGTGACGTTTTCTTGTGACTTATTGATGAAAGCGTCAAGGTCATCTTTCAGTGGGTCAACCCATAAACCAGCGTAAGCTAAGAAAACCCACTCTGCGTCGACTTGCTGTTTAAACAGGACTTGGTGCCGTGTCATAACCAGTTTTTCAAGGTCTTTGTGGGCTTCCAGAATTACTGTGGCTGCTGGGCACTCGTAAACCTCGCGTGATTTTATGCCGACGAGGCGGTCTTCAATGTGGTCTATGCGTCCGACGCCGTGTTTGCCAGCGATTTTATTCATCGTTTCGATAAGTTCGAGCGGCTTCATGCTTTCATCGTTAACGGCTACTGGCACACCGCCCTCAAATTTTAAGGTGACCAGTTCTGGCTTGTTTGGCGCTTTTTCGGCTGAAACCGTCCATTCGTAAGCGTCTTCAGGCGGCGCTTGGCTTGCGTCTTCAAGTAGTCCGCATTCGATTGCTCTTCCCCAGAGGCTTGCGTCTATGCTGTACTTTTTGGCTGCGTTAGAGACGGGGATGCCTTTGGTTTTTGCGTAAGCGATTTCTTCTTCGCGTGTCATGCCCCACTCGCGTACTGGCGCAATAATTTTTTTGTCGGGCGCTAAAGAGCCGAGTGTCACGTCAAAGCGTACTTGGTCGTTGCCTCTTCCTGTGCAGCCGTGAGCTAGTGCTGTGGCGCCTTCTTTTTCGGCAACTTCAACCATCTTTGAGGCGATTAATGGTCGCGAGAGGCTTGTGCTTATCGGATACTTCCCTTCGTAGAGGGCGTTAGCTTTTATGGCTGGAAAAATGTAGTCTTTTGCAAATTCGTCTTTGGCATCGATTGGAAAATGTTTGAGAACGCCGAGTTTTTTGGCTTTTTCCTCAGCAGCTTTGAGGTCTTCTTGTTGGCCAACATCCACGGTTACGGTTATTACTTGCGCGTTGTATTTTTCTTGGAGGTACTTGATTAATACGGATGTGTCCAATCCGCCTGAGTATGCTAACACGATTTTTTCGGTTATTTTTTGCTCCCCCTTTTTTTGTTCTGAATTATTCCCCTAACCTTCAAGGCTGTATTTTTAAACATTGTGACTTTTTTGTTACTTAATAAAATTTAAATGTCCCATTTGATACAATAGGTTACCATTATGACAATAGCTCAAAACGTAAGAAACTACCTGCGAAACAAACCATACCTGCTGGAAGCCCTAGAAAAAGGCATAGTAAACCTGAGCGAGTTATCAAGACAAATAAAAAAAGATTTGAAAACCGATGACATAAGCGCCATAAAAGCCGCCTTGCGCCGGTACTCAGAAGAACTACAAAAGCACAAGCAGAAAAGAGAAGAAAAAGTGCTCCAACTCCTGAAACGAAGCGGCATAGCCGTTTATGACCGAAAATCCGTCATGATAACGAGTAAAGAAATTAATTCCAAAGATGGTATGAAAGTTGATTTAATGGGTAAATTCGTTTACCTTCTGGACAGGAGCGAGTTGCCTGAACGCATAAGCGCTCTCGTTAAACATGATAACTGCACCATGCTGGTAGTTCATTCACCTGAGGAACTGGAGGTGACGCCGGGAGTTGTGGCTTTCTTAGCCTCATTGCTGGCAGAACAGAACGTGAACATTATTGAGTTCATTTCCTGTTGGACTGAAACTATAATTGTGGTTGAGAAAAAAGACAGCTTAAAAACTTATGAGGTTTTGTCTAGCATGGTGGGTTAAGAAGCTTTATGGGAACAACAAAATTAATAATGCCGCAGTTGATACTTCAGCTACAGCCTGTGTTACCATGCTGTGAAAAGGCGTTTATCTAATGGAGATTGAAACAATGACACATCAAGAGTGCATAAACTGCAAAGCAAGATACGACATAGATGAGATCATTTATTTCTGCAAGAAATGCGGAGACATCCTTGAAATAAAATTCGACTTTAAAGAGTTAGCAGAAACCCTCAAAGACAGCGACTGGAAAACAAAGCCCCTGTCTGTTTGGCGATACCGCGACTTCATGCCCATCCACGAAGCCGCACGCATAGTCACTCTGAACGAAGGCGGAACGGGTCTGCACCGTTCCCAACGCTTAGGCGACGAATTAGGACTAAAGCAACTGTACGTTAAGAATGAGGGCGAAAACCCCACAGGCAGCTTTAAAGATCGTGGCATGACCGTGGGCGTCACGAAAGCCGTTGAGCTCGGTGCAAGGCATGTAATCTGCGCTTCAACAGGCAACACTTCCGCAAGCTTAGCCGCTTACGCTGCAAGGGCAGGAATCAACTGCACTGTTCTTATTCCTTCTGGTAAGATTGCTTATGGCAAGTTGGCGCAAGCGATGATTCACGGCGCCAAAGTCTTGCAGGTCAGGGGAAACTTTGACCAAGCCTTAGAGTTTGTGCTCAAACTTGCTGAGAAACATAAGAGCATTTACCTGCTTAACTCGATTAACCCTTTCCGAATTGAGGGACAGAAATCCTTAGGCTTTGAAATCTGCGAGCAACTAAACAATGAAGCACCCGACAGAATAATCATACCCGTCGGCAACGCTGGAAACATAAGCGCCGTCTGGAAAGGCCTAACCGAATTCCACCAGCTCGGCTACATAAAGACGCTGCCCAAAATGACAGGCATACAAGCAGCCGGGTCAGCGCCCATTGCACAGGCGATTAAAAGTAACAGCGACAAAATAATCCCAGTTGAGAAACCCGAAACCATAGCCACCGCCATCCGAATCGGCGCACCAGTAAGCTGGAAGAAAGCCGTCAACGCCATCCGCGAATCCCATGGAACCGCTGAAACCGTAACCGACGAAGAAATCTTAGAAGCACAGAAGATGTTAGCGCGCATTGAGGGCATTTTCGTAGAGCCAGCAAGCGCCTCATCCATCGCAGGGCTCATAAAGCTTGTGAAGAACGGCACTATCGGTAAGGATGAACGGGTAGTCTGCATCACGACTGGGCATGGGCTGAAAGATCCTGATACAGCCATTAAGCAATGCGAAAAACCATTAGAAGTTGATGCGGAAATTTCCGCTATTGAGCAGGCTTTAGGATTAAAATCCCAAATGGCAATTTCATTTGCAAGGTGAACATGAAAATGAGGATTATCTTAGTTGGCTTTGGCGTAGTTGGGAAGGGTGTAACTACCATTCTTGCTCGTAGATACGCAGAAAAAGTTAAGGATTACGGGTTTAACCCAAAAATCGTTGCTATCGCCGATATAGACGGGGCCGTCATAGACCCAAGAGGTCTAAGCCCTGAAAAGCTGGAAGAACTTAAACAAAGGGGGTTTCCAATATCCGCGGACCCTGAGTTTGGGCACCCACGAATGCCTGTGTTAGATGTTATTGAGCAGGTTGAAGCAGAAGTGGTTGTTGAAGTCACACCTGTCAACATCAAAAATGCTGAACCAGCCCTATCATATATCACTAAAGCGTTTAAAACAGGGAAACACGTTGTCACCACCAACAAAGGACCATTAGCCTTAGCAATGCCAGCCCTCACAGAACTAGCTGATTATAACAATGTTTACCTACGATTCAGCGGAACAGTCGGCGGTGGAACACCCATGCTAGAGTTTGCGAAACGATGCCTCGCAGGAGACAAAATCCTGGCCATACGAGGCATACTTAACGGCACAACTAACTACATACTAACTGAAATGTCTCAAAATCGCGTAACCTTCCAAGACGCGCTAACAAATGCGCAGAAGCTTGGTTACGCCGAGACAGAGCCATCCATGGATATTGACGGATTTGATACCGCCTGCAAAGTAGTCATTCTGGCGAACTGGATAATGAACAAAAAAGTGACCTTAAAAGACGTGGACAGAACAGGCATCCGCGACGTATCTTTACAGGCTCTTGATGAAGCTTCAAAGAGGGGCAATACAATCAAGCTCATAGGTTCAATAGACAGCAACAAGCCAACAGTTAAACCCATGGAAATAGCTAAAAACAACCCCTTATGCGTCAGCGGAGTCCTAAATGCGATAACTTTCTCTACCGAATACGCTGGAGAAGAAACCCTAATCGGCAAAGGCGCAGGCGGAATTGAGACTGCCAGTGCAGTTTTAAGAGACCTCTTAGACATAAGATATAAGTTAGCAAACCGACTGCTAAATAATTACTCGGAGCCCTAAGCATGAAAATAGTCATGAAGTTTGGCGGCAGCAGTGTAGCTTCAGGCGAAAACATACACCATGTAGCTGATATAGTAACTCAAAGTACCAAGAACGACTGCAGAGTCACCGTGGTCGCATCAGCATTGGCAGGAGTAACTAACAGCCTTATTGAAGTTGCTGAGCAAGCAAAGGGAAGCGAAGAAAAAAGAAGCGATGAAAAACACGTTCAAGCTTTCACCAAGGAACTTTTAGAGATGCATCTGGTTGCAATCGCATCAGCCATAACCAGCAAGCCAATACAGAAAGAAGTAACACAAATCACCGAGAGAACAATCGTTGAACTTGAAAAAGTTCTAACAGGCATATGCTATGTTGGCGAGCTTACGCCGAAATCTAAAGATTACGTTTTATCCTTCGGCGAAAGGTTATCTGCACCCATCATTTGGGGAGCCATAAAAGACCGCAAGCTTGAAACACAATGGTTCACAGGCAAAGAAGCAGGCATAGTAACAGATTCCAACTTTGGCGAAGCAGATCCACTCATGAACTTCACCACTCACTTGGTCCGCGAAAGGCTCGCGCCATTACTTGAGAAAGGCGTGATTCCAGTTGTAACAGGGTACATTGCCGCTAACCAAGATGGAATAGTGACCACTGTTGGACGCGGCGGATCAGACTACACAGCCACGATTTTAGGTGTGGCATTAGACGTTGACGAAGTATGGATATGGACCGATGTTGATGGCATAATGACGGCTGACCCAAAAATAGTTCCCTCAGCCAAAATGCTACCGCAACTCAGTTACCAAGAAGCTACGGAAATGGCGATTTTCGGTGCAAAAGCCATGCATCCACGCGCTTTAGAACCAGTAATCAAAGAGAACATTCCCGTTAGAATACGCAATGTTTTCCGCCCGGAAAACCCTGGCACATTAATAACCCAAGAACCCGACGCTAAAGCAAAAGAAGTCGTCAAAGCCGTAGCAATGATAAAAGACGTTGCCATGCTAAACATTAATGGCGCAGGAATGGTAGGTGCACCTGGAAGTTACGCTAAAGTGTTTGATGTTTTAGGCAAAAACAACATTAACGTTATGATGATTTCCACCGCCGCTTCGGAAGCTAACATTTCAATGATTATTCGCCGAGGACTTTTAGGCAGGGCTATTAGCAACCTTGAAATTGCACTCTTAGACAGAGGCGGCTTAGTCAGTGAAGTTACAGCAGAAGACGATGTTGCCGTAATAGCTGTTATGGGCGCCAACATGAAAGGAACCTTAGGCGTAGCCTCAAAAATCTTCACCACAGTCGCCAAAAAAGGCATAAACATCCGCATGATTGCACAAGGCAGCTCAGAACTAAACATTTCATTCGTTGTCAAAGAAAAAGACGGCACCGCGGTAGTCCGAGCCATCCACGAAGAATTCAACTTAGACAAGATTTAGCTTTCACAGCGATAAAGCGACCTCAAGTTCAATTGAGGGCAAGTTTTTTCGGACGATTAAATTTCCCATCCAACTTTCATTATTCTTTGTTAATAACGTCTCGTGCTTCAGAAAAATCGGGCAAGATTTAATAGACTAATTGAACAGGCTTGAAGGTGTCATGAGTCTTAGTATGAATGAATTTCTGCAGAAAGCTTCATGTCGTTCAATGGTTGGTCTTAAGATGAAACATTTTGATCTCTAGATTATTTTTGCGCTTCAATAAAAGATATGGATGGCTATGCAAATAAGCTCTCAAAAATGAAAACGAGAAGTTTTTCAAAGCTAGCTTTTTGTAGATAGCTTCGGTTGTTCTCGATCTGCAGTGTCTTGGCTATATAATCAGAATTACGATAACAACAACCAAGGCAATTACTGCGGCAATGAGTATATTGTTTGTCCTTTCTAATCTTTTAACCGTATTTTCTAAATTTTCCATTTTTTCATTTCTCCATAAACTGAGCAATTTTCCATTCTTCAGCATCAAATAAATGCCAAAATAATCAAAACGAGCGTAAGTACTGATAAACCAACGACCGCGTAGCTCAATTGCTCGTTTCTTCTCAAAGCTTTTTGGAGCCGATTTGACAGTTGCGAATCATAATTTCCGCCAGACCATGGAGTAGAGCTAGAACCAGAAGATTGGCCGGATGAATTCGGTTGAGACTGAAATGGTGTATACGCCTGAGGCTGTGAAGAAACCAAAGAAGCTCCACATTTACCACAAGCAATTGCGCCGTCAGGAACGGTCGCACCACAATATGGACATATAGGCATTCAAATCAACTTCCTTTTCCAAACCAATTTACATTAATCACAAATCACGTTTCAACATTATTTTATCAACCGAGCAGTAATATATAAACAATACTTGTTGTTTTTACCTTCTTCCATTAAAACTTGTTTTTCATCGTTAACGGTTGCATGCATTTTCCAAGGAAACCAAAGTTTTCAGCGTGGAAAAGATGGCTTTCGCAGTGGCAGTCTGAGCATCCGAAACCAGCAATGGGCTCAGCGTTCTCCTTCAGTAGCCGTGCGATTTTGCATTCTTTTGCCTTGTCGCCCTGCGTAAAGTAGACGCCGATTACCTTTGCCGCTTCGTCGTTTAGCAGGTAGTCGATATGCCAGAATATGGGTTTGTCTTTGCTTTGGTGCCTCTTTACTCTTAGCTCCAAGTTGTTTTGTGCTGAACCAACATAAGCATACAAGCCCTCTGGGAAGGTCAACAAGCCCAAGGCACCGATGTTTACGCTGATTGTTTTGTTTATTTTGACGATCAGTACGTATATGCCCTTCAACAGTTACTCCTAAAGAAAGCATTATCCTTCAAGGCTTAATGTTTTTCTTGTTTTATTCCAAGCTGTTCAAGCATCACCATGAGGCTGTTAGTTGGTGGAAGGCATGTTTGGTTTTGGCAGACGTAAGCGGTTGCTTTGCCTTCGATTTGCTCGTAACCTAAACCTGCTTTGCTTGGAAACTTAAATGCAATAACCGTGGTTGGCAGGTAGTGCTTCCTTAGTGCATTCAGCATTTCTTCTGTGTCTTTTTCCTTTAAATCGCCTACCAAGGTCACGCTGTAGGATGAGCCGATTAGAAAGTCAGTTGCGGAAAGAAAGAACGTGTACGCTTCAGGCGCGCCCTCTATTTCTCGCGCGAATATTCTGGTCATTTGGGCTGCCATCGTGTCGTATATGGGTTCGTCTGTTAAGCGGCTGAGCCATAGCAGATTATGTAACGCTACTGAGTTGCCTGAGGGAGTCGCACCGTCGTATAGTTGCTTGATTTTTGGCATGTCGGCTTCGCTGTTTTTTGTTTGGTAGAAACCTCCGTTTTTGTCATCCCAAAACTTCGCCACCATGGTCTTGGTTAAATCAGCGGCCGCCTGGAGATATTTGTCTTCGAAGGTTGCCTCGTAGAGTTCGATTAGCCCGAAAACGAAGAAGGCATAGTCGTCCAAGAAGCCTTCTATGGCAGTTTCGCCTTTTGCGTAGCGGTGATGGAGCACACCATCTTTGAGCATTTGGTTTAGGATGAAGTCAGCAGTTTTCTTTGCAGCTTCCACGTAATTCGCTTCATTGAGAACACTGCCTGCTTTTGCTAACGCCGAAATCATTAAGCCGTTCCAGTCAGTTAACACCTTATCATCTATCGCTGGAGGCACCCGTCTTTTTCTTGCCTCAAAAAGCACTTCTCTTACGCTGTGCAGACGGTCGACAAGCTCCTGCAGTGTTAAGCCTTTGTATGATGCAAGCTCCTCTAAGGGTTCAGCGATGTGGAGTATGTTTTTGCCGCTTTGCCTTCCCACTTCAAGAAAGTTGCCTTCTGGCTTTAACCCGTAGATGTGAACTGCCAATTCAGCATCGACAGGAGGCAGGGTGTCAAGCACTTCATCCATGGTCCAGAGGTAGAATTTGCCTTCTTCGCCTTCTGTGTCGGCGTCTTGCGCTGAGTAAAATCCTCCTTGGATTAAAGCTAAATCGCGTAGGGTGTAGTCTAGGGTTTCTTTGGCTGCAAGTGCATAGCGTTTAGCGCCTGTTGACTGGAAAGTTTCCGTGTAAGTCATCGCTATGAGTGCTTGGTCGTAGAGCATTTTTTCAAAGTGGGGAACGAGCCATTTCTCATCGGTGCTGTATCGGTGGAAACCGAAGCCTAACTGGTCAAATATGCCGCCTAGCCGCATCTGCGTGAGCGTTTTTTCAACCATGGATAAAGCGTTTTTTTGACCTGTTCTCGCATAATAGCGCAAAAGGAATAGGATGTTGTGGGGTCTTGGGAATTTTGGTGCACCGCCAAAACCGCCGTGTTCATTGTCGAAATCAAGTGTTAAGCGGTCGTAGGCGTCTTGCAGAACCGTACTTCCGAGTTCTTTTTGAGGTGTTCTTTTCTCCATCACTTCTATGCGGCCCTTTATGTCCGCGCCCACCATTTCCAGTTGCGAGCGTTGCAATTTCCATATTTGCACGACTTGGGGAACAAGATCCACCATGCCAACCAATCCGGCTTGACTGTGTTTGGGTATGTAGCTTGCGGCAAAAAACGGGTTTAGCTTGGGCGTCATCAGTATGTTGAGTGGCCAACCGCAGTTTCTGCCCATAGCTTGACAAACAGCCATGTACACCGCGTCTAAGTCGGGCCGCTCTTCACGGTCAACTTTAATGCACACAAACGCCTCGTTCAGCAGGTCTGCGACTTGTGGATCACTGAAGCATTCTTCTTCCATGACGTGGCACCAGTGGCAACTGGCGTAGCCTATGCTGAGGAAAACGGGTTTGTCTTCAGCTTTAGCTTTATCCAGGGCTTCTTGACCCCATGGATACCAGTCTACTGGGTTATAGGCGTGCTGAAGAAGATAAGGACTTTTTTCATTTATCAACCTGTTAGGCTTTTTTTTATGATTTGACTGCAAAAAGGGGCCTTCCTACTTTCTTTATGAGCCCATCGTTTTTATTAAACTGTTGGATTCAAAGTTTTGATTTTTAATTAGTGTTCAGGGTTGCTCTGAAAATGGGTTAAAGTGTTAAGCATAAATTGAGTGTTGAATTTTTTTTTTAACAAAAAAAGAAGGAAGATTATTGTTATGTTACCTTGACTTTTCGTTTTTGTTTCGGCATTTTTTTGGGAAGAGAAATTTCTAGAACGCCGTCGGTCAGGTTGGCGGTGACTTCATCGACCTTTATTTCTTCCGGCAGGTCTACTACTCTATAGAATGTTTGGCATGCTCGTTCCTTGCATAAGTATTCGTGTGCTTTCCTGTCATATTTCCATCCTACTTCGCCTGTTATAGCTACAAAGTTGTCTTGCACATCGATTTCGATGTTTTCTTTTTTGAAGCCGGGCATTTCCACCTTCAGGAAAAAGTCTTTTTCTCTATCTTCTAGGTCCATTGCCGGAACCCGGGTTTCCGGCATAAGAGAAAACGTGCTAGCCCAAGTTGAGGGAAAGAGGAGGTCTTCAAAATCGTTTCTGAATCTTTCGAATGTGTCGTCAAACGCCTGATAAAGGTCTGAAGGGACAGTTGGGGCTACAACGGATGGCTTCTTCGAGGGCTTGCTGATTTTGGATGGCTTCTTTTTTGTGATCGCTAATTCGGTTTTTTTAGAAGCTGCTTCTTCGACTGGTTTTTTCTTTTCAGTCATAAAAATTCGCCTATAACATAATTATTTCTTGAGGAATTTATTGTTTGCTTATTCAGCTAAGCATCTCGGCGCGTCAGAATATTTGTTTGCCGCCGTTGAAGCGGGCGCGCACCAAATTTCTGCACAGTAAAATGTGTTTTATTTTTTTGTTAAGGTTTGTGGGTCGATCAGGCTGGTTTTTCCGTTTTTGCCTATGACGTATAATTGAAAATCGTATTCTTTACAGTAATTTTTAAAATCTCTGTATTGTGTTTTGTTCCCTTCAAAATCTTTCTCATTTACTATTTGGCAAATTCGTTTTAGGCAACCTTTATGTGCCAAAACATCTGGAATGACACCGCCGACCTCGGAAGGTTTTTCCCAGCCTTCGGTGTTCGCCTTTACTAGCCAGTTGTCTTTTTTGAGATCTTCAGCAATAGTTCTTACGCATTGGTCATGAGTGTTTGGTTCCTCAGATTTTTTCTTGGTCACTGTCTACACCTATTGATTGTTGTTAAGAAATGTTTATTTAAAGATTTAAACAGCCGACCTGCCTTTTTCTGAATAAAGATGCAAAAAAGACTTCCTATTCCATAATGAGTCTGCCGTTTTATTAAACTGCTAGTGAAAAATCAGGGGCAGACTAAATTTTAGTTTACACACACTATTACCTTTCAGGAAGTTTAGGGTGGTGGGTAGAGGCTACTGATGTAGGTTAAAAAATAATATTCAATTCTTTTTCTATGGTATTGGTAGGTAGGTAAGATAATGTATGTATTAATTAAATTAAGACACACATTTCAATAAGATACATTCACAAGGGAAAAAGAGAATGTTTCAAGGATTCTTTTTGATTTTATACTCAGCAGAGAAAGCACCAAATTACGCGCATATAGCATTCAGGAAAACTTGCAGCAAATATGCTCGCGCCGAATTGTGCTTAAGATATCGGATTTGGAATTATGTTTACCTTCGAAATAAGTGATTTATGAAGAAATAATATTTAGTACACTGGGTAATTCAAAATGGATGAAATGGATGCACATTTAAGGAACATAAAAGTCACAGTTGAAAAAATAAGAAATCTGGAAACTGAAAACTTCAAAGAGCCAGTTGAAAAACCAAAAAGTTTGGAAACTCAAAACTTCAAAGACATAATTCAAAGACTGAGAAATTTACAAACTGAAAGAAAAAGCCTTTTACTTGAAATTGAAGAACTCAAAAAAATGGCTGAAGCAAAAGCCAATGCCTTAGAAAGCGAAGTTAACGCACTTAGGGAAGAAGTTAATTCTCTAAAAATTCTAATGACTGAAGCAGAACCAAGCGTAAACAAGAGGAAAAGCGAGTCATTCAAAGGAAATCTTACAGCACGCACTGATAAAATGTAACAATCACAAAATAAAAAAAGAGCAGAGTGAATTGAAAAGTTAATTCTTGCCTCCTTTTCTTTCTTACGTTCCAGTTTACCAAGCCCTCGTTCTTGTAACTTATCATCCTACAGCACTAGACTGTCATTCAAGAACGAGCGCTTTAGGCTTAGGTTTTATTAAAATTTAATCAATAAATTGCAAAAATGCAATCCTGTTTAAGATATATCAAATTTGGAATTATTTTTGCGTTCGAAATAAGCGATTTATAAAAAATAGTGTTTTTTGAACATAAATAAAAAGAAAGGAAGCTCAGGTAATGACCAGCTACAAAAGTACAATGGAAAAACTAAGAAATTTAGAAGCTGAAAGAAGAAGCCTTTTACTTGAAATTGAAGAACTCAAAAAAATGGCTGAAGCAAAAGCCAATGCCTTAGAAAGTGAAGTTAACGCAACGGGCGATAAAATGTTAAAAGCTTTAGAATCAAAGAAAAATAAGGATAAGAAAATAATTCGAGCCATAACAAAAATAGAGAGACAGAAAGGTCTTTCATCTGAGGAATTTATTAAAGTTTATAATTCTCTATGGAAAGATGGCCCCTCTGTAAAATTTCAGAACCCTGATTCATGGGAACGCGCACGGGACTACGTTTTCTAACGTGCGCGCCACTAAAGAGGTCTTGCGATAAAGCTCTGCGTGATACTGAGCGTCGTGGATAGGGGTTTACTGCCAAATTCCGTGACATTGAGGGGCGTCTGTATGATCTCGCTGCTGCTCTTGAACACGAAAAGTAGGTAATATGTTGAAGCTGGCAGCGTCACATTGACCATTGCTGAGGGGACATAGCCAGTAGTATAAGAATACGACGTCAAGTCTGAAAAACCAGGGGATTGCCCAGAATATTCTTCTGAGGTCAAGATGTAGAAAGACACGCTGTTGTTCGTAACGAAGCTTCCAGTCAGGATAGAGGGCTTCGGCAGGATTATTTCGCTAGATACCGAGCTTCCTGCGGCATAAGGAGCCGTCAAGCCCTTTCTAAAAAAGCACCCTACACTACTCGAGTAAGATGAAGTAACGATTTGATAAGCTGACAAGACAGCAACTACCGCCAAGATTAAGGCAAAGCCAGCTACCAAAAGTTTCCGCTTCATCAAGAACACCAAATATAGCTGAGTCCGCGCGAATATATCAAGATTCCCCATCTCATCATTAGATATGGCTCAAGTCTAGGCTTGTTTAGGTTTCTTTCCTCTTTGTGGGACTAAATTTTAGTCCAAACTCAAACTTCAGTTAAAAAAAGAGTAGGAGTGGAATGGAAAGGTGGTGTTACTTCTTTTTCAATGCCAAAGCAGCACCTATTACCCCAAGAATCAGACCTACTAATCCTATCACTCCGAAAGTCAAGATGCTCAGTAAAGAGAACACGAGCACAATTAATCCGCCTGCAACTTCTTGTCCAAGCTGGTACAGCAAGACCGCGCCGACTATGATTAGAACTCCGAATACAACAGCGATTGCTCCGACTACTTGGAATGCGATACCCTCGAGAATTCGACGCCTGATTTCATCCTCAATTCCTGAGATGTCCAATGCTCTGCCTTGCAGAGTTCGCACTACGCCCTGTATCAAAATCAATATCCCTGCAGCAAGAGACAAGGCAAATGCGGCAGTCAGGTTATTGCTCTTTGCAGGAGCCGCCAATTGTTTTTTCGCCTCCTTTTCTGCCTCATTAATTTTCAATATTAGTTCTGCAATTTGCTTATTAATTTTACTAGGGCGCGATTTTAAATTTTTGGGATTCTTGGATTCCAGCCTTTTCGAACATTTCTCAAATACTTAGCCAATAAGAGAGCCTCTTCACCGATCATAATGAAGCTAAAATATTAGATTAACTTTGAAATTTTTAGTTTCGCGGAGAGGTTAGATGCCTGAAGGCGCTGTAAATTTGATGATGTTACTTTTTCCTTTGGTTAGCGATGATATTTAGTGAGGCAGTAGTGTTGTTATGGTTTGAACGTCAACGTATTTTTGAGCTTTCGCTTTGAGTTGTTTATCTTCGGTTATGAGTTTGAGGTCTTTTTCTTTGGCAAAATAGATGTAGCTGGAATCGTAAAAGGAGAGTTTCTCGTTTTTTGCGATTTCTAGGATTCTCTGAAAGGTTTCTGCTTCGCTTGTTATCCGGTCGGTCTTCATTAGGATAGTCTGTGCGACCTTTTCCAGTGTCTTGGAATCTTCGGGTGTTAAGAACTTTGTCAGGGTGCTTTCCTTCCAAATCGCATTTCCTACTTCGTAATGGGTCAAATCAAGAACTGTTGAGTCTTGCAAGCATTCGATCACACCTTTGGCAGTGGACTTCTTGATTAGAAACATGAATGCGCTTGCATCTAGGAGGTAGTGCTTCATCGCTGGTCTCTTGATTCCCTTATGGCTCTTACGATTTCATCATCAGGGATTTTATCTAAGATAGTTTTCATTTCGTTAATCGCTTGGGCTAGTTCCACGTCTTCTCGCTTCTTGACTTCGTCTTCTAGAGCTGCTCTGACGGTTTTACTGACGTTTATTTTATGCTTCCTTATCTTTTCTTTCAGGGACTTTTTAACCCTGACGGCGATTATCTCTGACATACAGATATTGTATAACATTTTTTGTATATAACAGTATTGCTGCTGAGTATTTTAGAAAAAGAATTATAACTATTTTACCCAATTTCGAAACAGGTCAACGCGCTTATTAAGCGGTTTCTAGGATTATCATGTGAGGAAAGTTGTCGCTTCTGGATAAAGAACTCGTGGTCGTTGGGGCTGGTGCGATTGGGTCAAGTGTGGTTGGGTGGGTCGCGCCTCATTATGAAAGATTATGGTTGTTGGCTCGAGGCGAGAGCGCAGCAGCAATTAGAAGTCAAGGATTGAAGTTTTACGTTAAAGGTGAAGAGGCTAAGGCTGTTCCCATCTCAGTCAAGGTCATCGAGTCATTAAGCGAAATCCCCCTTCCTGACATAATAATTGTCGCCGTGAAAAACTATGATCTTGAGTCGACGTCGCAGATGTTGCGGGAGCAGCTGGGGACTCATCAACCGATCATTGTGGGGTTGGAAAATGGTGTTGAAAATCAGCGGATTCTCCCCAAATATTTTACAAAGGTCATTTATGGCGTAGTGTGCTTCAATGCGTGGCGGGATGCTCCGGGAATGGTGGGGCACCAGAAGCGTGGATATATAATTCTGGGCACGCCTGCGAACGATCTGCAGTCTGAGCAGCACGAGGTTGCGGCCATTCTTCGGCTTGGGCTGGATTGTTCGCTCACGGACCGTTTGGAGGACGCGGTTCACTGTAAGTTGGCGGTTAACCTTACGAATGCTTTGGCCACTCTTATCGGTTTCCCGAATGTCCCTGGCAGCTCCGTTAGTGATTTTGCGCGAATGTCGACAAGAGTCATTTGGGAGGGGATTCAGGTTCTTCAGGCAGCGGGGTTCAAAGAGCATAAACTTGGCAATATCCCTTCTTGGAACACGATCAGAATCAGCGTTAAGCTTCCAGCATCAGTCGTCAAAATATTTTACAGATTCAATGTACGGGAAGAACTCGGCATGAACAGCACGGCGCAGGACATTTACACGGGAAAAAACACCAATGAACTTGAATCTTTAAATGGGTACATGTTGAGCCTTGCCAAGAAAGCAGGAGTGCCAATGCCCATCAACCAGACCATCTACGAAATAGCGAAGGAACGGTTTGGTCCAAATTTCCAGCCGATGACGGAGAAGGAGTTGTGGACTGCGATTCAAAATCGACTTAAACGGTAAGACAGTCGGAAGCTGAACATTTTTTAATTTTCTTATTTTTTATTCAATGCGAGCTTGAAAGGTCGTTTGGTTCTCTCTGAGAAAGTTAAGTTAATATAGCTTGAAGGAAATAACTGCTTTCGTCTTCGGTAGTTTCCGTATATAACCTACCTTAAAAAACCCGGGTTGAATGAAATGAGATTAAACACTAAAAAATTAGCAGTTGTAACTGTTTTTGCCGCCTTGTATGCGGTTGGAGTCGTTTTTTTGGCGCCGATAAGTTTTGGGATCGTTCAAGTGAGAGTGGCTGATGCGATGTTGCCGTTGTCGATGATTTTTGGGCTCCCAGGTGCACTGGGCCTTAGCTTGGGCTGCCTAGTTTCTAATGTTTTTGGCGGGCTTGGAATTGTTGATATTGTTGGCGGTGCTTCTGCAAATCTTGTTGCTTGCACTTTGGCTTGGTATATTGGCCGTAAGGGGAGGGGTGCTCAGCGGTTTCTGGGAACTGTTGCAGAAACAGTAGCTGTTGGTTTGATTGTTGGCGGATACCTCTCATGGTTACTTCAGGTTCCTCTTGAAATCAGTCTCTTAGGAGTACTTATTGGCGAAACGATAGCGGTAAACCTTATAGGCTTCCCCCTGGAAGAGGCAATAAGACGCGGCAAAATTTTTAGAAAATATAGCTAGAAGCTTTAGGTTTTCATTTGGCAGGACCTTATGCATTCTACAAGTGACGCGAGGTCTTCTATGGTTTTATCTAAGGTGATGAAATTACCGACTTCACCGACTGCGTTAGAGGGAATAATTATTACTACCTTGCTTAGGAAGGGTCTCTTGAATCCGAGTTCTGTTGCAGCCTCATCAGTCAAGCCAACCTGTAAACCCGTGACTTGCCAGTTGCTGAGATCCACGTCTAATCCTTCAACTTCCCCTACGGCATAGCCTGTGGCACCGAAAACTTTCTTGCCTTCTAGTCCAGTTGGATTTACATAGACCTCTTTTTCTGCGACGTCTTTGAGGTTTCCTACTGGCTCAGTGAGGGTTATTATGTCGCCAACCGCTTTGATAAGCTGAGTTGGTAAGCACACCATGATTCTGTGCAGAAACGGTTTTTTGAAATCGAGTTCTGATGTAGCCTCATCGCTTAAGAGAACATAGAAAGCGGGGGCTTGCCAGGTATCTATGTCAACGTATAAATCAGCCATTTCTCCCAGTATATAGCCTTCGCTTCCAACAACTTTTTTACCTTTTAATTGAGTAGGATTCATTTGAAATCACTGTATTTTGTTATTTTATCGCTTTTCAAATAAATAGGTTGCTTAAGTATCACACTCAAGTTACGGTAAGATATAGAAGCCTACGGAAAACTGAGGCTGAAGGAAAGTTTAAAGAAAACCAATCAATGCTTTTGTGCTTGTGGCTGTTATCAACATAGTTGCTCTGCCCCATCAGCATATACGCAAATGTTGTTCCTATGCTTGTAGTCATAATTTCACCTTACACCAAAAATCTCCTTGGATCAGTATCGATATCCACTATCGCAGGCTTAGAAGTTGAAAGCGCTCTGTCAACGGCTGCTCCAAGCTCGCTTGGTTCAGTAACCTTAATGCCCATGCCGCCTGAATGCTCAGCAAAATCAGCAAAACTAAAATCGTACAGATCGGTTTGCCAGCTCTCGAAACCCTCAACCTTCTGCTCCTGCATGATCATCCCCAACCGTTTATTATTCATGACAAAAACTTTGACCGGCAACTTATACTTCAAAGCGGTTAAAAAGTCGCCCATAACCATGGTTAACCCGCCATCACCAGTCAAGCAGACAATCTGTCTGTCTGGATAAGCCAACGCTGCAGCCATGGCGCCTGGCAAACCAAACCCCATTGTAGCCAAAGTGCCGCTCATCACCATCTTCTGAGACTTGCGCATCATAAAGTCCCTGCCAAACCACCAGCAGTTTTCACCGACATCCAAAGAAATCACTGCGTCGTCAGCGATTTTCTCGTTCAAAACTTTTATTATGTACGGGGGTCTAATCGGCTTCATGTTAGGGTCAGCTTCTTTTTCCAGCTGGTTTAGCCACTCCTGCTTTAACCTTGCAATCTCAGCTAAATAGTCAGCGTTCTGTTTCTCCCGAACCTTCGCGGTTAACTTGGGAATGAGGACCGCGCTGTTGCCGAGCAACCCTGCCTCAACTGGATACCTGCGTGCAATCATAAGCGGATTAATATCAATCTGCACAGTCTTCTTCTGTGGAATCTGCGATAGATCAGAAAACGAAGAACCGATAGCTATGAGCAAATCCGCTTTTTGCATAAGCTCTCCTGCAGCAGTCGAACCAATACCACCGTGGCATCCAACATACAAAGATTCATGTTCATCGACAACGCCTTTGCCCCTGAAAGTTGCCATAATCGGAGCAGAAATCTTCGATGCCAACTTTAACAGCTTGTTGCCTTGACCTCGAGAGCCAAAACCCGCAAGAATCACTGGTCTAACCGCCTGGTCAACAAGCTTGGCTGCTTTCTCAATCATCCATTCTTCCTGCCCGTAAGCTAGATTAGGCATTCTGCCCTCAAATGGCAAAATCTCCGCTTCATAAGCCAGCTTCTGCGCGTCATTAGGAATCCCAATATGCGAAACACCCTGATCCAAAAGTGCATGCTTAATCGCCAAAGTCGCCAGCGTAGTAGTTTGGTCTTCAGACATCAAAATCTTGTTAAAAACGCAAATCGGCTCAAAAAAGGCGGCCTGATCAATCTCTTGCGTTGAACCTGGGCCCATCAGTTGCCTAGCTACCAAACCGGTCAACGCTAAAACTGGAGAATGATCTAACTTGGCGTCATACAAGCCAGTAGCTAAATTAGTTGCGCCGGGACCAGAAATCCCAAGACAAGCGGCAACGTGACCAGTGAGTTTTCCATAGGCTGAAGCCATAAAGGCTGCGGTCTGTTCGTGCCGTACCTGAATATACTTCACTTTGCCGTTGGTTTTTCGTATAGCGTCCACAACGCCTAACGTCGAAGTGCCCGGAATACCGAAAACGTATTGAACCCCCCACTCGGCAATTTGGTTTATCAGAACTTCTGAAACCGTGTGTTCAGCCTTTTTCCCTTCAACTTGTTCAGCTAACAGCACGAAAACGGATTTAGGCGCTCCGCAAACGGGGCACACCCATTCTTTAGGCAGATCGCTAAACTTCTTTCCCTCTTTCGCTTCATCATAAACATAGTTGCAGACCGTGCACCTGTACCTTGCCATAATTAACCCTCAAAAATGTCTATTAGAATTAAATTGATTCGCCCTTATCAGTGTATTGGAGTTAACCAAAAACAATCCGAACAATTCATAAACATCCCCGATTCACTATTCTCTTAGAGATGCGCAGCATGGAGAATTGGGATGTCATAATAATCGGTGGCGGTTCCGCGGGTTTGGCGGCTGGAATTTACGCTGTTAGAAGCGGACTTAAAACTTTAATTTTAGAAGAAAAGCTGCCTGGCGGAACAATCGCTGATGCCTCGATAGTGGTGAATTATCTGGGGTTTGCTGAGATTAGCGGTGGGGAACTTGCTGAAAAAATGACAACTCACACCAAAAAGGTTGGTGCAATCATTCATGAGTTGGAGCCTGTAACTGAATTAGAACTTATGGGTGAAAAGAAGATTGTGAAAACCTCGAAAGCCACTTACGAAGCTAAATCAGTAATTTTTTCCACAGGTTCGCACTATAAGGAAGCAGGCATCAAAGGTGAAAAAGAATTCCGTGGCAGAGGAGTAAGTTACTGTGGAGTCTGTGATGGACCATTTTTCAAAGGCAAACGAGTGCTTGTTATTGGCGGGGGAAATTCAGCCTGCATCACTACGCTCTACCTTTCAGGCATAGCTTCTGAGGTCATTGTAACTCATAGGAGAAAAGCTTTCAGGGCTGAAGAGTTTTTGGTGGCTGATATAGCGACAAAGAATAATGTAACCGTATTATGGAATACTGAAGTTCAAGAAATCAAAGGCGACAAACAAGTTAAATCAGTCACTTTAATCAATAACACGACAGAGGTAACAAACGAACTGGAAGTGGATGCGGTTTTCGTGCAAGTTGGTGAAGCACCAAACAGCCAACTAGCCAAAGCTGCCGGAGTAGAAACAGACGAGCATGGATACATCAAAGTTGACATGCGTATGCAGACAAACCTCCCAGGAGTGTTCGCAGCGGGCGACGTCACCAATCATCCAGTCAAGCAGGTTGGGACAGCCGTTAGTCAAGGCACGGTTGCAGCTCTTGAAGCGTACAGTTACATTAAACGACCCTATTACAGAAAATAGAGAGAAAGGATTATATGATTCTAAAGCCCTTTTCATGCTTTCAACTAGCTTAAGCTAACATACTTAAGTTGAAGTAGCAGCGTTGTATGAAAAGAGGTTTCAGAATGAGTGAAAAATGTCTCGCTGTAGTAGAAATCGATCAAGACTTATGTAGCCAATGTTGTGTTTGCCACTCAATTTGCCCTTATGACGCCATAAAACGCGACTCAACCGGAAAAGTTGAAATTAACAATCAAGAATGCCAAGTTTGCGGCATATGCTATAGCGCTTGCCCGTCTTCAGCCATAAAAATGCAATATTACACTTACGATAATTTATCAGATTATGTTAAACAGGCACGTGAAAAAGTCAAAAACGGCTTGGACACGCTTGTTTTAATGTGCCGAGGAAACTCGCCTTCAACAGGTGAAGTCCAAGATATCCTTAAAGAGCAAGGATTAAAAGTTGACAATTATATTGCTTTGCGTTTGCCCTGTTCAGGCAGAGTTCCAACGGACTTTATTTTTGAAACGCTGAGTTTGGGCGTGAAAAACATTGTTTCTGTTCAATGTGAAGATCCATTCTGCCGCTATAAGGAAGGCACAAAAATAAACACTCGAAGACTCGTTTTAGCCCGAGACGTCCTCGAACAATTAGGCTACGATGAAAACGCCGTTAGAATAATAAAGTTCTCCCGCAAAGCAGTTTATGATGTTCAAAAATGCGTGGGCTGTGACAAATGCATCTTCATCTGCCCGTATAAAGCAATTGAGTTTGAATCGTTTGCTACTCCAAAAGTAATCGAGGAAAAATGTGTGGGTTGCGGTGCATGCCAACTGGTTTGTCCGCATCAGGCTATCGAAGTGAAAGGCTTCGAGTTTGAAAATGTAGTAAACCGCTATGGAGATTCAATTGCACAGTTGAAAGCTAAAAACCAAGGTCCAGCAGTTCTTGCCTTCGTTTGCCAATGGTCAAACTTTTCGGCTTTAGACAACCCTAACAGCGCATTTGCAGGCAAAAACGTGTTAGCTCTCGAAATTCCATGCTTCAAATCTTTAGATCCAGTACACGTTGTCAACGCGTTAAACTGCGGTTTCGACGGCGTAATGGCAGTAGTCTGCTCAGCACAAGACTGTAGGCTTCAAGAAGGCAGAGACACCGCAGAGCGCAATTTGGCAGCATTATTCATGGTGTTGAAAAGGAACAATCTTCTTGACCGATTCGAGATTTATGAGGAGTCACCAAGATGCGCTGACGAGTTCAATCAGAAACTGGATGCTTTCTACCAAAAGATTTCAGCGTTACCGAAATGTGAAATAACCGTGGAGGCGAAAGCAAAACGTACAGAATAGTTACTAAAAAAGAACTTGTGCCGAAAATAAAACTGTTCGAAGTTGAAGCTCCAGACATTGCAGTTAAGGCGCAAGCTGGACAGTTCGTAATAGTTATAAACGGTAAAGAAGGCGAACGAGTACCCCTGACAATCTGTGGATATGATACGGCGAAAGGGACGGTGTCGTTTGCTTTCCATGAAGTCGGCAAATCCACAAAGGCGCTTGGCTGCTTAAACCAGGATGAGTGCATCTACAACGTTACTGGTCCACTCGGCAATCCATCTGAAGTCAAGAACTTCGGTAAGGTTCTCTGCGTTGGCGGAAGCGTGATGATTGCGCCGTTGCTGTTGCAGGTTAAAGCCATGAAAGCAGCGGGTAACACCGTAACCACTATTCTTGGCGCTAGGACAAAAGAGTTCATAATGATGGAAGAAGAAGCTAAAGTCATGAGCGATGAGGTTTACATTGCAACAGATGACGGTTCAAAAGGCTACACAGGTTTAGATTTCCTCAAAGACTTACTTAAGGAAGAAAAGTTTGACCGCTGTATAGTTATGGGTCCAGTAATTCTAATGAAGGATGTTAGCGAAATCACTAAGCCCTATGGCATACCAACAATTGTAACAATGACGCCCATAATGATCGACGGCATGGGCATGTGCGGAGTATGCCGAGTCTCGGTTGACGGCAAAATGCAGTTTGGCTGCGTTGATGGACCAGAATTTGACGGCCACAAGGTTGATTTCGACCAGTTGATTCGACGTCAGCGCACGATGTTGCCTGAAGAAAGGTTAAGTTCAGTTTTGTGGGAAATGCGTGGAGGTTGCAAGTGTGGCGGAAGTTAAGCCTAAACCAAAATTAAACAAGAAAGCCGTTGAAATGACAAAGCAAGAACCTAAAATACGCGCTAAAAACTTTAACGAAGTCGCTTTGGGTTACACTGAAGCTGAAACGCTTGAAGAAGCAAACCGATGCTTACAGTGTCCGAAGCCTCAATGTATTGCGGGTTGCCCAGTTGAAGTTCCCATTCCAGGCTTCATAAAACTAATCAGAGAAAAGAAGTATGATGAAGCCATAGCGTTGATAAAAGAGAAGAACGCGCTGCCCGCTGTTTGCGGAAGAGTTTGCCCTCAAGAAGTACAATGCCAAGCCACATGTCTCGTGGGAAAAGTGGGTGAACCAATCAGCATCGGGCGACTTGAGCGTTTTCTTGCAGATTGGGAACGTGACAATGGCTCTCAGCTTCCGCAGAAAGCTCCACCAACAGGCAAGAAAGTAGCCATTGTCGGTGCTGGTCCAGCTGGATTGACTGCTGCAGCTGACCTTGTTAAGCTTGGTCACGATGTTACAATGTTTGAGGCTTTACATGTCGGCGGCGGAGTATTGTCATATGGTATTCCCGAGTTCCGTTTACCAAAAGCAATCGTGCAAAATGAGGTTGCTTACATCCAGAAACTGGGTGTTGACCTGCGCCTTGGCAACTTGATTGGCAGAATCCATACTATTCCAGAACTCATGAAGACCGGCTATGACGCAGTGTTCATCGGCAGCGGCGCAGGCTTGCCGCAGTTCACCGGTTGCCCAGGAGAAAACCTTGGCGGAATCTACTCAGCCAACGAGTTCCTAATACGGGTTAACCTCATGAAAGCATTCCAGTTCCCAGACTACGATACTCCAATACGCATAGGCAAACACGTGGTCGTCATTGGCGGCGGAAACGTTGCCATGGACTGTGCAAGATGCAGTTTGAGGCTTGGGGCTGAAGTTTGCTTGCTTTATCGGCGTTCACGTGTTGAGTTGCCGGCTAGACATGAAGAAATAGAAAATGCTGAGGAAGAAGGCGTTGTCTGCAAGTTCCTTGGTGCACCCGTCGAGTTTTACGGTGACGAAAGCGGCTGGGTTAAAAGCATGAAATGCATAGCGATGGAGCTCACTGAACCTGATGCCAAGGGCAGGCGAGGCGTTAAAGAAATTCCAGGCTCAGAATTCACAATGGATGTTGACACAGTCATCGTTGCAATCGGTCAAACGCCAAACCCAATCATACAGCGAACAACAGACGGGTTACAAAGCGACCCAAGACACGGAACAATATGCGTTAACGAAATAGGCAAAACCAGCTTAGACGGAGTTTACGCAGGCGGAGACGTCGCGACAGGAGCAGCAACAGTCATCAGCGCAATGGGCGCAGGTAAACGCGCAGCAAAAGCAATGCATGAATACCTAATGAACAAGAAATAACTTTGCTGAAGCAGCTTTAGTCTCTTTGAGACCCTCCATTCCTTATTTAATGAACCTACTCTTTTTGTTTTTTAACCTTATTAAATGCCCGAAGTTCAGGCGGCTAACCTCTGTTCTTCAACATTCTTGCAAATTATGATTTATTTTGCCATAAAGTAATATAGCTTCAAAGCGAATGAAACCTACCCAGACGGTTAATGCATGAGAAAGATGAAAGGGTCAAGCAACTACCTCAAGAACCAAGTTAGAAAAAACTTGGCAAAAGCGGTTCTCTGCGTAGCCTTATTTTTCTTGATCTTTTTCGCCCTGAGCTTGAGAGCGCTCTTAACACAGAGTTTTAGCGTTTTTGAGGCGGCTGGACTGTTGGTTTCGCTGGTGCCGTTAGCCGCGTTTTACTTCTACCTGCGCACGTACCGAATTTACAATGCCGGTTGGGAAGGCGAAAAACAAATAACCAAACTTCTAAGCAGCAAGCTTAGCGATGATTATCTTCTCATAAACGACCTGTACCTGCGTAACGGCGGCGGCGACATCGACCATGTCGTTCTTGCGCCCAGCGGCATCTTTGTTTTGGAGACCAAGAACTGGAGCGGCGACATAACCTGCGATGGCGATAGGTGGCAAAGAGCTGGTAAACGTAGCTTCAAGGGTAGCCCAAGTTTGCAAGTCAAAAGGAACACCGCAAAAATAAAAAACATAATCGATTCTTCACAGGCCTTTGGGTCGCTGGGTGTTTGGATTGAAGGCATCGTGGTTTTTACAAACAACAATGCCACTTTCCACTTAAACAACCCCACTGTTTTAATCCTTAAACTTTCGCAACTGCTCGACCACATAACCACGCACAGAAGCCCAAGCAACCTTTCCCGTCAGCAAATTGAAGCTATAGGCAAAGAGATCCTTAGACAAAAAAGTTAATGTTGTTGGCTCATTTGTGGAGGGGTGATTTTGAGCCATGCTTTTCTTTTTACGCAAGCAAAAGAAGTGAAGCTAGTTATTAGCAGAGTGCCCATTGTGAGGAAGTTGGCGATGTTTACTTCTAAATGGTAAATGGAAAAGGATAAGATGGCGAGAAAAATGTAAAGTGTAACGACACCAGTAAGCAACTGGAGCACATGGAAGGCTTTTCTTACCCGAAATGCTTGCGATTTTATCTTGTTTAAAGTAGACTCGACTCTTTTTGAAACGTCGGGAAGATCGTCTAAGAATAAGGTTGCCCCGGTTAGGACAAATAATCTCCCAGTGTTAATCGCTATGTTTCCAGTGTTCACCAGAAAAAGAGTTACTAAAGAAACGGATGTAAACGCCAATATGTAGATGGTGGAGAATATTAAAACAAAAAAGCCGTAAACGTAATGGTGAAAAAATAATCGTCCAGTGTGCAGAGCTCGTCCTATGCTTGCGCTGGGGAAAACGTTAATGAGTGCAGCCATTGCCGCCAATAAAAAGAAGTTGCCGCTGATTAGCCATGGCGTATAAGGCTTCCATCCGGGCCAAGCAAAATAAAAACCATACAGGATTCCAGTAATGGCAGCTATAGTTATAAAAGAATTTAGCATTAACGTTAAACTGAACATTTTTTTCAAGTATACAAATACTGAACAACCCATGGTTTATCCCGGAAACTTACATTATCGTTACTGTTGCCCTTTTTCAATTTTACAAGATAACTAACATTAACACCCATTTAAAATTAACGTATGTAAAGTATTAAAAAAATGTAGTAAGACACTAATACATAAGCCATCATTGTGCTTGATTGCCGCCAATATAGAACACTGCTGTTCAATTTGCTTGGAGCTTTTGCTAAGTTACCTCAACAATAAAGTATCATCTAAACAACTCTGGTATTCTCTTTGGCTAAAACTTATAGGATTCAGGATAGCTTTAACTTGTAAAGGTGGTGATAAATTTGGGAAGCATATGGTTAGGAGCCTTCGTAGGATTCTTGGTAACGGCAGTTATTGCTTTTCTGTTTCCCGGGGTCGGTCACCTGGCTGGCGGGTTCCTCGGCGGCTTAGTTGCTGGACTCGTAGCTCGAGGCGTCGGCAAAGGATTAATCGCTGGTTTTCTCGCAGGCATATTCGGCGGCATCATAATAGCAATCTTAGCCTTCTTAAAGCTCGCAATCATCGGAGGAATCCACGGGGGACTTTCAGGCGCATTATTTGGGGGATTAGCTGGTTTAGCAGTGGGCGTAGTAGCGATAATACTAGCGATATTTGCAGGTATAATTGCGGCGGTCGGCGGCTTGATAGGCGGAGCAATTACCCGATAAACCAAATCTATTTTTTTATTTAAAGGTTAACTTAAAGTAGGTCTTGGGTAGCTCTTTTTTGTTCGGTCTTTTGGGCAGCACAAAAAAGGGCGGAACTTTTTACACAATGAAATTAGGCTTAAAAAGTATGTAGGGATTAGGGGAGGGTACCATGGCTTTACGGTTGCTTCAACTTAGCCTTAGGGGTATGCTTTTAGCTTAAAAGTTCGAATAGCAAAAAGAGTACCCCTTTGGCTCAGTTAACTGTCCAATTAAGTCTTTGCATGTTAGTCAGTTTTATCGGTCCAGCATGAACGATTTCTCATGTGACAGCTTCTCAGGCACTTGATCCAGAATCATCTTTTCAGCAGGCTTCTTAGTTAACACAACAGGCGACAATTGCCCAGCAAGCTCCAGCGCCGAAGCCAACTTGCTGCTTCGCTCAGCATACACTTCAAACAAGACGCCGTCTTTATGGACAGTTTCACCTAGTTTCGCATTTAGCACAATGCCTGCGCCCTTCTCTCTGGGTGCTCCAGCTTCCCTTGCAATCCGCACGATGTCTTCTGTACTGAGCCATATGACTTTGCCAGCTTGTTGTGACCGCACTTCAGCCATTTCAGCTCCGACGGGCAACTCATCAGGTTTAACCGCTGGGTTTCCACCTTGAGCCTCAATGATCTCTCGCATCTTCTTTTCAGCTTTGCCAGAATCAAGCATATCCTCCGCTTTAGCGCGTCCGTTTTCAACTCCGACCATCTCGAAAAGCATGCCTGCAAGACTAACAGCTTTCTCTCGCAGGTCAGACGGGCCACCGCCCATCAGAGTAGTTAATGCTTCACGAGCTTCAAGGGCAGGTCCGATGCCGCAGCCTAAAGGTTGGTCTCCGAAAGTCAGGGCGCATTGAATGTTTAAGCCTAAACGTTTCCCTAAATCCACAAAATCAGAAGCTAAAAGGTACGCTTCGGTTCTAGTCTTAATTTTAGCGCCCATACCGGTTGGAATGTCGACGGCGACGTGTGTGGCTCCGATGGCTTTTTTCTTGCTAAGAATGGACGGCAAAAGCATAGGATCAATCCCCAAGGGGTATTCAACCTGAATGAAAAGATCATCGGCTGGTGCAAGCTCCAAGGAGCCGCCCCAAACTAAGCACCCGTTGGTTTTCGTTACAACTTCCTTTATCTCGTTGATGGATAGGTTTACAGGGCAGAGAGTTTCCACGCGGTCCGCGGTTCCAGCAGGTGAAGTAATCGCCCGTGAAGAAGTTTTGGGAATGGTGAATCCTGCCGCTGCCACAATGGGCACGACCAGCATGGAAGTTTTGTCGCCGGGTATCCCGCCTACACTATGCTTATCTAGTATGGGTCCTTCGCCGAAGCAAAGTGTTTTTCCCGTTGCAACCATCGCCCTTGATAGTGCCTCATTCTCGCTCATGCTTAAACCGTAAATGTTAAGCGCCGTTAAGAAAGCGGCTATTTCAGCCGTGCTCAAATGCCTCTTGACAACATCCTTTACGATGGTCGCGATGTCTTTCTCTCGCAAACGTTCCCCATGCAGTTTAGCTCTAACGTTAAACAGGGATTCAGGAAGCGGAGCCAACTGCACGTTGACTGTTTCATCTTCCTTTACCGCGAGTGCTTGAGCGGTTTCCTCGTAGAGTCCAATGCGGTTTTGGGGGAAATTTTCCGCTATGTTTGCAATAGCAATCATTTCTTGGTTGCCATAGGTTATTCTTATTCTGTCTGAACTGTGCACGTCTAACAGGTTGGCGCTTTCTTCACTAAGTAAGGCGATTCTGCTTCCGCCTGTTGTGATGTTTAAGACTTCAACTATTAGCTCCATTGTGGACCACGTCGATTATTTATTGGATTTAGGAATAGTTAAAGATTTTAAGGGAAAACCGTTCACACTAAACCTGAGAGGAACACTTTGAAGTACCTTGACTTTGTGGATTTAACTTACGTGCCCAAAAAAACCGATTTAACCTGCACCTTTTATTTGGAGCCCGAGGGCATCAGCCTCAAAGAAGCCGCAGGCGGCGTCGCCGCGGAAAGCTCAGTTGGCACGTGGACAGAGCTCACGACAGAGAAGCCGTACGTGACTCGGTTGGCAGCCCACGTTTTTAGCATAGAAGACAACGTAGTGAAAATTGCTTACCCGATTGAACTCTTTGAGCCAGCCAACATGCCTAACATTCTAAGCAGCGTTGCAGGAAACGTTTTCGGGCTTAAAGCGCTCAAAAACCTGCGCCTCCTCGACATTCAAATGCCCAAAGACCTAATCAACAGCTTTAAAGGTCCAATGTTCGGCATAGCCGGAATCCGCAAGCTCCTGAAAGTTCCAGAGCGCCCGCTTGTCGGCACAATAATTAAGCCTAAGCTCGGGTTAAAAACTAAAGACCACGCCAAAGTCGCTTACGAAGCTTGGAGCGGCGGCTGCGACATCGTTAAAGACGACGAAAACCTAAGCAGCCAAAAATTCAACCCCTTCGAAGACCGCCTCGTAAAGACTCTGGAGAGCCGAGATAAAGCGCAACAGGAAACGGGTGAACGCAAAGTCTACATGGTTAACATCACCGCTGAAACCGACCTTATGCTAAAACGAGCAGAAGCCGTCATCGCTCAAGGCGGAGAATACGTCATGGTGGACATTTTAACGTGCGGTTGGTCAGCGCTTCAAACCCTCAGAGACCAAAACTACAAACTCGTTATTCACGCTCACAGGGCAGGGCACGCCGCATTCACAAAGAACCAGCTACACGGCATCGCAATGCGCCCCATAGCAACCGTGGCAAGAATAATTGGCGTCGACCAACTCCACGTAGGCACCGTCGTCGGAAAAATGTCCGAAACAAAAGCTGAAGTTCTCGAAAACATCGACGCCTGCAAAGCTGAGTTGGGCGGGTTAAAGCCTGTTTTGCCAGTTGCTTCAGGCGGACTGCACCCAAGACTGGTGCCTGCACTGCTTGAAACGTTTGGCAACGATGTTGTCATTCAAGCTGGCGGCGGAATCCACGGGCACCCTGATGGAACTGTGGCAGGTGCAAAGGCAATGCGGCAAGCCGTTGACGCCACATTGAACGGGCAATCCTTGGAAAAGTACGCCAAAACTCACATGGAACTTAAAGCTGCATTGGAGCTATGGAAAGCCTAAGTGCGCTTAAGAACCCACGGGTACCTTCGATGTACCGCTTCAACTATTGATTGAGGAGCGATTACTCCTTCTTCACAGATTAACCCATGAATGTAGCGGCTAGGGGTAACGTCAAAAGCTGGGTTGCGCACAGATAGTTTCTCGGGCGCTTCATTCCAGACTTCACCTGTGTTTCTCTGCTCAATCCTTTCGTATGCCCCGTTAATCGTTTCTGGGTCGAACTTTAACAGTTCCGAAACCACATAAAAGGGCTTTCGGGCTTCGTTAGCTAACACCGCTATGCTGCTGGTGCCAATCTTGTTAACGACGTTGCCCTCGGAAGTGATGGCGTCTGCTCCCACAAGTACAAGGTCAACATCTCCCATATAGGACCGTGCGGCTGAATCAACAATAAACAAGGTCTGAACGCCAAGCTCAACCATTTCCCGAGCGGTTATTCTTCCCTGGAACGCTGGTCTGGTTTCAGTGCAGATAACGCTAAATTCTTTGCCGTCTACTTTGGCTTTGGCAATCATACGTGTCACTGTTGACGAGTGGCAATGCGTAAAAATCAACATGCCATCACGGATTCGTCTTGCCCCTATTTCCGCCGTGAGTTCTCTTGAAGCGTCAAGATTCTGCAAAAACAAGGCTACGTTTGAAACAACCATCTCGCTTAGAACATCAACCTTTTCAGTGCTGCTGTCTTCGGTCTGAGTGATTATCCAGCGGACGGCGTTTCTCATTAAGGGCTCAGTTTCTCTTGACGCAAAAAACACTACTTGCGCTTCTTTAAGCTCGTTTAAGAACCCCGTTTTGTTTTTGGCTTTTGTCTGTTCTGCTAACATTTGGATGGCTTTCACGGCGGCTATTGCAACGTTTCTTGCACCTTGAACCTCAAGTCTTCTTATCCTTTCAGCTGTAACGCGAACTGTTTCGTTCATAATCTTTCAACCTCTAAACGGCAAACGTCTTGACTGTTTTATTTATTGAAGGTAGAAGCATATAAGCAAATTTATAACAAATTGTTGCTAACAAGCGCGATGCTTTCGACTTTTTTGGAGGTTGCATCTGACAAAGGTGTGAAAATGCTTGTGAACTTAAACGCTGTGAATGGGATAAGCTGATATGATATCGGTGATTTAATAGAGGTATCGGAAAAAAATATTCCTTAGTGTTCGGAAGATAAAATTTTTTTGACGCTTTATGGCATAGGCTTTATGGGCTGTTTTTAGGATGGCTGATGAGGTGTCGGAGATATTGGTCCACTGGAGTGCTCACGTAAATTGCGCCGATTATGATGATTATGCCAATTGTGATTAGCATAATAGCTACGTCTTGACCTGAGGCTGAGATGCTGCTGGTTAAATCTAGTATAGCGAAAACGCCTACTATGATGAGTATTAAACCGCTGATTAGATAGGTGACGACGCCATATTGATTTTTATCTCGAATTTCAACGGTCGCTGGATTCTCGTATTTCTCCTTCTTTTCTGGTTCCTCGTTGGGGGTTGCTGCTGGGCTTGGTGCTGGGGATTTTAGTGCTGTCCCACATTTTGGGCAGAAAACCATTGTCTCATCAACGTTATTACCGCATTTCGGGCAATATGACATGCGAATTCTCCTAGCTGCATATTTTATCGTCTCAAAGTATTAAAACATGCACTTTCTTGCTTAGAGAGAAAGATATATGTGTTCAAGTCATATACTCGGATGGGGGCAAACATGCTTGGTTAAAGATTTGAACCCGCAGGCGTCAAATGATAAGAAAAAAGAAGACGTTATCAGCGCTGTATATATTGGGCTTATTTTTATTCTGCTTGCCCTGATTTACTTCATCAATCTCTCACACAACATCTGGAACACCTTTGTTAACTTCATCGCCTCCTTTGTCCTCACTCAAGTTCCAGGAACCAGCATTTCTTTGCCCGCGCCTTTTAATCCAGGTAATTATACAGTGCTCTACAACGCTGCTTTCCAGCTTTGCCTGGGGATAGGAATCTTAGAAATCTCAATATTAGCGCTCAGAATTGTGATGAATTCGCCTCTTCCAAGGAAAGCTGAAACTATTGAAAACCTTGTTTTTTGGCTTGGAACAAGCTATTTAGTAATTACCTATCTTGTCAACATGAAAATAATGAGCGATTGGTTTGTCTTTTGGGCTGGAATAATTCTGATTGGCGGTTTAGCATTGGTTGCCAGATCGTTTGTTCTTTTAGCCGGGCGACACAGTTAGCCGTCACGCTTTATTTCTAGTTTCCACCAGAGCTTCATTACCTGCCCAAACATGCTCGATGAATCTTTAAAGAAGTTAACCTTCGTGTCCTTACCGCTTTTCCATTCCACTGGAATCTCTTTTACCCTGTAGCCGTGACGATACGCTCTTACAATTATTTCCGTGTCCCAAAACCAATGAGTTGCCTCTACCTCGCCGATTAATTTTAAAAGCGGTTCCCTCTTGAAGGCTTTAAAACCACACTGATGATCCCTGACTTTGGAGCCTAACATGCTTCGAACCAGAAAGTTGTAACTTTTTGAGCTGATACCTCTACGAAGGCTGCGTTCAACCTTACTTTCAGGCAGCATTCTTGAACCAGTTGACAAGTCGTAGCCTTCAACCGTGATGGCTTCAATAAGAGGTTTAAGAGATTTGAGGTCTGTGGCTAAATCCAAATCCATATAAACCAAAACTTCGCCGCTGCCTTGCCTAAACGCATTGTTAAGAGCGGCTCCCCTTCCTTGACGCTTTTCACGGTGAATGTGCTTAACGTAGGAGTATTTTTGCGCTAGCTCTTCAGCGCGTTCGGCGGTGCCGTCGGTGCTGCCATCTTCGGCGATAATAATTTCATAGGGATACCCTGTTTCTTTTAGGGCTTGGCTTATTTTCGTTACGGCGCCTTCCATTTTGTCCGCTTCATTGTAAGCTGGAAGAACCACTGAAACCATCGCTTTTTTGTTCGGAGCGGTTTCCTTCTCCATTTTTAGAACACCCAGCTTTTGAACCAATGCAAACTGTTAATAAATGAGGTTGATGTGGGTGCTCCTGAAATGACTGGGTAGAAAAGAACGAATAATCCTACTACAAGCGCAAAGTAAGCTATTGATAACATTTTTCCCCATTTGTTACTCCAATATCTGTTTACTATAAACGCTGCGCCTAAACAGAGAAATGGCACGTTCACGTAGAAATGGTAGATGAAGGTTATTCGGGAAATTATAATGTAAATTATCCACTGGAAAAAGAAGAGTACAATGATAAATATTGCGGGCAAGCTGTTTTTCAGGCTAAAGCTAAACCGTTTCATAAAGATTTTTGGCACGGTAAAAACTGTTAATCCGACTATAGCGGCAAAGCCAAGCCACCAAACAGCCGGATTACCCAGCAGAACAATAGTTGATTCAGTGCCGTTAGGAAGAGTTGCTACCTCCAGCCAGAGTGGAACATGCGTTCCGGCATTGAAGGGATTAAACATTAAAGGCCAACTGTACCATGGAGACGCAAAAGGATGCGTTGCCCTCAGGGTTGATTGGTAAATGTACATTTGTTCTTGCAGGTTTAAAACACCAATAAATGATCTGCCAGCAAGCATGTCTGGAATGTAAACTATAAAGTAGATTGCAATCGCTAATAAAAGGCAACCTACAATTGCAGAATACGGGCGGTCAAGTAAGACATAAAATTTTTCTGATAAATTGCCTTTCAAGTTTTTGACTTCACTGAGCCGAAGTGAAACAAGAATAGCTAATTGCCCTAGAAAACCGAATAGAACAAGCCATTTTGTCGAGAAACCTAAAGCAGCAAACGTAATGGCTAAAAACAAGGGTACAATGCTGGTTTTCCAGCCTTTATCAAGAACATTTTTCAGGTAAATCAAAAAGAAAAGTTGCGAAGCCAGCGAAAAGAAGACTACGTAAGTGTCGGCCGTACCCATCCGCGCCATAGTGAAATGCATGAAGTCAAAGGTTAACAAAAACGCCGATGTGAAACCGCCAATCCACGTGCCGAACAGCCTTTTGCCTAACAGGTACATGAGCGCAATCATAAGTGTGGCGAAGATGACACCCATAATTCGCCATCCGAACGGGTTGAAACCGAAAATCAGGATGCCTGAGGCTTGGATCAGTTTCCCAAGCGGCGGATGCGTCCACTCGTAGGGCAACTGTAAATGCAAGTATTCCTGTGCGGTTCTAACAAAGTATATTTCATCGAAATAGGTGTTCTGCATGTAGTCTGAAGGGTACTGAACCAGGTTTTGCTGGTCAACGAGGCCATTTAGGTCTGGGTTCCCAGCGCCGACATTTGTTATTGATTGAATATTGACTTGCTTGCCATTTTGGTTTATAACTGCTAATTGCGCTATCTCTGTTTCAAAGCCTGCTGGGCCAACGTCAACTTTTAAGTACTGTGTAGGTTGGTCAATGGGTATTTCAGTCCACTTGTAATAGTCTTCCGACCACTGTGAACTTGAATAGGGCCAAGGGTAGTTGGTTACTTCTGTCCAGTTGCCCGGTGAACCTCTGGATACGGTGAAGTTATAGGCGCCCACATCCAGCAGAACAATCAAATATTGAACATTGGTTGGAGCGCCAAGGTTAACATAGAAGCTTTCTCCAGCCGTAAGCGTCGTTGTGTTCGTGGGGATTTGGGTATCGCCTAGATTCCACGTGGCAATGGAGAAGAAAACTACTGCAAGCAAAACAATAGTTATCAAGTCTTTTTTGTTGATTTGCAATCCAAGGTTCATTTTAGGTCACCTCTCTCTTGGCTTTGGCTTAACGTGGGTGGCGGTGGGGGTTCAGGTTGGAGCCATCCGTGCCCTCTCAGCTCCATCCACATTAATATTGAAGCATAGAGGAGCATTAATAAATTAATACCGCTTACTGCCAGAACCACTGGGTTTCCCGTTAAATTGGGACTAGCACTAGGATAATAGGCATTGAGCCAATAGAGAACGTAGGCTTGATTGGTCAGAAGAGTCGCTGTCAAAACAGCGTACAGCGGACGGGTCCTTTTGAGAAACGGAAACATCAGCGCCAAAACGCTTATGGCTGGAAACAGGTACCGCTCATGAATCCTGGTTGGAAGCATGAAAAAGGCAAAGAAAAGCATGAACGCCCCATAAATTGCAAGAAGCTCGTCTGAAGCGTGAAACCGTTTATATAGAAAGTACAGAGTGAAAACGGCAAAAGCCCCGAATAACGCCCAACCCACGATGTAGAGGCTTCCGTCAGGTATCCATAAGCCATACAAACCCCACAGGTTGAAAGCGTTTGCCGAAGTTACAGCGTATTCCCCATAGGCTCCAAAGTAAATGTTACTCAAGAAAGTCACTGGATTGCTCCATTGGAAAGGAAGAATAACCACGAAAACCGTCGCGGCAAACGTGATCACAGAAAACAGCAGATTTTTCAACCCGTTTTTCCTATAAATCAAGAAAGCAATCAGAGGCGCTAGAACTATTCCCTGCGGCTTAGTTAAAAGCCCTAACGCGAAGGCTGCTGCGGCAAGTTTAGGTTTAGATTTAAGCGCAAGCATAAGCGAAAGTACCAGAAAGAAGGTGTAGATTGCGTCATATTGACCCCATACTGCCGCGTTATAGATCACAGCCGGGTTAAAAGTGTAGAGCCCCGTCGCCAACAGAGCGGATTTGAAACTTGCTTGTCTTCTAACAAAAACGTAAATCAGCACCGCCGTTGCTAAATCGAAAAGGTTAGGAGCCAACTTCACCATTTTTGCTGTACTGATGCCAACCGCCTTTGCGAAGGAGCCGAATGCCCAAAAAATGTAAACGTTGAAGGGAGGATAATCAATAAATCCCGCAACACTGTAAAACGGTCTTATGCCGTGTTCGACAGCGGTGTTAATCCAGGAAATAAAATCTCCCGTGTCAACTGGGTATCCTTTTAGCGGAAACAGGAGAACCCTAACTAGGAAGGAAACAGAAAGCAAGAGGACTAAAATAGTGATCTCGCGTTTTGTAGACGAGACATTAACCATGTTTTCCCTCCCGTTTATAAAACACTTGTAACAATGGCATAAGAAGGTTTTCAATAATCAATTCTTAGACAAAACAATATTTTAGTTTGGCAAACATAACAAGGCTTTTGCAGCTTCGCTCGTTAGGCAGAAAAGCACACGGGATAAGGAAGACTTCAATCCTGCTTTCGAGAAGAAAGAGAAAGAGAATGTTTTGCACTTTTTAAGCCTCGCTGCCTTGTTGAATCTTCGTTTTGGCTGTTTCGTTTTTGGTTTTCAACTACTCACGTCGATGTTATTTTAATGCGGTCTTACCGTGATAGAGATTGGATTAAATTTTAATCCCCAAACCAAACCCAAACCCAACTACCTCTCTACTTTCCCACACTCCCCACCCCTCCCGACAAACAAAGACAGACAGACAAAAAGACAGACACGGACAGACAAACAAACGGACATCAAGACATAAAAGGAAAAAGCAGCTTTTGGCGCCATGCAAGCGAGCGCAAAACAAATACTCAACAGTTATAGCTGGAAAGGTTTTTTCTCTTAATATTCTTCCTCATCTGGAGAAGAAAATAGACTTACTTTTCACGTTGGTAATGTTTTCCTAGTCATCTTTCAATTCAATGTCATATTTTTGTAACAACGATTGGTTTTTTTCTCAAATAAAAGTTTCACCAGATCATTAATTGGTTTTTTCCATAACTCGTTCACTCGCATGTCCAATCATTAAACTTCGACTTTTTCTAAATCTATTAATATTTCATTGATTCCTTCATTCATGTTTCTTTTTATTATGTTTGAGCAGTTGATTAATTCGTCAAGCTTCTTTTTGCTCATTGTTCTGAGACCATCGGCAATATCTTCTATTTTATCAATTGATTCTACATAGCTCTGAAGGTCACGAATGTGTGTGTTTACCTTTACAATTACCTGACTAATTTTTTCCCCTGTTAAATCCTTTCTATGTATGGACTCCAATTCAGCTATTTTCTTAACAACGTAGTAAGCAAAAATATGCCCCGAAAAGTTCAGTTCGCTGTTGTTTACAAATACCGCTGTCTTGCTCATTTCAGTTTTAACACTTATGCAGCTTGAGCAGGTGGATATGCCTGACCGCATTGATATGAAAATACCATATTTAGTACCTCTTCTCTCAATATCTCTCCAAAATTTTTCGATTTCTGCCGAGGGTACCGTGTTCGTATAATCTTTGAGTTCAATTAGAATAGGAATCCTTGAGTCAGAGGTTGTTGCCAAAATATCAGCGTACTTTCCTATATTTGAGACATCTTCAAATGAATCATCCATGAAATGTTCTCTTAGACTATCAAAAACTGTTTCTACCGTCATTTTTCCTTTTTTTGCTGGATTGGCGATTGCTGGAATAATTCGACTCAGTTGTTCACTTATCATGTCAATATCGTTCTTTAGTGGCGAAAAAAATTCTGCTACTGTTTCTTTGTTGGTGCTTATGGAAGCGTGAGAAGCCACCATTTCTCCAAGAATTATGTATTTCTCGATGACTTCATTTCTATTTTCAATCGGAATGCCTTTTGCAATTTTAATTGCTCTCGGATCTTTCAAAAGTACTTCTAACTTCATTTCATCATGTATTGAGCTTGAATTTGAGTTGTCCAACACTCTAGAATTAAAAATTACATCATCCAGACTTTTGGTTGCAGAAGCAGTTTTTGAATTAATTCCTTTTTTTCTAGCTATTTCTTGGTGATTACGACAGAGCGGTATTCTAAAATTGTCTTTTGAATACATAAATTCTGCTTGAGTTATAGCTTGTTTGCAGATGTTACAATAATATTGCATGTTCCTTTCCTATTCTATCAATTGCGATATAACATCTGTTTCTTCTGAATCAATATTTACAATAATTGAAGAGCGCGTTACGATTTTCTCAAGATTTTGACTGCCCGCTTAAACAAATACCTCGTGATGGAAATTTATAGCTACATCAAAAGTGTGCTTTTTAACAAAAATTATAACATAGCTAATACCTGTGAAACCAAACGAAAGATCTGATTCATAACTAGCGCTCATTATTACAGATAATAATTGTTAAGACGCAAAGCTTAGCTATTCTGAAAGACATATTTTGAAATGATGGATAATGGCAAAACCAAGAGAATCATTCCGCATGTCCCTGTCAGACGGAAGTAGTCTTTCCATGTCAGTTTTTCCGACCAAAAACGACCCCAAAGCGGAAGTAGTTTCTGTTGAAATCAGAAGAATAGTCGCAGACAACTGGGTAACAGATGCAAGGTTAGCTGTTTATCGTTCACCTGAAGGCAACTATCGATTACTTCCCGACCGCGAAAAGCCAATGAAGCCCGTTCAGATTTAATTCCACCTTAAATTGTCCCTGTAATTCAAACGCGGTTTTTTATTTCTTACTTCATTCTCTTTCTTTTTGTTTACTTGTCTGTCTGTTTGCATGTTTGTGTTTGACTGTCTGTCTTTGTCTGCCTGTTTGTCTGTGTCTGTCTGTCGATGGGGGGGTGTGGGAAAGTAGAGAGGTAGTTGGGTTTGGGTTTGGTTTGGGGATTAAAATTTAATCTATTTCCCTATTAATTGAACTAATTAAGGGAACAGAAGCGGTTAAACGTCACATTTTTTAGAAAGAAGCGCCTTAACGAAGTTGTTATCAGGTGTTAGATGTGGAAAAAACTGTTCAAAAATACCTGTTGATGATTAAACTAAGCCCCAACATGGCTGCAAAAATTTATGAGCCTTTGATGGAATTCCCCGAAAAACCTATGGCAGGCGTGAAACTTGAGGAAGCATATCAAGTCTTTGGACAATGGGATTTCGCAGTTCTATTTCAAGCAGACACCAACACGAACGCCCTACATTTTGTCGGAGACAAAATCCGCTTGATAGAGGGCATTATTGAAACTTCCACCATACCGCTGGCGCCGATAAAGGATTACCGCAAATAACACCTCTTTTTCACATGCTTTTCGAAGCCGCTTATTCCTTATTCAATTCCCAAAAGCAAACTATTTGACACAGCGCCCGCCGCACTTTTAGCGTTCTCATCCGCGGTCGGGAACCTGGCTGTTTCCTATTCGGACACGAAACGCATTCGTTAGGCATGAATTACGCAGATTCCAGGTTAAAAGATAAAAATAAACCTAAATGAACAATAATCAGGAGAAATAAACAGTTATGAACAATATTATACGAAAAGAAGCTCAGAAACGCTTTTATTTAACTTTCAGAAACTTGAGCATTCAGAGATTTGAGATGATTAAAATGAAAAAAACAATAATTGCGGCAATTCTCTTGACAGTAATCGCAGTAACGGGTCTAAATTTTGCGGGAGCGTTCGCAAGTACAGGATCATCGGTTGTTTCACCCACGCCAAAAACCTGTCCAATAGTATCGGTACCTCCGGCATGCATAATTCCGATTCGAAGCAGCTGGGTTAGAATAGATGGCAACATCACCTCGTGGGGAACCCAAGTGGCTCCAGTAGTCAAAGGCACTCTTACAGTAATGGCTGCAACAACAAGCAGAAACGGAGTTCCAGCAGCATGGTTCGACTCAGCAACTGCTATTTGGACTAACACAACCAAAATCAGCAGTGACGGCAACATCTCCTACAGCTACTATGCAGCAAGACTTGTAAAAGCCAACTTCACCGCGGCCAACTTCCAAGGAAACGACTTCTTTATGAGCGGCAATTGGAGCGTAGTCAACGTCACAATCACACGAACAGTGATCAAAACAGACGACTCAATAAACATCCAATCGAACACCCTGATCACACGTCTTGAAACCAAAGTGTACGGCGAACTGAACGTAACTGGATCTTTGACTCAGTTCCCTCTAAGCTTCACCCTAAGCATTAAAGGAATACCTCTGCTAGACGGCACAGTACACCGATCAATAGAGAGACAGATGATGTTTAACAGGTTCGACATAGTCAACGCAGGAACAGACAGCACAGTGACACAAGCCGACCTGACAACGATTGAAAACAGCTACGGAGCCGTACCGGGCATGCCGAATTATGATGAAAACATGGACTTCCAAGGCACATACCAGATAGGCATATGCGACATAGCAACCATAGCAGCCAACGTACAGCCTTAAACTTTTATCATCCTTCTTTTCTTTTTTCAGAAGTCACAACAGCATAATCCGAGAGGATTAGGCGCAGTTTTTCAAGCAGAGTCTGTGCATTAGCTACTCAGTCTGTTGTACTCTCACCGTTCCTCGAATAGTCTATATAAACCCCGCGAAATGTTAGGAGGTATGGGACTTAAGCAAATAACAGGTGCGAATTACGAGGCGTTCATTAGCCAGAAAAAAATCACACTCCTTGCCGTAACGCTCAGAGGTTGCCCCCACTGCGCCGATTTCAAGGAAAATGTCCTCCCCCTGGTGCATAAGGAGTTTCCCGAGGTGGAGATCGGTGAGGCAGTCCTGCAAGAAAGCAACATCAAGCTGAAGAAGTACATCGGAAACGACAAACTTTACCGGCTGCAATATCCTTTTATACTTATCTTCCAATGCGGGAAGGAAAAAGGCAGGTTTGAGAGTGTCGATGGTAAAGTACCGCAATGCGAGCAACTCGCCACGGTTCTTACCCCTTTATGCCGCGGAAAAAGCTAGCTTAAACGCCCCTTCAAATATTCCCGTGCACAGCTCGAGACTAAAGTTTTAAAGCAAAAAAGCAAGCTGTTGAGCCTAAATCATAGAATTATGCAGTTGCTTTCCAGCGGCTTGTGTTTCCCCAAACTGCAATGCTAGGCTGCAGTGTAAGCGTAAAACCCAAAGGCTGGAACAAGTTTTATATATCGTCAACGAGACAATATTTATAGTGTAATTTTAAACAAGAAGAAGGATGAAATCTTATGAAAACTTCATCTAAACTATCTGCATTTTTCGTTGGTTTGCTTATGCTTTTAGCCGCATTCAGTCCAGCATTTGCTCTCCCAAGTCTAATAACAGCAGATGGAATGAGTACAGCAAGCATCAATGGCCAGACTCCTGCAGCCAGCTACAATTGGGGCGGATACGCCGTAACTAGTTCAGCAGTAACTTCTGCCAGTGGATCATGGATAGTCCCCACTATGACTGCGGGCGCCAGCCCAACAACAACGTATTACTCGGCTTTCTGGGTAGGTATTGACGGTTTTAGCTCTTCTACTGTAGAGCAAACAGGAATCCTCTCCGAAACCAAAGGCACGTCCACAACATATTTCGCTTGGTATGAGTTCTATCCGGCCGGAATGTACGAAATAAACACAGCTACAAGCACAACTACAGGCAAACCTGTTCCAGCCACGGTAACTTCTGGTGACACTATGACTGCAACCGTGACATACGTCGGCAGCGTAGCCGGTGTATTCAGCAGCCCAAGCGGTCCATTCAGCAGCTCAAGTAGCGTATTCAGCAGCCCAATTGGTGCATTCAGTAGCCCAGGCAGGGATCCACCAGGCAGGTCAAGCGGCAGTGAATTCACGGCGACCATTACTGATACAAAAGCCGGTTGGTCTTATACTTATACTGGAACTGTTTCAAACGCTGCTAGGTCTTCGGCTGAGTGGATCGTAGAAACTCCTTCAGTAAATGGAAGAATAGCATCGCTGGCGGACTTCGGCACGGCATCGTTCAGTTCATGTTCTGCTGCTACAGCAAGTGGACCGATCAGCTTATCCAGTTCTTCGGTTTATGCGATAACAATAGTAGCGGAAAACAAAGCAGAAACTACCATGGCAACGCCATCAACACCATTGTCCTTGTCGACTTCCGGTGAGGGAAGCTTCACGGATACATGGGTTAGCGCCGGTCCATAATTTAGCAAGTTAACAACCCCTTTTTTCTTTTTAAAAATCAATAAAAAATAATATTTTGAGCAATTAATTGGAGCCTCGGGCGGGATTTGGACCCGCGACCATTACCTTACCAAGGTAACGCCCCACCGGGCTAGGCTACCGAGGCGCAACATGTGTTCCCGTGAAAGAACTGCGTCTTGGCAATAAAATGCTTACGGTTAGTCCTGCAGCAAACGGCAATGTTCCAAGTCGCTTCGGTTTCGTCGACGGGGAAAAGCTTCATATTAATTAGTGGTACAGAGATTATCTCGGCTTGAAAGCAAATAAGTTCGCAAAGGCAAGTTGCAGGGGTCTCCAAGCCAGGTCAACGGAGTAGGGCTTAGGACCCTATCGCGTAGGCGTTCGTGGGTTCAAATCCCACCCCCTGCACCATATATAAATAAACAGGCATAGGGTCCTCGTTGGCGACGATTTCTCGGTTTTTTAATGTTAGAGTTTTCTTTTTCTGAAGATTTTTGAGCCTTCAAACTCGGTGACGAAAGACAAATACCGTAGCGTGCGCACAATTGTGCTGCAAAACTTAAGTTACACTTCCACGCAAAGAGTTACATATGAGCAAACTTGTAAGATGGTGGATTAGTCGAGGAATCGATCAGAGCATAGGCGATTCACCTGCAGGCAAACCAAATTGGAGTTTAACGGATTCGGATTGGCCCGATTGTGTTCCCAAAGACAAGGGTGCAGTAATTCAAGAAACAGAAACGGGCATTCGCTTCGTTCGCACTCCCGAAGAACGATTCAAGAATCTTCCCGCATTTCCATTTGAGCCCCACTATGCGCTCATAGATGGATTAAGGATGCATTATGTAGACGAAGGACCAAAGGAAGGCGAAGCAGTCTTGATGCTTCACGGCCAGCCAACCTGGTCGTACCTGTACCGCAAAATGATCCCTCCGTTGGTCGCTGCTGGCTACAGAACGATTGCAGCCGACCACATCGGAATGGGCAAATCCGACAAACCCATAGATCTCTCATTCCACACCTACGAACTCCACGTTAAACGACTCAAAAAATTCATCATAACCCTAAACCTAAAGAATATTACACTTTTCTGCCAAGACTGGGGCGGCTTAATGGGACTGCGAGTCGTCGGAGAACAGCCAGACCTTTTTGCCCGAGTCATAGCAGCCAACACAACACTGCCCATAATCCCCAAAGGCATGAACCCCTTCCTAGTACCAAACCCCGCAAAGATAAACTGCGAACTAGGAGACTTTGAAACGCCGAAAGAACACGCGCTTGCTCGACCGACCTTTATACCTAATTTCCAGAAATGGATTCTTTATGCTCTGACGGCACCCAATTTTAGATCCAGCCAAGTCGTTAACGCCATGGCGATCAACAAACTGACAGATGAGGAGGCAGCAGCTTACGATGCGCCATACCCAAGCATTGTTTACAAGGCCGCGGTGCGAACATTTCCCTCAATGATCGCTGCAGTGGAAGATCAGAATTCTTCTGCTTGGAAAACTCTGGGCAAGTTCAAAAAACCCTTTTTGTTCTTAGCAGGAAACAAAGATGACAATCAGGGATCGGAAGCCAACCAGAAAAGATTAACTGGACATATTCCGGGCGCCAAGGGCCAACCTCACGAGCGTTTTAATGCGGGACATTTCATCCAAGAAGACATCGGTGAAACATTAGCTGCCAAAATGATCAAATTCCTAACCGATAAGCCCTTGCCGTAAAATCAAAGTAAAGAAAGAAAATAAGTTGAAGGTGCGCGTCTTTCTCCACGAGACGAAGCTTACATGTTAACCGAGGCCGTAAGAGATAATGATATGAAAAAGAAAAACAAAGAAAGCAAAGATATTCCGACCCTTGCAAGAAACTGGTTGAATTCAGGCAAATTCATCAATTGGACGTCCACCCTAAACGAAAACAAATCCTTCGGAGAACTAAACGTATTTACCACGCAAAGGGGGGACAATAAGAAACCTGCAATATTGATGATACACGGCTATCCTACAAGCAGCTTCGATTTCATGGAACTTTTCGATTTACTAAGCATGGATTACTATGTCTGTGCAATAGATACTCCCGGATACGGATTTTCCGATAAACCTAGAAATGGATATAAATATTCTATTGAAGACGACGCACGACTTGTAGAATACTATATAACTGAAATTCTAAGAGTTGGAACATTAACATTACTTACTCACAACAAAGGCAATAGCGTTGGATTAGCATTACTTGACCTGTACAGAAACCAAGACATGTACGTGATAGGCCATCATATAATTATGAACGGAAATATCTACCTGCCACTGGCCAATTTGACTTTTTTTCAAAAAATCTTATTAAATAAATTCACTGGTCCTGTGGCAACTAAATTTGTTACCGGGAAGATTCTGGCTAATGGATTAAACAGAACAGCGCACAATGTCCGCGAGTCTCAGGAAAAGGTACGATCCATTGCGTTTATTCTTGACTATCAGCATGGAGGACAAATTCAACATGATACTATTCAATATTTGAATCAAAGAAAGCAGAATGAAGTCCGTTGGTTGGAGAATCTTAGAAATAGTAAGGTACCTACTTCAATGATTTGGGGTGAAGATGACAGGATCGCTCCTACAAGAGTTTCAGACTATGTTTGGGATAACTATCTAAGGGTCAGAGATATTGAATCAAAATATTGGATAATACCGAAGGCAAATCACTACGTGCAAAATGATAAGCCTGAGATACTAAGCAGACTCATAAGGCAAACATTTGGTGAGGAAGTGGATTTTCATGAAATTAGCAATGAAGAAAAACCATATCCCAAATCATAATCTCCCACCATTAGCTATGAAAGAAAAAGTTCAGAGTAGAGCAGTCATCGCTATTCCATACGATTATAATTGCAGCTGCAACACGTACTAACTGGAGACCACCACAAGAAACAGAATGACCAAGTGCTACCCTCCCGGCGCCATTTACCAATTGATTCAATTTTAAAGGTTATTTTTCCTAAATAGTCACAGTTATGGCTTATTTGTCAATATTTCTGAAATCAAGCTAAAAATTTTATTAGCAAAAGTTGATTATTTTTTCAGAGTTTTCATAACAGGCGCGTGCTTATGCCTCTCTTGCTATTTTTGAACTAACCTGAGCATGATCTCGGTTTTGTTCCACAAGCTTTTCTGCAGTTCTTCGTTATATGATTCAGGGCAAGTTATTACTTCCTTTTTCTTGGCGAAACATTTTCCAGTTACATCATTTACTTCGTCTGAGGAGGCTAAGTAAACGGACGTTTCCGCTCCTTTCTTGGCGCTCACCTGCATTGGACGGACCATTTTGAACATGATGGACGAACTTAAGCTGCCGCTGTTTTTTCCAAGATTAGTCGCAACAAAACCAGGCATAAGCACATTTGCGGTAACTCCTGATCCTTTTAGTCGCCTAGCAAGTTCATAGGTGAACATCATTAGCATCAGTTTAGTGTTAGCGTAAACCGGTGCTCGCACGCGAGCGTAAGCTTTCGTTCCCGCATAGTTTTTTTCGCTTTGGAGATCGTCAAGGTCTACCTTACCGTTTTTGGCTAGTCCCGAACTTACGTTGATTATGCGGGAAGGGGCACTCGATTTCAGCAAATCAAGCAGCTCATGTGTGAGTAGGAACGGCCCTAGATAATTAACGGCAAAGGTCCGCTCAAAGCCTTCCGAAGTAACCTCTCGCTTATCGAATAACGCTCCAGCGTTATTTACCAACACGTCAAGTCGGTCGTATTTCTTTTTGAATTCCTCTGCGAAGCGTCTGATTGAATCCATAGAGGACAGGTCGCAGATCATTAAATCGATGTTGTTTCCAGTTTGCTTCACTATTTCCAACCGTGCTTTTTCGCCCCGCTCTTGGTTGCGAACAACCATAACAACATGGGCACCCATTTTCGCCAAACTTAACGCAGTTTCTTTCCCAATTCCAGAATTACTACCCGTTACGATACATATTTTATTTTTCATCTCGCTCAAGATCATACTTCCTTTAAGAAGCAAGAACAAGTATGGAGAAGCGGAGACTCGCCTAATACTTTTGCGCTCCTTTGCTTTTTCCACTAACCATAGAATTATGGCGCTCTGAAGGTTTCGATGGTTTTAAATATCAACTATGCGATAAACTTGATGGGGAGATTCTGGTGGCCAATAGCGGTTCCAGTCTTCTAAGGTATGCAAACATAATATTTTTCGCCTTAACTGTTATAGTTAACAGTTTAGCAGGCAGCACAAATATCATCGGCGGCAGAAATACTGCTGACGTTTCGAATGCGAACCCCACTTTGATAACCCCTGCCGGCTACGTATTCTCAATCTGGGGAGTCATCTATATTCTCTTAGGAGTTTTCGTGATTTATCAAGCCTTACCCAGCGAGCAGGGAAAAGATTATCAGAAAAAAATCAGTTGGCTCTTTGTTTTGAGCAGTTTGGTGAATATCGCTTGGCTTTTCGTTTGGCAGTTTGAGTACCTCAGCCTGTCGGTTGTACTTATCTTTGTGCTTCTTGCGACATTGATCTTGATTTACCTGCGCCTTGGCATAGGCAAGTCGAAAGCTAAACTGCGTGAAAAACTCGCAGTTCATCTTCCATTCAGTGTTTATTTAGGCTGGATCACTGTTGCTTCCATAGCCGACGTAGCTGCTACTCTGGTTCACTACAATTGGAACGACTTTGGGATTAGTCCACAAACTTGGGCCATTTTAGTTGTAGCGGTGGCTCTGATAATCACCCTGCTCATGCTGGCCACTAGGAAGGACATAGCGTACGCTCTGGTGATTATATGGGCTTTAGTCGGCATCGGTGTGAACCACAGTGGGAATCAAACGATCGTAACGCTGACCGAAGCAGGCGCTGTAATCGTAGCCGTAGCGTTAATAGTGGTGGTCCTTGTTACCAAACTGAGAAAAAATTGAACAAACAGTGCGCGCCGCGCTCACTCTCAACGTCTTTTACCAGTAAATTGGTGCTAGAATCCCCAGCCCAGCACCTATGATAGAATCTCTTCCATTTTTCTATGCGGGCAGTCATTAACGTTCCGAACCCATTTGAGGTTTGAGACCCTGCGGTCCACCTCGAAAATCCCAGAGTTCAATATAATAGAAAACCAAAATCTAAGTTCGAGAGAAAAAGAGGGGAAAGTGGCAGTATAATGTTTCTTCTGGAACAGCAATTCCCGTCGGATTTGAGCCTCTAATTTTTTCAATGAAGAGCTTGTAGCTCTTCCGCTAAAACTTTCATTTTTGCTAAAAATAAGATGCTCCTCGCCAACATGTACGAATTGCTCGAAAACCCTAAAGCCGCAGATTTAGTCAAGGAGAGTGTAAACAAGTTCTTTCTTTCAAAGAACCTAGGCTACTATGCAGACGCTATCCACTGGGAAGACGGGGAACCAAAGCAGGATCACAACTTTGACAGCCTTGGAAACGCTTTAGCCATCATCAACGGTACAGCTTCGGAAAAAGTTTCCAAGGGCATCCTTAACGGTTTTAATGCCGCAAAAACACGCTTTGGCTACAGAAACCTCACGCCACCTTACGAATTCAACAGAGCAAAGCTCCTGGCAACATGGTATTTCACATGTGGCGTAGCGAACGGTGCTTTTCTGAGAAACAGACCTGGCTTGTACCAGAACTCGGCAATATGGCCATTTGTCGAGATAAGAGTGGTTCATGCGTTAACAAAGCTGCAAGCCACCAGCGAAGCCGACGCGGCAACCAAGCTGATGATTGAGCGACAGGGCTTCAACGAGTTCTACAATCCAGCAACTGGAGCGCCAGGCGGAAGTAAGGGGCAGCTTTGGACAGCAGCAGCTATTCTTTCGGCAGTTGACCTTTGCAGGTTTTGGCAACAAAAAGCATAGAGTGGAAAAGACTACGCAGAGGAATTTATTATAAACGCGCGCTGCTTTGTCCCGAAATTACTAATGTTTATTTTAGTTGGTTCCTGTGTCAAATGAGTTCGTCCAAGCTCATGAGGCGAGTCCTGGCCGGGAAAAATGGACATAAATACTTTACTTCGATTTTCTAATGCAATCCCTTTTCTGCGGTGTTCACTATAGAGTTCACTATTCTTTTTTGGACAGCCCCCTTGACTACTTGTTTAGCTAACGTTAACCTATCAGTAATCGTGGTGTGTTGAAAGATTTTTTCATTCTTGAATTCGTACAGGCATACACCCGGAACTTCAAACTTCATGCCATCGAGGGTTTTTCCCTCCAAAGTATACTGCCAAACGGCCTTATTTCCCTTCACCATGACTCCAATTCCTGTGTCCTTGAACTTCCCCTCTGCAAATTGCTTTGCTAGCCAGGTTAAATACCGCTTCCAATCCTCTTTACCCTTAAACGTGCCCTCATCATTCATCCAGACTGCGTCATCTGCAACTAAGGAAAGGGCCTTTTCCACATCCTTTGCCTCAAGCGCCGCGCCCCAACCGTGTATGACGCTTTCAATCTTTTCCTCAGACATTTCACTCACCTCCTCCCTAAAATTTTTGAGACCAAAAGCCTGTTCTCTTGTTTTTAGCTTAAATCATTTGTGGTGTCGAATCATTCACGGTTGCTTTTCCCTCATAGATTGAAGAACCATAGTTCTGCAAGCGTTTGCTCGCGTGAAATTTAGACGTGTGTTTAGATCTAATCCTCGCACCACTATGATTAAGCCGTTTAGAAGTTTTTTGCAATTTTGACTTGCTTTTTCTGGGAAAAGACAAGATGAGAAAAGGAAATAGAACTTTGCTCTTATTGTTCTATGTCAAATATTTCAAGTTGATCTAAAGCCTAAAATAGAATTTAAGTCTGTTGTTTGAATTGACGACCATTAAACAAAAGACAGAAAAACATATGCTGCTTAAGTATTTCTCAGTCTTGGTGATTGAGTTTGGCGTTGGATTGTTTTTTTCCTGGAAAGATGATTTTGATAGATGCTTCAGGATGGGGCGACCTATTATTGGGCGTGGTGGTTGGAGCGCTCAAGCCTCCAGAACCCATGGTGATGGAGCGCAGAATCCCCACATCTTCCTTTCAGCCCCCAAACTTCAAAAACAAGAAATATCTGGATGATGCAGTGAAGATTGCCAACGAGATCGTTGCAGTAATGCAGCCTAACCCTGAAACCTGTTTTAAGGTTTGTTCGGAATATGTTCTGTCCAGCGTACCCCCGTACTTGTTAAGTCGAGGGTTCAAAGTTCAAATTGTCGAATCAACTGGTGAACTTAAGCCGTTGGTTGAAAGGGGCTACATAAGATGGTGCATTGAAAAAGGAGTGCCTGAGGAAATACTTCAGGACAAGCGGCGGTTCTGGACTTTTCTGGATTGGGTTGCTGAGAAGCCTCACTTGAGAGAAAGCCTCGTGAAGACTGGTTGGGCAAGCTGGGAACACAGATGGCGAGAAGAAATATTCAAAAAGACCCCTAAACCTGCCTGACTAAATAATTTAGTTACTTCCTATAATGTCAGCAATTTTTGTCAGTTTGTTTGTTTACTTGTCATACCAGTAAATCGAAAATTTTGAAGCGCATGTTGGATTTTTGCATTCAAGAGTTTGCTCAATAACATTGGTTATGTCTTCGTCTTTTCCAGGTTTACTTGTAGACCAAAAAGGGTGGCTGCTGTCTGGTCTAGTGACCTGAATCTGACTTTGGCATACAGGACAACAAACAACTACTTTTCCCAAACACATAGAATTATCCTCCACAATATTGTAAGAGATTCTCAAATATATCTTTCATTGATTAGCCTTATGGATTAATTAGTCGGATTGCTTGTTTTTTTGGCTTGTTCACTTGAATTTGCTTGAGACAATTTGGAAGACAACGATGCCTGCGTAGAAGCCATACGAAAGTATAAGGATGGGGCGACGAACAGCGTACTTAAGATCACTGACCATTAACTCGACGTGTTTTCTGGTTGTCCACACTTCATCTGGACGAAAATGGACACAGTACGGTTCATAAACGCCTAAGACCTTGTAGCCTTTTTTTTCAATCCAATCTTTGATGTATCCGTCCTCGTAAGTATGCAGTTGATAGGGTATTTTGATGTCTGCAACTGATGTTCGTCGAATTAGCGTGTCGTGGGTTCCGCCTCTCTTTTCGAATATTTTTATCGTAACTCTTTCAAAAAGCTTCAGTAATTTCGACTCTCTTAGCACCGACCAGATTTCGATTCCCCAAACTGCGCCCACATCGTCTTTTATCAGTTTCTGCGCCTCGGCAAACCAGTTTTTTGACAGGAGAACGTCGCTGTCCACAAATATGAACCAGTCACTTTTTACCAGTTGGATTGCCTTCTGCCTAGCTGTGCCTCTTGTTCCTTTTTCTTGAACAAAGGTAACGTTCCCATATTTTTCTTGGAACTCCTTCACTATATCTGCGGTAGAGTCAGTGGAGTGACCGTCAATAATAATCAGGTTGTTAACTGGTATGTTCTTGTAAACAGAATTGATGCATTCCCTCAACATTCGTCCGCTGTTCAGTGTGAGGATTGCAACGTCTACGGACTCCATATCATCAACCTATTTCAGTTTATGACCTGTTGTCTTTGGTTGAATAGAAAAGTTTGGGTTGCTTACCGCCGCCGTCTTTTTCTGGCTAAATCGGTAATGGATAGATGGATTTGTCAAATGTGTTCTCTCCATAGGCGAAAATCATTCTTAATAACCCATCAAGCCGCAGCATCGGGAGCATATTGGAAAAACTCCATTGTCACAGCTTCTTAGGGCTCGTCTGAATTTGCGGTGTTTTTCATTATTGTATATTTCGAGGATGCTTGATTCCATAATGTTTCCTGTAACAAAGTCTGGAAAGTCTCTACATGTGACGGTATCTCCGTTTGGCATTACGTCTAACTGGAACCAGGGTGAAACACATTTTTTGTATCCGAAGAAATTTTCTGGTTCAGTATAATACGTTCGAATCTCCTCTGGTTTGAGGTCGGGCACAAAAAGAATGGGCATGGAAGCTTTTTTAGATTTTATTTGTTGTACTTGTTCAGCAATTTTGTCGATGTTCAATTCTGTTGTGTCGCGGACGTAGCCTTTCCACGCGAAAGGTGTTACACCTAACTTTTCTTCAGCTATTTTTGTGTGTTTTTGTCCTATCCATTCTTTGGTGAACCATGAGTAGTAGATTGTCATGCCGTCAGGGCTTAGTTTTTCTGCTTCCTTCACGGTGTCAAGTAATGTGGATTCGTTGTTCTTGGAGATTGTTGTGATAATGAAGATGCCCGGTTTTGTCTTTTTTTCCTGTTTCTTTATTTTTTGGATCGCCAATATTCCTCTTTTTGCTGTATCTAATGCGCCTGGGACGCCTCGGCATTTATCGTGAATTTCTCTGGGGCCGTCGAAGGAGACGCAAATCATGTCCCATCCGTTGTCAACTATGGTTTCAGCGTTTTTCTCTAACCTGACCCCGTTTGTTACTATCTGAACCGTTAGTCCTTTTTGTTTCATGTAGTTAACAAGAGGGACAAGTGGTTCGTAGAGAAAGGGTTCTCCGCCCGTTATGTAAACGTGAACTTTTTTTGGGGCAACTTCGTCTATTACTTTTTTGTAAATTTCAACTGGGACCTCTCCAGTAACTTTTGGTGTGTCCTCTCTTGCGTTGTATCCGGTTTGCCCCCATTGCGCACAGATTGCGCACCTGTGATTACATCGATGAGTAATTCTCAGGCTCAGCAAACCAAGGGAAGAACTGCATCCATCCTCATTTCGATAATCTAGTCTTGATTTAACAAGCCCCCTGTATGAAACTCTAGCGAAGCTCATCAAGAGTTCGGGGTTTCTACATACTGGAGCTATGAACTGTGTTGGAATCCTTCTCATGATCACTACTCGTTTGCTAAAGTCTTTTGCATTTGTATAATTTAAGTTTGACTCATCGCCACTGAATTTTTAACGTCCCCCTAACTCCAAACCAACGCGGCATAGAGAGCTCGCCGCTTGTCACCAAATTACCCCGCATTTGCAAAATAGTTTTAAGCAAAACTTAATTTTTCATTAAGAAAAGGATTGAAAGTATGGATACATGGCGTTTACTCTCACTTCAAACCGCTAATGCTTTTTCTAATATGGCGATAGACGAGGCGATTTTAACAGCGCGAATAAAAGGTCAGGTTCCGAACACTCTGCGGTTTTACCGTTGGTGGCCTTCCGCTGTCAGCATCGGCAAGAACCAGAGCCCCCAAAACGAGGTTTATCTTGATGCTTGCAAACGGCTGGGTGTTGATGTGGTTCGGCGGGTTAGTGGCGGCGGCACAGTTTACCATGATTATGAGGGCGAAGTAACCTACAGCGTAACCGCCAAAACAACAGACATAGGCACCACAGACATCACGACCGTTTACGCCAAGATTTACGAGGCGATAAAGGATGCGCTTAGGCTATTGGGGATAACAGCCGACTTCAGCGGCGGCGATGCTAAAAACTGTCCGAACATGACGGTTAACGGCAAAAAAATCTCGGGAAGCAGCCAAACCATCACCCGCGGCGTAGTCCTCCAGCATGGGACATTGCTGCGAAGCATTGATTTGCCAAAAATGTTCACGCTGCTAAAACTAAAAAACGCAAGCTGCACTCAAGCCGCAGACATTGCAAAGCGCAAAATCACCAGCATCCAAGACGAGTTAGGCCACGCTGTTATGTCTGAAACAGTCGCCAATGCGTTGGCACAGGGGTTTAGGGTGATGTTGAAGATTCAGCTTGAGCCTGGCGAGTTAACGCCTTATGAGGTGGAGTTTGCAAATAAGCTTTGCAAAGAAAAGTACGGTACTAAAGAGTGGAATTTTGAGGGTAAAACAAGCAGCTAAGCTTTCTCTTTATGCCACCTTACGCCTTGCGCTGTATCTTCAAGCAGAATGCCCATTGATTTAAGCTGTGCTCTTATGGTGTCGGCTTCTTTCCAATTTTTCGCTTTTCGGGCTTCCTCACGCTTCTGCACTAAAGCGTCAATGTCCGCGGGCAATGCTTCTTCTATTTCTACTTTGCCGATGACGCCTAAGACCTCATCTATCCGCATCATCAATCCGCCAACATCTGCCGCTTCCGATTTGCTTACCATGTTAGCATCGAGCAGGTTGTTGATTTCTCGCACGAAATCAAACAGGGATGCCAATGCTATCCCAATGTCTAAATCATCATCCAGTGAACCGCCAAAGCATGCCTCGAGCTTTGCAGTTAAAACGGCGACTGTTCCCTTGCTGTCCTTACCCTCTGTATCATGCAAGCGCCGAACAAAGTTCCTCAGCCTATCAACAGCGCCTTTCGCGGATTCTAAGCCTTCAAAAGTGAAGTTGAACTGTTGCCGATAATGCGTAGACATAAGCAAGTACCTGATTGCAATCGGATCATAACCCTTAGAGAGCAGATCGCGGAGCGTGTAAAAGTTACCGAAGCGTTTCGCCATTTTTTTGCCTTCAACAAGCAAATGCTCATTATGCAACCAGTAATTCACAAACTTCTTGCCCGTCGCAGCCTCGCTTTGCGCAATCTCGTTCTCATGATGCGGAAAAATGTTGTCTACTCCTCCGCAGTGAATGTCAAAGGTTTCTCCTAGGTACTTCATGGACATTGCGCTGCATTCGATGTGCCAACCCGGTCTGCCCTTGCCAATTTCCGTCTCCCAAAACACGTCGCCGTCTTCCGGCGTCCAAGCCTTCCAGAGAGCAAAGTCTTGTGCTTCTTCTTTTGCATATTCGTCTTGGCTTACTCTTGCACCCGCCTTGAGCTCGGAAGGTTTGATTTTTGAGAGTTTGCCGTAGTCTGGGAACTTACTGATGGCGTAGTAGATTGAGCCGTCTTCGCCGCGGTAAGCGTAACCTTTACTCATCAAAGTTTTAATTAAAGCAACCATCTCAGGAATATGTTCGGTAGCTCTTGGGTAAACATCCGCAGGTTGGATGTTTAAGGCTTTGATGTCTTCAAAGAACGCTTTCACATAAAAATCGGTGTACTGCTTAAGTGGCACCTGTTGCCTTTGGCTGCCCTTGATGGTTTTGTCATCGATGTCCGTTAAGTTCATTACGTGGGTAACTTTGAAACCTCGGTACAAAAGCCAACGCTTCAGCAAATCCTCAAACAAAAAAGCACGGAAATTCCCAATATGAGCATAATCATAAACCGTAGGGCCGCACGTGTACATTTTCACTTTGCCCTCTTCCAACGGCTTAAAAACTTCTTTTTTGCGTGTTAGAGTGTTAAAAAAACAAATGCTCGCTTGCGTATTATTATATCTCCTTTAAAAGTTTAAGGAATTTTTCGCGTTTTATGCCAGCTTCTCTCAGTATCGCTCTGCATAGTCCAGATTTAATGTCTTTTCCAGGGTGTATGGGTATCACTATTCTAGTTTTTTCTTGATCAATCATGAAACGTGTGAACCTCTTTGGCGGATACTTTGAAGCCTTCCTTTTCCAGAATTTTAATTAAGCAATTAGAATTTATCGGCGGGATTTTAGGCAAGAGCTTTCACTTTTTGTATGCCCACGACTTTTTCTTTACGCAGATCTTTCTCCTCTTCCGCAGTTAAGGTTTCCCAGTAAAGATTTATAGCGTCTTTCACGTTTCCCATAACTTCCGCCAATGTGTCTCCTTGTGTATGGCACCCTGGCAAAGCAGGCACTATAGCTACGGAGCCGCCTGTTTCGTCTTCTAGAAGCACTACATCGAAGTCTCGCATAGAATTCCCAACCTGTTTAAGGGATGAGGGCGCATATAAAAATTCTGGATAACGTTAGTTTCACACTGCTGCAAAGCCTTAAAGCCCGAAAGATAATTACAGAAACTCAAACCTCAAAGCACTTCGGGAAAAATTAAAATCTAACAGTTGCTTTTAAGACGAAGGTGCCTGTCAAAATGTTGCCGAATGATTTATTGGATGAAGCTGTAAAATTTCATGGCCATCTTGGCCCCTTTCTAGTCTTAGGATTGAAAGCCGCCTTATCAGGTGTAGACTATCTCGGTAAAGATTATTTTAAGCTGTGGGCAAAGGTGGAAACCGCTCCTCATCCACCCCGTTCATGCTTCATCGATGGGGTACAGTTCGCTTCAGGTTGCACAACAGGCAAAGGCAATATTGAAGTAAAAGCCAGCGACAAGGTTTCAGTAGAATTTACTCTCGGTGAACGGAAGATAAAGATAGAAGTTAGAAACGATTTACTGGAAGCCTTAGATCGCGTTTCCTCGAATAACCAAGCTGAGCTAATCAGTAAAGAGCTCATGCAAAAGACTGATACTGAGCTATTTCTAATAAGCAAGAATTAGACGCAGCATCTTTTATTTTCGCCAAACTATTGTTCCTTTAAGGTAAGTTCCAGCTGCCGCCTCAATCTTAACTGTAACTGTTTCTCCTAGCAGGTCATCTGTGCTTTTTATGGCGACGGGTTTGTAGGCGAAGTTACGTCCCACCCATGAACCTTCCATTTTTCCCTTCTCGTCAACAAGCACTTCGCCAACCCAACCGACCCAACGCTGATTCCGCTCCAAAGAAATCCGCTTAACCAACTGTGCCGCAACAGTGCTTCTGCGCTTAATTTCCTCTTGTTCAACTAAACCATCTTGCATTTTTGCAGCTGCAGTTTTGGGTCTGGCAAAAAATTTTGACACGTTAACCACATCAGGCTTAACTTCTTCTAATAGCTTAAGCGTGTTCTCAAAAGCCTCGGGTGTTTCGCCTGGAAAACCAACAATGACGTCGGTGGCAAGCGTCAAGTCGGGAAACTCTGCCCTAAACGCCTCCGCAATGCTCTTGAATTGCTCAGCGGTGTAAAATCTTCGCATACGCTTCAACGTCCTGTCATCGCCGCTTTGTACTGGCAAATGCAAAAACTTGAACACTTTATCACTCTTAAAAGCGCTAATCAGTTTAGCCTGCATGTCGGTGACCATGTTTGGCGTCATCATACCAACCCGAACCTTAAAATCACCAGCTAAACCGCCCAGCGCCTCCAGCAATTCTGCCAGGTTGCTGCCTAAATCTCTACCGTAACAGGCTGTGTCCTGAGAAGTTACCCAAAACTCCCTTGCGCCAGCTTCAAAATCGCTTTTCAGACGTTCGGCAACTTCTTTTATTCTGTAGCTTCGCAGGTGACCACGCGCAAAAACAACGCAACAGTACGCGCAGGAACCCAAACAACCATAATTCACTGGGACAACGCTTACAATGGGATTAGACTTAACTCTTGGAAGATCAAGCTTCGGCTTAGCGTTCGAACTTGCCAGTTCTACAACTTTCTCGCCATCCAAAACACGCGCAACCACATCCACAATTCCTTTACCAGCGGCAGGACCCACTGCGCCGTCAAAACTAGCTTCATGCATCAACCGCTCAAAGTTAATCATGGGCAAACAACCCGTGACAACAAGTTTCTTGTTCTTTGGCACACGCTTCAAAGCGTCAATGACGCGGTTCTCCGTTGGACCTTTCACAGCGCAGGTATTGTAGATTAGCACGTCGGCTTCAGCTTCCGATGCCGCCAGTTGAAAGCCGGCTTGTGCTAGGCAACCTGCTAAAACCTCGCTGTCAGCTGTATTCGCTGAACAGCCGAAGCTTCTAACGAAAACCTGCAAGGGTCATGTATCACCAGCACGTAAGAAGCTTCAACAAGAGATAAAAACATAAATGTTTCTTAACGAAAATTGACAGAAACCTGCACCATACCCCGTATAAAGCTTATAAGGAGAGGAGCGAACATGTTATAAGCATATTTAAGGCATGATATATAGAACTATAGCTAACAACCATTGCTTTGTTTACTTACTCGCTAATTTGGAGAGAGAACAAAATGAAATTGATCACTCTGTATCTGCCTGAAACGTATATAAAAGCTTTGGATCAACTGGTAGACGAAAGATTCTATCCGAACCGTGCCGAAGCAATCAGGGTTGCAATTCGGGACTTAATCAGTGCCGAGGTGTGGAGGCGCAAGGGCGTTGACTAAACATTTGCACGATGAAGAGCTAAAGGCTCCATTTACTATCGAGGATGCGAAGGTTGAGGTTGCTCCAAAAATCATCGACAACTCAATGGTAATTGGCGGTCCACACATAGTCCGTAAACCAAAAAACAAAATGAACACTAGGATGGTTAAGAATAAAATGCCTGTTAAAAGAATAAGCAGACTGGGAAAAGCTATACAGCACCTCTATGACTTAGAAGATGCCCATGGACCTGAAAAACCTTTAAACATCGACTTCGGCCTCTATCAAATGGAAGAGTACTAACCGTCAATTCTACCCTTGTTTTTGTCCTCGTCTTTTTCGTGAAGAATGTTTAGAAAAAGTTATTATTCATAAAAACCCGCTTTACAGGCATGAACAATATTCTTGCTCAAATAAGGGAAGAACTAAAAGCCAACACAGACCAGCAAATACAAAGAAGTTTTCAGCGCTTCTTTAAAGAACAAGTAAAATTCTACGGAGTCAAAACTGAAGTTGTTGGCAAAATAGCCAAAAAATACTGGAAGCAAGTAAAAACCTTAGATAAGCAAACAATTTTCAAGTTGTGCGAAGATCTTTTCCGTTCAGATTACACTGAAGAAGCGTTCATAGTTTCCTTCTGGCTGCCCAACTACATTGAGCACCTTGCACCAGGCGATTTGGCAACATTCAAGGTGTGGATTGAACGGTACATTAATAATTGGGCTAAATGCGACGGCTTCTGCAATCACACCATCGGCGACTTAATCCAGAAGTACCCCGAAAGCTTAAACGAAGTTAAAGGCTGGGCTAAATCTAAGAACCGATGGCTCAAACGGGCTGCGGCTGCGTCGCTTATTGTTCCAGCAAAAAAAGGCGATTTCATGCGAGAAGCCTTCGAAATATGTGACCTGCTGTTGGAAGATGAAGAGGATATGGTGCAGAAAGGTTATGGGTGGCTGCTTAAAGAGGAAAGCCGAAAGCACCAAAAAGAAGTTTTCGACTACGTTTTTAAAAACAGAAAGGTCATGCCTAGAACGGCTTTAAGATACGCAATCGAGTTAATGCCTCAAGAACTCAAAAGGCAGGCAATGAAGAAAGACTGATTTGTTAACCTTGTGTGGTCATTTTTCTGCGGTTATGTTCTCCAGTCTGGGGCAACCGTTTTCCTGAAGGCCAACACTTGGATATGACCGATAATTATTATCGCCAGCCAAATGTTTGAGTAGAAAAAGTAGTAGACGAACAGTTCATGAAGTTTCATTTCCCTAAAACCAAGTTTTCTTGAGAAACCGTAGAAAACAGCGGCGGTTAATCCGAAACTGGATAGCGCAATAAGTAAAATCTTAAGTAAGTTTGCTGTTGCAAGGGAAACTAGGAAGACTGGCATTAAAATGTTGAATTTTACTGACAGAAATAGTGAGAAAATCAGTAGTGAATTGTACATCCAGAAGCTTGGCACTATGACACACAAAAATAAAATGGCGACGGAGGGGTAAAGGAAGAACAAGCCCGGCAGAAAAACTTGAGGTTTAATAAATTTTTTTGCTAAATCACGATACCAACGTTCCATCCACAACGCTTGACCCATTGCCCACCTTCTGCGTTGCCTAAACCATTTTCCCCATTCGGAATAAACGAGATTTTTAACTTCCACGTCGGTGGTGTAAGCGAAACTGCTGTCTTGGAGGAAAGCTCTTGTTGCAATGTCAATGTCTTCGGCGACAGCCTTGTGGAAACCGCCAACTTTCTCGAACATTTCTCGGTTAATCGCAAATGCTGCACCGTTCACGGCGGGGCACTTGTGCATGTACCTTGATGATAACCAAGTGTTAATGTTAAACGTAAAATATTCATAATAAGCCATCTTGGACAAAAATGATTTCCCTTTTGAAACCTTCTTTTTTATATCAAGCACATCAACCAGCTGCATTTCCATAACAATTTTTCTTAAAAAATCAGGGTCATCGCTTATTTCAACATCGGAATCAAGGAAAAGCAGCACTTTTCCCGAAGACAACTTTGTCGCGCTGTTTAGTGCGTTTGCTTTCCCGATGCGCTCCTTGTTAACGATGAATTTGATGTTATCGTTCTCTAACTGTTTTATTTTTTCAGAAAAATCTTGGGTTGGCTCATCAACTGCTACAAAAATTTCTTTTGCCACGTTTTGAGAACTTAACTTATTCAGCATGGACGCTAACTGGTTCGATTCTTTGTAAACTGGGATAAAGATGCTGATGTCCAAAGGCAATCCTCAATTAATGAGCATAAATCCAAATGTTTATTTTCAAATGGGTTTTTAAATCATTCTAGGAAAAAGGGAGAGCAAGCAAGCTGCTGTCGAAGGGTTGAAAATTATCTTTTGCTTCGGATTTATCAGGGTTTTTTCTCGTGCATCTTATAGGTAAATTATTATTTATCGCGAAAGAATGCTATTTGCGATATGACTCGCATTAAGGCTTTAGGTTTACTTTCAGGCGGATTAGACAGCATTCTTGCTACAGAAATGATTCTAAAGCAAGGCATCGAAGTAACAGCCTTTAACGTTAGAAGCCCATTTTGCCTCTGCAAAAAGGACGGTTGCGCAGCAGCAGACGCAGCTAAGCAGCTAAATGTACCCCTAAAAATGGTTGCCGCCGGAAACGATTATTTACGGATGCTCCGCAAGCCCAAGCATGGTTACGGCAGAAACATGAACCCCTGCATTGACTGCAGAATTTTCCTCATGAAAAGAGCCAAGAAGTACGCAAAAGAGACAGGTGCAGCGTTTATTTTTACAGGCGAAGTTTTGGATGAGCGACCCATGTCTCAGCACTATCAGGCGATGAGGCTTATTGAAAACGAAGCTGGATTGAAAGGTAAAGTTTTGAGACCATTGTCCGCCAGGTTGCTGCCTGAAACTGATGCGGAAAAGAAAGGCTTAGTCAACAGGTCCATGCTCATGGATATTCAAGGACGGTCAAGGAAGCCTCAATTTAAGCTTGCAACCGAGTTTGGCATTAAAGATTACCCTTGTCCTGCCGGCGGATGCCTATTAACCTACGAAGAATACGCAAAGAAAATCCGGGACCTCTTCACTTACAAGAAACACGTTTCCATGGCTGATATCGCTTTGCTCCGAGTTGGCAGGCACTTCAGACTTGGCAAAAACAAGATAGTTGTCGGAAGAAACGAGGCGGAAAATAAGCTTTTAACAGACAGAAAAACACAAAGCGAATACTACTTTGAACTGCCCGAAATTGTCGGTCCAGTAACGATTTTGCAGGGACCGAAAACCAAAAAAGCCATTGAAACAGCCGCCAAACTAACCGCTTATTATTCAGACGCTAAAACTGGAGAAGTTAGAGTAAATTTTGGCAGAGAAGCCCTCAATAAGTCCCTAACTGTAACGGTTCCAGCTGACGCTGATGTGGATAAACTAAGAGTTGGGAACGTAAAAAACTGAGCGCTTTCTCAAGGAAACAAAAAAATCCGTTTTCCTTCATGTGGCCGATAGGTAAAATTATATTTAGATGTGCATCATTAAAGAGCCGAAAAGGGTCCGTGGCGCAGTACGGATAGCGCGTCAGCCTTCTAACGCCCGTTTTGAGGGTGTGAAGAGAGCTGAAAGTCATGGGTTCAAATCCCATCGGACCCGCTATTGGATTCACTTAATGTATTATGCCAATCCTTTTGAAAAGTTAGGCTTGGAAAAAGATAGGAAGTGCACGCTACTGCTTACTCAATCGAAGAAATTGATTTAGCAACAAAATGTTAATCCAAATGGTTTAGCAATGGGGCGGCGTTAGCATTCTAAAAACAGGAAAGAAAAACACAAAATAAACATTGACAACCAAAACCTCATCAACGGATTCCGAACTTTCTCTATAGACTTCAAGTTATGCGTTACGATTTGTGACTGTTGACTAGCAATCACATAGACTTAAAAACCTTCCAAGCGCTTGGTTAACAAGAATTAAATATGAGCATCAGACGCTAATGCGCTTACTTCTTTGTAAGAGTGCAAATCTTAGTCAACTCGAAATATGGAAGGATGGAGAAAACATGAGTAGAACCAAACTCTTAATGATCGTATTTCCAATATCGTTTTCGTTATTAATCTCTGCATTTGTAGGTATGCAAGCCAAAGCTCTTAGGTGTCTCTGCACTGCGAGCATGCCGCTGACATCAGCGAAGAGTTTGACTAGTGAGGTGAAAGAATGAAGCATGAGGCAACAAAGACCATGAAAGTGGGCTGCATCCTTCTCGCCATCTTCTTCCTGTTCGGCGCTCTCGCATTATTGCCTCAGCCAGTTCGAGCAGACTATGTGGGGGCAACGATACCCGTTGGACTCTATCCTATTGGTGTGGCTGTGACGCCCAACGGCGCATACGCCTATGTTACAAATGATGGCAGCGCTTCGGTGTCGGTGATAAACACAGCTACGAACACGGTCGTCGGATCCCCGATAACCGTTGGAACCGAGCCTATCGGTGTGGCTATTACGCCCAACGGCGAATACGCCTATGTTGCAAATTATGTCGGCGGTACGGATGGCACCGGTTCGGTTTCTGTGATAAACACTGCTACGAACACGGTGACGCAAACGATAACCGGTTTCGAATATCCTCAATATGTGGCTATTACGCCCAACGGCGACTATGCCTATGTAACAAATGCTTTAGGCGATTCGGTCTCGGTAATAAACACCGCTACGAACACGGTGACGACAACGATATATGGTTTCACCTTTCCTTACGGTGTGGCTGTGTCGCCCAACGGCGAATTTGTCTATGTTGCAAATGCCTATATCAGCGGTTCGGTCTCGGTGATAAGCACAGCTACGAACACGGTGACGGAAACAGTAGCAGTCGGAAGCGGTGCTGGTTATTTGGCTGTAACGCCCAATGGCGACTATGTCTATGTTACAAATTCCGGCAGCGGTACGGTTGGCACCGGTTCGGTGTCGGTGATAAACACGGCTACGTACGCTGTGACGACACCGATAACTGGTTTAAGTCAGCCTAGCGGTATGGCTATAACGCCCAACGGCGCATATGCCTATGTTCCAAATCTTTTAGGCGATTCGGTGTCGGTGATAAACACCGCTACGAACACGGTGACACAAACGATAACTGGTTTCACCTATCCTTTCGGTGACGCTATAACGCCCAATGGCCAATTTGCCTTTGTTACAAATGAACATAGCACTACGGTTTCGGAGATATTTATCACTACTCCGTCTGTTACTGTGTCGCCTTCTTCTGCTACTTTGAATGTTGGTCAATCTCAGACGTTTACTGCTTTTGCTTCTGGTGGTTCAGGTCCTTACGCGAGTTACCAGTGGTATGTGAATGGCACACTTGATGCAAGCCAAACTGGTGTAAGCTACAATTTTACTCCTGTTTCCCCGGGTACTTACTTGATTACTGCAACAGTTACCGACAGTTTAGGTGCAATTTCAGCTATGTCTTATCCTGCGACGGTTATGGTGACCCAACTCAATCAGTTCCTAGTGACTTTCACTCAGAACGGGATAACGGGTGATGCTGGCAGCAACGCTGTTCTTACGTTGAATGGTGTATCCTACGCTTACAATTATTTGCCCACTAACGTTTTGGTTGATGCAGGAAGCACTTTCAGCTGGTCATCTACTGTCGCAGGCGCTACCGGTGAGCAGTTTGCTTTGACAAGTGATAATGGTGGTCTCACTTCGCCTATTGAAGCGGCTGGAACAGATACGGCTACTTACACAACTCAGTACTTGTTGACTGTTCAGACGAGCGGTTTGTCTTCTGCTTATCCGACAAATGTCTATCTTAATGGTGCATCGGTTGGGTATGCTTATGATGGTTCAGCGTATACCCAATGGATCGATGCGGGTGCCGCTACAGGAACTATAGGTGTCGACAGTCCTATTTCTGGAGCATCTGGAACGCAGTACGTCTTCACCATGTGGGCTGAGGATTCTTCCACGAGTAACCCGCGTGATTCTGTTACTATGACGGGTCCTGAGACTTTCACTGCAGACTATGTGACTCAGTACAGTTTGACTATGGTTACGAATTATGGAACGACTTCCCCAAGTGCTGGAGCCACATGGTATAATGCTGGTTCAAGCTTTGACATTTTTGCCACTGCTCCACTCGCTGTTTCTGGTGAGCAATACGTCTGGGACGGTTGGTTTGGAGTTGGAACTGGAAGCTATACGGGCATGGATAATCCTACTACTGGCAGCGCTGTTACTATGAGTGGGCCTATCACTGAGACTGCTTCTTGGACTGAACAGTTCCTGGTGACTTTCATTCAGATTGGAATAACCAGTGATGCTGGTAGCAACACTGTTCTTATGATTCCAGGCAATTTAGAAGTTGCCCCAATCGTATTCAATATAAATGATTTGCCCACTGACGCGTGGGTTAATGCTGGAACATCGTTCGTTTGGGAATCTACTGTCGCAGGCAGTCCAGGCAGTTCAGGTGAGGAGTTTGTTTTGACGAGTGATAATGGCGGTCTCTCTGAGCCTATTGAAGCGGCTGGAACAGATACGGCTACTTACACAACTCAGTACATAACTCAGTACATGGTTAGCTTCGGCTACACCGACCAAGACCTCAGCACGATTACCCCAGGAGCTCTCATCGGCTATTACAGTCAGTACGGCTCGTTCCTACCCATCTACGCGGGCAGTTCATACGGCGTCACTTCTCCTGCCTCAGACTGGGTTGACGCAAGCTCCATCTCAAACCCCTATCCCGTCGTTTACCTGACATACGTTGCTGCAAGCGGAACCGAAAGGTGGGCAGAACTCGGCGGAGGAGGATGGGAATACGGCGTCTCATCAACTGGCAGCATCGTGACCTCTTTCTATCATCAATTCATGGTTAGCCTCGGCTACTCTGACCAGGACGGTAGCACGATTCCCAATGGAGCTCAAATCGGCTGGTACTACCAGTATGGCTCAGCCATAGACATCTTTGCTACAAGCTCGTACGGCGTTACCTCGCCTACCTCTGACTGGGTTGACGCTTATTCCCGATCTAACCAAGCTACAGTTGCTTACGTGACATACACTGCTGCAAGTGGTACTGAGAGGTGGGCAGTTCCAGGAGTCGTTGGGGTCGAAGTCTTCAACGCCGGTACCGCCTACGCCGACTTCAGTCATCAATTCATGGTTAGCTTTGGCGCGCGCGCTTTGACCAGTGACGCTTCAGGCACAGTGGTTACGATTAACAGTGTCTCCTACGGCGAATCTGCTTTGCCCGTCAGCATGTGGGTTGACAGCGGCAATTCAGTTGCCTACAGTTTTGCGGGTACTGTGGCTTCCTCTGGTTCGCCATCTACCACTCAGTATTTGTGGGATTCTACAAGTGGGCTTAACACGCTTGAAACGAATCCTTCTTTGACCATTTCTAGCACAGGCACGATTACCGGCAACTACGTGACTCAGTACAGTTCAACAGCGGCTTTAACTGGAGGTTCAGCTGTAGTTGATCAAACAGCGGATAACGGCGTCATCTCCACCATTAGTGATTCATCACTTGCGGACGGAACATCGGTCACGGTTACCTCAACCTTTTACAATACTGCTCAGCCTTCAGGAACCGGAGGTGTTGAGGTCGGCGGAATCTTCTACGACATTTCGGTTTCACAGAGCATAGGGCTGGGCCCTAATGCGATTGTTACGATTTCTATTACGAACCCGAGTTTCACCAGTGCAAGCACGGTTTCGTATTGGAATGGGGCTAAATGGGTGCTTGTCACGACGAAGTTTACTGCGCCCGACACGGTAACCTTCACTGTTCCCGCATCGGTTTTAACTGGCACACCGATAGTGGTTCTGCCCACTCCAACTGTTGCTGTCTCGCCTGGATCAACCACTTTGGATGTTGGTCAGTCTAAGCTGTTCACGGCTACCCCTAGCGGAGGCTCAGGCACTTACACGGGTTACCAGTGGTATGTGAATGGAACTGCTCAGGCTGATCAGACTTTGTCAACGTTTAGTTTTGCTCCTGCTTCTGAGGATACTTACTTGATTACTGCGACGGTTACCGACAGCAATGTCTTGACTTCAGCTCTATCTAACTCTGCGACGGTTACGGTGAACCAACTCACTATTACGGTTACTCAGGGCGCCAACGGAGTGATTGCTCCTGGAACAACCAATGTTAACTATGGCGGTAGCCAGACTTTCACTATTACACCGAATACTGGTTACTCCATTGCTTCTTTGACTGTCGACGGCTCCGCGGTAACGGTTGCATCATCGTACACTTTCAACAACATCCAGACATCCCACACAATCACTGCAACATTTACACTAACACCCACTTCAACTCCTACTCCAGCTCCAACAGCGGCTCCAACAACAGCTCCAACAGCGGCTCCAACGGCAGCTCCAACAGCAACTCCAACACTAACGCCAACTGTAACGGCAACTGCTTCCCCGTCCCCTACAATTCCAGAGTTCTCTGGCCAAATGTTAGTGATTACGTTAGCAGCCCTTATGATCATAGTCTTGTCTGCGGTTGTCATTACAAAGAAGAAAGCAACATGGAAAATCCATGTCGACCATCACTCTTGAGAGAAACGATCTGCGCCTCACATACGCTTTGATCAGTGGCTCAAAAGTTTGCGGTTGTTTCGCGACTTTTCTTAGTAGGTTTTGGATTGGACGATCGCTGTGTGCAGTGCTTTAGCCGTTTTGATTAAGGCGTAGACTTGTTTTTCTGTTAGGCCTTCAACTTTTTGCTCCTCAAGGCTTCGGATATATTGGTCTAACGCCTTGGCCGCTTTATTTCCGCATAACGCATTACTATCGCATACATTAACTGTCAATATTCATCGCCAAAAACAATAATACGCAAACCTCGACATAACCTTTTCAAATGATGATTAAAACAACTGTTGTACGATTAACCAATTAAGAAGACCTAAAAAACGCAATCTGCAAAAAATGAAGCCGCTGAATTTTAACTATAAAATGTAAAAGCAGCCGTAGCCACGTAGTACAAAACAATTCTTCAAATCCAAAGTGTAAAAATTCCACTACGCAACCTGACATTTTTAACCGTATTCGGAACAACCATGCGCGCAGTTGCTGGTTTATAGTGTTAATGGATCTGAGATAAGAATGCTAACTATTCGACGTTGCACGTTTGGGCTGGCGAGGCAAGCCTCTTCAAGTCATCAGCGCCCTCAGCGTATCCTGAAGCAACCAATACGTCGCCTACTTCGATTTTTGAGTCTGCTCGAGGACGCAAACACTTCTCTCCTCTTTTAATCACCAAAACCCACATACCGGTTTCTTCATGCACACCCGCTTCTTTAAGAGTCTTGTTTACAAGCGGAGAATCCGCAGTAACACAGGCTTGGGCAACTGTTTCCTCTGCTTCTTTAATTGTCAGCTTCAAAATTGGGTGCGGTTCAATACCTCTTAGAACAACCTCAGCTATATCCGCCGCGGCATCAGCGATTTTTTCTGTCGCTACACCTAACCGAATTAAACCTAAGAAACCTGAAGCTTCTTCTTTTTTGAAATCGCTGGTTAAAGCAAGCAATTCGAAATCAGTGTGCATTTGGTCCATGAGCTCTTCAAGGCGCTCGACTTCTTCAGCTAGTTCCTTACTGTTTAACATCAGGGAAGAATAAGCTAAATCCAACATTAACTCAGATGTGTCCTTGAGTTCTACGAATCTTGAAACAATTTCCTCGAATTTCACGCGTTCTGCAACGTCTAATTTTGCAAGTCCGCCTTCAGCTAAATCTTTAAACTTTTCAATGCCTAAGGATGTGCCACGAGTAATCAGGATGTCTCCTTGTAAGACCCTTTCTGTGCCCTTGGGGTTGAGTATCCAATCTTTATTTCTGCGGATGGCAATAATATCAACGCCCATTTTTGCAGCTAAATCCAGTTCATCTATCTTTTTCTTGACAAGCGCTGAATTGGCTTTTACGGTCGCTTTCATTAAGCGTTCTTCTACTTTTTCAAAGATTTCGCCAACTATGGGGTGAATGCCAATGTTGCGAGTTACTATGGCTGCTATGTCGGCGGCAGCATCTGAAATTTTATTTGTGGAAGAAGCTACTATGGAAATGCCAACCATCGCCTCTGCGTCTTTTGGGTTTCTTGAAGCAACCATTAATTCCATATTTAAAAGGTACGCCAACGTATCTACTCGGCTTTCAAGCGCGAGAACGTCTTCAGCAAGGTCTTTGTCATTGTATAACGCTGCGGAATAGGCTAAATCGATCATTAGTTCAGATAGATTTTTCATTTCAAGCAAAAGCTCTCTGACGGGGATAGGTTTGTATTCTATCTTTTCAAATTCAGGCATATTCTAGAGGCCGCTCCACAATAAAGTATGGCTCTGAATTATTTTAATTATACCCTCAAGCTATCCGATTAGAAGCAAAGCTAATAGTAAAGCTGAAGAGGTTACTATGATTGCTAATGAAGTTTCAATTGGGATTACAAAATTATCAGGGTTCAAGCCTCTTCTGAATGTTAATATCGCGATAGCATAAGATAAAAGCACTATACCTATGACAGCTATTACGTTAGATAACCAAATTATTACCATAAAATTAAGCACGCTTGATAGTAGAAACACACGGTTAATTGCCAGAGATATGATGGCTAAAACCGTAGAGATTAAAAGTGAGGCTGTCCATGCGCTAGTAATGTTTTTAGTATGATTTTTTATTGAGGAGAAAGAGGGCGTGAGTAAACCTAAAGCGAGCTTAGTGTTAGCGGTGGAGCCCACAACTGAGCCTACATTGCTTACCAGGTTAATTAAGGCTGGATAAATCGTGTAAATGTCTTTCCGATTTTCTGCGAAGTTACTTATCCCTTTGAAAACGGTTCCGGTTAGGGTTAGAATCACGGCTACAAAAATTAGCATGATGAGGGATTCTCTTATGGTTTTCAGGAATTCAGGTTCCTGCCTGTCTCGTGATAACAAATATAGAACGAGAAACACATGTGAAAGGCCAATAGCTAGTATTGCTAATCTGCCAAAAAAGGGCAAAAAGAAAAACAAATTTAACACTCCAATGTAACAGAGGGTTATGAAAATGATGGCGGCTGTAGATATTATTGGATAAACAATGATGTCAGGGTCTAATCCTCGTTTGAAAGAAACAAAGGCAACTTCAATAGTTACTAAAGAAAAAAGCAGACCTATTGCTAATGTTGAAACCATTACTGATATTAAAGCTGGGAAATCAGCCAGGGTTATGCCCAAAATCAAGTAACCGAAAAATAAAGAAATTATGCTAACCGTTAGGCTTGTTATTAAAGTTAATACAATTATGGCATGGATTAATTTATGGAAGCTTTTTGTGTTTCCAGAAAATCGAGGGTAAATCGTGCCAAGATGCAATGCAGTGCTTAAGCGACCACTAAGTAAACCGTTAATTATTCTTATACTTATGAGTGCTGGATAAAGAGCAAAAGCCCAAGGTGCGAGCCTAAAAACATTAAGCTGGTAAGAAATAAGAAAACCAGCAATTAATCCAGCTATGCTAAATGAGTAAGCTAATGTTGTCTCCTTGAACATTCCCCAGAAATTTCCATAAAGGCCGTCATGTGAAATTCTGGTTGCCTCCTTAAAGTTGGTCAAAAAGGAGTTTTTTTACAGTTAATCTTGGAAAATTATTGGTTAAGGCTAGATTGGAATTAAAGTGCCTTTTAGTTGTATTCAACGAAGCTGTTGCTATATGAGCATCTGCTGTGAGATTTGATGATTTGTGGACTCCTGTCATGTTTCGTCGCCATCAATATTTTTTGTTCGGCGGTCCACAGTCAAAGTAGCGAGTTTGCGGGCTGCCAAAGCCGTTTTAACTGCCAATTAACGTTTTTGAAAGGCATCTATGTCTTAAATAGTTTCTGTCGCAGGCAATTTTCGGCTGAAGTGCTTTTCTTAGTAATGTCCTAATCTGAGATAGTTAATGTTTATGCAAAAACCCGCGCTATGTCCAAACGTAATCTGTTATCCTTCTATTGTTGCCGGAGACTCTCCTCGTTTAAACTCATGGATGAAATTCAGGTAGAACTGAAACAGACTAATAAAACAAACAAACCTTCGCTTGGTCTTGGCAAAGCACTTCGTCTTACGCACCGATCACCCACCCTCTCACGCTGTAAACCCTTTAAATTCTCATGTTTAATAATTCTTGTCGACTTCACATGTGTTTTGCGAGGAACGGTTTTTAAGAATGATGTTTCTGGTAATGCTAGAACGGTTTCACTTTGGTTGAGTGAGCACTGGCGAGAGAACCGTGGCAGATGAAGCTCGAAGCAATCCAGAAATATTCACCGTAAAAGAAAACGTTCCTTTAGCACAGCCTCCCGTAACCGCAGAAGAAGCTTTGACTCTGCCAACAGACGAGTTATTATCTCGACTTGGAACTTCATCTCAGGGTCTAAGTTCCCAAGAAGCGGAACAGAATCTAAAAGTTTATGGCACTAACGAATTAGCACGAAAGAGGAAACGTTCTGGCATAGTCAGTTTTCTGCTTCACTTTGAAAGCCCCTTGATCATCATACTTTTGTTTGCAGCTGGGTTCGCTGGCGCCACTGGCGATGTTGCGGATTTTACCATAATAGTTGTTATCGTATTAATCAGCGTTGTTATTGATCATTATCAAGAATCCAAAGCGGAAAATGCCGCTGAACTTCTCAAAGAAAAGGTCAGTACAACGGCCACTGTGCTTCGTGATAAAATTAAGAAAGAGCTCAAACTTTCTCTAATTGTTCCCGGCGACATAGTTTACCTCTCGGCTGGAGACATCATCCCTGCAGATTCGAGAATAATCAGCGGTAAGGATCTTTTCATAAATCAAAGCAGCCTAACCGGTGAATCGTTCCCTGTTGAAAAGACAGCCAACAGGTTGGAGTCCATAAACTTATCGTCGAGTTCGATTACTGAATGGAGCAATTATCTGTTTATGGGCACTTCGGTTGTTAGCGGCAGCGCAACGGCAGTCGTTGTGAGGACTGGGGGCTCTACAGAATACGGAAAAATTGCTAAGAAACTTGTTGCAAAGCCTCCTGAAACGGAATTTGAGCGAGGCGTAAAAGGGTTCAGTTACCTCATAATGCAGGTTACGTTCGTATTAGTTGTTTTTGTTTTTATTGTGCTTGCCCTGTTTCATCGAGGATTAGTTCAATCGCTTCTATTCTCAGCTGCTCTGGCAGTAGGGTTAACCCCTGAACTTCTACCGATGATCATTACGATGAACCTTTCCAAGGGCGCTGTAAACATGTCGAAAAAAGATGTCGTAGTGAAGCACCTGCCCTCGATTGAAAATTTCGGCAGCATGAACGTTTTGTGCACCGACAAGACAGGGACCTTGACGGAAAATCGCATATCACTGGTGATGCACATTGATTCGGAAGGTAACGATGACGACAAGGTTCTTTTATATTCCTATTTAAACAGTTATTATGAAACTGGGCTGAAAAGTCCTCTTGACGACGCAATCCTAGCTCATCAGGAAATTAATGTCGGAAGTTTCCAAAAAATCGATGAAGTCCCATTTGATTTCATTCGAAGACGCGTTTCTGTTGTGGTTGAAAAGGGAAGAGAAAGATTCTTCATAGCAAAAGGTGCCCCAGAAGACATTCTGAAAATTTCCAATTACTGCGAAATAGGCGGTATCATACAGGATATTAGTGAAGAACTGCGAAGAAAGATTGAGCAAAAATACGTTGATCTGAGTTCTGAAGGCTTAAGAGCTCTGGGTGTTGCATACAAAAAACTCAGGGAAGACAAAGCTGTTTATTCAATTAACGATGAAAACGACATGGTGTTTCTTGGCTTTGTCGCTTTTCTCGATCCTCCAAAGGAAACAGCAAAAGAGTCACTGGTGCTTCTCGCCAAAGAAGGAATAGAGCTAAAGATCTTAACCGGCGACAACGTGCTAGTTACTAGAAACGTTTGCAACCAACTTGGCTTCGAGATTAAAGGGGTTGTTCTCGGAAACGACATGCTCCAAATGAACGATGATGCGTTAGCTCGAGTTGTGGAAGAAGCCAACGTATTCGCGCGGGTAACTCCAGCACAAAAAGACCGAATAATTAATTCGTTGAAAAGCAACGGTCATGTTGTTGGCTTCATGGGCGATGGCATAAACGATGCTCCTTCCCTTAGAACATCCGATGTTGGCATTTCAGTTAACAACGCAGTGGATGTGGCGAAAGAGTCTGCCGATATTATACTTTTAGAAAACGACTTGACAGTACTAGCTGAAGGTGTAATCGAGGGAAGAAAAACTTTTGGCAACACCATGAAATACGTTATGATGGGTATTAGCTCAAACTTCGGTAACATGTTCAGTGTTGCTGGTGCAGCGTTATTTTTGCCCTTCCTGCCTATGTTATCCATACAGATTTTGTTAAACAATCTTCTGTACACGCTCTCTCAAACCACGATAGCTACAGACAATGTCGATGAAGAATACATCGAGCGACCCAAAAGATGGGACATTTCATTTATCAGAAACTTCATGATAGTTGAAGGCCCACTCAGTTCAATTTTTGATTACGCTACGTTCTTTATAATGTTCTTCGTTTTTGGTATTCCGGTAACTGCAGCAGCATCGGGCGTCCCGTTGGCAACAGTTTTTCAGCAACACGAATTCCAAACTGCATGGTTTATAGAATCGCTTATCAGTCAAACATTAGTGGTATTTGTCATTAGGACAAGGATATCGCCCTTCTGGAAAAGCAAACCTGGCAAGTATTTGGTATTAAGCAGTCTCTCAGTAGTTGCCGCAGCCCTTATAATACCCTATACACCATTGGGAAGGGTGTTTCATTTTGTGCCTCCTCCACCCCTGTTCTACGTTTTCTTGTTACTGATGATTGTTACCTACCTGTTTCTGGCTGAAGTCGTGAAGAAATGGTTCTACAAACGGCATGCGTACAGAATTGAGCAGGCTTTGGTTCCAAAAAGAAAAACCCTCTACCTCAGCAAGAGTGCACGGTTAGTGCAGGATGTAGCTGCCGTAGTATGTTTGCGTGAAGAGAACGAGATTTCTTTTGATTCTCTGATCGAAGACCTGTCGAGAAGTTTAAACTACCCCATTGATTCAGACAGAGTATATCAAAGCCTGCAGTATTTGCGTCGGGGAGGATTAATCGATGTCGATTGGCACAGTCGAATAATCAAAAGAACAGGGCCTATCAAAGAGTACATTACAAAACAGGTTGCAACCAGCCCTACATGGTCGTTGGTGTATGATGATTGGCTTCATATAAACAAGGTAATTCAAGACAAATACGGCAAAGCTAACCCAGACTTCCAAGATCTTTTCTCGCCAAGGCAACATTAAATCTTTTTTTGGTGCTAGCCTAATCGTCCGCCAGTGCGCTGCTAAATTCGCTTTTCTATCAGGTAAAGTCGAATTTTGGACAAAAACTTTCTTTTCAAGCATTTGTAAAAGGCTATCGTTGGGATTTTCCGCATTGTTTACAAAAGACATCAGAATCATCTATTGTCTGCCCACAATAGGAGCATTTTTTGACATAGCGTATTAAAAGAGAATAGGAGAAAGCTGCCTGGGCGAAATACAATGAAGCGGATTTCAACTAAACAAGCATGTATTGCAACCCAAAGAAGCATGGTGTTTAGATTCGGATAATTGTTTTTATAGTTCCAATTTTAATACTGTAAACACCAACTAAGCAGCTAGTGACACTTGTTTGACGACAGACATCAAAAAAGCAGCATCTATCATGAGACGTTCACTTGCTCCAGGGAAACCTCACCATGCTCAATGGCTGGTCACAAGAAAATGTAACTACCGCTGTGCAGGTTGCAATGTCTGGAAGGAACAAGACGACAGAGAACTTGCCACGGATGAAATAAAAAAAGGATTAGATATTCTAAAAAATCTCGGCATAGTTGAGCTTGTAATATCAGGCGGAAACCCGCTGCTTAGGGATGACATAGACGAGATAATTGATTACGCCTCAAAACTTTTCGTCACAACCGTTTGTGATAACGGAAGCATGGCTACTAAAAAAATCGATGCCCTGCGAAATGTAGATTTCGTGGCAATTTCAATAGACAGCTTGGACGAAGCAAAAAACGATGAAATAAAGAATATACCAGGCGCATGGAAAGAAGCAATGGAAAGCGTGGAAAAGCTTCACAATAAGGGAATAAATGTTAGTGTCACACCGACAATTTCACAAAAAAACCTATATGAAATAATTGATATAACTAACTATTTCACAAAAAAAGGAATCCCCGTCTGGTACTGCCTTTACGCGTATGACGCTCCAGCGGACGAAAACCAACTATTTAGGATTGGCAAAGAAAACAATGAGTTTGTGATAACAGATAAGCAAGCCATGGTTAAGCTTTGCAATTCCCTAATTGAAATGAAAAAGAAAAATAAGAAAATCCTAATGACAAACATGCTTCTAAAAGCTTTAAGAAGTTTCTATGAGGAAGATAAGAGAGCATGGAGATGCCAAGCACTACGTAACTTCCTAGTCATTGACCATTTAGGCAGAGTTGCTGGGTGCCACAGTCACAATTTTGCAGGTTCAGTGTTTGATCTGCCTAAGATGTGGAAAAGTCAAGAATTCAAGGAACTCCGCGAAACATACAATGAATGCACAAAGTGTAACTATCTATGTTATATTTTCTATTCACTTCAGGGAAGCCCATCTGGCTATTTATCGCTGGCTATGGACCAGTGGAAAAACGCGGGGTTAGTATTCAAAAAGATTGAAAACTAACCTTCCAAGTTCAGCAGGATATAAAGGGAATCCGCAGTTTTGGTTGTTGATTGATAAGTAAATTTCTGCTCTTCTTCGATGTCTGTTAGGAGGACTTTTAGAGCGCTAATTCTTATTTTTGGGATGTTATCCCTTATTAGTCTTGGTCCTGCATCTTTCGGTTTTTTTAATTCTATTAGAGCGGGTAGAAAAAAGAGTACAATTATTATGGCGGTTGTGGCTATCAGAGTGGCAATTGATGAATTCTGATTTTGAATCATTAATGTCTAAATTATTAATTGGCAATATAACAGTTTCCACTACCCTTGTGTGATGTTTTAACCCACACATTTTTTTCTCGCCTCATAATTTTTGAAGCCATCACATTGAGAAAAGCCTTCAAACAAATAGGTATATTGTAAAAGAAAGTAAATATCAAAAGAGGAATAAGCCACTGCGCTCTTTTTCGGCCATCCAAGTATATGCCGATTCCAACCTCAAAAAAAGGAGCAAAGTTACCTACAGAACTGTACACGGATATTGGAATGAAAAACCATAAAGTGCCAATAAGCTGTGAACCCGAAAGAATCAGATACAAACCCGTAAGCATCGAAAATAAAGCCAGAACAGGTATAAAATAAACATTTAGCAATAATAAACCATCGATTTTCTCTTTAATATTCAATTTTTTACTTTTCAAAACGTTCCATGAGTGTTTAAAGAAGCATTGCATGTGCCCTTTTGCCCACCGGTATCTTTGTTGGCGATAAGCTTTCCAGTTATCAACTGCTTCCTCATAGCATTCTGCATCAATATTATAGGGAATTTTGTAGCCTGCAAGGTAAATGCGAAAAGTTAAATCGGTGTCTTCTGCCAATACGCTCTCATCCCAACCATGCAGGTTTTTTAGCAAACTGCTTCTGAATCCGCCGACTGTTCCTCCAAACTGCACAATTAAGCCTAAATTATCTCTTGCTTCTTGGTCAACGCGGTATCCGCCTATTCTCTCCAGCGTCACTAGCCGTGTAACTATGTTTTGGGGTTCATTTAAGACAACGACTCTTCCCTGTACTGCACCAACTTTGGGATCGATGAATTCGCTGACAAGTTTCTCAACAATATCTTTCTGAGGACAATAGTCAGCATCGAAACAAAGCACTATTTCGCCAGTTGATTTGCTAAAGCCATCGTTCATGGCTGAGGCTTTTCCTTTGCCGCCTCTGCTTTTGTCTCGATTCAGCACTTCTATGAACGGATACTTGTTTTTGTAATCGTCTGCTATTGCCCCGGTTTGGTCGGATGAGGCATCGTTGATGATTATTATTTGCATTTTCTCTTTTGGATAGGTTAACTCGGTAATTCGTTTAAGCAATCGCCCAATAACTTTTTCCTCATTATGTGCTGGAATAAGGATGGTAACCGTAGGTTCAAACGTTGAAGTCTCAAAGGTTGGGGGTTTGTTTTTGTCGGCCCCCCTTAACACGGTAATAGTAAAGATGTAATGCCTAACAAGATAAGCCATCATTATTCCAGTTAAAAATAGGAAAAAGATTTCTGAAACTCCAAAAAACACAGGCGAACCTCCTAGTTTGCGCTCTCACGATGGAGAACCGTTAAGCTTAGAGACCAAAACGCTACTATCCAAAGTGAACATAGAAAAGGAAAGAAAACTGTATAAAGCACATTGAAGATTTTACCGAAAAAAACGGTTCCTGCAGTGAGGAAAGAGTAAAAGATAAAGTTCCAACAGAGACCTATTATGTTGCCTGATGCTAAAAGGAATAGTTTTCGGTTAAACGCACCGTTCAACTGAAAGGCTATGGAAATAAAAAGCACATTGAAAATTAATAACATAACTGTGGATTCGATGTTAATTAGACGAAATGAGGCTATGAAGCATAAGATTATTACTACCGCAGATAGAAACGCGAATAAGCCATTTAATACTTTCACTTATTCCCCGCCCCTTTCTCAAACGGCGCTTCTAAAGCGGGGTCTAATCTGTTATTGATGGCTTTAAGCAATCAGTAACTATGTTATAGAAGAAAGCTCTATTTAGTTCTATTAGTTCTATTTAGTCAGTTCAGAAGTGGGGAGAACCACGTTGCCTATTACTCTGCAGAGAACTTCAAAAACCTCTTCGGCATTCAAATTATCGGTATCTAAAACCAAGTCAAACGGTGCAAAATCTTCGCCTAAAACGAAGCCGTAAAGCTTCTTGTAAATTGCTTTCGTCCTAGCTTCTTTTTCTTCCAATACTCTGAATGCTTCATTAACCGTTATTTTATCGCGTTCAGCAACTCTTGCCGCTCTCTTCTCAATCGAAGCCATCAACCAAATCTTAAAACCCTCATTAAGCAACCACGGCATGGTCCAACTATCTAAGAGGACATTTCCCTGCTGCGCATATTTAAGCAGCATAGCATCTACCGCCTTGTCAAATTTAGGATCATTTACTCTTTCCTTAAGAAAATTTAAGCCTTCAGGGCTCTCCCACCAGCCTGGACGTGACACGTCGTAGCCTTCTGCCTTTGCCAGTTCTTTAAGCGCGTCGCCGCCTGAATAACATTTTAGATTGTATTTTTCCGCAAGCTTTTTTGACAGAGTGCTTTTTCCTGTTCCAGCCATTCCTGAGATGCAGATTACTATTTTTTTGTCGGCAAAGCATAACTTTGCGTTTTTAGCCATTTAGCGCCACCAATTTTTCTGCGTCAAGTTTCAATCGGCATTATACCTATTAATCGTGATGCAAGCAGACCTAAGAAGAACGAGCCGATGGGGTACCAGTAGAGGACTGGAAGACCACCGATGCCTGGAACGTAAACCATAGAGGTACCTCCAAAGGTGGGCGTTAACACAAAAAACCAAATAATAATGTAAACAAAAGAAAACCCGAACTGGACCATCTGCGGCTTCATCATTTGCGCCTGCATGTTTTTTATTTGTGATTCTCTCTTTTTGAGTTTTTCAACTTGCTTTTTGTCGTTAGCTCGCATGGCAGCCATGGTTTCTGACCGGTATTCATTCATTTCTTTCTGCATAACTCGGTATTGTTCCCAGCCTACGAAATAGTTGATTAGAACCCTGTTTAATCCAGTGTTTAAGAACGCAATAACAGTTGCGATTAAAAAGATTAAAGTTGCTGCCCAAATTGAATCGATTATAATCGGATAACTAATATCTAAGGTAAATTCTGGAGCATTAAGCCCATTTGCACCCGTGTTTTCATTAGCTCCAATTATCCATTTGTAATTTCCTGAAGGCTTAGGATTTGTCGCATCAAAAGTGAACGTGATGCTCTGCCCCGAGCTTAACCCTGCAGCAGAGCCATAAAGAAGAATATCGCTCTTCCCTTTGGTAATTGTCCCTTCGGTTATTGTCCAATTTTGTGAGGCTGGTTCTTGACTTATAGCTAAATTTTTAACATTACTGTATGATGAAGGTATCGTAATGTTTGCACTTCCAAGATTGGCTTCACCCGTGTTAGTTATAGTGAATGTATATGATGTTGCTTGGTAAACGCCAGAAGTCTTGGATGAAACAGATGCCTGACAGCTAAGGTTTCCAGCAGCGTTTACTGATCCAGTAAATACGCTTAGAGCCGAAAATGTTATCAACGTAAACAGAAGGATAATAACTATTTTATTGAGTACTTTCATGTGTCATTCTCCTTCTATTACTCCTTAACAATCACCGCAGTTTCCTCTTAGAACTGTATGCGTATCTTGTTTCCTTGTTAATAACCGTTTTTGCTTTTTAGCGCAAATTGTTTAAGAAAACAAACTTTTCTCCACTACCCTGCTTATTTACACTATACTCGCTAACTAAAATTGATTAGAAACAGGTTTTAATAGCAGCTTTTTTTCATATCTTTTATTGTCCTTTCCAAAATAAGTAAACTTTCGTTTGCGAAAGTATCCCGACGAGCTTAATGATTTTTACAATTTTCGGCATTTCTGCATTCTGAATGCTTTGAATATAGTCCGATGTTTTTCCATAAGGCTGATGCCGACTAACTGCAAACTCCTTTTTGAAACGCGGATGCTTATTTTTGATCAAGGATTCTTTGAGCTTTTCCATTTGCGCAGGGCTTAAACCTTGAAGTTTTTCCTTGACATACCGTTCACTGCCTAAAAGTTGCAGGTCAAAACCCAACCCAGTAAGCACTTTAGAAACGTCTAAAACGCTTTCTCCAGATTGCTGTTCGGCAATTTTTCTCATGCCTGCCTTTTCTGCAAAAGGCGAATACTTTGCCATGACCGCGATCAACTCCACATAAGGCGTTCCGACAAGAGGCAGTGTTTCACGGATAAGTTTGGCTCCTAAGCCGATTGTTCGGTATTTTGGATGGATAACGATTCGGCTGATGATGCTTAGCTGTTTGTTCATTTCTTGGATTGTCATGCGTGGAAGCACTAAGCGTCTTCCGTAGCAGCTTGGCGGAGGATAACTGTACACTATAACGGCCATGTCATCCTCAAGCTGATCGATTAACGCTTGAGTCTTCAACAAGGGCCTAAGAAGGCTTGTGCCATAGCTGAATTCGTACCACCAGCTTTTAGCACCCCAACGGAAATGCACCATATCCTGAGCCTCAAAAGCCACAGGCGGAAAAGTCAACAACTGAATGTACCCGAAGATGTCTCCATACTCGTTACGGCGAACACGCATATGCACGGGATCCAACGGCTTAAGCCATGCAACTTCGCCCGTTTTTTCGTCTCGGCAGATCTCTATGAACGCGTTGCCGAACACCAGTATGTCGGTAGCCACAATACGCAGCGTATGCAGTATGTTCTGTTCGTCAAGCCAATCCGTAAGCCACTCGCGAACCGCATCATCTCCGCCATAAAGCTCAAACCCGTTGCTTACGGCAAGATTAACCGTGACGTCGACCGCCGCCTTAATGTAGGGTGTAAAATTGTACAGGTCCTTGTATTTGGGAAGGTCCTCAATCGGAACGGCTCCCCAAACGCGTTCCCAAACTGCGGAGTAAGGCGGAGTAACGAAGCCTGCGCCAGAACCCTTAAGCATATACCGTGAAACGTAACCGTATAAGTTAGCGTCTTTCTCCCAGGTTACAGGTATTTCGTCTTTGATTTGCTGCTTGCTGATTTTAGGCGGCACATTACGTTGAGCGGAAAATCTGCTTTTTACGGCTTGAAATTCTTTACGCAGTTTTTCAGCAATGAAACTCATGTCCGAATACACCTTAATTTACTGTTATTACTGAAAATGGATTACTTGATTAATTTCAATTGAAACTTGTTACTAAAGAACAAATTAAATCAGGATAATTTGCTTGCGGCTGATGTGTTTTCGCGAAAGAAAAACGCAAAGCAAACACTCCAACAATAGTGCTTTTTTGGTTATTGTTAAAGTATAGCAACATAACGACGCCTCATCCAGGCAGTGGCAATTTTGATAAGAATTTAAATCTTTAATCGACATATTAATAGTGGAATGGCTATGAAGAGACCGCTCGTTACCACTTTATTGATAGCCATTATGGCATCTAGCTTACTTTTTGTCACCAGTGCACATTTTGCTATGGCTCAAACAGGTACAAACGTCAGTGGCATAATCAGCCAAGACACAACATGGACACCATCAAATGGTCCCTATAATTTCACGGGCGACGTAACAATAGCGAGCGGTGTCATACTAACTATTGAACCGGGCACTGAAGTTACACAATTTAGCGGTTGCGACTCATATTTCCCACCAGGCGAATTTTTCACCCTTCAAGTAAATGGCACATTACGTGCAGAAGGAACCGATGAGGAGCCCATTGGGTTTGGGAATCTCATGATAGTGTTTTCACCCTCAAGCACCAGCTGGAACACTCAGACTTCCTCAGGCTCGATAATGCAATACACAGAATACGCTTCAGGCGTCCAAACAAACAACGCATCCCCAAAAATAGATAATAATCAAGTAGAATCAGTTGCCGTTTGGGGTGGCTCACCGATAATCTCTAACAATGTTGTGATAACGGGCATAGGTGTTGAAACTGGCTCCCCCGTTATCTATAACAACACAATCACTGCGGAATCCGAAGGTTACCCAACAGAGGCTCCCGCAATCAATTTTGAAGGACAAAACACTGCGTTAGTATATGACAACCATATCACCGGCGAATTCTCCGTGAGCGCAGGGTCACCAGTGATTGAGAACAATTTTATCAGCGGCTCAGTTGTCATGAGTGCGGGATCACCTTTGGTTAAGAATAATTTTATCAGATTTGGCGGTATAACAATTTACGGCAACACAAACCCGTTGATCGAAAACAACACGATCGCCACCAACACTATTGGCTTAAACATTTACGACTCTAAGGAGTCTCCCTCGCCTACGATTGAATACAACAACTTTGAGCAGAACAGCCAGTACAACATTTACTTGGGGCTACAGGGCAGTTATGGCTCGACTGCTCCTAACGTTAATGCTTCAAATAATTGGTGGGGAACAACTGACATCTCAGTAATTAACCAAACAATTTACGATTTCAAGGACAACTATAACGTGGGCACGGTAACTTTTACGCCGATCCTAAATGCGCCAAACACCGAGGCAACGCCGAACCCCAATGCACCCATCTCAACTTCCAACCCAGCACAGACAGCAACCCCGACCGCCCAGCCAGGTCAATCCAGCAGTCCCTCAACGCAGCCCAACACACAAAATCCAACATGGACCTTGACTGAAACAGAGCTTTTAGGAGTAATCGCCGTTCTGTTAGCAGTCATTCTTGGATTATTCGTTACGTTTATAATTTTCTGGCGCAGAACAAAAACTCCAAAGGTCTCAAAGCAGGAACTTGAATAATTCAGTGGGGAAGCATGACTGCGCCTTTTCCAGGCAATGGTGATTGTACAGCCGCATAACAGGCTAAACAGCAACTCCAGAATACGTCATCATGCCCGCCTTCTGGATGGCTGAAGCGCAAATGCCCAGTTTTCATCAACTCGTACTTTTCAATGTTCAATTCAGCCGTCAAATCGATGTCCTCCAGTTTCTTGGCTGGAACATAAGGAATCTTGACTTCGCCTGCGCGCATTTTTTCGCGCAGAATCGTAGCCATCTCCTCTTTTGATTGAACTGTGAAGGTTACGCCGGTTACGCCTTGGATTCCGCTGTGAACCATGTCCTCAACAATATAATTTCCAACTCCGGTGACGTCGCCGTATACTGCTCGGATTGTTTGCCAGCGGTCCTGCAGGCTCTTTATGAACCCAATAACTGAAGCGTACTCTGTATGCAAGGGGAAACGGTGGACATGAACTACCCGCAGCATGGAACCTTGTTTTTCGACAACAAGCACAACGCTAAAATCCTGTTCTTTTCCAAAGTCAACACCCACGTAAAACTCGCCTTGTGGCTGAGCTTGAAAATCGTAAGGTGCCAGTTGGCTGTCGATGCAGTTGACTATGAGGCTCTGGGTTAACCAGGCGTCAACGTCCTCCACGAATTCAGCCATGAACTCGCGCTGGAAACGCTCAAACGGCAGTTGATTTCGCATTTCTTCGATGAAGCTTTGTTTGGTGAGGCCGCTTTTTACGACGTCTTCGCATGTTACGGTGTGCTTGCTGAATTCGGGCGCTTGACACATGCGGTAATAGACGCTGTCTTTGCTCCAAGGCGTGCTGCTGGCGATCAATGCGCCATCTGTAGTGCTAAGCATGGGATAGAGAACATTGTAGAAGACAAGCTTGTCATCCTTGAAAAATGCGCTTTCGTCACAGATGCACTGGTTTGCCGTGTAACCCCGAAGCAACTGCGGGCTGTTGGGCAAAGCTACGATTTTGCTGCCGTTGCGGAAGCGGATGGTTGTACGCTGCATCTTTCCCACGAGCGCTAACCTCTTTTCTTGGGGAAGACTGCCGAGGAAATCTTGGATGCGGTCGCTCATGATCATGCTTTGGCGGAGGGTAGGAGCCACAATCAAGGTCAACGTTTTCGGGTAGGCGCATGCGAACCAAATCGCACGCAAAGCAATGCAGGTAGTTTTGCCCGCTTGCCTGCTCCACCGTACCACGACGCGTTTGCTCTTATCTCTGAGAAGGTTAGCCTGGTACTCTTTGACCTGAAATCCAAAGAATTCTCGCGCGAAAACAACTGGATCTTCAGGCACGGTAATGCTCAGGGGAGCTGTTTCAGGTGCCTTCTGGCTGTCTTGGTGACTCGCTACCAGCAACCGCCGTAACCGTGACCGCTGCAGCTGTTTTATTGAGCATCGCCTCCAACTTGTCTAAGTCTTGGTCAATTTGTCGTTCATCGATTCCCTT